>JAABUW010000010.1_pt1 | contig 395882 bp, 388 predicted proteins | sample 5560081 | NCBI WGS metagenome assembly JAABUW01 (sample SAMN10711882, study PRJNA513363) | rock metagenome | isolation source: Antarctica rocks | place: Antarctica: Victoria Land, Knobhead sud | reverse complement strand
AAGCTCCGGGCTTAAATTACGCTCGTTAGGAGCCCGACGCGTGTCTTATAGCGGCCTCGGGCGCCCGTCGAGCGCCCGTCGAGCGACTTAACGCTCGAAGGGTACTCGGCGGGCGCTCGACGGGCGCTCGGGGCCGTTCGGGCGCCCCGAGCCTACCTCGGGCGCCCGAGGCAGCTTGCCTAATGGCCCCGAGCCGCTGGAGCCGGTTTTCGATTTGCCGACGGTATTTATTAACGGTAAATGCTAGATCGAGCCTAGTTATAGTTACTAACCATTATAGTACTCCTACTAAGGATCTATATATTTTAATCTCTTCCTTATCGGCTTTATAGCCGTCGGGAGCCTTCTATATATCGTTACCCTAATTTATAAAGATTACCGTCGGGTGGTATTTAAATATATTAATTTACTCGAGTAATTACCTAGTAAAGCTAGCCTAGTTAATATAAATAATACGATTAAGACGATCGCGAATAATCTTTATACCTAGATACTATAAGATTTTATTTAAATACTTTATTCTAAAGTGTTTATCTAGCTATTACTTTAATAAGCTAGTACCGGATTTAATAAGTATAAGAATAAGAATATCGTCGATATAAATAGCTACTATTATTCTATTCTTATAAATAAATACTAAATAGTCTTTATCGAGACGCTTATATCCATTTACCTAGAAGAAGGTACGAAGAGTATTATACTATTCGCGGGGTAATTACTTAAGGCTATATAAAGTACGCCTTAATAGATAAGTAATATTACGATCCCTATTAATATATCTATACGGTTATTCGATATAGACCTCCTTTTATAATAGTATTTCTAGGAATACTAAAACTACGTCTAAATATTTTATTTCCTAGTCGTATTTTACCCTTAATACTAGTAGTATCCGCTAGCTTAAAGACTTTACTACTAATAAGAAGATTTTATAGTAATTAAGACCCTCGATTTACCTAAATCCCTTAGTAACCTAACGGGCCTTATACCGATTAGGTACTCCTATTAAATCTAGTTTAATTACTAGTACCTACCTTCCTAGTAGTACTTTTTTACTAGGTAGTACCGGAACGAGATCTTAAACCCCACTACTTATAAGGTTATTTAACTCTTCGGTAAATACTATATACTATTTCTCCTTATCGGGTCCATTTAGTGCTTCTTATATAGTTAACGGGACGATAGGAATATTATCTAGTTTAACTTTACTAGCTCTTAATATAAATCCGCGTTTAGTATATTACTTAGTATTATAGAGTTCGTGATAATTAACCTTATCCCGGTTCCTACTAGCTCTTGGCTACGGAACTAGTTCTTTAGAATCATCGTCTAATATTTCTATTTTAGGAATTAATTATATTTTAGTTTTTTAGAAAGGTACTTTAGCCTCGTTAGGTACCGGTATAATTATAGGGCTATTAATAGTAGTTTTACTAGTAAAGTTATCCTCGTTTATAAATTATATTAAAATTAAATTATTATTAACGGTATCCTTAAAAAAGAAATCCTAAACATTATCGTGCGTCTTACCCCCTAATTCTTCACTAATAATAGTATCGTTAAATCTTACCTATAAGGCGCGAAAGACTTACCTCTTTTTAAGGTCCTATAGACGGTATTAATTTAATCCTTTATAACTAAAGAATTTATATTTCCTACTTTTATTATCCAGCTTCCTGAGTGCCGGATCTATATTATATATATAAATAACACAGCCGAAAGTATATATATAATCGAGTCGGGGTTTGAATCCATACTAGGCCTTAAATAAAGTTATTCTATTAAGTGCCTTAATAGGCGAGTGGTTTTTATAATAAACTATAAAATTTAGGGCTTCGCCCTATATAAATTAAAATAATCCGGTATTATTTAGAACACTTCTCACTCTCCCGAATAAGGTACGAAAAGTATATTTAGTAACCGGGTTTTAATTTAGATTATAAGGAGTAGATAACTCCCATTAAATCCCGCGTTCTTTTAAGAAGTTCTAAACCTTATAACTAGTATAAATAATCTTATTATCGGTATTTAGTCGTTTTACCGGATAACCTTAAATTAATATCTAGTTTAAATAATTCTTGGTAGTAACTAGTACGTCGGATTTTCTCTTTAATATCGTTATAAATATTATATCGGTAGCGTTATCTATAAAGGATTTAGTATAGGAGTATTCTTTAAGAGTTTATTTAATTAGTCCTCCCCCTACGAGATTAGAGTATATAAATATACCCTTTACTATTTCCCGTTTATTAGGGTTCTAGCGACGAGGCTAACGAGATAATTCCTTAATCTATTTCTTTATTATATATAGTTCATATAGCTTATAATCTGGAATCAATTTTTAAAGACGATTTATTTCGTTAATATTAATTCTCTTATTTATAGTCGCTAGCTTCTTTATATCCTATATATTTAAATATACTAGACGCTAGTGTTATTTATCCTAAGAATAATAATTTACCGGGTAATTATATGACGATTTCAAAGTATATAATGTTTTTAAATACTTTAAATCTAGTAAATAGCTAGTATTAATACGCGTTCTTAATAGTACCTTCTCTTTACTAGAATCTATAATATCAAATCTACTATTTATTATAGTAGTAGAATATCCCTTCTATTCGAGAGTAGCGATTAAGAGTAGGTTATAGTCTATTCTAGGTATATAGTATATATTAGTAAGGATAATTTAATCTAGTTTACTATCGATAATTATTGGATAACGTATAGATCCTGTACCTTTTATACGAAGGTATTAACTATTAATCCTATTAAGGGAATCGTTATACGGTTTATAGGATATGAACTTAGTTCTATCCTATAGTATATATACGTTAGAGGCGGTGTCTATATAGACTACGTCCTCCTTAACGTTATATATTATATCGGTATTAATAGATTTCTGTTTAGTCGTAAATAATTTAATTAATATAAAATCATCTTTATCCTAATTTTAAATTATAGCTTTATTCGACTTCTTTAGGTTCTCTTTTATAAGGGGTTCTTTACTAGCGGATAGTTTCTAACCTTTAGGGCGTTATATAGGGTTAAGGAAGTAATATTTATTCTTTTTATAACTAGTATAATTATAGTGAGTGTACCTATCCTTCTTTTTATCCTTCTTACTACTATTAATAATAGGAGGTATAGTAGGAGGCTTCTCTTTACTAAGTTTATCCTATTTACTAAATTTAATTATAAAAGTATACTAATTTTCTTCCTTATCCCTAATCATCCGATTATATTAACCGATAACAGCGGTTATATTATTAATATTAGGTTCTTACTTCCCTTTAGTACCCTAAATTATAGTGAATAATAAGAGAGCTAGACTCTCCTCTAGACCTATATGAAAGAAGGTATTAAATATCTATTTAGGTACTATTAGTCCTATTTTAAATAAGATTTAGTTTACTACCTTAATTTCTAAAGTATAAACCTCGATAGTAGCGTATTTTAACGAGTCGGCTCTTAAGATTTTAAATATTACTTTATCCCTAGTACCTAGATTACTCTCGTTATATAACTTTATAAATATAGCCTATTAGTTAGTAATTATCTCGATATCTTTTATATACCTCTATAGGCCTTCTTTAATATAGAATATTATCTTGGTTATTACCTTAGTACTCTTTCTATCCTAGGCTTTAACCTCCTTTTACTATATTATTAACTCTTTTTTATAGTCCTTCTTTTCCTCTTTAGTAGGGGGTCCTTTTATTTCTAGTTTTATAGGAGTAATAAATCGAAGCTCTTTACTTAATACTATTTAATCGACGTTATCGAGGACGTATTTACCTATTATTTTACGTTTGAACTTAGGCTAATTCTTCGGCCTATTTAGTTTCTTAATCTTAAACTCTAAGTAATCCGTTATAATTACTAATTACTATTATATAGACTAGATTTAAGGGTAGATCTAGGGGTACTATTAAGATCGTTATATACGCGATTTAACTACTTCTTTAAACGTATTTACTAAGGGGCAGCGAATACTAAACCCGGGCTTATAACCCTTTAGAATACACGTTTAATTATAGATAATAGTGGAGGTTAAATAGTTAATTATTATTTATGGTATTGCTGTTGCTATATATTTAGTGCGTAAGGCTGGTTTACTAAGCAACGCTAAGCCTAACTAAGTTAGACTGTAGTGGAGATTCTGCCCAGATTCTGCCCAGATTCCAACATATGTTCAACATCGACGGCCTTCGGTGCAACATTATCGACGATGGCGGGCGACGGCTTGAACCGGAGGAATGGTTTCAGCGCTTCCGAAATCTGGATGCCATGGTTTATGTCGTCTCTCTACCGGGCTATTGCCAGAATGTTCCAGGTCATCCCCCCATGGTAGGCAGCCCCGCATTAGTACGATATTACTACAAATACTAACTTCAAATGAAAGAACGCTATGCAACATAGTTTGACGCTGCTTAAGTCATTCGTCAGGCTAGGTGGTTTCAAATCAGTGAAGATTTACATCCTGCTCAATAAATTGGACATTTCCGCGGGGAAGATTACTCGAATCCCTATCGCCAACTTCTTTCCTGAATACACTGGCGGTACGGACTGTTTTGCGGCCTGCAAGTTTTTTGCGGACATGTTCTATACTGTTGGGTGCCGGCTCGGAACGACGCCATACGTATTCCCGATCAGTGCGGTCAGCCGCGACTCTATGAAGGATGTCTCACTAAGTATACGTGATTTGATAGAACCATGCAGAACCTACAATTTCACAACAGCATGGTCATGGGCGGCTATGGATCCGGGTCTGAGGAGGGAACGCAGAACCTATATGCAGACCATCACTCCTAATACCGATGACCAGTCTCATGAGACGAAAGGCGTCTTGGACACCCGTGGAGCAGATATAGGAATATCAAATGCAATTCACGGTTGAGACCTACTGTAGCATAGTGTGCGTTTTGGTTTGACTCCCTGAGATCTCAATATGCTCTCGCGACGCTGTCGTTAGCTCGACATCGAAATACCTTTCGCAGTCAAATTACCGACTATAAATGTTAATCGATAGATCATAGTGAGGTTTGTCACGCTAGGATCTAGTCTTGGCATCAAAAGGCCCTCTTTTCTTCTCTGAATCAGACGAAACTCAGCACAACATGCTCACCTTGACTCAGTCCTCTCTTTCAACGCATAGAGCAGGTGCATACGGTAGCACGTAGGTGAACCTTTGCCCACGAGCATCGAGGCAAGTAGACGGCGTTTCGATATTTCTAGGAAGCTGGTGTCTCAAGTGGGTGCCGTGGAAGCGATGAAGTTGACAGTCAATACCATAAGAAGAGCTTCGTTGCGCGCTCCAACAGGGGGAGACCTGTGCAGGCCGGTGAGGTGCCATCGAGATAAGTGTGCATGTCTCCAAGAGAGCCTGAACACGTGACTGTTATCAAGATGAATCTCGTTCAATCTACGTGCATCTTTTTCTCATCATGGGATTCGTGGCCACGCAGTGTTGACGAGCCACGTCATCTGGCACCTAGATCAGAGTAAATCAAAGCAGCGTTCTGGGGCTATAAGAATCAGCACTCGTCCGCAACTTTAACACTATCATTGTACGTCGAGCTCGAGATTCGTCCAAGCATGAAGAATACAGGTCGCCGCAACCCGAAGCCGCGAATGCAAATGAAGTTTCCATTAGCTTTGAGATCGTAGGACACTTCCCTGCCCCAACTAGCTCTTATAGCCGACCAACACCGGCAGGACGTATTTCAATCACAGACGATAGCCTCCTTGCAGATATTTCTGTGCCAAGCCTAGGGCCTTCCAATGGACTACAAGTCACGTGCGTTGCAGTCTTGACATGGGACCAGTGGAGAGCAGACTTTACGTGCTTCTACAATCCCGGAGAGGATCGTTTCTACCACTTCAAATGGCACGACATGAATGCTGAGATGGAACAAGAGGTGGATGTGTCTAGTTTCAAGCCCTCACTTGCACCAACAGAGGCGACTAATGAGACAGATCATCATTTCTTGCTCTTTGAGGTCGTGTTATCGGCTGATAAGGGGTCAATATCGAATAGATTGCAGCTGAGGGCTGAAAGGAAGCCTTGATAGGGTGATTAAATTTCTCAATGAGTGGGAGTAAAGCCAGGCGAGCTAGCGTCGAATTTCGTCGTAGTAGCAGCGCTGTAGCCCCATGTCAGAACATTGTTTCCTGCTTTATTAGTGCCTCTAAGTAAATGAGATTGAAAGTTCTCCCCACCTGCATTAGTTTTCATGTAGGAGCACACATCATGAGTGGAGATAAGGAATATAGTACCGGCAGCATGAGGCTCTTAGATTGGCATAATTAGCACATCATGCATATCTCGATACAGGAACGGGAAGCATTACAGGCGAAGTACCCATCCAAAAGAACATCGCTAGTTGTAAGTTCGTCCTTCGCGTAGTGTTGAGTTGTATTTCTTACTTTCTTCCACCCCATCAAGCTGTCCACGAAGGGTGGCTCTCAGTCGTCAAAAAATTCCTTGGTACGAATGTAAAGCACAGTTGATGAATAGAAGCAATACCTAGAGTAGCAGAGTATGCCATGGTGAGATTATTGGATGGGTCCAGGCCCGTCATCAGCTGAAATCAGAAAGGAAATGTCGGCAATCTTCCTCTGCATCACCCTAGCAGATACTTACGGAACGAATACGAAATGGAGCGAAGAACGACTTTCATATTCGATATCTTTTCGATGAACAAAGATGCACATTTGCTCGACTGAAGGCTTATCATGTCAGCCGAAGCATCTTTTCAGTAGGCTAGCAAGGCCTGTATGCAAACATTGCATATAGCGTCTTTTGGCCTGGTCTAGGCCCGCTGCACCTCCCAAGGTCATTTTGCGGCTCTCGGGCGTACCCCTGTCTCGATCTGCTGCCCCCTGACGTGATTCTGCGGGTCAAAAGCGTCAAACAAAGCCTCTAAGCAGGTCATAGGTTAGACTTGGGCAAAACTCTGGCCGGAAAAAGATATTCTCTAATCAGCGCTAAGTGTCGCAGAGCATCGAAAGCTACTTCTTGGAAGATCTGCTGTAGATCGAGGTCATCATAAATTCCTGTAAGCAATACGATCAGGCCTGTCATCGCTGGATTCTGTGTCCAGACCAATTCATTGGGTTTACGATGTCTTCGCCGCGCACGTCATGATTACTAGATATAGATACACCTTTTGCTAAATCTTGCTCGACACGACGCTAATAAAACAGTTGGATCCAACGACCTTCTCTCCACCAACCTCCCTCTACTTCACCCTCTCTCACGCAGAGGCGCCTCGGCCCAATGATTTCGCAGCGTTTTGAAAGAGTCACCGCTAGCATTTTGGTGCCCGTTGAGATAGCCTACCCGTCGGTCGTTTAGCATTACAGACGGCCATCGTGCCAAGTCAACATTGTTGGAGCCCGCCGAGTACTCGAGTTTCCTGCTGTGGAAGCTTTTGTTGAACAGAGGTCGAAGGGTTGGTAGGCAGGCGCACACTATTGCGACACAGACTTCCACCATTGACCAGACACAGGCGTCGACATCAGTCCCTGACAAATTTCAGTGGATTTCTTGTTTTTTAGAAGCACTGAAGACGTACATCCTGGATCAGAAGCTGCGAGGCCGAAAACTTTTGGGACCCTAAGTTGCCTGGTCAAAATCGTATCCAAGTTTCCTGTCGGCTCAGGGGACTCACCGATAGATACTGATAATGCAAACGCTGGTTCATGACATATTAGCTTGATACGAGGCCAGGAAAGGCGAAAGACTTACAAGCCTCCTAGCAGAAATATACCAATCAGCTGAAATTTCCGCTCCTTGTCGATCTGTAGCCGCCACAATAGAGGTAACGGTAAGAATAGCGTGACAACGTCCGTCACAACGTTCAAAGAAGCCATGATGACCCATTCTAGGTTGAGTCTGATACATTTGGCTTTAACGTAGATAGCTGGGTCCCAAGCGCCTGCTACAGGTATGCACGCGAGAATGACTGTCAATTCTTGTATGACCGTATAGCAGAACACGAAGCCGCCGACACTCCAAAGGATCTTGTGGAAGGTCTTGCCTGGGAAGAGACGCCGATATAGGAGGAGGACTGAGAATTTGACTGCCGCGATACCGGGGGTGTATAACATTTCCGTAGAGAAGATAAGCTGAAGAACAGGTCAGACCATTGTCTATCACAAATAAGGTTCCCCGAGTCCAGAAGCACCAAACTTGCCTTGTTCAGTTTGATCGGATTCTTAACGGTAACGACATGCTTTGCGCCTCCATTTGCGACACCTGTCATTTCCCGGAAATCAGCATCAAGCTTACGCTTCGCCACAAGCAGTCAATGACGCACAGAGTAGGCCTCCAGTCGCTTCCCCAATCGCAAAGAAAAGTGCAGCAATTATCATATAGTCATCGGCTTCGATGCGTGCCTTGCACAAACGTCGCGAGATAAACCTAAAGAAAACGGCAATTACCGCTAAGGGTAGAACAACAGCATGAGATATGACAATGTCACTCGCCCTATCATCGTTGACATGGGCAAGCTGATACTCTATTTCACTTGGTGTCGCCATAGTTCGAAAGTCCCCTTGGCAGAGTATAGAAATAACAAAAAGTGAGAAACAGAGCAAAGGTGTGAAGTAATGAAAGAATTGGAAGCCAGTACAACAGACAAAAGCTTAGATCCCCTCATGGTTTTTCACCCCAGGAAGACGTGGGGCAACGCGTCAGCTTGCAGATGCCAAGTAAGGCATAGTACAATCGGTCGTTCAATGGTTCTTCGGTCCGCAGTCGACCTGCAACAAATGAAGAGTCTATATGCATTCATTATGCATGTATGGACAGAAGGGTGTGTTGATGCAAGCAGTGCCTACGGTGATTGGCTCGGTAGAATGGTAATGCAGAAGCCTGGTGGGCTGTGCCATTCTGGGCTGCCATGAAGATCAGCCACACCGTTTACGGCCGCCTGGGTCGGATCGCTAATCGGCCGCCACTTGTCTTAATAGACTCTGTGCTGGTGATTGGAAGGTAATTGACATGCCGCTGAGCAATTCCTCGCTTTGCCTTCCAAGTCTTCGACACCTTGGCGCATTAACACGAGCATGGAGAGTCTAGATCTAGTCGACGAAGAGTTGCGAAAAGAACAGTGAGCGAACGAGCCCTTACATGGACACTCGGGGTTTCTTTACGTCAACAGACAGCGACGACATTACCTAGAAGAGGGCGCGATTGGCTGGCTGCAGACTTTGAGGATCAATCTTTCCCCCTTGGAGGGTTTCTTCGCACGACTGTGTTAGAGCAGAGCCCCGAGGAAATCCTTCAAAAGATGATCGGAAGAAATGAGAACTGGTGTGGCGTGATTTTCGTGAGCGTCTAAAAATTACAATCTAAAAGCGGACACTTGCTTTAGCGGTATTCTAGCTCCAACCCCACGGCAATTCTATTTTCTCTACCATCCTTTTGTATCTAAAGAGGACTATTCACCAACAACTTGTCCTCTTTGCAACTTGCCAACACACCTAGCAGTTCACAACAATACAAGCTACCTGCATCAGACGATGGCTCCTTCTATCCTGGCCCTGCAATAGGATCGTGTCAGCGAAGGGCTTGCCAGAATCGTTATGATCAAATCTATCACACTGTGTGCAGTAGGATAATAGGCAATAGGCAAATTTGGCTACCTTCAGGGACTAGCAATCTGGACAGCTACCCGCTCTTGAGATGGAGGACGTAGTACTTGGCGGATTTCTGCGTAGTCATCGTCGTCGCGGATCTTCTTGATTCTCAGCTACTTCCCCCGTCAGTGATCCTACGTGAAAACCCTGACGAATGAGGTCTTGAAGATATCGGCTACTACCAAGTCGAGGACTGGGCAAGTTTCTTCTCTCCTACTGCCTGTGATCATTATTTAGCATGCTAATCGCCTGTAACATAGAATCTTAGCTAGAATCTTCCATACTGTGCTTGGTCTATATGTGCTGGCTTGCGAATACCAACAGAAGAGGCTAATGCAGCTAAATGTACGGTCGTACGCGATTTCGTGACTGCCCCGCAGGGGTTTCTTGCCGTTAGATATCTATGTCAAGGAATGTGACCTCGAATATGCCTCAACCTAATGTATCCGGCGCCGCGGTACAAAAGTCTTTTAGATTATTCTCACCTTTTCTGGCGACCACGGTGCGATTTCCGACCACTAAAATCTACGGAACCAATGCCGCCCCAAGTTCGAGACCCCTAACCTACGAAAAAAGAAAGTATACCTGCGGGAATAACCCCGTTAATTATTACCCTATTACGCAGCTAGTGTTCAGCTACCGAACAAATAAGATTACCTACTCCACCTAGGTTTTCTAACGGTTCGGGCTTACCGGGAGGGTTAGAAGGTCCTCTAACTCGTTACCGGACTATCGCGGTGAATTTATACTAGCCGGAGTTACGACGATTAGAAACAGTTAGTATATATATAGCTACGGGGGCGCGCCACTTAATTAAAGGGTACTATTAAGGAATATAACCTCGAATATACCTCAACCTAATGTATCCGGCGCCGCGGTACAAAAGTCTTTTGGATTATTCTCACCTTTTCTATCTATCAAGAATGTGGCGCTAGCCTAGTTGAGACTTGTCTCTTCTTACGGATCCGACTTTGAAGGTTCGCAAACGCGCTAGCACTGGGATAAATATACTGTAATTTTCTACCACTTCTAGATCTACAACGATGCGTTCTACGGCCTTCAACCCGCACAAGAATGTATAGACTAAGTCTCAGACTATTACTTTGTTATATACGGCTTAGATTGAGAACTAGTGATTATCGAATTACATTGAGTTTCCGCGAGATCGGTACTTATGAAAAAGCCTCCACCAAAAATTAACCTCCTTTCCTTACCTTGGAATACCACGCCATATATCTTCTAAGTTGAGCGTCGAAATACACCTATCCCGCTCTAGGTAATGTTTTGGTATCTACAAGCTTGAACCTGGTACATGCTGCTCCTGGCCACTATTCTATGACCTTTCAGTAAGATCACTTTTAGACAAGCACGGAATCGAAGTACTACGTCGCTCTGGATTTCCTTGTCTAATACGCCAATCCTTTCAGCGAAGCTTTAATTGCTCTGCCAGCCGCTAAACATAGTCTATAGCAGCCCAGTACAGTCTACTCAGAGCGCTAACAGCTCACGTTGCCTCTCAACCCAAACCCAAAATTATTCAAAGTCTTTCGTATGTTCCTTTGGCTAGAATGACCCTTTTCCAGATCACTTCGTTTCACTTCAAAATTTCTACCTCTTATTGACGATGCCTCCAAATCCGGTCGTAGCAATTCAGATGAGCTGCTGGAATCGCACTTCGTACGAATCCTTCGATCACCCAGTGGTACGTCAAAATTCTTGGGCAAGCTACCATAATAGACAAGCGCTGTTTTCGGTTTACGCCATTCGGAACCAGATACAAGGACTCCCTTGACATGACAGAGGCATTCAACAGCATATCAACCCAGCTACGGATAGACGCACTGGCAAACAAAAATACTACCGCTCTACAGGGAGTCTCGGAATACCTTGATCGTTGTGTCTCATACACGTTTAGGTGTCGCCATCAATTCTGTCTGTTGCTATGTGAAAGTGAGACAAATAACTGGACGTCAGCGCAATTCCTCGAAGGCATCCTAGCCTCAGCTAACCATACTCTTAGAGGCCTGTATTTTGTTGATATTCTGAGCGGAGTAAGTGATAAGCTAAGATCACTGCTTTAACACATTACTTGTATTGACCTTTTGCACATCCATCGGTCCAACATTGTCTGTCCGCGAACAATGTTATCCCTTTCTCTTTGTTTTGCTCTATAGTTTCACTACTAGCGAAATTGTAAACAAAATTCAAAGCCGAGATCTCTTTTCTCTTTTCAGTGAAGACCCTAAACGATTTCAGATATGAACACCAAGCGGCGAGTCCAGCTATTCGAGAAAGCATTTCATCGAGGGCAAGAAAACACAGGGACGCCATACCACTGTAAGCAGAGGAATCTGGACGCCCTGGTTGTCTGAGTGAGCCGAAACGCGGGCGCTGTGTGAAGGCAGAGCCGGCAGCTCAAGAACTTCTCGACCACAATGGAATGACCAAGCTTCCTACTTCATGCGAGGCCGCAGCCATCGCTCGCCTTACCAACGCTATGCATTACGCATTTGACATGTCAGGAGGTCCTGACCTTGCCATTAAAGCCTTTTATGACTTGAATAGTGTGTTCTTTCGTGGGCCTCTTCGCCGTAAAATCGTTCTACGGCGGACCGACGACGACGGGTTCAAGAAGAGTGGCTTTACTAATGTCGTTCTGCTTACCCAAAATCTGGCAAAATGTGCGATACCCTCAAATGCTACTGTCATATTGCTAAAACCGGGCTGGCAACCTTTCAAGCAAATGTTCTGTACACTTTTACACGAGATGGTGGTGAGTAATGTTCTTGCTGACAGGAGATTCGGCTAACGATATGATGAGCGTGCTTGAGAAAAGATTCGAGTGAAACAAAAAGAGATCAACTTCGCGAGACCCCATAGCAGTCACTTTGGAACTAGGATACACGCCATCAATACATGATCGTAGCGCCTTTTCGGTCTATGTGCTGTAGGGCCAGACGAGATTTTTTGGTGCTTAGAATGCAAGGACTTGGAGAGTAGTCCACAGACTGGGCGCTGGCTCGATGAGAAAATTGCAACGGTAGCATCAAAGTGAGCATAGCGGTGATAGCCGGTTTTCCTCCTTGGTTTCCGGTCTCAAAGCAAGAGATGTTGTTCACGTCAGAATAAGCATTCCATAATGCTGGTCACGCTCTCGATCCAGATTACAAAGGCGTTTAATTACGCTGCTGGCCCTTACGTCCCGGCCGAAATCTTCTGAATAGTAAAGCTCGAGCTAATGTTATTTTGTATTAGGCATTAAGACATGTTGATTCAACTACTCAACACTTTTCGCAACCCTGTGCATCGTTTGTATGATCCTCATTCATGATGGCTTTGCGAACGCATTTTGGCCCTCTGTCTACTCAGTTGAATAGGGTGACAGCCACTATCTATTACTCCTCCACTTCCGCCAACATTCCACTCATTCGGTCCAAAGAAAGCCTGGCATGGACGTGGCAACGATCACCGATCGTCTGACAGAGCTTTGTGAAGAAGCATATCTTCCTGTCCTCGTAAGTTGGAGAGCGCCATATCACTGCGACAGAGGGCTATTGTCTATTGATGCCCACAGCACGGACGGCGTATTCTATGGTGCAATGGCTGACAAAAGATCCAGCACGCTCAAGAGCGTGTCCGGGTATAAGTGGAGGAAATGAGAATGTTGGATCCCCATGACGAGTATCTCGGCACGAAAATACACGCGATAGATTGGAGAGCGTGCGTAACCTTGAGCTATGCGCAATAGGGCCTTCTGACTGGTGCCTAAACTTCGATACAGCTGGCTGCGATATGTTAACGAGAAAAAATTTGCATGTTATCAAGGCAGCCACTATGGCCAGCGGCTGCTTGGGCTATTAATGTAGTTTTGGAATAGAAAGCCAGCAAAGGGGCACTAGCCAGGCCGCGGTGGGAGGATCTCACTCAGTGACTTTCTTGTACTACAAACTGATGGCAAGACAGTCTCAAAGAATGTCAAGTATTGGCATCCGCATCACGTTGCATAGCCCACGGGTCTTGTGTCGTAAAGGTCCATCGGTTGATTAGCTGGGAACTCTTTGATTGCTGGCACCACGTGGTGAGGTCAACCTTGCGTTGCCAAACTTTGCGCAATCATGTCATTGCTTGAGCTACCGAACAGCTTTGATTCTTCGTACTGAAAGAGACCTACCTGTCTTTCTAAGAAGTATCAACAAGGTTGTTACATCTGCGAAGGATTCTCCTGTCATCTCTAGGTCTGTGATACCTACTCACAACATTGTACCACCCGACATGGTCTCCTTACTCTATACTAAATCCCCGGGTCAAGCTGCTTTCATGACACTGTCGACTCTTCTCTAAAAACAAGGTCTGCTCTACGCAGTAAAGTATCTGAAGGCCCCATATCATGGATTAGCGGGAAGGTTTTGGATTTTGTTAGTGGGATGTGGAGGATAACAGGCACCACGGCCTCCAAGAGAAAACCATGCGGCAGTAGCAAATTGAACACTATTGATATCACGTCCGATACACTACCAATCTATCATATCGACTTCGCCTTGGCTACTCTCTTCCACATACGAAGGCAATCTATGCTGGCCAGCGTGATCAAAAATACGATGATTATCTTCATAATCAGTGACCGGGGAGATCTGTCACCCATTCCCTATGACCCCCATGATCAAGGATTTCACCAAGATAATGCTCGTTCTGCGCTTGCTGCTTCATTGTAGGCCTTGACAGACCAATAGTCACATATATTGATCTACAACGGGTTGGACCGATCCCAGAGTGTTGTGAGATGGTTCTGGCCGGGCCAAGTGACGAGGCTCGGTGAATCTGCCTCTTCGTGCAGTGACGCAACTCCAGGCAATCAAGGAACGAACCATGGGTATCACAAGGGTAAAGGCGCTAGTGCAAGATTGTCCTCGTGTGGTAAATTTCGTCCTACCACGGGCTCGCAATCGTACATCGTCCTTCGGAAATCTTCCAACTTCTCGATCCAAATATTGACATAGTCCGTTCATGTCATGAACTCGACTGGAGTCATCTCCGAGTTTGGTCAACGACTTCGGTCGAAGTAACATCCCCAGCAACCAACAAAAATTCCGAACGCATGGCCTGGGTATGGCCTCCCAACTCATATGGCAATGACTCCCTCATGAGAGCTCGCTGGACAAAGTTCCTCAAGGCAGATTCCAGAATACTCGCAGACCGAGACACTCCATACCCTATTTCGCAGGCAGAACTTGACAGCCTTCTTTCCTTCTCTACACGAAACCAAACCCCTCCCACCTGTATCACCCGAGCCTTTAAAGAGATCGTTGCATGGAATCACGATCACAGAGTGCCAGGAGAGGCAGAACGTGCAGCTATAAACCGCATTAAAGCTGCCGTTGATACGCCAACCGACGAATGGGGGCCGGACATAATCATCAAGATGTTTCTCGATATCGACCTTGTGTTTTTCAAGGGTTGGCTTCGAGGAAATGTCACTATCCAATGGTCGATGGAAACGTCTAATAACGGCCAAGAGCTTTGGGGCTTTACGTCGCCGTCTGGGAGACGTGGGCAATGTGGGATCTTTCTGAACGCCTTCACGATATTCCTCGCAGCAACGGGCGGATTCACTTCTGGTAAAGGCATGTGGGCGACGATGCTGCACGAGATGTGCCAGTAAGTCCATCGCGTTTGTGGATTACAAACACCACGCTGCATTTGAGCTAAAGAACGAAAGATGCTCGTACATTTGAATCATCGGCCAAGGCGACTCATCGCTTGTAGAGGACAGAGCACTGACTCCTAGGTCTTTTCATAGTGCTTACCTTTTTGTGCGAAGTGGGCAAGTTCGTTTCCCACCGTCGGACACTGGTGGACACGACGCGGATTTCAGAACTGTGATACATGCTGTGCATCGGAGGTCCTGGGCCAAATTTCAGTTGAGATGCATTATTAAGGAGGAACCATATCATCATAATCACTACATGAGTCACAAGGTATGTTCCACTTTCGATGATCGTTGTCTCCATCCATGTTCCCCTTACTGGTGGTATAATCTATCTGAGGAGCAATACATTTCCTATGAGCCACGCCACTCAAAAGTACCTCTAATTATAGTTATACTAATTTCAGAAGTGGGATGCAGAGGACAACAGAAGGCACGGTCTCAAGCAGCAACAATGGCCCGGATTTCAACAGCACAAATGCACTCACCATCAAACAAGATAAGATAACAGGCCAGAGCTGGGACTCTGAGGCTGGGATCATCGCTAAGTCTCTCGCCTCATGAGCTCATACATTAGAACAGATAACCCTTGATAAATTTTTTGATGAGCCACCTGTAGCGCTCATGACGTATTTGAGAGCTACCGTATCGTGCTACTTTTCATTCTCCTTAGCATGTCCATAGCTTCTGCTCCCGGGACTCGATGAATCCATTTATTCTTCCTTTGTACTCGGATCTATTTACTTATTTTGCCGCTGGATCAAGCGGGGCTTTCGTCGAACTTTCGGTGATTTCTTTGCTACAGAAGACTAGATAGGTCAGCAAGTCTTTGTGCTCTCGATTTGGTCATCCAATTGTGTTACCACTTACTTCGAGTGAGACACCAGATTTTATGTGCGACTTCTTCTACATCTCCCATTTGTTTTTCGTTAACGATTTGGTTAATTTCCAGTTGAAGGTTATTCAAAGGTGGACTGCGTACCATCCAAATCTTCATGCGAGCCACCTCTGGGATCTTGAGGAAAGCAGAAGGCATGCTCTACAACCCCAGACAGTGTATTCCAGGTTTGCAAGCAATCCTCGTCGATGGTGACTTATAGACATACCGAGCTATTAGAGCTCATAAGATATCTGTGGAAGTATCAGTGCCATACACTAAGCATAGTCTAGGTAACGTTGTTTCGGATATGGAAATGGAGCTCTTCTCATTGTCAGATGCTTCACCTCGTTATCGAACAATTTTCTTGAGTTAAGGAAACTAGACTTAGATGTCATAAGCGGCGATAAGAGCGTCCGAAACGGGCAGCATCGTATCGCTGTACTCTACAAGTCATCAAGGACCCACAAAAATTGATGCCTCTGAGATCTCAAATACTTCCTCCTAGCTGATCCATTCCTGGCACACGTTTAGTCCAGTGTTGCACATGAGATCAATGGCCGATTAATAAAGTGGCATCGCGGATCTGACTGCCTTATTGTGTCACGCTGTAGAGATTTAAATTCTGGGGCTGTTTAAAGATCTGGTCGACCACTACTTTATAGTATAGATTCATTGCCCATGTCGACAGTGGTAGCCCGAGGTCTAGTCGCTACCTAATGTCAAATGCGATTTCAGGTTGAGGATACATTTGCCGTTCGAAGCGAATCCGCAAGTGACAAAGCCAAAGCAATCAATAACAAGGATTGCGACTAGGAGTGGCTGGCTTGCTAGTAGAATGATTATGGAAACTTGTCAACCGCAAAATACTCGAGCTTTTGGAACACTGTACGCTCGTCAAGGCACGCCATATCTGTGTAGCCAAGCCACCCTAGATATACTCCAGCGACTCCCACTTATGAATGATCTCCAGGCGGTCTGTCTCGGTAACGCAGTTAGGGAGGCAATAGAGATCAACAGCGAAAAGAAGCCGTCGCCCGCAAAGAGGGCACCCATAGATCGACTCATGGTTGCTATTGCGCGACCCACGGTCGTATGGGAGGCGGATATCATCATCAGATGTTCAGCGACCTTGATACAGTATTCTTTCGATGGCTAAATGATAGGAAACGCTAGGGTCAGATGGGCTCCCACTGAAGATTTTACCTACCCGGAAAGTTCTCCAATACCTCCCTGGGGCCAGTGTTTTCCTGCAGGGCGTGGGTTGCGCATGATTCTGCTAAATGCGGATACGATTCTCAGCAAACACCTCGACTTTTATACAGTCACCCCTGGGAAACAAATGTGGTCAACTATGTTGCATGAGATGTGTTAGTAAGTGTTTGAAGCTCGATCACTCTGTGCCTGCTGTTGGCTGACTTGTATGTCTTCAAAGCGCTTATTTGATGGTCAGGACGAAAGAAGATCACCCCGCATCTGATGAATTCCATGGAAAGAAATTTAGGATCGCAATACACGCGGTGCATAGGCACTCGTGGAGGATATTTCAGTTGAGAGCTATTCAAGGCAAAAGGAATAAAGCGTATCACTTGAATCATTACATGAGCCATATATGGAACATGGAAGATAATAGAAGGCATGGTCTTGCCGGACTTGCTTCTTGACTATCCTAAGGGAAAGGATGCGCCCATGAAATATCGACCACGCATTGGAGTCAAGGGCCACGTTTGGGACCGAGGTGGACGAAGACCCAGGACCCCTGTTTGGGCTAGTAATAGGGGCGACTTAGGACCACTCTCCCCAAGAGAACACCCATCGTGTCAACTTCCTCGGAATCCAGCTTCTTTGGCTTCTAGAACAACTGTGCCTTTGCGACTGATAGGAATATTCTAGTGATCCACGCATGGTTAGCTTGCTTTCTGATAACAAGAACAGATGTGGGTGTCACAAGCAGTAACAGGCGGCCAGTGGTGTGCTGAATGTTATGTCCCTGATCTTGTAGTACAAATTGCTTGTAGTACCTTGAGCCATCGTAGGAAGCAAGTAATATCATGGAAAGCCTAACCGCCTCACTGTACTGTATCTAGACACAGCTAATATGACGGCCGGTTCCAAGAGCTTCTCTGCGATCATACTACCATCCAATTATCTCGTTTGCGAGATTGATCACTGAATCTCCGATTTTTCGCAAAGAGGCCCTCGATCCATCGCCTATTGTCAAACAAAGCCCTAAGCAGGAGACTGGTGCCCTCATGGAAGCAGCGCCATCGAGTAGTCATCAGTAAGGCACTATCTTCCAGGAGCCCGCGGCTGAAGAAAAGAGCGTTGGGGCAAAAAGAAATGAACCGATACCGTGTCTCCGAAGACATCAAAAGACGCCGCCAAGAAGGTATGGCCATGGCTCTCAGACTGGTACATGTGAACCGAGGCACCCTTTATCCTTGCACTCAAGCCACGCTCGAGAAGACACAACGGCATTGTCGCAAGAACAGGACGCGGTTTGTGGATAATGCGGAATTGGTTTCGGAAGCAATTGCGATTAACCAAAAACCTTCACGAGCACGACAAGCTGCAAGTCGTCGAATCTTGAATGCCATAACCCAACCAACGGAAGAATGGCAAGGGGATCTTATCATCAAGATGTTTGCAGATCTTGATGTAGTGTTCTTTGATGGGTGTCTCCTTGGAAATGTCTGTGTCAAATGGGTACCGAGCAAATATTCAGGGGGCCACAGCTGTTGGGGGGTGACAACGCCTGAACGTGCCAATAACCGGCAGTGCACGATTGAGCTTAGTGCCGAAATGATCTTTCTACGACCCACATGCACCACGCCTGGAAAACAGATCTGGGCGACGATTCTGCATGAGATGTGTCAGTAAGTGGTTTCAGGGTCATCTTCATTCGTGACCAAATCTGCAATGGAGTTCTATCGATTTCCCAAGTAAGTGTGTAGGCTTTTCATGGAATAAGCTGACCGAACTATCTTCCTAGCGCTTACCTGGTGGTTCGAACGAATGGAAATATAGGTGCTGGAGACGGCCATGGCAAAGACTTTCGAACGATAATACATGCTGTACACAGGCATTCATGGGCTGTATTCCAGCTGCGAGTCATTGCAAAAGGGTATCCATACCACCTCAATCATTTCGTGAGTCACGTCTGGGACGCCGCTGATAACAAGAGACATGGCCTTGATTTTTGAAACCATACGGTGGTGCAAAACACTCAGGATCCGGAAATTTCTCTAACATCCACATACGTCCCTCTCAGGGTTAGGCCCTCAAATGCCGTCGAACCAAGAGAATGGAAACGTACCGCTGCTTCAAGTCCGCTAAAATATCTCTCATCAAATGGATCCGCCACTGACCTACTGGAATGAGTTCCTGCTTTACATAGCAGCATGCAGGAGCCGGAAATCTAGATGTCTCTAGCCTCTGTACTCTACCTGGGTATTCGAGAGGACTGGCGTGCCTTGATGCAACTACAAGCAGCATTTTCCTCAATCTTGGACAGTCAGCCCGTTTGAGATATATCTCTCACCGTTCAAGGTTTTGGACACTGGTGGAATAATACTTCCGAGTCACTGAGTGAAAGGCCTCTTGTGGACGGTCAAATGCTTGTCGAGATTTTAAGAGAGGCAGGGGGCGAATGTTTGTCTATCATAAGTCTAGCCTCAGGTCTAGCTATTGAAGCCTATCAAGCAGAAGGTGCAAGTTTTCTATCATTCTCTTCGTGAAGCCAGTCATCCAGTCGTACTTGGTCATGCTCGAGGAGCGCTGGGGGATTGCCTCTCACATCGTCTCAATCTCCGCGAGGCACTTGTCGAACTCGTTCCAGTTGTACATGCAATTCTTCACCCCCAAGTCCATCAAGGTCTGGTACATTTCCTTCTGCTTCTCACTCCCACCGTAGCTTCCCACGTATCCAATGACTGGGATTCCCGCGCGCACTGCACTCAGTGTCCCGCTCTTGCTATCCTCCACAGCCACACACTCTTCAGGCTTCTTACCAATGACCTTGCATGCATGGAGGTAGATAGCTGGATCAGGCTTGGTAGTGGGGGGATCCAGAGATGTAGCAGCGCTGAAGATATGGTCTGGCGGGAAGAACTTCGCCTGCTCGACCTTTTCGATGCTCGCCTGCACACGCCTCAGAGCACTTGAGCTGACGACGGCCATGCCGTACTTCTTGCTCTTGTCCAGCTTCACAAGCTCCTCGGTACATCCCACGCAAGGCTTTGCGTCACGCTCGAGTTTGGCAATGACCTTGTCCTCCTCCATTGACACGTATTTCTCCATCTCGGGCTTGGGGATCTCGAAGTTGAACTTCTTCTGCAGAGAGGCGACCATGCCGCGGAAGTTCTGGCCGACGAAGTCGGCCAGAAGCTCGGGGCCGGTGTAGCGCTGGTCGATGATGAATTTGGCGAGGATCTCATTGGAGAGGTCGGCGCAGGCTTCGAAGGCGAGCTCCTCGGAGAGGACGAGGGTGTTATCACAGTCGAAGAGGAGTTGGGTGATCTATGGTAGGTACAGGGTCAGTGAGGGCATTCTAAAAGTAGTCATAGGTCAAGTTGAGTCACCTTGGGCATGATGGCGGTATTGAGTCTATGAATATAAGTTGGATAGCTGTCTCGAGCATTGCATTAGCTACTGAGGGGCAACGTGGGGTGGGGCGTATACGTATTGAATGGAATGCGAGAAACGTAAGGGGCACTGCTGTAAATCCAATTGATCTATAGAAATCCGCTGAAGCCTTTGAAAAGAACAAAGAAAGAAGAGAAGAGAAATTGATTTTTTTTCGAGTCGGTGAAGCTGCCCGTGGGGAAATCGTTTGTGCTCAATTGGTTGGGCCTCCGGCCTGGCAGGGCGGGAGATCTTCGGCGCCTGTTCGTTGGCCAATCAGGTAAAGGACGGGATGCTTCTAGAAAAACCAATTATGCTTGTGATCATTAATAAACGGTCGTGTCAATGAAGCCAGAGAGGTAACATAGCAAAAGCGAGGCGACCGTTCTATTAACGTTGGATGCATTAAGCCTAAGTTGCACTGTGGGGTTGGATAAATCTGATTACAGCGCTCCTCCTCCAGATACCGATATCGTTTCATTCGTCTTTGAAGTAATGCGCCCATGCTGCCGTAAAATTTCCCCTTATGCAGTGGCACGGGCGCGTTCCTGGATACATCCTCCAATTGATTTATTACCAAAGAGCCGGTGACCATCTCCATGCTGAAATTCGGCATCATCTGCAGAGCTTTTGTTCTCGTCCATGCTGGCCATTCATTAGCTATAAATTTGATAGTGACACCTTGATTGACCTACATACGAAGAGCATCATTAAGATTAGACGGAGGGGATCATAAGACCCTACGAAAGTACGCTAATGCGTAAACGTACAGTAGAAGGGTTCACCCCCCAACCGCGCTCACCCCCCAACCGTTCTTCCCTTAGGGCTGACACCTAGAAGCCGCCTAAAGAGCTCCCTAGAGCTGACCACTTAGGCGACAGATACAATCCCCGGAACTTCCCGAGTTATTGCCCAGAGGACGAATTTCTAGGGTGTTCCTTAGGGGCCGAAGGGTGTTCCAGGCTTCAGCCCTACGGGAAGCACGGTTGGGGGGTGAACCCTTCTATGTATAATTTAGAGCCTTCAACTGTCAACAGAATCACTCAGCGCTAACTTCACGGTTGACCAATCAATTTCTTCCATCTCGAAATCCGCTGTTGCTGGCGCTTCACCACTAAATATGCAGTCTCCATCTGCAAGAGACATCTACTGATTTCCATAGAACAAGACCATGCCATGAGGCCAGGTACGGTCCTGCGCCGGATGCCATCCCTCGTAGCGACCAATGTCTCCGCCGTCTTTCGCCGCCTGCGTACGCGGCCCGGAGCTTTCGCCTTCATAGGATTTCTCTTCATCTACGTCGCACTGATTCGCTACTGCAGCTATGCCTACTATCGAGACCCCACCTCAGCGTTCTTCGACCCTGTTCGGGGATATGAGCGACTCTACAGTCTTGACCGCCAGGACGACGCGGAGTCTTTCATACACAATGCCAACGTATCTACCTTCCCACAGATCACGCCGAAGGAAGTCAAGATGTGTATTGGCATCGCTACGATTGCGCGAGAAGAGGAACAATACGTCAGAACCACCATAGGCTCACTCCTCGACGGCCTAAGCCCTAATGAACGCGAAGAAATCTTCTTGGTCGTCCTCATCGCCCATACCGCCGCAGCTGTCCATCCAATTTACGGCGAACAATGGCTTACGAACGTGGTGGACAAGGTACTTCTCTACGATGTCGGCCAGCAAAAGATGAATGATCTGATTGAATGGGAGAAACTGAAGGATTACCGGAAGAAGGCCATCTTCGATTACACATATGTACTACAGAGGTGTCTAGATACTGGGGCACAGTGGATTGCTATGGTTGAGGATGATACGCTGGCTGTGGACGGGTGGTACTCCCGTGCTATTGACGCGCTGGAGACGGCGGATGAGCAGCATCCCCCAACCAAAGATGATGACTGGCTGTATATGCGGATGTTCTACACCGAAGAATTCCTGGGTTGGAATAGTGAAGAGTGGCCACGGTATCTTATCGGTTCGGTCGCAGTAGCTGGGATGGCTACGATGGTACTGCTCCTCATCAGACAGTTTTTGTTCGAGAAGACTATCACCAACACCGTCATTTTCGTCGTCGGCCTCGTCTGCTGTCCAGCGTGCATCATCCTCTATTTCCTTGCCGGACGCATGTCAATGCAGCCTTTCCTACCAGGGGTTTACCAGATGCCAAGATTTGGATGCTGTGCTCAAGGCATGATTTTCTCTCACCAGATGGCGCCAAGAGTGATCGCACGGCTCGCTCAAAGGAGAGAAGGGTTTGTAGATGAGCTAATTGAAGCATGGGCGAATGAAGCGAATCTCGTGAGATGGGTGATAGTCCCAACTCTGTTGCAGCATATTGGGGCACACAGCTCGAAAGGAGATGATTTCGGTCGCAAGGCGAAATATGATAGGAGCGTCGCGGAGAAGATTTGGAATTTCGGCTTCGAGCTTTACGACGATAAATTTACATGAGGCAGCTTTTGACGGATAAAACCAACAAAGCATTTGCAGTACTCAAACATCCATTCGTGCTGAAGGTTCAAACAGAGTCTGTGGTGACCGTGAGGTGAGTGGTTTTAGCTTCTCAGAACGGCATCAGCTGCATACCTGATCCAATTGCAGCAGAAGGAGAGATCGTGGCAGAGAAGACTCGCTTCAAGGGTCCAAAGGCGGATACACTGTTGAATTGATCGGTTCGTGCTGAGAAATCAAACACAGCTTGTGGCTATGAAGCGAGCGGTTTCCGCTTTTCAAAACGGCACCAGCTCCATACACAATCCTTTTACAGATGAGATTGGATGATTATGGAAGAGAGATCCTGCTTCACGAGTTCGAATTATGATCAATAAATGAGGCTAGCTGTTTACAAACCAGGGTCGAAGGATGATTGGCGATTCATCAACGGAGCCGCCGGCCCCCATGCTGCGAATAGCGAGGCCCTTCTTCTCAACTTTCTTCGAACATATATAAGACACGTTCCATTATACTTTCGAGCTATCTTTTCATTGCGCCCGAAGAAGATTCAGAACTGATCTATTAATCTCTGCGACTGTCACGTGATACCCTGATTACCGTTCTATCTTGCGCCAATACCACCTTGATTAAGACTTTGATTTGTATAATATGATAGAGAAGAGAGCCCCGGCTCTAGGCTTCAGAAGGAACGCTCGAGTACTGCGCCTGTCAGTCGAATTCTTCTTGCGTGCAGTGGGCCTCGAATTGATCTGCGTACACCTAAGGATAGATTTTCACAAGACTCGATGCGAGAGCAAGAATTTCATTATCCACTCCTCGCAACGGCTTACTTTGAGCCAATGCGGTGTCGACATTCTTCCTATAGCGGTCTCGTTTGCTCTCCTCGGCCTAAATTGGGGCACTATTGGTATCGGTTCAAGCTCGCTGGGCTAGGGACATAGGGCTCTGCCAGCCTCGCTCTCATCCAAGTTGCCGCCAAGATCCAGGAGTTACCCATCCAGGCGAGCCTTGTACTTTTATTCCATGTCATTAGAAGAGAATTGATGTTCGGAGACTGTGTTCTTCTTCGGTTATTGGGATCTGTTTTTACCTTTAAAGAATCCAACTACCTTTGGTCTCTTGACTTCTGCTGCTCTTGGCGTTACAAAGCACCTAGGCGAAGGAAGGCTTATCTCTTCGGCGGTATCGCACTAGCCGGCGCTTTAGCCGGCACTGCTGGCCCGTCGTCAGCTATTTCAATGCTCCCACGATTACATTAATGGCACGCTGGCGGCTCTTCCTTCTACTTGAATGGCACTGCCGACGACATTTGGCCGACACACTTGACATTCGATCCGAACAACGAAGAGACGTTTTGCACCTCCTTCGATGCTACAATGTATGGTGTATATCCTAGTGGCGGCTTCAACGCTTTGTGGAGTCACTACCACCAAGTAAATGTCACGAGCTCCCTGAACTACGTAACAATCCACCTTACGTCTTTCCTTTATCTGGGACCACATACTACTTCAACATCGCTGGCCCCGGACTTCAAGTTCCCTTGCAAACAGCCCTTGGAAACGGCCACAATGATAGCTGCGCACAGCCTATGTACATGGTCCAATCGCATGCTGCAAGTGTCATATTCCAGCAATAGCTCACCGCTGACTGGTGAAACGTTCAAAAAGAATTTTCGAGCGGCGCTAGTGATCTTGCACGCTATCACTATTTCAGTGATTTTGATTCAGGGAGTGACCCTAAGTCCCGTCCGTGACAGTATAAGGCTCTCGAGCACAGAACATCTCGGCCAATGCTACAGTGCTAGACTCTTCAGCGCATCCATTTCCAGGCATGCCGACTAGCAGTGTCGCTGTGCCAGGCCTGAACTCTACACCTTCATATCACAGTCAATCTTCGTGCTTTGAAATAGAGCCTACTGACTGGCCAGGGATCACCACGGCAGCCTACTTCCAGATGCCATGGACGCTTCAAAACGACTCAAGGATCGTCGTGACTTGCTCTATCCAAGCCCGTTGGTCGAAGTCCGATGTTCATCAGGACCTCACGTCGGATTATGCGTTCTATGCTAAGGATCCAACTGAACTTACCAACCCATCATTTGATGCCATTACAGTCGACAGTTTGTGGCTCAATGCTGTGACTGCTTTGACTCCAATTTAAGGCCCAGGATACGTCGACTGGGTTCCTTTCACAGTGGAGCATCATCATGAGCCCCAGCAAGATCCAAGTGTCAGCTTGGAGGCATTATCGTCCATTGAGGACCACTTCGATCCAATTTTGAAGAGTGGCCCTGCGAAGGAGGGACTTGGGATGGCGTTGACATTGTGCTGGATTGCTGTTTTGTTACTTGAATGTGATATCTTGAAATTATGAACTTTCTATGGGCAGAATGTGATGGGCAGATAAACTCTTATACGCGTTCGGATTAAGAACTTCTATTGAGCTATGATGTGGCGACGGCGCTGCTCGTGCGGTCCCAAAATTTCAATCTATTCATCAGATGGCATCATTGAGAGGTACGACCGACCGAGCGATCTCATGTTCTGTGGGTGTTTGCCGCTGCTAGTGCTGAATTTGACACAAATGGTCCGCCTCAAAGCATCCGTTTCCTCCCTTCTCTAACGTTCGAGAGAATACTCTTCCGATTTTCGCCTGCCTGGGCATTCTATAACAGTACAGCACCTACTGTGTGTTGACAAATCTGCCAGATCACGAATATTTACAGAGCGTCGAGATCAGATACTAAACCACATATCTCGATAGCATAGAGGCAAAACACGGCCAATGTCCATTTTGTTTGACTCTGTGTTGAAGAGTCAAATACTGCAATCCCGATGTTGGTTCCATCTATGATCTTGCGACTGTGCTTCGGCGGTGGTAAAATGCTTTTAGCAGAGCTAAGGGATTGTGCTAGCTCGACCACCAAGAACGAATGACGCCTGTCACCCGACATTTGAAAAATTGAATTGCGTTCATTTTCGAAATAGGTCAATATTGAGATCTAAGAGAAAAAAATGCGAGTCCCGGAAGCCACAATTCCCTCACATCCCCCAAACCAACCCCTTCACCCTTTCTTCGAATCGAATACCGCAAACTATAATCTCTTGAAGATCTTGATCAACTGCTCCAGGCTCTGCACCTCCTCGTAAGTGCATGACCTCGCAATCCTTGGCATGGTATTGGCTTGAAACGACTTAAGTTTTGCTGTCGGGTTGTGTTGGCTGTGCTTGCTTCGTGGGCTCTATTGAAGTAGAGTGTGTAGACATCTGGGGAGGTGCCTGGGTGTTGGGAGCGGAGGGAATGGTTATCCTTAACGCTGGTGTACTTTTTCCTGCAGCTGGCTGTCGCTGTGATGGCGGTTTGGTGGAGGGTAGTAGCGATAGGGATGTTTTTGCTGTTTCCTCTGACGGAGGGCCTTGCAGGGAGGGTTTTTGGGATGGAGTTGGCATTGGTGCTGGGGTTCTTTTTTAAATCGAGAAAGTCTTCAAGATAATCTTACTTTTTTCAAAGTGTGTTTCAGGATGGTTCACGGCTTGGCTTCGATGCGTCTGCTTCAAGATGTTTTTACAGTTGTCGTGTGCAGAACTCTTTATGAGAGAATAGAGTGAAGGGTATCCGCAACAGAGCCAGGCATTTCGGGTACCTAGTTCATGATATCGTGACGATAACGAACATAGGTTACCTGATATCCCATATTTGCTACGAGAACAGATGCCAGCTTAGAGATCTTGACGAGAAGAAGAGGTAGAGTTGCCTTGATTTGTAACGCTATCCTTTGATCACGCGGACGTCCTAGCTACCCTCGGAGCAAGCTCCGCACCCAAATTGCCTGGCAACGGAGATCAAACCAATCGACCTCCGACGACAATTGCTCGCCTACATGATTGCACACGGGCTGCACCGTCCATCCCCGCTGCCCTCTCTCCGTTTTTGTCGACTCCTTTCAGCCTCTTTTGCCCTCAACTTCTCAGTCCTCTCCGCATCTCTCTGTTGCTGCTGTATTGACGGAATGTTGCTGTAACTTCTCTCTACTTCCGGTTTACTCCCAGAACCTTGCGTCTCCTCTTCAACTTTTGGTGTCTGCAAAGTCTCCACCTGATGCGACGCCTTCGTTGCTGGCTTCCCTCGCGGCTTGGACTTAGACCTTGATTTTGATTTTGATTTTGATTTCTTATTTTCCGGTTGAGATCGTGAGAAAGGCTTCCATGGTCGTGTATCTGGCCGCGGTTGTCCTGGTTTGAGTTCGGGCATTAAGGAGCCGGATCCGTGGCGTTGTCGCCCTGGTGTGGACGTGTTTTCTGATGTGTTGTTCTGTATCGCTGATGCCGTACCAGATAGTGACAGGTTGCTTCTAGAAGAGTCCTGCCGATTTTCGTTACACAGAGTCCACCGCTTTGTGCCACTGTCGAAGACCCCTGACGTGGATGTAGCAAGAATACGGCAGCTTTCTCTTATGTGAATTCAGGCATACTCTCGGATGGTATTTTCGGGTGGCTTTACCGTGGATGTTGGCATTTTTTGTGTTGAGGCGGGTTTGCTCAATCCCCATGTTCACGCTGCGAGTGAGGAATACCGGAGCCTGTTACGTTTCACATGGACCCTGCGTCGTTTATCAGGTCAGTTGCCATACTTCAAGCAATGATAACAGTGCAAGAAAGCCGTGAGAGGCGATGTTTGGTAGTATACTGGAAAATTGGTTCTCCAACTATGGACACTGCGACCAGTGATGCAATATTGAAGTCCGACATCTATTTACGGCACCAGACATTCTCGATGCTTCTCAGCTGTTCTCTTAGCCTTGGTGCGCGTTCCGATTACCGTTTCCTTGCCATGTTTTCTCATTTGATCTTGGTTTCTCCTACCCAGGCAGATTCTCATATTCTTCTGGCGAAACATCCTGTTCCTCATGTTCAGGGCAGACACACTGTTCCAGCCAATGCGGGTCGTCAGGCGTCTCGGCCATGCCAAGGTATCTTGCAGACTCAACGACAATTTGCTTCTCGAGCCTCAGGGCCACAGGATGGTCCTTGTACCGATAGACCTTGGAGGTGAAATAGCAGTGGCTGCACTTTGTTGTGTCGTCTGAACTCCTCTGATCTGCCCGGTACTGCTCAATTGGATGGTCGTACCGGTCTCCAGGATGGAGGACCCCGCGTATGGCGTTGACGAACCACGGGTTACTCAATTGGGTGTGCGGGCACAACCAGACTTTTGATTTTTCTAGAGAGGCTTATATGCCCTTCTTCGTGTCGTCTCCAATCGTCATTTGGCAAGAGCAGTGTAGGACAAATCCAGGCCCTGCGATCTCATGGAATCGCTCGAATGAGAGCGTTTGGTATGGGCATCTTCGCACACGACTTTCATGGGTAGTCGAGGGCGTTCGATCGCTTTCGTTGCTCGGTAGAGCTGACTCGAGACTATAAGTTGGTGGCGGGGCTCTAGCGTTCTCCGCCCCTGGACCAACGTCTGCAAGCACGGTAGCTGACGATGTCTGCGCTTGCCGAGAATCCCAAGCCTTGCTTTTCGATACCGCGGTAAATCTTGTAGGAAAGGTGTTCAATAATGCAAGGTGTGAGCAAGCGAAGGTGGGAGCGGGAAGGGAAAACTTCGCCTTTTCGCGGCTGGCGCTTGGCAAACCTCCCAAAAGCCTCAGCATTTGGCAAAACCACTTCATCAGAGCCAACTTACTCAAGCCGCTCCAGATGATGAACACGACACTTCTGGATGTGTTGTGGTCTGGCCGGGAGGTGGGCTAGCATAGTCTGTTCCAGAAGCTGTCAAACCAAGTATGTGACACCGAAGTCTCATTTTATTCCTCATCCGTGGACTTCATAGCTTGCTAATCTCCTGTAGCCCACCACTCATGAACGGGCCCTGGTCCTGTTGGTCCATACCATAAAGAACCAATTCTCTGCCTCCTCGCGTGCCCCACCAGCTGACACACAGAGCAGCACGGTCGACATCCATTTCTCCTTTGCTCAAGACGTCCCAGAATCTCTGCCGGCATCTTTGCACCTGATTTGGCTCTTGCACAGCGTTCAGTGATTCTGCAGTTAATGGTAGCCAATCCCCCAGCTGATCAATGGGCAGGAATGGTAGAGCATCAATAAGTGTCAGTACCAGCACCGACTGCTCAGAAAGTAGGGGCTGCTCGAGACCTCCGCTATTACCATGTGACTCCGCGAGACCCTGAGGATCGGTAGGCTGTTGTATAAGCCGTGGCGAAGCTGTTTCCAACCGGAATCTGATGAGCTCAAGAAGGGTAGACGGCAGCAGCGGCTGGCTCTCGGATATAAGAGCTGGCGGCGATGTTATACGAATGAGCGTCTTGACAGCTATACGGAATTGCCGAGCGGAGAGATTCTGCGGGAAGACCTTGAAGAGGGCATCAACGTATGGGTGTATATGCCGAGTCAGAAGATCCGCGTTCTGCAAAGCCGAGAAAACAGCAAGCATCACACTGTGGGCGGCTTCGAAGATTTCAAGGAGCCTTGGGTCGCTACCCAGGCCGAGGTAAGATTTTGCCGCACCGATGAGTAGCAGCTCATTTGACTCAGGGGTGAGTACGATGGCAAAGTGCTCGCCAGTATTCAGAAAGTAGAGATCGTGACAACGGTCCAGGGGATGCTGTGGTATGCTGCCTGCTGACGTTGGCCGGATACCCTGAAGAAAAGCCTCGGTCTGTACAGGGTATTGGGAGAGGATGTCGATAGCCGTCAGGTAGACAAACGTATACTGTGAGAAGGCGTTGGCGCCGAGGCGCGAAGAGATGAAGTACAGATTCCGCAAAATTTGGAGCGTCTGGATGGCCATAAAAGGCGCTCCATCCGTTGGCATACTGGCATCCCCCAGTACCCGCCCAAGGAGAGACCTCAAAATTATGACTATGGCAAACATGCTCGACTTCAGAACTCGCCAAAGAAGCGGTAGGGTAGTCCTGAGAGTCTCATCGCTCAAGAAGGTAGCTTCCTCCGTAACATCGATTTCAGACAGCTTATTCTGCTGCCATTGGACGCACAGGGTTCGAGTAAAAGCCAGAAGATCCTTGACCATTGTAAAGAGTAGTTCAACATTTTCCACTTGTTCCACCGAGAATGCGATCAGACGTGACAAAGATCCAAGGGACGAAGTCAAAGGTCCAGTAGCCATGCGTTGGCACTGTACATATGTAGATGATTTGGGAGACCAGTCAAACTTGTTTCCAGCGCTCTGTACTACATCCGCGTCGATGGTACTGAGAAAGTAGCCAGAGTGGAGACCTTCCTTGGCAAAGAAAGGAGTGTGGTAGGAGATAGGAAGAAGTAGGTCGTGACTGAGGGTCATCTTCTCCCCACCGCTGAGCAGGTCAAAGACATGGCTTACCATCATAGCGATACTGTTGGCCGCAAACTCCGTACTGGCTTCGCCCTCTTGTAGAGCCAGATTGACCGCTTTCACCGTAGCGCTCTCCAATGTCTTCCGTAGGGAGTTTGAAATGATTTGCTGCCCGCGTCCTTCGAAGCCAATCAACAGCCCAGCCAGAACGCATAGATGCCGCCATCTCGGTGACCTATCGTCTGCGCCCTTGACGACTGCTATAGCCCATTCTTCCTTGCCTAAACCACCACGTGTCGCAAGGGATGTGGAAGATACCGGTATGTCCTCTTGCTTGACCAGATAGATAGCTGCAGAATTGAAGACGCTGAGGATGCGTATCGTGGTTCGTAAGCCATCTGGTTGCTGCCATATTGAGGGGGCGGAGAGCAGCTGGCTCGTGAGGAGCGTGACGTTCAGCGGGTTGGAGAGGAGGGTAAGCAGGGTGGTCGCGGAACCGAGAAGTCTGAAAGCGTCAGCTATGTGGTCTTTGGGGGGCCTTGGTCGTGGACTACCTGGAGACATCTTGCTGGTCTGAGCCGCTTTGCAGAGCACGCAGCAGCGTTCCTAGCGATCGATCCATAGACATTACTAGAATCGCTTCACGGTCCTTGGGACTTCACCATAGAGATCTGATTCACATCTCACTGGCAGGGTTCTATGAGTGCGTTGATGAGTTGGGGGGTTTTCCGAAGTCGCAGATGGGACAACGCCGTGTGTAGCCGAGGCTGAACGATCGGTTCACGGCTACTCTACGAGTCCTGCATAGAACTTCAGGCAGCTTTCAAGTGCTTACAGATTACTCATCAAGGGTCTATAAATCGCTGAAGAGTCGCCTCTCCGGTTCTGGCAGTCATTGTGCGATACTTTCTCGAAAAGCTGCCTCTTGCCGCGCATTGCTAAAACGGCATTATTCAGACATGGACCAGCCAGGCCCCCTAAACCTCACCCACCTCCTCACCAAATTCTCCGATCATTGGTCTCAACGCACAATAGGCACCCTGAATGACTACGAGATCAAGCTAGCCAAGCTCCTCGGCGAATTCGTCTGGCACTCTCACGCAGACACGGACGAGCTATTTCTCGTCCTCTCCGGCACACTGAACATCCAGCTGCGAGATCGCGATGTGATATTGAGGCCTGGGGAGGTGTTTGTCGTGCCTAAGGGCGTGGAGCACTGTCCGAAGGCTGATGAGGAGGTGGGCGTGATGTTGTTGGAGCCGAAGGGGGTGGTGAACACAGGGGGTTGCGAGAAGGGTGATTTGATAATTACGCCGAGGCCGATGAAGTAGAGGGGCGTATGCAAGTAAAGATAATACACCCTTTCAGCGCCCATATGAATAAGGCGTTGTTAAGGTATCCATCGTTCCACGCGGAGGAATGGCCCTGGCTTCTCCCCCTATCGGGTGAGCGCCGCTTTAAACTGGCGCTGGAGGAGAGCGGAGGATGACTAAGCAAAATTTGCTTTTCAAGCCCCACGTAGTTTCTAGATATCATCAGACAAGCAAGATAATTGTAATTCTTATAAGAAAATGACGATGCTTGCTCCCTAGGAGATTCATTCAGTATGTTTACGAAAAACCCCCTACCGACCTTAAAGTAGGTGATATATCACTAGGGTCGGCGCGCTCGCGAAAGCGGCAGGGCCCGGGCGAGCCTCGGGGCAGCGTAAAACATGACTTCAAAGCAATCCAACCTCCATCCTTCCCAATTGCAAAACAATTCCAGTGCTCCCGTAGGCTTCATCATGGAACCCCCTTGAGCATCGTAACTACAGTTGCTGCCACAATGGCCTCCTCGAACACCACCAACCCCGCTCCCCCAGACTACTCCACCCCAGCCTTTCCCTCCCTCTACTGGCTCATCGGCCCGCCCGATGTCGTCCAGCCCGCCTACCTCTATCACAAACATGATATATGGCGCTTCACGCTCTTCTGGACGATCCTTGTCTACGAAGCCGCTCATCTAGCTGTAGGGTTTTATGCTGTGGCTATAGTGTGGTGGGGAGGCAGGGAGGGGCTGAAGCAAGCGAAAGAGAAGAGCGAGAAGGGAGATGGCGGGGCTAAGGTGAAGAAGCTGCGGGTGCTGTGGATGGTCCCGATATTGTATGCATTTGTGGCAGGGGTGGAGGCGGTATTGGCGGGGAGTGTGGTTGGTTTGATGTGAGTGTCTTTGTCGTCTGCACTTTGAGAGGAGGGGAGGAATGCTATAGATGCTGATGCGATGATAGTTTGGGAGCAGTCTACAACTCGGGGGGCTTCAAGATGTCCACGTGGATCCCATTTGTGTGGGCGATCGTTAGTGTGCTTGTTCTGATTCTGTCCTCTTTTTCGATTCAAGGGGGACTGTGAGTATCGATCAGGCTTGGGGTGCTAGACAGTATCAACTTGATGGCCCGGATTGCTCAAGAATATGAGAATTTCATCTAGCTCATGTCGAAGCTGTACAAGCTAGAGGGTAACTCTGAGCGAAGGTTGATCATTGCTCGAGTGGTGGGCAACCTTTCCTCCTCCCTTCTTGTTGCCGTATGCTCATCACCCGTAGTAAGATCTCATCTTGGCCTTGCAACCTGGTTGGACAATCGAATAACCCCCTGGGCATCATTCTGACTCCAACGTCAGACATGAAGATTGAGCTGATCTCCACTCCTCTCCATCTATCTTGTCTTCCACCTTCAACCCGCAGGAGTGACTCCAGTCGCTGGAAACCGAGAAAAGCAGGCTTTGCTGCGTGCAATTCCGAGTTAGCAGTCAGTCCTCATTCATGGTCGTCCTTTTTTTGGCCGCTCGACTTTGTCTCGATCGGAGCTGTAGTCTGGGTTGCCTTGATATTGACAGGAAGATATCCTGCTGTGGCTGCGTCGGCGAGCCATGGTACCTCGACCTCTGGGACATGCTGTCTGATCAATTCTATCAGGGAAGCTGTATTTGGTGCACCATCCACAAGGCCGATTAGTCCCACACGTGGGATCGAAAGAGCTGCCCCTAGACGTTCCTCGGCTCCTTTGGGTAGCATTACCAAGCGAGTAGCTGGAAGGGCGGGCGAAGCTAATGATGCAGTCTTTATGAGCAGAGGAAGGTGCGAATGCAGAATGGGTGGCTGATCGGAACGAGAAACGAAGACCACGGTCAGGGGTTTTAGATTAACACAATTCGAGGTTGTTTCATGACCAGAAAGTTTGTCTGGTGCGGAACGCCGAGACAAATTTTCCAGGTATCTTGTCGTCGTGTTGAAACCAACAGTGAGATGGTTTTGTAAATCTGCCAACGGGGAATGTAAACGATCGGACCGTTCATTCCCGAGGCTATCTGATTCTTCGACAGTGGTGGCTTGATCCTTCGCTTTCTTACGCTTTCTCTTGCCTTTGGACGGGAAGACATGCTGCGACTTATGTTCTCCAACGGGAGCCAACAATCTACACAAGGACGACATCAGCGCTTTGGCTTCAGAGACATGAAAAGGCATGCTTGAGATACAGAGACTATAGAATTACGTACTTGAGCAACAGCTCCAGCGTCTTTTCCTGCTTATCAGCTGGCAACACAGGCCTAGAATTCCCATCAGTGTCTTCTTTGAAAGCATTTCATAGATTGAGCGTGCCATTCCACTTCGGTATAAGGAGAATCTAAGCTGTAGACTGTTTGAGGCCTTCTCAACGCTGGCGTCGACGCACCTTTGCTCATGGCTGAACTTCACGCACAACGAACAGATAACATGAGCTGCTAGCCACGACCCACTACGCACCGAGTCAATGAAAAGAATGTCATGAATTCATGAAGAATCGGTCTGAGCAACGATTGGATAGACGAGACGCGCCGACGCGGTTTCAATTCCGCTCGAGTCCTTTGTTACGAGGAAAATGACGTCATGCTTGCGTATTCCATTTGAGACACGTTTATGCTGATGCGCCCGAGCGCCCGATCACTTCAGACATAAGGAAGAAGTCGAAGCTACATTATCGAGGGTACCTTACAGCTTCGCGAATATCTAATTGGACTTAGTCTCATGTGCAACGTAGTGCAGCTAATGCTTTGTGCAGCTCTAAGCGTGATAGCCCTATAAGCCCCGCTACTAGCGTGTTTGCCTAAGCTCGCTCGCCTTGTCAATCTTCAGTGGTCACTTTCTCGAACAGCCCCGAGCAAGACCAAATACTCCAACACCCATAGCTTCTCACTACTCAATCACCACCACTGTTTAATTGTATTCGTCACTTCCTTCTCCTCACCTCCACCCGCTACCATCATAGAGCTCGACGTGTTGCTGTAGCCTTCCATCCCTGTCCACTTTTTGGGCCAGGATACTTGGCAAAGCACAATGTCATGGACTCAGTTTTAACACTCTCTCCCTTCACGCCAAATCGAGCAACGTCCACTGGACCTACTCGAACGCATAGAGATCTCATGGAAGACGCCGACTCTTCCGGCACAAGAAAACGCCCACGTTTGGATAGCGGAGATAGCACATACAGAAGCATGTCTGCCGACAGATTGCGAACAGCCCCTACCGAGATCAGACCTCCCACCACCCCATCAACACCTCTAAACGGCCAGACACCACCTCAAAGCTTGGAGACAGCCAGTAACCGCCCACAGGTGAGCCTTACACCGAGCAAAGTGACCATCAACGTTCGAGAATCAGCTACAAATGCGTCCTCGGTCCCTCGGAGGGACGCCGGTGTGGGTAGTACAGCCTCGTTACGAGGTGGAGCTGGGGGCGAGGACTACCCTATGAGCTTCGACGAACCTTCAAGCAAGATGGACACCTCTTCTCCTAATGTTATTTCCGTTGGCTCCTCTCCTCAGCACAGCCCAGAAATCGAAGTTGCTGAAATTGAGGACATGAATGATGAGTCTGGAGAAACCCGATGGCAACCGTTGGCAAGGCAGACAAGAGTCGCAGAGGCCAAGCACATTCAAGAGGTTCACCTGGCAAACTTTCCATACGCGGCAAACTCGAGGCTCAGGAAGACTCTCAACATGCTTGCAGGGGCTCTTGAGAAGAGTTAGTTCTTCAAATTCTCTCGATGTGATATGCACAGACTAATCTTCTAGGGGATGATCTTGCAGAGACTGCGATCTTGTCCGAGCTGGCCGAATGGATGGAATTGTACCTTCGAGATACCGAGCATTTCACCGAGCACTGGTGGGACCTATATCTAGAAGAACGAGACTTTTGGGATAATCTTCCATTGCTACCAGATGCTTTACTACGCCGAAGGTGTGTTAGGTCTCCGTCCCCTCTACTACTAGAGATACTAACGACGTGACAAAAGCAATAATAGATTTGGGAATATGAGGTTGATGGACACAATCAGCGATGGCCCATCCGGCCCTCAAAGCTCGCTACAAAACTTCTTAGTTGCATATGCAGGGTTAACATTACGAATAACCCGGATCGACCACAAAACACTTGTTGGACACAAGGAGGATCCTGGAAGCCTTCCAGACCTGATATCCGATCGCTATCTTATTAGTCTCATCGGATTTTTGGGACACGGGCTCCCATTCTGGAAATCTCTCACCGATGCTTCCAGATATGACACCAAAGTCTCTGTCACGGCAATTATCAACAGATTCATACTGCCACCCTCGAATGGCATCCAATACATGATACCAATTTCTAAAGAGCTTCTTGAGCGATGCCAGACTTTGCCGGCTCTCATACCAAGGGTCTGGGTTCACCTCAACCTAGCCAAAAGGTTCATAGAGCATTATCGTCATTTGCACATGAATGGCACTGATGTCGACAACGTGTCTCTTCAGACACCATCTGACATGCCGTCTCAGCTTTACCAATTGTTCCTCGTATTTGACGAAAAGCTGAAGACCTTCATCGCCAAGCAGGTACCTGCTCTGACTATTGAATACAGTCAAGGTCTAGTATCGGGACTTTCTGAGCTGTTACAACACATAGCTCGTGCGGATGAGCAGTTGACAAGGAGGATCTTACAAGAGCAATTGCCCCTTAGCCGAGACCTTGAATTGGACGATGGTGCAACGCTGGTAGAGCTAGCTTGGAAACTCGAAGTCCTGAAGAAATGCATCTTTGAGGGACGTATGGAAATCAGAGTCCAAGGCGTTGATACCATGCAGCAAGTCCTGGTCAATGTGTACTCGGATCATGTCAAGGACAGTCCAGTAGCAAGTGATCATCCGTTCACGCATTATCTTTGCGACTTCATGCTTGCCAACAAGCTGGTCGGTTATTTTGTTGGAGTTGAGTCTCATCCACAGATTGTCAGCAGATGCGGGAACATCATCGGTTTTCTTATTGTTACGAGGACATACACCGACGCGGAATCTGACGTCATCTGGAAAGCGGTCACTACTAGTCAGGATTCTCGTTTCGTCAGTGCAGTCTTATTGATGCTCATAAGCATATTTAACATTACTACTTACCCGGTACTGATTTACCTGGCGAAGAAACTCAATGAGGTCCCCGTGCACGATTTTGATGGCCACATGATGGGCTATGGCAGGGCATTGTTTGAGTGGCTACGCAGACGTTGCAAAGAATCCGCGGGATCCCAGAGCATGGATATGCCACCATTCCATCTATGCATTCGACTCCTACGCGAATCTACAGTCGAAGGTTCCTTAGATCCTTCAAGGAAGCGAGAAATCCACCAATTCGCGGAACTGGAGCTACGAAAGATGCTGGACTGTGGCCCTAATGATGCAGACAGACAGCTCATATACGAAGAATGTATCAAAGACATCTCCAACAGGACCGACTTCGCGACTGGTAGCATCTCTGCGATCAACACTCTACTACTACGAAATCCCGAAAATGAGATTGTATCATTATGCGAGACTTCGAATCTCACGTCTCTCGCCGTAGAAGAATTGGCCCATGTCATGGAGGCGGAGCGAACTCTACCCTTTTCGCCAATAGTTGAAGATCGGCTAAATCTTCGATTCAGTTTACTGCAAAACATTATCACTTACGCTCCGAACACCATCACTGCGGACATTGGCCAGTTGTTGTGGAACTTTTCAGTAGGCTCGGAGTCTCTCAATGATTTCTCAAGAGAAGTTGGATGGTGGTGCTTCATGAGAGCGACTCGAAGCAGTTTCAGCGCGAACGTCTTCATCGATCGCTGCGTACAGGAATACTTCCCTCAACTCCAGCCGCGCTTCTACTGCTCTGGGTGCATATTATTCGTGCAGGACATTGTCCATTATTCATCCCGCGTGGCGTCATCGCGGCCAAAAATTGACGCCAAGCAAGGCTCTACCGTGGGCGAAATTTTGTGGCAGCTTTCACTTCGAGCACCTTCGGGTACCATCGAGAATAAAGCCATCAATATGCTTGTCAATCTGTGTCTAGACTCACCGGACATCCAGCAAAGAACAAGCGTGACAAACGAAACCATCCACACGGAGGTTGTGGAACGGTGTATACGTCAACTTACATCCGCCGCTTCGAATTTGAAAGCGTTCAGCGACGGTACATCCAGTGGAGAAGACGAGCCAATGGTCCATGTGGCCTCCGACGACGAAGTCCAAACAGAGAGATTGTCGTTCTCCAGATCTTTAATGATTCTAAAGGTATTCATGCGCGGTGTACGCACGCGTACTGTTGCTAGTCCTCAGTCCCTGCCCCAGGTGCAGCTGCACAACGAACCTCGAGAATTGAAGGGCGATCCAATCAAAATTCAATACCAGGTCTTTGGTAGCGAAATGACTAACGACATTCGAACGCTGGAAGTAAATGACGGCGCAACACTGGGAGACTTTCAACAGCACATGAATACACTGACAGGACTTCCAAAGTCTACCCTCATCCAAGGAGGTGGAAAAATAGATTTGCCCAAATTTACCCCCATGACTCTCAGGGAGTGGAAACTTGGCCATAAGGGGCTACTAATTGTTAGAAAAGCACCGAATTCTGACCCAGCGCAAGATCTAGCTCCTGCATCAGGGCTTCGGCCAGTGGAGGTTGAAATTATGTCACACTTCTCCGAGCTGTATAAGTTACTCTGTATGGAAGAGCCACTAGGGAAAGAAGTGAGCCCGAAAACCTCTCTCAGTCGTGATCAAACCTTTTCTAACCATATTAGGTATTGGAATTCCTCGTCACATTTCCACCCCACGCTAGTATCATAGAGCTCGTATGCTCCGAGGATACGCCACTGGAGACAATTTTTCCCTCTGCAGCACCGTTCAAGGTCATCTACTCCATACACACATTCAATCAATGTTTGAAGCAAGACAAGTCAAAGGTGGGATTCAACCCGCGAACGTCACGAGTGACCATGCTGATCTGAACTAGTCCCTTGCAGCGCAGCCTTTCATACGCCATGCTGTTCGATCACTGACGACAGGCCTATCAGCAATAAATCTCAACATTGTATCCGAAGGCGCTCAAGCTGACATGGCGGTTGCAACTCACATGGTAGAATGTCTGCTATTATCTCTGAAGGGTTCGCGCTACCCATCTCTACTCTCTGACACCGTTGCTCACCTCTGTCGTTGTTCAGACCCAACGAATCTCGGCGATACGGACTCGTTATTCTCACACCCGATTGAGCTCGCCGACCGTTTGAAATGCTTGATAACGGACGCTCTCCGCACTTACGATAATCCTGAAGCCGACATTCTAGCATGCACCGCTTTTGCAGCATTACTGCAAACCTCGCTACTTTCCAATACCCTTTGGGAACATTTCAAGCACGGCGTCATGTCATCCGCGCTCCTACAGCGACTTCTCCTCGACGAGCACAATGCGCACAAACGTTCTCAGATGGCGATGTGGATAAAGAGAGTCTACGAGACATCGATTGTGTGAGTCTTAAAAAATACACAACCGATACTCTGCGATTTCCACGCTGATTCATCATGCAGGACTCAGCCTACACGAGCCCAAGAATTCATGCCCTGCTTGTGGAAGTATCTTGCACCGGTCATTCCATACTGTCTTCGATCTCGATACAGCTCACAGCAATTCTTTGAGGTTGCGATCATGGTCTTCCGACACATCGATCGTTTCCATCGCGAGAGTCTGAACCTCCAAGATTGTGTGTCCTCGTGGAGTGACCTACTTCTGCAGCATATACATCACGAGGCAAGTGAGGAGATCTGCTAAAACTTTGTGAGTACTAACAATAGACACAGTTTGTCGGTCGTGACACGCAAGACTGGACAGTCTTTGGGCTTGCAAGCCTATTGAAGTGCTGTTTTCAGGTAGCGAAAGAGCTGGAAATCTCCGTTCAAACGCAGTATGTGCTTTAACGATCTCCATGTATGACTAGCCGCTAATATTTTCAGGGACGACTTTCTGGAAAACCTTTTCCACGCACATCTTTTCCCTAGAATTGATGATGTAGAGGACGGACATTCCGCCCGAATCCAGACTCCAAATCTCCACACCAGCACGCGCGAAGTCTTATACTCTATAATCTTGCTCCTAAGCCAAGGCATAGATGACTATCAGCAGTTGCTAGTACTTGTCCGCGATCTACTACCCGAAGCCGATCAGTCTCAAGCCTGGACGTGGGGCATCGCTCAGCCTGGCGATGAAAACAATTACGAGACAAACTTCAACTTCGAACGCGCTAAGATGCTTCGATCGTTCACGGGATATCCGGGCCTACGGAACCTGTCTAACACTTGTTACATGAATTCCCTATTTACCCATCTTTTCATGAACGTCAAATTCCGCGAGTTCATGCTTCGGGCCACTGTCACAGAGTCGATGAGCTCTCAGAGACTACTCCATGAGACCCAAAACGTGTTCGGATACATGCAAGAATCCATGCTCAAGGCTGTCGATACTCAAGGGATCGCTGAGTCTCTAGTCACCTACGAAACCACTCTTATCGATGTTCACATACAGATGGACGTCGACGAATTCTACAATTTACTCTTCGACAGATGGGAGAGCCAAATGCTTACCCGTAACGACAAGAAAGCCTTCCGATCATTCTACGGCGGCCAGATTGTACAGCAAATCAAATCGAAGGAGTGTCCGCACATATCCGAACGGCTAGAACCTTTTTCTGCAATACAATGTGACATTCTAGGAAAGCCTTCGTTGGTCGATAGTCTCAATGCTTATGTCGAAGGGGAGGTTATGGAAGGAGGTACATTTAACCTTGCTCATTCATCGACTGTCATCTTACTAACAATCCCCCAGATAACAAATACTCTTGTACTTCGTGTAATTCCTATGTTGATGCCGTGAAGAGGTACGTGATGCAACGCTCGCGCCTTGGTTCCAGCTGACTGTGATCAGAGCTTGTTTCAAGGACATCCCCGATAATTTGATCTTTCACCTCAAGAGGTTCGACTACGATGTCATGAGCGGAGTGAGAAGCAAGATCAACGACAAATTCGAATTTCCAGAACGAATTGATATGGCTCCTTATCATGTGGACTACCTCAAGGACAGGGACCAGCCCCCCAATCCCGACTTGTATGAATTAGTTGGTGTCCTTGTGCATAGTGGTACTGCTGAATCAGGCCATTACTACTCCTACATCAAAGAACGCCCAGCCAACTCTATGATTCACCAATCCTGGGTCGAGTTCAACGATATGGATGTGTCGAAGTTCGATTTTGGTAGCATTCCCGACCAATGCTTTGGAGGTCCTCATGAAAGTGGGCCCTATTCTTCGCGATATCCAAAGGTCTTCAGTGCATATATGTTGTTCTATGAGCGAGTCGACCCGATGAACGCCAGCGAGGAAAGTCAAATATCAACATCCTGGGGCGTCCCAGCCAAATGCCCAGTGCCAACCGAGCTCCAAAGCCAGATCAATTCCAACAATTCAGCATGGCTTCGGACGTACTGCATGTTCGACCCAGCACATGCGACATTTTCGAGGCAGCTCCTTGAACAACTTCGAATCGTGACCAATGGCATTTGCTCGGACGATCACAAAACTGAGAAAGAAGCCATTTGGCTCTCGTTGGATCACCTTGAGCGAATCCTGTCAAGATCTAAAGACTGCCCTCATTTTTCAAAGATGCTGGGTCCACTGCAAAAGGTGATTGGTTCTTGTTCGACTTGTTGTAACCTTACCCTCGAATGGGTTGTCGATCACAAGCATGCTCTGCGCAACCTGCTACTTCGGGTTCCGACGGCGTCAGTCAGAAAAGATTTCGGCAATATCATCCTCATGGCCCTTCAATATCTTAGAGAGGCCGAGCCGCGGTGGTATGGGTTCCAAGATTCTGACGAGGTCGATCACCCGTCTTCAAACAGGGAACTACAGCAGGGAGCTACTTTCACATCCATTGTAGCCGGTCTGGAGGAACTTTGGACCTCCTTGTGGATGTACCACCGTGGGTGGGATGACTACTTTGGCCTGCTCGTCGGGATGGCCAATCTCGGAATGCACGAGACTCATAAGCTTATGCAATATGGATTCCTCCAATATTGCTTCGAGATGTTGGTTGTCGAATCCTGCAAGGAGCCATGGACCAGGAATCTACATTACACCAATTACGTTCGCTATGTGGAGAAAGCACGCAAATACCCAATGGGGAAGCTCATTGAGCTACTCGCTGTCCTTATTGGCAGGACAGACCTCAAAAAGGATCCAGTGCGAAGAATGCAGGATCGACGTCTGAACATGGGGGGAATGGTGATGACGAAGGACGAAGACGACCTCATGATGTTTTCCTCCGGTTTTCCTCGCTCGAAGAGAATCTGTGTGTTTCTGGAAAAGGCATTAAATACTGATCACAATCCACAAGCTACTGCGAAGATTGTCCGGCATTTGGCTTTGGCGGAGGAGGAGCTCGGCATCGTCGAATTCATTCAGAGGACAATTCAGAGCGGCATCAACGTCGACCCAGCATGTCTGGCTGAACCCTGGTTGATTTCTGCAATCGCATTTCTCGAGTGTACACCTTCCGAGACGGGTGCGAAACGAATGATTGATAACATTGCCACTGAGGTCGATACGATAGGATACAGCGGCGGGCGCGAGCATCTTGACTTCTTCGCTCAAGCACGGAGAATCACAAGTTACCGCTCTACAATCTCGAGAGGCTTCTTTAACCGATGCGTCCTTCATGCGGCGCCGCAATGGGCGCCAGCGCTACTTCTCTTCTGGGAGGAACCTATCCGTGGTGCTACTCTTGATCTCCTGAAGAGTCTTGTATTCAACCACGACACCACCCAAATGGATGACGAAGAATATGCCGATTCCATCGAGGCTGCTGGAAGAAATCTCCAGGTAGCTTGCGTCCGCAAATGCAGTAACATGGTCCAGCTGCAGAAGACCATTGATTCGAGGCTTGTTGAGCAAGTGCAGGAAGTCATTGATCATTGCAAGGCCTACTACCATGCCGAAGATGACCGCGACAAAGCCTTCATAGCTGAGACTGATAGTAAGTAGATCAATTCAGCACGGATGCTCGGCTGCGCAGCCCGCTGACATGATCACAGGTGTAATGGGGAGTCTCCAGGCTCTGACCGTTGAGGATGTGGACGAGGCAGCATCAGGTATATCACCTTCTCCACTATTGCCGTCTTCTGCTGGATCCGCTAACGTGTCTGTAGATATGTGGAATAACGGATCTGATGACATGCCAACAGACTCGGACTCCGATAATCTCACCTCTCCATAGGTACGTTAATTATGATGAACTAAACCCCAGGCGGGCAACACGAACGATTGGACGACGGGTATGACGGAATAGGTTACTTCTCGGCGCAGGGTAAATTGTGGGCTGGGATTATGCGTGCAAGGCAATCCAAATGAAGCAAGCGGCATTGACCAGGCGCATGGACGAATAGACTTGATGCGGAGCTTAGTTTCGAATTGAGATTCTGGCGGGAAAAGCCCATGGACAAGGAGCTGGCGAGCTCTCAGGGTTACGGTATCATTTCGGACAACGGCGTTCTCAATACGTGCGAGGATTGGTTTTTGTTTTCTTCTGCGCAAGATCGAAGCCTCGGGGCCTATAGTGGAATTCTCAATCATCGATACAGATATACAATGCATGCTGATTCCACTCGCAGCCGTTTCTATGGAGCTTTTCTTTGATAGTTGTAGCCACTGCTGCTACATCTTTCTCTATTAGCTGTCTCACGATAGGTCAGCTATGACGTAGGGCTGCATCGATATTGCTCAGGCCAATTATCTGCAGGTTCTTTGATGCCATCCACAACTCTCTTTTGTTTAAGAAATGGACCACCGCAATCCGATTACCCAACCCTTCCATACCTGTTCCACTCATCAAGGATGCCCACAAGTAGTCTCGAAGGCCACCTCGCCCTCGTAACATGAGGTACAGGTAGAATCGGCGCCGCTACATGCCTCACTCTCGCATCCATGGCTGCTCAATAGCTATCCACTACAATTCCAACTCCATCAAAGCCGAAGAACTACTTCACCAGCTTCGCTCCAACAAAGGTGAGAAAGCGGAGGCATTTCAAGCTGACATGAGCGACTATGAGCAGGTGAGGAAGTTACACGCTGAAGTGATAGCATAAATGGGGGCGCCGACGATCCTGTTCAATAATGCTGGTTTGACGGGCGGTGTATGGCGTCAAAGATATTAGTGAGGTAAGCGTGAAGGGCTTTGAGACGACGTGGCGGACGAGTTGCCGGTCTGCGTTCTTGTTGACGCAGTTGTGTTTGCCTGCTATGGTAGAGAAGGGTGGGGGAGGGTGGTGTTTTGTTCTAGTGTAGCCGGTTTCACGGGAGGAGTCGTAGGACCGCATTATGCGTATATCGCATTTCAAAGCTCATGTTTGGCTATTTGCTGATATGTTCAAGGCGGTGAAGGTCTTCAAAGTCGGCACTATATGGCTTAATCCATTGGACTAGTCAATACTATGGAACCCAAGGCATCACATGTAACGGCGTGGCGCCGGCGTTGATCAAGCATACTGACATGTCGCCGGGGAATCCGGAGGAGTTGGCGAAGAGTATGTACACGTCCCCTACTAGAATTTGGACAGTTGCGCCTGAGATGCAGGATTCGACTGATATATTACGGTAGAGATCCCCATAGGTGTGCTGGGAGAGCGGGAGGAGATTACGGAGACGTTTCTTTGGATGGTCAAGACTGGCTATGTCACGAACAAAGTCATAGGCGTGGAAGGTGGGCTATGTCCACAATAGCGAACACATGACGCAAGTAGGTACATAAGAGGAATTCTTGGCCGACGCTCAAAGTACAACGATTTGCATAAGCTCATTTGACACACCATCTTGGCTGGAGCATTGTTCATCTGCTCCATGGAATTCCGGTCGATGCACTCAGGTGCGCAGATGAGCGGAAAATACATGGATCAAGCAGGCGGTACTGCTAAATTTTGACCACATCATTGACCACATCCGTCTTGGCGTAGGGTTACAACTCCCATGATATAGCGCTCGTAGAGTGGTAAATCCAGGAAACGTTTTGCAAATTGATGGGTGATGACGAAGAGTAGGCTTAGCAAACATCGACTCTCAATCGTGGTATTATATAATTCTACTTCTTGACAATGCAGACATCAGGGTCTTAATAGACTGATTAGAAACAAACGAGTACACCGCTAGAGCCTCGAACAGAACAGATATTCCTCTTCTAGTATCTCAATCGAAGCGTTTATCCGCTTTGGTGAGCAGAGAATGTCAACGGATCGGTGAATAGTATTGTAAACTTGAGCCAATTTTCCGGGCGGAGTTCGATTGGGGGAACATCTGCGCTCGAACCGTCCCCAGCTGCTACAGGATTGGCGACGAATGAGCGAAGGCATTTGTCAGAATATACGCTAGGATCTATGAATTTCGCAGATAACAAAGACTTTAGCGTGAAAGTCCCCTTTCCCTTGAACATTGAGAAAGAAAGGTGATCTCGTTTACCGTTTTAGTGGCGTCTTTCACCAACAGTAATCTTACTTCGCTTTGTACTCGTCGCCGTGGCTTTTTTACCGCCGCATGCAGAACAACATCTTTCAAGCATTGACTAGAATTTTGACTTCTTTCACCTGAATTCCTACTCGAGAGAAACTGAGTCCGACTATATAAATAACAGCAAAAAGGCACTTTTTCACTGTTGAGACTACGACTTTTGATACGCGAAGTGTGAAAGCAATCTGAACTGCAACCAGGTCGAAACATGGCGACCGAGGAAGGAGTATTTGTCGATGAGGACGGTCGCGAATTTTATCTCGATGAGGAAGGTCGCGATGAGAGGGGCAGGTACAGAGGAAACGATACAGGTCAAATGGAGTGGTGGGACGAACATGGAGTTTGGCGTAATGGCCGTATGAGGTCTGAATACAGTCCTATCACGTGAGTAATGCTTTCGGATTCGGTGTTTCCCTCTCTGTACAGCATTTGGAAAGTGCGGTTGGCCCGTTGCCGAAGTTCTTTTCAAATTCTAGCTGTCTTGAGGACATTCGAACCATTCAGTGAATCTCAAGAGGCCAGAAGATTCACCCGCGCTGTTCATATGCTGTACAATTTCCTAGGATAGAAGACATGGTTCACTTCTTATATTTCCATCCTGAGAAAGCAATGCTGACTCCAAGATCATCTAGGCCCGGGAACACGCCACCAGAGTCTTACGGTTTCGATGACTCACAGTCTTCCCCTCATGCGTCAGATTTTTCTAAGGCTTCATCCCACAGTGATGATAGCTACCATTCTTTGACTGGAGACTGTCCATGGGGTCATTCATGTGCAATTGACTGCGGGTGCCCGTGCGAGAAATGTCCGAACGATTTCAAAGAATATAGGACGAATGGTCCAGATCGGATCGTGTAAGTCAACTTTTCCATTTGGTCTCGAAAGAGCAATATTGACTTCGAAGAAACGCAGATTCCTAGCGGACCTGAACACGCCCAATGCACCTGATGATCCCGCATTGGATGAATCGAATTTCCTGCGTAGATTTCTTGGAACTACAATGCAAATTCCGCGAGAAATTGCCGATAACATCGCCATGCACGTCGGGGAATTCCCAGAGAATGCACACGTTGGTCATCTCCCTGGCAATGCAAAAGACCATCACGTAAGTCTTTTTCCCACGTCTTTTCTCCCAACAGTGTCGCTCGGTCCGAGTCGCAAGACATATCTCAGGAGTACCAACTCACTAATGACTCCTGATGTATATCTCAAGACTCAATTCTATCCTAAAAGAGTAGTGCTGACTCCAAATTCTCCAATAGAGCATGACATTCGCTTTAGGACAGAAACCCTGTACAGAAATGGGACCATGGCTTTCTCGCGTTAGTCGATGGAGAAAGCCTTGTCCAAACGACCGTCGTGGGCTCGCTCTACGTTATCGCAGACGCATCTGGCCATGCCAAGGAGATGGGTCATATAGCTGCGTCGGACCCAACATAGGCCCACCCGGCGAGCCTCACACGCCATACAGACGACGCTGGGTGTGCGAAGACCACATCGAAGACCAGCGGGCGTTCTGGCAGGAAGACAAACTCTACAAGGCTCACCTCGTCGGCACCTGCGCGCAGCACAGAGACGAGTTCTTGGAACAATTCCCGAACGGAAGAAACACATGCACATGTCGAAATCTGCTTCAAAAATGGCAGTGCCGCCGCTGCTACGAGTCAAGGATTGACACGCTTCAGCGCCAATTCCGCTCTCGAGTCGAGCCCCGCTACTTTGGTCGCGCTGACAGGACGATAACTCGTCGAGTCGACTACCATTTGACATGGCGGAATACGAGAGCTATGTTGGCACGACGCCATCCGTGCAAGCATGGTTGTGGCAACAAGAGGGTCTTGAGTAATGAGCGGGTCATGGACTGTCGTGCTTGTGGAGGGCTTATCGTAGAGCCTCGGCGTCTCTCGAGGAGGGTTGCGACAATGAATGGAGGAGTGTTTACAGTTCAAGGGCTGGACAATCGGCCAAATAATGTGGATATCGAGATTAATCCTAGTCAGCGTGAGAGAGAGACGCAGGGCAGCAATAGGCCGACTGAAGAAGGCGAATATGTGGGTTGTGACGTAAGCACTGATGAGGAGGATGAAACAGAAGAGGAGGATGAAACAGAAGAGGAGGATGAAACAGAGGAGGAGGATGAAACAGAAGAGGAGGATGAAACAGAAGGGGAGGAGGATGAGGATGAGGAGGAGGAGGAGTAATGCAAACAAGCCTGCAAGAAGCCAGCGATATGAGGCGAGCGAGCTTGCATGCGAGTGACTTTTTTACAATTATACGAGATCATACCCAGGACGTTCCTAGAACGCCTCTAGAACCATAGCAATAGCGAGGAATCAACGGGAGACTGATCTACGTTGTGTTTACTTAGATCGAGCACACTTGACAAAGTGATCTTCAAGCACAACTTTTGTCACGACTATGTACAGTCCAAAACTCCTCCCGTATGATCATCCAGCTAACGCCGATTCTATATACAAGAATTCAGTATCCGATCTCCTATCCATAATGCATCGCAGACCAAGTGGGTATCCGCATGCTGAACCAGCCCAAAACAATCAAATGAAGAACGCCCGTCACCCATCTATCCTTATCGTGCATGAGTGTCACTCCAATCAAAGCATGCGAAGAACGTCAATAGAAAGGAAAGAATATAGACGTCGCGACTGGCGGATGACCTCCAAGATGGAGACAAATTGCATATCCAGTAGCGAAAGCAGTGACAATTGGCAAAGTCCGCACCAGGTCATTCGTCGATATGATAGTGAGAGAGAATGATGGCGGAGGGTAGGTCTGACCTGGAAAATGACTGGTCAAGGCCTTGAGACGAAAGGTGGAGGCGGCTGGAATGCATTGGGCGTAATCGAAGGTCCTCCGACAGGCTGTTGCAGCCTAGGTTGAGACGCTGCGGTAGCACCGATGGTGCGAGGCTGTGAGTAGGAAGGCAGCAAGGATGTGGTGGAACTTGCGGGTGGTACTGAACTTCCCGAGGACGAAGTTGGTCGTGTTTGACGAGGCGAAGGAGATGTGCCGAGCGGTGGCTGGGGAGGCGCACTGTTCCGGTGTGATGTGTGTGCGGGGGCGGGTGGAGTGATGGCTACTGGAGCTGGCGAGGTCTGTTGTTGGGTTTGGGGTGGTACTTGAGGTTGAGTCTGAGATTGAGATTGAGGCTGAGGTTGTGATTGGGAACGTAGACGAGTTTCCGCTCGGTCCTTCCTGGCTCTTTTCTCTCTGTGTCTCTTTTCCTCTTTAGGATCTGTTGCGACTCAATTAGCATCGATCGTGCGGTTACTTTGCTCTAAGTGAGCGTACCTGGCTTGTAATTGCCGAAGAACCAGAAACGGCGAGCCTTTTCTAGTCCTACGACGCCCATTTCCTCTCTATTGGAGGGAACTTGACTCAAAGAGGTTTCGTGGTTAATCCAAGGGTCCTCAGAGTACACGAATCGTTCACCGAAGATGACGGGGTGGATGCAGGTGCGCAGGACGTAGCACGTCACTGGAGTAGCTTCATCTGGAGTGTCGAAGAAGCTCCAGTTCACATCAACTTGTCCAAGTACAGTACTTCTCCTGCCATTGGCGAACTCTACTTCCTTCTTCTCTGATGGTAGGGGTTGGACCTCGAGCGCAAGGGCATCAGCGTAGTCGGCAGACATCAGATTTGCCTCGCAGCCGGTGTCGATAGAGGCGAAAGTGTCCATGTCATTGATGCGTCCAAGGACAAGCTGGCGAAGACAGTCCTGTTGCTGGGCTTCACTAGCAAGATTGCCCGGAAGTGAGTTGGGATCAGAAGGTCTCGTAATCATCAGGCGATCCCGATGCTTGTTCATGGTCTCTGTTTCCCGCAAGAAGGCGTTGCCGATGATGACACCTTTCGAACAATTCTCGACCACATAAAACCATCTTTCGTAAACTTCGTCTTCCTTCTTGAACATCCAAGGGAGGCGCACTTTCCCAGCAGAGGGTATCGGTTTACCGTCTGGGGCTACTAAAGGTTTATCTGCGAGATCATCAACTGCAATTATCGGGATTGGAGGGGATAATTGTTGCACAAGAGACTTGTCAATAACGTTTTGGCTCGATCCCGTGTCTGGCAAAGCCTTCACGCATATGTTTTGGATCTCGCCTGGCAGCTGGAAGATCGGATCTGGCGAAGACCCAGCTTTGCTGATGGATGTGTTCAGATGGAAGTTGGAGTCGAAAGGCTGAAGCTGGTGGATGCCGAGGGCGTTTTGATGATCGATCATGTTCGTAACCTCGGACCTGAGACTCGGCGAGTGGCTTCGTAGCGATCGTGCTTTGCCTGGAGAGAGTTCTAAGTGGGGAAGTTGTAGGTTCGCTATTGGAGAGGAAATCGTAGGGACTTGAGAGGGTACAACGAAGAAGACATCTTCGAAGGGTCGCTCTTGAAACCCAAGACAATATCGTAGTGATGACCACCGGAGGCGCGCGCTGATGGAACGAAGCTCTTCATGAACAAGCTTGTGCGGGTTGTTCTTCATTGATAGCCGTTTCAGATGCCGAAATCTCTCACGTAACTTGGCTCCGTCAGGATCGTCCATCTCCTCAATTTCGTGTACTCCTTGGGTTTCCTGCGGTCCCATCTCGCTCGTTGCTTGACCTGTTCCGGCAGGAAAGGTGGAGATTGAGGTGTCGACTGGTGTCTTTGGATCAATAGGAGGAGCTAAAGCCATTTCTGATTGGCGCTCAAGGTCGATTGGTTGTTCTTGCAGTAAGTGGTAGCAGACCCTACCCGCACTCCAACCAATCTTGTGTAAGCTTCGGATTATACGCAGGAATCTCGAGTGGATACGATTGCAGATGTCGTGACGTCCGGTCACGTGGGCGGCAACTATTGCAAACGAAGCTGCAAGATCAAGCACGCTGATGGTCGTGATAGCCTGTTCTCGCAATAGCACAAGCATAATATCGCACTTGTAATCTTTCGCGCGAATCCTTGCGAGGACCGAGAGCACCGCACCAACAATGTATACCAAGGCGCAGAGCTCTAAGAACATTGCTTTGTATTTTGCGCATGTAGATCGTGTCGCTGAGAAGAGCAGGATTTCGCCTTTGGGCCACAGCAGCCACAGCAGCGCAAAGCTCACTGTGGCTTGGCAAAGAGCAAACAGAGGGGACGTGAGGCGATAGCAGGCGCCGATGATTGTTAAAGATAGGCAGGTAAAGAAGAACGCTTCTAGTTTCGCCGTTGAGGCCTTTACCCATCGTCAGCAGGTCGCTCAACTGTCTTGAACCATTCCTTGCGCTTGGGTCGCACTTACAGTGGCCGACGACATAGTGGAGGAATCTGTTGGCATTCCAATATTCTTGGCCGGCTTTTTCCAACTTTTGGAGTGTTTGAGTGAAAGTGGGAAAGAGTTGGCCATGAATTGGTTTTACAGCCTTGTCGGTACTAACGAGTGAGTTTGAATGCGAAGGCCGATCCGGGATTAGCTATAGAACGCAGGTGTGGTGGGGCATGCAACGAGGCCCAGACCATTTTGGACCATGGACTGGTCAATGGAGCACATTGGATGAGTTGAAGGGGATTCGAATATATAAGTAGTGGTGAACGGAATGACGCACTCATGAAGAAGTATCATTCATCCTCAGTCCTCCCTTCCTTTTGGAATTTGGCGAGACTTAGCCCTGTAGTGAATCCGTAGGTACCGCTGTCACGGGAGGTAAGATAGTAAGACAGCACCTAGAACAGCTCGGACGATTACATTTTGGTGGGGTGGCTTGCCTAAGCGCCAGGTTTGGGGGCAGTGTAGGAGGTGCGTCCCGTGGCGTCCAATCGCTTCTGCGCGATGATAAGGCTGGCCCCGAAAGCTGGCAGCTGGCACACTTCCACGATAATTGGGCGGGGGCTGTGTTTTTGGGACGAGTCAAAAACATACGCCTCGAGCTGGGCTTACACGAACCCGATTCCCTCGAAAATCAGCCTCACTGTGACTTGGTCAGGCTCAATCCACAATGTGCATACTTAAGACTAGTCACCCCATGGTGCTCATGAAACCTGCCCATATCATGTTGATATCCGGCAAAATTCTTCTACCCATTTTTATATATGGCTCTTCTACCAAAGTATAACAACAATGTACACAGACCGCCTCGACGGCCAATGCGTCGTCGGATCTCTCGAGTCCCTACAGCAAAAGAGCTGGTGTCATCCCCCGACAAGACCGAGGCAACAGGGTACGCGCAGGTGGCTCAATTCATTGCGACCGATAAAGAACTCGCCGTGTATCGTAGATTCGACAGGTCTGCAGCGCGGGTCCTGTTAGTCTTGCAAAGCGAAATCCTCTCAAAGCAGGAGCAATTGGACAAGTTAGATGCAGAGGAAGCGAACGACCCCGACGAAAAAGGATTCCTGTCTTCGGCTACAATATATGGAGAAATGCAAGAACCGCCAGCTGGACGTGATGAAGATAAGAACAGATTGTTAGGAGAGCTGAGAAAGCTCGTGAAAGAGTATTGTGAGTACAGCGTCGACACGTCTGGAGATCTCAGCTTTAATTGACTCAATCTTAGATGAGCTTCTATCCGCACAAAGCGAGGTGCTGAAGTTTTCGAGCCCACCTATTCGGGTCAGAAATGCGTTGACTGGATGGCTTGACAACGAACAATGCTTAGTCGGCCTCGGAGAGAAAGCCTACTTTGAAGACCACAAAGATCTCGTGGCTTTGAGGCCGGCAAAGGGAGAGGACCGCCTTTCGCAGTTTCTGAGGGACCACTGTAGCCAACTGTTCAAGGTAAGTCAATGCAACTACTAGCTGCATTCGCCTGTACTGATGTCTGTGAGCAGAAGAGACGTGAACCAAACCGGCAACCGTGGGATAGATTATATTATGCTCCAGAGACGCGGATCTCCAAGGCTGTGGGCGTGCTTAGTATAGTCATATCTGGCGGTCTTCTAGTAGGAGCAATTATATCGCTATACTTGATAACGAAACCAGCAGCAAGACTGGGCTTGGTGACCATGTGGACAGTGCTTTTTGCCTTGTCTGTTAGTGTCCTGTCGACAGCTAGACGCTCTGAACTATTTGCAGCCACAGCAGCGTACGTCATATCCATCGAGTCCTGATGAGTTCGGCTGACCTTTTCCTAGATATGCAGCTGTACTTGTAGTCTTCGTGAGCGGCAATCTCGCAAGCCCTGCCCAGAAACAGTAGCCATGTCGCTTACCGACGACAAGAGCAAACAGAAAATGCATCGAATTGAAATATGTAAGACGGTGTCATTGTTGGCATGAGAAGCAGTCCCGTGTGTCTTCGTTGTCTGCACTGGAATGCAGCTTCGCAGTCAAACTGCCGTAATCAATCGCAAATCTTTCTTCACTCTCGAAGACATGGGCCAACCAATAAAGACGGTCTCCAGGGGTGTTACGAGAAAGGGAGCTGAGCTCTTGCGCCAGGTGGCCTCGCGAGGTTTTCGGCATGAGGCGAAAAGATAGCCTGGCGTGATGCTAGACAGGTCAGATTGTTAGCACGTGTGGGGCTCGCACATATACCGTTCGGCGCCAAGGATTCTGTGTGGCAAGAATGCGCCTCGAAAAAGGCTGAGGGCCACCGAGAAACGCTTGAGCGGGGTTGGACAAGAGATGTTAGCCTAGACACTATCAACCAGATATTACCAAGCATACCTTTAATTGAAGATATAGATGTGGTGGTCTAATAGATTACTCCTATAGATGAATGAGTCTCAAGGCACGCAGCAGTCAGCTTAATCAGTTACCATCCAACTACAGATACTAATCGATTGCATAAGCAAGGCGGGACCCTAGTAAACACATTTCAACAAAGTGAATCGCCGTAGCTGTTGCTCTTCTCCAAAAGGCCATCGATGTTTCCATTGGGGGATTTTTCTACATAGGGAGCGATCTGTCGTTGGACTTCACCACTAGTGCGTGAAGCAGACTTGGCTAGCTGGTTATTTTGGTCATGCTTTGGGCTTTGATTTTGAGTTTGGTTTCGACGGCTGGAAGGCCTGAGTTTTATGCATCAACGGGAGCGTATGTTGGCCCGGTCAGCATTATTGGCACATTGATTTGACCTAATCTGTAGTTAGCTATGCGGCGGTGCTCCTTGTCCTCGTGAGCGGTAACCTGGGAAGTCCAGGGTTGGCTCGAGGAGTGTAGCTAGATTCGTATAGGTTGGCAGAGGTGGGCGAGCACTCTTGCGGAATTTTGTGGGGATCAGACAGTATCTTGTGAGTGGCGACAAGTCGGAAGCAATGCGGGTGAAATATTTACGAGGGCGCCAATGCTCTGCAACTGCATCGGCGTTGTGCTTTCCCTGCTGAACATGGAGATGGAAACAAGCGATCAGAGTCCACGGCTAACGTGGGTTGACTGGTCGAGCATGAAAGGATTTTGATCAAGCTATCATGCTAGAACTTCCAAAGAGAAGAGAGTAAACAAGCAATAGAAGCAATGCAGAACCGCCAACGCCAACGCAAGGCTGTGTACTGACATATGTATCTCGTATCAAGCTCGAACAAGTAAAGCGCGTTTTGTTTGGAAAGAGACCACTCATGCGTATTCACTCTCTCTGCCTCTCTCTCTCTCTTCTTTCTCTCTTTCGTTACCAAGACTCTAGCCCTTCACTAGCTCACCAAGCCTCTTCTCCAAGATCTGCCTTCCCTCGTAGGTCTTCCATACTTCGTGGGGTGCACCGTTGACGACGTCCCAGCTGAGCAGATTCTCTGTGATCTTCGTGAGATCTCTCTGTTTTCTCTCCCACTCATCGTCTTTCCTGACGTTGATGCCAGAGCTTACAACCACGAGCGGTGTCTTCTCGCTCTGGATGTTCCTCGCCTGGCTGACCTCATTCTTAGTGAGCGAATTAGCGACGAGGTTCTCCTGCAACTTCGCCTTGATGTACTTTCCGCCTTGGTATGCGGAACGGCCGTACACACGATCTTCAGGCGTGCGACCCTTGGCGATGGCACCAAAGAGGCGGTCGTAGCCCAGAGGAGATATAATCCCACGAGCCCAGAGGGCAAAGCCTCGACCTGGGCGAGCAACTTTATAGAGCAGATCTTCGTGGAGAGCATCGATAAGCATTATGCCAGAGATCTGCTTTACATGACGGCTGGAAAAGATTCGGCTGTAGATGCCACCGATACCGGCAGAGACGAGAATCCATGGTGACTGCTCGCCAGCGCGTGCCAAAGCTTCGGAAAGGGCGTCTGAGGTCATTCCCGCCGAGTGTGGAGATGGGGCGTTGTCAGACCAGCCGAGACCCGGGCGGTCATAGTAGCAGTAGCGATCAATAGTACCGTTGTTGTAAGCATTGTAAATCCAGTCATCGAAAGTGTCCTCGACAGGATTCTCTCCTGCTTCGAGGATAATGGTAGGATTACGCTTGCCCTCCGAGTTGTAGGTCACATTTCCTATACAAGCTAAGTGGAGCTGGTATTTATCACCGTCGACGTAATAGCGCTTTCCGGGTGGAGCCAGGCCTGCATCGCGGGAGCGCAGGATGAGGGTCGCAGTCAAGAGGATTGTAATAAGGATCAAGACTACCATGATGACCAACTCAGTGAGCACTGCGCACCACTCACGCAGAGAACGGCGAGTCTCTTTTCGTCCCGTGAGGCGCTCTTCCTCTTCTCTCTTACCCCAAGCTACCACTCGGTCTGTAAGGACATTGTAGAGTGCCATGATCGTGGCCCAAACCACGGAAGCAATACCAACCCAGCCTTCCTCGACTCGCACCCGTGGTACTGCGAGGATTATGATCATGTCGACGAGCAAAAAGAATGCCACGACAAGGCTGCCCCATTCCATAGCTTTTGAGGGTGTAGAGAAGAAGAGGATTGCCACGAGAAGGTTGCCAAGAGTGAGAGTAGTGTAGGAGAAGTCGAAGAAGCCGGAGCCACGAGAATGCATCATAGGTGGGCTGACGAAGATGGAGACCAGGAGCAGCACCCACCACAAGAAGCTGATCATAAAGAAGAGGACGCAGAAATAGCGAAGAGCTCTGACACTCCATAGATTATAAGGGGATACCTGGACCAAGCAAATTAGTTCTGAAAAGCTGCGAGGACATGCGGAATTCTTACAGCTGGATCATCTGGCTCTAGGAAGCCATCGTTTCGAGGAGGTAGGAGTCGAGTCCTCTCGTCAGGATCAGGGCCTCCTGAGTGACGAGGTTGTCGTCTGCTATCCTCACCATCTTGTTCAGTCTCGTCTCCCTCATTACGCTCCTCGCCATTCTTGGAGCCCCACAGTGAGACCATGTTTCTCGTCCGTAAGCAATATAACAGCTGAAGCTGTCGAGCACGAGTTCTGTAGGGAAGGATTCGAGCAAGGCTATTGCCTAGAGGCGAGTATCTGTTGGTCGAGTCAGTCACCAACAGAGGATTGTATGCCCGGAAAGAGCACTGCCTTACCAGGCTTCTAATGACGTGATGACCTATATCATAGAGCATCTTATTTACAAAGTGTCAGAGGAGTATGGCGGACGGAGAATTTGTTAGAAGTAGAAAAAGTAAAGGGTGGTTGTTGAAACAGAGGGGTTGGTTAGACTCTAGAGTCTCCCGCCCAGCAACTTGGAAGCGCAAAAGCGCGTCATCCTTTCGCAGATCCCATAAGGGTCTCGAACAGCTCGCCACAGTTCTAGATCTTGAATATCGATATTCAACCGTCCATGTGACACCAATAGCTTTGCTATTTTATGCAAGACAATATCTAGTACCTTGGTAAAGATCGAGTATCAGAGCTACATCCAATATCATGAGCGGTCTCCAACGGTCTTTTGCCAAGGCTAAATTGAGCGGACTGCCCTTCGAACCCCCTCTCCCACCCAATCATTTGGAAGAAGAGGAAGAAGAGGAAGAAGAGGAAGAAGAGGACGGAATAGACGATCTGAAGCCTCTGCCTGAATCCAATCAGGATGACGATTCTTCCTCGGCCTCTTCTGCATCTTCAGCGTCTTCCACAGGTACAATCAGACCATCGCCGAGTAAGCATCTCTTTGCCAGACCTAAGGGGTTCGTCATATCCTCTACATCTTGTATTGAGCATGTAGAAGGCAAAAAGCTTCCCTCATTATCAGACCCTGTTATCCTTTCGCCTTCCACTCACTTTGCATCCTGAAAGCCAACCGCACTTTTTGTAAAGCAATTCTAAACCGTGTACCATGTCTACAGATTCTCCAGTCCTAGAAGAGGCTTAGAACCCCTGCCTTGGAAGGACAATTTTAGTAAAGAGCTGTATCTGAAGGTCTCTCGACCTACGGAGAATGTCACGTTTCACGTATACATAACACCCCCAATAACGAAAGGGCCACTTTTCGTTACACATCATGGAGCCGGCTCGTCAGGCCTATCCTTTGCTTTGTTCGCATCAGAGGTTCGAAAAGCACTCCCAAATGCAGGTGTGCTCTCCCTGGACGCTCGAGGGCATGGCGAGACCGTCGTGGAGAAGCTTGGATCCCAGTCCGGGAACGACACCCTAGACCTCAGTCTCAATATTCTGAGTCGGGACCTCCTTGAAGTCATCCAAAAAACTCAAGAAGCGCTCGCCTGGCCAGAACTCCCTGGTCTCGTCTTGATCGGCCACAGCCTCGGCGGAGCAGTTATAACTGACCTGGCCATGAGCGGAAATTTGGGAAATGCAGTCCTAGGCTATGCTGTGCTCGATGTCGTCGAAGGATCCGCAATCGATGCACTCCAGAGCATGCAATCGTATCTCTCGACAAGACCGAAGACATTCCCTTCGATTTCTTCGGCCATAGAGTGGCAGTAAGCAGGCGCGTCCCGAGCTCAATGAACATTTTACTAACATGGCCAGCACCCGCTCACACACTATTCGCAACACCACCTCCGCACGCATCTCCGTCCCCTCCCTCCTCCGCTCAGACACCTCCCCACTCTCCCCCAAATCCTGGACCTGGCGTACCGACCTCGCGGCCACCCAGCCCTACTGGGAAGGCTGGTTCGCAGGCCTCAGCCGCAAGTTCCTCGACGCAAAAGGTGGAAAACTACTTCTACTCGCTGGTACAGACCGACTGGACAAGGAACTGATGATTGGGCAAATGCAGGGGAAATACCAGCTACAAGTCTTTCCAGAAGCAGGGCATTTCATACAGGAAGATCAGGCGGAGAAGACGGCGATGGTTGTGGCGGACTTTTATCGGCGGAATGATAGGAGTGCGCTTGTGTTGCCGCCGAAGGTGGGGAAAATGTTGAAGGGGAAGGGTGGGGTTTGATAGCTCAGTGGTCATGAGAATGGCTTTGAAAAGTTGATACCCAACTCATTCAGTATCTATAAAGCGCCAGACGCCTTGCTCGTTCAAAATCCGTATAGACATCATCTTTTCCATCAAGCGCTCCCCTGCATCCCTTCTCTCAACTGCCGGTAAGCCAAAACCCTCCCAGCCACAGTATTGACTGCAGCAGCTTGGGTGCCAGAAGTAGTTGAAGCATCAGTAGCTTCCGCGTTTCCACTGCTGGCCTGCCATTGAGTGCAGATGGTGTCGAGTATATGTAGGTTCGCAATGACGTGGTTACCCGTGTAGAAAGGATCCAAGGGGTGTCGACTCTGTTGCTCACTGTTGGCGTCTGCCTCTAATAACTCATCTCTTTCCCTATCCTCATCACCACCCGTTCGGCCAGAAGAGGTGTGCTGTAGATCCTGCATCTCAATATCATTCGAAGAATCCTCCCTTATCACACCCCTCTCTTCAGCATCATGATCCTGCCGAATTTCTATCGCCGCGTCCTGAGTGCTTTGCCCAGCCTCGTCCCCTGCCTTCACTCCCGTCCTCTCAAGCGTAACCCCCAGAATCACCAACTGCAGCACCAACACTAACAAATCCAACCCCACAAGCCTCCACCTCCCCACCGGGCTCTTCTGCCCGACAAAATCAATCAATAATCCCCCATGCAGATACCCCCTGGTAGCTTCTCCAGCCGCCGGTGGCGCAAACAGGAGGTGTATGAGGACGCAGATGATGTTGGCGCCGAAGATGATGCCGATGTAGGGGCGGCCCCGTCCGCCGAGTGGAGGCAGCGGGATGATGGCGGGTTTGGGGGTGAAGTAGAACCAATGGGGGAGGGCGCGGAGGAGGAAGTTTAGGAGGGAGCAGCTGGTTTATTGTTTCAGTTCAAGGTCTGGAAGACGGTGCAGTCGGAGGGATTGTGTATGGAGATGGTTGGGCTTACTCCATATAATACAAAGTCGAAAGCTGGCAATAGACCATGATATCAATACTACGGATCAGATGGTCTAGAACAGCGCCCTTCTGCTCTCTCTGCACCCGTTTCTTCTCCTGCGTCGGCTCGGTGCCCATGTCTGCAGGAGCGGCTGCGGCTGCATGATCGCTCGAGATATTTTCGTTTGGTTGATCTGAGCTGGTGGACGCATCATTCATGTCTCGGTGGGGTCATGGGGAGGGCATTGGATGGTGGGTAAAACCCCTGGTGGAGAGTATGTGAGAGGTCGAGCTTGCTGGCGTGTAAGAGGTTTCGAAGGCAGACAGCTTGGGAAAGGATGATAGAAGTGAGCTCGGGCTTGCCTACATGGGAGAAGTGATTGACAGGACGCTTCACGCTAGTCTTGATGAGGGCGCAGGTCTTGGCATTATCCATTGGGTGACTGTTTAGAGAAAATTATCACACGCTTTGAATTTGTTTGGGAACGTTCAAAGATTTCGAATTGCGAGATTTTCATGTTAGTCTAGAGCTTCCTTTGTTTCTTTCACTTTGCTAGAACCCCTTACTGCGAGATCTCTTGCCTTCTCTACCATTCTACCATTCCACCATTCCATCCTGCCCTGCCACCCACTCAGGTCTCTTCCTCCACAGCGCCCAACGCTCCGGGCAGAATCCCTTCTTGCCATTCCATAACGGGCATCCCTCCGCTGGAGTCCAGCGCTCAAGTCTTTCCCGCCGGCTCCTGTAGATATGCTCGCCAGCATATAAGACCCAGATCGCTGCGGCCGGCACGTTCCTCCCACTATCCTCAGAGGTCTTGTCATCTTCTTCGAGTGCAGACTGCGTAGCGAGTAAGGCATATCGTTCATAATTGGAAATGCGTCGTGCATTGTGAGTAGTCTAGCGAGAAACGCATTGTGCCTGGTCCATTCGTCCTTTGAACTATTCAAACCCAGCTTTAAACCTCTGCTTCGTATTGAGAATGATATTCGTCCTCCGAGTTCATCACCACCTCTGCGGCAGCGTACGAGTATCTGCACTCGGGAATCTGCAGTTTGGTCCACAGCAAGCACCTTTTCCCGTCGGGCAAGGCTGGGCTTCGAGAGAGATTAAAGTCCATGGGTATCTATCTTGCAGCCTAAACAACACATCTGCATATCCTGTCCACAAAATGTCGAATATTGAAATTTGGGTGGTTCGCAGCGATCGAAAACACCGACCTCATAGGAATCAAAATAATTCGGTGGAAACACGATTTATGATAAAACAGTCTGTCGAATAACTGTAGATAAATACCTAAACTAGAGTTTACTAGGCAAATTAATAATCGCAAGGCTGTTACTCGTAGATCTGGAGAAGCTTAAAATTGAAGGGTTCTATAAAAAAGTGCAAGCTCGGATTTTCAGAGTTCGACCCGTAAGATTTGAAAGGCTTAAGTAAACATAGCGGTCCTGTCCAAGCATTACTCACCAGCATCGTCCTGTGCATAAGACTTTTTCACTGCTAAGAGTCGGCCTTGAGCGCCCCCTAAGACATCTATCTTTATGACTACGGAGTACAAACGGCAGAGCCTTCTACTTCCATATACTGTAAGTAACCAATCCGCACTCGAGTACACAGCCATAATCGTAGCTTCGGCGCGGACTAAGACTGGGCAAGAGATGAATTTGGGTACCAACATGTCAAGCAATATCACTTAGACCGGCAACCCTCGCCCTCCCACGCCCTAACCCTAACCAAACGGGAGGGCGTTGCCGGTTTATGGGATAGTTAAGAAAGATTGGAAATCAGGATGAGCTCCATCCAGGCAGTAGACTTCCACAAAGATCTGCCCGATTGACAGGGAACCGAGGTCTTTTCCGCTGCGGAGTCTCCAATGAGTAGACTATGCGAAACGCTGGAAGAATTATTGCGAGGTGGCTAGCAATTCGGATGCCTCATGAACGGAACGTATCAAGTTCCTTCGTTCGATCACTGGATTACCTTCCTGCCGCTTGTGTCTGAGATATGGAAGGAAGGTGAGTTTGCGATAATGTCTAGAAATTGGAAGCAGAAGAGAGGTCGAGATGACTGACTTTGAAGCTACGGGTTGTGTTGATATGAATGCCCGAGCAGCTCGAGGAGTGTGGATTTTACTGGCTCTGCAACTCTGGATGTGCTGAGAGCCTGAAGAGCGGTTGCGGTGTTATTACTGACGATCAGAGCCGTAGATACTTCAGTGTGAAGGGAAGAGGAGCAGCGATGCGTCTCCGCCGAAACAGCTGCGCTAAGGGCTTACAACCTCTTGTTCCTTCAAAGTCTTCCACAGCTATGCATGTTTCTGCACAACCTTACGGTATTCGATACATGGCTCCACTCGTGTTCGAACATCATCAGGAGTCCGACTTCTAGCCCGGCACAGGGACAGTAGACCGTCCGCTCGAGACATGAATGGCAATCTCGAGGGGCCTCGACGGTACAGAATCTACACTATAAACCTGCTCCAAACTTCGCTCTATCACACAGTCACGAGATCTGCGACCTTCATGGCTATTGACGCTAATCCTTTCCAATCTGTCAGGCAACTACATTAAGCATTCGCTCCTACGTACCAAAGCAGGGTGTAAGGGAAAGCCGCTTTAACACCGGCTTCCGCTTCACTGTCTGTGCACAAGCTATGTAATGTTACTGGTGATGAGCGATGAGAGGAGTATCCAATCCCGAGGCCCCCGGCCTCGCGGCGCCGAATTATTGTAATTTTGATCTCGGGTCCTAGATGTCTTGGTAGGACGATGGAAGATCTCTCAAGGGATTGTCGAGGGATTCGTAGGACCCTGCGTTCAGAGAAAGAATGGAATGCCTTCATGCCCTTTTAGGCTAAGCTCAAATCATACGAGATATATGATCCAAGCTTTTCCGGATAGAGCTTAAAGCTTAAAAACCGTGTGTGATGAGCTACTTTATGAGTGAAGCAGAGCGGGGTAAGATATCCACACTATACCCCGGGTGAATGTGGTGCAGTAGTGACTGCTGTAAGAACATAAAATCGGCCATAAATTACTCTTCTCCCTCTCTTTTTCCTGAAGGGTCAATCCACTGCAATCGCTTCCTGAAGTCTCTTGACTACAAGAACGTACACTGCATACTTGCAAGTATGTTTACTTTGTTCATTGTAACAACCCTTTTGGCTACCTCCGTGGTGGCCAAACACTGTCAAAACTTTACCGTGCCCGTGTCTATCACTGCCAGAAATGACATATTTAATGTTCTTCCATTCGAAACCAGCCTCGATGTGACTTCCTTTGTGCAAGACCTTCTCAATATCGGAGGGAACACGTTGGGCCCTACTGGTACTAAGACCGTTTCAGGGCAATACAACGTGAGTGTCGAGTTTTGCCAACCGGACTCACCCAAGGGAAAAGATCCCATCCTTCAGTTCCTTGTCCATGACATAGGATTCGATAAGACGTGAGTATCAGCCAAATGCTTCGCCCGATGATGCTTGTGCGAGCTAACAAGATTTGCAGCTACTGGGATTCTCCTTACGCCAATTTCAACTACAGCTATGTGGATGTTGCTGTTGACCAGTATGGATTCTGCACTATCGCTATTGACCGTCTTGGCATCTATCCTTCATCAATCGTCGCCGATGGTGTGAATACTCTTCAGCTCCCCTTGGAAATGGCAGCTGTATACGAAATCACTACGATGCTACGCGCTGGTACCCTATCCAATGTTCCTGACACTTTCAACACCATCGTTCATGTCGGTCACGGCTTCGGAGCTTCCATCATCTATGAAATGGTAGCCCAGGATCCCACAGCCAGTGACGGCATCGTCCTTACGGGCTTCTCCCAGGCAGATATTTTCTTTCCCCTGGCCCTCGCCGGGCTCGACAGTCAGCTTGCTCGCTTGAATCAGCCTCTTCGCTTCGGTAACGAGTCCTACGCCGCGATCACCCAGGCCTTGCTCGTCGTTGGCGCGGCCAACAATTCGTTGGCATATATTAATGAATTCCATCCTGAATTGGACCTGACATTGGCGGAAGTGGACGATGCCTTACAGAATCTGAATTTCTTGGACCTCGTTGCTGGTTTTGAAGGACCAATCCTGCCAACTACGTTGAATCTCCCTAATGACTACCTGACGTGGGCGGATATCCGCGCCTTTCAATTTGCGTACTTCGACTCGGGTCATTTCGATCCTGCTCTCCTGGTCTTCCTTGAGATGACTAAACAGCCATTTACGCCCGGTGAGCTATTGACCTTTTGCACCGGTACGACCACGGCGCCAGACTTCAAAGGTCCCGTACTCGTGGTCACGGGTAGTGAGTGATTTCATCCCCGAAGATACCCCCATAGCTGACATTTTTAAGATCAAGATGAGATCTACTGCGGAGGCGATTGCCAGGCCACAGGCGCCCCCAATGTGGTGGAGAAGGTGAAGACGGGATTCCCAGCCGCAAAGGTCTTCGAAGCTTATATCCAACCCAACACCGGGCACGCTCTGAATTTCCACTACGACTCCATTAGCGTGTACAAGGTGATCCAGAACTTCATGGTTACTAATGGTCTCAAGCCATCATAGACGCGTCTTGGGGGAGATAATACGCATCAAAGCAATTTGCTAGAGACTGCATGCATTGAAAATTAGGTAACCAAAGAATCAAATCGAATAAATCAGCCAACATTATTAGATCTCGTCAATCGAAGTGAAGTTCCTATTGATATGTCGACCAGCTTTAGGCTATATCGGAGTCAAGTCTTGGCATCATCCTACAGGATCTTTCCATCTGGATGTATGCGTTGTAGTTTAGTACGATGATAGTCTGTATTCTGCTCTCCTCGGCTATGACAAGGGTTTAAAGAAGACATGTTTTCTGAACGCCGAACAAATCCGCCTGAACCCGACCATAGACCTCTGCAGTGCTCTTATTTGACGACACAAATAAACGCGTAACTGCACATCAACGTCACATACGCTTGGTATAGCCTCATATCGGTACCACCAAGTGTGCCTTGACATTAAGGAGATTAGTATTCACTATATAAAAGCCAGGGTCAGTGTTTTGCACATGCCTCGAGCATTTCCCTTTTTGTTTTCGTCGAGCATTCTTTACAAATGAAAAGCTTCCCTCAAATGTGTCTTTAGCGAATCACAAGCCTCTCGTTGATTGGCGAATTAAAAATTGGAATTTTTGAAGATTGGGCTGCAACGCGTGTTCCCAGTAAAGCTCCTACCTGCATCAACAGTACTCCTGCAATTTCACGTCACTCTTTAACCCCGACGTCGAATTCGATGATTCCAATCACTACAGATTTAAGCCCCGCCTTTAGACCCTTTTCCAAGGCTTCGGCCTGTTTTACTGTACCTAAGCTGTCGTGTGATCATCTCAATTGGTGGGAAAGAGACCCGAAACCTGATGCTGTATTTCTTTAACCTCTTCTACTTCTTCTGTCGCCTCGTGCTCCCTATATACCACTCTTACTACATTCAAAGCAATTGTCATCTTAATCATGGAGTGCTGGGCTCACCAATATCACAGCCGCAAGTCGCTAAAGCCGGTACTTCATGAGCGCAAGATTTCTTTGCCTCTAATATCAGGAACTCGGATCTTACTTCAGTCCATGAACGGCGTAACCAGGAAGATGACCCAACGAGTTCTCTCGCAGGGTCGAGTACCCCACGTCTGTGTTGTCGGCGCAGGCTTCGCCGGGCTCAGATGCGCTGAGGTCCTATCTAGCAAGGGTATTAAGGTGACAATTTTCGAGGGACGAGATCGGATTGGCGGACGTGTGAGTGTATCTGTATGGCGCATCAGCAGTACCTGATCAGTTTAAGGTCCATCAAAGCAACCATTTGGGCCGTACTGTGGATCTCGGACCAAATTGGATTCAGTACGTTCTTCTCTTGTCAACATTAAGCACTACTTCGAGACGAGAGATTTCCTTTGGAGCTTTGATTCCATGGGAACCGTCATTGTAGAGCTTGAGATTTCACAGGAATTGCTAACCATAGTATTCTTCGCAGTGGTACCGCCGACAACCCGATTTTAGATCTTGCAAAGCAGACGAAAGGTACCACTTTCTCGCCACCTGAAGATGCCACACCTTCAATCTATGACGAGAAAGGTCACCGCGTGGACGAACGAACGGCAACGCAGCACTCAGAACTTGTTTGGGGTATCATTGGGGAAGGTTTCAAATACAGCAACCAGAACACCGCTTCGATACCCCCAGAGATGTCGCTAATGGACTATTTGAAATCAGCCGTAAAGGAAAAGGGCCTGAGTGACGCATCATCGAAGCTGGTCTTTCAGATGGCGCGAATGTGGGGGGACTTCGTCGGAGAACCCATTGAGAAGCAAAGTATGAAGTACTTCTGGCTGGAAGAATGCATCGAAGGAGGTAAGCCAGCCACCTTCATAGTCCATCATCAAGCCGTGCTTAACTCTTGAACCACATCAGAGAATCTGTTCTTGGCAAGTACATACCAGGCCATACTCAATCTGATCGCTAGTGGTGCTCTGGCCAAATCGGAGCTGCACCTATCCACAAAGGTTACCGCCATCGCCACAAAGCCCGAAACAAATCAACGCCCTTCAACGATCGTTACCACAGCCGGCAACACCACTCACGAATTCGATGAAGTAATCTTGACCTGTCCTCTTGGCTGGCTAAAGCGGAATCTCTCCATGTTCTCCCCTTCACTTCCATCCCGAATCACGAAAGCCATAGAACACATTGGCTACGGCCGTCTTGAGAAGGTCTACTTCACCTTCCCTACCGCATTCTGGCATACCGAAACCTCGCAGCCATTCTTCACCCAATACCTCTCTCCTACCTACACGGACCAGAACCCTGAGAAATGGACCATTGAAGGTGTCTCCCTTGCTACTCTACCCGAGGACTGCGCTCAACCTACACTACTCTTCTACATCCACGGACCTTGTGCTCAGCACGTTACTTCACTAGTCGAGGGTCTTGAGCCTGGCTCCAAGGAGCACTTCTCAAAAGTCGATGCTTTCTTCGCTCCCTACTATTCTCGCTTACCCAATTACGACATCACCTCAGAGGCCTCCAAACCAACCAGTATCCTGGCGACGAATTGGCAAAACGACGAATTCGCCGGTTGGGGCTCGTACACGACCTTTCAAACTAGCAAGGCAAGGGACAATGTCTTGTTAGACAAGGATATTGAAGCTCTTCGGGAAGGCTGTCCGGAGAGGGGAGTGTGGTTTGCGGGCGAACATACAGCTCCTTTCGTCGCATTGGGTACCGTCACCGGTGCATACTGGAGTGGGGAGAGAGTCGCGGCTAGGGTTTTGGAGGCTTATGGGATGTGATCTGGGAACATCGGGAGGTTTGTGGGCTATAAGGGATCTAGGGGAGCTCTTAGAATGGTATTCTCAAAGCTGGAGTTTGGACGTGCATGGCAAATGCCTGGGCTTTTACTGCATAAATTGCAAATATTAGAAGGGATGCATATCTAGATTGATAAATAAATGACTACTGGCGAAGCGAGCCTTGTCGATTAGACGATCATCGTACAACACCAAAATTACCTCTGGATAGCACATCTCCAAGCTACGTGCCTCTGTGCCTGTGGGATTTTCGAATCAGAAGAGCTACTAGGAATCGAAGACCGTTAGTCACAAGCTCCTCGCAGCTATGTCTACGTGCAAACAATCTAGCTCCGCCCTTGCCTCTGCGCGTCAAATCAACTCCACCATCATGCGATCTGCCACGAGAGGCTAGATGCTCGCTCTTCCACACCGCCAATTCAACAGCAATTCATATGTAAAACACAGACAACCGTCAACATGACGACAGCAGCAAAACTGCTAACATCTCGTCTTCTGAGGCGTCCTTGGGGTTATGGGGCCCTCAGGTATCTCATACAGCGGCACCCGTCCCCTATTTCTCCGAGCTAAGTTCCACATACGCCCTACCCTCCGACACTTCACACGTTCCCACCGCATACTCGGGATTTTGCATATGAGGAATCTCCTATGGCGGCTGGCGATCCGCTGGCACCTCTGACTTCTGATATGACAGTGGTTCTGAAGCCCTAATAATCTAGTCCTTTCCATCAATCATTGACCGGCTTCTCGTAGTCGTTGCGCTTTGGCATATGTAAAGGTCGATTATGCGTTGATTGATTCTCAACTTTCAATACGGCTAAACCTCCCCTTCTTCGGCGTCTTCGGCGCCGTCGACATCTCATGAATAATAGAAGCTGATACCAAACTATCTTTCTCCGGCACAGCTGGTGGTCCAGCAGGTAACTCCCCATAATCTCTACCTTCTGACAGCTCATACGGCGCAAGGTCATAGCGAGTATGTTGCACCAATGGCATCTCCTGGGGTGGTATTTGATCTGACGCTAACTCTGGTTTCGCAAATTCCGCTGGCGGTGATGGCAAGTTCGATGTGAGATCTTTGAAAGTTTCCGCTGCTCTGCGTCGGTTTGATCTTCTTCGAAGGAGCAGGAAGGCGGCGAATACTGTTACGATTCCAAGGAGGCCACCTACCGAAGCACCAGCGATCGCTCCATTCGAAATCGTAGCACGAGCGACGGCGGGATGCAGAATTGATGTTGGGCTGTTCGTTGGTACTGAAGCTGAAGCTGAAACCGAGGGTCTACAATCCGGCGTCCCCACAGCTACAAGATCCTGCGCTTTAGAAGCCTGGGCTTGCCAAAGCGTGATTTCCTCGTTGTCGTTATCAACAAGCATATATGCGGAGGTGAAGAAGGGGAGGCCGAGGACTAGCATGTCGTTTGCATTGACTTCTTGCAGGCTGCCTATGAGGACCTCTCGTGTGCTGGTACCGTTGTCGATCGATCCTTCGCCTGAGGCATTGAAGTCGTATTGGGGAACTATGAGTTGGTGGTTGGGGATTCGTATGTCGAGGCCTGGGGCGATTGAGATTGTGAGATCGCCATCATACCTATCTTCATATCAGTAACTGCGAAAGGGTGAGACGCTGGGGTTGAACTTACGCTCCGTCCGCATCGATTACCATTCCTTGCCATGCGAGATAGGTGCTTGCCCTGTAGAGGTATTTTGATCCAGAGATTGACAGGAACGTCTTCCACATATCGTACGAGAGGGACAGTAGGGTGAAATGCGGCTCCAGGCAAGCTTTTGCGGCCGCGGCTTGATTTGGTCCGAAAAGGCTAAGGTTCGAGCCGTTCTTGAGGTTCATCTTGATATCCGTAATCGTCGATATGTAACAATTGTGTGTTTCATTCATAGTATTCATCGGGATCGTTATCTTATCCCCGGAGATTTTGGCAGCGTCGTAACCCCCAAGTACTAGGGTCCCGTCCATCTGATGTTGCGCTTCAGCTCCGGTCCAGCCCTGCCAATAAGACCATGTTTTGGACGGTATTGAGCCCACGGATGATAAAAAGTTCAACAAAGTAGAATTAGCGCCCAAGCCGAGGGTGTTCATCGTCTCTCCCGGGCCTCGAGAGACGCTAATCGGGAATCTGGGAATCGAGACATTGGCAGTCATGCGAATGGTATCGGTGCCCCAAAGATCCATAGTATGATTTGGATCAATACCTGAATTCTCGATAGCGGTCTTCAAGACGGAACGAGTGGCGGCTGACGACCAAGTACTAGAGTTCCCTTCGTCAAACAAGCCCCCCAGCTGATAGGCGCATTCTGCTAGAGTATCATTAGTATTGCAATTTGGCGACTTGATAGGGTATTGACTGTCGAAAATATAGGTATTGTTCAAGGCACTGAGACAAACTGTCAGTTTCGTGCTGGTTTTTTTAAAGATTTGGATTGAGAGACTGACGCACTGAGCCCAAAGGTCAGGCCCTGAGATAGGTCGCCCACAGAAATCGGATTGCCTCGCCTCAAGCTTTGGTTGCCTGAAGTAACGTTCTGGATAGGGATCGCAATTGGAGAAGGGGCAGGACATGGAGCTCCAGGTGTAGCGGCGGCGGAATATACCGCAGCAACAGAGGATGCGATAGATGACCGAAATAACAAAGAGTAAGACACTAATATTGGGAGGATCGTTTGCCTTAAACACATCATGGGTTTGGAGCGGAGGAGATATATACAATTACACGCACAAAATAGAAGGAAGAAAGACGGAAGCCAAATGGAGAATGATCGGACCCAGGTTCCCACGAGGCTAAGTGACGAGGAGCAGTTTCAAACTCACAGTTGTTTACATGCCGCATGCAGGTAGTCCGTAAGGCAGTCTATGATGGCAGTTGAAACTTGACCGATGAAGGATTTATAGACTAATGCAGCCTGGGGTTCTACGATAGAGCCATTGACCAACCATTCGAGGTTGGGGAACAGATATAGCTCAGTCATCCTTGATAATAGGAAGCTGCGGTAATTCATTGGATGACAAATGACGTTTTGGTCCAAGCGCCCATGTTGACACAGCACAGCCATGAGATCAAACTTTCACGAATTCCGTCTTGGTAATCGAACGTCGACAAGCTCGACGGGAAGATGTTGACGACTTGTACATGTTAACTCAGGTAGACCGATACTCTGTGCTGAATGCAAGGATCAAGACCGGAGGACGAGACAAATCCAGAAACGTCTGCATGTCCACCATGAGACGTGGACGCTGGAGTCGTTTGTTGGGGGCCGAAAGAGAGTTTTACAGGGGTGCTCTGTGACCCGGCGGCTGCGTTCGGGGGAACGCTGTTCCTAATATCGACCGTTTCAGGGAGCTTTGCTGTGCAATCCTTCGCGCATTCCTTGGAGGCCTGCCATTGGCCATCGAGCCTTTGCCGCTGTACTATCCATGCAGGCTTCACGAGAGCGATCGGCTGTGTATACAGTAGTGCCTGCTCGATACTAGCCGTTTCACTTCGTACCAAGAATGGTGATGCCTATCTCAAAAAAGGGTTTGCAGTTGTCGCGTAACAGAATCCTTCCTATTCCGCTGTTACTTTGAAGAAATGTACTGATATGTACTGACCTCTACTGAATTACTACATGCGCATATATATACACAATCTGCAGCAAGACTCAATTAAATGAAGCAATCACCGGCATCGTTACCCTTCAGTGGTCTGCGTGCTCTTCTCCCTGTTGGACTTTGGTCATTTCTGCTCTCGCGCAGCTTGGCCGCGAGCAACAACGCGCACTGCTACACAGGCAATGGAACGGTTTCTGGGGATGTCCCTTGTGATAGCTCGAAAGATACCAGCTTCTGTTGCGGCGTAGGATGGAGCTGCCTGTCCAATGGTCTCTGCCAATACCGTCATAGCACCTCGTTTGCAGAGGGTACTTGTACTGATAAGACCTTCCCGACGGGCTCTTGTCTAGGCATATGCTTGGCTAGTGAGTGCCCCATTCTCTCCACCACGAAGAATCGCGTCCCTAGACGCATCAACAGGCTTGACAGTGTATACTGACATCTATAATAGGCGGCAACCAAGATCAAACCCTAATACATGATTGTGGAGGGAGCGGCGACGGGGACACCAACAGCTGGTGCTGCGCGGGAGTAGAAGGCACCACTGGTCAAGGACAAGATTGCTGCTCAACCAATGCCACGACAAGCCTGGACTCATATCCATATTCAACGTTCACTGTAATCTCAGCGCTTTCTACAAATTCCGCAGCTGCTTCATCAACTACCTCAACGTCCTCGAGTCCCTCCTCGACTAAAGCCTCTGCATCCTCGACGCCCAAACTTGCTAGTCCCAGCTCGGATTTGAGCACCTTTTCGAGCACGAGAACCTCGCCCACCAGCAGCCCAACTTCAGCACCTACAAGCATAGCACATACTTCGACCAATCATACCGTAGCGCTTGGCGCCGGTATTGGTGTGCCTTTGGGCATCCTCCTCTTTGCGGTGATCGCAATGCTCGTGTACCGAGATCGGAGGAACGATAAGCGTATAAGAGATCTGCAGGCTTCAATGCCGAATACAAAAGGAGCGGCTCTTGATCAAGACCCTGAGGAGTTCCAAAGTCCATACCGTCAAGGACACGAGCTAGCAACGGGTCTTGACCGTGGGGAACTTCCCTCGGGCTATGAAAGCCATGAAATGCCTGAAAGACCACGGTATGAGATGACGTGAACTGAAAGAGGAGCATTGCGTGTAGACATTGCTGAATATGGCATGACGCCAACGCGGACCATAAAAGGGAAGGTTTTTGGAAATATATCTAATAAGATCACTACAATATAAAATTTAAAACACTGGTCCGAATTTAGCATGGAGGCATGTTGCAAATACGCGCCCACGGTTGACAAGATGCCCTAAGCCTTGTGTGGGGCTGAGCTTCAGACCCATCCTGGGCTTTCGACTCTGCAATGAGATGACAGGTGTATGATGTGCCTTGGCACGGTCGAGCTCACGGTGTTTCAGGTCTGATGCATGCTCGGCGCTAATACAACGCGAAGGATTCGTCGCACAGCACGCGAGATACTGGCTGTGCGTTCATCTATCCTGGTTCTCGATATCTCTATTGCCCGCTTCTCTTTTCTTGCTGTTGTTCCTATATCACAATCGATAATTGGACATATTCGTCGCGATGCAGAGCCATCGCCTAATAAGTGCTCTTGTTATATTATTGAGACTTTTTGTCACGCTGCATGCTTTACCTTCGTCAAGACATGTCCTCGGCACTGATGCTCACGTCAAAACTCTTGGGCCGCGTCAAGAACCTGGCGTGGTCGCCACTCCGGACTTCCTTCGGCGAGGGTACCATGCTTGTAAGTGTGGTTTGTGCAAGTTTTGGGCTTCCAATAACCAGGTCTGTAGCTATCGTAGTCGGCGACTGGGTATACATCGACGGCGGGGAGTACTCGTTCAGAGATAATGGAACAACGTGGTATCAATATTGTAGGCTTCTGGGATTACGATTTACTTGCAGCTGCTCATGATGGCGGCTTAGCGACGTCGCTGCTCTCGATCGACCTCTCTCAAAATTGGACAAACGCAACGATTGGGATACAATCCACCCCCAAGCCTTCTGGTCTTTCTAATCTCAATGGCCCATCACTATGGTATCATGAGCAGGAAGGGGTTATATATACAGGGTATACCGGTTGGAATTCTACCTTTGGCTTCGCACCTCCAGAACCTCCAATCTCAATCTGGACTTTCAAGCCCGACGGTGCTGGTAGCGGCGCATACACCGAGGCGATCACTCCTGGTGCTGGGACATTGGACAGCGTCGTTCGCACGAGCCTACCTTTCCAAGCCTTCGACAGTAATGGTAGTGCCTGGCTGCTCGGGGGATTTGACGAATCCGGTCACACGAACCATGCAGTGCCTGGCATTATCCAATTCGACATGGCTGCTCAGACCTTTACTAATCACAGTGCTTCTGGTTACTTGAACAACAGTGGTGCCGTGATCAAAGGCGCTATGCATTATGTACCATCATTTGGACCAGAAGGCCTGTTCCTGATGATGGGAGGATCAATATCGGCGAATTTGATTGATACCATGATTGACATGGAGACAGTTTCAGTGTTCGATCCCGCCAAGCAAGAGTGGTGGAATCAGACAACTACGTGAGTTCTATTTTCGGAGTCATTACTACCCACCTGGGGCCCTTTTCGGAGTTGCAAGACATGTTTCAATGGCAAATTGCTTCTGACACATGTTCCACGACCGTTTTCCCCCTGACAGAGTAATATTGACCCTGAAATTGTTTAGTGGAAGCGCACCGGCAGGGAGAGTGCATTTCTGCACGGCAGGCATCAATTCTACGAACGGCACATACGAAATGTGAGTCAGTCCATGCACAGATATACATGATTGTCTGTGCTAAACGCCTTGCTAGTTTTGTATATGCTGGATTCGGCAATATACCAGGCTTAGGGGCTATTCAATTTGACACGATAAACATTCTCACGTTGCCAGCTTTCCACTGGATCAAAGTCCCATATAATCCCGAAAACCCTCGACATGGCCTTACCTGCGAACATGTTGGAGGGAGTCAGATCCTCACTACTGGCGGCATTGACTCGAACCCTCAAAATGCAGCAAAACTCCTTGCCGGCCCCAACAGCCCCAGTGCCATCAATAACGCCACATTTGATAGTCCAGATCCATTTGCACAGGGATTAAGTATCTTCGATATGACGAGCTTGGCTTTCCAAAGCCAATATACAGCTGGGGCACCACCGTATGAGCAGCCTGATGTATTGAAGCAATTCTATTCGCAGTCACAGCAGTAAGCCGCCGTTGAGCTTTCTATTTGACCACTTCAACGACTGACATTTCACCCAGATCATATACCCAGAATCTTGTACCAGGTGTCGCAAAGCTCCTAAAGACTACGCACTTTACTAACAGTAGGTCTTCGCCTGTTGTCTTTTATTCCCCACTGACTCCGTATTCAGCTACCGCAAATTCCACTGTGCCTAAAAGTCCCCCCACTGACCCTAAATCAACATCAAAAACACCATCAAACTCGTCAAAGTCTCGCATTAGCGCGATTGCAGGCGGAGTCTCTGGTAGTATAGCCCTGCTCATCATCGTTTGTGTCGTCTTTCTACTCAGAAGAAGGACGATGCGAAGAAGAGCACAACAAGCTGAACGGCCCAACAGCAATTCGGAGAATACGGTGCTTTACCCACCTTGGCAACCAGAGCATGGCCCACTCGAGATGCATGGGGACGAGCGGCCACATGAAATGAGGGAGGACGGTATCATTGAGATGCACGGGCAGAGTATTCAGGAAATGGAACAGAGAGCGCCACCGGTCGAGTTGTATGCTTCTCCTCGCTTTTGATGCCATTGAATTGAAAAGCAATAATATTATACATCAAACTTTCCTTCTGCGTGGCATTTAAGACTGATCTCACCTTTTCATTATAAAGAAAGTGGGTTGATCGAGAACAAAATGCACCGGTACTCTCCCAGTGTAATATATCAGTATATCCATTGACAAGGCCGTGTACGAAACAAGTGGCGCGGTTTTCTATCCAAGCCGAAGGATTACACTCATCTTTTTAGCTGCAGGACTAGCTCCTGCTTTCGACGCCAGTAACCCCTGCTCTTTCATTAGTGTGGTGTGGGTGCAAAGAACCATATTCCGGCATGAAACATCCATGTTCCACTCATTACGAATAATAATGCCTAGGAATCCTTCAAAGGGGTACAGACGAAACAGATCACCGCACGAGCCGCTCTCGTGCATCTTGCAGTGTTTCGAATTGTTAACTAATTATTTAGCAAACTACCAGTTAGTCGATCCATTCTGCCCTTTCCCCCCTTGATATTAAATAGTTTAGTGTAGTCGGTCTAAACCTTAGAGTAGTTGGTTTAAACTGGTAGTTTGTACGAGGCTGACAATAGGGCTGAGGGCACCCCTTTTCGTGGGACTGGCAGAAGAGCCGAGTTAGGGTCGACCATCTTTTCTGGCATAGTGATTCTCTAATAGGTTTAGCGCCAGGGCTTCTTCTGCGGTAGGCTTATCGGGCTAACCGTATACTGCAAGTTATAAACGATTATGAGTTTATACTAGGGGAGGTGCTACAGAGACACCCCCTAGATCGCTACATAGACACCCTCCCCATATTGGGCTAGTAGTGGCGTTTGCCGTAACCATTAGTATGTCTACTGCTGGCACGCGGTACGGTCGCGTCGCCACTTCTCCCTCTTAAAATAAGTAACTCACCTCACCGCAACGACAGCTATGGACCTACTACTACCGCAGAATAGCCTATTAGAGGGCTCCCTCGGTCTGCTCGTTAAGACGGTATAAGCGTATGTAAAAGACGTCGGATTTAAACGATTTAGGCGTTTCTACTATCGCCCGGCGCGTTTTTCGGCCAGGATAAGAGCGAAAACAGCGAAAATCCTGTATTATTAAACGCTCGCTATACTACCTAGCTATATACTACATCTGAAGATTTTCCTATTCAGAATCTAAATATATGTGACGTCGTCGTCGCTGACGGTGTTGGGGATAAGGTAGCAGCGTTACTACCGTGCGCCCGCGTCGCCTGAATAATTACAACAACTTTTGTTACGGCAAGCGCAACCACTAGCCCAATATAGGGGGGGTGTTTATGTAGCGATCTAGGGGGTGTCTATGTAGGCAAAGGGGGTGTCTCTGTAGCACCTCCCTATACTAGTCATGTAAGCTTCGTAGTTGGTTGTTGGTTATGACCCCCAAACCAACTAACTAAAGTACTCTAAACTCTAGTGAAATTGGTTGGTTTGGCGGTAAACCTATATTGTCTGGGCGGCTAGACAAAATGTAAAGATTGATGAGCTGGACAGATCTGACTTCATATGACGCGCTTCCCCCTTCTCTTGCTAACAAATGCTTTTTCGTCCTATCACCCTGAGCATTGGTAGTATTGTCTCGGTAGTACTTCTCTTCCTCGGCACCGTATTGCATTTTGATAGGAAAATCGATCATGTACTTAGGGAGCATGGATTACAAGCCGACACAACTACCGGCGACCGTATTGTCAATGGGTCATTTGCAGCTTTCGGCAACGAGAATTCAACAATCCTTTCGGAAAAAGAGCCTTCAACCAACGACTTGATCGCAAACTCGACTCTTGGCGTAAGTTGACGGAATGCATATAAGACCCACAGAGCTAATACCTGGGCAGTTTGAAAAGATACTCGGACTCAGTCTCCCAGAAAGGACTGATCGTCGGGACATGCTCTCGCTCGTAGGAACGTTTTTCGACATCAAAATCGACTGGATGGATGCGGTCAAAGGGGAAGACATCAACAAGAAAGCGTGGCCTGCTGTCTGCATGACCTTCTCCGTCGCGAAGTGAAGCGCTGACCTAGGTGATAGCATTGGAACACGAGAACGAATCTCAGTCTGGGCGAGCTGGGCTGTTGGCGATCGCATCTGAATGCAGTACAGAGGTAAGACTTGCTCTGCAACGAAACGCAGGGAACGTAAATGACGATCTGCAGAGTCGTGCAAGACGGATTATCAACAGCATTGATAATCGAGGACGACGCAGACTGGGACGTCAACATAAAGTCACAGCTCCAAGGATTGAGCAAAGCAGTAGAAGCGCTTGGGAGTCCCGATGGCCAATCTGCACCTTCTTCACCTTCAGGTGCAGCAACAAATCCAGGCCCCTACGGCGACAACTGGGACCTCCTCTGGCTGGGTACCTGCCTAACGCCACAGGGTCCCAGCGAAGTCCAGACATTTCCCGGCCAGGGTTCCGAATGGCCGAATCTCGTGCACATGGTGTTTCGCGCGCATGGAGGCCTAGGCTGTACATTCGGTTATGCCCTGAACAGAAGGAGCGCCATATCGCTCTTAGGATGGCTTCTTGACGTCGATGATACCACTGACTTCACGATAAGCAAGTGGTGCGAGCACCATGACTGTATCACCGTTTGGCCACACCTTATAGGGAGTCATGGGTATGTGGGGCGAAAGGGGAGAGATAGTGATATTTGGCATTCGGCTGAGCCTAAAGAGAAGGAATTGGCGAGAGTGGAGGCTGGGGACGAGGTCAGAGAACAAGGGGAGACGTGGAACATTGCGCATAGTGCTATCTTGGAAGTGATGGAGAAAGTGGGAAACAAGGGCCTAGGGAATGGGTAGGTATTTGACAACGGGAGAACCCTGAATGCATAGAAGTCATGATTGGTTGTTACCAAATTCCAAAAAGTGTAGGGACCATAGAGTACAATGCTGCGATGCAGAATGCCCGCTAAGTCGTCAAGGAGACCCAAGAGTAAGGCGAAGACTTAGATCTCGAATTGAGTGTCTAGCCAGTGCCGAACCACTACCTTGCCTTCATCCAACCACCCTCTTCGATGCGCTCTCACGATAATAGCTGCATGCGAATGCCTCACATTGTGGATGTACACGCGAAACTTCTGAAAGCCCACCTCATCTAATGTGTCCACCATGGTGAATTGCTCGGGTGTAAGGGCTAGGGTTGGAAAGTCGTCGCGGCGCGATGAAGTCCGCTTGAGACTTGAGGTTGAGAACCGCCGCGGGGCCTTTTCGGTATGGCCATTATGGCTCTCAGGAGATTCAGAATCATCATCAGAATCCCCCAACGGTAAGTACTGTTGCTGCTGCCCAGCATTTATATTCTCGTAGGCTCTTTCCATCGTATGGCGAGCATTCTCGACCAGTAATGGTATTCGATAGCTGCCCAGCCCGATTCCAGATTTACCTTGCTCATGTAGCTTGATGCGTTGTTGGCTGCGGATAGACTGCACGCCCGAGTTGATGAGGAAGACGACGGAGCCGATAGGGATGAGGACGAAGAAGAGGGCATAGAGTGGGACGCTGGTCAGCAGAGCCGAGCTGCTGCCTGCGAGGCGGGTGACGAAAGGTGGCTGTATGTCAGGAGGCCTAAGGGAGACTGGGTCAGTAGGATCGAGGATGTTGGGGGCATAGTCTGGAAGGTAGTTGATGTTGATCGCGTCGAGATTGGTAAATTGGTCCAGGGTGGATATGCATGTTGTGTAGTAAGGGGCAGAGCGGTCGTTGACGATGTTGGCGTAGAGTACGCGATGTTTGAATTGTGCAAGGGCAAGAATGAAGATGCTGCTGGGGTCCGCGAGAACGGATAGTAATGGACGACCTGTGTCGCGAAAGGTATCGATTGTGAATAGTTGGCGACCCGAGGTAGAGAGGGTTCGAGAGCCGAGAAAGTTCCATATGTGATGTTGTGCTCGTAGGACTGGTGTGCGTACACCGAGATGAGGGGATGCGAATGTGGTGAAGTTGACGGGCTCGATTTTTTTGAACCAGCCATTCGAGTAGAGTAGACCTATCGCATATCTCGCGACGAGGCCTCCTAGCGAGTAGCCGACTACGCTGACTTTCTTGATACGACAGCCATCCTGCTCCAGGTCTTCAATGTATGTCTCAATCTCTCGAGTCACTCTTTCAGCTCCCAAATCGATGCCATCGTAGGTAAAGTTTCCCGAGTTTGTCTTCGCGACTAGTATGTGTAGCTTGTCTTCTGAATGCTTCTCTCGTAAAGCTGAGGCGACATAGGCCATGTGCTTTGGATTGCCCCATAGTCTTGAGATGTTAGCTCTATGCAAGGCGATCGAGTCTAGATGTAGCAAACCCATGTATCAACACGCAGAGATGGTCGGCTTCTGGCCGTCCGTCGCTTGCTGTCCGCTCTGTTGCCTCCATGTCTGATAATGCGCCCGAATGCGCTGCGGTGTTGGAGTTTATGAAGGCTTTGGGCAGATATTCAGCAGCGGCAGAACGAGAATAATTGATCGCAGCGACAAGGATGAATGACGATGGCAGGCATGGCATGCAAGCGCGCCAAGGCGGTCAATTGTAGTCCGTTTCGGGCCGCTTCCGCTACGCCAAGCCCGGTGCCAAGATATCGAACATCTGGAACATGACTCTCTTGGTTCGGTCGCCTTGCTTCCCTGCTTAGGCCAACGTCGTCTCAGTAACGGCTGGATACGTCGACTTGAGAGTAATTCTCGCACTACCCTCTGTCCTCGGCAGTGATAATAAGTCAGCCCAAGGTTTTCTACGGAACACCACCACTCAAGTCTAACGTTGCGTCGTACCTTACGCCGACACTTCTTAGCCATGCTAGTACTCGTAGCCAACATATAAGCCCTTAACGCATCAAAATATCAACCAAGTCTCACTCCTTCAATGCTCATCTTTCAATCATATCTCATCAATATGTTTTCTTCACTTGGCCTTCTCAACCAGTTTGATTGCCCAGAGCAATCTCACTGCTCACTTTCAACTTGCCTTTTCGCCCATCATAAACCCCCGGCCCGCAACGCCAGTGATATTGACGGTCTCGAACAAGAAGAACCACGCAAGCGGCAACGGCTTAATGAGAATGGTGACAGTAACAGTGAGCTACGAGCGGCCGTACCTGAAGTATCGAATCAGCAAACAGTGGCAAAATCGCAGCCGGAAGCAAATGTTGAGCCTCTGAAGTCTCCTTTTACAGCGTCAAGACCGGTTTCTCCACCACCTTTACGAAATACAAGGACTAAAGCTACAGACATACCCTTGGCACAACACGTCTTATCCAAGAAGACCACTTCCAAATCGGTATCGAAAACTAATGGTGCGACTACTCCAACTAAGACAGCGGTCGAAGTGACCCTGAATCCGAGAATGTTACCCAATCCGCCAGCGTCTCATGCGGTCCGCATGCAGCTTATTGCTATCGTTCACGAGCAAATGAAACGACTCAACGAAGAACTTTGGCAGACTCATGGACCCGCAAAGTCCTCTTTGCGGCTCTCTGCTCAGGAGCTGGCTGTAGAAGCTTTAGAGGAGGAGGAGATGATGGCGACGCAAAATCCATCAGTCTATTTGAACATCATAAAGCTACGAATCGTCAAGTTGAAGAAGATGAAACTACCAGAGTGGAAGGAAGAAAGACTGAAGCAGATCGCCAAGCGCGCACCAGTAGACGTGGAAGCTAAACCTGCAAGTGTTCCGAAAGTCATCGAGACCGGGCTGTCTTCCGCAGAAGAGATTGCCTTTTTGTCTAAGATTCATGCGAAGCAAAACCAACTGGCAAAGTACGGATACGTCCCAACCGCTCCGACTGAGAGGGAAGTGGGAAAAGCCCGCCAAGGTGTCGAGGCAGCACAAGGGTGGGAGCAATGCGACAGATGCAAGACTCGCTTCCAAGTTTTCCCGGGAAGGAGAGAAGAGGACGGCGCTTTGACTTCTGGGGGACAGTGCTGTTACCATCCATCAAAGCCTCGAAGACCTCAACCGAAAGACAAAGCGGATAAAGCCAGCAAGGAATCCATCTATGCTTGCTGCAACGAAAGTGTGGGACTTTCGTCAGGCTGCACTAAAGGTGCTACTCATGTCTTCAAGATATCGGACCCGAAGCGGCTTGAACTGATGATGCCATTCAAAGAGACCCCGCAAAAGCTGTTGACTCCGGGCCCAAATATCGCTGTTTGTTTCGACTGCGAGATGGGATATACGACTATGGGATTGGAACTAATCCGGCTTACCGCAACATCCTGGCCCAAAGGGGAGGAATTGCTAGATGTGCTGGTCAGACCTTTGGGTGAGGTGCTTGATCTGAACTCCCTATTCTCGGGAGTGTTCCCGAGTGATTACGTAGACGCGGTACCTTACGACACCACGCCTGATGGCAGTGCAATCGATTTTGAAGATAGTACCATGCCAAAGCTGCGATTGGTAGATTCGCCATTGAGGGCTCGTGACTTGCTATTCGAGCTCCTGACACCAGAGACACCTCTTATCGGACACGCATTAGACAATGATTTGAACGCTACGCGCATTATTCATCCATGCATCGTGGACACCGTCCTCCTCTACCCGCATCCACGTGGCCTGCCCATCCGATATGGCCTCAAAGTGCTCATGAAGAAACACTTAGATCGGGATATTCAGATGGGTGGAGCTCAGGGTCATGACTCGAAAGAAGACGCCCAGGCTGCAGGAGACTTGGTGAGATTTAAGGTCGCGGAGATGTGGAAGGCGATGAAGAGGGATGGTTGGACTGTGAGAGAGAGGGAATTTTTCCCGCCATTACCTAATGCGTCAACGAAGGCCCATCCGTTTGGGTCGTACGCGACTCAGGTGAAGGCGTGAATCTGAACAATGTGCTGCATGCGAGATAAACAGGCGTGATATACCCTCGTCCTCGTCATCTGGATTTTATTTAGGAAGCCCTCTCGTGATAGCAAGAGTCTCTGGCCTCGCTCAGTAGGCTCATCTCAAATTAGACTTCCAGCGTTTCGAGAATAAAGAGTTTTGACACAGTCCCTTCATTGATCCCCTCACTGGTCTGGACAATTAATAACTGTCAGTCATGGCTATAGTCCTTGTCTTGTCTTCTCTTCGGCCATGAGTTTAGTTCTACCCTACCTGATCTCTCCTCAAGGCATTTTCTTGATTTTCCGAGCCGAATCTGCAATTATTGAAGCCGAACTCATTGTTCTCTAATATCTAACATCGAACCTCAATACTAAAGGTCCAACAAATCTAATCTGCTCCGTCGTTCAAAGCCAACGACGAAGCTCAATCGCGCCACGTATCAAGCCCTCCACGCAGGCTTTATAGCATCATGTGTCGCTTGTTTTGGTTTTGCATATAAGTCCTTACCGCAAGGCCTATACCTCCTTTGCCGGGTTCCCTCAATATTGTTTCGTGCTAACGCACTTTTCTTTGTACTCTATAACGGTGACAAGCAAGCCTGCATGACATCGCACACATTACGAACGTTGAACGCTGTCATTGCACCGAAAATTGAAACAGTCTCACAGTCATTGTTATGGGACTGTTATTATGAACAGGCAAAAGTGAGTACGCAGATAGCCCAAATATAATCCCACAGAGGGGAAATCTCCTAATGACTCTTCGAGGCAGACATCGAGGGCTGTGGAGCCTAATCAATCATTACGCATCCAACGATGTCTTCAACATGTCCTTTTGGTGGCAAAAATTGCCCATCATGAATGGTAAGTCGATACCACGGAGAGAACCCAGAAACCGGCACCTAGTAGCTGAGCTTGGCTACCTCCAGTAATCCGACAGAGCCAGAACACATCGGGCACATAGCTCGACTCGAGCGATTTTACCATAATTTCGGGTATTGATCTCGAAACCTTGGTAGCAAGCACTGCTCTGGTTTGATGCCAGTGATCTAAAGGCCGGAGGCGCATATTTCGTCGCCTAAAGAAAAGAGTTTTATTCGCAAGTGCCAACACATGTGGTTAAAATATCAGAGAATATCCATCCAGCCACTACATTAGCTAGCTTCTTCATCTGTAAAAGGTTTCACTCTAGCAGTACTGACAGCTATCCAGCTGGAGCTTCAAATACGAGTAATCCCCCGTATTCGAGTATGAACATCAAAGGCTCGCTGGTCTGTTGGTCGTCGGGCACTTGACGTCTAGTACCTGACCTAAGAAGTTAGACTCCCTAAGAGTCGAGCTTGAAATCGTTGGATTGCAACTACCATTCCCCGTCAGCCTGGCTTACTAAGCAGGTCTTGGCTTAGGGCTAGGGCAAGCCCCTTAAGATAATACATAGCTGGCAACTGCCATAGTTACTACTCCTTAATGAACTATATTAATATATAGAAGAACCATACCTATGGACGTTATTAACGGGTTATAAGCCCGGTATATAACGTACTTATTATATAGTTTATTCAGTGTATTCCTAGGGCGAGCTAGAGAGCCGTTAAGGAAATAATAGTATTTTATATTTTTTATACCGCTATTTTAAAAGTAAAATCTCTAAAATCCTTAACGTTAACCACTCTTTATCTATATTACTCTTAGGTATAATAGGAGGTAATAGTAATATAAAGATCTTTAAATTAAGGAGTAAAAGTAATTAAGAGTTATAAAAAGTCGATATTATTATTATTCTAAAGGCTGAAAAAGTCTAGGGGTATACTATCGATAAAGAAAGATATTAATATCCTATCGCCCTAGATCCGCTAATTAGAATACTAGTATACCGAGATAATAAGGGAAGATTATATAAAGCTTTATTTATTACGCCGGAAAAAAAGAAGGAGTATAGGGTAACTAAAAAGGAATATTAAAAAGAACTAGGCGAATAAAAGGATAACTATAAAATAATATATAGTTATATTCTATTTAACCTAGAACCGAACCTGAAGACCTATATCGCCGGCGTTACGAATAATATTAAGGCGATAAATATTCTTTACTAGCTTTTCGAATATTTTAATATATAGACCGTCGATTTATATATATATTAAATTACTCGTAAAGATTAGGATAACTTTAAGTCTTTACTAGAGTACGAGAATTATATAAAGACGTACTAAAAGAGGCTCGCTAATATAGGAACTTTATTACCCGAATAAATACTAGCGTTATACTTTAGGGTAGGAATTAACCCTAAATTATATATATACGTCGTTAATATATAAAGTCTAGTTAAAAGAGATAAAACGATATTTACCTTAAACGATATATTTAATAAACTCCTAGAATATAATAATCGCCGATAGAATTTAAAGGCGTTAATACTAAGAAAGTAGAATAAATATAGAAATAATAGGAGTAGAAATCGTAATACTTTTAATTATAAATTAGGATCTAGGAATAACTTTATAAATCCTAGCTATAAGAAGGGTAAAAATAATAGAGATCGTCGAAAAGATAAATTTAATAATAAGCCGTATAAGGAAAGAAAGAATTACGAGGGTTATAAAGGGTATTACTTTATAGAAAATTACTACTACCTTTATAAAAATAAAAGGCCGGAAGGCTAGGAGGTATATAAAAGTAAATAATACCTCCTAGTTAAAAACCGTATTAACGGTTTAGGTAAGAAGCCCGCCGAGGCTAAGAAGATTAAGAAAATACTTATTTCTAGCTATATAAATAAGACCGAAATATTAAACGATAAGGACGATACCTTCTAGATAGACTCAGCCGTAGATATTTATATTATATACGACTTCTCCCTATTTAATAAGGCTATATATAAGGAGAAGCGATATAAATTCGTAGTAATTAAAGACGGATCCTAGTATAGGATTTATAATATTAATATTATTAGTATTAACCCGTTTATTAACGGTGATTATAAGGAGTTAGATCTCGTTAATATATATTATATTCCTAATATAGAGTATAATCTCTTATCGCTAGGAACGTTAGAGCGGAATAGTTATAAATTTTAAATAATTAATAAAAGAATAGATATCTTAAATAAATAAGGGGAGCTTTATTTATCTAGAACCTATATCGGGACTAAATACTCGCTTAATTTAAGAAAATCCCTAACTGCGCTTAAGACTAGGGCGAATCCTCTTCTTCTACCTTTTATAATTATTAGTTCTTTAATTAAATCCGGATTATAGACTTAATAGTATAGGAGGTTTTATTATTTAAATATAAATAACGTTAAAAGGCTAGCGTATTTATTAGAAGGAATAAATATTTAGAAAGTTATATCGCTTTAAGCCCTAGAACCACCTACTAAAAGATATAAACTATATATTATAAGGTATTAATACCGTGTTATCGTTCGTATACTTAAGCGATCCGACCGGGTGAAAAGAGCCACCGATTAAGGCGAGTTAATATATACCGATATCGCCGGCGGTAGTTAAATTATATATATACTAGAGGGTAAATATTATATATTTATTCTATTTAATAACGTTATTAACGAATTAATTATTTATTTATTTACGAAGAAGTTAGATATAGTTAATATAATAGGCCTTTATTTCGAGTATATTAAGAATACTAAAAGGCCTATTTAGTACCTTAAAAGTAATAATACTAATAAAAATATAGGTGGAAGGATATAGGCGTTATTCGTTAAATATAAAGTTAATTAGATTCCTACTACTATATATAACCCTAATTAGAATAGAGCGTTAGAACGATGTATCCGTACGTTATTTAAATATATAAGAAATATTCTATTTAACTCTAAGCTTCCGAGAACCCTATAGGGTAAAGTTATTAAGACGGTTATATACTACCGTAATTATAGCCCGACTAAAAGTCTGAGTATTATAACTCTATATAAGGTATTAATAGGTAATAGGCCCTTTATAAAATACCTTTATATATTCGGCTATATCGTATACTACTATAATAAGGATCTTAATAAGAAGAAGCTCGATAATAAGAGCGTTAAGTACTATTTCGTTAAATATAACGGTATAAATAAATTCCGCTTATAGAACGGTAAGAAGATAATCGTTTCAGCCTATATAGTATTCGATGAAGTCGTCGATCCTAGATAATTAGGCGAGAATAAAGAAGAAGAGTAATATACCTTTTTAAATAAATTATTAGAAAATGAAGATAAAATATCGGACGATAGTTATAAGGTTAAAGAATCCTTTATTAATAAAAGTAAAATAACCCTACGTCCTATATATAAAAAGTCGTAGAACTACGCCGTTATAAATAACCTCTAGAAGAAGGTCAGGCCCGTTAAGAATAAAGTATATAATAAGAGCGTCGGTAATAAAACGTAGGATATTAGGCGAGGTTTCGCTGTACGCGTTATTAAAGTAAATATTAATTTAATCCTTAATATTCTTATAATTATCTATAAGGCTCTAAATGGCCTAGATAAAGAATAATAACTAACGATACTCTAAGAAGAACTTAATTCATATAAAATTTAATAAATTTAGGACTTAGTACTAGTATTTAATAATAAGAAGATTCTACTAGGCCGCTAGGTCTTATTTATTAAAATAAACTTAATTAGTAATATTACTCGATATAAGGCGCGCTAGGTCGTAAAAGGATTCCGATAAATAGAAAGTATTAACTTTAACGAGATATATTTAGGAGTACTAAAATTATAGTCCTAAAAATTACTACTAGTACTTAGTGCGAAATTTAACCGAGAAATCCATTATATTAATATTATTACCGTATTCCTAGAGGCCCTATTTAATAATATAATTTATATAAAGTAATTTTATAGTTTCTAGAAAAATAAAGTAATTTACTTATTTAGGAAGGTCTTATATAGCCTTAAATAAATACCCCGAGAGTAGTATATAACTCTTAGGGAATTCTTTAAAATCATCGGTTTTATATAAATTAAAAAGGACTACTTAATATTCGTTTATAAAAATGGCTCTATAATTAATCTTTATATTAACGACTTATTTATTCTTACCCCGACCGTAGTATTAATAGAATAGCTAAAAGAATAACTAAATATACATTTCCGTGTTAAGGATTTAGGCGAGATATCGTACTATCTTAATATAAAGATTAGACGAAATCATTAAAACCGTATTATTTATATGAACTAGGCTAGTTATATTAATAAAATATTAACTAAATTTAGTATAGAGTATTATAGAAAGTAGAAGACTCCTATAGATCCGTTAATTTAACTAAGAGTAGTTACTAATAACTACGTCGCTAGTAAAGAAGATTTAGAAGGGTTTAGGAAGCTAATTAAGTATTTATAATAATTTATTACTATAACTCGCCCTAATATCGTATATATAATTAGTATCTATAGTCGTTATTTAAAGGCACTTGACACGGGGTCAATATAATAGTATATAGTATAAAAGATATTAATTATTCTATGGAGGATTTGGCCCTGATATACTAGAATCCTAGTGTTACCCTAGTCCCGATAGGGCTAGCGGTAGGGCTCAGCCCGCCGTCTTGGTAGATATCTATAGTAATACTCCTACTAAAGTCTACCCCGTAATAAATCGCCCCTTTTAAAAGAAAGAAGTTAACGCCCTCGTTAATATACTTATATGGGGTATCGTAATTAATAACGTAAATAACGTTTATATATAACAGTAAATAAGTAAGAAATATATATTCTAAATTATCGACCGAATTACGGGTAGGCCTATAAAGTCTTAAAGTTTAGCGTAGAGCCGTAAAGCTTAGTATTAAAATCGCGATAGCGAGGTAAGGCGATAGGGGGGTATAGGGATAACGTAAGTAGTTAACGGTAGGAGCTATAGTATTAATAAAATAAGGGCGTATACGCGTGGCGTTATAGGAGTATTAGTACTAAAGGATTAGGGCCTTAAATATATATTAGAAAAGTAAGGTTTTAATATAAATCCAGCTGGCTAGGGAAAGTCGTTTAGCGGTACTTTTAGAATTAAAATTATTTTAGCGCGGAGCTAGTCCTAATTTAATTAATCCGAAGCTCTTTTCTTTATAAATATACTACCTAGTTAAGAAGTAGCGATAACGAGAGGTATATACCTAAGTCTATATAGGGGAGTATATAGGTAATATATTACTAGGATATTCGGGCTATATAACTCTATATACGACTAGGCGAATAATTTAAGACTATAAAAGAGTAGTTTTACCGGTTCTCGGTATAGTACTCCCTTAATATTATCGTAGTACCCGTACTCTAAATAGAGCTCGATAGGTAGATTTAATATAACGGTTATTTCCTAGTAAGGGTAGGTAAAGGGCGGTAATATAAGAGGGAAATATAATTATACTTCTAGAGTTATCGACCCTAGAAGAAGAATTTGGCTTAGTATCTAATTTATTATTTATATTCCTTAATAAGTTCGTCCGCGAAAACGTTTTTTACGTTTATTTAATGGTTTTATATAGATCCCTAGTCTTTCTAGGATAGGAGGTATTCGGTAGCGTAACCCTTCCTCTTTTTAATAACGCGGTTATCGAGGATATACTTTAATTTTTATTCTAGCTTTAAATCGTCTCGCTCGGTTTTTACTACTTTAGGGTTCGTAGGCCGTAGACACTTAAAAGGGTTTTAATCCGGCGGTGGGTACTACTTTAGTTATATTATTAAAAATACGTTATAAATCTTCTAATTTTCCGGGATATTAAGGCGGTATACGAGCCTTCCGATATAGTTAAAAACCTTAAATAAACTAGTTATTTATTAACTATATTTATAACTAGTAAATTTATTTACCGGAATATTATAACCTTTATATAGGCGTAGTAAGGCCTAGTCCCCTTTACGGAAATACTAGAGGTAATAAATATAATTATAATACTCTTTATCGTATATTTAAATAAAGGTAATTATATCCGAAGCTTAAATATATACTAGCTCCTTTAATAAAACGTTATTCTCCTAGCTTCCTAGGTCTAACGCGTTATTAACGGTAAAACCGAAAGCTACCTTATTTAGGGTATAGTTAATAGGCTAAGAAAACGTATTATTATATTATATAATTATAAAAGATAGTACCTCTTCCTAGGCTTTAGGGTTTTATAAGATAACGATCTAAAATCGTAATATAATTTTAATAGTCTAATTTATACGCTCGCTTAATTTATCCGTTTATAGATAATAGGCGGTAGAGAATATTAAATTTATTTTAAATTTATTAAATAGAGCCTTCTATAGGGTATTTATAAATTTACGGTCGCGGTCGGAAAGAATAGCCTTCGGAATACCTTAGTCTATTAAATATAAACGACGTAATAATATATCTACCTATTACTCTACCTTTTATATTAATTTTCTTAAAATCGCGGTTACCTTTCGGGAAAATTTATATATAATAGTTATAATATTATCGAATCCTTCCTACGAAAGGGGTAAGGCTAGGATAAAATCGATAAAAATCGTATAAAAAGGAGAGGGCGGTATAAGAATAGGTTATAATACTCTATAAGACTTATACCTAGGAGTACCGAATAATTAATATTATGAGTAGTATCGTAAATACTCCCCTAACTTCTTATTTAATTTATATATATACTAGTACCTAGTTATGATTTTATAGTATTTATATCTTCTTATATATAAGCTAGAATATACGACGTTAAATAAGGCTTTAACGTATAAAGAAGGTATATATAAACGTTCCGGTATATATACTCGATTAGTAACTAAATTATTAGTACATTATATTAAGTCGTTATTCCCCTTCGAAAAAGGAAGATTTACGGTATCCTCGCTAGTTTCTATATTATAGTTAAGTATATAATTTATTTTAATCTAAAAGTCGTTATTCTAATACCTTTAAAGTAATTCTTATTTAAATTATACGTTTATTTCTACTAGTGTATAGACCTTATATATATATACCTAGAGTATATCTAGCTCGCCTTCTAAAAAGTCCTTAACTACGTCCTTCTACTATAGTCGGGATAGGGTGTCTAATACTATATATTTAGCGCTAGGCTTATAACGGATCTCTATATTTTAAAAACGCTAAATATAATCTAAGGCCCGTACGATACGTAAATTAATCTTTACCGTAGATAAAGTAGTTATATTTATTTATTTAACTATACTAAACGTAGCTCTATAATTAATATAGACGACCGTTTTAAGGGTTAATTCGACTATATATTTAACCTTAATAAGTATTTATATTATTCCTACTAGTTCTATTTTAGTAGGTTAATAGCGTATTTCTATATCCTTAAAGAGTCAGTTAAGGAAAAGGATAAACTAAACCTACTTCTAGTCGGGATAAGGGCCTTTTAGCTCTCTTATAATATAATAAATTATAGCCCTATAACCGAATTCCTTACTAGCGTTAAGGTCGATAAATAGTTCCTTTTTATTATCGAAGTAATATAGAAAGGAAGGTTTAGAAAGGGTATTCTAAATAGTTTTAAACGAACGGATCTCCTATAAGGAAAGTGATTTAAAACTAGTCTTTTTAATATATTCCTATCGTTAAGCGCCTATAGGGGGTACTTTATTTAGTAATATAATTTTCTTATTTTATAAAGGCCTAGCTAGAGTAGTATAATCTTTAATATAATCTTTTAACTAACTAGTTATTTTTAGGTACGTTTTAAATACTATTAATATTTAAGGGAAAACTAGTTATTTAATAATTATAAACTTTTCTTTAAAAGTTAATAACCCGAACGAGTTAACTTTCTAGCCAAATAATATAATTAACGGATAACCGATAAACGCTTTTTTAGGGTTAATTAAAATATTAAATTTAGCGAATAAAGAAAATACTATATATAGGTACTAAATATAATCCTCAAGGGTCTAAAAGAATACTATAATATTATCGATATATACTCGGGCGAATACCTTATAGATATATAGGATCCGGTTTATTTACCGTTATACATACATAGGCGAGTTTTTAAATCCTATTACCGTAATATTAAAAGTCTCCTAGCCGCGGTATAATACAACGGTAAATTTATATCTATCTTTAAAGTATACTCGCTATTAATAGAAGAAGCTAGCCGTATCGATAACGGTAATTTAACGATAACCTTTAACGGCGCTAATTATATTATTCTATAAAGGTAAATAGTAGACGTCTATTATAACTATAGTATTTAAACCTCGAATATTAATAACGGTACGACCCTTCTTAATACCGTCTAATCTTATAGTCTAAATAACGAAGACTAGGAAGCTGAATAGAGTAGTTTATATCGTCTATTTAAATCGTCCCTAAATATATAGTTTATTAAAGGTTTCGTTAATAATCTTCCGGCTCTCGTTACTTATAGGATAAATACGTATTATTTTAAATACTTTATCTTCCCAGTCGGCGCGAAGTAATATATATATTTATTCGTTTTTTAGAATATTAATAAAGTCTCCTTCTACCTAGAGTATAAGGAATTAATTAATAATCTTTACTAGCTCCGGTTATTTATTATGAATAATAATACCGTTTAAGAGGATACTATCTTTTACCGAAATAGTTACCTCTATTAATAGAATAGAAGGCCGGGAACTAGTTAGGTTCTCTATATCTTTACCCCCTAAAGGCTACTTAAGAAGTAATAAATTAATACTAGCGGTAACCGTACTATTAAAAACGTTCTTAATAAAAGCTTCTTTATACTCCTAAGGAGGCCTTCGTATAACGAGCTCGCGAACGTCGTTATCGCCTATAGTAATATTATAGTAGTTATTAAATTAAACCTCTAGTACCTAGCCAAGCCTTATATTTCTTAGGATTTTAACGAATTTATCCGTTTTATTCTTTATAAATATTAATCTTATTCTATCGTTAACGATTCCGGTAAAGAGATATAAATTAATATCTACCGGTTTAAAGAAGTAGTCTCGTACTAGTAGATTAAGCTTATAGACTTCGATAATTATAATAACTTATAAGGGGATAACCCTTATTTTCATAATATATACCGGTCGGTTTATATTTATACTCTTTAAATAGACGTCGATAGGGTACTTTATATCGCAGCTACCGATACGGGCTATTTAACTAAATACTAGTATATTAATTCCTTTAGGGGCTATAACGTCCATATTAATAAATATACCTACTTTAAAATTATCCATAATATAGACTTCCCTAGGGGCGGTTTCGGCTATTACTTTATTACCGCTCTTATCTTTCCCGGGGAAGTATAAGGAGGTAACGATATATTTAGAAATAGTATAGTAGTTAATATTAATACCGGTAATTTAGAGTAGGGTTATTATAGTACGAATTCTAGCTTTTAGGAGGAAGCGTACTATAAATTTATAATCGGCGATAATTACTTTATAGCTAGTATCTTTATAGCCCTTTTCTATTTTAATTTTAAGGTCTAGGCCGACCCGAATACCGATATACCGGTACTTCCTAAACGCTTATCCTATTCCCGTATTTTTAGAAGAGTCGTAATTTAATTTAATAATAGGCTTCTATTTTAGTAATTCGTTATTCGTTTTAGCCTAGTAATAGGCTTCCGTATTCTCGTCTATTACTAAAGATTATTTACTCTTTTAAATAATATTTATAATTAAACGTCTAGGGTAAAAGGCTTTAATAGGGTTCCTACCTAAGCCTTAACTTCTAAGATACGTATATAATACGTTTTTAAAAGAGAATAACTCTTTATAGATACGGTACTCGACCTATTTAAGCGAATCGATAATAATTACCTAATAGCCGGCTATTTCGTCTTATTTATTATAATAATCCTTTTACTATTAATCCTAGCTCTACTCCTTAGCGTAATTAATATTAAATATAAATTACTCTTCTATTTATTACTCTATAATATTATCTTCCTAAGAATAGTCCTTTTATACCTCGGTTCTATAATAAGTAATTATATACCTAAAGGGTATTTACTATTGCCCGAAATAATTAAGATTATAACTACCGGTTATAGGCCCGCGGTTTTCTTAGCGCGGTTAAAAGTTAGGACGATTCCTATTTCTAGGAGGGAAAGATATATTACTAATACTACTACTAGTAATCTATAGTTAAATAGGTAACGGTTAAATTTAATAAAATTACTACTACGTTTAAGAGATACTTAATATATTTTAATAGGCCGGATTAATAAATTAATAAAAAATAGCCTAAGGTAACTAGTTCTACTATAGCCGGAACCGGTTAGGTTATTAATAATTTTACTAGCCTTACCGTAAGCCCTCTAGTTTAGGAGGCGGTAGAGGCCTAGTCGTCCTATTACTTCGTATTATTCCTAGCTAAACTTTTTCCTTAGCGTTAAATAAATTAAAGAACTTATCTAGTAGGATATTAAATTTAGGCGGATTAATAAAAGACTTAAAATCAGAGTTAATATAGTTATAAATTATAGATATTTATTAATATACACTAAGAATATCGGCGGCCTTAGTTAAATTAAATATTTTATTTATATACTACCTAGGCGTTTTACTAGTACGTACCTAAACGAATCTATATTTATTAAAACGAAGTTTATATATGACTTCTAGCGTCTTTATTTTAAATCGCTTAATAAGACGACCTATTCATTTAGGGCTAGCGAAGGTACGTATTAATACTTTAGTATTAATACTTAATTTATTCGAGAACTATTTAAGGGCTACTCCCTTAAGATATAAAAATAAAAACTTTCGTACCTCCTCTTCGCCGTATTATTTAATTATATCGTTAACGCGATCCTTAAAGTCGAAAATATTTTTATATATAATATACTTTTTTAAAATAAATAAGTTATCCTTCCTATCGCCTTTAAGGTCGAAGAATCTAATCTCTTCGAGCTTTAATTTATTCTAGGCGTTTACCCTAGTACTAGTACCATTTTAACTAGTTAAATTATTTACTCTTAATAAGCCTTAAGGTCCTACCGGGTCTTCCTTTATCCTAGCTACCAGCCTAATAATAAAAACTTAAATTTCTAGCGATTCTATAAATTATATTACCTATTCGGAATTTATAGTAGGCTATTCGGGCTCGGGAGGAGCTATAACTTCTTCGTTTTTAAATTCGTCCTTTAAAGGCTACTCCTTTTATAGGTATTAATATAGCTCTTTAATATCCCTTCGGAAGGTACCGATAAACGGTATTACGGATATTTTATCTATAACCTAGGGTAATTATATAATAGGCTATTTAAATTTAATATACTCTAAAAGATTATTATTAAATTACTTCGTTTTCCGGCCCCTCCTTAATAAATATTAAAGGGGTATTTTAGTAGGAGGATAAAAAGACCGTATAACTATCTAGGTAACTACTCGTCTAATATTAAAAGTAACTTTTACCTATTTTAAGATATATTTATTTAATAGTAGGAATTCTTATAAATAGAAAATAAAATTAACCGTAGTAAAACTTAACTAAACTTCTTCTAGGGTAATAACTAGGGTAATAATTAATAATAAATATTAAAAGTAGTAATACTAGGCGAATAATAAAAATAGTATTAAAAGACTAATATTCTAGTATTTTTTTTCTATAGCGGAAGCGTAAAAGATATAGTTAGTAATATATTTACTAGGCTAGATATTTACCTAATAGGTAGCTTATTAAGATAGGTAACTATATTAATAAAAAAGAAATAAATAAAGGGACGTTCTAAATACTTAGTTTAATATTTACTCTAGATACCCTGAATAAAAAGGGTATTAAATAGGTTATTTTAATAATTTAATAAAGAGTTTAGAAGTATTTATTTAAGGTAGTAGGGTATAGTACGGAAGCGTTAAATAAATATAATATAGGTAAGGCTCGCTATCGATACGGAGTAAACTATTTTAAATATAGTAGTTAATAGGGAGTATATTAGCCGTTTTAGGGGTTATTTTATTATTTATAGCTAGTATAATCGTTCTTATTAATATAGAAGAGGTATAGTTCTACGTTAGTATCACCGTTACTACTATTTAATACGGGGTTAATATAATAGTATATAGTATAAAAGATATTGATTATTCTATGGAGGATTTGGCCCTAATATACTAGAATCCTAGTGTCACCCTAGTCCCGATAGGGCTAGCGGTAGGGCTCAGCCCGCCGTCTTAGTAGATATCTATAGTAATACTCCTACTAAAGTCTACCCCGTGACAGTACTACTTTCTACCCATAATATTATATTTAAAAGGATTATTAGTTACCTAGCTAGAATAACTAAACTAAGACTACACTATAGCCCTAAAGAAGGAACTAAAGAGTTATTAATAAGATTTATAAATTCGTCCTAAAGGGATTACCTAGATACTAGGCGTTCTACTTTAGGGTATATTTATTTCTTATAAAATAGACTTATTAGCTGGTTAATAAAACATTAAAAAATTATCGCTAGGTTAACCGTAGAAGTAGAGTACGTCGGTAAAGTAAATATTATTATAAAATCGAAATTCCTAGTACCCCTATTAATAGAAATAGGATATATCTAGGAGGATATAGAAATTATTTAGTTTATAGTTAATAACTAGGTAATTATTAAAATAGCTACTAACCCTATTAATTACTCTACTACTAAGTATATTAATTCTAACTACTATATTATTCGCGAAATGGTCGTTAAGATAAGTATACTTTAGATTAACTATATACCGACGACGGTTATAATTATAGATGGGTTAACGAAGCCTTTAGGCCCTATAAAGTTTATGGCCTTTAATACTATACTAGGGCTCGCGTCGGAGCTAGTATAGGATTATAACGTCGCTATAGTAGTATTACTAACGATTAAGTAGTTAATGGGAGTGTTAGATTATAACTACTATTCCCCGTTAGTCTAGCTTATTAAGTAGGTCTTGGCTTAAGGCTAGGGCAAGCCCCTTAAGATAATACATAACTGGTAACTACTATAGTTACTACTCCTTAATGAACTATATCAATATATAGAAGAACCATACCTATGGACGTTGCTAACGGAAATTACTCCCCGTGTCTGAGTATTAGTATAGTTGTCAAGGTACTTTGGCATCTGGCATCTGGGCAAGTCGAGGTTCGCTTGGTTTAGTAGGGAAATTGACCCTATGGACGATTAGTATTATTAGCATTAGGACCTGTTCGGATCAAACCTTGAACAGAATTCTCGTAATGTGTTGCCTCAGTCCCTCAGACCTGCCGAGCCACCGCTAAGCCCCTTCGGGTTAGCTCCCGTTCACTAAGCCCCTTCGGGTTAGAAATACTAACTTCGCAGCTAAACGGCGGCAGGTCTAAGCGCAGAATCCTATATTTTTATTAAGTAACCCTTATTTATAACGATATACTTAAGAATAATAAATAAACTAAATTAATTTATTTTTTAATTCTCGTCGCGAGATATATCGATAAATTATTAGATTTTTTAAAAATAAAATTAGAATTTTTTATAGTTATTTACTTTCAGGTGTTGGCCCAGCCAGGTTTGGCGTCCCCCCGATGGGGCAAGGCGCGCAGGCGCAGCCCCTCGCCGCTTTCTCCAAACATAAATACCGTCCTCCCTCTTCTTCTTTCCATCTGTCCTTCACATCCTTTAGGTCCCCACATCGGTCCCTTGAGCACCCCTGGTCCCTGGTCGGCCTCGTCCACTCACCTTCGCGCTCGGACCTCGACCCACACACCACACCTGCGCTCATTCCACCGCGCCCCTGTCGAACCTGACCTGTTTACGACGATCTCGATTCCTCGTGGAGCTGGACTTCACCCTTCTCATCGCTGAGATTAGAGACTAGATCAGGCGCGTCTGCCTGTCTACAGAGCTCTTCTCTTCCTACACTCGAACACCCTCACCTCAAGAACGCCTTCTCTTCCTCCATCTCCCTTGTCAGCCTTCTCACAACTTGCTGCTACCACCGCCGTCTCTTACTGGGCTTTGGCTTTGGTCGCCTTGAGCCCCTGCCATGCAGCATGCGGGCGATCGCCGTGGCTATGACGAAGGCACCAGCGCAGTGGACATGGCCTTCCCATGGCCTAGACCAATCGAAAATATGCCTCATGTTCTCCCTCAGGTTCCTGTCTGCTGCGCCGCCAACGTACGGTTGGCGCTAACTCTTGAAAGCTGTCTGCTGACACCTGCTGCATGGATCCAACCTAGGCTGATTGGACGGCCAAGCCGAGGTCAGCTCAGCTGGAGTTTCAGGCATCTGTTGGTGCTGACGTGGCAGCGGCTCGATCACGAGGACATGCATGTGCACTGCCCTGCGATGCCTGGATCGGCGATTAGGCTCCTGGAGGTGTGACGCCTCCATGTACCCTGTTGCCGAGCTCTCTTCACCCCCACCAGTTACAGTGCCGTTTTCGAGCTCGTGGCGGTGATGGTCTCAGCTGTGCCGGGGCTGAGCCATGCACCATCGATGGCGAGGCGTTCTGCGAGGCAAAACGCTGGGACTATCCAGCTAGCTGTTGCGGTGAGACTCGATCGCGGCACAAGGTCAGGAAGGAGGCAGGGGATGATTGGATGTCGAGAGGCGAGATTTTGGGGAAGAGCCACCTAGACAGGGTCTCGAGACGTGGATCTCTTTCTCACCGAGCATAGTGGAGTGGGCGGACCAGCCGATGCGTCATGGTAGTCTCAGCTCGAAGATCCAAGCCGCTGCAGCTGACGTGTTCAAGCTGGATGTGGACGTTTGCAAGGGGCGCAGTGAGAATCAAGCTGCATGTGATGTCGATCGAATACGAGATCCCAGCGGCTGGAAGCTGTGCCAGGGCGTGCAACTTGGTGTGAGACAAATGACTGGAGATCGGCGATCGGCGGTCTCTGGAGTGGAGGGGAAAGAGTAGGATTGAGTGGGGAAAATTGCAGTGCATGCCCTGCCAGTCTTTGTGTACATATAACCCGCCTCTCCTTGTCTCACTCCAACTGGAAATTCCCTCCCAGACTCCCCAGCCAAAAAAGATCAGACTTCATCTGGATCCTCTAGCTGGCTTTTGCACTTGTGTCCTACAATAACTCTTGTCAACATGGATTCCGTTCAATTCTATCGACCCCCAACCACGGCAGGCTTGCGCAGCGACGGGCGGCCTACAGTCTCCAACCTTCATGTCCCCACAGCTTATGGAAAGGGCAAGAAAGCGAGCGAAAGTCTCCCAGACTTCGACGTGATCGAATTCCTAGACATGACTGGGCCGCCGCCGAACGAGTCTACAGATCCACTCCACATGCCAGCACCGAAACTCTGCACCGAAAAAGATGCCAGAGGTACAATTTCCTATCATTGATATTTGATGGGCGCTAATCAATGAATCTAGGTCCCTCGAACATAGCCGATATTGAGGGCGGTGACGAGAATGATGATACTCTCCTATCCCTCGAGGAATTGCTGTTCGGTGCTGGAGAAGTCCCAGAGTCGCAGCGAGCGGGATCCAGTATTGAACACGGAGTTGGAAGGTCTGACGGCGCCTCTGAACATCCCATCCTAAAAGACTGCGACAACGCTTCCACTTCTGGACCGAGACAAGGTGGAGACCAGGGTGGGGATATTGCCGACAGCAGCAGCGTCCACCCCAGAAGCGACGGCTCGACTTCTAATGAGCAAGTTGGGAAGCAATGCTTCCTCAGCACTCCACCGACTTCTGTGGCAGACTCAGAAGCTGGGTATGACCCTTGAAACCCCGCTCGGTGATTCTCATACTGACAGATGGCGCCTACCTAGATGTTCCATTCTGTACGAGAAGACAGAAGACTCTATCTTTGATCCTCCTCCACTCCCTGATAACCCCCTCTCGTTGACACGCGATACACAAACCTGCTTCAAAAATACCGAGCCTCATCACCCCGGTGGGGGGAAAGAGAAAGGGGACAAAGGAGCGAGCTGCAGTACAGACAATATCATCCCCTACTCTCTCCGGTCGCCTGTTGCGAAGTGGAGCCCAACACACCTTACAGATGCCGAGCCTAAGACAACCACAGGCGCCACCGACATTCGAGATTCCTCCAAGCGCAAAGCAGGCAGTGCAGGGTTGAACAAGGGCGGGGAAGGTGTGCACAGGTTGGAGAAGGCCCGGCGTACAGGTCAGTGCGCAGCTCCCAGTCCCTATGGGCGCGTCTAATGACTCTAGAAAGACCCGATCTTGATTGACGAGACAGACGATACCGACAATGACATAAACGCCCCTGCCGAACATCGCTGGTTTCTTTCGCGAGCCCAATCGGCTCCTCGGCCTGTTTTCAGGTATCCCTTTGGGCAAAAAACCCAGCAACGTAAGGATACAAGCTCAAGTCGATCCAGTGAAGTTGGTAACAGTCAAGATTTGCCCCCCAGTACATTTCTGACCAGCAGCCGGGATTTCTTCTGACATATCTCAGATGACCCTTTCGTGGTGGAGGATAACGAAGAAAAGACTGGCGAAACTGGCGGTTCTACCAGGGCTACGAGCATGGAGTCTGAGATTGGGACCGTATGCCTCCAAAGCTCCCACCCGAGGGAACAGCCAAAGACGGACGGTTGCTTGAGTCCTCCTACCACCGAACCTACCTCCTCCCCGTTTAATCGTCCCATCTCTCCCAGTGTCGCACTACCCTGTGATCCAGTTGAGCAGGCTATCAGTGGAGGTGATTGTGGAGCAGCGACGACCGTCCATCCCCCTCACGCTATCACCGTCCCACCATCTCTTCCCGAGCAGTATCAGGACCAACGAGGTTCAGCATTGGATGAAGAGGTGTGGGAGATCGTAAAGATCGTTGACAAGAGACGAAGGGAAAAGGGCTATGAATACCAGGTATGCTGGAAGAGAACATGGCTGCGCGAATACGAGTTAGGAAACGCACAGGAACTGCTGCGGGAATTTGAGGCCAAACGCCAAGCGCAGCGGGGAGGCAAACGAAGAAGGCCGGCATATACAGACAAGGGTCGGTGACCGTAGGTTAGTTCTGTTGTCGCAGAAGAAGTACACATGTTCTTGATTCTATCTGTGGTGATAAGAAGTTCCCAAGTTTCTATTCTGTATATCTTGCTCTACACCCCATTACATTCTAAGACCATTTCACAGCAAAAAAAGAGTCATCGACAAAGCTATAGTCTTTACTTGGGCAGCCTCGTCATGACTCTTTCCCATCAGCCTTTCCATGAAGTAGCTCTCCAACTCGTCGCTCGGAGAAGAGTTTTCGACGAAGCATGTTTCTGTTTCTTTAGACGTTTGCCTTTCACAGATGTCATTCGGCTATTAGAAAGTGTACTTTATTTTAGGTTCTGCGGTCTTTGGTAATATCATCCTTACCCAGGTCTAACATTACCTCAAACCTCGGACGTCTGGTCATCGTGATTTCTGCTTCAGCAGCGAACATCTCTGACACTGATAGCAATCTCATCTCAGCAACCGTCTCCTGGGCTCTAATGTGTTCCTACCCTTTATGCTCAACTTGCTCACGAGCAACGCTGTGGGACAGGCAACAGCATCGGCATCTACTTTCTCTCCCAGTCTATCGGTTTATGGTGGTCCTCGGCTTCTGTCCATATACAACGTACCTAGAGCACCGAAAGTATCAGCAGTCAAGCCGGGATGCAAGGACGAAGACACGACATACAGAGGCCAATAGCAGTGGACCTTTATTGACTTGAACTCATTCCTCACCAGGGCTAGAAACACCTCAACTTCTTGTACATTCCAGCCTAAGAACCGGGTCCAAAGCGCAATGGTTAATCCATGAATACCTTCCAGCATGGCGACGAGCTGAAAACGCCCAATCTCTTTCAACCTTAAATCCGCTGGCCACGGACCCACAGGGAGTTTGAATTCACGCACAACGATGTTCTCAAATCCCGCTTCTGTCATTTGTTTCCCTAAGAGTTCTCCGGAGATTTTCAGAGTGAGGCCTGCTTTTTGAGCGGCAGCTTCTTGATTCGCGCACCATTTTCTAATGTTACTGTCTTCGGGCAAAGACTCGTCATCGCTCTGTGCGTCTACCGTCAGTTCTTGACATTCCATCCAACCGCCAGGCTTGCAGTGCCTACTCCCGGGTCAGAGACTGTTCAAGGGACACAACAGGATATTGGTGCCAGCCAGGCTCACATACTCAAAGCTCCGTTCGAACAGTCGAGGCCAGTCAGCGATACTGCCGTTCATGATGCGGGTGTGAATGAGATCAAAATGATCAGCAGGAAAGATCCACGGCAGATCGAGATTGTCGACAATGAACTAGGAGAATGAGGTGTCAGCGCGGCAGTAGCCTCCTTCCCTAATTGACGCAAGCAGCCATACTTGAATATTGACCGGCGTCCTAGGATGAGAGGTTTCAGTCTTGAATTAACATCCTTGGTAGTGTGGGAACACGTTACCATGCTGGTTGAATGGGACTCAGGTCCGTACCGGTAACCTGGGTTGAGTCAGTCATTGGTCTCTCTCAAGGAAACGGCGATGACTGCAGATAGTCATTCGGAATGTTTACTTCAGCAGACGGGTACCGGTCCGCTATATCGTACATTTAGCCACAGCTGTGAGTGATGAGCCATGGTGTTTCAAGGGACGACCGACCGACTTCTATTGCCCAAATTCCTGGAATCATGAGCACGCTTCGCGCATCTCCATGGTAAATCTAGGGGTTGAGATCTCACCCGTTCCAGTCCCTATATCCAGTATCGCTGGGGCCAATCCTCCTACGGGAGCGAAGAATAGCTGTCCGTCAAAGGCTAATCTGAGGACGTGGTATTGAAGGTCGAGGCTTTTTAGGTATCATCAGCAGCGCTTCTGAAGACACATTCATTCTGATAACCGACCGGTCTTGCTCTTCCTGTTACGAGAGCATCGCCCATCAGTTCGCATAGCATAAGTGGGCCGGTGTCCGGCAACTGACCTCATCATTCGGCAAAATGTACCCTATTGTCTGTCAGCGCCATTCTGAGCTTCTGGTCAGCCCTACCCACTTCCCGCGTGGTAGGCGTGATAACGACGGCCATTTTCGTGCTCGTATGCCATAATGCTTGATGTGACGGATGTGGTGTCCGACTCTCTAACCAACGCTGGGTGAGCACTCGCAAAAACAGAAATCAATTGGACCTCATACGCTTCACCTTCACCATACGTGGAGTCCTCAGGTATATTCTGAGAAAGTCATTAGCTACCGTGAACGGATGAGACCTGTTTCCCCACTACCTCGTCTGGCTGTGCGGTGATGGGACTTGGGGCCCTTTCAATTGCCTCCGAGTGAGTTGTAACAGCGGCACCTTTATCGCGCGCGTTGTCTGGCGATCTCGGGGGCAGGACGTCTACCAGTTTGATAATGCTTGAGTATTGTAAGCATGTATCACCGTGCGACCAGACCTGAACTTACGTTATGTTTCCTGTCTTCGGCCCGTCGTCCTGGCTTTGGCCTGGACTCCCGTCATCCTTTGCTTCTACAATCATGAGCCTTTGTCCTGTTGTCATCTTCACGATGACTTCCATGTGTGCGCTCGTGAGCTTCTGCTTCTCGCCGCCTTCGTCCTTGTATGAACCGTCACCGCTGACGTGAAGAGTTTCCAGACTTTCGTCCTGGAGTGGATACGGTAAGCTTGCGCCGCCGTCAGTGCTGCCGAGAGACTCAAGCTCTGAAGGGACCTCACAAAATCTCTGCTTCCCCCTCGATCTTTTTAGGAGCCAAGTCCGTCACAATAGAGCCAAAGCGAATCACAAACGTGTCTGTCTCCCAAACTCGGCTTTCGCCATGGCCTTTCTCCCACTCATATATGCCCTCTCGTAGGAGGACCAGATCAGAGATCTTCATATTGCAAATCTCAAGGTGTGTGATTTTTTGGGTCCGAGAAAGAGGGAAGCACCCGTCACTTATAGCTGACCAGTATGGCAGCCGTCTCGACCTAATTAAGCGAAGGGGTCTAACGCTACGAGCGAATTCTTTACCAAGCTTGATGCAACTACGAACCGACCATCTTACCCGTCCAGTCATCCCCGGATTCGAATTAGCGATGGCGAATGACCTCGCTAAATCGTTTACGCTAACGAAGACTATGAGGAGGGAACGGTCAGGAAATGGGAATGTTTACTGAACGCTGTCGGCACAAATCGAGCATATGGCTTGTACCGAACGACTATCAGTATCGCTGACTGGAGTCCCTGAAGATTACAAGTTTCCCTCGAATACAATGCTGCTCTGATTTGTCAGAAAAACAGTCTTTGTATTGACGGCTGCCGAGATCGACTCCGCATCCTAGAGCCGAGGCCACAAGCATAATAGCCACCATTGCGAAGCACACAAAAGAGACGCAAATACAAGAGCGCTCATCCCCGTAGTAGTTGTCACGTCGAGTAAGAAAGAGTAATACTGTCGAGATTTCAAATCACAATCACACAGTTGCAACCATTGAGGTCCCAACCTTTACCTCCCCTTTTCTCCACGCCTTCGTTGATATCTAGTTGTCGCTGCAATAATTAGTCATCTAGTGGATCGAATCTCCGCATGATATTACGACTTACTATCGCCATCTTCTAAGCTTCTTTCAAATACTTCTCTTGAATCTCAACAGTCGGTCCGCCATCTTTTGACCTACATTGATAGAACCACCGGTTTCTTCCCGGACCAAAGAGCGGAGGATCCTTTTTCCAAACAGGCTTCACGACCTCCAATTCACCTTTCGGGATGGCCCCGAATTTCATAATTGACTTGCGACGCCCTTTTACTGCATCGCCACGTTTGAACTTTGCATCGGGTGAGAGCCAACTCGAAGCCATTTTACGACAGCGTAATGAAATAATGAAGTTCTGGCAGACCCTCGGCGAGTACCTCCTAACAACACTTGTGACGGGCCTTTTTAGTAGTATCTTTGGTAAAAGCGAAGCGCTAGTGTCCAGGTCAGCCTTTTCTCGTCCAAGGAGTATAGTGTTCTCCATCATACAGCCTTTGAATCCTGTCGCGGGTGGTGACGGCCTTCGGCAACTGATATACACCGAGGCTGTAAAGAGGGCCCAGCAAGGAGAAGCTTAAGATGGTAACACAATTAGTCTTTGCCTGTCCTAGTCCATTCTTGTGCCAATCCTAAGCCCGTTGGGGTATTCTGAACGGAGACAGACCTTATGCAAAGCGTTCCCTCCAGGTTAATGTTCAACACTTTCCGCCGCTGCGTACCGTATTTCTGAGCAATGGAGATCTTGAAGTCTTTTTCACTGGGGATTCAAGGCCTTTAGTAGTAAATGGTGCCAAATAATCGGCAGACCGGCTTTCCTTGGCAGCGCCTGGATATTACTGTTTTGGAATGCTGACACACCAATGTAATCGTGTTATACCAATATTGTGGGGCAATCATCATTACGATAGGTGTGCATTGAAGGTCTCATCAGGCACTAATGTATGCAGGTTTCTATTATTTGAAGCTAGTATGTTGAGAGTTCCGGGACACGCAAGTACTTGGGCGGCTTAAGGCGCGTCAACCCTGAAAGGACATCATCACCACAACTCATCGTTATTCGGTGGCACCACCTGGACATCTCCCCTCACACATTCAAACCAGCCTCGTCCGACGCGATTTTTCATCCGTGGAAACCGATCCTCGAAGCGTTCGATGAAGGACCCGAGAGTTTCAGAATCAGGGTCACTTTCTTCGACGAAGCACGTCATGTGGTCGGTCCAACCCTCTGGCTCTTTAGAGGACGATGGTCTTTTACTGAAGATGCTGAAGGACTTTCCCACTTGCTCCCTCTGGTATTCCTCCACTCTTGCATTGTTGGAGCTTTCTGGTTTCCTTCTCTTCCCTCTCCATTCGTCTCCCCCAGGGCCTAGTGCTTTCGACGATATACATCCCATCTCCTATCTCTTATTGGATAAGCGAACAGGAGTGAGCTGTATTTGGTCAGTTGTTGGCCAGGAACGGACTCAGACAAACGGACCAGAGTTCTATGCTTGTGCTCGAGGAGTCGAAGAGTTCAGATCGATGACGGTTGGATGTGGAAGACTAAAGGCAAGGAGGAATCAATCTTTACGATGATGAGCGATTGAGCCAATCTCAGCTGGGGATTGTGTGGCTCTTCCGAAGCAGGGACGCTAGTTCTGCGCTGGATGACAGGATCGTTGGCTCTTCTTAGTCCTTAAGGTGAGGGCTCTCTACTAATGCTCTCTTCAGCTCGGCTTTCAGGCTGCCTAAAATAGGTATCACCATGCAAGGATAAACGTACTAGCATCCACATCAATGCGGTGATGTGACAGCACCTGCATGATAAGCCTCGACAGTCTGATATGTTTGTGGGATGCGTCAATGTGACTGCGACTCCACTTCGCTCTTGATGCTGCCATCATTGCCTGACCGGGAGTCAAAGCTCCACTCTAATCACAAGCCACGAGTTACGTCGGCGGTTGGCGGACTCCATGGCGTCGCGCTAGTGGGAGGAGACTCATCGACGGATCTGCATTCCGGGTCTGCACCCGGACTTTTACAACCTAAGCTTCTTCTGGAAATGGCTGTTGTCATGAGAAGGAGGATGTCTCCCGATCTCAACGCATTATGTCCGACCGTCTTCGAGTGACGAAGGCAGGGACGAGGCTATTAAAGGGAAGGCTTTTCCGTGGTCATTTCCTTCGATTCCCCTCTAAAAGCTTTATTTGAACCCTTTGTGTGATGGATTTGACCGACAGTAAGTATGTGATGATTATTTCTGGCAGAAATACTAACAGACTCGCAGGCTCTACACCCGAAGCCAGCGTCCCATACTATCGATTGATACCTAGTAGAGATGGTACATGTGTATTCTTAGCAAGTTGGCGGATTGCAGAATGGGACAATGTATTCATTCCGACAGCGTACACCTTGCCAATTCGAGGTCCGCCAATATCTTTTTGGAGGGCTATCCTCGTTCAAGATCTAGGAATCTCTGCTCGTGAATTCTTTGACTTCGCTCACCAAATTGGACCCATATACAGAGCTTACTATATACGACAAAATTCGCTCGTCCGTGCAGCCGTAACATACATCTTTGAGGAGCATACTCAGATATGTTTGGACGAACTCCTTGGTAAGGGGTACCGCGCGGGGATCGTATTGGTAGGTGCTCCTTACGCCTTTCACCAGGGAATTCCCGGGACTGAACCAAGATACAGGACGATTTGAAATTCGATCCTGGCATGGAGTTTCCAGATTACGGGTGAAAAGCCGGTAAAATGGAGATTGTACAGGAAAAATGCTAGACATATGGAGATGATCATCGTCTAGACTCGAACATCCTTTGCCCTTTGGGAATTTTTGTTGTTCGGACATGTATCTAGGAAGAATCCCCAGAACAGAGGAGGGAACAGTCAAAGAGCCCGAGAAATAGCCTAATTTCAACGGTACTGCGAGCACGATCGTGGTAAATTCAAAAAAAGAGAGAGTAGGTAGAAGTAGGCACAGGTCGAGAAGCGGCCAATAGAACAAGATTACTTTCAGGTGCCCGTTATATTATGAAAACAGCGCCTTCATGCGCGTACATCCCAGGAGTCGTCCAATTGCCTTCTCTGCTGTATCGTCCTCAGGTCCTACTGTTGGTGTGATAGGTTGGGACCAATCCCTTTTGAGGCCAAATCTTTCAACCAAACAGGATTGACGCGGTCAGCCAGTTCGGGCCACTCCGTCTCCAGTAGTATGCATATTGACATCAATTCCTCTCCTTTGGAAATATGGTCCAGGATGAATTTATTCATCTTAGGGTGCCAAGCGGGCGGTGGAGGAGAGAGGATGTTGGAGAGAGAAGGTTGAGGATCGATGGAAGAAGAGGACTCTTTCCTTGTGGGGTGAACTGCAATCTAAAAGTCAGAATGGAGCCCACGATGAAGGATCATCGAGAGTCGAGTCTTACCGATATCTCTGTAATAGTCTCCCAGGTTCAAGTCCTGGGTCAATGGCTTCGTTGATGTAGATGTAGGTGGTCTTCCATTCTGGCCAGTATGTCGGCTATCCGTCAACTTCTTGCAAGCTCCGTCCGGCATGCTTCGGGGATTCTTTTTGCGAGCTTGAGCAGCAACACATCCAATAATACGGACTGAAAGATGCACGGAGGTGCAGAACAATAAGATCTGTATTCCTTATCACTTATGGGGTACTGGCCGAGGGTTCCGTTCTCACTAACCTCTGGAAGCAGATCTCGAGCCCTTGGCACTCTCCACCCGACGGATAAAGATATTAACGATACAAAAACCACAACAAAGCAAGCTATGTAGCGACTTGCGAGAGGGGATGTCCATTTTCGAGCGAGTGAAAGGTTGTTCAAGAGCGATATGTGAGCTAAACCGAAGAGTAGAAAGTGCAAAAAGCTTGTGCCAGAAATCGTCCAGAATTGATATGACTCTTTGCGCCATCTACAATGACGGTCAGTCCCCATAAGTACGATAATAGAATGAACTTACTTGATCAAAGGTAGGAACACCGAAAGATTGAGAACGATGGTGACAGCAAGACCAGGGCGATGTATCACCCATCCGAGACCGGTCTTCGAGGCTTGCCTATACGCGGTCCATAAGAAGAAATGCTGCAATTGATTATAAGTCTTAATTTGACATCATTCATTGAGAGAATACTTACCTCTAAGCTTGTTATGCATATAGAGGAGCAACAAAGCAGGATATAATCGACCAACCAAATGGTTCCTATCCGTCCAGCCGTCTGTCATTGTATGCCCAGAAGTCAAACAAGCCTTTGGCTTACCGTCATCCAGTTGAATTCTCTTTGAAGAGTTCAAAGCCCCAAGAGTGGCTGGCACAAGATCAAGAAATAATTTCAAAAGCAATGTCAGTGTCTGAAGGAGTCTCCCGCGAATGGGAATTTTGCAGACGATCGCCCAAAGTAAGGTGAGAAAGGCGGCAAGACTAGTACAAAAAATACAAGAGAGAAGAACAAAATGGACTGTCGGTGAGACTCTTTCCATAATAAGAAAGACAGGGGGTGTAAGTGTGGAGGTGAGACTGCAGGAGACAAAGCGGTGCCTAACAAACGGGGCGAAGAAGGCAAACACGGCAATATGCAGGAAATTGTTCAAGACGAGGCTGCAGAATCCATGGCTTCTTTATAGGAACTGTGCATGAACAAGATCGTCTTATTCTCTCCTCCTCCCCTTACTCATGAGTCCAAATCAGGAGATACCAGATATCATTGCAAATCAGAAACGAACAACGCTGATCTTCCCAGTGGCGTATTTATCTATACGGCATTGGCTCGAGTTCCTTTACTCTCCTTGTTTGTGATCATGTGGATGACGGCGTCTTACCTCATAAAGGAATAGTAAATGGCGAAGTGGGAAGATGTGGCGAGCCTAGTGGCATACATCGAGCGGGGAGGCGGCAAGATTATAGTCGACGTCTTACAAAGGATACTCTTCTACCAGTCAGCCCAATGTGTGATTTATTATGCCGGTGATGGGCTTGCAGCTCTAGTGAGCTTGCAAAGAAAAGCACTAGAGGCGTCGTCCCTGCAGTCTTGGCGTTCTTAGTGTGAGATTTGGTCCGTGCCCGCTTTTCCTTATTTGGGGCAATGTTCTCGCAACAAATCAGGAATAGCGGGCACGGAGATTCTGGCCTCCGACTTCTGTAGAACACCTGCGCGTTGTTGCCTGCCCACCGCTAATTAAAGATGGCGGTCGATGATGACTACGTGACAGTTCAGAAAAGTCAGCTAGATTGTTTTCGCCAGCACTGCGAACGTTGTCCTTACTTTGGTGAGCAACTGCAAGACTTATTGGACGGACGTGCGGTTGTCATTCCTCAAGGACGTCCATCTGGTGAACCTTCTAAGAAACGAAAGACTCAAGAAGTGTCGCCATCGCACTCATCACAGCCCGAATCTCAACTGCCATCGCAATCATCACAGCAGCCTGAACCTCCACTGCCATCACAACCATCACAGGAGCCTGGGTCACAACTCCCGTCCGGCTCATCAAACGGTTCCAAGGTTAAGAAACCCAAAAAAACACATACGAATGGTCCACGGAAGAGACCACAACAGAAACCACGAAAGAATGAGGCTGCGGATTGGTTTCTACGGCATGCCCCCAAGGCCACCGAGTGGCGTAAGAGACAGACGGAACTTGGGCTGAACACTGTGGAGCAGTACGAGCAGGCCATCCGAGCTTTCAGAGATCGCCCCAATATCATAGTCGAGAGAAAAAACTACCAGGGAGACGGACACTCAGAGCACGAACTTGTCGAGCTGGCGGAAAGATTCGCTTTACTCACTGGACATTCTCTTATGAACGCCAAACTCCAGAAAGCCTTTGCCACGTTTCAAGCTCTCATCTTGCTGTCATATTGTGAAGTTCTTAGGAAAAGGGGCGTTCCTCAAGATACTCTCGATCCGATAATCCAACATATCAGTGGCCGGGAGCGTGACCGTCGAACACTACTGGCCAGCGCCCTATGGCTAAATGGCGTTATTGTTGCTCTAGTCAGCCATGGTTGGACGATCTATCGGGCCACAGAATTGTTCTTCATTGGTGTGTTCTCCAAACTCTTTACTTGCGGAGTTGAACTCTTATCTTTCTCATAGACGCGCTATCTATTACCTACCTTACCCGTATCCACAACAACCGAAACTCGGAATTAATCCTCGAACATCTCAAAAGAGACGAGTTCGTGAAACATGATTACAGCGACTGTCTAAGACCTGAGTACACCATTCCCGGTCTCATTGCATCACTGCTTGACGCATGCAACATGACTGCCAACAAAATTTCGTATGGATTTCCGGTCCGATAGTAAAGGCCATGCTGACGGGAGAGTACTAGGATTGATGAAATATGCGCCGCCCTTGGTTACAACTCCGGTTGCATACCAACGTCAGTCGAGGGCGTATACAAAGTCCATGCTGCTTCTAAGAGCACGCCAGTCACCTCCTTAGACCTTGATTTCGAGGTCTTGGGACCAAGTTCCTTCCAAAGCAATGATGGGCCTCTTAGTTCAGGTGAGATCAACCGAACATCATCAAGATCATGACTAACGCCTGAATCTAGCATCCAACTCCCATCCAATGATCAGGGCATCAGATCCGCGCCGCTTACATACTGAGGGGAGCGGTCAACAAAGCGCGACTTTTGCAAGCGTTGCACCGGGTGGAGGCGCTGTTGTTGAGCCTCAGAACCAGGTTGCAGCTTTCAACCAGCCATCGCCGAGGCCCCACGATCGATTACAGGATGGCAACTGGTCTCCAGCAAATGAAGCCATCGTGAAAGCTGCTGGATCACGTCCACTTATCCGTGAAGATGGAATACATACCTTTGAAGGCACGGCTCTCATTACAAAATCTGCCATGAATCTAATTATATCAAGCACCCAGCCGAGGACCTTCCTGGACACCGAGACACTTCCTATCGCACAAAACTGCGGCACAAGCTTGATAGCACTTGGTGGGTTGTGAAGATGGATACCCAAATACAGACTCTAAGCTAAATTCTATGGCAGGAGGTGGCGAGGTCAAGGACAATAGCGGCCAAGACGAACCAGCATTTAATCCACAGCACCCGGAAGTCATTGCGAACAATCCTCGATCAAACGGCGCTGTTTGCTTTAACCAGCATTTGATTCAGCCAGTCGTGAATCCCATGGTTGCACCAAATACCGTGGTTTCTGGGCTGGAGGAACACGGTGTGGAAGCGGATAGCATCTCAGCTATGAGAATGTGTAACTGGACTCATCTAAATCCGCAACCAGTCTTGGGATTGGCCCAAGATGGCCTCATCAAAATAAAATCGAGCTCGCTGTCGGGTAGTGCTGGGACCCTCCACGACTTTTGTAAGTTTGGCGTTTGTGTCCCACCGCGGGGTTAACATTTTTTCAGACGTGCACTCCATTTGTGCGGGTCGAACACTCCTCAAAGATAATGCTTACCTCCACGAGGTCCTGCCAATCGCAAATGACGACACTGCTACAAAATATGCCCTGATTGCTCTAACTTCGTCTTACTACAAGGAGTACTTGCCAGACGGAAGTGCCCAAAAAGAGCGGATGAAAAAATTGGAGGTCGAAGCCACGGCGCGAACGACGGCAGCTTTGAAACGGAATGCGGTAGAGGGCCGTGTGCCCTCTGGAGACACTGCCAAAATGCTCTTAATTCACCACGCAATTCTTAACCAGAACTTACATTCCGCACACTGGACTAATTATTTGTACCAATTACAGGATTCCCCTGGTCAGCAGTCAAACTTGATCATGGCGAGACATTCAATATGGCTAATGACTATCCTGCCGCTAAATGAGAAATACCGATTCCAGACGTTCAACTACGACTGGGTTGGATGTGGTGAGGACAATAGCTTAACAAAGGTGAACGGTATTCTGGGAGCGTCACGGAGGATGTTGTATCTTGAGTACTTAGTTACAATAGCTGCTAAGGTAAGTATCACAGGATGGGTAAGATTGTAGCTGACAACCCCAGTTCCCCAATACAGTGGATCACGGAAATCTTCTGCGTGATATTGAAGAATCCTGCCAGTGGGTGGACGTGACGGAAGCGGAGACGGCGACGCGGATCGCCTTGAAGACAGCGGAAACGTACAAGCTGGCAACTAAACTTTACGCGTTAGCGCGGCTTTGCAGGTAATGCTCCTGCTCCGCTTTTCAAAATGCTCTCTTAATCCAATAGGTTTACTCCGAGACATGCGGGCGTAAGAGAAATTTGCAATCGGCTCACACGCGAGCTTTACGAATTACCAGCGAGCGGAGAGGAATATTCTGGTCTTCACCCTGCGTGGTGCTTCTCGATAGCTTGCGCTTGCACTGAGGATCCGGAAGAGTACGCGAAAATGGACCGAATCTTGGAGAGCATTGGCAATGCAAATAAGTCGGTAAGATTTCCATCTTCGCTTCAGATTCTGAACTCACTATTACTGGTAGAACGTGTCAGATCTTTCTAGGCTTGTCCGATTGATATGGAAATGGAAGAATGGACGGCATTTAAGCGAAGGATGGTGGGAAGATATGACAGAATATCTCGACTCGGTGATGAAGGGGAATTTAATTTGTGTTAGCTAATTGTGTTGATATCAAGCCATGCTGAGCCTAGATCGGATATGCACCCAAAATTCGAAGCAGTCTAGCAAGACTTTGGTATCACGCTCCTGTGCACTGCTGTGGTTTCCATCGATCTTTCCCAAACCCATCTCTTTAAAAGTCGATCCTCTAGGGTGTCAGAGCCGCTCTGGCCGCGAAGGCGTCGAACCACCATACCGCCAAAATTAGGCAGAAATTTGAATGAATGATAAGAGCCGCCTGTTGCTAGATAGAGTTGTCGAGTCTTGGGTGCCTGATCCACAAGGGGATGTTGGTAAGGGGTCATGAGGTCTCTGTTGAATGGTTAGAACTGCTCATTTGGCGGGTAACTCGAGTTCTTACGGGCAGATCCAAGAGTCTAGCTGTCTTCCAGCGAATTGGGGCAGCATTTTCTCTAGTACGGCACGATTTAATTCAATGTTTTCGGGTCTGGCATTGGCGTTTGGCTTATCAGGATTTGCAATGTGGAAAGTACCGGTCGTGGTGATCTTCAGATTCTTATGCTTCCCTGAGGGTATGACTTCTCCTGTATATAGGTGAGCCAAGGTAAAATTTGGTAACTGAAAAAGGACATACCGCTCTCTGTAACAAGAATCGGCATCGATTTCATTTCACAGGATTCTGCCTCATGAAGAGGCATCGTAGCCACTCCAACGCCAGCGATGGTGAAGAAATCGTCGGGAAACTCAACCTTCGAGCTTTCGAGTAGTCCAGGGGTCCAGGGACCGGCGGCCACGATGGTCTTCCCAGCGATAACCCTATCATGACCTGCTTCGACTCCTAGGCAAACCCCTTCGTTGACGATGAGCCTCGTGACGTCCTTCGTTTCCCTTTTTACACCCAATTTTGATGCTTCTTCACCTACTGCTTCAACAGCTGAGGCCGAATCAACGTAACCAATATCCTTATTAAGCCATAATCCCTCGCCAGCATTAAGCATCGGTTTTTCATGTGATCCTACCATCTGGAGCAGCTCTTGGGTTGATATCATCCTGTCCTTGGGGCCCTTCATTCTACTCCTATGACTGTTTTCACTGATCACTTGGACCCATGACGTCCGGTGATAGAAATTGGAATAAAGAGGTACTTCCTCCCACATTTTCATCGCTTGCTCAGCAAAGGCAACGTAGTCTTCGTCGGGGTACGGCGTGCGTATAATCTTGTTGATGTCTTTCGAGGCTGTATGTGTGGCGCTACCCTCGAACCAAATAATTCGGGCATCCGGCCACTCACGTTTCAACGCAAACGCAGTTGAAGCACCAAAACATCCTCCCCCAACAATCGCATAATCAAAGTGGTTATCGTTGTGATTCCAGCTTGAGGTTGACATGGCCGGGTTAACGGAATAATGATAAGAAAGATTCGGGAGAAGGTTATATATTAATCGGGAGCTCTCGGCGAAAAGCATCAGTTGATGACGTGATCAAGATCACGTGATTTGACTCTTCGTTCCATTCCCCGTAGCTTTTGCTCATACACTGTCATTGTGACTTAACGATTCATGGATGTGATAGATCTAATAGTGTTGCGATGCTCGTCTTGCAGTCCTTCAAATTTCTAAATGCTTTCAACAAATCATTATTACATAGTGGAGGGGTGCTATGAACACGCTGGAGAGTGATCTTCCTCTTCATCTGTAGACGTAGACGTAGACGTAGACGTCATTATCACTCGCTTCTTCAAAGACGCTAGATAGGCATATTCCCTGGCTGCTGGGTTGTTGCTGCACCAAAAAGCACTCCGTTGGTATACCCCACAGAAGTCAATACAAGTTGGAGCGGGTCTGGTGGCTTATGCGGCTCACTCTATGGACCAATGTGAACTTCGCCATCTGCCGCACCACAGCGGTGTCGCCTCAAGGAAATACACATAGTCTTCCTGTCACCACCTTCTGCTCTTTCTGATCTCCCTTCCCCACCCCGAGAGCAATCCCAGCCCTCGTCTTGCAGAGCCCCCTGCTTCTTCTGTTGGCTTCTCCCATTCCTTTTCCATCTTCTCAAACTCTCTAGTCCGCTATGACCAGATTCTCCGAGTATCTTCAGGCTTCATGCGCATCTCTTTCTTCGCCTTCTCCATCCCCCACTAGATGACTTGTGAGGCTTCAGGTCTCCTGCTAGGCCTCTTGTTGGCTTGAGACGTTTTCTTGGACCGTCGATTTGAGGAGACTTTGGGCGGAGGATTCGTTTGAGCTCTGACCGGAGTTCTGTGACTGGAGCTAGTAAACGTATCCACGTCCAGGGCAAGCTCGTCAGCTGACGTCTCGGATTCTGGGTGAGCGGCCTCGTTCGATGACAGTGACACAAAGCTCTGCGTGGATGAAACCAAGTCTGAATGTTCCATATCTGGCACCTTGCCGTTTGCCGCAATTATAAGCTCTTCCCGTTTCTCTTTCGCCCAGTCCCTAGCATTCCTCAAAGCGCTAGCTCCTTGTCGGAAAGTTTCGGGGATGTCCGTCATCTTCCATCCTCTAAGCTGAGTCATGCGATACTCAATTGGATTTTGGGGATCATTGGATGGAGTAGGATGGGTTGTGTAAATCGTCAGGTCACCGGAACCGCCATGGTAAGTTGATGTAATAGCGTATGCGTTATTGTCATATAGCGTCTCCTGGCCAACGTACGACCGCAGCTCGTGTATCCCACGCTCTCTACTTCCTCCGGGGCTCTCTCCCATGGCAAGGTCTCACGGCCACAGATCAGACGCAAAAGGAAGAACTTATTTTGGAGGAGAAGAGAAGGATCAATACTAAGGATCTGTGCGATGGTCTCCCTCAGGAATTTGCGTTTTATTTCGACTACATCCGTTCTATTGACTTTGACAAGAAACCAAAATATTCCTATCTACGCAAAATCTTCCGTGATCTCTTCGTGCGCGAGGGCTTCGATTATGATCATGTGTATGATTGGACAATCCTCGAATATCTGATGGTGATGCAACGAAGGAAGGAACTGCAAGGCGAGGATGCATTGCCCAAGGGAGGTTCACAAAGGAGCTTTTCGGGGTTGGCAAGGCAAACAGGTCTTGCGGCCACATGAAGACAGTGTGCTACCTCACTCAATGCCTATATACGAGCTGACATGAGGATGATTGAGAATGTATCACGTACCACAGATGGACGGACCCAATTTGTGTTACAGTTGAGGCTGTTGACCTGAACCTTAGCAGTGAGGTGCCTGGTCACATGACGGTAGTTTTTTGTGTTGCACACAAAAAACTACTGTCACGTGTGATGAGGGGCTAAGCAGGAGCAATAGGCCCTTGACTCCGCCTCAATACGCAATCACTTCAGAAGAGGATGTGAACATGAAGGATTACTGACCGACGGCACAGAAGCCGATGGGATTGTACTACTGCTTAGTAATAAAGCTACCCATTCACCCCAAGACTCCTTACAAGTACAAAACAATTCGGGGACAGATTGAAGCTTCTCTTGATTCCAGGCTTTCAGCGCCCTCACAAGCTAGTATACATGAAAGACTAATTCGAGATCAAGACATGTGCACGGGGACTCTCCCTCTACCATCTCATCCCAAAACCGCGGAGGAAAGCTTTGATTGACCGCGGACCATGTCAATTAGAACGAGGGGGCAGAAGATGTCTTTATACTAATAGGCAGATTGGCGAATCAACCGCGAAGTTCGCTGATAAGGATATTGATGACTCCAGTAACCACCACCCAAGGTCCACGTTCTACAGAGTCAGAGGATGTCGTAATCATCTTTCTCTTCACCCGGAATTGGCTTGCAGGTAACCCACCTCCAATCAACCGTAGTGTGCCACCTCCCGCCCCCTGACCCTGGGGCTCGTCCTGAGTCCAAAGACCTTGCGGTTGGTACTAAATTATGGTAATGCCCTCGATCTCCTCCGTTCATACCTATTCGGCAATGTCTTCTTGGCGTGCTAATCTCTCAGGGGTGCGATTTGTTGCTAGGAGCTCTTTCAAATGCGACTCACATCTTAGTAGGTCGTAGGAGGGTAGGAGGGTAGTAGGGTAGTAGGTAGAGGGTGGATAGATAGGAAACAGCAGCTCCAGTCGCAGACTTCGAGGCAGGTCGCTGCTATGCCAGCGTGGCATTGTCGCTCTCTATGTTGCCTAACCTGTTGACCAAGCAGCCTTATCGCTATCAGGCGAACTGTGCGTGCAATGTCCGTAGCTGCTCAGACTTCATAATATCTCCTTATGATCTTCTCAATTGAAACTGAGGAATCAGTCACTTTCTTCCAGATATCACTTCGACGCCAATTTTCATTGCAGATAACGCTAGATCGTAATCGATAACGATTTCTGATTCCCGCATCAAGAGTATCGTGTAGGTGCCATTGGCGATCACGGCTTCGCAACACTGTTGCGGAGCCAGCATGCGAAGCTCGGTGGTGAACAGTCTCAATTTTTCCCGTACATAGTTCGTCGCCACCTTCTCGATTGCGGAGGGATCGGAGCGGCCGATTGTGTGAGCAGATGCATGTTTCCATGTGCCTCCATCACGGACCTTGAAATTGATGCGAACCATTGTGTTGTCGAATACTTCCCCTGGCGCCAGGTCTATGTCTTCATCGATTTCTTGGTCGAGTAACTCGTCTTGTTCGATTCTTTGCTGATCATCTAATCTCCTTGCATCCTCCAGACTCGAATCTTGTGGTCTTTCCCATCCCCTCAACTCTTCTCCTGCATCCTGGGGTCTATTTGGATTAAGCTTCTTCTGCTTGAGCCTCTGCAATCTCCCCTGGTGGTCTTTCCTGGCGTGTTGTCGTCTGGCCTCTTGCCGTCTCGCTTTTTCTTCTTGCTCCTCTCTATCTCGTTCCTGCCTTTCCAATTCCTGCCTCTCCAGCTCCTGCCTTTCCAGCTCTTGCCTCTCTTGCGCCTGTCTCCCCAGCTCTTGCCTTTCCAGCCCTTGCCTCTCTTGCGCCTGTCTCCCCAGCTCTTGCCGTTCCAGCTCTTGCCTTTCCAGCTCTTGCCTCTCTTGCTCCCGCCTCGTCAGCTCTCGCCTCTCTTGCTCCTTTCTATCTCGTTCCTGTCTTTCCAACTCCTGCCTCTCCAGATCCTGCCTTTCCAATTCCTGCCCCCCCTCTATTGCATCATTTCTCGGATGCAGTCCTTCCAAGGGCAGAGGTGATGGCTTTCCAAAGAACGCAGAGTAGATGGACTTCCGGACGAAAAAGGACGTGATGCCCTCGCCTTGCTCCTCATCCACGTCATGTAGGTGATTTACGAAGAGAGACTCGCTATCTTCCACGTATTCCTCCACGCTCGGTAGCCCGCACCTGCGCTTCTTTTTCACCCCGACACCATCCGTGACGAGTAGAGGTTTGGAATTTTCTGATGGGTTTCTCGCATCCCTCGCCCGGGGATATTCCTTCAGAGCGGTAATCTCTGGCGACTCGAAGCCTAAGCGTTCGGCGAGATCAGCGAACTCACGCAGCACCGTTCGGTCCGCAATGGTGGTGTGCCGCGCCAGGAGGTCTTTTCCTTCGAGATCCCTGGGCATTTGGAGATAGTGGCGCATGGCGTAGGCATACAACTGTCGAACGCCTAGATCCGCACGATCTGCCGAGCTTGCTGGGCTGGACGAGAAGCTGGATTCTGTAACCTGGATGACGGCCCGGTCAGGTCTTTGATTGATGTCGGCAAAAGCCTTGAAAAGGGCGGTGGACACCGTGTCGCCGGGTGAAAGCCTGACCAGCCTCGTCATGCAATCAGCCAACACTTTGACGTAGTTCAGGTTCTTGAAGAGGGCATCCAAGGAAGGAATTAAACCGTCCACAGCCTGCAGCCTCGCCCATATTCCCACGCGATCTCGTTCGCTGAAAGCGCTGAAGATTGTCCCTCCTAGTACTTGACCCCGTAACTCGTCAGCGTCCCTTGTGGATACCCGTGGCGCTCGAAGCTCCAAAGCTTTGACGGTGACTTCATCCACATATTGCATAGCGCTCGCGTCGTGCTGGAGAAGCTTTCCCCAAATATCTTTGACATGGTACAGGTAGTGCAAGATGATCTGTCGAGCTTTCAGCAAACTTGTCACCCCAGCGAGGATATTCACTCACATCATCGCATTTGATGGCCAATATCGTGTTCCACGTGTGGAGCCTCATGCCTCCCCACAACCCGAGGATCTCACGGAGGGCATCCAGAGCTGCGGTCAGCTCCTCGTGCCGGAGAAGCTGCTTGAGACACCGCTTCCCATGGGGGCTCAATCGGCTCCACCACCGCCATTCAAAGCGCAAATTCTGTTGGAAATGGTACTGACGGATCTTGCGGTAGATCTCGCCATCAGTCGGCTTCTTTTCGTTGGAATATTCCTCGACCAGGCATGTTTTCACGTTAGGGTCGATGTCTGTTCAAGGCGTCTGTCAGGATTGTTGTTATCCACGGAGAGAATGAGCCTACCTGCGAGGTACAGATCCACCGTCCACCACTCCAACCCCAACTCTTTCGCCGCCTGGATACGGTGTCGCCCGTGCAGGCATTCGACCTGACAGCCGGCCGGGAAAACCAGCTCCGGATACCCGCCCTGCGGATATTTTCCCAGTTGCCGCGCTGACACCCCCGAAAGCGCTTCAGCGGCATCGAGGGATTGCTGATCAATGACGGCGGGGATGTGATTGAGCTCGTCAAGCCGTCGACAGTCCTTTCGAAAATCTGCTTTCAATCTCTCGACATTCTTGCCGTCGAGCTCCCTCGGCCGGTTCCATTGGAAGTGTAGCCACTTGAGCCTGATGCGGGCGGTTCCCTTGTACTTGATGCGTTTTTCTGCCTCGATTCTCGACTCTTCCTCTCGAATTTGAGTTCTCCACATCTCGACAAGCTCTGCCTGGTGAACGATCGAAAAGAGGAGGATACATGATGTCTTGGGACATGGAGACCACGTGTTGTACTGGACAGTATTGTGCGCCAATTCTGGCGACCCTCCAAAAGTGACCGTCTTCCTATCCCTATCTAAACTGGCTACTCTGTCCTTTTGAATAGAACCTGACCATTGCCAGACTCGCATCCTCCCTCGGCGTCTTACCATCAACTCTCTTATCCCCTACTCAAATTTACTTTCCTGTCGCTACTTGGGTATTCCACTACGACAGCTGAGGATGAGCTCCCAAAATCCCAAGCATGACACCCAGCTCTATCTGCAAGGTCTGACCGACGTGGGCCAGTCTACTGGAGTCACAGAGCCCGAGGGCCACGCCATAGAAGGACAAACGTCCTCGCAGGATCGCTCGGTCCTGAAAAAGAATGCGCCAAAACGAAAGAGAGAGCTCTCTCCGCAGAGAAGTGGGGCCGTTGAAAGGCCTGGGATTCGAGCGTACCATTACGAGGGAATGAAAGACGAATCGCCGTGGGAAAGCTATTGGAAGATCTTTCAGCTCAAGTTCGATCGCTTCGTTACCGTCGCCGTCCGGAAAGAGCCCTTCCGTGAACGTGTCGTCGTGAAGAGTTTTTCGGGGCCCGATTCCCAGGAGGAGCTCCGAATGATACACAACACCCGCCACGACAACGTCGTGGCCGTCCTGGAGACCTTTCGTTTCGACGGTTCTTTTTATGTCATCCTCGAGCGTATGGGCATTTCCCTCCTTCAGATCGTCGCTTCTCCTCCCTATCCCGGCGAGCAGGAACTGGCGGCCATATCGGGACAGGTAGGCCAGACCGACCAGCAGTTACGGAGCATTTGCTGATTGGGTAGATACTTGAGGGTCTTGCCTATCTTGCCTCACACAACCTGGAGCACGGGTCTTTAAGTTGCTCGAACGTTCTCCTAAGCGATAAAGGAGACGTCAAGATCGGTCCGTCTCCCCCCACAATCACACGGCACTTCGCTAACGTGACATGGCAGCGGATCAAGAATGCTGTCGTGAGGTCGCTCCGTCGGACGTTCCTGGTATCAAAGATGTGAGGGCGCTGGGCAAGATTGTGATGGAATTAATGCAGAAATACGCGAAAGACGACGGAGCTATTGGGATCGAGAATTTGGATCGTTGGCCAGAGGACTCCGCCGCGGTCGAATTTCTATCGGCGACGACATCTGCCAGTTCGGCGAACGAGCTGATGAAGGTGAGCCAGGATTCCGTCCCTGAGATCACAATCTGACGTCTCCAGCACCGCTTGCTTCAGTGTGGTTGGCGGAAAGACTGGCTTGAGTGGCTGGTGGATTGGGCCGGAGTCTCCGCCTACAGACTTCACAAGCCTGCGGTATAGACGGTCTCGGCGATCATGAAACCGCATTGTCTTCGATGTCAAGCTGCCTGATCACTTTCCCTGGTCCTCGGACACCGATTTTGTCACGCATCCTCTACTGACTCTAAATTTAGCGTATAGTCAAAAATGGCTCCCTTAACACATCCACTTCTGCTCCCCCCCCCCCCACCCAAAGCGCTGGGTGTCCCTCTACTTTCTGCCTAACTCCGTTGCTATATATTCTCCCATCTTCCCTCGGCTTCTCTTTCTCTACTGTCCCCTTCGCTTCCCTTCCCTTCATTTTCCTTCCAAAGAACGTCGCCGATCGTCTCCGCTTTCAATACGTTCTTCATGGATGTCACACAGATTTACGCTACAGCCGCAGGTGCCTTCTTCCTTGCCTTCATCGTCGTCAACATCCTGTCACGGTCGGTGCGGGAATGGATCTCTCTTTTTACATCTAAGCACCTCACTTATCCATACTTTCTTCGCCGTCATCGACTTCTGGGTCCGTGGAGTCGAAGCGGTGTCCTCGTCCAACTGACCTATATCGCGATCAACGCTTTTTGTCTGGCCTTTCGAGTATCCACACTGTCGAAGGCTGGTCTTCGAGCCGGGAACCTGTCGCTGGCCAACATGATCCCCCTCTTCGCTGGTCCCCACCTGAGCTTCCTGGCCGATGTGCTGGGCTTTCGTTTGGACACGTACCGCCGCGTCCACCGTTCGGCCGGGTCGATGTCGTTCGCGCTCTTGCTGTTCCATGTCCTCGTCGTCGCGGCCCAACGAACCTCATTCTCCTTGGGAGTCCCGGAGCATCTCTACGGAGTGATCGTACGTCCCCCTCGCTGCTCGCGCTGTTTGACACTGACCGAGTGTAGGCAGGATCGTCGTTGTGTCTGCTCGTGCTACTCTCCCATCCCCTCTTGCGCCGACCTTCCTACGAAGTCTTTCTTCGGACGCACCAAGCACTGGCGGTACTGTCCGCCTACTCGACGTGGCGTCATCTGCCGTCAGACTCGCTGTTTCCCCGCATGTACATCTACATCTCCGCTGGGCTATTTCTTTCCACGTCTGTCGTCCAATGCGTCAGCGTCCTGTGGCGAAATGGGACCTTCCGCCACGGTCGCGCCCAAGCCCTCGTGAGTCACGCCGGTGGCTCAGTCAAGATCAGCATCACACTCTCCCGGCCGTTGAAGGTCGAAGCCGGGCAGTACATCAACTTGTGGATCCCTTCCGTGAGCTTCTGGTCGTTCCTGCAAAGCCATCCTTTCGTGGTGACCTCGTGGTCACCTGAGAAGCAAGATCAACTCGATCTCTTCGTGGAACCTCGCCGGGGACTGACTCGGGAGCTTCTGTACCACGCTCAGGCCGGCGAGGGTGGCGTAACGTTCGGCTCTCGCTGGGTGCTGTTCAGCGGACCTCACGGAATCAGTGCCCCAGTTGGCGAATACGAGAGCGTTTTCATGGTCGCCACCGGGTTTGGGATGGCCGCGCTCCTGCCGTATCTCCAACAGTTGATCCGTGGTTATCAAACTCGAAAGGTTTGCACGCGTCAGATACGTCTGATCTGGCAGGTACAGCACATCGGTAAGCACGCACAGGGGATGAACATCCATTGACGGGGGGCTTACAAGGGCAGAGACTGCTCTCGCGATACAGCCGTTGTTGAATGGTTTTTTGAAGGGCGACAATCTGGATAAGGTGACGTATGATCGATGCTTTTACTGGCGACGCTGACCCAGCATACAGATTTTCTCCATTTCGATCTTCTCGATCAATTTGACAAAGGAGAAAGTCTCTTACGGCAGCCGTGGCACCGTATGTCGAGGCTCGGCGGATGCACCCGGAGCTTTACGAGCAGAGGTGATTATGAGACACTCAGGTGGCGCACACGGAGATCTCGAAGCCGCGCAAGGGAGGGTTGAGCATGTACAAGAGGTTACGGGAGAGATGGAGGGAGGGAAGGAAAAGATGCTGGTGATGGGTAAAGTCTTTGAGCATCTTGCCTTTCACGACTGACCGCAAGTAGTATCCGGGACTGCCAAGCAGCGAGATGACCTACGAGATGTTGTACGTAACTATTTGGATGACGGAGTAGAATTACTGGAATTGGAATATCAGCCGAAAGAGAAATAAGCGCGGTGGCAGTAGATCAATAGATATTGACGGCTATGTAGATAGCAAAAGCTATGAATCAGAGTTTCGACATGTTTTTAGCAATGTAACCCAAGCTGCCAACCCTCTATAGGCACTCGGGTGTATGAGGGGAGCCTCGGTATCGAGGGGAACCGTGACACGTCTCGAGACTGACAATGTCTTGAGACTGACAGTTCTTGGGTATAAGGATGCAAGAGGGGCCACGTGAGCCCCATGAAGAACCCGGCTACGAATAACACCTGAATATCAGCTCTACATAAATACAGACAGCATGCCGTCTAATTGAGAACAACAACAACAACTCCGACATTGTCTCGAGACTGACAGTGTCTTGAAACTAGCGTCTTAGGACGACGAGTGTCTCAAGACAAGTGATGTCTAGAGACGTGTGTCTTGTGACAAATTATGTCCAGAGACGGGTGTCTCGAGACCAATAATGTCTTCAGACGGATGTCTCCAGACTTGACATGTCTCAAGACATCCGTCTGAAGACATTATTGGTCTCGAGACATTGGTCGTCCTAGGACGATAGTCTCAAGACATTATACGTCTGCAAACACTCGTCTCAAGACACTATGCGTCTTTAGACTCTACGTACATTGTCGAAATCATCCTTATCTTACTTTTCAGGGTCAGAGCTATGCATTTCATAAACCCGTAGATAGCATCGATCTGGTTTTTGCTCCCCCAAACCAACCTATTGTCTGTGGCATACAGAGGACAGCAAACGCCATAGAGACTGCCTGGTATGCACACCAGCAGGGGAGTAAGAATTGATGAACAGCTGGTTTGGATTGGATCAGATGTACTCCTCTGATAGCATTGTGATTGGTTGATGGGTGTTTCAATTTTGCTGGATGATGGAAGTCTCTAGAATGTGCCTGGCTTGGCCATGACTTGCGAGCAATTGGGTCCGCAAGTCTTTGCAGGGTCCAAGATCTATTTTGAGGAGGGACCGAATACAGCGCCCGAGGGTGGGAATCAGAAATGGAAATCAAGCAGCCAAAAATGGGAGGCCAGGAAATACAGCGCTAGAGGTGGGAACCAGAAATGGAGCTCAAGCAGCCAAAAATTGGAGGCCAGGAAACCGGTCAAAGTTGGAGTTGAAGGCCATCATGAATGGACGACGAGGTTCAGAAGAGCGTTGATATTCTTCCATCGCCTTCTCGCTCCGTCTTGGAAGCTGCAAATCAGTCGATAGAATAATCTCCTGAATCACATTGCACAGATCATGGCGACTTCGATCCAAATTCCTCAAAGCACGAATCTGGACAATAACTCCAGACACGCTTCGGTCACGCTTGCTAGGTGTGCTACCTCTGCGTGACTCTGATCTGTATATAGTCCAAGCTGACTGCTTGAGCTTTTTCAACAGCTCCAGTTACTCCGACGTCGCAATCCTCCTCGGGACGACCGGAATAGAATTTCCTGCCCACCGGATAATTCTAGCACATCGGAGTCCTTTATTACATAACGTTCTCACGGAAAATCCAGGGACTGATCTACAATTAATTTCCAGCGGTTGCAGCGCACATTCGCATTGGAGGGTCTTCCAATACATGTATGAGGGAAGATATCCTGCATCGCCTACGGAAGTTCTAAAAAATATAGGTATGTCTTTAAATTCAAATGCTTCGCAGGGTACTGAAAGCACTTTCCAGAAGACGAACCAGAGTTGCTTAAACACTCAAGCGTGGCTCTTATTGCACGTCATTTTCGAATGGACGACTTGGAAGAACTCGCTATGGAACATCTCAGGTCTCAGCTACACTCCTGGTCAAGCATCGAGCTCTTCGATCGCATTCTAGAAATGTATGCCACTCATAAGAAGGAGGCAAGACAATTCGTTGTTACAGAAGCAGCGAAATCGTATTCACGGGTTCCGCATCTCGCCCAAGCTCTTCAGAAGGCCGCTCGGGAAGGTGGAGAATTTGCAGTCGACCTGATGAGGGCTTTGAGCAATATTCACCAGCGACACGAACATTGAATTGTAGCATAGCTAGAAGGCGTGTAAGATAAAAACGCTTGGTCAATTCATAATGCGAAGCGTTCCTCTTGCCCCGCAGTTTCATCCACTAAAATTGGGAATCTTATTACTATCAGTAGCTTTTTGGAATGCTGTCGAATGAACCGTTTCTGGTGAAACAGATGTGAAACGAGTGATCCTAGTATGATGACGCTCCGATGGCTTATCAAGCTTCGGGTGCTTTATAAGGCTGTCGGATGGAACCTTCTAGAATCCCTGACTTGCGAGCAAATGGGTCCGCAAGTCTGAGAAGCTGCAACGCTAGTCCTGAGTATCTGCATCGACATGGTTTCTGAAGTACCAGATTACATACGACAGCGTCTCGCTGCGGTCGTTGATGACTTAAGAAGTGCTGTGGGGCAAGAAGCAGCAAAAGCCTACTTGACCCGTATTTTCGACATTGAGTCGGTGGAGTTCGAGCCAGGAGCCGAACTTTGCGACGACTCGTGGATGGAGTTCATCAATGAAGACTGCATGACTGATGATGCCAGCAACCCTTCGTATCCCACGCCGTCCTCGTCCTACGAAAAGGATGAAGAATCCCTTTTGCAGGTGATGAATTCACAGACAGAAGCTGACACAAGTTGCCCAGAATCGTCACCTCAGATCGCTAACTCTGCGTCCCCGGGTAAAGGCACAACCACGACGCTTTGCGAGAGTTGTCGGCGATCAAAGACACATCACAATCGAGACAGATCTGAGTACAGGGCCCTGGACACTATCGTGCAAGGCCTACCACGCAGCAACCTTCTCGACTGCCTCAAAACTCATTGGGAGACTTTGAAGGTGGAAGGGATCTTTGCGATGCCCTCACGCCAGGTATTCACATGGACTTTGAAAGGGAGCTCGGAACAAGTTCGTCGTTGGATGTCGAAGACGACCTTCACCAATGGCGGCGATCGATCGCCGAGATCAGAAACCTGGACGGTTACACCAGCTTCTTCGCCGAAGCTCAGGCCAAACAAAGGACCCACAAGTATACACGCCAAAGTGGGGAGAGCAGCAGCAACAAGGCACACAAGGAATATCTCAGTGCGCTGGAATTGCTGCAAAACTGGAGGGAGAAGAAGGCGTCAAATGGTAGTCCTTGGGTCAAGGGGACCCCTTGGCCGACTGCCGCCTCATTTTCTTCTGACCTACAAGACGGACAAGCACGTGTCATGAGCAGGCAGTCTTGGCAGATAGTGCACTTTCATGTTCTCGTTTCATCTCATGGTCCATTTATAGCTACCGTTAAGAGTGATTTTCAGACCATTTAGGGGCGTGCCGATCCCCCGTTGTGTCGTGGAGTCCTCTCTACTCCTGAGCTAATCTGAGCCCAGGCACGTACTGGTACCGTTCTATATCAGCAGCCAACAAAAGATTTTGCTGTTAAACTCAGCTTAATGTTAGTGCCACTTGAACTCGTATCTTCAGCCGACTGAGCCCAAGCGACGTCAGGGATTGCATTCTCTCGCCAGCTCCAAATGCGAGGGTCATCTAATGGAGATTTTGATTCTTCGTCTTCTGGAAGATCGTCCTCATCTGAATCATACATGATCCATGCATGTTTGCCTTGATTTTCTTCGAGCCATAGACCTCCCTCAAGGTCTCTGTACCATTCGAACAGGTTGAGAGTAGCGTCGCTGGACACCCTATCGACAGCGTCTTCAACCCAAATGCTGCAGAATTAGTGATGTTCTTTCCGGCGTCGCAGTATTCACTCACTTTCCGTTGGAGCTATCGTCATTTGAGGCTCGAGCAATTAATGGTAGACGCAAAACGGGACGGTTCATTATCTCAGGCTGCTTCTGAGCCGGGTACAATTCTCCTGTCTCAAAGATCCAATACGTGTTCGATTGTATTGGCTTATGGTCATGCAGTAAATGCCTTCTGATATCAAGGCTGATGTCTGATGCCGCTATTTCTCCAAATGGCGGTGATGGTGTGAAGGGGATGATAGCGTTAGAGTGAACAAGATAGATGGTACTGAATTCCCGGGCACGTGGAATATATCGGTCCCGATTGGAGATCGAGTGATAGCCTACTTGGATGAAAGATTGAAGGACTCCCGTCCAAGACGCCACTGGAAGACTGATAGGTGGCATACCCCCCAGGGCAGAGTCCAAAAATCTGCTTGCCTGACCCGTCCAGATTGCTGCAAGCCACAAAGAAGAGACTTTTGGATTTTGCCCAACCATCAAGCGAGCGAAGGCTTTTGGGTCACTTTTCACGGGCTCGACAGCTTTTCTGACGCCGAACAAGTGAGCCCCAATCAAGTTACAGGACACTTTAGGCTCGAAAAGTCCACTGCATAATAGGGAAGCGATGCCTTCGTCACAACAGCTCAGCGTTATACACTGACTGAGGCATTCGGACAACCTTTTGTAGTACTGCTCTTCGACGCCTGGAGAACAACGCATATCCTCTGGTGGGGCCAAAGGTGCAAGTTTTATCGGGCCAGCTCTATGCTCCGGGAACATCAAGACCACAGCAAGCGCCATGGCAGCACATTCTTTTGTAACACCTTCTGACAAACAAAAAATTTCCAGGAATCGAAAGGCATACAGCGAATCTGGTAGCGCTTCTCTTTTGTTCACCCTAGGCGCAGGCGTAAGCTTGTGAAAATGGTCATTAAACAATGGAGAACGTACTCGGAAGATAGAGTATGTCGCTCCATACACCATGGCGCGTAGAAGGTCTTGTCGCCACGAGTCATGGTGGCCTGCCACTGCCGTTCGATCACCACCTCCCAAAAGTTTTCCCCGCTGATATCTTCACTCTGGTTCATGAGCGCCTTTTCACCTGCCGTATTAAGGATTTCTACCCATCGAGAAGAGAGTATATATGCCCAAGCCAAAATCAGACGGGAGAGATGTTTCATTTGGTCCGCTTGACGCCCCGGCCACGGAACAGTATTCTCGGAAGCCTCCGAGTATTCCCATGCCAGTGGTCGAAGAACTCCCAAGGTCTGATAATGGTATGTGCGCTTAATAGGCCGTTCGCAGGCCGGGTCTGTTGTTGTCACCCATTCGAGGGCGTATTTGAGCTGAGGATAGGGTTGATCAAGGATTGAGAATCCTTTCGAGTGGTGTGCGTAAAGTCCCGGAATCTGCTGAAGAAGTTCCAAAAGGTCATCAGCAATGTGAAGATCGCCCGTGCTTGCCTTCGCTTCTGATATTACTTTCGCCCATATTTCATAGCTGGCCGTTACCGTATCGTGGTGTTGAGTTACTGTTGGGCATATTCCATCTCCAGGTAGTGGAGAGAGGGTTCTCGTCCGCCTGGTGATGAAATCCTCTTGCGTAGCCATGACAGTCGCTAGCAGGACAAGGGATTTAAGATCAAGAGACGCAGTTATAGCGAGAGGCCCAAATCTTAAACCTTCCTACGAAGGCCCAGCCCTATCGGCCTTCGGAATTTCCAGGCTCCCGAGTTCTAGCGACAGCCTAGGTTCCTGGGTCTCTCGAAAGGGCATCATTGATCATACTACTAGTTAGAGTGTTCGTGGTATTCTCCACTACGCTGTCACAGAGTTTGATTTTTAAACGATGGATGCCTAGAGACTTTGGCAAAGACTTGCGCTGTTGAAGCGGTAACCTAAAGTTATACAGAGGACGTCTCAATCTCCACCTCAGAGTTCTTTGCCAATCTATGAAATCTGTACGACATGGGACTACCAATCTGGCTCTGCACCTGGGTGGTCTCTGCATTTCGCGCAGATCCTGTAATGCACACCATTACATTTCCCTGCAACTTGACAGCGTTTCCACATCTTTTTGCATCCTGGCGATTTACACTGTCGGCGTTTATGTTCGTGGTTTGCATGTTGACAATGAGTATTCGTGCAGAAGCCAGAATCCCCCGAACCAGTCGTCATTGTAGCAGAGTAATATCCAGACGAGAGTAGTGATTTGTAAGAGGTCGAATGATATCGAGACTAGCACTTCAGTCTTTTCTTAGTCAGAGAAAAAAGTGTCAAACGATATGTTTGACTCACCTGTGTGCTGAGGAATAGGATTGATTCTCGTTGTAGAAGGCAATCCCACTCTTTATAAGTGTCGCCCAGTGCAAGATGACCAATTACATTCGAGACAGCTATCGGTGCTAAGTTATCGCTGTTGCCTGGTATGGCTTGACTCATGCATCATCATGCGTCTACTCAACCTCAGCCTCGTGGATCATGTACGATGGTTGGTTTACAGGGTGGCTTCTGCAGGTCCTCGCAAGTCTAAACCACTTGTCCATGTACGATCCTATCAAAATCGCTTGCCATGGAGAGAGGATTTCCTCTGCGAGTTCAAACTTTGGCCAGAATTCAATCTAGGCATTGATATCATTGGAGAATCATTTCTCAAAATAGGTCAAGATGAATCCGCTGTGCAATGCTTTATTCTCTCGAAAATAGGCATGTTTCGCCGCCGTCAACGGTCATTTAGAGACGCGCAGATACGTTTGTAATAATGGAGAGCAGTTCTGGCTCTCTAAACCTGCTACAACGGAATTAAGCGGCATGAGGACATGGAGCGAGAGATACAGCAGAAGATGCCGGTTGGCAAAGCAGCGGGAGAGAAAGTGTGCTTTACGCTCTTCAAGCCGCGGAGTGTAAAACTTGATTTAAGATAAGCTCATTTATTACTATGCTCAATCTCCGATTATGTCCTGTGCCACCTAAAGTTGAACACCAACAGTAAGAAACGTATGAACATTTTGATTTCGTCCGTCATGAGGTCAATGGAATAGACTTTCGACGATGCTTATGCCGTTGAATTCGCGAATAAAGTTTTCGCTCGCCTTGACCGCCTGCTGGACGTGGGAATAGGCCACCCGAGTATTCTTCTTGGGAGCTAGAGTGTAGGCTGTGGTGATGATGCTAGAAGTAGGACGCTTTGTTCGCCATCTGACCGGCGCCGTTGTAATCTTTCTGAAACTCCTTGTCAAGATTGATGACGATTTCCAAGTGCGATCGCGACAATGGCACCATCTCGCTGACAGCGAGGGCATGAGCAGTGCTTATCATGTTCTTGATCTACATTGAGGATCGGTCAGCGCAGCGTCGTACACATTGGTTCAATAACAAACCTGTCGGCCGTTCACTTCTTTCCTGGATAGCCAGTCAAGATCAACGGATGTGTATTCGGCTCGGCCCTTGGCTGTAGCCGCCTTCTTCAAGAAGCTTTCCCATATCGTCTTTCTCGTGTCCAACCCCAAGGGCCCGTAATGCAATGCCACGGAGATTCTGCTCTGAATTGCATCGTCAATGTCCTTGACGCGATTGGTCGTAAGGATCATGATCCCTCGATAGTACTCAAGTGTCCGCAAGAACACCGACACGAGAGCGTTATGTGGGTTGACGAAAGAGCGTGACTGCACAAACACGTCGGCTTCATCGAGAAGGAGGATGGCCTTCCAATGATGAGCAAGGCGAAAGATGGTCGATAGCTGCTCTTCAAGCACCTTCGCGTCCTGGCCAAGTTCCCCGGCAGATATCTGAAAAGTCAGAAGGACGAGATAAACGGACAAGAACAAGACTTACCGCGTAGAGTGGCCTCTCAAGATATTCGGACAGTCCTTCTACGGTCAAAGTCTTGCCCACTCCAGGAGGTCCACTGGAAGTGAATGTCAGTTTACGGTAGAGGACCAAGCGCCGGGGTTCGTACTGCAGAAGTGTTATCAACCCTTGACCCTTTCCCTCTACAAAGTCGTCGATCATATCGTCGGATGCGCGGGATATGTGAGCTTTTGCGAGGGCAGTGATGACCTTCTTCTTTGTGGCGGGAATCGCGAGATTGTCGAAAGAAGATGGATTCCAGACAATCTCCGTGATATCGTCGACCACAAATTCCACTTGGTATCATTAGCACAAGCTCCATCCTGTCGAGTGTTCCGGGGAAGAAGGCTTACGCCACCGTTTATTGCCAAAGCTCCACCCGTAAACCGTCTGGCTGCAGATCATCAGGTCGCCTTCGCTCATGGTTGTCGTATCAAGGCCATTGGTCTTGACTTCTTCTGCGTCGGTGTCAGAGAATAAGAAAATATAGTTGTTGGACGAGCTTGGCCTGGCCAGCTCATTAATATGCGGCCGGATGTAGTTCGGATTGATTTTGCGGAAGTAAGCCACATCAACCATAATGCGACTGTCCACAGGGACTTCGACGTATTCGCCCTTCTCTATGTAGAAGGCATTGCCACGATATTGGACATGATGTTGGCCCATGAGGGAGGCGAATTGTCGACCGCACCTGACAAAGTATTCCTTCATTTCTTTCTGGTGCCCATGAAACTCGAGTGGAAACGCCTCAAGCCTGTCAACTCGCTTGGCCCCTTGGAATTTTCCGATTCCCAGCGCCGACGACACTTCGCCAAACACCTGCCCGTTAAAGTCTAACAGGCGGCATTCCACGTGGAAGTATGGAATTCCAGTGCTTGTCGTCCTCTCCTTGCCCGAGTCGTACCGGCAACAAGCTGGCTTTTCGGCGTCGAGAACGGTCGTGTAGATCTTCATATTCGGCTTGAACAGAGCCCAGAGCAAGTCGTACGTGATCTCGCGATTTTTAAGAAGCGATGCAAGACGAGACGAAATCGAAATGTAGGCCGCGCGGATGTACTCCACCAGCAGATTGAGGTGCTTAAACTTGGCATCATTATCGGTATCGTCTTCGAGTTCTGTTCGGTGGGCTTCCAATTCCACGATGTATTGATACAACAGGTTTCGCTCAAGCTGTTTCGTTGTTAGATTCCGTTCCGAGCAGACGAAGTAGGTTCATACAGTGATTTTGTCTTCTCCAAGGGAGAGCCCATGCACGTCTTGCAGGAAGATCCTCAGGACGTCTCTCAGTCCGTTGGATTTAATATCGACGTAGAATACCTGCTCAGAGGCTCCTTTTTCTGGATGTTCGACCTTAGCATCGAAACGTGCCAGCTTTCCATCGACTTACCGGTTCGAGCACGGATGACGAACATATACTCGTCGAGATCGGTCACCTCTTCTGGCAGTGCTGCTGAGTCCACAATGTTGTACTTGGATGTACTATCATCCCAGCTGAACGGGAGACGTTAGCAGAATCCTAGCCACAGACGAACCAACATACACTTCGTCGACCAATTTATACTCCAGCTTCGAGGCTTGAATCTTTGGCTTCTCAGCTTCAACCTGCTTCGTGGCCTCAAGCTTGGCATCTTCGGTTTTGTTCCTAGCGTCCAACTTCTCCAATGCTCGAACCAACTTCTCGACAGCGTGCTCGAAGCGGTCGATGCCACCGACTCGCGGGGGCACGTGCGCGCGTGGGCTGTCCTCATATGCAGGGCTACCGGGAGGGGTCTCTGGCGGTCGTGGAGAGGTGGGCGGCTTTGGAAAAATGTCAGTTGGTGTCATTATCGCAGTAATGAAGTAATTCGTAAGGGTGAAGATCTAGAAGGCGATATGGCTTGGAGAAAGATGAGATGGACGGTGGCAAGACAGGCTTGCAGGATTCGTCAATTTGGGCTTTGACGTGACAGATGGAGACTCCTGGAGTGATGAGAAAGACCAGGAAGCAGAGCTGAGGACTGAGATATATGTGAGGATCTTCAAAGCTCCCACGATGTAGCCCCTGCACGGCCCATTCATTCTTGACGGTGGTGATCGCCAGGTCGACGATGCCATTGTCTTGCATGAGCGCGTGGCTATAGATAGATCCATGGAGCTGTAGACTGTGAACGACGCCTTCTCGACGTATTCTCCCACATCGCTTTTACATGCGCGAGCGCGAGCGAGAGGGAAGACGATTATGCAAGAAATGATTCATGTGCCACTATGGCGTTGAAAAAGCATGGTGATTGGGCGGGTTGCCTCGGTAGCCGTCAACCTCACATGACCATTCTCAATCTCAACGTAAGAACGGCCTGTTCGCTTCCGAGGCCCGACACGCAGCCTACTTAAGAATAGGATGTCCCCGTTCGCTTCTCAAATTCAGAATCGTATGTTCGTTTCCCAACTTCAGAATCGCATCATCGCTTCCCACTAATTGTGATAGATTTCAGCCATGTCACAAGGATTCAGCCAGAAGCTCGTCGAACTGGGTGAGAAGACGTTCAACCTCCGGGACGTCGACGACGCCACGCTCGAGGATATGCATGCCAAGGCTTCCAGCCTCCTGACGCAGATTGCGGTCCAGAAAAGACTGAATTCAACTGCCTCTCTAGTACGATATATGAAGGATCTGCCAGTTCGAAGGATGAGCTTTAATATGAGAAAATTGCTCGCGAGTAAGGATCACAGCCAACAAACGGACTTACGGTGGTCGAAGTTGAGAGAGCTGGATTGCCAAACTTTGATATTTTGCACCATATCCCTTACGGGTTTGGCCTCATTGCCAGCTGAGGAATTCAACTGGCTCGTGCGTAATGTGGGGACCTATCTCGAGAAACAATCCCTTCCTCTCGGTTGGATTGTACGAGATCAGGTGAGGAAAGTGGTGGCCAACTTACCAAGAGGAGAAATTACTAAGTCATTTCTGGAAGGTCTATATTGTGACTCTCCATCGCATCAACTCGTTGTTAACTAAGGTCTAGACTACCATAAAGCCGAAATGCAAGCGTGCACTTCAGATGTTGGACCCCAGAACAAACGCCAACGTGTCGAACGTGCGTTGCATCTCCAGCAAATGATCAACAGAGGCTGAGTTTTAGCAGCTGAGCAATCGCCGCCAAGTATTCAACGTCCCTCCCAGGATAGCCAAACTTTAATGATTAGAGCAGGTACTGGAAGGATGACCATCCAGAATCCGTGTCGGAGCTAACTTTACTTCTTACCAGGGAACCTCACATCTTCCACTGGCCTACATGATGAGAAACGTAAGCCTATCGAAGACCAATACGCAACGGTCCAACCACATTTCGAATCTCATGATGATGTCCAGCAGAATGACCTTCTCTCTAATAAAGGTGTGAATACATGTGCATTCGACATAATACAAGACTGAATGGTAGTAGACTTTGAACAGCGGGTGCAAGAGGAAATTCATGGTGAGTTATGTATTCTACATCAAAACGCTCGCTTAACTCTGGTGCGACAGCGCGATCACAGATCGAGGAAGCTTTCCTGGTACCTCCCAATATCTTTGAAGAGATTTGGAAGTTCCACCACGAATGGACGGCTCGTGAACCTCATTCCATCATCCTGACAATACCGGCCGGAGACCACGTGGCCTCTGCAATTCTTTCGATCCCCCGAGCCGATGCCCTTGACCTTAGCTACCAGTATAGCTTGCAAGGAATATAAACCTATTTTTGAGTGATGAACTTCACTTCGATCACCATGAGTTCGAAGCGACATTCAGCTGGTATCCGGCCCATGTGAAGCCCCTTCTGATTGTCGATATCCCAGAGCTTTTTCCCACCTTGCTTATCATAGACCCTCACACATCCGAAAGTCGTTGCTGGTGATCGCGCTCGGAAAACCACAACACGGTCCTTCGAGTGTCCCTCTAGTAATCTCGCATTGTAATATGTCCAGTCCTCGTCAACAGTAACGTTTTTCGCATCAAAGCCTTCGCCATACTAGAAGGAATAGTAATGTTAGCCTTATTTATATCGTACCAGGGCTATGGAATTATCAGACTTTTGCTTTAGCTTCCCCTGCAAGTTTTTCCTTATCCACTATGACATCCGCAGATATAGATGCGGCCATGATCGGACGTAGATGTACTAATCGCAGAAAAGACACGCGGAGTGGTAGCTGCAGTCAAATTCTGGTACCGGTAGGTATGGAGGGAAGCACACACTCCAAGGCGCACTCGTTTCTTATGGCCTCGATGGAACTTGGCTCAGTATCCTCAAGAACGTCGTGATAAATTGAACTCGATGGTGGAGACCGTCAGTTGGGCGCCTTTTTGTATAGGAGATGTTCTTAGTTAAGCTTCTTCATAATACAGTGCAATTTTGCTCACCCTAGATGTGTCCCTTCAAGCCCCGAAACTTCTGCGGCACTCCTAGTCAAGATGTATACTGTAAATTGGAGGCAATTTTGGCCTCGGCGCAATCCACACAGGACAAGGGCGATGGAGCAGAGTCAAAGCGCACAGCGCAAGAAGAGATAGCAGTAAGTATGATGAACAAGATGGATAGCCTGGACGTTGATGCCCAACGGATGTTGAGAGCTGTCCCTCAGCAGAGCAGGACGAGCATTATTGGCGGGTTTGGCTGAGCTAGAAAGCGAGTTGTTACTGCCGTGATTTGCGTCCTTTTATTGATTGAGACGCAAATCATCTTAGATATGGGTTGAGTCAAAGGCAATGGCGCCTGAATAATTAGGCAAACCCCCAGTAGAGCTTTACGTCAGGTGGCCTTTTGAAACATTACCTCGGCCGCCGTAGAGTTTTCCTTGTCGGTAGCAATGGTACCATCCGCGGATATGTGATACCTTCTAATTGCCAGACAAGAGGGTTAGCTTCTGATGACTAATGGGTTCGCCAAGAGCCCTTCAAACCGTCGCGTCGCAACCTTGACATCTTTACTACAGCAGCGCCTTGCTTGAATATGGCTGGGCTCTCGCAGAATGAGCTGAAAGCGATCAGAGCTCATCCTCTGAGAAAGGGGCTCGAAGCCTTTCGTACGACGTTCAAATCAAGGTACCTCAAAAGCGAAGATGTGAACTTGACAGAGATTGTTGATCAGCTCACGTCCGAAGCCTCTGATACAGGTGAGGGGACTATCGATGGATTCACGAGGCTGCTAATCGGAGACAGGAGAGAAGGATGTCATACTTGATTTCATCCTGGCACTTCTGGCTCAGCCAGCTGCTCGAACCATACGCTCCCGGACTGGGAATGGACCCCTCAGCGGTGACATTGCGTCCTTTTACGCTCGCCTCTCCGCAAACCAAGAAGAAGCCAAACACATCGCGCCACTTCTAAAGCTTGTGCTCACCCCGAAGAGTGGTATTGCTCCTCAGCACAGCGATACGGACATATGGACAGCTGTGTTAGACCTCATCGCGCACACTAGATCACTACAACTATCGCAACCTACAACCCCCCCCCAATCCCACCCATCATTTACATCCTCCTTCCAGCAGACGCCTTGGTCCTTCAACACGGGCAGCTTCGCAGACGCATCCGAGCACAGGAAGCAGGTCGATGATGCGCTGAGAGAAGAACTCCTCCCAACCCTTCGAATCGATATCCCTGACTTCATCCCCGCCGTCTTCGGACATATCCCCCAACTCGACGAGCTAGCAGAGACGGTGTTCGATCGATGTCAAGAGGAAGATACCCGGTTCTACATCAAAGGTAGCGGTTGGACTGAGTGGCCCCCGAGTGCCAAGGAGGACCTCGTCCTGGAGTGGCTGCAGGACCTCATGAAGCTTTTTATGACATGGACCACTGAGCGTGGCGAGTGTATTACATCTGGACGGCAGATCTACCAAGGTCCTGGCGTTTATCTGGATGGATCCCCCCTTAAACGGAAGATGGATGTTGGTATTACGGCACGCCATAGACAGAGCCAAGGTTACGAGGACGGAGTCGACGAGAAGCCTGATGCACGGATCTCCAAATGGGCTGACATCCTCGTGACTGGAGAGTTGAAGAGCAATCCCGTCGAAGATGGACAGACTCCAGCATGGTTGGACTTGGCCACTTACGCTCGGGAGGTTTTCCGTACGCAAGACCGGAGGTTCGTCCTTGGGTTTACCCTCTGTGGATCTATGATGCGCTTGTGGCAGTTCGACCGGTCGGGCAGCTCTGGATCCTCCTCGTTCAACATCAACGAGGACGGATTCAAATTCATTCATGTCATGCTTGGCTACTGCCTCATAAACAACACGCAGCTGGGTCTTGACCCCACGATTCAGCAATCAAACGGCAACTGTTACGTAGAGATCTTTCGAAACGATCAGAAGGAGCGACTGGTTCTTACGAAGCTCATCAAAAAGCAAGCGGTGATTGTTGGCCGGGCGACGTCTTGTTGGAAAGCGTACCGTGACGGAGACGAATCGAAGGAACCTCTTATCGTCAAAGATTCATGGCAGTATGAAGAACGACCTGAAGAGGGGGAACTCATCAAGGAGGCAACGGATAAAGGCGTGCGAAACATCGCTCGGTACTATCATCACGAGACGGTGCAGGTTGGGGGGGAGAACGATGACACTATCAAGAATGTGCGGAGAGGGTTCATGAAAGCATGCGGTCGGACTACATTCAGACAGAGATCCTTTATCGGGGCTGAATCATCTGCCTCGGAGGCTTGGGGAAGAGCTGTGGCAGGGCAAGCTCAAAGTCGAAGTCTATCACGCAAGCGATCGTCAAGTTCGGCCCAGATGGCGCCGCCACCTAATAAGAGGTCTTGCTCAAGCCGTCGATCAAGGGATCCAGTGACGCCTACCCACAACCGAGTCCATCGACGTGTCATCACTCGTGATTTCGGCAAGCCCATTTACGAAGCATCGTCTCCGGTAGCTCTCATTAATGGATTCATCGGAGCCATCCACGGTAAGTGTATCGGCATAAGCATTAAAAACATCTCACTAACTTGTTCAGGGCATGAGTCTTTACTGAATGCTGGGATCCTCCACCGTGATATATCGATTGGCAACATCATGCTCACAGAGAATGAAGATGACGGCTTCCTCATCGATTACGATCTTGCCATCAAGACCAGCAGTGATCGAGCGTCCGGCGCACCCAGCAAGACTGGCACAAAGATCTTTATGGCGATTGGTGCTCTGCTTGGCGAGCCTCACAGCTTTATGCACGATCTGGAATCCTTCTTCTGGGTGCTTTTCTGGATCTGCATACACTATGATGGTCGAAATGAGAAGGGCGAGGTCAAGCGCAGGATCGTTTCCAAATATGAGAGGTGGAACTATGCAGACATAGGAGAACTGGCGGATCTCAAGAAAGGATTGATCGTCGAAGAAGACGGCTTCGACAAGACCGTTGCCGGCTTCACTCCTGGTTGCAAATCACTGATCCCCTGCGTACAAGAGCTACGCAAATACATCTTTCCAGATGGAAAGCGTTATCTGGGAGAGAACAGAGAGCTATATTCTCAGATGAAGGCTGTACTTGACAAGGCAAGAGAAGATCCGGGATTGTGAGCTACGGGATTGTGCTAAGTCTGCATAGTATGAACGCGAATTCAATTCTTTGCATTTATGTGTTGAGAGTCTGATATCATTGCTTCGGTCCAATTACGCAAGTTGTCTTAAATTTTTGGTAGATTTGAATCTTGAAGCAACTTTATCCAGTAGATCACCTCAATCATCAAGTCTGGCTGGTACCAAGATCTTTATGGCGATTGGTGCTCTGCTTGGCGAACAACGCAATTTTATGCATGATCTCGAGTCGATCTTCTGGGTTTTGTTCTGGATCTGCATCCATTGGAACGGGCCCGGCAAGAAAAGGAGAGAATCAGACTTTGAGGACTGGAATTATTTATCTACTGAGAAACTTGCTAGTGAGAAAGCAGGTCGAGTATCGAAGCGCCTATTTGACTTGGTGGCTGACAGGTTCACTCCCTACTGCAAGCCATTGATCAACTGTGTTAAAGAATTGCACAAGGTTGTTTTCCCAGAGGGTGTCGCAAGATTAGAGGAGGATCGGGAGCTTTACACTCAAATAAGGAGCGTTCTTGAAAAGGCAGGAGGAGATCCAGCGGCCGTAGCTACATTATAATACAAAATTTGACTTGAATTCCATGAGCTTACGTCTCAAGCGCCTTATCTCGCCGCGTCCGTCAAACGTGGAAGATCATTTCTAGTATCTGGCAGACTTAGACCTGGCCATAGAATGAGCTTGCAGAGTTCGAGGTCTGAAAAAGATAGTGCTCACGCAGCAAAAGCATCGGGTTTGAACACCTTTCATTGCATCCCGGAGAAGTGGCTCAGGCCTTAAGACTGAGTGCGCCCAGAAATCTCAGCTCCTGATTCGAAAGCAGCCCGGACTCTCATCCCTCAATGCCCAATTCAGGACCTTCGGAAATGTCTATCCCCAGCCGATGCCGCTCTACTCTTGATGAGGTCGCTCCTCGCCTTGACCCGTTCTCCCAAAAAACCAAGTCAAGCCTCCAGCAGCGGCGGCCGCCACCGCCCCAATTCCAGCCGCAATAGGCACAAGTTGCCCCGTCATCCCCATTGACTGCAGCGTGGCGAAAGCCCCTCCGGCGGGCGTGAAGGCTCCGTACATAGCTGACTGCCATGCGGGAGCGAGGGTACCTTGAGGAAGTTAGCAATGCTCAAACAAGATTCCTCGGTGAGGGCGCTTTTGTAAACGTCAAAGGTGATGCACCAGCGACAGGACCAAGTACCCCGAATCCAGCAACCGCGAGGAGGATCTGGATAGCGGCGAACGTTCCAACGCTTGCCATGATAACTTTCTGGTTTTCTAAGATAAGGTCAGTGACCAAGTCACTGAACAGAGTAGCTCTTATTAGAATTTCTCACCTGGCTGCTGAAGCCACTTCAACGCAAGTCCGCCTGTTTCGTGGATACGCTTGGCTGCTTCGGCGAGTAAAGGGTTGCCCTGTAGCATGATGACGAAGCGATGAGCCAGTTCATTTGGCTTCTTGTGCAGGTCCAGGACAGGGGTGCGGTTCTTGGTGAGAGAGTAGACTACTCCGGCTTCAACTGGGTCCCCTTGTAGCATGGTAGTGCGAGGAGGGCCGGTTTGGTCGAAAATTGCATGGTTGGAGCCTTGAGGGGCGAGTTCTGTGTTAGCATCAGCCATATTTATTGATGGAGCTGTGGTGTTTGGAGGATGAGGAGGCCAAGGTGACGATGGGTTTTATGGTTGGGTTTGCTGTGTTGAAGATGGCAGAAGTAAAGCTTTCTTATCCGAGAGAGACCTTAGGGTCAGGGCTTGGACTACTCAGACAGGCAGCAAGCTAACTTTATTTGGGCATCTTTGGATGTTTAGAATTCCAGCAACATCTCAGTGATTCAAGGATACAATTGTCCATCGAATGCTACATACAATATAAGTTAGCACAGAGCCTGTGACAGCAATCTCGCAAGCTGACGTTTATCAGCCGCTTGAATGGGTCAGCATTAGCAAGTCATCGCTTTCACCCAACAGGAGAAGCTTGGATTCTCCGGTAAGCTTGGAGAGGTCCTTTTCGATGGATCGCCGTCGTGTCTCGTGCTGCCTCTTGCCACTCCCATCCTACCCCAAGGGTTCGGTCTGACCCAGGCTCCTGACGCAACTTCTTCAGTTCTAATGTAAGTTTTCCGACTGTTGCTATCAGGTGTGCTTGTTCTGACAGTTGATGTAGCAGGAAACATAATCCAGGAAGAGCTGAGTACCTCGAAAAGAGCGATAGTCTATCGCAGGAAGAACAGGAGGAGGACATCATACCCACCGAGTCTCAGGTCATCAAGCGCAAGCGAGACAATGGTCCGGATCCCACCGAGAGACAGCAGAAGAGTCGTAACTTACCTCTGGAGGATATCAACGTTTTACCTGTGATCTAGAACACATGCGGATTGTCGAGGCTCCCAATGGGGCTGCTTGCTATAATCTTTCAAAAGCTTGATATTGAGCATGTTTTCGTTCTTGGTCTCCAGACTCAACATTTCTGGAACGCTGCTCGGAGGCATATTCAGGCTTACTGTGCGTCTTCCTGCGGGCTCTGGGCTGGGAAAGGCATCATCTGTGTGGGAGAATACTTGGAGCCTACGGATTACCCCCCAAACATACTCACCAAGAGAGAGAGAGAAGAACTGCAGAAAGGATTGAACGAAAGTGACATTTGGAGCGATTCGACAGACGATGGCTCCACAGACTTTGTTTCCAGCCCAACCAACTTATACTCTCTTGCCGATGCGCGGTACCAGCAAGTTAGAGAGTGGCAATATTCGCTAGTTGATCGTCTAATAGGAGGAGCCGTGTCGCTTGGAGAATGGCATCGCTTAGCAGCTTTCCGTAGGGCTCGAATATGTGACGAATTGCGTCGCTACAAATTGTCCGATTTCTACCCTGAAGATCAACCATGGATCCTTCGCAATCTGACGACGCAGGAGTACGTCCGCTCTGAAGCAATCGCAATCAAGCCTGAATATATTCATGGCCCCAACATTGACGTTTTGGGCTTTGGCGAAGTCGTCTGGTCACGTGTTTGCTGGTCTACGGAAACAGACTGCTCAATGGATTACACAGATAATGTACACCGTGGCTTATGGGCTGGGCACCGTTTCGATATCACGACTATTGACAGACATAAGCAAGGCTCTTTAGAGGGGACCGAATGGAAGGACGTCAGCGAGGAAGTAGCAAATGAGGTCGAGGGAATCTGGCGCAAAGAGTTTGCAGCGACTGGCGTGACATAATCCGACGATGGAGACAGCAATGAGCCTACTCGAGCTTGCTTACTCCTCTAAATCGAGCTCTTCTCAAACGTACGTCTGCGCTAGAATGGGCCCAACAGAAGCTCCTCTACAATAAGCCAATACGTGACATCCAAGAGTCTAGGACAGATATTGCCAATAACAGAGAATCCTTGGATGATGTGGCAAATTTTTGCTTTACGGCTTACTGTAAGCTGTTGATTCCTTGCATGAGAGGGCTGCATGAGGTTATGTTCGCAGGGGGTTCACCATAGTCGAAGGAGGATCGCCAGCTTTACTCTCAAGTTGTGGCGACACTCGAAACGGCAAGACTGGATTTGAGATAATAGCTACAGCACTATACTAAGAGAAAGAGGAACGCGATGGCCGGAGAGAAGTGTTGAACACTCCTCCTTGGTTATGTGATGCCGGCATACTATGGCTCAATGAGATTACCTCGAAAGAGAACGAAACCTGTCAACTCCTTGCCGTCAAGAGCTTCTAAAGCATATTGACAGTCCCTCGCCTTTGCCCAATCCGTCGCAGTTCGTCCCGTCATATCCCTGATCGTTACATCTGCGCCCCCGTCTAGTAAGAGCTTCGTCACTCTCCCGTAGTTCCGTTGAGCAGCGTAGTGTAGCGGCGTGCATCCCCGGTCATCCACCATGTTCACTTCGGCTCCTCTGCCAACCAGTAAGCTGACCATATATTTATCGCGCCGTTCGACCGCTATTTGTAGTGCAGATTTCCCGTCACGATCCCGAGCAGATAAATCAGATCCATTGTCCAGAAGCAACGCTACCGTCTCCGTCGACCTGCTCTCCACCGCCAAATGAAGCAACGTTTGGCCCCATTCATGTATGTTGGACAGGACCGCCCCGCGTGAAAGAAGCTCCGCTATGGTCTCGGAATGGCCCCCTTTCGACGCCCAATATAACGCCGTCCGCTGATATCGATCCTGCTCCGACACGGAAGCTCCATGTACCAAAAGCGAGCGTACTATCTCTTGATGGCCTGCCTTCGCTGCTGCCAGCAGCGGGGTCCACTCAGCAAAGCCTCGGGGGGAGGGCTGGATGCCTTGTTGAAGTAGGCTCGTGACTTTGCTCAGATCCCCATCGGCCGCAGCACATTCGAGGACAATTTCGTCGTCTAAAGCCAACATGGACGTTCGGCAAGTCGGGCAACCACCAGTCTCGAATGCAGCTTTAGCCAAACAGGCTTCATGCGTCCAATGTGGACATTCGCACCGCAGTTTCACGGCGTCCTGCCCAATCTCCCAGCTCTCCATACAAAGGTAACATGGTTCCGCAGCCACACCCTCATCGACGGTCTTCCGGTACAGGGCAGTGTTGGGCAATGTAGTGATAGTGTCCCTGTACGCTCCTCGTAATGCACTAGGGTCAAAGATCATCGCTGCCATTGTAACAAGAGGTTCGAAGTTGACCTATCAGTGATCGATAGCTGGGCAGAAATCCGAGCGACTTGAGGCCTATTACTTGTACAGCAGGTATGAATGATGGCTACGGTCAACGTATGTTTGTTGTGGCCAGGTCAATTAGTCGTCGAAAGGCTGCAACAGAAACATTGATGGGTGGTCGTGCTTCCGGAACTGGTGTAGTAAACAAGCCGCTGACCCGAAGGGGATTAGCCGCCGGACGTCTGAGAACTTGAGGCAACTGGCTTGTGGTGGATCATTGGTCGTCATCAAGTAGGCTGTTTCTCTCTTAACATCCGCAGCCTCTTTGGTCAACAGGTTGCCCTTCTTGTCAATGGGTAGCACAGATTGATTTTACACAGTTCTACGAGACCGGCGAGATGATAGGAAGGCAGCGTAGTAAGAAGTTATAATTTGGGCTTTGAGCTCGACGACTGGCTTCCGAGATCAAACGTCGCGTCAACCTACATATATGTCTGGCCTCCCAGATAAAAGACCAGATTCTCAGCTTGCCATGTGCCATCCGTAGGGTCGACAGGTACTGGATTGTAATGATGAGACTCGTAATCGGAATTAATCAAGCCGAAGACCAGCATGCCGCTACGTTGATCCATCAACCACACGAGAAGCTCTGTGCAGAGCCTCCCTTCTCCACGCACAGAGCACGCTCAAAACGCAGCATCGTCCCCCGCTTCTCTTAGTTATAGCCTAAATCTAGAAATCCCGCTGTTGCTAAAGAAGGTACACTATCGTCAAATGAGACGCTGATATCCCAGCCCGTGAAACAATGATCAGAAATAAGAACGGAATGGGCTGTAAGGCTTGTTAACGGTTTCTCCTGCTGCGTGCTTTCTTATATGGCATGGTGAGGCCAACGTCAATCACCCCATAAAGCCACTGACTGGAATGCTTCACCCAAGTCTATACCCTCGAACATGGCTTGATGGGCCAGCTTGCCATACTTCTCATCGAACGTGTCATCCTCCCCGATGCAAATCTTGTACGTGATCTTTGCGTATTCCTCCGCCTTCTCGCATAGATCCGGTGCTACCTGCGTATACGCCGTCCATAAATGCACCCATATCTGGATCAGACAGTCTTCCATCAAGCCCCACTGCTCAACCTCGAACGGCGATTTGAGAGACAGCGGGTTCTGCCTCTTGATCGTGAAGCCAAGCGACATTAGGACCTTCCATGCCGTCTCGATCACTTTGTCTTGCTGATTCTTCGAACTGTAGATGCGTGTGAGGAGGAGGTAAGGGTCCCAGAGCGCGAGGCGGGGGACCCCACTTGCTGGTGCGGAATAGGTTTTTTCAATGGTATCCAAAATTCGTTCCGCCTTTGGCAAGTCGGCACCCGTTTGGCTACCAAAAGCAGCTTTGAGGTCTTCCAAGAGGGCAAGCCTCTTGCTCGACACATTCTTCTTTGTTTTCTTGCTTTGCTGGCAGATAGCGCAAGTGCATTGGAAACCCCAATTTTGTAGCTTCTCTTGTGTCTTCTCGTATGTATGACTAGGCCCTGGGATAGCGTATCAGAAGAAGATCTCTGAGCCTGCTGGGATGGTGCGGGTAGCACGCACGATTTGCATGTCGCCGATAAAGCTGCGTCGTGCATTGCTGTAGCAGCTATGATTGATATGGGACGCCTTGATGAAGATGCTGCATGTATGATGAGACTTTGACTGATCTTGTGGCTCGGAAGTCAATTTAGCAGAGTGGCTTTCAAGCGATGTGCGAGGGCAACCGAAAACATTGAGAGAAACAATACGGTCGACGAGGAAGCTGCGTAGCAATTAGCACTGCAAGAGAAGAATTAGGGCGGTAGAGGTAATGTACGTGTCAATGATTGGCACGCCATCAACTCCTGCTTCGTCAATTGGCTTGTAGTCTCCGTGGTACAGTGAGGTAAATACCGGCCTGAGTGACGGATTCCGGAACATCTTCTGCACTGTAGCTGTGATAAGGTCTGCCTGCGTACCTAGGGTGGCTCGATTTGTATGAGTATTCATAAGAAGGCTCGTCTTCGAATGCTTTGAGGAGCAGTAAGAAAAGTCTTTCTCGCAAAGGAGTAACTCCCCAGCAATCACGTCCTTCGTGGTGAATAAACCACGCCCACAACCTTTTGAAGCTTGAACTTCGACGTTGCCAGCGAAAGTTGCATTGTCAAGGCAAAGTGGTGCGTCTTCGGCGGCCCTGTACATTGCTCTGAAGTCGTAATCGCCATGCTCTTGCTCCCTTAACCTCTGCTTCGTCCTAATAATCTCCTTCTTTGCCGCTTGGCAATGAGGATAGTGTGAAATAAGAGGTGCCAAAGCCTGGTGGCTTTCTTGGAATCTTCCCAATTCGTACAAAGAGAGAGCTGCACGGTAGAAACCCTTTTATGATTGCTGTGCGTCAGCAGTGAGCTTTCCAGCGTCCTCCAGAGCTTCATCATAGTGCTGAAGCTTGATATTGGCCAAGGATCGGTTGAGCTTGAGGATCTGTGACATCTCAAATGTGGTTGAGCGGTGGAGGGCTGACGTATAGCTATCGTCATGCACTGTGATCAGCTATGATGAGGCGGGCTTGGAGGAACAGAGAGCTCACCTCTCGATGGCAACATTCAGCTTACCCGCTTTCAAGGCGAGGTTGCCCTCCTCTTTCAAGGTCTCGGCAGTCTTCTCGAATTCGCTGATTCGTGCTCGCCAGCCAAGAGGGATTCTTTCGTCGTCTGGAGAAAGCCAAATAACATCGCTGAGATGATCGACTCGCAAGCCATAGTCTCCGTCATTCATCACTTTGAAGTATGGTTCTTTCACGATGCAGACGCGTTGTATCTGGACTGCTTCTTCACCCGGCCGATGATCTTCGTCTTCTTGCTGGTATAGCTGAAATACCACTCCATCGTCTTTCTCATCTTCCATGATAGCCATGACTGCCGTCATGGTTACAGGAGGCGTCGCAACTCTGAGTAGAGCGTAGAAACCTCGATGGTGGGTCTCCAGTTGCAGATCCTTGAGGTAAAGCTTCTTGAGCCTTCTCAAAGGCGCAACAGAAGGCGGATAAGGGCCAGCGACCCACGACTGGTGTATCATATGATGATCTTTCTTCCGATACATCATGGTCGTGCTCGCAGACTGCAACATGAATTCGTGGATGATTTGGCCACGAGACCTTCGGTCTTTAGGTCGCTCGCCCTTGCGTTTACTTGCAGCTTGAAGTGCGACCTTTTGCTTTTCCAACAGCTGCATCCACTGGCCGACGTGGGAGACATCATCGACCTCCATGATAATGACCTACCACCCCACAGCTGGGATCACAGATCACCAGTGGGTGCGTGACGGAGATTGGCGTTAGCCGTTCCGCTAATTTCCGTCACAAAATATTGGTGGATCGTATCAGGTGCTTACTAACGCGACCGTGCCTTGCGGAGTCCAGTGAAACATATGATTTACGGCGGTGGTGGGGGCCCAGCAATATATGCTTAGAGGACCAGAAAGATGCGGGACCGGGAGTGTATCCTTAAGAGACCCGAAACGATGCGGGGTGATGGGACAGCCCATTGGTTGGAAAGTTCCACGGGATAGTGCAAGGTATTCGTCAGATAAGATAGATATGCAGCGGTATAATCTTGAAGCTAGCCTTGTCAAGACGACAATTTTGACCAATTGCAGATTGAACCTTTCCTAGAGACCTGAGAGTTTATATTGGAAAAAGGGCCGTGATGGCATAGCAGGAGATTAGAGCATCTGACTTGACATGAATGTGGACGCTGCTGTGCGACTGCCATTCAGATCCCATCTTTTGTGCTGGTTTTCTTGGGAGAGATCTCCTGGGTCCATTCTTCCAGGAGGCCAACAATACAGCGTGGTTCCCTTTTTAACCACTGCCGATTCACCATCTACCCTCATTCCTCGGAGGGGTATCCTGGGAGAACGTTCATAGGACAGAATGACGCGCTAGCTGGGGTCATTCACGCTGATGATGCCCTTCACAGGATATGGCTCCCTGATCTGACTGCTCTGAGCCCAGAGTTAATTCGCGTGATCTAAATGCAATGCTGCCCAAACGCCAGCGGATAGTTCTTCAGCCACAATTACCCCGCTATTTTAAGGAGTTTGTCAACAACGAAGCATTTCGTCCTTAGACATCACGCCACTTCTCAGACTTTTTGCCCTTTGGTAGCAATCCCTCCCGGTTATAATATAACCACCCAGCAAGCCATTTCTTGCGCTCGTTTTGTTACTACCCAGGTATGAAAATCTGGTGTGGCTTTACCTATAGTCGGCGGTCAACTCAACCCCAAAATGACTGCGAACTCTGGTTGCACTTGTAGCTGTTGCCATCTACGTCCGGTACGCTTCTGCGGTGCATATTATGTCGCAAGCAGATCTTGCCTATTCGTAGCCGAGATCGAGCTAAGGAATTTACTTAGATGCTTAGGAATGGAATCATGAACAGTATTAGTAGTAGCTGTATCGCTGCCAAATCGACGTGGGAACTTTTGCCAAGAATTCCACAGCTTTCTGCATAAGCTAAAAACTTTGGGGAGGGGCTATAGGTGTTAGTCCACCTCGGCCTGGGTGCGTGCAGCAATGTGAAAGCAAGTATGAAGACTTGATAATAATCCCTATTTAGAATAATAATAGAACTTTTCTTCCTGTGATCGTATGATCTTAAAAATCATACGATTTTCCTTCTTCCTGTTTTCGTATGATCTAAAAAATCATACGACTTTCCTACTTCTGTTATCGTATGATCTGAGAAATCGTGCGATTTTCCTTCCTCCCTTTTATCGTACGATCTAAGAAATCATACGATCTGAGAAATCACACGATTTTCCTTGTTCCTGTTATCGTATGAGCTGAGAAATCATACGATCTAAGAAATCAAACGATTTTCCTTGTTCCTGGTTATCGTCCGATCTAAGAAATCATACGATTTTCCCTCTTCCTATTATCCTATGATCTTGAAAATCATAAGATTTTCCTTCTTCCTGTTTTCGTAGGATCTAAAAGATCATACGACTTTCCTACTTCTGTTATCGTATGATCTAAGAAATCATACGATTTTCCTTCTCCCTATTATCCTATGAACTAAGAAATCATACGACTTTCCTTCTTCCTGTTATCGTATGATCTATGAAATCATACGATTTTCCTTCAAGCTTAGGGGCCGTCTTGGTTGTTTTTAGGAGCCAATTCAATTGATTATAAGATGGGTTCTATCCTCTGTAGAAGGCGAACAGTGATATTTTTGCCCCTTCAACACCTCTCCCGATTAGTCTACGATATACACAGTTCGCACAGTCGCTGGCGTTTTATCCCAGTTCGTCTCCTATGCTGAGGAACCAGACAGTATGCCATACGCAACAAAAGCGAAGTCTCAACAATTTACCAGAAGGAAATTAAATCTCGTGAAGAAAGCAGATCAGCTGGCACGATTGTGTCACGCGGACCTTGCACTGATCATCCGCAAGAATGGCAGGTATTACATGTATCGATCAACCGACCACGATCAATGGCCTCCCACGATGTCAGATATTGTATGTATTGGACTTGATAGATATATCCACCTTGCGCTGACTCGACCTCAGAAAGAATCGTACCCTTTGCCAGTGAATCTGCTCCCTCGGGACTTTGACAACCGCAATCGTGAAAGCCCGCAAAGGTCGGAGGAGCCGTCGACAATAACGTTGGAAGTGGCGGGGCTCGAGTCTTTGCAGGACCCGTAGGCGTTGCGAGATTTTGTACTGCCTAGTCTATCTAATTCGGAGGAAGGCAATCGCATGAGCGATGTATCACGCCTCTATCCCGACGAAGAAGGCAGCCTGGATCGCTGCCTATTATACAAGGTACCTTTGCCATGGTGATTGACTACGTATGCGCATGTCAATTTAGAAGGCGTCTGGAGTGCATATAAACCAGCAAAGAGGAACATGCGGATGTGAAATACGCATGACTATACCTATCAGTAATCATCTCCTCATTCGCATATCTAAACTTCTCAAACCGTCAGTCGCGGCTAATCGTCTGGCAGCCGAGGTGAGCCCCCCAGGGCAGTGCAGGGGCGCAGCACGTAGGAGCTTGAAACTGTTGCCTTGGCGGCGGGAGCATCCTTGCATCGACCCGCGGCTTTGAGGTAGCAGCGTAGGACAGGGGTCCAGCTGGCTTTATGGGGGGCCCTTCCGAGTCCGCAAAGTGCAGAGGTAGATGACAGTCCTGTTATTACCCTGTCCTATAAAGGATGTCACTACCGATCCATTCAACCAATGAAGCGGGTGGAATTCAGGATTGAATTGAAACTCCACAAGGCAGCTAGATCTTACCAGACATGTATATCCCGTGACATTCCGCACCAGCCTTATCTTCAAGGCTCTCTCCTCACTCGGATTCTCAGTATTCGGCAGGCTTTGCGGAACAAGGCCCTCCTGCCAGACACCGACTGACGGCAAATCATCAATGACTAGAAGATTCTAAGGTAAAAATGAGGATGCTCTCATTCATTGGAAATTTAACAAGTACGATGTTCTAGTAAGTCGTAAAGGCATAGCTCACTTTCCATGCCCACCAATCCAAAACTTTCATGACACATCACATCCCGATACCGGTCGATCATCACCTGCACTTTAATATTGATGACCAGCTTCCTCCGAGCCAAAACCTTTGCCCCCTTCAGGTTCCCTTAGTGAGCGACATACTGCTATTGACTCCATTAGCTGATTTCCAAATTCTTTGGACAAGATGGATTGAATACCGTGATGGCTATACCGTTTAGAAAAGCCATGGCTCGAAACCAGCATCAGGTGCTGCTTCGGTATCCTTTGCCTCATCGTCGGTGAGTCCATCCCTTCGGAAAGAAACATAACCACAAGACCCGATCGCGCAAGTCCAGAATCCACGACCTGGACAAGAAGAGTCCTTTCCAGCCCGATCTTGCCGACACACAATTCTGCAGCCACAATGGTGGTTGCTTGGACGAACCCCACGATCATCGTCCCAACTGATCCAGCCTTTTTCGTGATCGGTTTTGGACACCTTGCGCTTTCGGTCGTTTTTGCACTTGATGCACACGTAGTAAGGTCGACCAGCATTTCCGTTTGGATTGTGTGGTAAGACCGTGTTTCTGTATTTTGGTTTATAACCACATCGACGGCATAAAGGTCTTTCTTGCATCGGGAAAGTAGGCGACAAGTTGTCGACCCATGGCTCCAGTTCCCCCTCCTGGATGGAGAGAGACTGGAAGAAGTTCGACAGTTCCGACGACATTGTATCCTACCAACAAAGAAGAACGATATTGAGAAGGCTGGCTTGACCTCAAGCCCAGGCAGAAGTTAGAAGATGAAAAGCCTATGGAAGACAAGAGTAAGAGGTGGTAACCACAGTAAGTTTCCTCAAACGAAAACCGGGTGCGGTGGCTCCATTATATAGATCCCCCTTACAGCTGAACCCACCTTTTACAGCTGTACCCACTACCGTTCGGCTGTACCTACTCTCAATCGAGTGTACCCACCACACTACTTCGATAGCGTGCTGCAGGGTCCAGCAAGTGTGCTGGGTACAGTCGGTATCCACGCGACTGCAGAGTGGTTCCACTCGAGAAGAACCACCTTGTTCAGATGGTTCCCTCCGGCCAATAAGGGTGCGTACAATGGGCTGTCAGATGACTAACCATGTACTTTTACCCGTAGAGGTACCTGTGGAAGTGGGTGCAGCTGTATCTCGCATTCCCTAGCTGTCTGGAGCGTGACGTATGAGCGGAAAAGGCTGGCTTAATCAGCCCCCTTTGTCCTTTTACCGCAGGAAGTGAGTATGGTTTCGAGGTCTCGTCGAAGGTTGGGGATTTTCGGGCTTAAAGATGCGACACGTCACCCACTACCTGGGAGCTGGGGCGTGCACCCTGCGCATCAGCAACTAAAGCAGTAGGAGTGGACTGAGATGAAAAGTGATTGGCCGTAATCGAGGAACCGAGTGGGACTGCCGGCAGGGTATTACTCGAGAGAAGACCAACCAGATAATAAATCGTCTTCAATGCATAATTCATGAGTTAATCTTCGAACCACGCCATGGTGCTTAAATGAGCAAATGCAGCGCCATACGACGTTCAAACAGTAATGCAAAGATACTGGATTGGCCAAGCTCGATCGTCAAGGGACAGAGTACTTGAAGCATTCATGAAAATCTCTAGAGGACTTAGAAACAGCCGATCTGTCCACAAAAACGATCTCCCAACCTGACCGCTCTCAATGCTCTTGCTAGCGCTTATCAAGGTATCGATAGACCTTGCTGGGGTCGATCATCTGCAATCCTGCTGTATCATTCTGTGAAGTAACAGTTACGAGCACGGCAACACGAAAACAGCCGAGTCTATCGGTCAGTTCTTTGCTACGAAAAATGTCGAAGGATATTCAAACGTGCCGCCTTCCCCGAGAAAGGTCTCTCGAGGGGCTTGTATTATACTTGTTAGCGAATGCGTAGAGCCGGGTGTGACAGAGGAAGACCTCGGTGTAGTCTTGTATGGTTCGCGATTTTTTCGCTCCAGATATACAAGGAAGCGTCGCATTACACTTGAGTCCTCTTCAATCTGTAGGAAGGGATCTTGACGGCCGCAACTGTGGTCTCATCAGGCTTATCACATTTCAGGGCATAAATCTTCGTGCATATCATCACCTCTTTGTTCAACAATGGCATACTGATAGAGCTACACAAAAGATGATGCAGGACATGTGGGTGGGCTCTATCCACGCAAGAAGATTTTGTGCACCGTCGCCGTATGATTCTTGAAACCCATCACACTGGGCAGGACCAGTCCCGCTGCTTTGCACTGCGGATGCGGACACGGGACCTCATCCTGGGGGGCGTACTTCTTCAAGTGTTTCTCAACCTCATTCATCATCTTGTTGGGTTTGGCGTACTCGAAGACCCGATGTTGGTAGGGTAGCCTCTCATCACCCAGACAGAAGGGGCATTGGGTGGGCCGGCAGACCATAGGGAAATCATCTTTTGTGTCCTCGGACTCATTTACCGCACCCTCCGACTCTTCTTGTTTGATAGTGGACTTGGGCCGACCGCGGCGCTGGGTTTCTCGCCGATGGCACAAAGCCGCTCTGGCTTCGATGGCCTGGATTCTTTGCTGGAGCTTTTTTCCATCGCTCAGACCATCGCTATGACGGCAGGTCAGTCGGACCACCTCAGCTCGCTCAGGGATATTGTATTCGATCGACTGAGTGTGGTGGGTGCTTTGAGGGGATGTGTGAGCGGCTACTGTCGCGGAAAATTGAGCGTCAAAGGTCAGAGTGTCAGCCTTCCGGAAGTGTCGTTTGCGGGCTTGGGTCATCATGTGTTTTCGCAGCTTGATTTTCAAGCAATTCAACCGGGCTTCGGCCTTTTTCTTCTTTTGAAAAAGGCATGTCCCTTTGGCATCGCCGATAGTGTTGTATCCTGCGGCGCGGATTCGCGCCGTGAGAGCTTTGTTTCGTTGGGCGAGTTGAATCACTTGAGGGTGTTGGGCAAACTTGGCCTTCTGCTCGGATGACAGCTCTGTTGGGGCACTCGTGTCGGCCGTCAAACTGGCAAGCCTGGCAGTCTTTTGGACCACCTCATTGGATGGCTTCCCGAGGTAGCATGACTCGGTGTCAAATCGGATCTCCTGGTCCAGGTAGTAACCGACGGCTCCTTGCTGGTGGTCAAAGATCTGATCTCGCACCGAGGCGGGAGCGCTGTCTGTTGATAGTATAAGATCAGTGATGGAACGATTGTCTGTAAGCAAATGGGAAGCTGGGATCAAGGGGCAGACGTACGGTTGACAACATTCAGGAGGCCACGCCTGAGCCCATACTGGGTAAGAGAATGTTGGAAGCCGGCCTTCCGTCCGAGTTGCTTGAGGTAGCGGATCCACGTGCTGGCAAGCAGAGGTTCTGTCGGTGATGTGCCCACTACACCGGCACTCCTTAAAGGCTCACGGAAGACTGGAAGATCCAGAACTCGACGTTTCCATTTCAGCGTCAGGCTCTTCCTGCCTGGCGGTATCTTCACCCAAAACATATTCTCGACGTTTTTCGCATACGTGGCTTCGAAAGCGTCATCGTAGACCGCAAGAGATATGAAGTGATCGAGGAGGGAGAAAAGCGGATCATCATCTCCTCCACCGATGACCAACGTTTTTCTGCAAGTACATAGGTCAACCATGGATCAGCATGAGTTTGAGGGTAAGGGCAGGGGGGCTTGCAGGTTTGCTCACATTCGCGGATTGTTGTCTTCCCCTTTGGTATGAAGAAGGGTCGCCTTCATGAAGACCAGGTTGGGTTTTCCAGGTGTTTGATTGGCAACGATGCTGATGGTGAAATGGCGATACAGGAATGACCGAGTTTCTTCAGGTCCTGCATCACAATCGTCGTCGGTGTCACAGTCCTCATCGCAGTTATAAAGGGAGCCAGGATCGCTGTCGCTGTCGCTATCCCAGGTTGTGTTCGAATCGCCATCAATGTTGCAAGCAGCATCGATGGACATTACAGTATCGCCATCACAGCTGCCCTTCACGTGATTGCCTTCGTCGATTGTGATATTTTTCACCACCTTTCTGCCCCCTTGGGCACTGGCGACCGCTGTATCGTCGGTGGGCACATCTGAGCCATCGGGCTCGTCGAGTTTGACTCGAGTGTCGAACAATGAGCACGGTCGACAACCGAAAAAAGCGGCCGCGAGTAAGCCAGTGGCAACTTGAACCCGCTGCCGCTCATCCTTGAATGTCGAGTCATCGAGCACCCAGTGTGTATAGAGGAGAAGGTAGAGATCGTCGAGGCCGATGACCGGTTTCTTTTTGGGTGTGGTGCGGAGGCCATACTCGTCGATGAGTAGATTGATATACTGGCACATTCAAGACGTCAGCGTGGAGCTCTCAAAGCCTGCAGGAATCAGCATCTTACATTGCGTATGTCCCTTCTCTCGCGTGGATCGAAGTCTCGATCAGCCTTGTCGAGGGCATGCATCCTCAGAACCCGCCAGTAGTTCTTCAAACTTGAAGCCACGCCGATTCTGTTGTAGCGATCCATCGTCCATTTCCAAAATATTTTGAAGTCTGGCACTTGTGCGTCTGTGAGGAAAGTTTCAGGATTGTAGCCAAGTTCGCCGCAAAACCTAGGTGGTGATATAGTTAGTGACGGCAATCGCAGACTTCGATGGAAGACGAAATACTTTTTCCACTTCTTCAGCACCGATGCCAGGCCCTTCTTCGTGTTGTCGGCAGCCTTTGGTGGAGTCTTCCCTTGTGCGGCGAGCTGTGCGCGCTGCTCAAGGTAAAAGCTGGGGGGTAGCCTGCCCTGTTTACGCTGTGCTCGTCCCATGCTGTCGACGGTAGTGATTGATGACTGCTGTGGTGAAGGAGTAGGGTGGTATGGGAGGGTAGCGCAGGTCAAGATGGCTCTGAGGGCTGACTGCAAGGTGGCCGCTGGAATGAAGGATGATAGTGGCGCGGGCAAATAATACAAGTGAAGTCCTGCTTCACTAACGGAAACGAGGGAATGGACGAAATGAAGGTAAGAGGTGGGCTCCAGGCCTCATTTATGTTCGTTGCCTCACAGAGACTTGCTTGAAGGAAGGAACGATGGTGATGGAGGGCAGAGAGAGCTAGAAAGGCATCTGCGTTAGGATTCCAGCAGGGATGCCTTAGTTCGACAAGGGTTCTCGGCAGTGCCTTTTTTCTTTAGGCGCAAGGATCGCCGGTGTTTAGTTCAGCCGTTCCGAACCAGGGCCTGCGCGGTACTCGAGCTGCTTAAAGCAGCTGCCAGACCATCTCTTTTCGGCCACCTCAACACCAGAAAATAGTTTCTAGTAGTAATTCTTTATTATCTCTCGACCTACGTCGATTTTAAAAAATACGATTTCTCTCGTATTTTTCCTTTTCGTATAATTTACTATAAAAGAATTTATTTTTCCTAATTTTTTAGTTACTCGGTACGAGATTTATATTTTATCTCGCCCCGAGCGAAAGAATAGAGAAGAAATATTAAATATTCGTAGATTTATAAACCTCGACGTTCGAAAATTTAAGAGGTTAGAAAATCGAAATAAGGAAAATCTGGCGAAAGTATAGATTCTGCGCTCAGACGTGGTAATGCTCGTTCCATGACTAAGCATTAACCAACCCGAAGGGGCTTGGTGTGACACCACGTCTGAGGGACTGAGGCAAGCAATGTGCATCCAAATGTTAAGTATTAGTAATCATTGGGGTGGTAGTTTAATCGGGTACTTGTACTTGAGAGTTGAGGCTAGGCAGTTTTTAACCGACTAAGCTATTTAGCAAACTGCTAGTTACCTTAGTCGGCTCACTGCGTTTACGTTGTTTATCCTTGATAATTAGCCGGCTTAGGCTCTTAAACCGTTCACTTTTAATCGTCTAGCCCCCAGATAGTCGGTTTAAAGTGGTGGTTTTTCGGTGGACTCAGGGCCGGATACTATTTGGGGCAAGGCATATCTCGAATAGAATTAGCGTTGGGGTTTCGGCCAACGCTTTCAGAAATCTTGCGCCGGCCGGTGAAATCTATGAAGGATAACCGTGCGGGCACCTCGCTATACTCGAATTTTTAAACAAGAGTATATTTTAAATTAATTTTAATTTCGAGTATAGCGAGGTGCCCGCTTATGCAAACCATTCAATCTATCGGTCTGGACTAGCGTCCACTAGGTAGCCTAGCGAAACTAGCAGTTGATAGTAGTCGGTTATGACGATCAAACCGATCAAGTACGCTATAATACTAGTGTGATTCGGTGTGCCTGGGGGTTAAGTCTGAATCAAAGCAGAGAGAAATGCCACCGAGCTGACCCGAGCTGAAAACCGCATCCTCTACTCCACTTTGGCCTCCACCATCCTCTACGTGGCCAACGTGCTCGCTCTCGCTTATTTAGGTGATTAGCATCAGGAACATGCCAATCCTGCATCTCGCTTATTTAGGTGATTAGCATCAGGAACATGCCAATCCTGCACCGTCGTTGGTGCACTGTGCCCCTTTGGTACCTTGCCTTAATCATTCCCGCCGCTGGCCACGGCGTGGCCAGAACGTGGTCAAAAGCTTCTACCAACCAAGACGCCTCAAGGCCGAGCTCTCATGCTCCCTTACTTTTTTTTTATGCACTATGTCTCCCCTCTCTCGTTCCAATGGTGATACTCAGCCGCAAGCATTGCCGCTTGCATCTTTGCCTTTTCAGCTGAAGTGCGGATCTTTTCTCAGTGTGCGATTCTCTCGTCTTCTTCACCATGTGCACAAATGATCAAGATATCTAGACCTTACTCTTCTCCTCCGCTTTCAATCGGTATCCGTTCAAGCCGCAAGATATCGATTTCCTAAAAGCAGAAAGCCTCACCGACCTTGGGTCTCACAAAGTCGCGATGACCCACGCCTTGACAATAAAAGAGCTTCGTGACCTCGAGATCACAGAACGTGTCGCCAGCGTCTTCTCGCTTATCGGCACTACATTCATCCTGTTCACCTTCATATGCTCCCCTGCATTCCGGAAACCAGTCAATCGTCTGATCTTCTACGCATCATGGGGAAATACGTTGATGAATATTGCTACCCTAATGTCACAGTCCGGTATAAGGGCGGGCAGAGACTCGCGTCTATGTCAATTCCAAGGCTTCCTGATTCAGATGTGAGGGCTATATATGCTGAAATCTGAAGGACACCCGCTGAACCTAAACTCCTCAGGTTTCTACCTGCGGACGCCTTGTGGAACCTGGCAATGGCAATCAATGTCTACCTGACGCTGTTCAAGAAATACAGCGCCCAGCAACTCAAGGCATTAGAGTGGAGATACCACATCATGTGCTACGGCGTAACGTTCTTCATCGCACTGGTCTATCTCTTTATAGATACGCCCGAGAGAGGGCACATGTACGGACCAGCAACAGCAAGTTCTTCCAAAGTACACACATACGAGGCTAGTATACTGACTAGAATTGTAGCTGTGGTGTTGGATTGATGTAAGACACCTTTTGCATGTCTCGATTCCCGATTGATCTCTTCCTGGCGTTGCGGGATACAAACCAGGACTTGGAGAGACGTTTCTGCTTCATGAATACTTCTAGTTCATACCCTGCTACTCGCCGTCGCCTTCCTATGGCATTGCTAACCCCACCAACCACCAGATCCAATGGGTAGCTTTCCGCATCGCCTTGGTGTACGCCCCCGCCTGGTGCTGCATCATAACATCCTTCGTAATCTACGTCCTCGCCGGCCGCGAAATCTTCGCCAAACGCAAACAACTGCGCGCCTTCAGTAACCACGCCTCCCGTCCCACCAAGATCGAAAAGATCCAAAACCCCTTTACCAGTTTCAAAACCACCGAAATCCACGTCACGAGCGAACTCGCTACCATGACCTCGCCGAACATGTCCAAAGCCTATCGCTCACCTGGAATGATGTCGGATGATAAAAACGGGATTTTCGGTAGCAGTGCAGCCCCGAGCAGAAGCACGTCGGATGAGGGCTACGATCAGTATTCCGTGACGATTGGCACTGCGCCTGTGAATCCGAACTATCAAGGACCGCAAATCGCACCTGCGCGAGCGACGACAATTCAACAAAGGAGTAACAGAGCGGCTATGGAAGCAAATCGAGCAGCATGGGGGTATACGAAGGTGGCGCTGTTGTTCTTTGTTTCGTTGCTTGTCACCTGGGTACGTCCTCATCATCTCTTTACCCTATCCGCCGTACAGCCTGCTTAGCTCCCATCCCACAGGTTCCCTCCTCAATTAACAGAGTCTACTCCCTGATCCACCCCTCGCTCGTCTCCGTAGGCTTCACCTACGCCTCCGGCATCGTCCTGCCCCTAATGGGTTTCTGGAATTCCGTCATCTACATCACAACGTCCTGGACAGCCGTCCGCATGCTCTTCAGCGGGAGACTGGGCGGCAATGGCGCGGGATCGAGGGCACCGTTGGCGTTTGCAAGACGGTCGAGCTTGAATCGGAGAAGAACGGGGAGTGTGAGCGATAGCGTCAAAGGGTTGAAGCCGGCGGGGATGGAGAGTGGATATGATCAGGTGTAGGTACGGTATTGATGTGGTATGGGTGATGAAGCTATGGAGTCATGATTGTAATGCGCGCGGGAGGAGTTGCTGGGATGGATGGTGTTTGCGATATGATGATACCCTTTTTGCGATCTTGGGAGTTGCTTGTGCATATGGGAAGATACTGTACGTAGACTCTGTCTAAACTTCATTGCTGCAACGACTGCTTGAAGACGATGAAGAGCAGAGGACCTACTCCTGCGGTGGAAGAAGCGTTTCGCGTCCTGCATTCACGGGAATCTCTCGTACATACTCCTTATTCTTTATATAGCCAATGCACCAGCTTGTACGGTCTCCAGACTTAGTCCCGTCAAGCGTAAGATACCATTTGAGCAAAGAACAGACCTCATATGCCCCTTTCCCTTCTCGTAATGAAAGCGCGCACATGCCTGACGCCCAAAGTACTAGAAAGAAGAATTGCAAAATGCGAATCTCGGGTCTATCACCCAAGCTCCGGCTCGAGAAACCGAGGAGACGTAGGACTCTACCTTAATCTTCATCTTCATTTCCGAACTCAGGAGTGTGCCTCTCGGCCTTTCCGAAGAATCTCAACTCTCTTCTTCATCTTCACTACTGGCTTCGTTATTCTCTGTCGGATCATGGATTTCGCTGATGCCATGAATAGCATTATCTTGCTCCACAATTCCTCGCTGTGTTTCGACAACAGCATCAACCAGTTCTTCAACTTTAGCGAACCATGCACGAGGATCTTCATCCCGCGGTCTCAACGACCATTCCGCCCATGTATCATCAAAGTCTCTCCGGTATTCCGCATGTTCCATCGCCGTCGCTCCCAGATAGATCGCTTTCGTATCGAAGTCGCAGCGCTTACCAAACTTGAGCATCTCAAGTGTTTCGATATCGCCGTAAGCAGCAGCAACGTCTAGGATCTCGCCTCCGCGGGGTACACCGTAGGCCGTAGGATCAGTGACTGCTGCATGAGCACGTTGAACGTTTCCTGGCTTGTTCTGTAAATTGCCTCTTGAATGGCCGTAGACTCATGGTCAGAGGTGGCACTGATATCAGCACCGGCTTCAAGAAGGTAGGCTGCGATAAAAGAGATTTTGAAGCCTGGAAAGGAGCGCCTAACGAGCTGGACGTCGGGGGGAAGCAACGCCGCTCTGCGGATCCAATTTGTAAGTATCGGGTTCTGATTGGCTGACGCTGTGTTAGTTGCACTAGGCCGTTTTGGCTGCGGTTGAGGAGGTATTCCTTTCTGGGTATGAGGAGGCCATGCATCAACGTGGAGGAGAAGGAGGAGTGGAGGCTCATGTGTGTGTGCTTTGTTCGACAGTCGAAATCACGTTATTGATCTCGACTGTCCTTACGACCTCAAATCATGGACTGGAAGGCGGACTGTAGATTGCAAGCCGAGGCTAGATAAACTTTCAGAAAGAGGATTACTCTTGGAACTCTTCTTCTCATCTGAAGAAAGGAAATTGCGTCGTAAATCCAATGTCTGCAAAGTCCATGTGTACTGATAGAATCGTTCAAGACTCGACCGCTACAGTTGGTAGGCGTATTGATGGAATAGGTTGCGGCACAGGAGTGATGGGCATGCTGGCTTCTGAATGCATGCTGTTGCAGGCTTGGTGTCAGAATAAGGAGAAGTATTGTATACAGGCTCTGTCGCAATGAGCGACAAATGCAACCTGCAGATCCTCTTCAGGAGCAAAGGAAAGATAACAGCGTCTATAATTCTTTCAGCAGGGTTTGTAATAAGTAGGAGGATTTATTTTCACCGCCTAAGTACCTTGTGTCTGCTAGACGTTCGTTAGACCCATATCTAAAAGCCTTGGTAGTCCTACCAATAGTGAGCATGACTAACCAAGATACGCTTAGTGTGCTGGTTGGCTAAGAAAATCCAGCCGAACGTCATCCAATCTCTTACACGCGCGACGAAGTCGACTTTGTAAGCTCTAAAGTAGGCAAATGTATTCGTGGACCGCTCGTTACTTGTTATTGCCAAAACAGATGCTCCGCACTCGCAAGGATTGTGACCCCCACATCATAAAACGAGAAAACGTCCATATCAGCTGTCATTAGGATGGATCCTTGGAAGTTCATTACTAGGCATAGTCGTTCGGTTCCTTACCTACTTATGCAGGCCACGTTACTCTGAAGGCCAACATGTGAGTTATTTCAAGTACTGTATTGCTTTGCGAGCCACAATCCTGGTTTGACTGGCGTATATTCATTAGTACAATTACCGCCATCAATCGCTCTTGTTCGCTTTTTATCTGATATTGTGACCTCATTGCCTAAGGAATACCTGATCCTGTGATGCCATTCTCCATCTCACTGCTATAGCAGCACTCACGCTCTTATGTATCGGCAATTGCAGCGCCGCGACTCCAGATCAATGGCGAATACGTAGCATATACCAGCTTCTTACCAACAGATTCGCACGCTCTGTCAGCTCGATAACAGCCCATCTATTGACGGATATCAAGGGTTCTGCGGAGGCGATTGGAAGGGAATAGAGTCCCATTTGGATTACATTCAAGGAATGGACTTGACGCAATCTGGATTTCACCAATCACCAAGCAGATCGACAATCCCGCAAGAGCTTGGCACGGCTACTTACAGCAGGATCTCTATCAATTGATTTCGAACTTCGGAATTGAACAAGATCTCAAAGATCTGTTAGCCGCGCTGCATGCTAGAGGGATGTATTTGTTGGTGGATGTGGTCACCAACCACTTCGGTACATAGTTTTCGGAGTCAATTTTTTCTGATTTGCCCCACATCTTTGAGTTGCAAGATATGTCTTGGGAGTTTTCGCTCAATGGCAGATCCCCGAAAATGTTTCACGATTTATTATCTAGCCGTAAAGAGTAATACTGACTCCGATATTCTGCGGTAGGATTTAATGGAAATATCGACTCGGTAGACTACACCACTATCAGTCCTTTTAACACCGCCAGCGACTTCCACTCCTTCTGTGAGATCGAAGATCAGAACAACATCACCCAACTCACACTTTGCGATTTGGGCTCTGCCGATTACCCGTTGCCAAACGTCGAAACCACTCTTCCCTCCTTGAGAGAAACTTACAATACCTGGATCCAGACATGTTTATCCAACTACAGCATCGACGGCCTTCGAATAGACTCGGTAAAGAACGTTGAAATCGAGTTCTGGGCAGGCTTCCAAACGTCAGCTGGAATCTACACCGTAGGTGAAGTCAGCGATGGCCGCGTAGACTACGCATGTCCATACCGAGACTCCCTCAACGGAATCCTTAAATTCCCCCAGTACTTCCAATTAATCTACTTCTTCAACGGCACCCAACCCACCTCCACAAATCTCGTAAACCTAATTCAAGCCGTCAACACCTCATGCAAAGACCCAACCTCATGGCACCCTTCAGCGAAAACCACGACTAGCCGCGCTTTGCCAATCAAAGGGACGACAGATCCCTCGCAGAAAATGTTGCCGCCTTCACTATACTCGCTGACGGCATCCAATAATCTATTCAGGTCAAGAGCAAAGCCTAGCTGGTCGAAACGGCCCTTACAACCGCGAAGCCATCTGGCTGCAAGGCTACACGAACAACCCACCCTATACGCACATCAAATCGCTCAATCACGTCCGCAGGCAAGCTATCTCCAAATCCGCCTCCTACGCCACGGACATACTGCAAGTCATCTACGTACGTAGATGACGATTGTATCGTCACCAGCAAAGGGGCCCCTGGACCGAACATTGTGGCAGTTTATAATAACCTGGGAGACGCCACCAAACACTCCTTGAGCTTGAGGTGAACTCACTTCACTGCTAGTGGCTATGTGGTCGATGTGGTCAGCTGTTTGAAAGTGCAGGTGGGAGCTGATGGGATATTGACGGCGAATGTGGTGAATGGATTTCCTTTGGTGTATGCGTCGGTCGAGATGTTGGCTGAGAGTGTGATTTGTGGGACGGAGTAAGAAGGATAATATGAGGATTGGATCCATACATTCGGGCCAACTTTAGGGGATCGTTGTCTTTGTATCTTCGCTCCTCTGTATATATCGAAACACTGAAAGACGTGCATTCGTGGCATGTTACCCTGTTTGTGCCAGATGGGGGCTTTTGATGCGGAATGGATGCCCGATACAACCTGACATTGTGCGTCAAGGAAACTTCAACTGTTTTGACTTGTAGCTGAGATCTCGGGCAGCAAGCCCATGGTTTTGCTTAGGATCGCAAAAGAATAAGCGGAAGCGACCACGCTTTGGGGGTGGGATCCCATTAGGGTAGCAAGTTTGACACCCACCTGCTGAACAAAACGCCGAACAATCTACTTGACGACCTTTCGAAACAGACCATGTGTACCCAACCCCTACTACTTTCATATTGGTCAGGATGTGCTTGGATGTGAGCGCAAGAAGTGCTTTTCAGCGCTGTCTTTTCGTGCACATATCTTTGTCATAATATCTGGATAATTTACCATTGAAAAGAGCTAGATTATGATATCTAGCTAAGATGTTTTGAAGCGCTTTGTGGGTATCTACCGAAGCAACCAGCCAACTCCAGCGCTATGTATGCTCAAAATGCTGCATCTCCTGCTGCCCTCTCCCAAGAAGGGGGACAATCATCGCTTCCGTTTCTTGCCTCCTTTCCCATTCGCCGGCTTCGAGGCAATTTGGAACTCGTCGCCCTCTAGGTCTAGCTCTCCACGGAGGACGCTTAAGCTGATCAAGTCTCGAGTGTAGCATTGCCATGTCGATAGCGACGACAGCTTAGTATCTTCCTGCGTGCCGATGACGAGCGTTGATGGTGTCTCTTCAGGTCCCTTTTTAGGGAGCGTGGTAGCGACATTGGCCCCCGCCAGAGTCGCTATGTCTCTCAAGTCTGTGAAACCCGTCTTCCCAACCTCTTTACGAGCTGATGCTGTAAAAATCAAGGTGATGCCCTCGAAGACCTTGACGTGCTCTCTTCCGCGCCTCACCGCCTCAGCGAGAGTGAAGTCCCATTCTGATTCGCGTTCCGGATCCTTTGGAAAGTATGACGCTATATCCTGGAGCTTGCCTTGTTTGGCGCTATCCACAACCCAGCTGTCCGTAACGATGTCTTTGCCAAGGAGCACCGCGCTGATGAACTTCGCGCTCTTCTTGAGTTCCTTGCCAACGCATAGAATTGTGCACTCCGCCACGGTTTGAACAATCTTTACGCCTTTATTTTTCAGGAATTTTGTGAAGGAGGCAGAATCTCCGACATTCGTAGAGGTCGTGAACAGCACACGTATCCCATCGTCTTGTCCATTGAAAGGGCTGGTATCCTCTCGGACTGCAGATCGGGTGCTCCGAATCGGGCTGGGTGGCTCGGCAGAGCGGGATGGGGACACTGTATGACAAGTCTCCGATGTTGACGCTGATGCTGGCGTGTGCAAAGAGGATGCAGTATGTCGAGACTTTGGGGTTGGTTTCCGGGATATGGATTGTGATTCCGGGGCTGTTGCTGGTATAGTTGGAATTCGAGTAACCGTGATCGACTTTCCGAATAGACTGTCTTGGCTCTCCTCTCCCGGTGGCGGCGACAACTTTCGCCTTTTGGGCTTTGGCACGTCCTTATCTGCTTCGAATTCTGTCGGAGCGCGCTTATCCGAAGTTGCGTTGTTCTCTTCTGATGAATAAATCGTAGATTCTCGAGGGGTTCCTAATCGTGGTTCTGCGGCCGGCTCTGAATCTTCCAGATCAGGAACGACTGACTTCTCGGGCATGTAACCCTTATCCTTCGAAAGGGGTTGGGTTGTTGCCTCAAAAATAATGGCGTCAATCGTATTCTGATATGGCAGATCCATAGCTTCGTTGGTGAGGGGAGAAACAAGTTTGCTTGGCTTGTTGGCCCGTTGAATTGTTCGTAACAATGCTCGCTTTGATGGTGATTCAGGCATATCCTGATTCTCTACGGTCCGAATAGTGGCTGCTGCGACAACTTGCTTAAAGATAGGCGATATTTGGGAGCTCTTTACCATTGGAGATGACAAAAGAGGGTGCTCTGAGCGTATTTGGCTGACTTGTTGTGTGCAATCATCGTAGGTGGTCCCATAGATGTCGCAGTATTCTTCGGTAGCTAGACTGAAGGTGTGTTTGCCCACGTGGAAAGACTCAAAAGGGCGCAGCTGAATGACTCGGCGTAAGCCGTCGGATGTCGATAAACTTGGGTTTGACACCATGAGGTTTATGCCCAGATGCGCCGATTGACCATCGAAATTGTAGCCGAGAGCAGCGACAGAGACGTCAGATGTCAAGGCTTCGAGGAACACTCCCCCTTGTTCAGTGTCTATTCATAGCTAATTAGCCTAGATTATAATCCAGTAAATGGTAAACATACGTAGAACGACAGAACAGTTCGGGGTATGATCCCCAAATACCTCGAAGTCGCCGTCGTCACAGCGGACGTAATGGTTAATTTGGCTCCGCGATTGGCTCAAATCAAGGAACTTTTTGACGATCGAAGCGGTACCATCCCCTTCGATCTGATGCTGCCGCAAGCAGATCCTCCTTCCAGGCATTTCTTGTGGCTTAAGTTACCCATGCGCGTGATATTGGTTTGGGTCAGATACCCTCGTTGAATGTAATACAAGCAGTGTGATTTGTTCATTGTGTCGAGTATACGGTGTCTTTAGGCGCGTTTTTGACCCGTAAGCTTTAACGCCAGGTCACGTGCCCTGATCGACTTTCAAAATCGTTCACGTTGCAAATCTCCTTTCAAACCAGGCATGAATCTACCAAAATACGATGACGCTATGCACTAGGGATGCTAACGCTTGTTCCAGCTGATGAATCTAAAGCCTTACCCTTTAAATCCATGCAAAATGCTTGGTGAGGTCTCAATTTGGCATTATATTATGAGGTTTTGAAAGAACAATACTAAGAATCTGAGCCGAAAATGTGTACTCGTACATTGAATGGTGTTGCTCCGCATCAAATTCTTAGACACTTCTTTGACCCAACACTTCTTCGTCTCAGCCACATTGCTGTCTTCATGGCCTTGAGCAACCATGTGGTCTATATTCAAGCTGCGTTTGAATATCGGTCGTCGTGCACTGCCAAATTCACGCACAATGGTATCGCTGAAAAAAGACGTTCTTGCAGTTTGTATTGTCTACAAAAGGTTTCCACATTCATACTGTGCGGCTTGGCGATATTCTCCTATTGTAGTTTCGAGATCCTTCCCATTCAGGGTCGTGGGAAACAACAATACTAACGACTCGAACACGTTAACGCAATGTCGCATGCACTCAACTTTCCTTTCCTCTTTTGCGCTCCTACAACTCAGACACGCTTCTCATACACCGATAATTCTTGAAAGCTTCTGCCGGACAGCGTGCTTCCTCTCTCACCTTTCCTCCCTACCTCCCTACGGATAAGTCACCTTAAGAATCTTTCAAAATTCTCATATCTTCGTCTCTGAATTATCTCCACATCATCTCTGGACCATCTCTGCATCATCTCTGAATCATCTCCAACCATTAACAAATCGCCTAGATCTGCCTCGCCATGGCCAACTCCACATCATTCGACCCTTACCAGCAGTCGTTCACCCTTCAGGACGCCAACGGCAACCCATTCAACGTCACAATCCCTGATCTGGATAGCTTCGTCCAGTACAACAATCAGATCCTGATCAACTATGGCTGTCAGCTGGGAGCCTGCATCATCCTTATTTTCGTTCTGCTCCTCCTCACCAAAGAGAACAAGCGCACCTCTCCAATCTTCATCGTCAATACCCTGGCCTTGACGTTCAACATCATAGGCAATGTCACCGCCTGCCTCTACTTCACAGGCCCTTTCACAGAATCATATGCATACTTTGCTCAGGATTACTCACGAGTTCCGCGAGGCCACTATGCAACCTCTATCACTTCGACATTCATGTGGTTTCTTCTCATGGTGTGCGTTGAGATCTCGCTATGCTTGCAGACCCGAGCAGTGTGCGTCACTCTCCGCAAGGCCCACCGCTACGCCATCTTCGCAGTCTCTTTCCTCATTGCATCTATTTCGATAGCGGTTCGCCTGGCTTTGAGCATTGAGGTCGCCAAGGCCGTCATCGCTCTGATACCCGACAGTGAGCTTGCCTGGATGCAAAGTGCAACTACCATTACAACCACAATCACCATCTGTTGGTTCTGCGCAGTTTTTATCACGAAGCTTGCTTTTGCGTTACATCAGAGGAAGAAACTCGGTCTTGAGAAGTTCGGTCCAATGCAGATCATCTTCATAATGGGTTGCCAGACTCTGTTCATTCCAGGTACAAGAAGGATCCTCAGGTCCAGAGTTGCTAAGCCAATGCTAATAGATTCTTTTAGTGATCTTCTGCATCCTGCAATATGTCACCGATGTTCCAGACATGGCTTCAAATGTCCTTACTTCATGCTGCCTATTCCTACCGCTCTCATCGCTATGGGCTTCAGCTTCCCTCGATAGCCGTTTCCGAGAGTCGAAGAATCAGCAATTCGGCCGCAAGACACTCCCCAGCTACGCAACTGGATCCGCAACTGGTAGAAACTCCAATCACCCTCTCAGTCCATCGCACACAGTCACCACTCACATCAGCGCTGGTCTGGCAAGTCCTCGTCGCGCTAATCAGAACATGGTGTTCCGGGACCTCGAGGCTCAGGGGCTGGCAGGTACGAGAGAGTTCGTGGGAAAGAAGTGAGAGGCGGAACATGACCCTTGAATATCAGGAAGCGGACCGAATGGGAACTTCACAGGCGGAGGTTTTTCCAGTTTCACATAATCTGGTTGCCCATTCTCCAGGGGCAAAGTGGCTTTGGATACGCTGCTATCGTACATTCGCGGGCATTGAGCCTTGGCCTGAGCTCCAGTAATGATGTAGAATAATGCAAGAAACTTGTTTTTAACGACTTTGAAATCGTGTGACAACAATACTGATGATTATTGGCCACCATAAGTTCCTCCTTCCATGTTCATCAGTCGCGAAGAGATAGAAACTCCAAGCGGCTCCTGTCATCGGCCTTGATAGCCCCTATCTCTCCTCTCATATTCACAAGAAAACAGATATCAAGGCAGAAGACATGTCGTTAATGCCCGACATGTACATTATGCGTACTCTAACGAAATAATCTCGACCAATGACAGCGCAATCCACCATCATTCCGTCGTCCACTAACAGAGTGCACGTCCCACGGTCCCTAATCCGGCCCACTACTTGCCACCCGTCTATCAGCTCTCGTCTCTAGAGACTGGCAATGCTTGACATGCACCGGACTGCGCGTGATGCAGGGACAGCCTTGCGAGATCGTTCCTTCAAGCAGGAAGAGCAGCTGTTGGTGTATCAGGTTTTAGCAGCGAAGAGAACAGGTGGGGTGGTTGAGAGAAGTAACTCGTGAGCTGCTCATTGGACTGAAGGAGACTGATGTGCGCAGGGATGTGATTGCGAAGCGGCCAAGATCTTTCTGCGCTGAAGCTTGAAGGAAGAGGGGTTTGGCAGCTGCGGATGATCGACCTTGCGATTGACTGGTGCCCCCGTTCTATTTTCAATCGGACGGTTCATGCCACTTCTCTACGGAGTACTCTGATTGGTGCTCATCTGGAATGACTAAGGTAGTTCTATCATATCATATCGAATATCTCGCTCGCTTCCACGTCTAAGCATTCTCATTTTCCACGACATGAAATCATGAACAGCTCCAAAAGGAACATCTGCAGGTACAGATAAAAAAGGGGGCTGCACCTCGCCACCACACCCTCCCACTCTACCCCTTTATTGAGTGGAATCTTAGATGCATAAGGTGATACGTTCACCTCTACGGCGTATATTCGACCTCGAGGCTTGATTTCCACCTGCTTGGCAGACCAACATCTTTCCAGAACTTTGGATATCTCACACACACTTCCAGCATCTGCTGACTGCGGCTGATTACGAAAGGACCCCTTGCATCACTACTAATAAGCAATGCGCGTCAGGCTTGAAGAAATTTTGTCAATTGCTTGACCATCTTCCCTTCCAATGCGCTCCTACTAGGCATCATGGCCGAAACTGAGAGTCCCTACAGTCAGACTGAGACCACACCGTTGACTGGACCGAGCAGTCTGGGCAGTACCTTCGATGCTCAGGGCCTCCCCACTGTTCATGAAGTGCCCCAGCGTAAGGCCACCTATTTTGAGAATGGCCCCCTGGACAATCGAGTGCATTCCATGAGACATGCGTCTGGCGGATCCCGCGAAGCTAGCATTGAGGGCTCAATAGGACAAAGCTACCATGAAAAGCCGATAGAGGAGAATCCACATCGTCTTCGCCACACAGGCCCCCCAAGAGCCAACCAGGATGAATGGCGGCGGTCAGACTCACCTTCCGTCACACTGAAAAATGGCAACTATCTCAATCAGCGCCACACCACAGTGGATGAGGTCTCGAAGCCGACGACTTTAAAGAAGGAGAAGAAAGGTGGTTTTAGGAACACTCTGCGTCGAATGTTCAGTAGAAAAGCCACGAGGAACACGATAAAAGTGCCCAATAATGCAGTGTATCCTCAGCATGTAAGAAAGCACGGCAATTCATTGCATACCGTACAAACTGACTGCTTCGCAGGACCCAGAGGAATTCATAACCTCAGCTACAAATATCAAGGCCACGCGCTCTGCCTCAGTGTCCACCCATGGCCTCATGCGTACCAGTGGCCTGAGCTCACATCCACCCAACCAGAAGATACCTAGCCCGCCTCCCCCAGCAGCAGAACCGAAGCCAGTCCCTCCACCACCAGAGCGTCGCGCCCCGGAGAGGCCCCCACGGCCAAGGCGTGCCAGTGTACCAAGTTTGATATTGAACAGACAAGAGATGGAGGCTGTCGAAGCTGCAATGACCGGCATTGGTCTACACAATGCCCCAGAGCAGACGGTCGATGCGCAAAATATTGGCTTCGCCGTCACTAATGGCAGCAACCCCAAGCGGAGATCACGATCTGTAGGGACGTTTCGGGATACTGAACATCGTATGTCTCCTATACAATGGAGAAAGTGGCGGAGAAGAAGCGATGAGATCAAGTACTGGAGACAGAGTACAGATTTGACCTCCCTCGGTCTAAAGGGTCTCGATTCCCCAATCATGGCTCAGAAAGATGGGGCGGATACCGCAGATGAAGATGACCGTAACATCGGCGAGCACAACGGAGACTTCAATTTCGGGCTACCAAGTGAACCTATGCAGGAGCAAGAACGAATAGGCTTAGAGGAGCGGATAATCACCTTGGAAATCAAATTGATGGACTTTGAGTACGCCATATCAAAGCTCCAAGCAGCCTCTACATCCCCCTCGCGGCGCCACTCACAATTTGAAGAGAGTGGGCGTCAGGAATCTGTCGACAGCTACGTTTCCTCGGACCGTCCTCAAAGAAAAGTCGTGCCTAATCTCTCATCAATGACAGAACCATCACCGCCTGCCTCTCCCTCCAAGTTTGCTCACGAGACTACTCCAAAGCCTCGGCCAACCAGCGTCGCTACGACACTGAAGCCTGGCCACTCAGGCCATACCGCGCATCGCAAGGGCTCAATAGACCAGAGCACCCATTCCAGCCTCGCTAGCCTTACCATCGATCACTACACTACGCTCATCAGTCTCATCCGCCACGAACAGTCCGAGCGAAGGCGGCTCGAGCAACAAGTCTCTATGCTGCAAGGCCGACTGGACCACCTCTCACACCTTCAATCCTCACACTCATTGGCCAACTCCATCTCTCAGTATTCGCATTCACGCTCTCTTTCCTCGCAACATCGGAGACAAGGCTTTGTGGAAACTCCGGCTCGTGCCGCGAGACCTAGATCAAGTTCTTATGATACTGAAACGGATACAGATGATGACCAGTATCATGATGTTTACGCCACACCTGAAGTCACACCGGTCGAGCGAGGCGAGTATGAGAGGGGGGCTTTTGATAGGGTAGAGGTGGAAGAGGGGATGGCTTTCTAGAGTCGGATATACACCATCCCCGTAGGGACATAGGGTTCCTCAACATTCCTACGATATTGCAAGGATTTAGGGAAAGGTGCTGGGCACCTCGGAAAACGATTCTGAATGTGACACGATTTCGAGGCTTGAGGACAGCATTTCACTTCTTGGACTGCAGTATGCGGCATCTCTTCTTAAACACTCAGAGCTGTTCTATGGAGTTGGTATACCCTTACTTTCGAGACGGCGGCACTTAATCGAACGGGAGGGAAGCGATCTTTTTGCATTGAAGCAAACGTGCGATTTATGGAGGCTTGGATGATTTGACGATGGGTTGGGCAGGCTAGTTTTGTGGAACGATTGGGCGAAGGGAAGGGGGCTGGATGTAATACACGATTTGACCCTTTGGTTCATACTGAAATTTTATTCTGTACTTGCAGTATCGAGATCGAGCCGTGCCTAGGATGGAGTCTGCAATAAAGCCACGAATCTGACATGCATGAGCTGGTTTGAGAGTCAGCTGCATGCTGGAATTGGCGGAGGCTTGATCACTTTTTATGCGGTCCACACAATTTTTCTTTTGCATATGCACCGCTCAGGAAGATCTACATGCTAAGCAGCTCTCGGAGAGTTACCCCCATGCTAATCTCCCGAAGCGCAAGAATTGGGAGATGGATGCTAGCTACTTGATGTCGATTTGTGATCGTTGGGATTGAAGACGCCTGGGATCGCTTTCGCTTGTGCCTGTGCTGCGTCACTGGTGTCCTTGGTGTACATTCAACTTACATTGAAGACTTGACTTCGTTCTTATGATTCGTGCGATTTGGAGAGCGGTGTACGCTCCACTTGCGCAACGTCGTGGTATCGTGCGAGTAGACCTTTTGTAACCCGCAATGCATGCCCTATCACGCCTTTAAGACTCGAGCCAGTGTCTAGACTCCTGTTGTGACTCCAATACTCCGTAACTCCTGCAAGATTTCCCCGTTGTACACATCAACGATCCTTATCCGGGTCCAATCCTTGGCCTGTGTAGAGAGTATAGTCAGCATCCTGCTCACCTCTCCGAGTTGCCTAAGCCCAGGTGGGTACGTACATGTCATGGTGCTCACTCAGATTACTCAGGTAGCGATTCAGCTCTTCCACGCGCTCTTTGTGTGTCTTGGTGCCTTCGCGCTTCAGTCTTTCATCCAACTTTATGGAAAGTCAGTCACGTTTTTGCTTCCAAACTGGAGGGAAGAATAGTACCCGTTTACGTCGGCGCTCCTCATGCCTTAGCTCCGCCTCTGTCTTGCCTGCTCGCGATGGTGCTGCAGTATCTTCATCTCTTTCCAAACCATCCTCATCCTTCCTCTTAGCTGAATCTGACTCAGCATCTTCTGTTGGGTCCGCATCCCTCGATGGTGTCGAGGCTTCCTCATCTTTAGGCTTTTCTTCCACTGCAGGATTGGACTCGGGGTTCGGCTTCCTCTTCTTGTGTTTCGAGACTTTGGAGGAGCTGTTTACGCCTTTTAGCTTAAGGCCGCCGCCCACGGCAGCGGTATAGTCGTCGTCTCCAGGCATCTTTTGAGTGGTTATGAGTGTATGAAGATGCGGCAGGCGATTGGTGGACCAGAGATCTAATCGGATAAACATAAGGCTGAAATCTGGGGTAAATCTTGGCACTTGCAGGGGTTCTTGAACATCTCAATCTCCCTTCTTGAAATCGTTCGCGTCGACCCCAATAGCTGTAACCCTTCATGAGGATTTCTCGAATGGCTCGAGAGACAGTGAAGGTGGCTACCTCAATTTCGGCCTCTGACTACGCCCCAAGACGGCAGACGAGAGCATTCGCAGCAACACTACAAGCGTTCGCTTACAATGGCGACGCCCCTGTGCAAGAGTCACCAATAAAGAAGGTTAAGCGCGAGGCTTCTAGCGACGATGAAACCTCTCTCTCGTCATTAGACTCAGCCAGCGCGTTCGACATAGAAGACCTCCTCTTCAGCACCTCTCCCAATCGCAAGCGCAAAAGGGGGCTCGACACTCCATCTACAGCAGCAACCTCAACCACAACAGCCACCAGTACGCGCATCTCACCTCGCAAAATCGGCTTGAGGGACGAAGATGATACCAACACGATTGGAAAAAAGAAGAAAGCGCGCCGGCAGCCAGCAAAGAGAATAATCAAAGAAGACGGACTCGAAGAAATCCAACCTCCGCCCAACTGGGAAGAAATCTACACTCTAGTGCAAGAAATGCGAAAATCTCGCCTCGCACCCGTCGACACCATGGGCTGCGAGACCCTCGCCGAAGAACAATCTTCCCCACGAGACAAGCGCTTCCAAACCCTCATCGCGCTCATGCTCTCCTCCCAGACTAAAGATACCACCAATGCGATCGCTATGCGCCGCTTACAAACTGATTTACCTGCGCCAGGGCTGACGCTGGAGAATATACTGGCTGTAGATCCGGTGAAATTGAATGAGATGATCTATGTAGTAGGGTTTCATAACAATAAGACGCGGTATATCAAAGCTGCTGCGGTTATTTTGAGGGATGAGTGGGAGGGGGATATTCCGGATACGATTGAGGGGCTTATGGCGCTCCCTGGTGTGGGGCCGAAGATGGCGTATCTTTGCTTGAGTGCGGCTTGGGGGAGGACTGAAGGGATTGGGGTCGATGTACATGGTTCGTACTTTTCGGAGTAACTCCTTTCCAATTGAGAGTTCGAAGACAAGTCTCAGGAGCCAATGCTCAGGGGACATGCCCAGACTTTGATCTAGAAGAGGTATACTGACTCCGCAATCTGCGCAGTCCATAGAATTACGAATCTGTGGGGCTGGCATGGAAAGCCGACGAAGGGACCGGAGGAGACGAGAGCGGCGCTGGAGAGTTGGTTGCCGAAGGAGAAGTGGCATGAGATTAATCACTTGCTTGTGGGGTTCGGGCAGACCGTTTGCTTGCCTGTTGGGCGGAAGTGTGGGGAGTGTAGTCTGGCTGAGAAGGGTTTGTGTCCTGGTGCGGTTGTGGAGAAGAAGAAGAGGGTGGTGAAGAAAGCGAAGATTGAGGTTAAAGGAGAGGGGGAGGTGAAGGGGGAAGGGGATGTGGTTGTCAAGGAGGAGGAAGTTGTTGCTGAAGATATTCCATAGTTTTCCGCACCTGATGAGATATCCTGCCTAGATCAATCATATGGGCAGTAATTCAATAACCAACCTTGAGACTTATCTCGTGACTTGAACGGCTTCATCACGTGTACAAAATCGACGTTTGGAGGAAAGCGAAAGTGAATGAGATGGCAAAGCGCAGCCTCGTGGCTTAGCGCTGGGTTTCAACCCTAGCGGCATATAATCTTGGCACTCGAAGTTTCGACTCAGCGTCGCCAACGCCACCAAGACTGTGACATAACGGCTACTGTTAGTCGACCTTGTCCTCTCCTTTCCTCAGGCTGGAGGTTCTTTTGGCCCTCCTTCTCAACATCGTCTCCACTCTTGCGCAATAGCCGCATTCCCAGTCACAAATCACCTCAATATGGCGGACCCAAACAACATCTCCCAGTACAAGTATGCTGCTATGTCCAATTTGGTCCTGCAGCATGACAAACGCTTCTCCACACGCCGCAACGATGAAGTCACAGGCGATCCCGAATCCCTCGCCGGCCGCATCAACATTCGAGACATGGGTTCTCGAGATGCTCGCGAAGCGGCACCCAAGACGAAGAAAAAGACGACAGATCTCAAAGACGTTGAACGAGGCAGCATACGCGAAGGCCAAGACGTGCTCGAGCGCGAACAGAAGAAGCGAAAGCGTGGCGAGCCCCAGCAGCTGCGTGGTGCTGGAATACTCAGTGCGGCGGATGCGCTGGTGGAGGGGTTGAAATATAGGCCGCGGACGCCGGCGACGAGACAGACGTATGATTTGATCCTCACGACTACGGCGAATAATTTGGGGGATGTGCCGCATGAGGTTGTTAGAAGCGCTGCGGATGCTATATTGGAGCTGTTAAAGGATGAGAATATGAAGGATTTTGACAAGAAGAAGGAGATTGATGATTTGCTGGGGATTACTATGGGGAGTAAGGAGTTTAATGAGCTGGTCAATTTGGGGAAGAAGATCACGGATTATGAGGGCCAGGATGAGGATACCAATATGGATGAGGAGGGGGGCCAGGAGGAGGGAGCGGAGTTGGATGAGAGGCAGGGTGTGGCGGTGGTGTTTGATGAAAGCGATGATGATGAAGAGGGTGGGGGGCAGACTTTTGAAGTTAGAGATGAGGATGAGCCATCTTCAGACGATGAGGATGAGGCCGAGGCAGATGGGGAGGATGCTGCTGATGGGAGTCCAAGAAAGGATCCTGTAGAGGACGCGGGAGAAGAGGAAGAAATGGTTCTTGATGGCAATATCGAGGGAGGGAGCACGACCAAGGCCCGGAAACCAGAGAAGAATATCGTCTCGGTGCGAGAGATAGATGCATTTTGGCTTCAAAGGCAGATTGGAGCTATTTACGACGATGCGCATACACAGCAAACGAAAACCCAGGAAGCGCTGCAATTGCTGTCCGGAGTGTCAGAGAATGGCGAAGAAAAGCCTCTCCGGGAGGTCGAGAACGAGCTGATGGAGCTTTTTGACTGGGAACATCACGAGCTGGTTGAGAAGCTCATTATGAACCAAGATAAGATCGTCTGGGTCACTCGATGGCGAAGGGCAGCGGAAGACGATGCAGCCAGAATTGCTTTAGAGCGTGAGATGGTTGCTGAAGGCCACCGAGCTATCCTTGATGAGCTTGAGGGTCGAGGCGAAGACGACGTCGATGGCGTCTCCAAGCCCAGCAAGAAGCTCAAATTGGATCTCATGGACATTGACGTCCCCTCAGGACCCGCTAATGGGGCAAACAAGAAGGAGGATGGAGCTTTAGTTGGAGGCTTGCAGCCCAAGCGACTGATCAACCTAGAAAATCTGATCTTTGACCAAGGAAACCATCTCATGACGAATCCCCAGGTGAAGCTTCCTTTGGGCTCGACGAAACGGACTTTCAAAGGCTATGAAGAAATTCATGTGCCAGCGCCCAAGCCTCGAAAGGACGCAACTGAGCGTGATAACATGCCGACGACTGAGTTACCAGAATGGGCGCGACAAGGCTTTGGCAGCTCAAAGTCGCTGAATCGCATCCAGACGAAATGCTTTCCCACGGCCTTCAATGACGACGGTAATATGCTGATCTGTGCGCCTACTGGCTCCGGAAAGACTAACGTGGCAATGCTCGCAATTCTTCGAGAAATTGGCAAGAACCGGAATCCGGAGACTGGAGAGATTGACCTCGATGGCTTCAAGATTGTGTATATCGCTCCGCTCAAGGCTTTGGTTCAAGAGCAAGTAGGCAATTTCGGAAAGCGACTGGAACCCTACGGCATAAAGGTATCTGAGCTTACTGGTGACCGACAACTCACCAAGCAGCAGATTGCTGATACGCAGATTATCGTTACTACGCCTGAGAAGTGGGATGTCATTACGCGAAAAGCAACTGATATGAGCTATACCAACCTGGTGAGGCTTATCGTTATTGACGAAATCCATCTGCTGCATGACGATCGAGGTCCTGTCTTGGAGAGTATCGTCAGCAGGACTATTCGCAAGATTGAACAAACAGGTGACCCAGTCCGGCTGGTAGGTCTCAGTGCTACGCTGCCCAATTACCGCGATGTAGCAAGCTTTCTACGAGTTGATCCGCTCAATGGCCTGTTCCATTTCGACGGATCATACAGACCCTGCCCTCTGCGACAGGAATTCATTGGTGTTACTGACAAGAAAGCTATCAAGCAGCTGAAGACCATGAACGACGTCTGCTATACGAAAGTGATGGAGCAAGTTGGCCAAAACAAGCAACAGCTGCTGATCTTCGTACACTCGAGAAAAGAGACCGCGAAGACTGCCAAGTATATCAAGGACAAAGCATTGGAGATGGAGACCATAGGGCAAATCCTTCGAAGCGATGCCGCCAGTCGCGAGATTCTGGAAGAAGAATCTGGACAAGTGATGGACCGTGACTTGAAGGAGCTCATGCCCTACGGGTTTGGTATCCATCATGCTGGTATGAGCCGCTCTGACAGAAGCTCAGTCGAGGATCTTTTCGCAGACGGTTCGATCCAGGTCCTCGTTTGTACAGCAACATTGGCATGGGGTGTCAACTTGCCGGCGCACACTGTTATCATCAAGGGCACCCAAATTTACTCTCCTGAAAAAGGTAGTTGGGTAGAGCTGAGTCCTCAAGATGTACTTCAGATGCTTGGTCGTGCTGGGCGGCCTCAATATGACACCTTTGGAGAGGGTATCATTATTACGACTCAGACTGAGATGCAATACTACCTGTCTCTGATGAACCAACAGCTCCCGATTGAAAGTCAATTCATCAGCAAGCTAGCGGACAACCTGAACGCTGAGATAGTACTTGGCAATGTTCGAAATCGCGATGAGGGTGTGGAGTGGCTGGGGTATACATATCTGTTCGTCCGGATGCTGCGGTCGCCTGGTCTGTACAGTGTGGGTGCTGAGTACGAAGATGACGACGCACTCGAGCAGAAACGTGTTGACCTGATACACTCGGCTGCGACAGTCCTTGAGAAGTCAAACCTTGTCAAGTACGACAAGAAGAAAGGCGCACTACAAGCTACAGAGCTTGGGCGAATTGCCTCGCACTACTACATCACGCATAGTTCGATGTTGACGTACAACCATCACATCCAGTCAATGATCACGCCGATCGAGCTCTTCCGAATATTTGCTCTGAGTGATGAGTTCAAGTACATTCCAGTCCGACAAGACGAGAAGCTTGAGCTGGCAAAGCTGCTAGGGCGAGTGCCGATTCCAGTCAAAGAGAGCATCGAAGAGCCACAGGCAAAGATCAACGTCTTATTGCAGGCTTACATTTCACGACTCAAGCTGGAAGGTCTTGCGTTGATGGCAGATCTGGTGTATGTCACGCAGTCTGCCGGCCGTATTCTTCGTGCTATCTTCGAGATCTGTTTGAAGAAGGGATGGTCGTCTGTCGCGAAGACTGCTCTGGATCTATGCAAGATGGCTGAAAAGCGCATGTGGCCAACAATGACACCCCTTCGACAGTTTCCCACTTGCCCACGAGACATCATTCAGAAGGCGGAGAAAATTGATGTGCCATGGTCAGCCTATTTCGATCTCGATCCTCCACGTATGGGCGAGCTCCTTGGCATGACAAAGTCTGGCAAGACAGTGTGCAGCTTGGTCCAGAAGTTCCCAAGACTAGAAGTCCAGGCGCAGGTCCAGCCCGTGACGCGATCAATGCTTCGGATTGAGCTTACAATCACGCCTAACTTCGAATGGGACGACTCTGTGCATGGAGTGGCAGAGAGCTTCTGGATTTTGGTCGAGGACTGCGATGGTGAGGATATACTGTTCCATGATCAATTCCTCCTCCGCAAAGACTACGCGGCTTCCGACGTGAATGAGCATCTTGTCGAATTCACCGTCCCTATCACTGAACCAATGCCGCCAAACTACTTTGTCACAATTCTGTCCGATAGATGGCTGCAGTCGGAGACGAAACTTCCTGTCTCGTTTGAGAAGCTGGTGCTGCCAGAGAAGTTCCCTGCGCACACACCATTGCTCGATCTTCAACCCTTGCCAGTCGCCGCGCTGAAGAGGGATGACTTCAAGAGCCTTTACCCACAATGGGAGAGATTCAATAAGGTCCAGACCCAGGTCTACAATTCACTGTTTACGACCAATGACAATGTCTTCGTCGGTGCGCCTACTGGCGCTGGCAAGACAGTTTGCGCAGAATTCGCTATCCTCCGCCATTGGTCACAGTCAACCAAATGCAGAGCTGTGTATATTGCCCCATTTCAAGAGCTGGTCGATCAGAGGCTAGTCGATTGGTCAGAGCGGCTTAGCAAAGTGGCTGGTGGCAAGCAGATTGTCAAGCTCACGGGCGAAACCACTGCCGATCTCAAGATACTGGAGAAAGGCGACTTAATTCTGGCAACCCCGGCCCAATGGGACGTTCTTTCTCGCCAATGGCAACGGCGAAAGAATGTGCAGACTGTCCAGCTCTTCATCGCTGACGAGCTCCACATGCTAGGCGGTCAAGGTGGCTTCATCTATGAGATCATCGTCTCCCGTATGCACTACGTTGCCTTGCAAACGGACAACAATATGCGCCTGGTCGCACTAAGCGTCTCGCTTTCCAATGCTCGCGATATTGGCGAATGGATAGGAGCCACGAAACACACTATCTACAACTTCAGCCCTCATGTGCGACCAGTGAAATTGGAGCTACACATTCAGTCCTTCACGATTCCTCACTTTCCGTCTCTGATGCTTGCGATGGCAAAGCCAACGTACGCCGCAGTCCTCGCAATGGCTCCAAGCAAGCCAGCGATGATTTTCGTGCCCAGTCGCAAGCAGGTTAGGGCCACTGCTATCGACTTGCTCGGAGCATGTATAGCCGATGATGACGAGGACAGATTCTTGCATGCTAGCAATGAAGAGATCACTCCATTGCTGCAGCGTGTCAATGAGAAAGCGCTCGTCGCATCGATCTCGCATGGTATTGGGTACTTCCACGAGGCCCTGAGTGTCAACGATAAGCGCATTGTCTCCCACTTGTACTCTATTGGCGCGCTCCAGGTCATGGTCGCCTCGCGCGATGTCTGCTGGGAGCTTGATTGCACTGCGTATCTCGTCATTGTGATGGGTACGCAATTCTATGAAGGACGAGAGCATCGATACATCAACTATCCTATCAGTGAGATCCTACAGATGTTTGGGAAGGCCAGTCGACCGCTCGAAGATATGGAGAGTAGAGGTCTGCTCATGGTGCCGGCTACGAAGCGCGAGTACTACAAGAAATTTTTGAACGAGGCTCTTCCCATTGAGAGCCATCTTCAAGTCTACATGCATGATGCGTTCGTGTCTGAGATCAGCACCAAGATCATTACATCTACTCAAGATGCCGTTGACTGGGCTACATATACGTACTTCTACCGACGACTACTTGCAAATCCAAGCTACTACGGGTTGACAGATACTTCGCATGACGGCTTGAGCACGCATCTGTCCGAACTGGTCGAGAACACGCTCAAAGACCTGTCAGAAGCAAAGATCATCGAGCTAGACGACGAAGATGACACCGTCACCCCGCTCAACGCTGCCATGATAGCCGCTTACTACAACATCTCCTTCATTACCATGCAGACATTCCTACTCTCATTAACAGGCCGAACGAAGCTCAAAGGCATCCTAGAAATTGTCACCTCCGCCACAGAATTCGAGTCCATCCAAATACGACGACACGAAGACCACATTCTGCGTCGCATCTACGACCGCGTCCCCGTCAAGATGGCCCAACCCGCCTATGAGTCTCCCCACTTCAAAGCCTTCGTGCTCCTCCAAGCCCACTTCTCCCGCATGCAACTCCCCGTCGACCTTGCAAAAGACCAAGAAATAATCCTTTCCAAAGTCCTCAACCTCCTAAGCGGCTGCGTAGACGTCCTCTCCTCCGACGGCCACCTGAACGCTATGAGCGCAATGGAAATGTCGCAAATGGTCGTGCAAGCAATGTGGGACCGCGACAGCCCACTGAAGCAGATTCCGCACTTCTCGAACGAGGTTATCAAAGCCGCGAACGACTTTGGCGCCAAAGACATCTTCGAGTTCATGGAGTTGATGGACCCCTCAGAGAATAGGGATTATGAGAAGATGATCAAGCGCATGAGTCTCGACAACAAACAACTCGCCCAAGCCGCCGCTTTCACAAACAATAAATACCCCAACGTCGAAATCGAGATCTCAGTCGACGACCCCGAAAATATCGCCACCAATTCCCCCGCCCATCTCAAAGTCTCCATCACACGCGAAGTCGACGAGGACGAAGAGCCAGACACTACCGTGCACGCGCCATTCTATCCGCAGAAAAAAATGGAAAATTGGTGGTTGGTGGTGGGTGATGAAAGTACGAAGAATTTACTGGCTATCAAGAGGGTTACAATTGGGAAGAAGTTGGATGTGAAGTTGGAATTCGTGCCGACGAGGGTGGGGGAGCAGGAGTTGACGTGTTATTTGATGTGTGATAGTTATGTTGGTGTGGATCAGGATCCGACTTTCAGGATTACGGCGGAGGAGGGGATGGAGGAGGATGATGATGAGGAGGATGAAGAGTGAGCAAGAACGAATGTGGGCATGAATAGAAGAGCAGGTAGATGGATTTGATACCCATTCTCGCAATCACTATTAGGCTGAATACCATGGAAATTTCTCGTATTTTATGATCTTCAAATTTCTTCTCTCAGGCCTCAAGATTGGGAAATCTTTTGTGATGCTGACCCCCTTGTCCGTTGAGCACGAAAGGGTGAATCCGCTCCATATAGAGAACCTTTATTTGGATCTGACCGCTATTCCTATTGAAGCCGAATAATCCTAAGGTACTTTAAAGTATGGATCCAAATTTGAGCGTCTAGTGAAGCCCAGCAAAAACATACAAGAACTCTGACTTTAAGCCCTGCTAAATCTACAGTCAAAATTTATGAGCTGATATAATCCCTGAAAGGCTTGTAGATAAACTTCTGTTTTACAAGTCTATAGTAGACAATCTTCGCGTAAGCCTTGTACTTATGGAGGTATCTTGATTGGACAAATATGATGTTATTTAATTCGCATCCACCAAAATCAACCAAGATCGACCCAAAACCCCCAGTCCTAAATTTTTCCATCGTTTCTTCGACTGGCAAATTATTGGCTCGGGTCATTACGTTGAATCTGTAAAATTGGTGTTGACGCTGAAAACGCCAGAACGAGTATCAAGATGAATTCAACGCAGGGACAAAGCGTGTTGGTGGAAATTTACTCCAAATCCGAAGGAAGATGAGAACAAAGAACTTATCTCATTAAATTGGATATAGATCTCATGAAAGCTATGGTCTTTCATGATGAAAGAATTAACTCTTTCTCCGCAAGGAAGCAACGCGAACAAGCAAGAAAGCTGAACGGAAAGCCAAGATCAAGAAACCCAAAAACGAAAACAAAAACAAATAGACTAATGCATTACTGCTCTCCACTGCGGAGCCTTCGCTTACCTGACAATCCCACCTAGTAATTCGAGTTCCAGAAGAACCTCCAGCAATTGGCAATTGGGACTTTCAGCGCGTAACATCCTAGAACAATCATCAGCCTTCACTCTCCCCTTCCCCTATTTAAAAACGAAAAAAAAAACGGGACAACGTACCCCCACCATTGACCGGATCCACCATAGGCCCAGGCAAACCACTCAAGGGCGTAGGCGCCGTCTCAATAATATTTATACAATCCTGCGGCGTACCCTTGGTACCCCTATCCTCAATGGTAGCACTGCCCCTCCTAGCATGAGTCGGCTTAGTAGCGAACGTCAAACTCTCCATGTTCAACAAGTCACGACTGAGATGGATGGAGCGGAGGTTCTGCCTGCGGACGTTCGCGCCGTAGACGGTTTTGGCTTGGGTTTGTGCGCCGCCGCTGCAGTCGGAGGTGCCGAAGGTCATGATCTTTATGGGCGGCATGCCGACGGAGTAGGGGGTCATGCCGTCGTATTTGGAGGGGATTTCGCCGGGGATCTGGCGGGGGTGGAGGGTTGTTGTGTTGGTGTTGATGAGGGCGGCGGAGGCGGCGGTGCCGAGGAGGAGGGTGGAGAAGTTGAGCTTCATTGTGGGGATTGCTTGATTGGGTAAGTACGTTGGGAGGGCGTGGATGATCTTGGGTCTCAATAGATATGGATGTGGGTCTCAATAAGATGAGAGCCATATATGGGAGATTTATTAGCGTGATGGCAGAGTGGAGGGTCTAAGAGGATATCGCCACATTGCTTGTTCTCCTTTCTTCCTGATCCATTCAGATACGGCGTCTCGTGGGAAATTACGTCCATGCCATTCATGGATTGTTCAGTCACGTTGCGAAGAAAGGTACAAGGTGTGGCAAAATCGTTGGGGCAATCTCGGAGTTGGGAATTGCTCGTACAACCTTTGAAATGAAGTCTTTGTTCCACCAACCTCACCACCAATCTTGGATTTGGACAAAGGCAAGACACTCAAAAGCAATAACAGAATCTAAAGATATTCTTTTGACAATGCTCGAGAACAATTGTAAGAGGGCTTTGACTGTCAAGTAAAGGCAAGACAAACCAGTTGTTGAAGGGTAACAATATTTGAACCAAGCGTTCAATTTTCCATAAGACAAAAGGACACGATCGAAATCTTATTACCAGCGTGCCACAGACATCTTACCCTACCACTTGCTTGCAAAACATAACCAAAATCCTGAAACCACCCAGATTGTACCAGAAAGCTCTCTCAAGGTTGGTTCCAACCTGGTATAGCTCAAGCTCTGCATCTTACCCTTCATCATTGATAATCTCTATCTGTCTACAAACCAAAAGCAATACTTCCTTTCCCCCATCCCAGCCACACCATGGCCGATAAAATCTCCAAAATCTCCAACCCAGCGAACATCCAGCGCTCCAACTCCGACTCCTTGCTGCTCCTCAAACGGCTCCACAAACGGCGCCAATTCGCCCACCTCCTGCGCCCACTCTCCCCACTCCTCAGCATCGAAACCGGCCTCCCGCATCCCGACTTCCCGCAAACAATGCTCCACTACCACCTTCTCACCTCCGAGCAATTAGATGACCTGGCACACTTCTATCACCAGCGCACACCAGGCTATTATAGTCTCAACTACCCCATGCCCGTTGTATCACGATGGTGGGCACCGGGCGAGGAGCTGGAAGAAGGCGAGATTGACGAGATGGAGGATATAAGGAATATTCTAGGGATCACCAAAGAAGATAGAGACGCGACGACGGCGGGGATTGAGGAGAAGAGAAAGCGATTTGGCAGATTTCTAGGGCTGAGGAATTGTGAGTCGGGTGCTGGGGAGGGCGACATGAGGAGGGAGATGGAGGAGTGGATTGCGGGTGAGATGACGAGGAGGGAGCATCGGGATCGGGAGTTGGAGAGTTGGCGGTCGAAAGGGTATTGGTGAGATCAAAGTAGAGATTGTTCGAGACCAAAGCATTTGATTTTTTGGATAGAGGTGAGAGACTGTCAGTTGATGCGGTACGGGATGTCGTGTGTATAGTTGTGCCTTGATCTTGCATGCATTTGTTGGTGGATAGTTTATACGCGGGTTTGAAGGGTGGGCGAGCTGATAGCTCGCTGATCATAGTTTGTAGGAGATTAATAAGCCTGCAATGAACCATCTCGCTTCGCAGATTGGTGTCTCCTGTGTCGTCTCATGTTTGATCCGGGTTGCGACAGCTTACAACTTAATAGCGGTTCTTCTAAGACAATTTGTTGCATAGCGGTGTTACATGGAACCGGTCGGCCCTTTGCAGGCTCCTTTCACCGAAGGACAAGCTCGTTATCACTGGGAGATATCTGTACCTGCTATAGGTCTTTGAGCGATTCCTCGGCGAGTTTGGCCGTGTCTGCGAGAGCTAAGGCTAGCAAATATTGGGTGTCATCATATAGCAGCGTATGGTGCTGACTGGTGGACGCGCCATACCTTCAAGACTCCTTTGCCACTCGACCGTCCGATGTCAAAGCTCAAGAAAAGAGATGCTTTCGACAGAACGTCGCGAAGAACGAAAATCGCCAAGAGTTTGCCGTAGTTGTTCTATCAGATCGCTATTTCGAAACATCGTCCAAAATTGTCTCCATGAGCACAGCCCCAGTGTACTGTATAGGTCTCGTTCACAGGCTTTGTTTTAGTGGCGTCTATCATCCGAAATCAGCTCAAAATGTCCCTCTCACTGCTGTCGAATATATCGGCCTTCCCAACTGCTCTCACGGCCTTTCCAGCTCCAGTCTTAGCCGACGTCATCCGCTGCGATGGTTTCTACTCTTATTCAGAGCCACCAGATTTGAGTTACTGTAGAGAAGTGTGGAATCAATTACCAAGCGGTCCTATTGCAAGAACCTAGTATACTAATCTTCCGTCCACATCGTGCACTTTGAAGTTTCCTATCGAGTTGGGTGACGATTATAATTCCCTAGACAGAATTGCTCGACGCTTGTGGTACTGATAGTCATGATTCAGACAGATTTTATATTCAATTCTCGGCCTCTGGAAAGGCCGTCGAGAAAAGTATTTATCAAGTCTTCGTTACCGAAATGCGCAACGTGGTCCGTCGCGTCATCGACGAGTGCATCGAAGGCATGAATCACGTTTAAGGGGTGGTAACAATGGTGAATCTTGAGCGTACACTTGATTGGCTCGTTCGACCTAATACCGGATTTCCGAATATCATAAAACCAGGTAAGGTTTCCCTGATTGTCAACGTAGGATAAACCGAAAATGCGACTCTTAGAAGGTAACCATATACTTGCTTAGAATCCAACACTCAACAGCAGGGGAAATGGTTTAGTGGTATAACGCTTCTTTAGCATAGTAGAGGTGTTCCTTCATCGGAACAATTTCTTGGGTCTTTTCGGTCCTTTTTGATGCTGCCATCTGGATTTCCATTTTGTTCCTGAGTCACTCTCTGTGCGGACTCAGCGTGGGGGGATGAAAACGATTTGACCTCTCTAGAACCTAAGTATATAGTTCTCAAACTTATAGGGTCGTCTCGATGCGCTTTCGGCCTTGTCTCACGTAAAAATCACGATAAAATGATGCCTCGTTCTATTGTTGACGGAGGATATCAATTTGGCGCTGAGCACCTGCCACCCTAGCTCTAGTCTTTGCGGCAATTTGTCCCCGCAAACACTGGCCGTGCCACACCTCACTCTGCGATATCAGAGCTGCAGGCAGCTGCTAGCTCTATAGTATTGGTAGTCGTACTCGTCATGACCTCCTCACGGACTGTCGTGTTTTCTCTCCTATCTGTCGCATGCCTTGTAACTCTATTGTACTATACGCTTCTTCCCCAAGGTCCACAGCTACTCTGGTTTCCAGAATCAGTGGCCGATCTGTATACAGTGTCCGAGATGACTATACGCGCAGACAAATTCACGCCAGAGTGAGTCCCGCTTCTTTGCATGAGCCTAAAGACAGCGATTCACATGCAGCAGAGTCCTCCTTTCGGCCCCTCGCCGTTCTTCTGCTTCACCGAACAGCGCCGGCAATCTTGCTGTCTACACCGTCTCAACTTATTCCTTCGAATCGCACAAGAAGACATCTGAGGTCAAAGTGTTGAATATTAGTACCGGCCTGTCTACACTGATTACCAATGATGAGAAGGCGAGTGAGCCCAATTGGCTTGGCGACGGCAATGAATTGCTGTGGCTCAAGGAAGGTGAAAAAGGTGCAACCGAATTGATCATTGGAAGCGCCGATGAGGCGGGTAAAAGCTATGTTGCAGGAACCGTGCCAGCTTCCGTCTCAGATGTGAAGCTCAAGACTTTGGACGGAGACAGAGTTGCCATTGCAGTCACTGGCAAGGCGAGGCCTGATGGATCCTTCTACAATTCCGAGGATGAGCCCGCGAAACAATCTACCGGTACAATATACGACTCGTTGATGGTTCGGCACTGGGATAAATATGTCACGCCCAATAAGAATAGTATCTGGCATGGCATACTCCAGAAAGCGAAACCCCGCATCACTGAGTCAAGAGGTAGATATAGCTTAGGAACCCTCACGAACGTGCTGAAAGGCTCTGGCCTGGAGAGTCCCATACCACCTTGGGGAGGGAAGGATAGTTACGACCTCAGCGCTACTGGTGTCGGCTTTGTAGCGAAGGATCCAGAGCTGAACCCTGCATTCAATACAAAGACCAACTTCTACCTTGTCACCATCAAGGACGCGCCCAATGGACCAGCTTACTCTGAGCCTGTGAAAGTAGCTGTCGAAGGTTTCGAAGGTGCTAGTACCGCCCCAGCCTTTTCACCCAGTGGCAAGGGAGTCGCTTTCCTACAGATGAAGGAGAATGGGTATGAAAGTGACAAGATAAGAATCATACTAAACCCCAATCTTGGGAACCCGCTTGATGCCTTTGAACTCCTGAAGTCCGATGACGGGAAAGGCTTGTGGGACATTAGCCCTGGTTCGGTCAGTTTCAGCAATGACGGAAGATCTCTGTTTATAGTAGCTGAGGAAGAGGGAATTACGCGCTTGTTCAAGCTCGACTTCTCTCGCGATGGCCCGGATGTGAAGGACTTGCCGCAGCCATTGACGCACTCAGGATCTGTCAGTGATGTACAACCGCTTGGATCAGATTCATCCCACCTGCTTCTGTCAAGCTCAAATCTGGTTGACAACAGCGTCTACTCAATACTTGACCCCACCAGCTCTGCAAAAGCGAAAGTCGTATCCTCAAATTCGCGCAATGGAACCTTCTTCGGCCTCTCCCAAGACCAAGTCTCAGACATCTGGTTCCAAGGCGCCGAACAGCAAGTCCACGCCTGGGTAATGAAGCCATCGGATTTCAACTTAAGTAAAAAGTATCCACTGGCTTATCTGATCCATGGCGGACCACAAGGAGCCTGGACAGACAGCTGGTCAACACGATGGAATCCCGCTATATTCGCAGAGCAAGGCTACGTGGTCATCACCCCAAATCCTACTGGTTCTACAAGCTATGGTCAAGCTTTCGTCGATGCAATTACTGAAAACTGGGGCGGCTCACCTTATGAAGATCTCGTGAAGGGGTTCGAGTACATCAAAGAAAATCTTGATTATGTCGACACTGACCGTGCTGTGGCTCTTGGTGCAAGCTACGGGGGGTACATGATGAATTGGATGCAAGGACATCCTCTCGCTAAAGAGTTCAAAGCGCTTGTTTGCCATGACGGAGTCTTCAGCATGGCGAATCAGATGTCTTCAGATGAACAATACTTTCCCAACCACGATCTGGGAGGACCTTATTGGAAAAACGAGGCTACTTGGGAAAAGTGGAACCCGGCTCGCTTTACTTCCAATTGGTCTACGCCAATGCTAGTGATTCATAACGAGCTTGATTACCGATTGCCTATCAGTGAAGGTCTTGCCATGTTCAATGTGCTACAAGAAAAGGGAATCGAGAGCAGATTCTTGACGTTTCCAGATGAGTGCGTTTCACTTCCACACTGATCCTTTCGCAGTGCTGACAATATAAATTTAGAAACCATTGGGTTTTAAAAGAGGAAAACAGCCTAGTCTGGCATACTGTCGTTCTCAATTGGATCAATAAGTTTGTGGGACTTCCTGCCTACAAGGAAGAGTGAGAGCAAGACTTCGACATGTAGAATTAGTTCTCAGGGACCAGCCAACAAGGCAGTCTCTCCACGTATAGGCTTCCTAAAGGACGTAGGCTCCAGTTTCGACCAACCTCGACTTACCGTGCTCGGACCACCATCAAAATACAACGCCCTCAAACTTACGGTGGTCACATCTCTAATCACGTTGGGGATCTAGCCCAAGGTATGACAGTTCCCACTGCTGGCAAGAGCAGGAAGCACTCGGCTTCTTCCGAGGCAAGAGTTACAATCGCATCATTATCCTGGTGGCATGGAGTAGAGGATGCGTTACGATACTCAGGGTCACTTCTGGCAAGACGCGGTCTCAGAAGTGGTATGCTGCGCAGAATACTGTCACCTTTCTTGAAAGTGTTGGATTCTTTGACCTGCTTAAGACGTTCTGATATTGAGCAAAGATGTCAACACATTACGCTCGTAATTTGACTTTGTGCTAGTCGGGACATGTTTGAATTCGGCAGGAAAATGTGTCCATGGTATTGTACATAAAATGCATACCCAGATATAACGCTATCGCAGTGCCCAACGCCATACAATGCAACCTGTCACGCTAAACTTGCTTTAGATTTACTGTATCTATCATACAAACCAGTAGTGAGTGGATCTTCCAAGCTTACACCACCAACACCCATCTCCCATGCTGCCTTCTCAAGATTGCCTTCCACCAGATCTTCATCAATAGAAGTCCTGCGTAGAACCGTCCGCAGAAACTCCGCTAAAATAAACAACCCCTCCTCCTTCTGTATAAAGTCATCGCATCTTTCCAAAGCACCAATTCCATGCTCCGCCAGCACCCGCTCCCGCTGCCCACTAACAATTTGGAACGCTTGCGCGATTTTAATCGCGTTTTGCTGCCGCTGCGGATTCCTCTTTCGTCGTGAGCGGCCAGCCTGCCGCGCTTCCTTCTCGCCAATGCCCATGCGACCGACGTGCATACTCACCAGGCGCGCGGTATCCTTATCGGGATAGAACCCGAAAGATTCTTTCATAGCATAGAGCGCCACTATGACGCCCTCCTGGTCTGCCGACAGGCACATACAGCGGATAATCTGATCGTAGAGGTCCTTGCTGAATTCCTCTTGCACGAGTTTGCGGTCTTTGGGCTTAGTGCTGAGTTGGGAGAACCAATTCATCATGTGTGACATGATTTCTCGAGCGCTGGGGAATTTGTCTCTGGCATGTATGAGTAGGCTGTCGAGGTGGGCTTTCTCGCAGTCCCAGAGTGCGGCGTAGGTTTCGAGATCGGGGGGGATCTTGCGGAATAGTTGCTGGTATTTTAGCCAGGCGGATTGGTGCTGGCCGCGGCGAAGGTCGATGTAGAGGAGGTGGTTGGTGAAATAGGTGTTTGGTGGGATTTCGGCCTGGTAGAGACAATCCTGTATAAGTTTTATGTTGTTGTCCTGGGCTCTACGTCCATAGTGCTGGAGGAGAAGAGAGAATGTTTCGATGGTCGCTGGGCAGATGGTGCGTCGAAGGTGTGGTGGTACGCGAACGCCTACTGAAGTGACCAGATCACTATTGTCGCTGTTCTGGCTGTCGTGTCGCTTTCTGACGAAATCCAATCGCTCGTAGACCATAGCCCAAGCCATTTTCTCCGCCGCGTCTCTGTCTTGATCGTTGCCAGATCGAAGCCATGCACCAATAATTCCATTTAGATGCTTTGGGTCGGGTTTGACGCCGCGCTCGTACATCAGCTCGATGACTGAGGCAGCAGCATCAACGGCTCCCATGCTGATCAGCTTTCTTAACCAGCTCCCGTAGAAGAATTTGTTCTGAAATCGCCTTGGCAGTACCGTGAGTCCTGTCATGGAAATCTCGTTCAAGTCTTCCACTGAGGCAGCCCTCGATTGAGTCTTGCCGATCAGACCTAGCGACCTTTTGTAGAGCTCCATTGATTCTTGGTCGCTTTGCTGCCCGGTGAGCATCATGTCCTTAAAAACAGCGAGTGCAAGGTCCGTCCGCTTAATGCTGAAGAAAATCATAGAAATATTATCGTAATCATCCATGGTGATATTAGATCCTACTTGAGCCCGAAATCGCAGGTATAGAGCCCACGCATGCTTTACGCCAATATCGTCTGCACGTCGAGCCCACGCGCCAAGTATCGGGATCAGTATTCGAGACTCCTCTGGCTTGCCATCCCCAAGGAAATTAAGGGCTATCCGTTCAGCCATTTCAGGTTCTCCATGGGACGCAAACAAGCGGACGCCAAGCAGCTCGTATTCTTCAGACGCTCGCTTGTCGTCACCAATATCGTTCTTCAGCTCTTTCCATTGGGCAATCGCGTGATTCTGACGGTCTACGTGACTTAGAGCCTCGATGTACAGGATCCTTTGGTACACATCCAGCTTCTTGCCCGCCTCCATCATGTCCTCAGATATTTCCGCCACATGTGGAGCCCAAAGCGGATCGTCCGTTGTCGCCGATTGCTGGCTGGCCCAAAGGACGTGCCATGATTTGTCAGGTATTAGGTGTGTAAAGGGAGGAAGGAAGGCTTTACACCGAGTGTAGGATTGCCACAGCTTCTTTCTTAGGGTTTGGTCCGTCAAATTGTTGGCGGCTTGAAGTATGTTCGCATTCAGATTTCGAAGGTACGCGGTATGCTCTGGCGGCAGCTGCCATTGTATCTCCAGGTCTCTCTTCTTTGGCGCGAATTTTGCTAATTGGCGTTTCAAGTCCTCCATCTCTTCTGCTCTACGCGTCGTCTCGATCTCATCTTGTCTTATCGCTTCCCTGACCTTCTTCTGATCTTCCTCAGATAGATTCGCAAGTAACGGTTCGATCAACGTTTTGCCCGGCTCCCCCTCTTCCATGATACGTAGTTCCTCATCCATTTGGTCGATCTGGGCCTTGAATTCCGCTGCTTGCTCCCCGGCTTCTGGATCGAGGTTGTTGGGATCTACCCGCTGTCTCTTGGTTGACCAAGGAAGCATTTGTTGGTACCATCTTACCTTTGGTTGTTCTGGCTCGTCTTTTTCCGATTCGTCCTTCGCTGACTTCTTCTTGAGCCTTAAGCCCGAATTCGCGAAAGCTCTGGAGAGCTGTAATCGACTTTGGCTATCGTACCATGCCCGGTGGAGTCTTAGCTGAACATGATATGGACGAGCTGCATATAAGCTCAGTCGAAGCATGAACATCTAAGATAAGTTTGTACATGGGAGCGTCCTGTTGTACATCGATACATAATAGATTGTCTATACAAAATATTTCGAGGGAAATACTGAGATGTGTCATTAGTGCGGAGCTCAATTTAGTATTTCGACACTCCGCAACTTTACCACCCCATGGGCTCTCTCCAACATTAATCTGAGCGATCATGGTCAGGCGCCATACCAAGAATGTCTTCCAAGGGCAATCAGGATGCTTGGCTCTGGCTGGGCTTGGGTGAGTCTCTTTCGTCCCGAAAAGAACCTTGCTAATAGTATACCCAGCTGCCTTGGGCTACTACGCTGCTATGACCGTCCACAGACAGCTTTTAGTAATAGAAAGAGCCACAGAAATTACGCGTCATGATAAGCCACCCGACAAGATCAATAAAAAGGCTGAAGACTCCCTCGAAATTTCTACTCTTGACTACTTGACCCAAAGCCCAAATCTGGACCTGAAAGCCGCCGCTGTGAGAATCATTACCGAAAGACTTTTCCGCAAAAGTGATGCGGACTCTGCATGGGGTCTTTTGATGCGAGATATATCAGGTTGGGACTTTCGACGGCGGGACAAGGCACTTGCTATTCTTCGTTACGTTTGGAACACTAGCCGCGGCATTGAGAAAGCACAACAGCTACTCTATGGTGCGGACATATATGCAAGGCTTGTGGAGTGCTTATGCGAATTCCTTCCGGAGGCTCACCGTGCGGAGACACAGGCATCTTATCGCTCGCAGCCGGAGCGCGACGCCCTTTGGCTCATGAGCAATATGATCTGTGATGGTATGTATCACTTCAGGGTGAATTATCCCCGGGTCACAACGTATTCCAGGTTACAAGGGAAAGAAATATGCTAACCCGCCGATTTTGACAGTCCAACACGCCTCACCAGGAGACATAGTGGGCAAATGGCTGGCCCATTACCCATTCGGCGGCGAGAGCACTTCAGCTTCAGACAAGCAGAAGATCATACATAACATAATCAACGGAGACACCGTCTATGATGATAGTGACTTCGGATTCTCAATGCAGAGCGTGCTCATTCAGCTTTTTCGGACCCAAGCTTTGCGGGATCAAATGAAGGAACACAATCTCATCGACCCTTCGCTCTACAGTGGTGGCTACCAATATGGTCCCGTAGACCCCGTCTTCCCATCCCCGTCTCAATCACATGATTCTGAGCCTCTCCTGAGAGCAAGCGACGATTGGGACTTCCCAGATACCGCCCCAAGTCCTCGAGAAATGGAGCAAAGCCCGGAAGAACAAGCATTACGGCGCAGAAGACGCGAGGCGATGGTACTTGGTGAGAGCGGGAGACCGGTCTCAAGAGAAGACATCTTTGAGCGAGATCCCATAGACTACGTCCCAGACGAGGAGGTGGAGGAAGAGCTGGAGGCGCTGCTGGAAGAAGTAGTAGAAGCGGAAGCGGCTGATAGGAGCTGGCTGGGCTGGTTGAGCAGGCTACGACCGGATGGACTGGCTCCAGCGAATTCATGGAATTCGCGTTGAATTGAGCATCAGCATAGCGATACTGAGTCATGGCATGCGCATTGTGATACCCCTGCATAAGATACCCAAGCTTAGCAAATCTTGATCGATTACATTAGAACCATGCACAAATTTTCAGGACCGAAGCTCAAAGACCCTTCCAAGCAAGTTTTGCAAGATGATCCGCTTTCTTTTTGCTGTTCTTGATCATGCCCAAATGCTTCAAATCTGCTAACGCTCTGGAGAAGAGCGCCAGAGCCTTTTGCTGCTCTACGTCCTCATCTTCTGTACCTTCTACGCCCACTATGGTCCCGAATGCTGACCATAAGTCCGCCGCATTGATGAGAGACCCTGACTCAAGATACAGCTGATACAGAATAGCCGTAGCTGGCTGAGTAGCAGACAAGCCTCCATCCGCTCCGCCACAGCAGTCACAGCCGAGATAGTCGTGTGGCGAGCTGAGTGCGCGTTCGATCGCGAATCGTGGTCTTGGGGTGAAGACTTCGCGGTGCGGAGACTTCAAATCGTACATCAGAACTTCGCTCAAAAACAAGTCTTGAGGATTGATCAGAGTCTTCTGGAAGTAGTCTAGGAGCTCAGCACAAGCACGATCAACGATCTTAGTGTAGACAACATCTTCTGGAGAAAGAACAGAGGTGTTCTTACTCAGTGAGACCTTTTGCGCAACAACAGTCGTACGCAGGGTTTCGTGGTGGACGTCATATTGACTTCGCAGAGGTTTAGAGTCCTCCAGATTGCTGATGAGTGGTTGAATCTCGTTCACGATTTCGACGAGGTCGCTTGTAGGTGCCGCTTCCGCCAGGTCGTGGAGTAGTTGTTCCATCATGTCTGATGGCAGCTTCTTGAAGGAGGAGAATATTTCTTCGAGGATTGCGGAACCGGCTAGCTGACCGGACATCGCTTGGATGTACATCTCGGACCAGGAAGCATTGGTTTTGCAGGTTGGGCAGGATTGCATCCTGAGCAGCAAGTCGGTAGCGCTGAAAATCTCACGCAAGGCTCTTCGATTATCATCAAGCTCGGCAACTACACATTCGTGCAGACCCTCATCATCATTAAGCAGCTCCCGTACCGTTTCGAATTGTTTCTCCTGGATTAAGTCCTGTGCGTACCTGCTTAATCTCAGCACTTGTCACAGCACGGTGAACAATCGGGAAGATCATACTTTTTAAATGAGGATAGGTTACGTATTGCCTCGTAGTGCTCTTTCTGTAGCGGAGGAGATTCGATATCCGCGTTCAGGAGTGTACTCAAAGGGTTAGCGAAGAAATGTGTCATGTAGGCATACTAGTTTCATCTCAGCAATTTTCGACTCGACTCAAGCTATGTCAAGCACCCTACCTTCAAGGTTTGAGTAAAGCTGAATGGGCTTTGCACATAGTCTCTTGAATGTTGGAGTATAGTCCTACTCAGTCCTGGACCCAGTAGCAGGTCTGACCGTCCACAGTGAATAGCTCTGAAGATGTCTTCGGTATCAATTGTATCGATGTGAAATAGAGCGCCTTGAAGACGTCTAATGGTATCACGAGACAACTTCTCTTGGAAAAGGTCGACAGACGTCGCAATACTGAAAAGTAATATAAACGGTATTCTATCGATCCATGAACTGCAATGGTCAGTAATGAATCTTACGACATACAGCATTATTACCTCAGAACTTCAGTGAGGTCTGCTAATAGTTGAGCATCAAAGGCTTCGCTGTCCTGGAACGATAGTATGACCTTTTTGATTGCGTGAGTTTGTACATAGTCGAAGAGAATCTGGAGGTCGTAGTTCAATTGCCGGCCATCCTATAGGGATCAGTGAGGACTTTCGATCTCATCAATGAAAGCCGACCTTTGATCCATTCATGGCAGTCTCCTCGTCGAGTGCCATGGTTTGACTTGTTGCATGCTGATTGATATATTTCAGAATAGTCTTGAGGTTCGGGCTCTGACCAGAACTCAGTGCTATTGAGATGGCACGCTCTTGAGCATTGACACTCTTTCCAATTGATTCGAACAGCTCAGAAGAGCCGCTGCTGTCTGGGCCGGACACCACCAAGCCTGTGCAGATTTTGCCATTGAAACTTGACTAACATCAATAAAAAACCCTTCTAACAAACGGAAGTACCTACTTTGCGGCATCTTCGTCTTGAATGAATGACACTACTTCTTGAAAGGTGTCAGCGTTCGCGCTATGAATGAATTTCTGCCAAATCAGCACTTGCACGTTATGATATAATATTCTCTCAGATTGATTTACATTGATGAGAATCTGTTTTGGCTGCCAAGCCTTCTCAAAGCTCGCATATCGAGCTTTTATACTCTCCAACCGTTCTACACCCCTCAGGAGCGGCACAAATGGAGGTCCACGGTCTTGAGCATCGGGCGAGCTCGCTCGCGCCGTCCTTCTTCGTTTTGTAGGCCGTGGAGCTCTCTCGTCTGCTCCATCCGGTGTGAAGGCATAACAAGCCTATACACATCATCATTAACAGACCGTTTTGGGGACTTCCGTACTACGCAAACCTCGTATTCGATCATTTCGTTGTTCAATGAGGTTGTTATGCCCTGAGTTGATATTGGGGGCAAGGAAGACAAATGCCCTGACAAGCGTGCGGTGAAGCGGGAGCGGCGATCAGGGTCCAACAGCCTTGCAGGGCGAGAAAATTCATCGTCCAATTTCGGGATACACTTGGTGCATGATTCAAAACGCGAACAAATAATACATTCGGCTGACAGCATGAGGCCAGAACTGAATGTTACATCCAAGTTCAACCCAAGCGTAGGCGAAGCCGTGAGAGGTCTACGAAGCAATTGCTATGGCGTGTTGTGTTTGACCTAAATTGATCTTGATCGCTCTTTCCTCCGAGGTGACACTAGCTGAGACTCAATACTTCACTGGCTGTGTTGGCCGCTTTTTATGTATCTAATCCGGCTTTGTACCCGTTCAAATCGTCACGCACATCATCGTTTCCAAAATCTTCCTTTGATAACAACATACAAAATGTCAACCAGCGGTGCACTCTATTCGAGCGCTTCCCTCAAAGCTGCGAATGCGCCAGCGTACAGCTCAATGGCGGGCAAGCTGGACCCTTTGTTGCTGGAGGCACTGAAGGACATGAACTTTGAGTATATGACACCGGTCCAGAGTAAAGTGTTATGTGGATTGCCATCTCTGAAGAGCGACTGCCTCGTCCAGGCAAAGACAGGCACAGGTAAAACGACTGCATTCCTTCTTCCAGCAATTCAGAATACCCTCCAGGATGCCCCGCGCAAGGGACAGGTCTCAGTTCTTGTGATGTCTCCCACACGAGAACTGGCCCTTCAGATTGCAGCAGAAGCGTCAAGACTAGTCGCAAGACTGAAGCAACCATTGCAAGTCCATACAGCCTTTGGTGGTACAACAAAACCAAGTAATCTCAGCAAGTTCAGGAACGGCGACCCAAAAATTCTGGTGGCCACTCCAGGTAGATTGAACGATTACCTCAGCGAGGATGATGTGAGAGCTAAATTTGACGGGATGAAGACTTTGATTCTAGACGAAGCAGATAGGATGCTTGACGCTGGTACGTTTTCAGGAGAGCTCACGAAATTAAAATTTGTGGCTGACAATCACAGGCTTCCTTCCTGATATTCTCAAAGTACTCCGCGCGCTTCCCCCAAAACGAAACAGTCAATGGCAAGGCATGTGCTTTTCCGCCACCATTCCGCCCAAGATGCAACAAGTTCTCTCCAATGTTCTTGCGAAAGATCATGTCTCAATCTCAACGATCGACGCCTCGGAACCTCCAACGCTCGCTAAGGTACCTCAGTACTCTGTCGTCATACCCAAGATCGAGGATACATTCCACGCTATCCTGTCCATAATCGAAGAGGAAATTAAAATCACGGAGGGGGAGTCCAAAATCATTGTATTCGGCACGACAGCGAATCTTGTTGCGTTGTACGCTGAACTGTTCGAGAGATTGACGCCTCTAAAAGTCTACGCATTACACAGCCGTATGTCTCAACCGGCCCGGACTAAAGCAACTGACATCTTCAAATCTGCAACAAGCGGCGTTATGTTTGCTACGGATGTCATCGGTCGAGGCATGGACTTTCCGGATGTCTCGCTCGTCCTGCAGGTGGGATTGCCTGTAGATGCCGATGCATACACTCATCGCGTTGGTCGAACTGCTCGCGCTGGTAAAGACGGACGTGCGATTCTTCTACTTACAGAAGCGGAATCCTTCTACCTGAAAGTAAATCGTCAATTCCCTATCAACCCCTATCCCGCTTCTGACAAGATCGTAAACAACACTACCTCGTCACGCAAGATATCAGATGCTTTGCACAGAACAGATGCTAAAAGCAAGCAAAAGGCCTACTCAGCGTACCTTGGCTTCATGAAGGTGTTCCTGAACAAGATGCAGATCAATGCCGCTGACTTGGTGCAAATGGCGAACGTGTTTGCATTGAAGGGTATGGAGAGCGGCGAGGTGCCAGAGATGGAGAAAAAAACGATTGGCAAGATGGGCCTGAAGGGTGTCCCAGGCATTCGCTATGCTCAAGGGTCTGTAGATGATCACCCAGGCACCAAGAGAAGGGCACCTACCGAGGATAAAGCGCCAGCCGCCGATGCTCCTTCCAGAAGACTCAGACACCAGGGTCTTCCCGAGCCTTTGGGTGCCAACGGAGGCGCGAATGGATTTGGAGGTCAAGGTCGGGGAGCTCACCAGGTACGTGGAGGTAGAGGATCTGGGAATGGTGGCCGTGACATGCGCGGTGGTGGAGCCCCTGCTAGGGGAGACTCTAGCATGCGTGGAGGGAGAGGAATGCGAGGGTCTGGAAGGGGAAGAGATTACAACCTAGGTTGATTCGGATGAGGGTGTGGGAGCAAAGGTCACATTAGGACGTTCTTGCTTAGTGGAGACGCGGTGAGAATGGGGCCCTGCCGAGTCGATTGAGAGATGGGATGCATCAGGTTGTATATTAGTAGATGGAAGCAATGCTTGGATTGCATTAGTGACATAGACTTTCCTTGTATGTACTTATTAGTTGCTAGCATTTGAGCCCAGCCTCACCTCTACTCCTGCTATCTACTTACCAATGAGAATACCCACGAAACGCAGCCTACGTGCTCTCGGTGGTATAGCCAGATGTGTCCCGAATGACCGGCAACATTCGGCCATATCACCAAAATGCGTTAGCCGGCTAAGGTAAGTTACTTCTGTAGCACGTCCTAATGACCGTTTATCGCCGTGGAGGACATTGCAAAGGGAATCTAAATATGCGATTTGCAGAAGAATGACTTCATGACGCGGAACTGCCATTCGTAGCTCTCTGCTCTTTAAAGTGCATTGACAGATGGTACCTTGCCCCTGAAATCTGCCACAGCCAGCTCATCGAATGATCCTGTAACAGTAACTTGCTCTCCTTTCCAGCGAGCTCTTTCCAACGGTCGCGGCGTTCCTTCCGTGACCCATCGGAGCTGACTTTGCCCGAAGACCCAAGCAGGATTTGTTGATATCCCCTTCAGCCTCGTCACCGACACACGACGTTGAAGGTTGCCATGGAACCAACTTTAGTGGCTCCCGCCCCAGACATAAATACCGCGCTCCTCTCTCTCTCTCCTTCTCTCCTCACCAAAAGGTATATTGGTCACCCACATGCTTACAGACAAACTGACACTCCCTTTCCCATATTCATCAAGCACAAGCAAGATGTCTAGCCTCTTCACTGCCAGCACCACCCCATTCTCGAGCACCGTTGCCAGTTTCGACTGGTCAACACTCTCAGGAAAGTGCCTCACCGCCGCTGTTTGTGCTCTGGGCTGGTGGCTTACACTTCCACCACCAGCCCATGCACGGAGAGTCGGTATATGGCCTTTTGCGACGACGCTATCTACACGTCCTCTCCCAGATCTGAGTCCCTTTGCAAGCGAGCAGTCTCGGCTGTTTGTGCGCGCTGCGGCCAATGATGACTTGAGGTTCTGCTATCAGAACCAATTCGAGACGTACTACAGCCCAAGCCTAGCTCATGGGGTGATAAAGGCCTCCGGGACTTTTGAATCTTGTGAGGGACGGCGTCAGGCTAAGACGGTGCGCTTTGTTGAGGAAGATGAGGTACTCCTAGTGAACAGTTGGATTATTCCCGGGCTCCATCAGCATCAGAAGGCTTCAACGCCCTATGATGTTGAGGAAAAAGAGCTAGACGATCAGGAGGTTTCTGCTCAGCCGAAGCCAGAGCCGGTCGTAAAACGCCATGTTCACTTCGATGACTATAACTCTTACCTTGACGTCGAAAATTATTTGGAGCCCGATGCGCATAACCAGCTCTCCTTCCCAAGGACAACATATCCTCGAGAGGTACCTGACTTTGAAGTGGACGATGGCGACGGCGACATTGCGATGGAAGACTTTGATGCCCCAGGAACTTTGGCGAGTATTGAGTCCCTTGTGGACGCCTTCGCTCTCCTGAGCTTGGACTAGGGCATTTATGTTTCTTGAGTACACAGTAAGTCTTGCGCGAGAATGGTAACTTCTTCTTGATTCCACTGAAAACTCACAAAAACCAAAAAAAATTAAAAAGCCTTCGGGCACCAAACATACAAAAAATTCACTTCTGGCGGGCCGGTTCATTGAGAGAGCACTTTTGCCCTTTATCAAGGCTTTTAATACAGCGCCTCCACTGTCGCGAGTCTTCACACTGGCACTTGCTTTCCTCAGCACTTGCTTTTCAGCGTGTGATTCTCTGGGTAGATACTGCTGATTGCGAGAGTCTAACCAGGTACCTTGCTCCTCTACTCTTCGACAACTCACGGCACCAATAGAAATGCCCACTTTTTTTTCATTGAGGTCGCTGGCTTGACCAGGGTCTTGGAGAAGATAATACATACGAGGGTATGGCAGACCTGCTGCCGGGATAGGTGGCTGTTGCAAGGGCTACAGAGTCGGAGATCAATACAAAATACATGTGGAAGAGCCATGGCAGTGGTAGCTGGGAGGGTACCAAAGCCGAAAGGTTTGAAAACACACGTCTAGGCGAATAAACAAAGAGGCATGAAGAGGTACATGCCGAAGACCATAGATTATGCATACAGAAGAGTAGTGGTGTAGTCGACCGCCAGGTCGATCGAAGTTCGCAAGTATGCTTGGAGGGCCTCACGTGCTGCTTAGGTCGACTGTGCTGGAGTCCAAGACTGCCTGACAGCCAGGGACATGGGGTTTGTGGAGGAGGTGGAGGGGCAAGAATGGGCGTCGAGTGATAGACGATACGCACCGAGGTCACTGTGCACAGTAATCACTCATCATTGTCTTAGAATAAGAGACTTGGAGTAGGAGCATCAATGGAGGGGATATAGTCTTAACGTTGCGTCCTGACCTCTCTCGCAGCTGCATTGCACAGCTCCACCTTTATACCAGCCCCAGTCAAGACATGTATCCAAAGTCTTTGCGTATCACTTAGCCGGTCGTTCTCACTCTTGACCTCCGAGAACATTACCTCCCCATTCTCGGGATGCCACAGGAATAGATCAGGTATCCCACCACCTCGTTGTTGATATTCTTGGGCCATAACTTTGCAGACGGTGGCTAGAGCCTCATCTTTGAAACACAAGACAATTTCCCGTAGGTCGTCTATGTCGTAAGACCAATCGATGCCGACAATACAGGTCTGCTTTTCCTGCTCGCGGTCGTAGACTTTTTGTAGGAGTTTCGAGGCGTCGCCGTTAGCGATCTCGACAAGGCGATGATTGATCTCTGATGCTCGAGATAGATAGAAGGCGTCGGTGTGGAGATCAAGTGGACAAGTCTGGTAGGGCGTCTGGAAGACATTGGGAATGTAGGTAAAGAGGACGTCGTAGAAGAGGTAGCCGAAGAGTGTTCGTACGATGCCTCCTTCCGAATGGTAGCCTTTCCAGCCCTGGTCTCGGTACCAGCTAAGGCACATAGCTTCAACGCTGCATTCGCCGCCAACTTCTCTTTCGTCAACCCAAATCGTCTTGCCACCCCTTCGTGGAGCTGCAGGCTCGCTGTCTCTTCGATTGCCATTCCGACTCGGCGTATTTTCTTTCTCTATCCGAATCCCCTCGACCGTTCTCTCCAATGGCTTGGCTAACCGCACATGTCCGAAGTCGTGCTGCTCTCGTTTGACTATTTTCAGAGACTTTTCCAGCTTCATGACACGCTTCTGTAGATCGTAATGATATATGAGGTGGCACTCCCTGTCTTGAAGGCCATCTTCACATGTTTGCAGAGCAACTCTCTTCCAGTGCTTCTTTTGAGCATCTTCGGACCGCCCATCATCAGGCTTGAGCGCCCACATGTAATGTTCTTCAAGCAAAGCCTTGCGCTGGTACCAACCTCCACGTCTTGCAGCATGGAATAGGTGCTGATCTAGAAGCTCGGTCAACATCTGACGTTCCCGCAGATGTTCCTTAAAGCGGCCGAGGACGTAAGTGCCTTTGTGGACAATCCTAGTGTATACCCACGCTGGTGAGAAGCGGCGAAGATACGCGCCCTCTCCACTTTCGTAGACACGGTCCTCCTTCCTTTGCTCTTCTGCAAGGATGACTTTCCACCTCGGATAGACATCCTCGAAAGTGTCTTTGACTGTTTGTAGACCGTCCTTTCTTACGGTGCCATTGAACTCAAGAATGAAGTCTATTCGAAACTGTGTGCGGATTGAGGCTTCGAATTTCAACAGGTCTGACCTGGTGGCGAAGATGTTGGTTGATCTGGAAACAATGTAGTCTGGAAAGTTACGTCTCGATATTCTGGCAAGGATGATGGTGGTAAGGGACTTCTCGGTCCATTCTGTCGAGCGGTAAAAGACTAGATGGACCCGCTCAAATAACCTCAAAGCTGGCGCTGAGAGGCGTATGCAAGGACCTGTGCTAGCAAGTATCTTTCGTACAAAGTGAGAATCTCTATTGACATTCCTGCCATCTAGTTCTTCCTTTCCCTCAAGGTATACCTCGTCGTCCATTTGCCCATGTTCCGACTTGCTGGACTCTTCTGTCTCCGATCTTCTCAGAGAGCCCCAGCCAATACCACCTTGACCCTGACTTCTTTTGTGTAGCGCTTTCAGTAGATCGCTCTTGTTCTTGCCTTGTACGAGTACTTTTGCCTCCTTGGCGAGTGCTTTAAGCTCGTCAAGCTTCAAGAGAGACGAGGCCACTTCCAAGGTGTCGATGTGGTTCTCAGACGAGTCGGCAAACGTGAAATTGTCTCCTAGTATGGTATCTTGAGGGGCTTCTCTTTCTCCCGGATTTGTTTGGGCAGGAGCAGCCACCGCTGGAAGACTGCGTGGGTCTAGAAGGTCTTCGGCAGCTGCGGGTAGGTCTGCAATATCGCCATAGTATCCTAGACGATTGATTCGATGCCATGCTGCTGTTTTGCGAAGGAATAGCCGTACGTACCTGTGGCAGACGTCAGTACTATAATGACTGGAATATTCATCAAGGCTCTTACCTACAGATACTGTCCCTCGTAACTCAGACCCTTCCACTGTTCGAATACGGCCATTTCGGCTTCATCGAAAAGATGTGACTCATCTTCGAGCACCGTTTCTAATGCAAGGTTGAATGCATCTACGTATATCGAGCTCTTCCCCTGAACCCATTTTCTCTGGCCCAACCTTTCTTTCAGGTCGAGGTTTTGTGCTTCAGCCGCTCTAGTCGCCTCGTACTCTGCAATCGCCTCCTTGTCGGTCTTAATTGGTGGCAGGGCACTCTCCAACTCCGTCTTGCGGACTGCCTCTGGTGGGAAGTCGTCATCATCGTCATCAGATTCTGCCTCCGAGTCTGGGATCTCCCTTAACGTCTTTCGGGGGATCTTCGATGGACTCTCGCTCCTTTCGATAGGATTCTCATCCTCTGACTCGTCTCTACGCGATAGAGAGCTATCTATGCTGTCCAATCTCTTCAGCCGCTTTGCCGTAGGGGTCTCGAAACCGTCGTGAAAATTCGTGGATGGGGGATGCCGAATACGATTTCCAAGCATCTGGTTGTGGAATGCAGGGTTTTGTGACTGCAAGGCCATGACATACCACGAAATCTCTAGTATCTAGGAATGCCTTCAAGTCGCAATAATCGACTTACGTCGCGTAAGACGCGCCTGGCGCTAAGCAGAGTGGTCTTGGCAAAGTCCATGCGGAGAAAACCAACTGCGCAAACATTGGCAGTATACGATCACTGCGCAAAGAACGTTGGCAATATGGCGGACCCAAATTCTCGCAATATGCCAGGGACCTCTGGATCCACTACTCCCTTACCGCCAATCGACAATATCCACAACATCCAGCCCAACTTCCAGATAACTGAAGAGCCTCCCCTGCTCCAAGTCCTAGACGGTGACCAGGTAGACACTGAGATGCCAGAAGCTGCTGTAATTTCCATTGATCGCTATTATTACACTTTGTTAGGCTGACTATAGCCTCCTATGCAGCCTGCGACTACGCCACAACAAAGTCAACCTCCAGCCATTCCTACCAACTCTGCGCCCCAGCGAACAGCAACGCCTACACGGCATGTCAATGGCACTGCTGAAGCCGTATCGTCCATGCCAGCGAAAGCAGCTTCTCATGGCGCCCCAGCAAGACGCTATCTCAACGAGAAGGTTACGGGCGTTCTACTGGAGGGAATGAAGAGGTTGGCGGCTGAGCAGTACGTAGGCCTTCGGAGTTTTTGAAAATGAGATAATACTGATAGCGTTTGGTTCTAGGCCTGAGGACCCACTGAGGGTCCTGGGAGAGTTCTTATTGCAGAGAAGTAGGGAGCTGGAGGGTACATCATGAGATGAATAGAATCCACGCATGCATAGCGAAGGCGTCGTTGGGATACCTGGGCTTTTCTATACCCACCATTGCAATTGATGGGTGTGAACCTGAGACATCATGTGAAGTCACATTGGAAAAAGATCAGCAAGATTTGACAAATTTTGAATTGATTCGCCTTGCATGTCTTGGCTGTGCACCTGCACAGAGATTTTGCTCAAAGCTTGAATGACTCTCATCATACCGCGATCCATCCCCAGATTTTCCACCACGCTACATGCTAAGCCTAGGCCACCATCGTGCTTGCAGTGGCACTCTCGTATCTCCAGGTTGGTGGTAGAACGCCAACGGACTTGTAGTATCGCGACAGGCGGTGAATGCGGGATTCGACGAGAATGAGGCGGAATTTAGAGTCCTTGTCCTTTCGGTTGCGCTCGAGATGCTTTCGGACGGCGACGGCCTATAGATTGTCAGTGCCAGAGTCCTGCTGTGGGTCGGTGGGTCTTGGGCTCAACGCAACCTTCTTGATCAACATGTAGAGGTCCTCGGGTATCTCTGGTGCGAGGCCTGTCATGTAGAAATCACTCTGTCAGTCAAAGACCAATCAAAGGCAGTGTTGTATGTGTATGTCCATAGAGCCAAGTCTGAGCTCTTTCACACTGGGTGTACCATACCGTTGGACTTGAGGATTCGGAGGATCTTGTTACCTGTGGCGCTATGTTAGTCCTGCAGTCGCTGATATGCAGCAAGAAGACAGAGTCTTACCAGTGACGACCTTGACCTGAGCAATACCTTGGGAGTCCCTAAGCACGACACCAATTTGCGATGGCGTTGCGCCCTTCTTTGCGAGTTTGCAGATCTGCTCGACCACCAAGTCAGGGGTCATCTTGAGCCATGATGGCGGTGTTCGGGAGTATGGGATCGCTGAGGCTGATATGCCTTTACCGTTGCTGTGGAGGCGACCCATGATTGCTGGTTGTCGATGTTGACATTGTTCTGGTCGTGGATCCTTAGATGTGGTGGGTGCCAAGCCGCCAAGTCTTGCGCTAAAATTCAAGCGAATGCGGCTCTTAAAAAAGGGTTTTTTTACTACCTTAATTCTTCCTTCTACCTTATCTCGTCCAGCGCCCGTCTACGAGAACACTGCTGTCACTCATGATTGAATGACTGGTAAAAGTCTATCACAGTTTTTCAATTTACATGGATCGAAGATGAGAACGGCGGAAAAACTTTGCATGAAGGTACGTTCTTTGCACCTACTTGTTGCTACTATCTTCCTTGAGCATTACATGATGATATCTCTAAATTACACAATATTTCTGGTACCTCTTATGTCAGAGTTGGAGTCTTAACGGACCTCAATTCGATGATCTACATGGACTTCTGATCTCGTGCTCACACCTTCCAATTACCATTCAAGCATGGCATGCTTGTTCACTTTCAACGGTCCTGGTCACTGACATGATGTACGTATTAGGAATGTCTAACCAGAAGGTCTTCATCAGGCATCTTGCTCCATCAATTGGGTTTGTTTTGTTGTGGAAGAACAAGCTAGTGTAGAACATCAGGACCTGGGGTGGCGCAGATTCTCAAGGCATCAGAGGCGACTAGGGTAGCTTTGAATAAAATCCAAGCGTCAATGATTGCACATTCAAAAGCTGTAGTGTCCTCGGCAACAGTCAGGCAGGACTGGTGCTAGCCCGCGATATTTGTCAACACTTAACTTGTGCCACCCACCATTCGCTAACATTTCTACTACTTCATTACACATAGTGCTACTCAAATTTCAACGCTTTTGCAATATACAGGATGACCACAACTATTGGCGACCTTCCCAACGAGCTGCTTTCAGCCCTCTTCGAGAATGTCGTCCATTGCAAAAGGGAGGATAAATTCCCTAATAGCTTTGGCCTGAAGAGGGCTGTAAGAGCCTCACAAAACGTGGATCTACGGATGCAGCATTTGGTCAAAGGAGCGATGACACCGGACAGCCTAAGATTCACAGCAACCGGCTCCATCGGACAGGTCAATCAACGATGGCATGAATGTGCGCTTGCATTTGCTTGAAGACATCTTTACGTCTTTCAATGGCGAGGAAATCAAGAGTCGGTCCTCCCCTCAGTGTTTACAGCTAATAGTTGACGCTGGCCTCGAAGGTACCCCAGCCCGGCCTCCGCCGTCGACTATCAAACATGCCTACAAAAGACGCGATGGATCATATCCGCTACTCTTTCTTGCAGAAAACGGCGAAAATCTTCCAAGGTTGCCGTCAACGATGAGCGTTTGTCCGAAGCATCTGGTTCGATAGCGATCACAAGGCAAATGATAGCACCATGATATCCAGCAGCCTTCGACAGTGCAAAGCCTTGTAAATCTAGTGTTGCCGTGGAAATGAATCGGGGCGGCCATGTAGCAGACCTGGCACAACCATTCGGGTTACCGGAGCAATCTCCACCCACTGTGTCTCTCAAAATTCGAGTAGTCAATCCAGTCGTGATATCTCGAGACACTGTGGATGCGGAAGATAGAACTCCTTTCTCGAGTCAAACCGGCCTGAGAACGGCATGGGAGCCAAAACAAGGGGGCAGCGTCCACAGTGGAGCTTCGGAGTCTGCAAGCGTCGACTTCAGCAGACTACGTCGCCTGACAATTGCTGGAAAGTCCAACGTGAATGATCTCACATCAAACGACCTGAGCGCTCTGGCCCGCACGTCCAATAAGCTGCAAGAACTGCACCTCATCAACACATACAGCTAACGAAGAGGATCGCAGACCTTGTGCACTCTTTTCAGTCGAGTTTGAGAATCATTGATCTTGGCGGCTCCTTGACGTTTTATCTCGGCACAACACACATGCTTGGTGGTGCTCGGGTGCTTGCCGAGATCGCTCGATGTATTAGCTTCGCAGTCTAACAGTCGACTCAAGTCGCACATGCATAGCCCTCTTTAGTAATTCGGAAGTTACCTGGAGCGGTCTTGTCTGAATACGTATCAGTCTTACCGATCAAACTTATCTTCCTGGCCAGGGCAATGGTGACGTTACCATACTCCACCAGCTACTTGATCTGGCACGCGCCTTCATGACGCTACAGCCGCAGTGACAACCACAAGTGGAGATCTCCTTGTACACTTGGCTCTTTGAACCCAGGTCTAGATGCGTGCATGGAAGATACGATGGGAGCAATCTGTGATCGTCTGAACATGAGAAGATAAAGACATGGCCATCAAAGAAAAAGCTTCGGGCATCAAATGGGTATTGGAGCAATTGCATGTCGGAGGACTTCATAGATGCTCTGATTACGCGATCAAGCTCCGTCTGAGCCATGGAATAAGAAAGTAGTGGCTCAGTCGATTCTGTTATGTACGCTAGTGCTCTCTCGCTAATCAAGCCAAGTCTTACACAAGCTTATGTGATTCGGGGCCGATATTTCTGTCTATTTATTCACATTGGAGTCATTGCGCAAAACGTGAGCCAGAAAATCCCCAACTTTTGCTCCCTGAGCTTCGCGCCCTCCTCTTTTAGGCTCTTTTAGACCGAATCTTACATAAAAAAATGCCTAGATTTTGGCTCAGGCCATCGATTCGGCACTCGTCTCTGACGAATTGAGAGAGGCTTGTGAACCAGAAGACCTCAAGGATCCTTCTGAGGTCCCATGTTTCTTCATGACATACGCAAAGTACTCGAAAACTCCGCCGCCTGGCCTATCAGGAAGCGTTTCAACTTTCAGATCCCATGCCATTTCCCGAGCAAGCAATGGCTTTATGAAGTGGGGCTGGCGATAGGTTATATAGAGGAATATTCCGCCTGGTACCAAAACCCGGACTACTTCTGACAGATAGCTGTCTATATTAGTCCTTACATCGTCCGGGGGATCCCACATCGACCCGTGAAACATCGAGTCCATCGTGGCTTTGTCGATGGCAATGTCGAATGAACACGAATCCAATGCCATATCTCTTACGTCCATCACTTCCCATTCAACATTCAGGTCTTTGTATCTCGCCTTCATGGCAATAATCACCACTTCTGAAAAGTCGATATTTGTTTGTCGGGTAAAACCAAGCGTTTGTAGGTCTGCGGTTAGGGTCTGTGCGTCTCTCCGTTAGCAATTGGACTACAAAGGTATATTGGGGGGAGGCGAATACATCAGGGAGAGACCATTGAGGAGAGGAGATCACATCAGGGAGAGACCCACGCTGTTGCCACACCCCAGGTGGAGGATTCTTGGGTCTTTAAAATCGCCCGTTCTGAATAATTTCGATGTTAGTGTTACTCAATTGGGACCAACTTTGAGTTGGGGGGACACCACTTGGCAATGGGAGCTGTCACAACCGTGGCATGTGCGAGGGCTATAGAGACTGAGATGATAAAGAAGACGTATAGAAGAGCGAAGGGTTCGGCTTTCCTGACCGAACTTGAGTCGCGATCAAGCGATCAGTCGCTCTAGAATGGACTCGAAATTCAAATTGGTTGCTCAAATCGATAAAGCTTTGTGCTCACGGCGGTAAAATAACACTGCAGGGAGGCCGAGAGCAAAAAAGTAACATACAACTGTCTCCTGAACCATGCCTCCACCTGCTCCCAAGTACGAAACCAGTCGTATGTTTCTAGCTCTTCACCATCGTCGTTCTTGTACCTTTCGTCCCAATATTGTACGTGGGCAAGCTCGTCATTGTCTGGACCCATAGCTGCAGTATGACCCAATGTGGAGAATGTGGGTGCAGGAGTAGGCCTTGAGCACAGGTAATGAGCACGATTTGGCACCCTTTCTGCTCTTGCAAAATTCCAACGACGTTGTTCCTAGCTCACCCTGATCGCATACAGGCCAGCTTCCCGCTTTTGTAGAGTATCGGCTGCGTGATTCTTCGCTCAATGCTATAGACGACAGCTAGGCTTCCAGCTCGTGTAGGCCCTCAATGAGGTAATTCTTTCGTCAAGAGTAATTCTTTCGTCAAGAGTATCATGTCCAGCCGGTCGTCGAGCTCTTATTGACTATCACCGCTGTGGTTCTCTACGCAAAGATTTTGAGTTATGGATCGTTTTGAGAGGCTCGTGACGGGTGGACTGCTGGGTTTTAGTCTCAACTTGTGGTAAACAGTCAAATCTTTCGCTCTTGCAAACTTTGGACAGTGCGACTCTTCGCTTAAGGATATAAATTTTCAGTCTGCCTTCTAGCTCTTGCAACGCCTCAGAAGTGCCTTTCCTCGTCCAATGTATAGGATACTGCCAATTGGTTTCTGGCTTTTGCAATGACTTAATGCTCAAGGGTGTAGGGTACTGTACGGCGAAGGGTAAGAATTTGGCGCTCAAAAGTGGGACATCTACACCACTTTCAAACTTGCAGAGGTGAATATAAGAGCAGAGCAGAAAGACTGAAGAAAATCGTTGCTTCTACATACAGGACTTCGTGCGGAACTTTTATTCACGCGAAGAAGCATTGAGCTCTTAACCAAATCAAGTTAGGCTCGCTCTCAAATCACCCACGTAACCTTCTTCCGAGCTTCCCCAAGCGCCAGGGCGTGCAATCTAAATCTGCGAAGACCGGCAACGTACGCTCGAGGTCATACTCTAAAAAGGGGCCTGCCATTCCGACATTCCCTGTCCATGACATAAGAGAGCATATCAGACGAAAGTCAGGAACCCTCGGTGTTGGGGATTGGTACTTGAAACCCATGTAGCCAGACAATCATGATTCCCAACGATTGCCAAACTCCCAGCAGCACCTCTATCCATCGGGTGCTGAAATGCAGATAATCTCACTGCAGTGATCAGCCTACAAAACTAGGAATTGCTCCGAGATGATCGTCAAATGACACTAGATCCTAATACCGCATCCGCATTTCCTATACGTCACAGGGCGCTTACAGCTGACGTTGACTGGCTGTATGACAATGCCAGCACCCGTCGAGTCCTTGCTACGGCCGAGTCCTCGCCCCTAGTTGTATTGAAGATAATTAGCCATCTTCTTGTATATAGCACTGGTAGGCCCTGCGCGTCTCCTACTCATCTTTGAATTCTTTGTTGCTGCTTTTTCATGGCGCACTCGACATCTTCCGTCATAGACGACAACCCTGCGTACATTGAAAACAGCACTATACTTCGCGAGCTAAATGCTAGGGAATTAGCAAAGAACGTAAGAGTTGCATGGGCTGTAAGCTCTCGGTCTAAACATTCAGCTGATGATAGAACATTACCGAGTAGTTGGACGACGCAAGATCGTCTCACCGAGAGAACGTCGTAGCGCAAGGTTCTCGTAAAGCGTCGACCTCGCCATGGCGCTTCTCAAAACCCAAGCCGCCCCAAAAGTTCGCTAATTCCTCTGGGCTAAAGCCTTTGAATTCCAAGCATTGGAGCGCTGAGCTTGGAACGGGCGAAGATGAGGTCCTCATTGTCGCCGTGCACGGGCTCAACGGAGATCTGATGAAAACGTGGACGCACGAGGGGAGCGGAAAGATGTGGCTTCGCGATTTCCTTCCGCATGCTCTGCCTCAGGCACGAATCTATACTTACGGCTATGACTCTCAAATCCCCAGCTTAACAACGGCCACTATCAGCGACTATGGTGAGATGTTGTTGAATGCAATACATAGCGTACGAACTAGCGACAATGAGGTACGCACAATTTGGCACCTGACCAATTAGACCCCAACCTAAGATAGATCGAACCCAATAGAAACGACGCTGATCAACCCTTAGAAAAGACGCCCAATCATCCTCCTCGCTCATTCTCTTGGGGGGCTCGTGTGTAAAAAGGCGGGTTGACAGCCTCACTACAATGTCAGCTCAAGAACGCTCACAATGTGCCCTCCAGGCCCTCATTATTGCCCGCAACCAAGGTGGTCGTCACGAGGGATACGCAAATATTTACTCCTCGACGGCTGCTATCATGTTCTTTGGTACACCCCACAACGGCTCTTATCTCGCCGCTTGGGGCACACGGCTCTCCAGAATGCTATACGTGTCAAGCACAAGGCGCAAAATCATCGAGTCACTGACTGTCGGGTCTGAAATTCTTAACGATATCACTGCATCTTTCGCGCCATGCCTGAACGATCTAGTCATCGTCTCGGTTATAGAGTTAAGACCAATAGGGTTACTAGGATTACTCGGTGTCGTTGTCTCAAAGGAATCTGCCCGAATGGCAGTGGGGTCTTCCGTGTCCCTGGACCGTGACCACCGTGGAATCTGCCGTTTCGAGGATGCCGCGGACAACGACTACATCCAAATTGAAAGAGAGTTGAAGCGCCTTAGCTCGCTTGCCACCGACAAGCGCCTGCAGGTAGAAGCTACAGAAGCATATAACAATGGCAAGTACTACCCATCTGTCTGCAAGAACTCGCGCTAATTGCAAGTCAAGATCCCGAAAATAGCGGAACGGATAACAGTCTTAGCCCGTGTCTCAATGCGATGGGTAACCTGAGTGGTCCAGGTCTTGAAGAATCTGCTCTGAGACCTGCTCAGGGAACCTGCGAATGGTTTCTCAAAGAGCCTATGTTTGAAGAATGGCTGGCCGGTACGTCATCCTTTTCGAGTACTTGTTCGGAAATTGTACGGCTTGCTACTCCCCAAAACAAGCCTCACGATTCGTGCTTCGTTGCACAAGAGCGTCATGAGGAAAAATCAATACTGACTTCGAGATCTTATAGGAAGAGGACCTGCCTCACTGTGGGTGCAAGGCACCGTCGGTCGTGGAAAGACTGTTCTTTCGTCTTTCTTGGTAGACAGAATACCGGTGCTGGTATCGAAAGTGCCGCCCTTGTTACCCGTCAATACCTGCTACTTCTCTTGTGATGGCAAATCAAACAAGCAAAAGGATGTTCTGACGATCATGATCAGCCTTCTCCACCAAATTCTAGTGCAGCGGAACGAGTTATTCAACCACATAAAGCGCGAGTGGGAAAAGCCGGGCCAGCGCGTCCTCCAAAACTTCGACGCACTGTGGAAGGTGTTCTTGGAGACGGTGCAAGACCCTAGGGCGGGTGTCACATTTGTTGTGATCGACTCTATTGACGAGTGCGAAGACCTGACACAAATCAAGTATCTTGACCTCTTCAGCGGCCTTGTCGAATCCAAGGGTGGTAGAGATGGTGTTAGTCATGGTCTAGGTACGCATACTTCAGAACAGATGGTCGCGAGACGCACATTCCATTACGGTCATACAATCCATGGGTTTTACACATTTTACTTGACAACATCACATGCATCACAGTACCATACAGCCACTCAGAGAAATGTGCTTACTCCAATATACGTATAGGCAAGGTGCGAATCTTGTTCACAACCAGCTCTCCCATGGATGTGCAGCGCAACCCAATAATCCACATGGAGGATAAAGCAAATCTCGACAAAATTGGCATCGATATTGAACACGAGATTGAGAATCGCATGGATGAAATTGCCAAGATACATAGTTGTACTGCTCCAGTCCGAATGTCCTTGGAAGTAAGAATTCGCAGGCAAGCGGACACATTGTTTCTTTGGGTCGCACTCGTCTTTGGAGAACTCAGACGTGCAAAGCGTAGTTCATACACGCACCTTAAGTCCATCATCGATGCAATGCCCACAGGTTGGTGGGAAATCTATGCCAGGATTCTGTCTACGCTGGATGGAAGTGAGCGTCAAGATGCAGTTTTGATGCTCAAGATCATCGCGGGAGCTCTCAAGCCTTTGAAACTCGAAGAATTTGGGCTCGCAGTGTCAGTGGTACGTGTCTCGCTAAATTCCTCATTCTCTATCACTGCTTGAACAATTCAGTAAAGCCGCTCTACCACATTCGCTTATTCCGTGTTCCTGCGCAGGGTCGTGCTATCGGCACCTGTAGTCAGCAGACTCTGTCGGGTATCGAAGGAGAAGTTGAGCCAAACGTGGAACGCAACGTCCGGATGACTCTGGGCTCTTTGGTACGTATTACAGACGGAAGAGTCCAATTCGTCCACAATTCAATCAGAAGTTACCTTGGTGGCCATACTAGCAGTACAAGCCCCCCTGAACCCTTTGCGATTCAACCTGAAACTGCGCAACTTGGGATGGCTAAGATGTGTACAACTTATCTCAGCTTACTAAACGTCAATAAGGAGTTCGTCCGATATGAGCCCCATGTTGATACACAAACAGCGGCCCCGCTCACGTCTGATCAGGACTACCTTGACCTCAGCAATACTTTCGAGCCTCTTGACATTTGGGAATTGAAAGACCGTTATAAACTTTTCGATTATTGTTCAATGAATTGGGCCTCGCACGTGTCTTCGGCTGGGAAGTACATATTCGACGACAGCCAACTGATGAACGATATCATTGCTATCTGTACCCATAAGTCGGAGGTGCTCTTCTACTGGCTGCGACATTACTGGGATTCGGTAGGATACGGACAAGAAGACTTGGAGAGCTTTGATATTCTAGTCACAGCATCCTTCCTTGGTCTTGAGACAGTGTTCAATTACGCAATAAAGGTACGGCGTTTTTCGCAATTAAATCTTTACCCAATTGCGACCCCCTTTTATGTCATAAGGCAAGAAGAGGAAAGATCTCAAGACTGCTGTTTATCTTAACACCATACCTGCTCCCGACCCATACCGTGCCATGATGGAGTGATACTGACACCAAAAATAGGAAAATATTGCCAGCATTGACCAAAGTGGACCCGCGGCTTTATACTTCGCTTCAACATCTGGCGAAAGAATCATCGTTCAGATTCTTCTTTCTGGGGGCGTTTGTGCAACATTCAAAGGTCGCGAAGGTTGGACGCCGTTGATGCGCGGAGCAGCGGCAGGACACTACGAAGTCGTCAAAGCCCTGCTCCCGACACATCCCGACGTCAACGCGTTGAATTCTCGAGGCCGATCAGCGCTGTCTCTTGCTGTTGGGAATGGCCACTACGATGTTGCCAAGCTATTACTAGAGCACGAAGGTATCAATATGGACCAAACTGATCACAAATCATGCACCCTTCTCATCCACGCTATGGAAGGAGGGAATCCAGATATGATACGCCTGCTATTTGCGCATAGCAATGTCAAGGTGAATCATCAAGATAAGAATGGGCGCACGGCGCTTTCTTATGCTGCAGAGAATGGTCATGTTGCGGCCATAGAGGTTTTGCAGGAATTACGACGAAAGCAACTTGACGGGGGACTTGAAGATGATCATGGTCACTCTCCATTACAATATGCCGCCCAAAAGGGCCACGTTGAAGCGGTACGTATATTGCGGAATCTCGCCTTTCTATTTAGTTCTTCAGTCGCGGTAGCAAACTGCGTTGCAAAGGGTATCTACGTGATAGCAATTTGCTAGACAACCATCTCCTATCTGGTCCACTCAGAGAGGTAGCTAGCGATGCTGTCGTGGGTCTTAACTCAGCATTATTCTCCTAATCTGGCTTGTTAATGCTCATTTACACCATATGATACTGGTGCTAACATGTGCGCAGATCAAAAAGCTTGAGAGTATCAGGGGGGTCTCTTTTGACGCCCGCGACCACGAAGGTTTCAACGTGGCCATTTGGGCTTCCAAAAAACAGCAGGTTCAAGTCCTTCGGTATTTGATAGATCACCACGCGGATAGTCTCAACGCAACCGATCTCAATGGTACTACGGTACTTGGTTTCGCTTTCATCGACATGAACAAAAGATCTCTCCACACTATACACACACTGCTTGATTCAGAGCTGATGGACCTGGAGCAAAAAGAAAACGACGGAATCACCACTTTCTTCAGAGCAGTTCGGTCTGACAATATTCAAGCAGCCAGGGCATTGGTCGACAGAGAAGCTAATGTGAATGCCATCAATCCAATAAATGGCATGACGCCGCTACACTACGCTGCGGGCTTTGGTAAAAGTCCTGAAATGGTAAGATATCTTGTTGAAGAGGCAGGTGCGAATTTGAACATTCGAGCCGCGGATGGGATGACGCCTCTGGAGTTCGCGAAGACTCGCGAAGAGACGCCCCAGAGTTCAAAGGATATTAAGTACGAAATTATCAGAGAGCTTGAAAAGACGACCATGAGAAATGAGTAGAGCGAAGATTGTGGGGGGGGGGGCTATTATATTTCCTTGCTCAGCATGTTTAGTAACGAGTTTTACGATTCATGAACCATGGAATTTTCCAGTAGATCGTGATAGAGCCTATGGAACTGGAGGCCCCGACCAGCTCAGCAGTAGCAAACCTTCTAGCTAGGGAATGGTCGGTGTGAATCACAGAGATCATGATGGAAAAATCGCCCTATTCCGGACCGCCGGCTATGAAATGAGGATGTTTTGCGAAAGCTTTGGGCAGCTGAGAGGATAGATACTCAATCTCAAGATAACAAAGGGCAGACGCCCCTAGGCTGGGCGACGAAGCTTGATGAGTAAGGAACGGCTAGAGTGCTGGGAGTTCTTGCAGTGAACTATCGTATCTATCTATGGTCTTTCAATTAGAGGCAGCGTCGCTTTACAACTTCGTCTTTTGACGAACGGAACGACCTTTCACCCTTGATATGCGTTGAACAAGTTTCGAACGTCACAACTCCACCTCACCGGCGCCCTCTTCGGCATCTTTCCCCTTCGTATCGCGAAGACAGAGTACATCGCTTCCCCACCCGTACCATTTCCTCATTCGCTTTCCCATGTGTAAAAATTCGATAACATCAATCTTAGCCACTGGATGGGGCTTGTGAAACACGATCTTGCCTTGCTCTCGTTTCTCCGCTTCGAAGATAACTTCGCATCCGCTACCTCGTCTAGCAGAGAACCCTACATCTGTCATGGCAGAGACAAAGTCGTCCCATCTGATGGGTTTGCTGGAGGGAATCTCACCGGCGTTGGTTGGAAACATTCGAGAGAGGAGGTCAATTGTGCGTTGCTTGGCTGGTATCATAAGACCTGCCCCCGCTTCCTCGTCAATTGCCTCTTCGCCTTCTTCGAAAATCTCTTCATCTGCTGTTGGCTGCTGTGTTTCTGGACGTGACTTTACTTTTGTCCGGGAGCTCGACACTATCTTTTCTGCAGAGATTGAGGCCCACTGTGTCTGTACGGGAACGGGTTGGACCTTCGGCTTGGCCTCTGATACCTTGGCTATGGAAGCAAGTATCTCCTGCTTTTCTTGCTCTATGGCTTTGATGTGCTCCAGCTCAGTATCAGCAGATAGCGTCTGCAAATCCATCTCGATGTCTTCTGGGGCCATCTCTGCTAATTCAAGACACTGTCGCACGTCTTTGCGAACCTCTGCCCAAAACACGCTCAGGGCCGCTCGGAGTTGCTCAGCCTTCTCCAGATAGAAGTGATCCCGCTTGCCAGTAGGCATTGGCAGTGTGTTGAATTCGATCAAAGCCTTGGTCATCGACTCTCGATCGGTGTTTGGGTGGGGGATGCTTCTCATGTGTCTGCATGACTTCCTGTGCCCAACGTTTTCACGCACATCTTGCAAAGTCCGCTTAGTACTCAATGGTCGATGCAGTTGAACCATTTGCTGTATCTCCGTCATGGTCGCGTAACTTGAGACTCGATCGTAAAGCGTTTGGTCCATCCGAGCTCGTTCTAGTGCTGAAGCTTTTGAGAGGTGGTCTTCAAGGATAGAAAACAGCAAACCGTAATCATCTTGGATTTCATGCTGCTGGGGCGCGTAGAGTAATTGAGCAAGACACCAATGCAAGCGATCAATTTTGAACAGTTCCTTGGTTATTGGTTTGACTTGTGGTTGAATGGAAATCTTGCCAGGGATTGAAGTATCGAACGTAAACCTGTCGCGAAAGCCAGGACGCTGGGCCCAGAATGGTAGAAGGCGTTGAGCGGTGTCGTTGATCCGATTCACAATCAATAGCTCTAAGGCACCGAGAGCTTGGTCATATGTCTCTGGAAGCTTCTTGCCGGGCCCGATGTCGTCTCGAAAGTTCGTGTAATGACTCTGAACGTTCTCGCATTCTTCGGCAACCCATTGCCACCCGAAATGGGCCCACACCTCCTCGATGATGTCTGCGGAGATACGTCTCATTGCCTCCTTACGTGAGGGTATGGATTCGAAAACTGCTCCCTGGCTCAAAATCTTGATGAAATGTCGCATGTATGAGGGGTCCGTCTGCATCAGCCATAGATGGTCCCCCGTGTCATTGAGCTTGGTCTTAACAATGGACACGAGATAGCCCGCGTCAAATACAGGAGGAGCCGAAAAGGGTTGATTGACGTAGGGGGACCAATACTCAATGTTCTGCGTTTGCTTGAATCCCAGGCTTGTCAATGCCACCCACTTGTCTGATGCACCAGGCGTGTTGATATCGACGCCCTCCAGAATTAAGCCGACAACCTTACGAAGGAACCCTAGGATGTGCTGTTGAGCTTCCAGTATAAGCTTTGCGCGAGGAAAGCCAATGATGTTGCAGCAATGAGCCTCTTCCTTATCCCATTCCGTGAGCTCACCGTAACGAGGACCGTGCATGATCACACAACCACGGAAGTGCTCCACCTCGACACCTCCACATTGCCAACCAGGTTGAATCTGGTAGTTGTCATAGGCACACCACTGCTCTGGCGAGAATTTGGATCGATTGTGGAGAAGTCCGAAGAGTTTGGCTGGATCTGTTGCAAGACCTTCGAGGCTGAGGTAGGGAGCCAGCCATGTTTTGTGCAGCTCACGCTTCTCCAGCAGGCTCTCATGCTCGTATAGATGCTGATAGATGGAGCATTGGTGCTGTCGTATCTCAGGATTGGCCTGCAACAATGTCAAGCGTTAGCATCTATAAGATCCATTTGGACATCGGTCATGATCTTTCCACAGGGTCAAAATGCCGATACCATAAATAATCTGGGTCAGGTGCCGAATCTCTCCTAGCATGGTCACGCTAGGAGAGCGTTCTTCTTGATGAACAACATTGCTAAAGACATGAACATACCTGAAGGATGCAAGCTCTTCGCTTATCACGACTCTTCTTCTTCCACCGGCCAAGTATCATATTACCATGGGACTCTTGACGAGCCCGAAGGTATTCTTGATCAGCCTGTATGCTGTGTACGTACCGTGCTAGGATCTCTTTGGTCTCAATGTAAGTGAGGTTTCGCTTGTATCTCAGGTTTTTGATTTGGTTGTCGGCAGTACGAAATTGATCCTGGCATATTGCGCAGTCCTCCTCACAGGGTGAGAGGCGCAGGACCAACTTTGTATGGATTCCAAGCGCCCGGAGGTTTTTTATACTGCTATTGTTTGTGCTACCGGTAGACATCGTAGCTGCTAGTAGGCACTGTACAAGATAAGTCGTAGATACCGGGGTAACGTGTTGATACCGGGCCTAAAGAAGAAGCAAAGTGAGGTAGAAAGGGCGAGCTTCCGGATGCCAAGAACGAGATGTGTTGATAAATTCACTGCCGTCGCTACCAACGCGTTAACGCGAAGGTGAGCCATTAATTTTAATATAGTGAAGCATTGTCGATTGTCGTCAAGCGTTTCGCGGTACCATTTATCTTTGTAATAATTAGTAATAGCACAAAGAGCTATACACCTGCATTGGGCATACGAGACAGCCGTTTAGATAGCAAAGGAACGTCCTCTTACATTTTTATACGAAGATTCCGTCAACACAACCACCTCTTCGAAGGTAAGCTCAGCACCAAAGGAGCGCCATCTTCTCCTTTTGTAGGGACAGCTTAACAAGTGAGAATTTTACTCTCGAAAATCGGCGCTATCATGTGCACTTGAAAGTCGCAGTTGGGCATCAACGTTAAGTAGATTCAGACATGAAAAATTCAGCTGACACGGATTGAAGAGCCTCAAACACCAAACATAGTAGATTCTGACAATGTTCACCACACATTTGTGAATAATCATTGAGTCTAGAGTTCTATGCTGTATTTCTATGCGTCCAATGCAATCGATGAATGAAAGGGGTGTGCTGGTACATCACCTGCCCTGCCGGCAAACAATCACTCTTTCTTATCACCTTATCTCCGCCTTTTGTTTCTCTGCCTCTCCAGCATCTTTTCCTGCCTCCGCCGCCTCACCAGCCTGTTCCTGCTCCTTTTGCTGTTCAGCCTTGGCATTGGCCTTCCTCTGATCTTCCTCATCAATGTTCTCATCATCCTTTGGCGTCGACCTCCCACTATCACCATTCTCTTCATTCTGTTCATTCTCCTCTTCGATGAGATCTTGTTGCTCCTTAAGCACCTCTAACCTCTGTTTGTTCGTTGCAGCGCCCTCTGCGTTGTGTACCTCGAGTTCGATCTCATGGAAGAGCTCTTCAGGGATGGACGATAGCACTGCTTGTAGGGCATCGATTTGGGATGCTATTTCCGAGTCTTTGCCTTGCGTGTACATGAATGCGTTGCTGAGGACAAGGAGAGTGGACGGTACGCCGTATTTGAGCCGGAGATCAAGCCACATTTGGAGATCGTCTCGTAGGCGTCCTGGGCTCATTCCATGGGTTCGTAGACCTCGCGAAGCACATGCCATTTGTAGTTCTGGGACAGAAAGGCTGTCAACACCTTCGAAAGATATGGCTCGATCGTCGCGCTTGATTTGGCGCATACGGTGGCGGATCTGATATCGGAGCATCATGTCTGTGCCGAAGGCGTTGAGGTTCATGTATTTAGTCATGCCGACCAACTGAGGCCGTGAAAGATTGTCGAGCGTCAAGTCATCCTTGAAGATCTTGCAAACTTTGACAACATCTGCGTGGCTAGGTGATTCTCCTGTTGCGCGAACCTTGCGGAAAAATTCCATGAACTCCTCCTTTTGCGCGTTAACGGCGCTGACTGGTAGACCTGTCTCCTTCAAGGTATCTCGGAGGAAGTTGCTGACTTCCTTACGCGTTGTCCGGAGATGGTTGGCCTTCTTGTCTTTCGATGTCTGACCTTCATAGGTGCTTGGCAGCAAGTTGGGGAATAGCTTTAACGCTACCGGGAGTAAGAGCTCTGCGAAAGGAACAATCACGAAGACCGAGAATGGAACCAGGCGACCCAAATCTTGGACAGTCCGTTGCAGCTGCCTGTTCTCTCTTCGACTGAGCTCGTAGCCAGCAGCCATCTTCACCGCAAGCTTCGTACTGATCCTGACCTCGGTGGCGAGCAACTTCGTGCCATCCCAGTAATGATGCGCTTCTTTCTTCACCTTTTCCCAAAGCGTCAACTTTTTCTGCTCTTCCTTCGCTTTTGCCAGCTTCTTCTCCTCCGTCTTCTCTGATACTGCTTTTTCTGCAGCAAGCTCGTTCAAGCTTCTGTCCTCTTGCGCCTTGGTCTTTGGGACACCGGTGACATCGCCTTCAACCTTCCCTCCAGTTGTCTGGCCAGAGACTGATGATGCTGCATCTGATGCTAGCTTGGCTGACTTTTTGGATTCATCTTGCGAAAGTGGCTTTTTTGCTTCCTCCGCGTTGAAACCTGGAGGAGGGAAGCCTGATGGGCCGCCACCTGTGGTGGATGTCTCTGTGGCATACCCTCGACGAGGGAGGAGTATGGCGATTGCTCTAAGTTGTGGAGGTAGATCTCTTGTGTTTCGGCGGAGGTATGCGGAGTGAGCGGAGGAGGGCGTGAATGCTTTTCTCAGGGGTAAAACACCTATACATGCATTAGAACAATCAATCTGTGCGCGGTGCCTGTAGCTGCTGGTCTTACCTCCACTGCGCAATGCCGAACCATTGCGGACAACCCTAGCTGACGCGCTCATCTCAAGGAGGCAGGAGAGAGATGGACAGCTATCGGGATCTCGAAGGATGCGAATATTGAATGAATAGTAACACTGTCAATGACAGAGAAATTATAGATCGATCAAGAAAGATGGGAGGTGCCTGAGTACCAAGTGGCGATGATGGAAGGATCAGCTTGCTGGCCATGCTCCAAATTTAATCATTTCAGGGGTCCAAACGGTTTATTCTACGGACAGGATTACGTCCTGCGTCTAATGTTTGCCAACTTCAACGAAATCAACAGATTTTCCCTTGATATTAGGTCCGAGCTATCATTGTGCACCAATACAGGAAGTGTTGTGGAGCCTACGGAGCCTGGAAGTTGGCAGGTTGAAAAGTACAACTCACCAATGCTTGCGAGTCGCCAGTCAAAGTTGCAATGAGTTTATGGCACGAGAAACACGTGTTGGCTGGTTTGGGTGCTTGAAGTGATATATATAAGGCAGAACGGAAACCAGGCGTAGCGCTCCACTTACCCTGTCCAGATCGTTTTCCTATATATGGTGACCTGAACGGACACCATGCTCGTTAGCTATGGAACCTTACCAGCAGTTTGTCACTCCAAGACACAGATCTTGCAATTCTTGATAGTGCCATTCGAAGTCCCTAGACAGACTGTAAGGTAAAAAATTGCAGCATCAAGAGAAGCCCGAAAACCCAAGCATACGTCTACTCCCCTCAACACTAACCTGCTTCCCCCAACTCTGCAGCGGCACCGATAACTCCGCCAAAAGACGCTGTTTCCTCAACAAAACCTCTTCATCCCCTCATCTCCGATACAACGCCGGATAAACAGTCATAACTCGATTGCCAAGGCTACCATTCTCATTCGGTCCGACTCTACCCACCTTGAGAGTTTTATGAGACTCGATATCAAGAACCTCAGAATGGTCCAAGTCGTCAGGAAACACAGGAATCCCTTTCCCGGGTGGTGGTAGATCTGGTCGTTCCATTTCGTACAGCTTGGGGTCTTTGATAAAGGCGAAATGGTAGGATGATGTTGAGCGACGCATAGCACAGGTAAACTCGAAAGTGGGCTCGGTAATGTCTCGATGAAATGCGTCCATGGCTCCTTTGACTTGCTCTGGTAGCAGAGGCATGAGAAATGCAGCTGCTTCTTTCGTAACAAGAGATTTACGTCGCAACTTTGTCGCTTGTGCGCCCTTCTAATCCCTTGGAACCTGCACTAGGCCATTGTGTGATCGGGACTTGAATGTCAGGCTGTATGTCTTCAGCGATCAATGACAAGCACAGTAGGAACGCGTCTTCGTACTCGGCGAGTCTGCGCCCAAGCTAGCCCAGAGAACATAGTACCCTGCGAAGTCGTTTAATTATTGATCACCATTATAGAGCATCCAATTCCTACAAAGTCAACCGCAACGAGGATAGTGCGATCAGACGAGCCCACTGATAGCGACGAGAACTCGTCGGTGAAGTCGTCGTCACTCATGTTGACAAGATCGCGAGCAATGTTCTGGTGGAGCAAGTATTCGCAACGGGCGACCGACAGATCAAGAGGGCGCTTCTGTGAACCAAAAATCCCACCAGACTCAAGACCCTTATCTAGAAGCTGACGGGTCTGCTCGAGGTGCATGACAAGCATCGGGCTATGTGATCGCAAGGTTGGCACAGTGCATGAAGTATGGCCAACGATGCGGGATCCTCCCCACACACACAAGGCTGAGAGCAATCGAAACCTATATGAGAAGCATGCCAGTACCGGAGACTGCCATAGCTCCTATGCACGGTCGAGATATTGACACATCATCTGGATGACGCCTTGCCGGTGGCTTTGCATGGGCTTTGACTATTGGTAAAGCTGATCAAGCGAACATCAGAGGATGGTTCATTGGGTCATGAAGAGCCTCCTCTAGCTTCTTCGCTAAGCGGGCGGGCCATGATAATCCCGACGAGAAGAAGACATGGTTCCCAAGACCTTTTAAAAACTCGACTATGCGACGCTATCTTCTGAGCAATGATCGATTAAAGCCACCATCTGTGATCATTCATTGCATGAGCTCAACCGGGAGACTTGATGTCAACAGCGAAGCCACTTCGAAAACATACCCATCTTTCCAGGCTGTCTCAAGCCCCCAGAATTTTCGCCCCAGATTTGTTGCTCAGCCTGACCATTTTGAGCTCGATACAGTTAGCGGTAGAACGAAAAACCTCCAAAGTCCAGGTATACGAGCAGCCGCCTGCAATCTTTCTAGGTAGCAAGCAGTATCCTACCTGTTGGAACCGGTACAAGAAGAGGCAAGGCGGCGGCTTTGCGATTAATCTACAGCACGAAGGAATGGAAAGTTGTGAGAAAGAGGAACCAGTCCCAATAATGCAAAGGCCCGCTTCTCTATTCGCGTTTCGCGCTCGTTCCTTGGCCTTGGTAGCACTGAGCTTCTGGGTCAGCAAGTAGAGGTAATCCTGAGACCGAGTCCTTGTTCCGGCATTAAGTATCACCTTCGCTAGGGACGTATATCTTCTCTTGCATCCTAGCCCGACGTATCCCGAGAGGATTCGACCCGGCCCAAGTCTACTATGGAAGCTCTGCAGGAGGCACGCTGGATGCCCAGAACCAGACTCACTGAGAAGATCTGTCAATCTCACTGTATATGACACCGAGTGTCTGGTCTGGATGGAACAATGATGCTACGGAGCAGATTGAGATATCGGACTTCCGGGAGTTCTATTTTCTTGTGGCGCTAGTTTTTTAGTATACAATGGCTTGCTGCATGGCCCCAGCCTAGGAATCTCCCGAAATTAGTACACGCTCTGCTCTTCAAACTTTCTTAGCGCCGGCGAGGGAACAGCCCCTCCGCCCCCGGAGACCGACCCAGAAGACCCCTCCTTTTCAACGTATCCCAATGGCAATTAAGCTCCTCTACTGCGCGTCTTCACCCACTCACTGTACGCCTGTACATAGTCCTCTTCATTTCACAATGAGGCTGTAACATATATTGGTGAAGCCTCGAGCTTCTTGCTGCCGCGAGCAGCTCCCCCAACCTCTCGGAGCCTTTTCTGCAGGCTCCCACCTTTTCTCGACCGAATCTCTTTGCGCGATGGCAATGGCTACCAAAGACATCAAGCGGGCAGCTCGCATCATCCTAGTCGGAGCGCCAGGCGTTGGGAAAGGCACGCAAGCCGAGCGGCTCATGAAGCGATTTCCCCAGCTCTCGGCCGTTAGTTCGGGGGATTTGTTGCGAAATGCAGTCCGCAGCAAGTCACCATTGGGTACGCCTCTTCCCTCATACTGTCCTCAACAGCCTCCCATCCCACTGGGCCTTCACTGATACAGGGGTTCCGCAGGCCTCGAAGCACAATCCCACATGCGCTCCGGCGCCCTAGTCCCCGACGATATGATCCTCCGCCTCATTCTCTCGGAACTAAAGTCCAAATCCTGGCTCCCCTCCACGTCCTCCCTCTCCGACGCTGCCCCGCCCCTGCCCTCCGAGGATCCTTACGCCTCTTTCATCCTCGACGGTTTCCCGCGCACCTCCCCTCAAGCCCAGCGCCTCGATAGCTTGATCCCCATAAATCTAGTCGTCTCCCTCATCACGCCCGTCAGCATAATTCTTGGACGGATAGCAGATAGATGGGTACACGCGCCAAGCGGGAGGGTGTATAATACGGGGTTCAACAAGCCAAAGGTCGAGGGGAAGGATGATATTACGGGGGAAGCGCTGACGAAGAGGGAAGATGATGGGGAGGAGACTTGGAAGGCGCGGTTGAAGAAATTTGAGGAGACGAGTGAGCCGTTGTTGGAGCATTATGACAAGAAGGGGGTTCTGTGGAGGGTCGAGGGGAATAGCAGTGATGAGATTAGTCCGAAGCTTTTTGGGGAATTTGAGAAGAGATTTTGCTGAGAGGTTTGAATTCATCGGATTTGAAAATATTCAACAGTCTTGCCTTTGGGACGGCAAAGGGTATATTTGAAGATCCCTGCAGGAAACTGGTTGTACAAAAGTCGGCCTTCGGACAAATTGGGCATTCAAATCAAGTCCAGTCCTTTCAAGCTGTTGCGGTACCGTCGTGAAACTCCTCTCTAGAAATCCAGACTCCTCAAATGATGCAGTAGACACCTCCTTCAGCTAGAGGTCATCCCTCCCATCATCACTGGGTAATCGGTCCAATAGCTCCTCAACCATTGTTAGCAATTCGTCAATATCCGGCCTCTCAGCCGGCTCGACCTTCAAACACCTCCTCACCACATCCTTGACCCCATCACTAGTTCCTCCCTCGGCACTCGCATCTCCAGCCGAGCCATTGGCAGCCACTTTGTGCTTCCCCTTCGGATCCCTCTTCGCACCTTCATCTGGGAATCTCCAATCACCACCCAGTACACAAATACTCAGACTTCCACCTGTCTCTTCACTGCGCGCTTCAAACGGGCTTTTTCCAGTCAAGCATGCGTATAATGTGCATCCTAAGCTCCATATATCGACTTTAGTATCTATGATCGACCCCGTCTTAACGTCAAAAAGTTCGGGCGCGCGGTAGGGCATTGTACTGTGTTCAGCAGCGGTATCTTGGACAGCAAGGGCAAGGGAGCGGGAGGTTATAGGCGTCGGTGATGGAGCGAGAGAGCCGAGATCCATTAGTATAGGCGTTTTGCCGTCGTCGGCGATCATGATGTTGCCTGCGGGCTTGTCAGCCTACACGCATGGTACAACTGGAAACATCGTTTCTTACCTGGCTTTATGTCACGATGCGCATAGGCTCTCAACTCCCCATCCCCAACCCCTTCTTGGGACATTGTGACCTCCCCCTCCATCAAAGGCTCCTGCTCTATATCTTCCTGATCCCTCTCCGGCTCTTCTATCCTCCTTCTCTGCTTGTTCTTCTTAGCCGCATCCTGATCCGCCTCCGCGGCCTCTTGCCGCACTCCCTTGGCTTTTTTCTGGCTCGCCGCCCCACCCGGCGCGCCTTTGACTCTATACTGATGCATAGCCTTCAGGGCTCTCGCAACGCCTAGAAATAGTACCATGAGCCTCCGCTCCGGGAATTTTGAGTGGTTAACTAAGTTGGCGTTTATGGCGTCTTGGAGGTTTCCGCGCCGGTAGTAGGGGAGGAGGATGTAGACTGTTTTGCTGCCTGGATCTGACTTATCTTTCGCAGAGACGACCGAGTGGTCGACGGAGTTTATAATGTTAGGATGTGGTGAGAAGAGCGTGTATGCTTCTACTTCTTTCAGAGCGAGGGAGATGGATTCTTGCCCGAATGGGCATCGGATCTTTTTGAGGGCGTAGAGTTGGGAGGTTGAGGTATCTTGGACTAGGTAGACGTAGGAGAAGCCGCCCTGTCAGGATCCTCGTCAGAATAGTCTGCGAAGGGCAGTAGCTGGAGATGCGATCGGGGCTTACTTCGCCAAGTAGGTGTTGCATCTTGAAGCTTCGATTGTTGATCTTGAGCTTTGGCGAGCCGGGAAAGCAGAATATGCAGTTCGTAAGGGAGTAGAGGAGGTCCATCATCGTTTGCGACATCGCGCCGAGTGAGCTGTGTTGCTGCTGTTGTAACCCAGCGGACATTGGGGAGGGCGCGCGTCGACTTGAATGTTGTACGTAGGTGGTTGAGTCACTGGGACTGGAAATCGAGCGCCTGCTTCGCAAATGGTGCCCTCGACGTATCTAGAGTACAGCGCAGCCAGGTCATGGAATAGGTTCTTGCTGCTTGAAGATAAATCAAGTTGTCCTCGCTCGAGCGTTTCCGAGGTGAGCTGAGAAACGAGGGTCCAACAGCCCTAGCACTAGGCTGGATTCGTATCGTTGCCAAGATACTTCAGCCTGATGGGCAGGCAGGCGTGGCAGGATGTCTCTCGATCAAGATAAGTGGCAGTCGCAAGGGATGCAGAGCCAGAAACTTGCGGCACATGAAGACCAAATAGCAGAGATTGGATCTATCGCCACTCAACATGAATCATAGTCAGATTCATTGTGGCTCTAGGGTAAACTTGAATGCCCAGTGAGAGCTCAATTTGAGTGCGCCAAGTTAATGGCATTGCCGCCCAAAACGACGACTCATTCTTACCCCAGGCCCGTGGGCGACTCTGGACGGGATCTGGGGAGCCGTAAGATGGGAGAGAGTAGCTAACTCTGCGCTCTAAAAGACATACAATCAGGCTTGGTTCCAACCATCTGGATTGCACTTGTACACCGAATTTTGCTGCTCAATTTCGCTCAAGATCACTCCATCCCATGCGTGGACATATACTCATCAACGCTGCCCTCACCTAATCATCACCCCATAGTGCCCACAATCTCACAATTGCAACCTGAAAGTAGCCACCTCAAAGGCCCTCAACTCAATCTTGACCTCCCCATCCCTAATCTCCAATTCATCCCCATCATCCTCCAGCAAATTCGTCTTCCAAACCCGCTTCACCTCAAGACTCGTCTTAATTGTTCCTCTTGCCTTCCCGCCCAAACTCTCATAGATCCTAAGAATGATACTCCTCCCCTTCCGCTTTGCCAACTCACCACGCGATACATCCTCGTCGTCTTCACCACGTTTGATAGTATCGAGAATTAAAGCGGGAGAGCCACCAAGACTAATGCTTGAGAGGAGAGATGAGACTGCGGATGCGGAGGGGTGAGAGTAGATCTTCATCGGATGATTGAAGTTGGACGCTGTGCGCACAGTTCTCGAGTCAAGAGGACCAGAGTGCGGTAGAATTGCGTATCGGATGTGATGACGTCCCATATCCGCATGCGCATCCGGCGCCTTTGGCGCCCTCAACAGACTCAACCTCATCATATTCCCACTCGTCGCAAACCCATACTTGCTGTCATTCAAAATACTAACCCCATAACCATTCTCACTCAAATCCGCCCACTTATGACAACAAACCTCAAACTTCGCCATATCCCAGCTAGTATTATAATGCGTTGGGCGGCGGATGATACCGTATTGAGTCTCGTAGCTCGCTTCGGTATTGGTGATATCGACTGGGAACTCGACTTTGAGAAATTTCATTGTCTCGCGCCATTCGACTTCAGAGGTCATTTCGATGTAGGAGGATTGGTCGGCGATGCTGGCTGCGAGACTGATGGTAGTCTTGATCCAGCTATTCTCGCTGATTTTGGTTTCGGTCATTAGACTAACGACGTGGGGGCCTTGTTCGATTATATGGCTGGTGCCGGATGGTAGTTCCTGGCGAGACTCGAAGTGGTAGACTTCCACGTCCCAAGCTTGCCAGTAAAGGGGCTTGTCGTCGAAGATGACGAATTGATTGGCTTTGCCACCTTTGGCGACGATTTCGCGGTCTTCTACGAGGTCGACTAGAGAGGTGATGCTGCCGCCTTCGACTTCGATCTTAAAGTGGTTGTTGGACAATTGGAAGACGCCCTTCTTGATCTCTTTGATTGACGCGGTGGACTTGGCAATCTTTGCTGATAATGTCTCAACGTTCAACGCTCCGGAGTTGGCTTGAACAATAGCATATTTTGAGTCTTTCGACTGCGTGGCCTCGGGTAATTCCATGATCTCCTTTCGCGGCCACGGTAGCGTATTGACTGCCATCAAGTTACCTCGACTCAGATCATGTCTCGAAAAGTCAAGAACAGAGAGAGCATCGTTCAGCAGCTTCTCGCCAGTCTTGAAACCATAGGCATAGTATTCGTCCGACTCGCGGTAGGCCATCTCGATCGCACTACCAGGCAGACAATCATGGAACTGGCATAACAACGTATTCTCCCAGATATCGTCAATATCCTTCTTAGGATATTTGTACGAGCTATCCTTGATTGTAGCCAATGTCGCAAGATACTCGATGTCGTGCAGCATGACCTCGGTCTTCCTGTTGTTCCACTTGTTGTTTGCTTGCGTGGTATACGTCCCTCTATGCAATTCCAAATAAAGCTCGCCATACCAGGTCACAAACTTGGTACCTTCTTCGGCTTTCTTCTCTAATCGATCAAAAAAGTCTTCGACAGAATCGCCCATCTTGACCCGTGGCAGCAGGCCAGTGGTGTCGCTCATACCTCGACATCGGCGAAGCTTCTCGAGCATCTCCCAAGTTGGGCCTCCTCCACCATCACCCTTGCCGAATGCCAGTATGCCCGTGGCATCCTGGTCCATCGACTTATTCTGCGACAGACTGCGATTTACATCGCCAAAATGCGCAGAAGCAGTATATGTTTCGGCTGGTGCCATGTGGCATATGACCTGACTACCGTCAAGCGAGACCCAATTGAAAGTAGTATGAGGGAAGATGTTGATATTGTTCCAGCTCAATTTCTGAGTGAAGAAGCGGCTCATGCCAGCCAATCGACAAATCTGTGGCAACTGGGTTGAGTACCCGAAAGTGTCTGGCAACCAGAACGTCCGACAGCGCTCGCCGAAATGGCTCTCATAGAAGCGCTGACCGAACAAAAATTGTCGAACCAAAGATTCCCCACTCGGCATGTTCGTATCGTGCTCAACCCAACTACCACCTACGGTCTGAAATGTACCTTCCTTGATCTTCGACTTGACTCGGTCATAGAGCGATGGATACAGCTGCTCTAGCCACTTGTACTGCTGAGCCTGAGACGCAGCAAATCGATGCTCCGGATAGCGATCAAGCAGGTCACACTGATTCGACCACGAGCGCGCAATCTTCCTCTTCGTCTCCGCGAACGGCCACAGCCAGCATGTATCAATGTGACAGTTCCCAATCCCGTAGATCAAATGCTCTTTATCCGTGTCGTAAACCTTCGCCGAATCGACATTCTTCCCAATATACTGCGTTGCCAGCTTCCTGCACTCAACAATAGAATCCTGGCTCCCATCACCCGCAATAAATGTATCCATGATCTTGTTACACAGCTGCAGGGCCTGGTGCGACTCCCAGCTGTTCTCCGGAAACTCCCTCGCCGCATCCCCAATGATCCAGTAGTCAATATACAGCTGCCTAGCCTGCACATTGACCGCCACGATCTCCGCCTGCGTCAACCAAAAGTATTTATTCGGATCAGGCGGCTGGATCGAGTCGCCTCCAGGCGCATTACCAAACATACCGTTGCACGCCATCTCAATGTAGAAAGTATGAAACTGCCCATCCCTGAACTCCTCAGGCAGAATCCACTCGATGCGCTCCCCATTGCCCGTCAAGCCTTGTAAGGGCACGCCAGCTTCGCTCCAGATGAGGCCTTCGTTGTGAGCGTCCCAATGGAGCTCGAGGAGTTCTTTCTTTTGGAGAGAGGAGGGTACGCGGAGTTCGACTTTGATCCAGTGGGTTGACCAGCTAGGGCCGAAATTGGCGCCGACTTCTGTCTTCTCGAAGTCATGTGAGGTAGCTTCTTTGAAAGGGGGCCGAGTTAATTCTGGAGGGGAATAGACAGAGAGCTTGATGTAGTCTTTGCCGGAGGCTTTGCCTTCGTACATTTTGCTGATTCAGTATAGGATTAGCTATGTACTCGAGATGATCGGGAGCTTGACGGTCAATTGCTTACGCCTGCAAGTTCTGGCCCGAGTATTGTCCGCCATCTGTAAACATCCCCAAGCGACCTTTGTATATGCTGTGAATTTGCTGACCCACTGGACCAGCCGAAAGCTTTGGAAGCCTGCATCCTGTCGCCTTGTTTTGTGTTTCGCCGCCCATTTTGATACAGTGTGAAATGTGAGTAGGTTGAAGCAGCGAGGCGAGGGAGAGAGAATACTTGTACCTGGAAGCTATGCCTGGCTTGCGAATTGACCAACAGCGTTGCGGGGTAGATGGCGCCCGAGCAAAGCCGTGTGGGTACCTTAGATCTGCTACCGCATGATTTCAACCAATACCCATTTACAGGTGGATAACGGACTCTGGCATTGGGCTCTTTACAACAAGGTTAAAGATTGATTTTTAGTTCTATAAGTTGAAGTCATAACGGGATATAACGTCTAAATGGCCGTCAACATTGATTGAGTAGAATTTTTCTATCCTAAGAAACCATATTCACACTTCCACCGCGCCTGCCAAGAACCACAATCTTCTTCTTCATCTCCTGTCTCTTCTTCTCATTCGCCTTCTTCTGATTCCTTCCCCTATTCAGGCCAACCGCCGTAACCAATCTCTTCCCCACCGAGCGTTCCTTCACCGACTTCCGCTTTGGAAAACTATGTTTCAGGACCATCTCCCTGTAATCCGACGAGATCGAAGCGCGGCTTTTCTCCGAAGCCTGCGTAGACCAACTTGCTCGATCTGATCGAGAGCGCGGGGAGGGTGTCTTTGCTGCTTCACAGGATTTGGGACTTGGTTCGGCTTTGCGGAGGACGTTTTTGGGTTTTGTGATTTCCGTGCTGGCTTTTGGTTTGGGGATTACGAGATCGTAGGGGCTATCTAGGGTGTCGTAGATGTTGAGGACGCCTTTTTCGATGGCTGCTCGGTCTGCGGAGTTCATGGAGCTGCCATTGCTGTCGCCTGTCGAATGTGAAGTCCACGAAGAATTGCTTTCATCTCGCTTATGCCCTTTCTTCTCCGATTTTCCTGGAGATATCTTTCGAGAGTGAAACGCTTTTTGAGCGAGAAAAGCTTTCTGTGCGCGTGATTTGAAGGTCTTCTTGGGGAACTGGATGAGGCTGGCAGGCGATGAGGAAGTCGAGGACCACCGGCTTGTTGGCATGCATTCTTCATCAGAAGCTGAGCTAAACCTCTCTGAAGGGGGCACGGTTTCATCTCCAGCGGCTGGCTCACCGATGGTGGCTGTAAGTGGGCCAGGCGTCAAAGGATCTTGAGATTCGTCGTATTCATGGTGGGAGGATTCTACGATGATTCCAGGGATGAGACTGGCAGGGATCATACTGTTTCGTGCAGCTAGAACAGATGTATAGTCTGCAGCGTGCTCTTCTGCGCTTTGACTTGGCGTGCCGGGCTGTGGACCATTGTGACTGAACGCCTTACCAATACCGGGTGTCTCTAGTTCTTCTTCACCCTCCGAGTGATCTTCCCATTTGGGCGCTTTCCATTCGCCGTAGAAGGAACTCCTTATCTTCTTTCTTTCGGCTAGTCTTGCCACTGCTGGACTCGTCTTGGATTGAGTCAGGCGCGGTCGGGGTGGTGACGGTGGACTATCCGGCAGATTCGATGTACTAGCCCGCTGCTTGAGACCCTCGTGAGGGTTCAAGAAGACCTTGGAGGGCAGTGTGTTTCCGCCTTTTGCAAACTTTGGTGTTCTTGGAGCGCCTTCTACATAAACGCTGTAGACGCTAGATGCAACTCTGAAGGTAGGAGTAGGAGGTAGTGGCTTCGCGTGGATCTCCGACTTTCTGAATTCTGCGCTCAAAGGCGATCTCTTCAGTGTCACTACATCCATGCCTCTAAGTGATAATGTCGATGGCTTTCCTCGTACCTCGAGAGGTCGCAATGGAAGTGAGAGTGTAGACATGGCTCAAGCGTATGATAGGTCGGGATGCAAGAGGAGACGAGTGATGGAATTGAAAAGATGACGATGAAAATGCTGGGATTTCGTTGAAGACAAGACTTCTGCTAAACAAAGAAAATGCATGGCAGCCACGAGCTGGACACATGGTATAAATAGCCGTCTTGAGACCCAAGGTCTGGAATGTGGGTGACAGACAAAGAACCCAAAACATTTAGTGGCCCAGAACACGCGACGTAATGCTTGGTGAGAAGCATCGAGATCTTACGTTCTCTGATCGATTAAATCATTTAGAGTAGAGAATGTATCAGCAGGCAGTGAGACCCTGGATTGCACGAACCTAGAATCGAATTCAAAATCATAGTGAAGATAACATTGAGTCGCCTTTCGTCAGATGATGAATGTTTCTTTGCCATTTGTTCTCTGTGGTGGAAAGTACAGAGGCCTTACTCTTCGTTAGTGCGCCATGAGTCTGGCAGTGCGACTGCAGACGATAGTCAGGCCACGGAGATGCGTGAACTGACAGCCTGATCGATGGCCATTCTATCAGCCACCAAGCCACTGTGCACGATCCTGAAAGGTGAGTTTATTGTGGAGAAAAGCATGAAAGGGATCTCTTGCTCTGGCTTCCTATTGTAGGGCTGATCGACCGCAATTAGTTAGCGGCTACACTAAGCGCGACACAAAGAGAAAATGCAAGTATGTAGAACGGGTTGCCCACCCACTGGTAGCTATCTAAGGGCCAGCTATGTATGATATCCAGGGTGCTAGGATATTGATAAACAAATAGCGGAGGAAAGCACGCCTCCCAGGCGCTAACTACATAATGATTCTCCGCCAATTAAGTCTTTCCCCTCTTGACAGAGAGCGGTTATCTGGAAGCATTGTGGAGACTTTCATATTTCCCAATGTCTAAAATCAAATCGCTTGTGCGCAGGGTAGGAAAAGAGTAAGAATAATCTTATCTACAAAGCTCATGCAAAGGCAGGGTCATATCGCCAGTCAAAAGATGGCTAGAACAAATTGTAGTTACCAATCGTGGGGAATCAGCCCGTCGCTTCATTGGAATTATCAAGAGCCGGTATACTGCTGAGTCTGACACTGATTGTACGTATTCGGAGACACTGGACTCACGATCGGCGTCGGCGCGCACATCTCTATGACCTTCGGGTCGACATTCTTCCTAGATTTTGCTGTAGAGCCTGTTGTGCCACCATTCTAGTCAAAAGGATTAGCATGTCATTGAAAGTAATCGATAGAAGCTATCTTACCGCTGCGGTGTATGCGCATGCACAGCACAAGGAACTTGCGCCATTGGCAGGAGGGAAGGAGGCAAGATCGAAGACTCTGCAGACGGGAATGTTGAAAAACCCGGCCGTCGATTCGGAGATGTCGATATTGTCGATAGTAGTCGTAGTCGCTGTATCTACATCGCCACTCCGCAGTTGAGTAGCGTATTGGTCAGCAATGTTGTAGTTGAAATCACCCACTTTCCAAAACGCTACGGATCCTCTCACTGCAGCCGAAGTGTCGAAAGTGACTCCAGAGAGGTTCTGATAATTGGAGTTCCAGCCCATGGGCGAGGTGCTCATTGCAAAGACTCCGCCGTTGGCGTCGAAATGCGGGCCATGCCATCCATACCATCGCAGACTGTAAGAACTTTCTCCTTGTCACTAGTCTGCAAGCTCTCGCAGTAGGTCTGGTTCATCTGGTTGATATTGCCCTGGGTATCCTTGACGTTGACAAAGTAGGGCGAATAGATAATGAACGCGTTGGAGTCGTCCCAAGCGTAGCTATAGCGGTATTAGTGAAGAGGATTCTGGTAAAGTAAGGAAATCCTCACTTGATAGATTTGTAGGCCATGGTCTTGATGAAGTTGTTGTAGAGGTTGGGTTGAAAACCAGACATGTGATTGCTATCGGCCCAGAAACCACTCCCGAAGATGCCGTTTGGATCACCCACGCTGGAGCCACACCACTGTTTGGCTGATGCATTGCCAATGAATTGCTGGTAGCCCTTCTGTACACCAGCAGAGGTCGTCTTCAAGTAGCTAGTAACAAAGTCGGAAATCTTGCCCGCCCTTTTTATTCAATCAGCTGAGGTTTCTAGTGTTGACGAATGGAGTGCTTACTCGGAGAACCTGTGATCTAACACCGGTACCAAGTCGGCGATGTTACCCGCAGCAACAGTCTCACTCACGACACCACCCAAGGCAGTCACAGCACTACCGAGCGGCCCTAGGACCGTAAAGAGGATGGAGAGAAGCGGAGTAAGTAGTCCGAGTATTTGTTGCCAAGTAGCTTTTGGCTTGGGGTCAGTAAAGAACTTAGTAGTTATATCATCGATGCTACCAATGCCTAGAGTTGCAGCGTTGAAAAGCGAGTCCCACATGGAGTGAAAGAAGTTACTGAAATTGATGTATGCGGTATAGGCGAGAAAGCGTTGTGCAAGGAGATTGTTCCCGAAGTCACTAGCGCTTACGTCTTTACAAACGATTGGAGCACAGGCTGTGGGGCAAAGATCATTAGCACTATCATAGAGCTCGAGAGGCTTTAATGGGGACTCACTGTTGTCATAGATGCATTCGCTAGATTGCCCTGTATCAGTCTTGAGGAGTTCTCCAGCGTCAACCTGCGGTCGGTGCAGGCGCCGCTGCAGAAAGAAGGCCTGAAAGATACGAATTAACAGCGTAGCCACTCCATGCAGCTGAGTTGGGTATGACCAAGTTTTGCGCACGTGCAGAAACAACTCTTGATCAGAGACCCCTGTTTGGGTTGGCTGAGGCTGAAGCCCAAGACCAGACTCGTCGGCACAGGGGTATGTCCCGGTGATTGCGAGGTTGTAGGAGCCCGCTGGAGGGTCTGCCCTCCTAAATTTAGCCCCGTGTGAAATTTCTCGTCGCTTAGCTTTCGTCGGTAGGGGTAGCTGGAAAGGTTTATTTCGTTTGACTCTCTTGGCCTTCTGCGCTGTCGTGGACGCAGGGGCAACGGCTTTTGTGGAATCGTAGCTGATGGTGCGGTCGTTACAGGAGCGCCGTCGATCGCGGGACACGATAGAAAGATTGCTTCTTCTTGATCGCTTTGTCCGCTGGTATAATCGCATGGACCGGTGCCGCCCGAAAGCTGCTCATAGAGAACATTGTCGGGACAAGCGGAGGCGGTGACGCTGGCGGGAGTTATTGTTGTGGATACACAGCCTAGTGTGGTGCTGGGATCCAAGAAGTTGCTGTCTATCGCATTAGACCTTGTAAGGATGAATCGAAGGAACGAGGAGATTGGGCATACGTGATAGTACAAGCCCCTTTCGTCCATGTTACTGCTGCGGTTGTAGGCCCTGCTGTAACTGAGGAAGATGGCGTGCCTATCCCAAATGCGATATGATACTTTCCAACGGTTGGCGACGGTACACTTAAAGTCCAAGCAGTAACGCTGGGATCGATTTTGATGACGTCTTGTGCTGCTTGCGGGATATCCGCGGACGGAGCTCCCACGCCAGGTATTGAGGCATACCCGAATTTCACTCCAGTCGTATCGGTTGAAGAAACCCACACAGCGCCAAATTGGTCCCCTACGCAGATCGGGAAGTTAGCATCACTTCTTTGAGATAGAGTAATCATTGTAAGCATATTTTTGAGGTTACAGACCAGCAAGAGTGTGCATGCTTTGCGAATCGGAAGGCAGCGAGGAGGTGGTAGGAAACGCTCCAAAGGTACGTACAAAAGTCTCCTGCCGGTATCCTCTTTGAAGCACTAGTCTCCAAAGTCAGACTCGTTGTGTACGTGGCGGTGCCGGATATGACATTGCCAACACAAGATGCTACTGGGTTATCAGAGAGTGCTATCTGTGCCTGCACAGATGGAAAGAATGCAAAGACAATAGCGGCTAAGAGAAGCCTTTGAAAGATATCCATTGCGTGTGATGAATTGAGCGAGCAAGTGAGTAATATAGGCAAGACTTAGTATGGTTCCAGAAAAAAGGTCATATAATTGTATCTAGTCTTATACAAGACCCAGGCAGGTCAACAACATCCATACAGTCGTCCCGATGACCACAGGACCGGCAGCTGCCACGTTCAGTCACCCACACATGTACATGAGTTGAAATGACTGAAACAGATTCGATATTACGAATTCCTAGTGTAGGATGTATCTTGTTAGAGGCCAGACATTAACACGATCACAGAAGGAGGTTTCGATCCTCGGAGCAGAAAGCGCCAGTAAACAGGACCTCCAGATAGTGCACCAACAACAACATTGAAGACGCCTATAGTTTGGCAATCAAAGATTGACGTTAAAGGCTACCAGAGCCTCGCAAATCACGGAGATGTGACCGTAATCTAGAGGCGTAGCAAGGGGCCAGCATTAGGCCACGAGCATTGGCTTCGTTTGCGAAACCGAAAAGCTAAAATCCTCTGGGGCGCAGCCGCTGAGCAATGGCGTGATAACATCTGATGAGGATGATACTGATTGTGATAGCGATGCCCGTACCTTGACTTGCACTTTCCACGAAGAAAGGGGCACAGCGGATGTTGGTGAGGAAAGATTTAGGTAAGAGGTGTCCAACACTCGGCCGGCAGAGGGTAGTACGGCAGTGCCTGTTCCTTGAACGAGCTAAAAGTTATATGTGTAAACTTCATCTGGTATCCGCACCTTATCTCCTGCCTAAAGATTGTATAGTCCGATCTCGATATTGCCTGGCAATTTTTGGATAGGGCTATAACTCTTCCAAGGTCAGTCGCTGAAACAACGCAAAGGATATTTCCCCGCATTTGGTCCCGCATAAATATGCAAGGTGACGGGCACTCCGATCTTCTCTCGCGAAATATTGCTACCTTGGTGGGGAAGTTCATCAGCGCCGACGATGTGGTAGCCCGCCTCAGTTGGGGGCCAACACTCCATGTCATTCAGCTCAGATCGAGACCCTGAACTCTCTTGATAAGGTTGCACGGAGGGCGTGTATAAGTAGAGGGTTGTTCACCTGCATGACCGACGTCTCATAAGGCAAAGGTGGATGTTGGGACAGAACATAGTCATTATCAGTCGGGCAATCTAGGATTTGCTAATAGATCATCGAGAGATGATAGTAATAGCACACGGGCACCAATCTTATCATATCTAGAAGAGGTTCTGGGACCATGGACAGGCGAGAAAGGGTATCGTTGGATATCAGCCTCAGCCCTACTATGCTTGGCATGTACTATAAGTAGCAGTATCCTTCCATAGATCATCAACAAGTCGTTCCTTATATTCCAAAGGGTTATGAGCCCGGTTTGACGCACGGCGTTACTACCAGAGGCGACTTCCTTCGTATAGACACTTTAGTCTGTACGTCGTATTCAAGTATAAGCTACGGGGTCGACGTCCGCTGCGTTTAATTCTACCCCAAAGCAATACGCGACTTCGACGAGCGATTTCCACTATTTCGAAGATTATCCCGAAATAGGATACCTCCCTCCTACGATATCGACCACGATATCTTTTAGACAGAGCCAGAAGGCTAGATACGAGTTATCGGAATTATCGGTATCCGATCGGCGCAGGAAACGAGGCCGGCCAGAGCGGGATAGTCTTTACGGGGCCTGAAACCAAAGGGCTAGGAGGATAGAGGAGGATAGCGGGAGTACGTAGGCCAGTATTAAGGGAGCCGAAGGATAGCCCAGATACCTATATATAAAGAGTACCGGCTATACACCAAAGCCCTGTACGTCAGGCACGTTAATATATCCACAGAACTCTTCCCGATTTCCCTATAAACGAAAGAGGTTTACGGGTTTAATAAGGCTTGAAAGCAGGATATACACGCAGATACGACATGGATTCATGGGGAGCTACGCCAGCATACGGTTTTTTCATTGATAGGGGAGCGTTGGATATCAGCCTCAGCCCTACTATGCTTGGCATGTACTATAAGTAGCAGTATCCTTCTATAGATCATCAACAAGTCGTTCCTCACATTCCAAAGGGTATTACTGTAAAGGGTTTTTCAAAGTGCTCTGACGTTAAATTCGTTTCACCCTAACAGTCCCAGATGCACGATAGCGGGTAGATCCCGAAGCTAACGGGGTGAGGCGCATACGGCGCATTCGTGGTGGAATGACCACTATCCCTTTAGGCTATCACAATAGTAAGGTATCGATCTGTTGCAGAACCTAATAGAGATGTCCCAAACGTCGGAATTCGTCCAAACCGCTCGCGCCCTATCATTACCTGTATCCCCCCCACGTTCCCCCGATCCATCCCGTCAGAGCATCCAAGCACCATGGACTCGTCAGCGAACAAGCCAATCCAACCATCAACCCTTCCGTCGGTGGGGCACAAGCTTTTTAGACAAGACCATCAACAACGCTGCAAGGGCATGGCGCGAATTGTTCAGAACAGTAGAGAAAATGTCGCCGGCACAGATGGCACTCTCGGTGGTTGTTGGCATCCTGACCATCGTGCTTGGCATACTATTCCTCGTCTTCAGTGAAAGAATATTTGCTTGGCTGGAGCCGGTAGCGGAGAAATGGAAGAATCTGAAGGGGGGATGGCTGATACTCTGGGCTATGACCTTCGCGACTGCCTTCCCACCAGTAATTGGGTATTCGACCTGTTTGACATTGGCTGGCTTCGTATATGGCTTCCCATGGGGGTGAGCTACCACTTTCGGCGGCTACTCCGATGCGTGACGAGGTTTTGTATAGACAGCTGACTCCAGCATAGCTGGCCGATTGTTGCCTCGGCCACCGTCGTAGGATCCACATGTTCCTTTGTTGTCTCGCGGACGCTGCTCTCCAACTTTGTCCATCGAATCGTAGCACATGACCGACGATTCGAAGCACTTTCCCTGGTCTTGAAACACGATGGCCTCAAACTTTTGGTCATGATCCGACTATGCCCGCTTCCCTATAGCATCTCCAATGGAGCTATATCGACATTTTCAACAGTAAAGCCGCTGATGTTCGCTGTTGCAACGGCAGCTGCAACTCCGAAATTATTCATTGCTATATTCATTGGCTCGAGGCTTGCAGTAATTGCTAAAAGTGGAGAGAAGATGGATACCGGGACAAAGGTCATCAATTGGGCGAGTATAATTTTCGGTGCTGTCCTAGGCGGCGTTACAGGATGGCTCATTTACAGGAGGTGCGTCAATTCCAAGATCTTCAAGTCAGAAAGTAGCAACACTGACCTCTCCAGAACACTGGCTCGCTCACAAGAGATTGAGGCACAAGAGAGGGCCGGTGTCAGACGTCCAGGCTCACAGGCTGGGGAGTTCTCCGACGAGGTAGACGAACAAGCAGCTACAGCTACACTTATTAAAGACGATCAGATTGACTTCCTGGACCGCGAAGACGCAATCGAGGGCTACCGAGATGAGTATACCGACGACGAAGATGATGTTTTTAGATATGGTGATGGGGATGAAGAGGAGGGAGCAATCGGCCTGGATAAGCAGCCTCCTCAAAGGTGACCTATGATTTTTACCAAAAGTACCATCTGTCCATGAATTGCTGGTCAAGTAACGAATTCCGTTGGACTGTACATCACATTCAGACGAAAGGAGCATGGCATGTCGACGTTCTGCATTGTGACTTCAGGCATTGGAGTTGGCTTAGCATTAGACAGTATTTATAGATTAGAGTTTGATGTGTATCCAATTACATTTACGAAGAATGTTCCTTGAAGCAGTCTCATCCGCTATTCGTCTTGTCTCCGGGATCAGGAGTGAGGATAAAGTAGAACAACTACCTTAATTATGTACCCCATAAATCCTGCATCTTAGCGCCCTCCAAGAAAGACGCTAAGGCGCGGCTCTTGTGCAGCGGCTGGAGCTCACTTAAACAGTAAAGTACTTTATGACGGACTGACAATGAAGTGCCTGTTCCTAAGCCTTCCGGTCTAACTATTTGCCAGGACTTGCTATACTCTCTACCGGCCCTTCAAGCATTGCAATATTTCGGTAGTCCCGAAGACCGTTAAAGCCGGCCCCTGTGCCTGGCCTAGGGCCACAGCTATGGAGGACGATTTCGACAGTGTCTCATGGCAAAACGAAGCAGCCAGTGATACCTCACGACCAACCACTGCAGTAGCGAGCGAGCCAGGAGATCCAGTATACGGAGCAAATTCGAGTGGAAAACGAAAAGCAGGCCAAAGCTCATCTCAAGCGGGGCCTCAGGCAGACGCAGTGGATTTGGCAGGGATTGGCGATGGCAGAATTGACTGCGTAGTCGACACACCTCTGAAGGAGAACGGTGGGACTAAAGATGCATATATTTCCTACTTGGTCACCACAAAAGTAGGTTTATTGCCTCCTGAGGCCGCCGACATTGAACCCCACTATTAACAGCGATCACTAACATACCACTCACAGTCCGACTTTGCATCTTTCTCGAGTCCAACCGTCAAAGTCCGTCGCCGCTTCACCGACTTCGTCTTCCTCTACAAATACCTTTGCCGCGAATACCCACAATGCGCCGTCCCCCCTCTTCCAGACAAGCACAAGATGGAATACGTCCGCGGTGACCGCTTCGGCCCCGACTTCACCAATCGACGTGCCCACTCCCTGCACCGCTTCCTCAAGCGCCTTGCCCTGCACCCTACACTCCGCCGCGCCGCCCTCTTGACCATCTTCCTCGAATCCACAGATTGGAATGCAACTATGCGCTCTCACCCCAAACGCAGCGTCAGCGTCTCGGAATCAAGCACATCAGTCTTCGATAACTTCGCCGACACCTTCGTCAATGCCTTTTCGAAAGTCCATAAGCCGGACAAGCGCTTCATAGAAGTGCGAGAAAAAGCAGACAAGCTAGATGAGGACCTGGGCCACATCTCGCGCATCATAGCCCGCGTCGGCCGCCGAGAGGGAGATCTTGAAGCAGACTACGCTGACCTATCGACCCAATTCATGAAATTGGCTACACTGGAACCTGGTGTAGAAGGCCCTGTGCATGGTTTCGCACAGGCTGTCGAGCAGACTGCAAAAGGTATAACGGGATTGAAAGAACACACAGACCAAAATTATCTCGGAAGCCTGCGGGACATGGAAGCCTACACCACCTCTTTGAAAGGACTCCTGAAGTCCCGCGAGCAGAAACAACTCGACTACGAAGGCCTGACTGAATATCTCAATAAAGCCTCTTATGATCGCGATACCCTCGCCTCCTCGCCCTATGCCTCTCAAGGCCCCACCGGCTTCATCCGCTCGAAGATCGAAGATGTAAGGGGTGTTGATCATGAACAGTCAAGACGAGAGAGGGTTAGGAAGCTTGAAATGCAAATAGAGAAGCTAGTTAGGGAAGTCGAGGACGCCAGACTGACGACTGAGGCTTTTGATGGAGAGGTGGTTAGGGAGGTTGGTGACTTCGAGAGGATAAAGGCTGGAGAGTTCAAGGATTGCTTGGGCGGATTGGCGGACAAGCATGTGGAGTTCTATGCTGGGGTCATTGATACCTGGGAGAGGTATCTGAAGGATATGGAAGGTGATGCGACGTAATGGGTGGTAAGGCGGTATCTTGGACTTGTTGAAATCATGCATTGCGGGGAACGTGGGAGTCAAGAAGCATGAAGATACGTCCGTAAAGAAACAGATAGCTTTACGAACAGTTGGACAAACCACTCTGTGAAGTGCTCGTGCAAACCTGGAAGACTGACCAGCCAGTCGTATGCTCGCTCGTAGCCTTGCCCTACCTTTGAGCGGAAAGCTTGCGCGTGGAGAGAGCTTCGGCCACAGGCTTGCTTCGGCCACGCTATGGGCCAAATAATTTGCAATAAGGGCCCTAGGGCAACCCCGGAGCCGTCCAGGGTGATCCCTATCCTAGCTCCTAGAATCCGTCTTGGGGGCCGGTCAGGGCTTCGCTTGGCGGCTGGCTTAGGGGCCCCCTCATAGCGTAGAGTCTCGACTGTTTGTCTTGAGCCCCAGATTTCAAGAAAGCCATATTCTGCCAACCGTAACCCTTAGCAATATTTTCGAAGACGGATTGTGCCGAACTCAGATACTCAATGCTCGTGTGAGTCCACAGACTTCATGCCGCAGTTGGACGGAGACACTGCTTCTCTGGGCTCCTTAGATGCTGGTACATAGCAAATCTTTCAAACAATTGCACGGCTAATAGCTAGACCAGCCAACTATGACCCCATCACCCACCTCAACGCCATCTTCTCCCGCCCCTCAAGCCTCTCCTCCGTTCCCCGAGCCTCCAACGCCCTTCACATCTACCAAAAGGACCTCGACCGCGAGATCTCTGCCCACGTGCAGCAGCAATCAACCTCAGATGTCGATAGCGTCCAGCGGATCCAGGCCGCCAAAGCCGACCTCGCAGAGCTTTTTCAGAAGGTGGAGGGTGTCCGGCAAAGAGCTATCGAGACTGAGGAAGCGATCACAGAAATGACAGCCGACATCAAGCGGCTCGACAACACGAAGAAGAACCTCACACTCTCCATGACGGCGCTAAAAAGATTGCAGATGCTTACTACAGCTTACGAGCAGCTGCGAGGGCTGTGTGAGAGTAGGCAGTACAGGGAGTGTGCACAGTTGTTGCAGGCCGTTATACAGCTTATGGCGCATTTCAAAACCTATCGGTCTATTGATCAGATTGCTACGCTGAGTAGGAATGTGTCGGATTTACAGCGGGAGATGTTGGAGCAGGTGTGTGAGGACTTCGAGGTTACGTTCGCGAAGGGGGAGGTTGCGGCTAGGAGGGGGATGTTGGCGGAGGCGTGCTTGGTGATGGATGCGTTGGGGGATAATGCGAGGAGTAGGTTGATTACTTGGTATTGTAATACGCAGTTGAGAGAATATAGGCAGTTGTTTAGGGGGAGTGAGGAAGCGGGGAGTTTGGACAATATTTCACGGAGATATTCCTGGTTTAAGAGGATGCTCAAAACGTATGATGATGAACATGCGGCTATGTTCCCTCCCGCCTGGAGGGTTAACGAGCTACTGGCGAATGCGTTTTGTGAGAGTACTAGGGAGGATTTCAAGGGGATATTGCAGAGATCGATACGAAGGCAGGATGGACAGACGTTGGATGTTGACCTTTTACTTTCTTGTCTTCAAGAAACTCTTGATTTTGAGCACAGTCTTGAGAGGCGGTTTACGAACACGGTAAGTCATGTTACTTTAGCATATACTTATACTCGCTGATATCGCTGCAGTCTCGCGCTTCTATGGACACTCTAAGCTCCAACGACGAAAAGACACCCATCTTCAGCCAAGCTATCTCCGAAGCATTCGAGCCGTATCTGAGTATATGGGTTGAAGCTCAAGACAAGTGAGCCCCTTTAAGGTCAAGTACTCAAGCTTGTAGCTAACGGAACAGGCATCTATCGTCCATGATTCCGAAGTACCGCTCCCAACCACCTCGTCAGCCCGACGAAGAGTTCTCTCCGCAGATGGTGATATCGTCTTCCACCGAAATGTTCAGCTTCTACCGATTGACTTTAGCCCAGTGTGCTAAGCTGTCTCCTGGAGCTCGACTCGTGGAACTGACAAAGGTCTTCGCTAAGTATCTCGATCTATATGCTCAGCAAATCCTGCTTTACGTTGTCAGCGAACGCCCAGGTGGGCAGACGCCATCGAAGACACCTCAAATTGAGGATTTAGTCCTCGTACTCAATACTGCGGACTACTGCTACAACACGAGTACGCAGCTTGAGGAGAAGATTAAGAGTCGGATTGACCACGACCTAAAGTCGAGCATTGACCTGCAGAGCGAAGCAGATGCTTTTATGGGAATCGCAAGCGCTACTGTCCGTGCTCTGGTGCGAAGAGTAGAAGTTGACATCGAGCCTACATGGCGAGAAATGCGCAACACTGGATGGAGTAAGATGGAGAGCGTTGGTGATCAGAGCTCGTATGTTGCTGAGATGCTCTCAAAAATCAAGTCTCGGGCAGCGCAGATTCTGGGCATGCTTCATAAGCAGCAGTACGCAAGAGCGTTTTGCGATAATGTTGTTGAGCTGACCGCCAATGCTTACATCGCGAACATCTTTCAATGCAAGCCCATATCCGAAGTTGGCGCTGAGCAGGTAAGAGCCCAGCGTCCGTATGTAAGGCCATTAGCTGATACAATTAGATGCTTTTGGATATCTACGTCCTCAAGAAAGGCTTCGAAGAACTCCTCACACTCCCCTCCCCTCCCGGTACCACACCACCCCCAGGCTACGTCAAACGAGTCTCCCAATCGATGTCCCGCCTCGACCCGATCCTCAAAACCCTCCAAGTACGCCCTTCCCCACCAGAAGCCCTCGTCCAAGCCTACCTTATCCACATTGCCGACAGATCCGACGCCAACTTCCGGAAAATCCTCGAATTGAAAGGCATTCGCAAACAAGACCAACCCAATTTGGTCGACCTGTTCCAAGCCCATCGCTCATCTCCCAGGAACACAGAAGTGCAGCAATCCTCCGCCCTCCTCACACCGCTCGTCGTTGGTGGCACTAGTGGTACCACAGGAGGTGTACACATCCCCACCGGCCTGCCCTCCCTCTCCTCAGCAGCTAGCCTCAGCACGTCCAATCTCCCCGCGCGCTTCGATCCGTCTACTTTCGGTAATGCCATCATGACTGCTGCAAGAGACGGTGTCGATCGCTTTGGCACACCTGCTCTTGGAGGCACCCCTGCCGAGTCTAGAATGACGAGTCCGCCGCCACAAGGACGGAGGGCGCAGAGTCCTGATTCGGCCACGCTGCAGGCGGCGGGGAACCTGAATGAAAATCTAAGAAATATTGGGAAGTTTTTTAAGAGGGATATAGGGGGCTTTGGGAGGTTTGGGGGTGGGGGTAGGGGAGAGGATGGGTGACTTGGATGTAGATATATTAATCTCATGGTGATATCAACCTTCTGATAGTAAGTCACTAAGTGCTAAGACTGAAGAAGTATCTGGCCATACTATAGTATCATTCTCCGACCCAAGTCTCCGAAATCCATTTTCTGCAACCCCAGCACCTGTTGGGACTCTGAGACTTGTCTGACCGTCGTCTCAAGCTCCCCAACTCCCCGACCTCGCAGTATGGAACTCGTGAATGCTACCCTCAATATCTCCCTCTAACTGCGGACTGTTCCCTGCGCTCTTTTTCTCCTCTGTAAATCTCTTCCTCATGGCCACTGCCACCAGACCGCCAGCTACAATCAAACTCGCTCCGGCCCAGAGGCCAACTGAAATCATGCCATATCTCCTTACGAGAGCCCCAGAGATGGGAGGTCCAATGACAGAGATCGAACTCAAACCCAACATCATACCTGTCCACAGTCCCAAACGGTCATTGAAGTCTGGTGGGAGAAGGAACGCCATTGAGGACGCCGGCAGGCCGAACAGAGCGCCTCCAAGGATGCCGACTAGCACGCAAAAGGCAACGACATGGCTCTCCTGCTGAACGAGAGGCCAGGAAAGGAATATGAATAGAGCCGCTGCGAAACAGCTTGCCGCGTGGACCAGTAGCGGATTGTATTTCCTGTAGCGTGTAAGCACAATTGCTATTTTCAGCTCGGACTTGGGATTACCTTGAGCTTGCTATCCAGGCGCTTCCAAGTCGACCGACGATACTGCATCTGCGGAATGTCAGCCGAGTCTCCATACAAACCAGATGATTCGGCATACACACCCGTTCATTATAGTCAGGAACCAGACCACCTTGATATTCAAGGGCCCCACTTGCTCGGCCCATTCGGTAATGTAGAATAGAAGTGGATAGTATCCTGTGAACATAAGGCACACAGCCGCAGTGTACATCACGAAGAGAGGGTTTCTGAAGGCTTCTGTGTCGATCCACGTCCGAATGGTAAAGACTGGACCGAGTGGGCGATTCGCAGCGGCGGGATCCGAGGCGCCGAAAAGAATGCATACGGCAGATACCGCGCCAACGATTGCAGCAAAAAGCCGAATGCCATTGGGAAAGCCATGTTCAGAGATTAAGAATCTGAACGCCGGTGGATACGCAAGACCCCCTGATCGCTTGTCAGCTTTAACATGAGAACAGTCATTGCTAGCTACTGTACCAACAGCAGCCCCACAAGATGTGATTCCAACCGCGAAATACTTGTGCGCTGGAAACCACTGGACGAACGATCAGCTTTGTGAAACCCTGGGAAACGTATCGGATAGTGACGTACCTGAATAACGCAATGCGAACTATGCGTGAAGAAAAAGCTCATACCAATACCAGCCACAAGCCCATGCGTGAGCAGAACAAGCCCGTATATCCCTTCCCCTTCATGGCCCTGTCTACCCGTAAAGCTCAAAGCCAGGAAGCCAAGGGTAGTCAGAGCACCACCAGTACAGACAACGGCTCGGTGCAGCTGTGCGTCCAAAAGTCTGCCGACGATGACCGACAGGGCCAGGACTAGGAAAGTCTGCATACCACCGATCAAGCTGATGGTCGTGCCTGTCGAGTTGGGAAGATAGCTTTCATCGTAGTACCTGAAGAAAGTACCAAAGCTGTTGATGAGACCCCTGTTATCAAAACACGTTTCTCAGTCAGTCCGTGTTCTCGGTCTGCATTGTTGGAGATGGAGCCTTTACCAGCAATTGACCTGGCCGCAAAAACCGGATAATAGTGCAGTGTAGGGCTGCCATCCCCGAGGCCACCGGGAGGGATTGAATCCTCTGCCCAAAGTCATGTCTTCCACTTGAGCTGAATTCGCCATCCTTTACTCTCAGGTTGTTCAGACTGGATGTATATCGTTCAACCAGATACACGGCGTTAATGGAAGTCTGCTCCTTGCATCAGTCGACTATGCCACGCAGTCTCGATCCGGATTTCCTCACTGAGTAACACAAAAGATTTACAGCCAATGCAATTAGCCGGAATACTCAGACGGCGGACGGCAATTCCTTAAAGCAGACCGGTGCAAAAAGCATTGTGCGACACAACGATAAATACATCTTGCAACATTCGCACAATCAACAGCACCGCCCAGCCATGCGATACCATCATCAAGACGCTGACGACACAAATGCACCCGTTATCTGCTCATACGTAGGCAGGTGGGTAACCATAGGCCGCAAACCGGACGCCCAGCCTTGGCCTACGGTATCTTCGTCGACGTGATACATCATCACACCGCCCTCCTCTCTGCATCAGCGAGTCCGTGGGCCTGGCCCCTTACTTACCTATCATGTCGAATATTGCGCAAAAAAAAAGAAAGCTTGGCTGCTTCAGAAATGTGGATACGGAAAATGCTTTAGCGTCTCGGCGCTTCTCGCATACAAGGTGCTATGAAGCGATCCGCTCACTTTTTAGCACATGGGGCTTCGCTCGGAGACAACAAGATCAGATTGCTCCATCCGTTTATAAAGGCTTGTTGTTTTATATCTTGTTGCTCTGCTCTCGCCTTCAGGTTTAGCATACTTATCTCTGTTTCGCTAGGAGATAATCGCCATGATTCGACTTGGCGTCTAACCGGTGCGGCAACGGAAGGGAAGGCTCGGACGACGGAACGGCCGGACAAAACTACACCGAAGGCGGATTTGTACATAAGGTACTCCGTAAAGTAGTCAACGATTGCCATGACTTGCTGCGAGATCTTCGGTCGGCAGTGCAGAATGATAACGCATGTCGATCGGGCTGTGCTCTTGGCAAAAGCTCGCATATGCACCAGCGGCGCTACTCACCAAAACGAGAAATACACAGGTGGGGGTTTATAGACAGAAATTCGTAGTTGAAGCTGCTGACACAATGCACCTGCTCAATGGCGGCGGCTGAAGAGAGTGGACTTATCTATTGTGGGGAGTCAATTGTACCATCGTGGAATTGAAATTTGCGGACTGTGAAATCAGAGCTTTAACTCTACCGTTTTTTCCGGTGTGTGTGCTGCGTGAACTATCATTACCCTTGCTACATGCACCCAGCATATATTTGTGGGGAAGTGAAGACTCCGAAGAAGAGAGTCCAGACCATGATCCATGTCCTGCTCCTGGTCGCCAACAGTTGGGTTGGATTAGTTGGCACGATCGACACGCTTGGGAGCTGGAGGTTGCGACGGTTGTGATAGTCACAAGGGTCTTGATGCCTCAGGTGTGAGTGATCCCAACGAGAGCATTGCGCTTCGAATCGTGCCCTTGAGCCCAATGTGGACTGAGAGCTGTCGTTTGGAAAGTTTCCCACTTGTGGGAAAATGAATCTTCATGTCGAATTCGCGATCGTTACTCATGCCTGCATCCATCATCGCCGAGCTCCTCATCGTACATGCATTACCTCCGACTTACTGGAGCGTATGTAAGCCTATCGTATTACCACGATGTGGACACATGCACATACCAATGCTCTCACTCCTTTCTTGCAGGGTTTTTACTCCGCGGCCCTTCCTCCTTAGTCCCGTCTGGGTCGTCGCTGATAGAGGGTTGAGTCATAGGGCTGACTCCCGCCGCCAAGCCAAACGAACCCGATTAACACCAGTGGATGGGATAAGTGTTTTGATTGTAGGCACTCCAGGCAGTACAGGTGTGCGCAGTCCAGCAAGCGGGGTCCGATCAGCGGTGCTGTGTGGCATTTGCCACCATGCGGCTTGGGCCCAGTGTTCGCAATGGTTGAAATGGTTCGGGTTGACCCCTATACCAACCAACTACACTAGTATTTAGCGTAGACGGTTGGTATAAACTAACTATTAACTTTAAACCGATAGTTTCAACGGTTTGCATAAAGATGAGCGCGTAGAAAACCCTTGCGCTAAGCTTACACGGGTAGTCCCTGACTCGCAAGGGGTTTCCTTCAGCAAGCCGCTGAAACCAGTGACAAGACTCATGTCCGCTCTAACTAAATCTGGGTAAGGGCTCCCCCCGTAAAACCAAGCTCCTTCGTCCCTAAGAGCAGTTCCTATTACTATACCCCGGCGGTGTAGGAAACTATAAAGCAATAGGGGTAAAGTAATTAAGTTACATGTATAGTAGAAAGGCGTTTGAAGTAATAAAATCCTCAGTATACTACTTTGAAAATTGTTGCCTAAAAGGTTAGAGCGGACATGAATTTTGTCACCTACTGGTGCCGAAACGGTTTAAAACGAACCATCTACGACCCCAAACCAATTGACTATGAAGGGGAAAAGGGCAAACCGAACCGTTCAACTGGCAGTTTACTAAATAGTTGGTTGACCATTGCGAACATTGCTTGAGCCCATCACTGGAACAGAGCAGACTACCTTCTGATTCCTCTCTATTACCTTTCACACTGCGTATTGATATTTTCACCAAGGTCCGCTTCATAAACCGCTTCATCGTCAGGACCTTGGCTGTTGAGATTGATGTGACCCATATCTTCAGACCATGTCACTCTATTGCATAGTCTGCCAGAGGCCAGACACGTCGTCGTCTACTGCAGGATTTACGACGCCGTTGCAGTCAGAATCGCCATGTTCGTGTTTATTGAGCTTTCTTCAGGTTGCTCGAGATGTCGCGCCGTTGGCGCAGACGGAATTAATTGAATGCTTTGACAGCGTCCGTTATGCAATGAATGAGCTCGTGTACGATGAAGTGCGTATGGAATAGAAGGGGGTTGGCTATTGAAGCCAGACAAAAGAGGAAAGATTTATTCCTTACCCTCAGTAGAGTTGGCCATCTATACGATGGATTACAATTCGACGATAAATACACGGGTTTTCTCCAGTGAAAGGTACTCACAAAGTCCTGCGGTGACACTCTCTGTAGACATCCTGGCAGGCTGTGATAAGTAGTGGTGAAATACATGCGTGATCTTAGGTCACCTAATGTATGCTAGATGTCATTCTCTCTCATCCATTTCTCAATGCATCAAATTTGGCTGCATTTGGGGGTTGACTCTGATCGGTAACTTTGACCTTGTTAGAACTCGGCCTCTTCTTCACCTTTTAGAACCTCACCAGACATTTGCTCCGTTCAAACCCCGAAAGTGCATGCTCGACTTTGATATCCAGGGATCCCGGTCACAAAAATCGCACGACGAGTGTAGACTCCATAAGGATGCTAACGGTATTGAACTCGGCTTAGATGGAGATGTGGTAGCCAGGTCCTAGCAAGATGATATCGTCATCTGCAAGGCGTATCAACGCATTCTATCTATCTACCTTACGTGCACTCGTCCTAGCCCTTTGTCTCTATTATTGGGTCTTTCCTTCTCTCTCCTCGGATCTTTCTCGTTCGCTAGAGGCATGGGACTCGGGCCCAAGGTATATACTCAAGAAATGAGCTGCGGAATCGAGGTCAGGCAAGACGAAGGGTGAGATGTGTATCTCGGTTGATGGCCGGAACGCGATATCTTTCTCGCCGGTGTTTTTCGAGCTACTCATTTTGGAAATCCGGGTATCTTGTGATTTAGGAGAGCCCTTCTATATAGCTCACTATCCTTGCTACCATTATGTTTACCTTGGTAGACGTAGTGGCTGTTGGCTTTGGCTGGCTTACCGTCTAGTACGAAATCGACATCGACTTCCGGGATAGAATTTATGAGACGCTTTCTACCACTCTCATACCCAAATGATCGACTGGATAATCTAAGATTAGTAGGGATGATTAGAAAGATGATGAGAAAAAGGATACATACAATTCCCCGTCCGCATGATAATCAGTATACCTGTAATCTTCATCATTCCTCCTTGCATCTCTCTATTGATACAGGTTAGAATTATTGACCATAAAAGTAATTGGAAAAGAGATTATTATACCCAGCAGCATCGACACGTACAGCACGTGCTAAATCAGCATCGTCATCCTCTTCTTCTTGTCGACGTCTCTGCTCTTCTTCTTGTCGACGTCTCTCCTCTTCTCCAAAACCTGCTGCTTTGGCCGCTTCCACCGCTCTCTAAGCTCTCCGACCAGCTGGTCTGGAAACCACGCTTCCCAATCCTCTCATTTGCGGTTCCAGTCGGACGTCTCGAGCTCCTCGTTGTATCTTTTATCCCAGTAACGGGCGTGGACGAGCTCGTCATTATCCTTTCCCATCTCTGCCGGCTCTTAGGAACACTGTGCTATGCACGTCGACGTCGTCTGAGTCTTGCACATCCTACACAGGAGATTCATCCTCCTCGATGAGTAGTTGGAAAATCAAAATGGAGAGCTCTTGATTGTGTCTTTATATGGTGTTTATACATATTTGAACGTTGGTTGTTTGATCTCTGTGGAACAGATTCCCAGCGTAAATTTCGAGACCTCAAAAGAAAGGACCATTCTCTAGTACAGCATGATCACTAATCTCGGATAGAAGAAATCGAAGGGAATCGCTGCCGAACTCTTTGATGTGAAGCGGGCCTTGGAGAAATAAGTGGGAAAGTCTTTCACTGTTGCAAGGTAAAGTAATATGTGCAGAAGGTACAGTGTTTGTGGCAAAGGCATTGTATATCTTATTATGGATTCAACAAAATTTTCTATATCCTCTACAACAATAGACGTAATAAGTATTTGTGCAATTTGTAAGTGTTTAAATTATTTATTCTCTTTAATAAATACATGCGTGGAGATTGAGCTTCGATATTGACTAGATCTATTCAGTAGAGAAGCCCAAATATTCCCCAGATGCAAGCAAGTGGTTGCTGGATATAACGAAGCCCTTAACAGGAATCTCGGGTGTCCTGAGACTACAGGATAATGTGACTCGCAAGATTAGCATTTGTAAGTGGCAGTTGCAAGGGTCACGGAACCTGAGTATCGCAAGGCGTATGTAGAAGCGTATCTAGAAGAGCGAAGGTTCGAATGCTGAATGCCCAAAATGAGTCGTCGTCAGTTGATTCTAGGATAGGTCAGAAAACCTTGTTTGGTGTTTAATATGTCGACCACAAATCCTGTGTGCTAGCACTCAAGACTGCCACTCTTTTTGGCACCCAGCGTGGTGGATAGATTATTTAGAGTGATGGTAAATGTGGCCTTCTAATTTTCTTTCGTCTTAGCTTCACGAGGAGAGAGCCTAATAGACGGTCTGCTGGGAAAACAGCTACGAAGCATGCAAAGAGCGGTAGCCTGCCTCAACTAGGCTTCGCCCATCATTGGTATCTCCAGTCCCCGTCCAATAGAACAAGCCCCCGAGACCTTGCTGCTTCGCATATTGAGCTTTCATGTGAACAGTCCGAGGATCGTCGTATGTCACGAATCCGCCATCACTACCGATTGAGTAGATCGCTCCAACGGCCTCGTCGAAATAGACAAGAGCTCCTGGTCGCGGCAGATCCTTATACTCAAACGTGCCTTCCTCGCCACCTTGGCCAGTGAATCGGTCACCCACCTTCGTAGAGCCAAGGAATGACCGTCCATAGGCGGGGATGCCGAGGAGTATCTTTCTGGCCGATACACCTTTAAAGAGTAGGTAGGTCACTGCTGAGTTGCATGACGTCCTGGCAGCATCATTGTGTGGATTGGTGGGAGTAAAGAGTTGTGCGTGATGACCACAGGCGTTTGTCCAGGGCCCAGAAAAGTCGTAGGACATTAAGTTGATGAAGTCCAGATGAGTTGATGCTTTGGCAAGATCTATATTTTTGAGGGCCCACTCGCCTGCGGGCAAGGCAGACGTTAGCAGGTACCTTGGGGCAGGCAGCTCTTTGCGAAGACTGGCAAGTAGCTGAACGTAATGCTGTCCTTGCTTAGGATCAGATGGATGCTCCCAATCGACTGTTGAGGTTAGCAAATTGAAGATTCATTGTGATCCACGTCTTACTGTCTATCCCATCCAAATCAAACGCGTTCACCATATTTCGCGCACTCTGAGCGAACATAGATCTGATAATTCCGCTACTAGCAACTGAGGGAAAAGGTGCACTTCCCTCTCCGCCACCTCCAACAGAGAGGATGGTCTTGATCTGCGGATGCTGCTGTTTGATGGACTTCAGGTCACGAAGGCAGCCTTTGGCGCCATCAATGTCTATCTCATTGTCCGCATGTTCATCGCTATACTAGCACCTCGTTAGTCCCACCAACGGAAACAATCAAATTGATTTTACCCACAAACAGATCACCTTTGCTCCTCACCCTTGAAATTATTGTCAGCATAATACCGGCCAATTATAGCTCAATATAAACTAACCATGCAAAGGCGTAGAAAATATGAGTGATAAACTTCAAATTCAGTGATGATGGTGGCTGAGAACGGTAGACTCTCCAATTCGGATAGTACACTGCATTGATGGTGGTAGATCGAGCTGGGGGCATGCTTTCGGTCAACGCCGCAGGCTTCTCGCTCTTGTGCTTGAATTGGTTCCATCGGTGTGAGCTTCCGTGCTGCTTTAGATCCTGGGATGAAGCCATGGAACTTGAGAGATAGGCAGATAGGACAAAGAGATCAAGAGTAAGGAAGTCTTTTTTCGAGCTCAAAAGACACGTGCAATAACAGCAGGTTTTGAAGCTCAAAGGAAAATGGATGAAATTCTAGGAGAGATCTTACTTGTCACCTGGAGCACTGTAAGTTAATTTTAAAGCACAGTATTTCTTCGTCACATTTTCTCGGCACGCGCCGGGCCACCAGCATACGTTACACATTCATTTGTAGTGAAGCTGTTCGTTACAGAAACTTGGATATGAGCACGGGAGAATTTTTGGCGCTTGTCCGCGGCTCACGTCTTGGCTTGTCAAACACCCTCGTGACCCTAGTCTCTTGCTAACCCCACTTGATAGCATCAATCAGTCAAGGCACCATCTCCTCGCCACTACTCGCGTCAGGCACAGTATCCTCCATCTGCCACCCCTCCCTAGTATCCTTCGCCATTCTCACAAACACGAGCCCAATTACCAGCGCCATGCCAGCCAACCCCATGCCAAAATACAACGCCGCCCTGTACCCCTCCGCTTGCCCTGCTCCAGCAGCAGCAGCATCACCCGCAGCATGCGTCTCCACAATGCCCGCAAATCCCAACCCAGTACTTGTCGCATAAAGCTGCAGTGTCCCAATCAAGCTGCCCGCAATGCCCTGGTCCCTTTTGCCAACACTGTTACACGCCACGATCTGCGCAGCTGTGTAGATGAAATCCGGGCAAAAACTCTGAATGACCGTCGCCAGAAACATCTGCTTCCAATAAAGCTGTTGCTCTGGCATCGTCGCCACCAGCAATTCCGCTACCAGCACCGCCATTGTGCCAATGACGAGGATCCACTGCACGGCTAAGCGAGGGACCATCCACGCCGCGATGAATGCCCCTGCGGCGGAGAAGATAGCAAGGGGTGTCAGTCCCCAAGCGGTGGAGAGAACAGACCAGTGCCGTATCTCCTGCTGCCAGGCGATCAGGTACCAGATGAACGTGCCGTAGGACATGAAGCTGAAGAGCACCACTATGATGACAGGGGTGAAAGAGGGGGCGCGGAAAATAGTGAGGGGTATGATGGGGTGAGTAGCGAAGCGATACTCCCAGATGCCGAATGCTAGGAACAAGAGGATACTGAGAATTAGCATGGTGATCTCGTATGGCGAAGTCCAGCCGGCTTTGGGTGCTTGACTGTAGGTGGATGTGTCAGCTGCTGTAACAGGGAAGGCAGGCGAAAGGAAGGAGCGCAACGGGGACCTACTTCCACGTGAAGTTGAAGATGATGAAGCCGCTGATACCGAGGATAGAGCCGACCCAGTCCATCTTCTCGTCTTTGCTGATCGGTATTTCATTCGGCAAAATGATCGCTAGGCAGCCAAACACGAGCGTCCCTAGCAGCGCCCTACCATCCTCCAAGTCAGCCTCTTCCTAGCAGGTGAGAGCCGGGACATTACTTACATGAAGATAAATAGCCACTTGAACACAAGCGTCTCGGCCAGTAATCCAGCCATCAACGCGCCAGCCCATCCGCCAACTGGCGCCCCAGCCCCAAATAATCCCAGACAACGATTCCGCATCCTCCCCGGCGGGAAGGTCGTCCCAACAATCGCCACTGCATTCGGCACCACCATTGCCCCGCCTCCCCCACTCATGCCTCTCGCGATGTTAAATGCTATGAAATTGCTGCAGAAGCCATTGATGAGTGACCACATGATCCACCAGGAAGCGCCGAGAAGGAGGACGCGGCCGTGCCCGTAGATGGATCCAAGGCGGCCCGACATGAGTATAAATGCGCCAGCTGTCAAGGGGTAGGAGGCAGCGATCCAGGAAGCCTGGGTAGGTTCTGTGACGCCGAGAGAGGAAGCGATATGGAGGCCGCCACCCATGCCAGCGCCGAAGGAGATCATGGGGACAAAATTCGCCAAGATAAGAAAAATCGCGAGCGCGTTCTTGCGTTGTTGGGGTAAGCTGCAGGGATAGTCATCGGTTTTTGGAATTGGAGAGGTAGGCGATTCTCGCGAAGATAGTTCTCCTTCTGAATTGGCAGTACTCTTTGAATGGCATGGCGGTGGTAGTGTAGGTAGGATATACTTCTTCTTGTCTGATATGTGGGAGGAAGACATGATTAGATCTGGGTGTGAGGCCGTGTCTGCAATGCTTTGGTTTTCCCATCGTGAGTGTGAAGTCGTCTTGGGGCTTTATAGACATAGGTGCGCTGTGTAATGGCACTATCTAAGTAAAAGCAATTGAGTATGGAAAACTTCCTTTTGCAGTATCAAAGTGAAATAATTGGTACTGCTACCACCGTGGCGACAGGGAAGGAAAGTTTCCTATCTGGGCGAACTTGCCGCTTCTGTCTGCCGGTCGGCACACCTTACCTTACTTTCCTTGTTCCTCTGCCTGCATTCAGATTTAGCTAGTGGACGAGCTCTCTTCGCGCACCTCAATTAAAAAGTGACGGATCAAGCATCGGGTTGACCCCTGAGAGTGGAGCAGCCGGGGTAGACATCAGCCGTGCCGTAGTAGAGGGACTCGTGTTGAAAGTAGGCGTCGAGAGGAAGATCAGAGAAGTGAAAATCTTCCAGGATGGACTCTAGAATTGATTGAACCAAGAACTTATTCATTTCGTACTGATACTCGTTCGTGTCTAGCTCATGCACCCTCTCTATCGCCAGCTTAGGCGTAGCATCCATCCGACCCCACCGGCTCCCAAGTCATCTCGGAGCGGTCATACCGTTGCAATGTCTCGGAATCCATCTCCCTTACTGGCTTCAATGCCGAACAATTTGTGCGCTGTCTCCGCCTTCTTCGACAATGGCGCAATAGAAAGAAGAGCATCGCACCTAGTACCACCACTCCCCCTACCACACCCACTATGATCCCAGCTTTTGCACCTGCGCCGAGGCCCGAAGGCGCCCGATGTAGATTTGGAGTTAAGGTGGAGGGTATCAGGGTGGTTGAAGCTGTTCCAGACACACCACTCGAAGTGATCGGCGTTACTGTCGGTATTGTATATCCACCGACAGCGTAATAGCTGGGTAGTGCAGTGGCTGCTGTAGGGATGAAAGCATTATTGCTGTACTCTATTTCTCTGATATCTTTATTGTTGTAACAGCATGTTTCATTATTGGGATTTGGGCAGAAGGTTACGCCAGAACATATGGTGATGTTGAGAGTGTAGTTGAAAGCGTTGTTGCCGATATCTGTGCGAGTGAAAACATCAGAAATGGTTGGACCATGGTAGGGGATGAATAAGCCGAAGGAAACATACCCAAAGACAAAGGACATGCGGGACTTTTGTTGAAACTGGTGACTGGACTTCGTGATATATGATCTGTCTAACTATCTAGGAATAAGCCTATGCCTATGTACCTGACTATATTTTCTATCTAGAAAAAGGAAATAAGAGAAGGTACCTCAACGTGATTACAGATTATGTATGGAAGCAATTGAAAGTGTGTAGGTGCCTAGAATCCAACAACTTTGCCATGTTTCATCAGTACACGATCCCATCGAGTCGAAGCCGTTTTAGCTATTACAGAAGAGTTTGGTCGAGCATTGGTAAGCCTGTCCACAGCAGGCACTCGCATTTGCACTCAGATCGCAGAGCAGATCGGGGAGGGCAACGCCATCCGCTCTATAGCACTGCTTCAATTGGCCAAAGCAAAGCCGAGCTAGTAGACGAGACCAGGCGAGACATCAAATAGTTGGTTTGAAATGAATTGGAGATTTTCAATCCCAATCATGGCATATTATCACAAGTAGGAAGAGGCATGAGCAACGATGAGAATAAGAGACGTCGAGGAGATACCGGCAAGACCAATAAGAAGCGACACCCACCAACCCAGCGAGAGGAAACGGCTTCGTAGCTCGAAACGTGTACTGAAACTCGTTTATCATGAGTGACAGTGACAAGACTCTCCAGCGGCAATGTATCTGTTTCAGTATTAGATAATAGGGAAATCTCAGGAGGGGACTGCTTTCCCACTAGAGCAGTTCAATATATGATTGTGAAGATGAAGGAGTGGTGAAGGTTTGGACGCGCACAAGGCTGAAGTCTTGGCAGGACCCTGGCTTAACTAGCTTCATACAAGCGCAATATCTCATCAACATTCCTTCTCACACCCTCAACAACAGGCATCATGGCCGTCGCCATAGCTCACAAGTCTCCCACCCCCACTCACCTTGATCACCAACCGCCCACTACCTCGTCCACTTACGAGTTCTCCTTTTCCGACTTCCTTAAACGTGAATACCGCTTCGGACTCGACCCCTCCCGCCCCCTCTGCAAAGCTTTCCGAGAAGGCCACTGCCCCCTCGGCCCCGCCTGCCCCGACAGACACGGCATCTCCCACTCCAACAATCTAATCTGCAAGCACTGGCTCAAAGGGCTCTGCAAAAAAGGCGACCACTGCGACTACCTACACGAATACAACATCCGCGCGCGGGCCGAGTGTTCGAACTACAATAGATCCGGCTACTGTGTGGCCGGAGACGACTGCAACTACCTGCACGTCGATCCCGCGTCTAGGTTACCGCCGTGTCCGCATTATGAGAAGGGATTTTGCCCACTGGGACAGAGGTGTAGTAAGAAGCATGTGAGGAAGACGTTGTGCAAGTTCTATCTGGCGGGGTTTTGTCCGTATGGGAGGGCGTGTAAGGAGGGTGCGCATCCTAGGTTTCCGGAGGATTTGGCCAAGCCGACTGTTAAGGTTGAGAAGAGTGCGGAGGAGGTGGAGGTAGATAGGGAGAGGTTGAGGGAGGAGGCAGAGAGGCAGCAGGAGAGGGAGTGGGAGAGGAATGAGAATAATAGGCGGGAGGGGAGGGGGAGAGGTAGGGGGAGAGGACGAGGTGGGAGGAGAGGGGGGACGGGGTATGATAGATGAAGGGTGCTCCTGGTCGAGAATTTAAAGATGCATGTGTGAAACGAAATGACTAATGCAGGAACGCTCAGCCCTCAAAATCGGAAACAGTCGGCTTTTGTGACGCCGGGAATGCTCTCCGAACCTCCAATATGCTGGCAGAGGAAGTGAAATAGTCCTGGCAGAGGTCTATCCCAAGCTACTCGCTGAGATCTCGCAGCCTCATATGGCAGCGCCGTAGCTAACATAGCTGGGAAACCTTGAGATCCCATAGGCACTGTCACATGTGGCTGCGAGGCCTGGGAAATGATTGGAATGAATTCCCTCGAAGCTAGGTGAGCCCGGTTGGTTGTGGTGCAATACCACTACGATGAGAGAACAAATTTGCAACATTTTTGTCACAATAAATAGAACGATATTCAAATGGTTCAAAAATGCATCTATGCTACGCTAGAATGAGTAGAGATGACTCCAATTCCAAGCCCATATCACGCCTGTCCACCCCCATAGATACCGCAATGTGTTCAGTCTCGACGCCCGCAAGTAGAGACTCCGATGCCATCAGTCCAGACCCACACGCCTTAGCGTTTCCATGAATGAACATATGCCTCATCGTCACTACTTCTCTCGCCGACCTTGTCCCACTCCACACTCTGTCCTGGGCTAGTTTCCTGCTCCGGAACACTGATCTTGAGAGCCTTGCCAGCATCCATCATCCACCCCACAATCCCGCTCGGGACGAATGTTCCAACGAGATCGTACATCCTGCTCCCCTGTCCCACAAACACTGTTCCATTCTTTCCCTTCCCTTTCACGATAGCATCAAACACCGAATTGTGTAATTCTCTCAACGAAGATCCCTTGGCAGTCTTTGTTATCAACCCTTTTTGCACCAGCCTGGATTTCGTTGCTTCTGCTACCGATGTGTGCTGACTGCGCACAAGCTGCTGTTGGCTGTCTTCAACCGCGATACCGTAGTCGAAATGGCCCATTTGGAATTGCACGACATTGATACCTTGCGCTTCTTTGCGCAAAGTGGAGATGTACTGCTGCAACCCGCCAGCAGCAACGCACTCAGCAGCGCGATAGGGTAATGTGAGGGCAGGAATTATTGATGGCGTGAGAAAGAGGAGGGTGGCATTCTGGGAGACGAGGAGAGGGAGGAATGCTTGAAGGGTTGCGAATGGCGCCAGCAGGCGAGTATTGAGGGTATCAGACCAAGTTGATGGAGAGATAGATGCGATTGGGCAGTCCGGGAGAGAGGTTCCCGGAACGAGTACGATAGCTGCGAGGTGTAGTGTGTGAGGGGGAGCGTTTGCGATCGGTCGCTGAGGAGTGCTTATGAGGTCGCTGAACTTCTGAATGGTATCTTCAGTGGAGGACGGCGATGTGATGTCAAGGTTCAGAGCGCGAATATCCGTCCTGGACTCAGATCGGATGATCTGCTCCTCGGATACGCTGCTCACTGGTATATAGACAATGAAGCCACGGCGCTCAAGCTCCAGTGAAAGCGACCGGGTAAGTGGAGAGTGGGGGGAGCCAGCAAGTATGACAGCCTCCGTCCTCGATCCATTCTTTGCGCGCTTTGCACGTCTTTTTGCACGATCTGATCTTCTCCGCCTCCAGACAATGAAAGCTCCAGTCCCAATAAAGGCAACGACTGCTGCTGTTACCGCGCGATGTTCTGAGATCCAAATCCGGGAAGCTTCAAAATACCCTCCTGGCACTGGTGGTATCTGGTGATGAGCAGGAGGAGGCGGTCGTGGCTTGATAGAGTCTGGAAGCCATGGGGTAGCTCTGAATGTATCTTTCAAGGACTCGCTGACGCTTTCGAAGTGCTTGTCGATCTCTTCGAATGCTGACTCGAAACCCCCTCCGATCGACTCAAAGACATGATTCATTTCATTCGTTACTATCTCAAAGACGTCCTGATCGTCAGTAGGCATGATATTTGATGCGTAAGGTAGTGACGCTGTCGCCCGAAGGCCAAGGAGGGGCTTTTGTCCGCAATATTAGCGTGGGCAGGCGCCGAAGTTTTCCCGTTAGCCTATGTTTGGACTTCATTTCCTTCTGACCTTCCTTCAAGTACAGAACCGTATCTGGGTGCTTTGGCACCACTGTTGATCATACTGGCGAAATTCCGGCAATGAATTTGTTGAAAGCTCGATCTGGATCCTAAGCAAACTCCTGGGTACTTGTCTACACGAGTATCTCACACCCTCACCAAGAACCCTCAATCGTCAACTACTTCCCCAATTCCCATTCTTGGAAATTAGCAAGAAGTTGCAGAAGAGTTGATCTCAAGATGGTCTACGAACACGATCCATCGATCTCCGAGTTCCAGCATGAGAAACACCGTCACCGAGAAGCCGACGCGCTGCTCACCCTCCGCAAAGTCGCCTCTCTAGTCAAGCCCATAATGAGACAGCGAGGATGGAGAGTCGGAATACTGACCGAATTTTACCCCACAGAAACAAATCTTCTGGGGCTCAACTACAATCATGGCCAAAAGATCTGCTTGCGCCTCAGGTATCCAGGTGATGAACGCCAGTTCCTGCCCTTGGTAGAGGTCACTGATACTATGCTGCACGAGTAAGACACTCCCTCCGTTTTGAGCTATGAAAATGATTTGTTGATTAGACTGTGCCACATCATCCATGGTCCCCACGACGAGCTCTTCCACAAACTCTGGGATCAACTCCGCGACGAATACGATGCCCTCATTCGCAAAGGCTACACCGGCGAAGGCTTCCTCTCCCAAGGCCAAAAGCTCGGCGGCGGTCGCATACCCATGCATGAAGCTCGCCGACGAGCTCGTGCCTCCGCAGAGAAACGAAAATTTCTCACAGCCGGCTCAGGACAAAAGCTCGGCGGCGCACCAGTGAGACGTGGTCAAGACGTTCGCAAAGTGATTGCAGACGCAGCAGAGAGACGGACGAGAGTGACCAAGGGTTGTTCCGGCAGCGGTATCAGTAAGGATCGTGAGAGGGAGCTAGTCCAAGAAACGAACAAGAACGGGTTCCGTACGAAAGCTGAAGAGGACGATGCAAATGAAGAAGCAATAATGATCGCCTACATCGACCTAGTCCAAGAAGAAGAGAAGGAGAAGTGGGGCGATGCATATATCCCACCTAGCAGGGAAAATCCCGCTGGCAGTCAGGGAGGCGCTGCTCAAATCAAAGCAGAACCTGGGACGTGGCCTGAGTCGTCTACGAGTCGATGGCATGGCCAGCGGCCACCTATACTAGCGTCCACCAAACCCAAACCATCGCCCGTTGTACCCACTCCTCCAAAACCCCCACCAATCAGAAAGGATACCTGGACCTGCGACATCTGCACAATCGTCAACCCATCTACATACCTTTCTTGCGATGCCTGCGGAACCGAACCTCCCTCGCCGCCACCGCAGCCAAAACAACAAAATTCCATGATACCCTCGACGCAAACAAAACCAACCTCGATTCGGGACAGCAATGCCCAAAAGGCCGTTAAATCACTCATGTCGCTTGACGCAACTACATCAAAACGACCTCAAAAGCCGATGGGCTGGCTGTGCCATACGTGTGGGACTTTCATGGAGAACGAATGGTGGACCTGTGGCCAGTGTGGTACTATGAAGCTGAGCTCGTGACCGAAGAAAGAAGTATCTCTATTTAACTGGATTTCTCACAAATGAATTGTCCAGCTGGGTATCTGGATACTAAGGTCTGGGTGTGCCACAACTGCATATGCGGACAACAAGCTAGGGATTTGTTTCCGCATTGATATGAGACATGAACTACGAGACCTTGCATAAACAGGAGCATTTGATTGCAAATTTAGCGGCATAGCATCTAGGACGCGATGGATCCGAAAGGGAAAGCATAGCAAAGGCGTCAAAGAAGCAGCCAGCAGTACTGTAGCGTTTAGCCAGGTATGAGTGATGAATCGAGAAGGAAGAATCATGATCTCGATTAAAACTGTATACGCTAATGTATGCTCCCGCTAAGTCGATATACTGAAGCTCGCTATAACCCCGCAAGTCGAACGGTACTTATGAATATTATCCATGTGTGTCGCTCACCTCCTTTCGCTCTTGTTCTTCATCCAAACCTTTCAGTAACTTTCGATCCAAATAATCGCCTCCACCCTTTATTGTTCTTCTCAGAATAAGCTTCAATACCACCATACCCCTGACTCAATGGTCTACCTCCACCACCAACCCCCTCACCCTCGGGCCTCTCATACTCGTCCTCACTGTATTGATCGTCACATTCATTGGCCCCCGCCCCCGCTTGCCTCTGCACCTCCCCAAAACTATCTGCCACACTTTCCGGTCTCTCGCCCTTCCCTATAGAAGTGGATTTAGCTCTTTTAGCACCAGCCACCCCCAACATCCGATCAACTTTACTCAATTTCCTCCCTGGATATCCATTGGTTGCTCCCACGCCCGCACCAGGCGGACTGCTATCGAGATGGGAATGATAGTCCTCCGAGTCCTGCCTATCCACATCATTGTAAGGGTTCTGATCTGGTGTCTGCGGCAACTGCTGCTGCTGGCCCAACTCGCCATACTGTCTCTGCTGCCTTGGCGGCATAGCAAAAGATTTCTGCCCTATTTGCTGGCTTCGATGTTCGTGTTGGCGTTGGTGTTGGGTACCTAGTTCGCCGATTTCGCGCTCCAGGCCATGTTCGCGCTCGAGAGGCGGCGTTTGATCTCTGTACTGGCGGCGTTGGGAGATGCCGAAGCTCCAGCGGCGGGGTTTGACAGATTCGTATTGCTCTTCGCCCTCGCTGTCGCTGGGGGTGACAAAGCGCTCTTCTTTACCCCAGCTATCCTGGCCCTGGCCGCCGGCTAGGGTGTTTCGGCGCTTGCCTCTGATACTGCCGATCTTTGAGAGAATGCTCTTCTTTCTGTATGGTTCGGTGTTCTGGTCGCCTTCTCCTTCGTAGAAGAGTGCGGGGACGAGCAGACGGTATGGTACTGTGTGTCCTGCGGGGTTTCGCTGATTGACCTCACAGTTTAGCACGATGTCCAATCCGTGCTCAAGGTTTATATGACCGGCAAGATCGTCTATGTCTCCTTTGGTTGCAGCTTTCTCACTCAGGTTGGTTGGGCGGCGGTGGAAGCTGCCGGGGCGAGGCGGAGGTGCTGAGCTATTTGGCAAAGGCGCGGAGCTGTTACGTTGGCTGGTATTTCCTGTGATCGTGGAGGCCCTCTGCAGTACCTTGGACGGGGTAGGGAAGTACCCATCGTTTTGAGGGGAGTCGAGAGACGGAGTATCACGATCGTCATATCTGTTCGACGGTGGATAGCCGGCGTCTGGTGGTGGACCCCGTCGAGAAAGCCTGCGAATGAGGCTGCCAGGCTTTATGCCGCCTCTACTTAGGGATGAAGTTCTCTGAAGGGGAGTCCGTGGCGGTGGAGACTCGTCAGTTGGGGTCTCCGGCTCCGAGGGAGGTGGAGTGGGCGGAGGAGTCGAGCCAGGGTGGTACTCTCTGATCGAGCACCAATTGCGTCGAGGTAGAAGTCGCTTGTTGTTTCTCGAGTTTCCGTTCACATCATGTGTGAACATTGGGATCATGTTTTCGTCAGTGTCAAAGTCGAGATGATGAGTCCTGTTACGTTTGTTGAGGATGTCGGCCATGTTGTTTGGAGGCGGCGTATTGACAATAGCCGATGATACAATATTGACCATGTATCGATGATCTTTGTCTTTTGGTATGCGTAGCATGGGATTGGAGTAGAATTGCCCAACGGCTGCCAGATGAACATCACCACTGCAATAGGTCAGTAATTAGGTGTAATTATGAACATCGAGTATACGCACCCTAGTATGGTCACTCTGACGGACTTCTCAGCTGCCAGCTCCTGAAGCTCTTGAACAAGCCAATTCCTTTCCTGTTTATGGTTCTTCGCGGTCCAATGGTCGTCCAAGTCGTCAAGTATCTCTACACCTCCATCAAACTTGTTGAGAAAGCCGCCGAGCATACCGGCTCGCCCCAAGGCCTTGACAGGGTCCATTACTTTGCTTGTTAGGAGAGTCTCGAGCCAGACCAATCTGGGATATGCAATAGGAACACCGAGGAGTACGATCAGGTGTTTGGTCTCGCCCTCAATAATTTCGCCTCTGCATCTGTCGAATATTGCTTCGTATGAAGCCTCACTGAGGATCTCCTCTCTCTGTAGCGAGTTAGTATATGAGGTAACATTTATGAGGGAGAATCTTGCTCACCATTCGCTCTGTTCGGCAATCAAGAGCAAGCAATGCGACGTTCTTCCCAAGAGACACGAAGACACTTCTGCTCAACTCGTTGATGTATGGTCCTGGTGCGGCCCCCATAAGCCAGCTTGGCTCGTCCGCAGGACCTTCGTCTGGTACACTCTGGTGCTGAAAAAGCATATAGTATTTGAAAGCCACTGCGCCCAGGCCACAAAAGACTGACGTGCTCATGAAATGGTGCGGATAAGACCCGAACCCATCGATAATGTCGTGATCATCCCACATATTTACCATCGGAATCTGCGAGTTCGCCATGCCAAACAGCCCTTGTGAAAACCACATAGAATATCTCTCAAGGTAAAAAGTCTCCAGCTCTTCCCTCAATGATGGCGTAAAGTCTGCATCGTGCTTATGATGCGGGTTCTTGATCTCCAGCCAGTCTCTTAAGAGAGGGCTCTGGCTCATGACAGCATCGTTGTAGATTTGGTCGCCTCCTCCAATCATGACATGGAATGGTCTACTCTGATGGCTGTTGAGTACATCCCGCCAAAGTGGATCGGGGCCAGAGAAGTTGTCCGGACTGGTAAACGTAAGCGATGATCTCTCATCATAGGTATGAAGACTTACTTCACGCTCATGCTGAAACCGTTGCAGCTGTGGAACATGACATTCATCGAATGACCTCGAGCAGGCACCCAGAAACCGATGGCCGGGCAATTGTTGATACTGTAAGCGACACGAGTCTGCTGGGCACCTAATTCGATCTCGAGATTGAATCGCCAGAAAGTCACGCCACGCTCTGCGTGCAGCCGTACCCCTGTGACGGTTTGGCCTTTCTTAGACGATCTTCCCTCACGACGTCCAGCTTTAGGATTTCCTGAGGAGGTTGACATACTTCGAGTGGGTTTGAAATCAGGAGTACCATAGGCCGTTGGGACTGCCGCGGTACGAGTCTCTTCGAAGAGCCCATCATCGTCCTCGATGCGAGACAAGTCTGTTGCTTCGTCCAGATCGTCTATTGGCTTGACATATATGGTCTTACCACTTCTGGACAATTTGGGCAAACCAGCTACGGGGTCGATGATCTCGGAGGGTAGGTCTTGGGTGTCATCCGGATTGATACGATGTGCTGCTGAGGCAGGCACAAGGTCCATTGGTTCTGAGAAAAGGCGTAGTGTCGGTGCCGGATCATACGACGAATCGGTGTCAGCAGTAACAATCATGACACTTCCTCTCCATGTCTCACGTTCTGAGCTAGATGCGCCGCCACTTCTCGTTTGCGACTGCAACCTGTCTCGTTTCATGCCTGTGTAGCGTAACAATGGGCCACACTTTAGGTACAGTGGTGGATTGAAAGTATCATAAGCTGGTGCTGGACGTATGCGGATAGCCCGCATACTTTGAATTAGCTCTTTGCTCAAGTATGGCTCGCAAAAATGTTTATCATGCGAAGGATCGTGAAGAGCAAGGTCAGGACATGAGTAAGAATAAGCAGAAGCAAAACGAGAAGCTTGATCATGCTTCGAACGATGCCAAAAATGGTACATGTGGCTTTCAACGGGCAGAATCGGGGGCCTTTCCTGCTCCGTATACTCATCATCTTTTAAGTAAGGCCTTGTATGAGTCGCATGCACAGTTGACGATGATCCATGCGAATGCTCCACTCGACCCGCTTGGGCAGTGAAAGGTACTTTTGACTTACCGATGTCATCTTGATGTCCACCTTCTCCGATTCCATTACTGGATCTTCCAGCTTTGCGTCGAGGTTTAGAGCCACCTTCCCACCATGCGCTCTGGTCTTTCTCAGCTTCAACCTCGGTACCAAAATCAGCAGCTGTAAGTCGTGCAGTGCCTGCTCGCCTCCACTCGTCGAGATGCCTATACTGAGCACCAGACTGCTCTAATGTGTCCTCAGCGTGATTATGGCCCCGATGCAAGATATCAGACAGGTGATGTTTTCGGTGAGCTGGTGCTTCTACGACACCTTGCGGCCCACTACTAAATCCTACTACCTGCCTTGCATGAATTCCAGAAGCAGTTTGCGGAGGTATCTCGTACTTTGGAACCTGACCACGGCCTTTGACAGCATCCCTTGACACAGGATCCGGTGCGCCTCCATACGTTGCTGCTGATGTGTTGTGAGAATTTTGGGCTCTGTCGTTGTACAAGTTCTGTTGCTCTATGGGAATCTCTTTTGAGGATGATCGGTTGGCTATCGTTGATGGATCTTGACGAAGTCTGTCTCGCCGAGCACCATGTGCTTCGTCGGACCTCGCTAAAGCTTCTGTACCAGTACTCTCCCGACGATTTCGGGGGTCTGCTCGATGCATTCTGGGAGGGTAGCTACCCGGGTCTTTAGTATCCTCTTCGCCTTGGAACCTTACACCTCGTTCTGGCTGTTGCTCGGTTCGAGATTGCTCGGCCGACCTTGTGGAAGTTCTTCGAGAAGTATCTCGAGCTATAGGTATCTTAGAGCCTGTGGATATGCTTTGTGATGTTCTCTGAGCAAATGACTCATTTGGCAACGATTCTCTACGTCGGTCAGAAGCCGGCGCTTGGTTCGCTTGTCCAGGTCGAGGCTCAGGTGGTGGATCCTGAACGTATGCCTCCGGCTGACGAATTTGGTCATTCACCTGTGGTTCTTGGACCCTTTCGGAGACTCGCCCCGCTTTGGCTGCAGCCGGCTCCGCCGAAACTCGTCTTGACTGGGTGCGATTGACGGCAGCGCCACCTTCCTGCCCAGATCTGCGCCTTTGATCGTTGCTTTTAGATTCTCGGAGTCGCTGCTCGGCCTCCTGCACGCGTGCCCTCTTTTCTTCCTTGCTGATGTCACTCAATTTGACCTCGAGCTTTTGTAATGGTGAGCGATCATGGGCCCATTCTTTTGTTGGAGGCTGCGCTGTCCCAGCCGATGTGTGCCTGGTATTGAGTTGCGTTGTTGGAGGAAGGGATGCGGTGGCTTGCGGAGAAATAGCAGAAGTGGCCCCCCTGCTCCTGGAATATGGATCTGGAGCTTGGTACTGCTGAGGGCTTGTAGAGTTTGAGAACCGTCGAGGGGATATGGGTCCGTTCGGAGGTGGATAGGAGTCTCTCTTGTGCTGTTGAATTTCCGGGTATAATCCACCAATAGGGCGATTGAGGCTCCCACGCCTCACAGGTTTCACTGGCTGAGGAGCCGAATTGGTGGTATCCGCAGTCCTTGAGGGTATTGACTTGCCCGTCAACGCTGCGACACGCTCTGCAAAAGATTGCGGATAACCATTGCGCGAAAGATCATAATTTGGCCGGTATGATACTGGTGCAGCTTTTGGCACTTCGGGAGCAGGAGGTTGGGGATAGTTGTCAATCGACGTTCTCGCGGGCCCAGTGCCACTGCCACTCGGCCTTCGCCTTCTCGAGGTCGTTCTTCCCATACCATTCACACCATTGGTGATGGGCGACCCTTCCATGTTTTGCGCCGGAGGAAGGGACGATCGTAATGGATAGTTTGGATCGACTCTGAGCGGCTGTCTTGAGTTCGAATTCTCTCCATAAGAAGATCGAGCAGGTACACTTTGGGTCTCCATGTTTCAGTAAAGTATATTGACTAAGTCGTGGTGTTAGGTGCTGGTGAGTCGAGGCGCATGTAGCTGCAGCTGTAAACGAACGTAAGTGGAGTTGAATAGACAGAAGAATCGTGCGGTCATCAATATATTACACAGCGCATCGTGAACATGATGTTAGATAAATCTGGCCGCGTTAACCTGAGCAGTCAAATCGGAAGAATAGATACAAAAGAAGAGCAATCGACCTTGTCCCTATTCGGTGACCTTGGCTAGAACTTCAAGCTCCAATCTGATGCTACCCCGGCCCGCCTCCCTTGCCGAGGCCTTGGTATTGACCCCAGCCGTTTTCCGGCTGCATGTTTGTGGTAGAGGACAGTCGGAGTGATGCTGACCGTTAATGATCAATTCTGCAATGTAACCGAATTTTCTACTTCAACAGTGAAGCTCTTGGTTGAGATATTCACTTCAAGCCCCGCCTATTCGCTAGTGCCAGGAGCTGTCTTTTCATTGGCGGCTTAGTGACAGGGATTATTCTCTCTAGCCAAGAAACGATCTTGAAACGTCTTTTTCACGCTTCTACCACGAGATCTCAGTCCTACTCATGGCGCTTCAGTGAAGCTCATAATCTCATATAATGCACATACCGCAATGCTTAGGCTTGCTGGCACTCGCTTTCCTCTCCTCTGCCGCAACCCTCCACCCCCGAAATCATGATACCCACGAGTACTACGTACTCGAAATACAACCAAAAATTCCCCCTCAGAAGGTGGCCACGTTGCTCGGTCTGGATTATGAAGGCAAGCTAGGAGAGCTCCCAGACCACCACACATTCTCATCGCCACGCCGAAGAAGACATGGGGCAGATGACATATTGGAAGATATACGGCAACGGAGGCGGAAAAGAAAGTCGACTGGAGATGGAATACTTGATGGGATCCTATGGTCGCAAAAACAGAAGCTAAAACGGCGCATGGAGAAGAGACATGTCCTACCCCTTTTGCCAAACCGACAAGGCCCGCATGCAGCTGTGGAAGAGATGAAGCCTGGAAAAGCCGCCGCTGCCCCTGGCGTCCCTGCAGAGCCTGTCACAAATCCCGAGGCAATTTCTGAGAGAGCAGACGTCGCACGAGAACTCACTATCGAAGATCCTATTTTTAATGAGCAATGGCACCTCTTCAATACGGTGCAGCTTGGCCACGACATCAACGTCACAGGAGTATGGAGACAGGGTACAACAGGCGAAGGAGCTACAGCGGTCATGGTTGACGATGGTATCGACATGTACAGTAACGACTTGAAGGATAATTACTTTGCGAAGGGATCTTACGACTTCAACGAGGATGGCCCTGAACCGAAGCCTCGGCTGAAGGATGATAGGCACGGTACAAGATGCGCTGGAGAAATTGCTGCCGTCAAGAATGGCGTTTGTGGGGTTGGCGTTGCATACAATGCTAGGATTGGGGGCCTTAGGATTCTATCAAAAATAATCACTGACGAAGATGAAGCGAAGGCAATGATCTATGCCATGCAAGACAATCAAATCTACTCCTGCTCATGGGGCCCTCCAGACGATGGACGATCAATGGATGCGCCTGGTATCCTGATCAGAAGAGCCATGATCAACGCGGTCCAGAACGGTCGACAAGGAAAAGGCAATATCTACGTCTTTGCAGCTGGGAATGGTCGTGGCTCTGGTGACAACTGCAACTTTGACGGCTACACCAACAGCATCTACAGCATCACGGTTGGAGGTATTGACAGAAAGGGCAAACAGACATATTATTCAGAACACTGTTCTGCCCAGCTGGTAGTCACCTACAGCAGTGGAAGCGGAGACGCTATTCATACCACGGATGTGGGTGTCAATCAATGCTACTCAAATCATGGCGGGACGTCTGCTGCTGCGCCAATCGGCGCTGGTATCTTTGCTCTAGCATTCTCAGCTCGTCCAGAACTCACATGGAGGGATCTGCAAAACATTCTTGTCTATACTGGTGTCCCAATCAATGAGGACGAGGACTGGGATACCACGTTCATCGGCCGCAAATTCAGCCATGCCTATGGCTACGGCAAGCTGGACGCCTATGCTGTTGTTGAAAAAGCCAAGACCATCGACCTCCTGAAACCACAAGCCTGGTTTAAGTCGCCATGGATGCATGTCAACCACCCCATACCTCAAGGTGTAGAGGGTTTAATCAGTACATTCGAAGTCACTGAAGACCTCCTGAAGAAAGCGAACTTTGAGAGAGTTGAACATGTCACTGTGACAATGAACATTCAGCATACCCGCCGAGGAGATCTCAGCGTCGAACTTAGGAGTCCCACGAATCTAGTCAGTCATCTGAGTGTCACACGCCCCCTGGACGAAGCAAACGAAGGCTACGTGGATTGGACTTTCATGTCCGTTGCACACTGGTAAGCATCAAACTCTACCTACCGCTTGAAGTACTAACGTCCTCGAGGGGTGAAAGCGGCCTAGGGAAATGGAGCATTGTAGTAAAAGACACGGAAGTAAATGACCACGATGGCTCCTTCACCGACTGGAGACTCACCCTCTGGGGCGAATGCATTGATCCTTCGAAACAGGACCTCCTCCCCATGCCCACTGAGCACGACGACGACAACCACGATGTTATCTCCGCCTCTCCGTCGTTCGTCAGCGTCAGCCCAGGGGCCACTCAGACGGATCTACCTGCGAACCCAACCGACCATCAACACCGACCTGTCAACGCCAAACCTACCGCGACGGAAGCAGCACAGACGTCAGCCAGCGCATCCGCAACGGCGACGGTATCCGCTGTGCCTGATGTCCCACCCGAGGAAGACGAGAAAGACGCACACTTCCTCCCACACTACTTTCCCACCTTCGGCGTCTCTAAACGCACCCAGATTTGGATTTATGGCGCCCTTGCTATCATCGTTCTTTTTTGCGCGGGTTTAGGTACCTACTACGTCGTTCAACGCCGGAAGCGGGGAAGGAGCGAAAGAGAAGACTACGAGTTTGAGATGTTAGACGAAGATGAGGGGATGCTGAATGGACAGACAGGCGCTGGAGGAAGAAAGAAAGGACGTCGAGCAGGAGAGCTGTATGATGCGTTTGCCGGGGAGAGCGATGAGGAACAGCTACTCAGTGAGAGCGAAGCAGAGGAAGAGTATAAAGATGAGGGGCCAGACGATGCGAGGGGTAGAGGCAGAGAGCGAGAGGGAGGTACTGGGTAGTAGGTTCATGTCTGGATCATTACGGACTACGTCTGCACGGTTTTGGACGCATGGCGTGGAGTTCTAATGTATCTCAAGATGATCACTTTATGAATCAACCTTGACAGATTCACTGCATCTTGGCTGCAGCCTCTCAATGATCTTTCCTGTGTGCCAAGTCTTTTTGCCGTACCTGTTGCTGTCTCGCTTCACCGAACCACCTCATGCATTTTTAGGCGTTTCGGAAGAAGGCAATGTTCCGCCACGAGTGATGCAGGGGATGATTTGTGAGGATCTTGGTAATGATTAGAAACCTAGGTAATGCTTAGAAATGCTTCTTGGCGCGGCAGTTTTTGCCGAGTGAGGTCAGGTTAAGGTAAGGTACTCGTAAGGTAAAGTACCTTACCTTGTCTAACACTTATAACAGCTTCTTCCCTCTACATTTCCCACACAACATATTTCACAGACTCAAAATTTTCGACCAGGAAGCACTCATCTATATATACCTGTCATCACTCAATTGACCAACGACCATGGCTCCCAAGATCGCAATCGTCTTCGTAAGTCTTCCAACAACCCCAACACCCCACCTACAGGATACATTGGAAGCTACGGCTGCGCACTCCAGAGGTCTCATTGACCTAATCAACCTAGTATTCGATGTACGGCCACATCCAGAAGATCGCCGAGGCCGAGAAAAAGGGCATTGAAGCCGCCGGAGGCCAGGCAGATCTTTACCAGTGAGCGACTCCTCTACTATAACACGACCTCGCCATCCATCTCAGTAAGATTGATTGAACAAATGCTAACATTCCGTTCCCTCCCACAGGGTCCAAGAAACCCTCCCCCAAGAAGTCCTCTCCAAAATGCACGCTCCCGGCCAATCCACCTCCATCCCCTTCATCACCCCGGCCAAACTCGAAGAATACGACGCCTTCCTTCTCGGCATCCCAACCCGCTACGGAAACTTCCCCGCCCAATGGAAAGCCTTTTGGGACCAAACAGGCGCGCAGTGGCAATCCGGCGGGTACTACGGTAAATATGCTGGTGTGTTTATTAGCACCGCATCCCAGGGTGGAGGACAGGAGAGTACGGCATTGGCGACTATGAGTACGTTCGCGCATCATGGGATTTGCTACGTGCCCTTGGGTTACGCGACTGCGTTTGCAATTTTGACGAATATGGAGGAGGTTAGGGGTGGGAGTCCTTGGGGTGCTGGGACTTTTGCTGTAAGTCGAAACGTGATCGAGTTCGTTGGGTAGAGAGGGTGGACTGAGGCTGATGATATTCTGATGCCTAGGGTGGTGATGGCTCCCGTATGCCTACAGAGCCGGAATTGAAATTGGCCTCGATCCATGGCGAGAGCTTCTATAAGCATGTTGCCAAGGTTGACTTCTCGAAGTGAGTGCATGGCGGTGGCGAGGGTGCTGCTGCTGCCGGTTCTGCTCCTGCGAAACAGGAACAGGATTAGGAACCAGTAGCTGCGGCGGCGAGGACGACAAATGGTGCTGGTGAGACGAATGGAGCTACATCTACAACTGTGATTACTAAGGCTACGGATACTGGTGCTGTCAATAAGACAGCTGGGACGACCGATCGTGCTGCTGTTAGCTCATCGAAAGGCGCGCCTACTACTGATACTGCTACTGCTAGTACTGATAGTGGAAAAAGTGGAGGACCCTGCGGCCTGCCGAGCAATCGTTCCGTTGCGTAAATAGACATACATAATCAAAGCCTTTCATCCCGACTGCAATATCCACTCTAGTAGCCGAATTCTCCTACGCATTGAAAAGCATCTCATTGCTCTCTAATTTTCCTGCCTTCCATTCTCAGATGAAGCCTGCTCTACGATCTCGAAGTCTTCATCCTTTGCTGACCTTAGGTAGGAAACCAAGATGCATTGCAGAGACTTTGACTCCCTACGAGAGGGTCTTTGATGCCGATGTCGGAGGCCCGAGTCTTACAGATACATTTTCCGAAGAATGGATGGGTGCATGAGTTGGTAGGGTTCGTCTTTGGTATGATATTGCAGGCTGGTGTATGAGGAAGGATTCAAGCGTAATTAGGTGAAGGTATGGAAGAAATTCGTTATTTGCCTTGAGAATATATATATATTATATAAACCCCGAACTTAGGATTGGGGGTTGCCGTTTTGGATCGGGAAAGGGAGCAGGGCCGCTTTAGAGGGAGCACCGAGGGAGCAGGGGGGAGCACTGGGGGAGCAGGGGGGAGCATCGAGGGAGCACCAAAGGAGGAGCCCTTAATGGCTCCCCGTAACAGATGAGGCAGCACAAAGGATCCTGAATTGGCTGCTTCGTACCCGGCTATAGCTGCTTAAGATATTTTGAACACGTTCGCCAAGCCTACTGCCTATGCTCAGCCTCCTGCTGCTACGCGCAATCCTGGGTTCGAAGGAGTGCCTGGCAGAGGCTTCTGCTCCGGCCTACTCGAACAGGTCTTAGTATAACCAAACCAACTGAATTATGTTGATTAGCCATCTTAGATAGTCCACGAGCAACTCGTAGCACTGTGCGCCAATCCTGTCATTATTATCGTCCACCTCCCACTGAGGGGGGCATGAGAGAGCAATATGAGGCAGTGCAGGGGCACAGTAGGTGGGAGCCTGAATTGGCTGTTTACTATTCGGCTCTAGTTGCTCATATATGTTATTTTAAAACAAAACTCGTCAGCACTGTTTCCTAGCTCAGCCTCTTGGCTGCCTAGAACCCTCCAATTTCTAGAGATACATCTCTTGCGATAAAATCGATGACGGATGCTATCGGTAGCAGAGGCGTTCACATTAGCGACTGCTTGATAACCGGGAACAGGACGAAGAGCAGCACTCGCCCAACACCAAACCGACTTCCGTGGTGAGCTCATAAGATTGGTAGGACCAGAACCTCTTTGCTCCATGGCACCAGTCACGTTCCCGGAAAAATCTTGCTAAGCCGCGAATACATTCAAGGCTCGTTTGGCTATAAGCGAAAATCGTCGTGCGTTTGAAATTCTTCAGCCCAAAGACGCCATAACGGATTCTTAAGTATAACCAGGACGAAATCTCTCAAGCGGCTTTGGTATTCGTGTGCTCCTCCGCAGTGATGCGTTAGCAGACTGTTCTATTGCTTTCCTGTCCGTTGATGGTGTTAATGACGTGCCCAAATTGACTTCTCTTGTTAAGCGGTATGTGCCGGTATGTGCCAACCCTATCCAGTCAAATTAGCCGTCTTGCGCCGGACTTGGAAACTCTTGATGATTGGATAGGGCGGAGAGAAGTGACTGTTGTGTCTCTAATCTTGAACACCAGCTTGCTTCTAGACTCGGGAGTGCTGGAATTGGCGGTCGTCTTTTCCGCTGCCTGATACGCATCGCATGGAACGCTTATATTTTGGTGAGGGCTCCGTCTCTTGCTGGGCGCCTTAGAAACTTTCGCTAGATCAACCGGGCTAGGGATCGACCTCGTCGTTGAGTGTTTCCATTTACGACCATTCGATTTATATAGCATTCTAACGGATCTCACCGCATGTCACAGGTCGTAATAGCAATACTATCTTAACAAAACTCGCCGATCCGGGATTCGTTACTTATATAAGGATCGACTCCAGCCTAAACCGGGAAGGCCTTTACGTTACCGCGACGTTTACGCCTAGAACCGCAAAGCTCTAAATAAAATGAGCTCCGTGCTTTATAGACCGGGAAAGATAGCTGTTAGCGATCTCTGGCAGCCAACAAACGACGTAATAGCCGTTTCCTCATTTTCTGGGGCACTGCTTGTTGGGAAGATCCATCGACAGAAGAGGCGACACTGTTGTCGCCTATCACGACCAGATTGGTAGCTTGTGTCTCCGATGATGGTGATTGACCTAGCGTGGAACTATTAGAATTGAGCAAGCCCGATTTATGGAGCTTCCTTGCGCCTATCCCAATAGCACCTGTGATAGGCGGCGGCGTGTTGTTCTCGTTGCTATCGTTCTTTCAAAAAATTAGCACTTGTTTGCCACAACAAGGGACCTTGTTTCGAGACACAATCAAGCAATTTGTACAGTCATTGTACAAGTTGTCCCAAGGAGAGACCCAGAAAGCATTATCCGCAAGCTTGAGGCAGCAGCAGTCTTCGGGTTTGCCGTATTCATTCGAAAGCTAGCGTAGACATTTCACGGGAGCTATCAAGCAGTCTCGCTTGTGATATGCAGGGTTTGCCATTGGACAAAGCCTGACGTCTGATGCTGGTTTCATGAGCTCACCCACGTTTCGACAGAACAGTACGACGAGGTCAGTACCAAGGAGTCTCCAGTCCTAATCGAAGTCAAGTTCCTTTCGCCAGATCACGTGCTTGCCTTGGGCAATGACCATTAGATCCCAGCCATACATTTTGGATCTTTCGAGGCTGAAGCTCAGCTATTCCAAAATACGTCTCCGACATAATCCGAAACATTCGTCTTTATGGCAAATACTTCAGCAATCACGACTGGGCCCATCAAAGGGAGAAATTTGGAGGAGTAAGGACCTGTTCCATCGAGGAATCATCTTGAATATTGACAACTGGCAGGCTTGTCCGGGGAGCAAAGATTCCTATCAGGATTCCAAGAGATGGAGAAGCGCCAGGAGAACACCTCTTCTCAGTCCCAGTCAAGCTCGTAAAACTTTTTCGACAACCTGGCACCTCGACATTGCTAACGCTAGTAAAGCACTTCTCGTAACAGAGCACAGAGAAATGGTCAAGTTCGTCGTTCAGTGGATGATTGCAGGCAGCACCGATCCTTCTGGAAAGAAGGCGATCGCTTACCCGAAGAACGATCTGTCTTGCCTCAAGCCATTGAACACTTTCGCCACTCGACTAGGTATTGAGGGATTGAAAGAGCAAACCGCCGGCGACGTTGATCTCATAACTGGCAACAATGAGGCACATAATCGTGCTAAGCCTGAAAGGGAGGCGGCCAAGGCAGCTAGAATTGAAGAGAGGGCGGAACGACAAGCTGAGTATCTTACTTCCGTGAAATGCTACAGCTGCTTCAAGATCGGGTAAGTCAAAGCGACACCCTCCCAACTGTGGACCCCAGTGACTTACAAATCCTAGACAATTGGCAAAAGATTGCCCCAATCCTCGGCCGCCAAAGTGTGGCTACTGTGACGTTAGAGGGTTCCACCTGACAGCAGACTGTCCGAATTACGCAGCCGCAATAGCATTGGAAGAGCAACCCCAAGCAGAAGCCACGGGGATCCGAACCCCCAATCCCGCAGCACCAGAGTTCGTCCCTGCAGCCCAAGCAGAGCACGTAATAACTTCAGCTCCAGTACCGTCTCTGGCACCACAGACAGCTGCCAATCAGTCTTCGCCTCCTGTGCACATTGAGAAAGCAGCGACCCCAGCGGAAGCTCCGATCGTAGTCCCACTTCAGATCCAACAAGCTGCCATTCCTAGGCCGAAGGAGACAACAAACACAGCGAAGACCAGACAAGCAATCAAAGGCACAGTATCGAAACCCTCGACACCTTTAGCGCCTATCGGCGACTTGGCCTACGCCTGGGGTACAGTTTGGACGAAAGATAGCAACGGAAACGAATTTCCATTGCATTGGAGTCAGATCAGATTAGTCCTAGATCCTAACGGTGGTTTGTTGGCGTTTCGCATCGAAGGGACGGCTCTGATGGGTAAAGCAAGGAGTGTTGCCGACTGATGATTGGGGTGAGGTTGATTTGGCGAATATTTGTGGGTATATTTGATTCTTGGGTAGGGATATGCATGCCATTGTTTGGAGTGCCTCTTTGAGGATTTTGGATAGAATGATAGAAATAACTTAGGTATCTGACACTTGGCGATTTGATACTTAATCGTGAACCACGTTAGCGCATTCTCTTTCAATTCGGCGAGAAATCCATCTTCTTCTTCAATTGGACTTACATTACAGTTCGTGGACAGGCTAGAGCCCATGGAATAAATCTGTTGGCATCCAAAACACAGTCTGTTTTACCAAGTGAGCGAAAGAAGGCCAGGCTTCCGATTTACCTTTTCCACCTCAAGCCTTGATGAAAGGGCTCATTGCACTACATTGTGAATAGTCATCAACTACTCACGAATGTACCTTCTTCAAGTGCCCAATATCACCCTCCGACTCCCATTCCCACGCTCTCAGAAAGGTACTTTCGCTTTCATAATCCTCCAAGCCAGCATAAAACCTCGCTCCCATCCCCTTGAGAATCTCGCACCGTTCCTCCATCGTCTTCGCCAGCTTGACCTTTGCTGCATCGGCAGGCACCAGATTATCCTCCTCAATGATGCCCATCCAATTGACATCGCAATCGAGGATCCAAAATCCACCACGGCCACCGCCTGCGCTGGCATTGTTTGCAGCAGCTTGTTGTTCCCAGCCGACCTTTATCCACCTCCTTTCCCTAAGCGTCGGCTCCGCTACCCTTCCTTCTTCTACATCCTCAACGTAAGGTTGGATGTCCACGGCGAAATGATCGATAAATTGATATCGCTTCTCGCTGTCCCACCATTTGGCGCCTAGGAGGAGCAGGCACTGGCAGAAGGCGTCTTCTTCGTCCTCCTTCGTCCCCTCAGCTGGTTGCGATCCTCTTGTATCATTCGCACTACTCACGGTCCCGAAGTTCTGCTGGGGTTCTTCGTCCCCTCTAGATGCAGTGGCGGTGGAGGGTAACCGCCGTTTCAAAGGCGGGTTCGTCGTGCTCAGGCCGAGGAAGGTGAAGTCGACGTGCGTTGCGTCATTGAGGACGATGACGCCTCCGCGCGACGGCCAGCCGAAGATGGAGACGCTGGTGTCGGTGAATTCGACGCGGCGGGTGGAGTCCGTGGTCGGTTTGCGTGGGCCGCAGCTGGGACCTTTCTTTGGGGCGGAGCTGAGGCGAGAGGCAGGCGTGCGCATGGTTGAGGGGAAATTGAGGGATGGTCTAGCAACGCGATGGTTGTGAGATATTCAGGATTCCAAATGAGAGATGAGGAATCTTCTTAGTTGAGGTAAAGATGCGTAGAAGGATTCACCCCTCAACCGGCCATACCCCTCAGTCGGCCACTCTACTATAACTCCACAAACAGCGGTTTTGATATCAGGACTCCGCATATAAAGTTGTAGCAATAACCAATTACTATTATTTTCGTACCAGAATATTTGTTCATACTTATGTAGTTCGTAGATTATAGTGATTAATCGCCTATCCCCTAAGAAGGATTCCAGGGTACCTAGCCCTACAGGGTGGCCGGTTGAGGGGTGTGGCCGGTTGAGGGGTGAATCCTTCTAGATAGAAAGATGCTTTGGCTGCCCGGCTTTGTGGGTTATAACGTTGGCCAGTTAAGCGAGGTCCGAATTACAATGTACGAGTATCGATGTATCGAGATTTGGAAGGTATTATACCTTGAGCTATAGGCGGCACTCCTTAGCGGGAATCGGGAGCACTATAGCCCACTTTATTATTATCAATGACAACACACTTTTGGGCCCCTCTAGGGTAGGATTAAGGGCGTGCCGCTTACTGCGGGCTTCAACTTCCATTCTCCCCAAGACGTGCCGTGCTATAGGTATAAGGTAGGTAAATGCGATGCTGGGTGCGATGCTGGTGCTTTAGGTTTGTCGGCACAGTGCGCCGCTATTCGCAACCCAATTTCAGGACCTGGGTGTTGGATGCAAACAATGGAAGACATAAAGATAAACTAGGCCGTGAAAAACATCATTCTGCTGACGGACCCTCCTGAGTGAGCATCATGAAATAAAAACATCCCCACCGGAGATTGCTCACCACGTCCTATACGACAGGTAGGACCAGGCAAAGGGTTTTAGGCCAGGACTTCCCCGTGCCACCAACATGGATCGCGACGACAATCTTACGCCGACAGCTCGAAGCAGAAACACATGCCAAGCCCGCGCCATACTGTCCTGCCACATTTATCCTGTTCCTTGTTTCATTAATATTAATTCAGACAGGCTGTGGCAAGATCCGTAACCTTAGACTATGCATCATACTGGAAAATCAGAACCGAAGAAGTTCAGGAGATCAGGATGTGATTGCTTCTCATGCACCTCCAAGCAGCTGCCGGTCTGGATAGGAAACTTTGTCCTGTGCACCTGCCTAACACTCATTCAAATATAGGTCACGTACCCACGTCTGGGGTAAAGACTATGTGCAGGCTCAGCCCTGTGCACTATGTACTCGTACCTCTCCTATGATCCTAAGCTCAGCCCCTGATGAATCGTGTGGCTTTGTAAATCTCAGGCCTCCACATTCTCCATCGGGCCCCTCCTGAATCCTGAGGAAAGAAACTGCTACCACCACGCTCAATCGATTCAAAGCTTTAGAACTACTCAATTGACGCGCCAAAAGGCCCTCAGAAGCACTAGCCACTACGCTGAACCATAGGGACCACTGCAGGCCCGATGGCGCACGCGCAGTAGGGCAATATGCCCGACTGGGGCTACCGATCCCAAAAGATCCAGAAGCAAGCCACATACCTGAGAAGTGCAGCGGAGCAGACTATACATCATCTCAGGAATGGCCAGGATATGACTAGAGACCAGGTATCGGCCATCTTGCAAGCTATCCTCGAGTTCACGGCCCTCACCAGCGGCGAGCCCAGCCCGAAAGATATCTTAGAAGGGGAGTCAGAAATGGATTGAGGGAGCCAGAAGTAGAGCGGGGGAGTCAGAAGTGGATTAGGGGAGCCAAGAGTGGCTTGTATATAATTGGTATCTACCTGACTCCGGAGAGACCTCTAGCCAAGACCAAAGTAGTCATCCTTCAGAGACTAATCTGAAGGTGTCGGAGGTAAAGGTTCTTTACGAATTTTACCAATATAGGATGGGCCGGACATTCATAAAGAATTATAACTATAATCGTATACATTATAAGATCGAAGACTTTATTATATCATAAATGTAGACCTATTCTCAAAAAAAAAAAAATTTGATCCGAATCACTACCCTACCAACGTAGCTCATTACCCTCCTCAAAAAGCAATTTCTTCCCTAGCATTATCAACAATACCTTCCCGCTTAATCTTACTTATTGGTCCCACCCTTCCTAGGTATAATCTCCGGCGTTACACCCTCATGCGGATCTCTCCCCATCAAAACCCCCTTAGTGAAAAAGATGCAGAGCGAGCCCAAGGAAAGGAAGAAGGGTGGTGAAATAGTTGTTATAGGTAAGGCTCCTTGCCCGGTCGACTATGATGACTTACTAATGGGCACCGAAGTGTCTGGAACTCAGGAAATTCGAGATGATTTGCGAAGCCTTGTGCGAGGCTGTTTGGATAACGGATTAAGTTTCTTGGAAATGGATTATTAAACAAATAAATGATACGTAGGCGTTAGCCTCCGCGTAGGTGTGATTTTAAAGAATTTACCCCAAGAATCCTCCGCTTACCAATTTCTCGGCTACGGGACCGGAAGGTAGCTTATCCGTAATCGCCCAACGCAGCCACTTTCGTATATATCTATAAGCCCTGTAATGCCTTCGCGGTTCCTATTCATGTCTCCGTGTCTCTATTTATGTCTATAGTCCAGTCAACTTCAGCTTCTTCATCTCTATTACTGTTCTCGGCTTCTCCTCAACTACCTACTCTTACATTCTCAAAATCTGTATTCCCCTGGCTTTTTACAGCTCCAGTCGCTCTACCTTTTCCCTTTTCAAAATCACCTTGCTTACATCTTTTCCTTAATCTCAAACCTCACCGCCATGTCTATTTCTACCCCTACTAACAAAGCCACCTTACCCACCCTTATCTACGGCACCGGCTTCCTCGGCACCCCTTCCACCTTCCCAACCGCAGACTCCACACTCACCCTCCTGCAATTTCTAAAATCCCACGGTGTCACCCACCTCGACAGCGCACGCCGGTACCCGGCCCTAATCCCGGGCCTCGCCGAATCGCTGCTCGGCTCCGCCGGCGCCGCTGAGGCGGGTTTCACGATCGACTCGAAGATCAAGATCAGCCCCGTCGACGGCGCGGAGGAGAGTCTCATCCCCGCCAAAATCGCCGCCAGTGTTGAGGAAAGCTACACAGCATTACAGCTCGACCAGCCGAAGGGGAAGGTGATTGATACTCTCTACCCGCACGCGCCCGACCCGGTCACGCCCATCGCGGAAACCGCGCGAGGGTTCGATGTCATGTTCCGCGCAGGCCGGTTCCTCCACCTGGGTCTGTCCAACTATTCCGCGGTGCAGATCGAAGAGTGGATGCTTGCGTGCGAGGAGCGAGGATATGTGCGCCCGAGCGTGTATCAAGGGCAATACAACCCGCTCTGCCGCCGTCTGGAAGAGGATGGCTTGCTCGAGTGTCTGAGGAAGTATGGGATGCGGCTGAATGCCTTCTCCCCTCTCGCCGGGGGTTTTCTGAGCGGGAAAGCGAGCAAGGGGGAGAGGGAGGGGACGCGGTTTGAGGGGGGGAATAAGATGGGAGGGATGGCGAGGGGGTTGTATGACAGACCGGTTATGCATGCTGCTGTGCGGAAATTGCAGGCGGTGATTGAGCCGTTGGGGATGGAGATGACGGAGTGTGTGATGAGGTGGCTGATGCATCATAGTGTACTTGGGGAGGGGGATGGAGTTATTGTTGGTGGGTCGAAATTGGAGACGATTGGGAGGAATGTGGTTGATGCTGGGAAGGGGCCGTTGCCGGGGGTGGTGGTTAGGGCGGTGGAGGAGATGTGGGTGATGGTGAGGGATGAAGCGCCTTGAAACATTTGAGTGTTAGCGATTAAGCGGTTTGCTTCTGGGTTGCCGCGGAGCTGTAGGTTGCAAGACTTTGATCGGGGCTCAATGAATACTATTACATTCGGGGATGCTCACCAGACAGATGTTGGCCTTCCACCGTCCTCTCCGACTCATCCTCGCGCCTACCTCCACTCCAATATTCGACTTCTCCAACACCGCAGCCAGCTCCAAGGAATCTGCCTCAGGCACCGCGACAGTAGACAATGACCGTCCCGGTCGGCGCTCTCGACAAGCAGTCCTCTGCAAAGCACCAAAGCTGACGTCATTCGGCGAAATCATCTCCTACCCACCTGAGACATGAAAACTTGTGGCCATTAACTCAGCTTGTTAATACCACTCAAATTTCTACCTCGATATATCAAATCCCGTGGCCCAGACAAAGTCTTCAAAGTAATCTGATGCAGGTCAAACCCCTAGTCAGCCGTATCTGACGTGCGAGGGGAGCAGGCATGACGTGAGATGCTTGGGTTGAGTTAGAGCAATAAGTGACAAAGTAGGCCACTCGGTGGCAGGACAAATGAAAGCTCTGAATGGAGGCCGCTCCCGTTCTAGAGGGTGAGCAACGCCGCTATATCACCCGCCGGGGTGAAGCGAGGGTGGGCCAGGGGTGAGGCGGAGTGAAGGGATCAATACGAGCTCCACAGCCTTCAGCCTTCGAGTTAGACTTGCCTCAAGCCAGGGGCCCAATTTCGGCCCCCCCTTCCAACAGCCTTATTGCCTTCAGCTCCGCCTCCCTCCACTGCAGCTTTTACGTTACCAAGATGACTGTTAGATTTAAATCGTTACGTTGCGTGACCTGTGCGAGGTAATCTTTGCCTACTGTGACACCGAAACAGCAACCTGGCCAGTGTTGATTAATGCACTGGAAAAGCGGCGACCACACAGACGATATTTAACATCATCGTTATCTCTTCACCAGTCTGTCAACTTGGTCCTCCTTTCTTACTTAACACTCGGAACCCCGTTGGTTTCTCTACACTCTTCTCCATACCATTTTCTTCCTCGCTCGCCTAGCTTACAACTGTCACTATTTTACTCAGGCCTACGCCCGAACTTCCCAACGAACGCTTTAAGCTTTAGCGCCTCACAAGCCATTTGCACTGTACCTGTTGTTCCCTACGTCTGGCCTCCATCGTCTTCGCCAGCCTATGCACTTGAAGCCCCAACGTCATCGTCTTATCTTTTCTCGACCACCCTCCCTCGTCCTCATCTCCCTACGTGCCCGCAATTCGCAGCTGCAGCGCACTACTCTGGCTCGCTTTATGGCCGGCTTCACATGGACGCCGTCCTGTGAAGAGCTGTGCGCGATTGGCGTGGCTATTGTGATAGCGCCAGTGCAAGGAGCCTGGCTGGAGCTGACCTCCCTTGCACTGAGAGGCTGAGCGTGAAGCCAAACACGGCCGACAAGCCGAAGCTAGCAATTGGAAACCCAAAAGCCTTGGTTTGGCTGCGACCGACAGCGGGCTTTGCGTGTCTGCCTGGCTGCGCCGACCAAGGATGCCGAAATGGCGCGATCTGGTGAGGGGACCTCAAGACGTGATCTCGATTATGGGCGACCATCGTGGAGGGGCGATCCTGCCGATTCGCGAGGTAGTCTCAGCTTGAAAGTCCAGGTGGCAGCAGCTAACGAGACTGGATGGATAGACAACTCCGAGGGGCGCGATGAACTCTTGACTTGCATAGGAGTGCGGTCAAATACGAGGCTCCTAGAGCTGCGCCAGTGTCAGCCAACAAGGTGTGAGGTAGAAAGGTGGAGATCGAGTGTGTTCGTCTCGCGATTGAGTGGCAATGGCCAGAAATTAGCGATCCGAGACTGCCGGAGAAAAGGGGGCCGGTGCGAGCGCGAGGTACGACGCAATTGGAGTGGTCCTCACTTCCATTGGAGTAGGGGAAGCGCGATAACGTCGTTATGGATTTTTCCTGTGCTTTGTGGATTTCCTACTTGAAGTTCCAACCAAATCCTTTGCTTGCTCAGGAACGCCACGCTCAGGACCCCATCGACCTCGGGAGCAAGTCCAGAAGCTAGGTGCGGCGCTGGTTATTTAAATCCACGGATCACGCGACTCCGCGTCCATGGAGAACTCGACACTTGCAATTAATATGTCTCGGACGGTCTCGAGGTTTACGATCGGCCAGGAAATGTGCAATGCTCATCGAAGAGAGTGTGAAGGAATTATCCCGTTTTGGAACAGTTTAAGAACAAGGTGTCCAGACCGGGAGGTTGATCTAGACTATGTGAAAACGGATTCTCACAGCCTGGAGGTGCATAAGTAACTACTAGTCTCAATTTCACCTCTGCCACGGTGCGATCAAGTATTAGCGCAATAGCACTGAAAAACTTATTCTATCAGCTGGCGAGTGAGTGTTCAACAGCCACAATCGAGCAGAGATTCTGGAGGGCGATAAAAGATATCCGAAGAGCTTTCGAGGTCTCCAAATTCAACTTGGTTGAGCTGTTCACCCTCTCGGGAATGGTCACCTTTTTGGCCTTGCTCTTCTCGGTCGGTATGCCCTTCTGCTTGGTGTTGCTCTTCTTCTTGGTGTTGCTATTCACCCTGGTCTTGGCTGTCTGCTTGGGCTTGATTGTCCTTTCGGTCCTGGTCGCTGTCATGGCCAACCCTTTGGCCTTTGCCATTTTGTCTGAACTAGCGGTTCTCTTTTGCTTGCTATTCTTAGTCGACTCGATGACACTGTCTGCTCCTATCGAATTCGCAACTTTGGTCAGCTTCACTTGGAGATTTATCTTTGACGTAATCTGCTTCTTGACTCCACGTCGCCCTTCGTCAGCAATGTGGCCCTCCGAAGTCTCTGCAACAGAATAAAGCCGATCGTCACCGCTTGAAGAGGGCTGTAATTTCACCTTTCTCCAACGCTGTAATGGAACGATCACATCACTGAACTTTTCTATCCAATAGCAGCTTTCGTCGACGGGCCAAATCTGGTATCGAAAGTCTTCTGCAAGCGTGATCAACGGATGTACGATATCGATACGATCTACTGCGACATTGCCATAAAACCCTTTTAGGATCGGCTCTTCAACTGATTGATAGTTGGTTCCTCCCATTGGGTGGAAGCGATCTGGAGGCGGTGGAGTCAAAAGTGTAACTTTTTTGCCTTTTGTAATATAGTAGGCAAACAGTACTGAGGCACCTTTGATGTATTTACTCCATTTTTTGTCGCTTTTCGAAGATCGCAGGCAAGAGGGATGCCCCGACATCTTCAAAGGGCCCATCGCGGCTGTAAGTGTTTGCATGCCATGATCATCCGCCCACTTCTGCGCTGTCTCCTGCAACATACCACTCCACATGACTTGCGCATTAGGAAGAAACCTTTCACTCTGAAATTGTTGGTGAATCTGTTCCGCTTCTTCGACGCTCAAGTAGGCATGGCATACTTCGGTCAACCATGCCACGGGCTTTTCATCAGGACTGTAGATGTTGTCCATTAGAGACTTATTATGGTGGTGTAAAAGATCTCTCCACGCCGCTTCCATTTATGCGCCACTTAAGTTTCGAAGGGGTCAATCGCTTACTCATATCAGAACGATAGACCCAGCTGATTGGCGGTCGGAGGCGGGGTATGTATTAGCAAAACAATTTCTCCTCTCGAGGCTTGATAACCGAGCACACGCGCAAGACCATGACCGCAAGTCGCTGTGAATCCACTGCTAAAACCACCTCACCTCGAGATATTGGTCTTGGAAGGATTGAGAATTATATATTACAATGGCCGAAGTCCATTACATTGTATCTTCTAGCGATGCTGTTGATGCAGCTGCCTTGCAGCTCCGAGAAGTCGAACTTCAAGTTAGTTTGCTCAAAGGCAAAGAAACCGAGGGCAACCCTCCCGACTTCGAGCTCTGTCTCTCGAATTTTCAAACAGAGCTGCTGGATTTCCTTACATTTCTCGAGGATGAGAGGATTGCGCAAAGCATGGCGAAAGCCGTTGAAGATGACGCATTGTTGATTGGCCAGGTTGCTTGAAATCTTGTAGGGGATACGGAGGACGGTATATATCTAGTCTAAGACTCGAAATCCAAACATAGTTCCCTACCCTCTTATATCTCCCCATCAAATCCCACCCCTCGTTAAATCTCAACGTCACTTTCGACGGAATAGCACTATCTGTAATCGACTAGCCCACTAATCCTACATAATGAAAAGCTGCCCGTTCTCAAAGTATATCATATTCCGCAGTCCTGAATTCTTGCCTTCCAATTTTGGAATAGTGGCAACACTAGCTGCTCGCTCGTACCCAGAGGTGGTCAGTCATGAGGTCTCGATGCTTGAGAATTGCACCAAAGCCGCCGCGATCTTTGCGGATTGATAGATTTAAGTCAATTGAGCTACGGGGTCCGCCAGTCAAGCAGCTTCAAGCTTTTCATATAAGTAAAACTGAACAGATGGCCGGAGCGCCAGACGATCAAACTTTTGAAACAACATTCTTTCTTTTGTTACTTATAATGCTTTGTTCGAGATTGCAGTTCTCACTACCGCTACTACTGCCACTGGCAAAATGCCGACAACGCAGGACTCGGCATCATCTACCACCTTCATCATTGCTCGTTAGACGACAGGATCAAGCGCTGCACAGACAGATCACCGTGATATGCACGCCATGCCGCCAATTTTACTATAAGATGAACGAACATTCAATTTGGTTCTGCAGGCTTTTCCTCGGCCGGACCAGACACATCACTTATTGGTCTCTCCTCTTCGATCGTGTTCCGTTTCTCGCCCACGATAAGGTCAAAGCCCCTAGAGAGTAGGCTGATCGGTAGCTTGTACGATTTTTCCTTCGGCCACGTCAATCTGGAGTCGATACATGGGGATGCTACTCACAATTTCCGAGTCTGGTGGGAGGCCAATGTTCGTGGTCGATTGATCGATAGGTGTAATAACGTCCGTTCCTGCGGATTATAAGTGCTACGTCTGCGTCACACAACCGTGCCAGCTGGTCTGCCTTCTTGATCAACTTTGGTCTCCTTCTAGAGAACTATTGCGTTTTTGCTTTGGCCGCGTACAACATCTTATCGATTTGTTTCGATCGGGCGGAGGGATAGCAATGGGTTCGCTAAAGGTTGTTGCTTTCAGAAGATCAGCGCGTCGCACTTGGCTAAACATTGAACATTAGGGTGAGCTCCTCTTTTTGGCTCCGTCATGGCCAGTTTTGGCTCTTTGTTCGAAGGTTTGGCGTGCGTAAGGCCACGGTTATCACCAATCCTATCAGTATGTTCCGATTGTACGGAACGGGGTTACTTGACTGTAGAATCGTCCTTGACTCACGCATAATCCGGTTGTCGCAACCTGAAATGATCAATGATGATACCATCATCATTACTGTGTATCTACAAATTTCGCGATATGATCGTTGAATCCCCCCCGGAGGTGTAGAGAGATATTGATCCTGGTATTTTGGCTAAAGTTAGCTAAAGATGGCCAAATACAGAGACTACCACTTGATGAGGCTTTTCATCCAAGGTTATAGTAATAAAGGGGAGTTCCCTGAGGCAAAATCAATCGGTAGTATGACGCGTTTTGAAGATAGGATGGAATCAGTTAGAATAGTGACTTAGTGATTCAGATCGGACCAGACTTTCTACATTGCTAAAACCTATCTACCCCATGCAATGTATGGTCAGTGACACAACACAGGAGTCTCGCAATCACGGCATAAAGGCTTAGGAACATATTCCTAGAAGAGGCGTCCTAAGCGAGGCCTCAATCATGGGGGATTATGTGTTAGCCTAAGGTGGGTTCGGGGAAACTGTATACATATCTTTAACTTATTTTTCCGTGCTCCCCCTCAGCCGCTTCTCACTTTCTTATTGTCTGTACTAGCTGTTGAGGTCTTGCAAGTTTCAACGAGGGCATTCATACAGCTCATGCTAGAAGCTGATTCAATGCCATTATATATGGCTCTACCACTCCCGGCCCTCCCCTTTTCCTTTACCCCATATTCGTTTACCCTTCAATCTTAACAAATAAGATTTACGAATATGTCCTCCACAGTAGTGTAACGATATCTACCAAGCTTGCTATGCTTTTACTCCTACATACTTGTACTTCCTCCAGTCTTAGCGACTTCCCCTAGATGAAACCTACTTGCTGTCTTGACAGGGCGTGTAATAGCACTTCAGTTATTATTCTTAGTATAATACTACCTTTCTGTGGTGCTATGAAAAGTGCTTATGAAAAGCCAGATGGCAGTGTTAAAGCGTTTTCTATCTTAACGTAAATATATCCCAAATATTTTCGATCATCTTTCGATCATCTTTCGATCGAATCTTAAATCATTGTCCGGATAAGATTCAAGGACCACATAGCACAGTCAACGCTATTCTTCTTCCTTGGTTTCTATAAGATACGTCGAAGGGACCATAAAACAAACGACGTTCATTCTTGATCAACAAGCAAGAAATATATTTTGGCTTATCAGCGTTCAATTCGGACCAATCTCTACCGCTGTCTTGAGATCATTTTTTCAAAAGAATCCTGTGGGAAGTGGCGAAGTAACAGTAAAGCAACAAGAGTAGCTCAAGCCGAGACGGAGGAAGCCCATCTCAGGCTCCCTCCTGCTGCGCCACTGCACTGCCCTACAGTGCTCCCCCATGCTCCCTCAGTACTCCCTCGTGCTCCCTCGTGCTCCCTCGATGCGCCCCCTTGCTCCCCCGGTGCTCCCTCTAAAGCGACCCTGCTCCCACCAGTGGGTGACAAAACTCATGAGCACTCTAACCCTTTTAGGTAATAAGTTCTAGGCTCACCAGGTATGGGACGAAATTGGGCTGGATGAGGTGCGCAGCCAGATCGCTGATATGCCCCGGCGATGTAGTATACTATGTAGTAATGGGGGCAAAGTAATTAAGTCAAGTCAATGGTAGAAAGGCGTTTGAGATCATAAAATCCATGAAATTGTCAAGGAATGTGACCTCGAATATGCCTCAACCTAATGTATCCGGCGCCGCGGTACAAGTGTCTTTTGGATTATTCTCATCTTTTCTGAAATGCTAGCCTGGAACTTATTGCCTAAAAGGGTTAGAGTGCTCATGAGTTTTGTCGCCCACTGCTGCTCCCTTTCCCGTCCCGGAAGGGTAATTTCCAATCCTAAGTTCGGGGTGTATATAATATATATATATACCACCTCCCATTCAACCATCCCCATCATATCTAAATGAATGTAGTTCCACACCTACATACCAACTATCCAAGCAAAACCCATCCATCCTCAACAGAGAAAGAAAATCCGTTCGTTCCGGTCAACGGCCAACACCTAAATCGCCTCGGTCCCCACCCCCTTCGCCAACCCCCCTTCCCCTCTCAACTCCACATTCGCAATAGCACTCTGCAACGCACTCGTAAGATCGATATGGAACAACGGCCTGCTCAATCCACCCACGACCGCAACACGCGCAGACGGGCCTTTGTTGTAAGCCTTGCTGCCATTGATTTCCTTGCCCAGATCGCTGCCACTGCCGGAGCTCACAGCGCCGTTGTGCTGATAGGAAATAGTATCCATCCCCGTCTCGCTTGCACGACGGTTCTCGATGTCTTGTGTACGCTGACGCTTAAGTTCCTCCTCATTCTCGCGGTACTCAGCTGCATTCGCCGCACTATCCTGGCCTCCAATCTCCGCCACGCTGAAGATAGGCTTCCATCTCTCAAACGTCTGTCCGCCAACCTCACCCGTTGGAGTAGGGAAGCCGAAACCGGCGGAGGCGAGAGCGCGTTTGGTCCAGCGGTTATTGATGCAGGCGAGATGCCAGTCTACTTTATTAGGGGCAGCGTAGCGGTCGAGTTGGTTGCGGACGTCGATGAGGTGCTGGACGGAGGTTATATCGACGTTGTTGACGGAGGAGAAGTCAAGGATTACTGCTTTTAGGGTGGGCTTGTCGGGTTCGGTGGGAGCAGGGCGGCCTCGGCGGGGGCCGGGGTCGTTCCAGGGGCGGTCCTGGGGGAGGTGTTAGTGGGAAGGGATTTTGGGGGCGTGGGGAAGGGGCTTACTCCGAGTTTGCCGTAGGAATGAGGGTTGGTTCTACGAGTCTCTTTGAAGATGGTGGCGACCATGTAGTCGAGATAGTGGTTTGCGTTGGGGTAGTTGAAGCCTTCGGAGAAGCGGTAGATGAAAATTCCTGGGTAGGGAGATTCAACCTCAACTTCGGGGTTCGAGCCGTCGCTGTGGCTTATGGGTAAGAAGATGTTACGGGTCGATCTGTCTGGGTCGTTGCAGAAGGAGCCATATTGGGCGCCGACAGTGTGCTTGTCTTCATCAAGGAGATGGTCCCCGATAACAGAGTGAATCTTGACCTTGCCCATGAAGCGGCCCTGTGCTTTCACGACGTGGAAGAGAAGGACGGCGACTGGAATGCAGATGGTGGTGTAGATTCCGTTTTCGATGCCAGAGAAGATGGTCACAAAGACACCTGCAAAGAAAATGATAACTTCCAGTGGATTGATACGCCAGAACTGGTAGACAGTGTTTGGAGGAGTGATTAAGTCTCCCACGGCATGGATTATAACGGCCGACAGACTCGCGTTAGGGATGTAAAAGAAGACGGCTGGTAAAGCGTAGATAGCGAGGAGGACTACGATAGCGGTGATGACACCAGCAAATGGCGTTCGCACGCCTGCCTTCGATTTGATAGCAGTTCGAGAGAAAGATCCAGTGGCGGGATACGCCCCCAGGAAGGGGCCGAGTAGATTGCTGACTCCAATAGCTACCATTTCCTGAGACGGATCAATAGTGTAGTTGTTGACACGACCGAATGATTTGGCGATTGCAATGTGTTCAATCAGGATTACAATAACCGAGGCCGGTAGCTGGCTTGCGAAGGCCTTGATGATCGTCTTGTTCACCGTTGGCACTGCAGGGTTTTGGAAACCTCGAGGCACGGCGCCCAGGATTGCGAAAACGTGGTCCTTGGTCTTGCGATGATGTCTGTTGACCAACCAACTGATCATGGTGTAAAGCAAGATGACAAAAGCGGTCCGAAGTGTGGAAATGAAGAAGAACGTCTTAGCTCGATTGGGCATCGTTCGTGCTGCAAAATTGCAAGCACTCCGTATGAGGTACAGCATAGTCAGAGCCGTCAACCCCATCGCGGCATCGATCTTAGTATGCCCAAGATTCTTCAAAGTGTTGATGACCACTTCATAAGTGGCAGCCCTGTTGTTGACGTTGGTGATGCCCATCAATGCGGGTACCTGACCGACTGCAATATTCAAGGCAGAACCAGTCATATAAGCGGAAATAGCAGCCAGAGAGATGAAGTCAACGATCCAGCCGCAGCGAATGAGTCCGATGAAGCAGATGATGGATCCAGCAATGATCGCAAGCGCAGATGCTACAACATGACCCGGGTACTCGGGATTGCTCTTGTGTACTGCAAGAACAACGTTGCCTGTGACGGTAGACATGACGGCGACAGGCTGGGAAAGGTCAGCGATATATCCTGCACGAGATTGGGTATTGTTCACTTACTCCGATGGTGATATCCTTAGAAGTAGCAAAGAACCAATAGATGAGGACACCCATGAATGAAGAGTAGAGACCGAATTGCACTGGGAGTTGAGCCAACTTAGCGTATGCCATGGATTGAGGCACGACGACAGCTCCCACGGTGATACCTGCACAACTGTCAATTCATAATTGCCTATCACGGATCAACCGAGAACTACTGACCAGCGACAAGATCCGCAATAAGCCAGGTGCCATTGTAACGACCGATCCAGTAAATGAAGGGAAACAAGCTGTACGCCCATTTGGTAAACGTACGGCCAGAAGGCGCCACGTCCCTAATCCATTCGAGTGATGAAGGTTCTTCCTCGATATACGCATCGGCCGTTGATACGGAAAAGACGGATTCGCCTCTTGTGATGCGGTCTTCACCCGTAGGATTGCGATATTGGAGTTTTATACCCAAGACCTTTGCCAGGCCGTGGCCGACTTTGGCCGCAGTACTTGGAGCCATATTGGCGTTTCAGTAGTTATGATCTGGCACGAAGCCCTCTGGACTATGTAGGATCTGATGTGGCAAGGTCGATGATTGGATGACCCTTAAGCTCCTCAGCTGGCCTCGAAGAACGGGAAAGACAAAGCGAGACTGCAATTTGGCAGTTCAAGCTAGTTTATATAAAGCCCCAGGAACTTAGCATCAACAGTGAAAAGATGTAAAAAGAGGTTGCAAGCGGTCTTGTAACGTGGGAATACACCTTATTTAGAGAAATGATAGCGGAATGTCAAGCCCTTTTTTCCTGTGGCCTAAGACTCGAGTCTAGAAGCTTAAAATTCCGACCTTGGGCTTGGTAGATGTGGGTGCAAAGTGATGCAATTGGCGATAATTTTACAGCCTACTTCATGTGCTGCATTGACAGCAAGGAAATTCCTTTGGGACAGGGTAAGGCTAGGGCTGGGGAGACTTGCAGCAGCTGGAAGAACTGAGGCAGACCTCGAGATGGAATGGGGGCAACATTGAATATTGGTGCAAATGGAGATGGAGAGGTTGGTAGAAAGTCATGGTGTGGGATAGATTCGGTAGCTTAGTGTGAGGATAAGCCGAAAAGGCATACTTTACATCATGGTGGCCTTGGGAGTTGACTTTGTCAACGTTTTGAAGTTAGAGCGGTTAATGAATCAGATGGCGTGCTCAGGCGCCGTGGGAAGACCTTCGCTGAAGTCTAGCCAATGGTATGGGTCTGTACTGATGACTAAGAATAGAACGGGTAGCTCGGGTGGCCTCGGTGGCGTGGGTGGCTGCATGTTTCGGCAGGAGACAAGTATTTGCGAAGGATCCTTGCTTACTTTAGCAGACACAGGCTCACGGGCAGAAAAGGCGTGCTTTGGAAGCCGAATGTCAAAAAGTGCAGAGATCAACGCCCAATGAGACGCTTTTCCCGTGGCCCAAAGGCGGCTCTGTGGGGGTGCATCATGCCCCTAGGTCCACATCCTGAGCAAAATGATTACCGTCAGTAGGTCAATAGTCGTAGTATTCCGTAGTATGAGCAAGCACTCTGTACCCAGTGGCCCTTTAGAGTAAATTACTCTGATGTTCTTATAACGAGTGTCCTTTTGACGGTAGTCTAAAATACAATAGACCTATCTAGTACACCGTGGGAGCATGCTGTGGTATCATCGGCTTGAAAAGGGGATTGTATGACTTTTGCGCCATCGTCCAGATGCCTTTCATCCCTTCGCTAAATGCTCATGAAGCATCATCGTCCCCCAGTGCTATCCCAATGCCTCAGCGCCTCAATCCTCGATCCATATCCTCAATGCAACAGATTTCGTAAAGATGGACTTGCACTCGCTCCATTCGCCATCGGTCCCTCACTCGGCCATCTCCCATCTCGAGCAAACGCATCAGGAGGCGTTTGAGCTCTATCGTGGCCGGCAGCTGGACTCCCATACATACCCCTGAACGGTGGACGCGGTGGCGAATGCGCCGCATTAGTGGGTACCGCGAATGGATTCTCCGCGGCTTCCGGTGGCCCATGCGGTCCCTGCGTTGATCGATCATGCATTAATGGAGATCTTATGGGTACTGCATGTGGAGGCGGCGCCCGCATAGCAGGCGGAACATAGGGCACTTGCCGCAGTTGGCCTGAACTGTCTCGTCGATACTGGAACGACGGTGGCTCAACATGTACACCGTTCACTATGTGAGGCATGTGATATTGGGGCGGTATCCCTCGATGAAGTACACCTCGCGAATCACGATATGTCTGCGGGGGCATCTGAGCCGGCGGATAATGAGCTGGGGGAGGTGCGTAGTGCTGCGGAGGCGGAGGTGGAGGTGCTGACACTGGAGGCGAGGGCGGTACACCGTTGGATAATCTCTCTGGCGCATGATATTGCGGTCCTGGCTGGTTTGGCCATGCATGGTATGGTTCATGGGGAGACGCTTGCGCTACTTGAGACGGCCAAACCATGGGTGCGTGAGGAGAGGTCGGCTGCTCAGGCTCGGGTATGGTAGGCACTTCTGGCTCGACTGGCTCAGACTCGGGCGTGGGCGTGCGTGGCGGAGTTGGCTCCTTCAGCTTTCGCAGATGGCATTTATGGCAAAGAAACTTTGGGGATTCGTACACACTATGACCGTTTACCAGCTCAGACTCCATGTCGCCATCATTCACCATATCCACCACACTCAGTGGCCTTCCCTGCGCAAGGGCTTCGCCGTCAGTCGCACCGTCTACACCCATACCGCCATTGATGCCGGCCGTATTTCCTGTCTGAGTGACTGAGACAGGTGCGATAGATTCGTCAGGTCCTTCGGCGCCATCTCCATTCACGTGACCGTTTGGAAGTCCGTTAATTGGCTGCGAAGGGGCATCAGGTATCTCAGTATTGGTCTCGGCTGTCGCTGGAGGTACACATTCCTGGGATTCAATTGGGACTTTCTGGACCATCTCGTGCCACTTTGGGCTCGCATCTGCGCCGCATGCAGCACATTCCTTCGAGGATGACTCTGCTGGCGCTACGTCACTCAGGTGAACAACTCTGTCTCCGTCCTGGTCCACTTCTTCGGATCTGACTGTTAATGCTCCCGGTGAGACCCTCGAACTTCTGGTAGCTAGGGCCGCTGCGGCGTGCCCAGCCGTACCGCTAGCTGAGGAAGTCGAGCCACGATGATTGAGGCTTGTATTCACAAGCTGAGTCGCCGTTGCTTTAGCAAGCTCGGTCATGTGTACTTTGCGTAGCGTCCCCGTCAAAGAGGTGTCGGCCTGCTTGTGAGAGCGCACAAAGGCTTGCAGATTGTTGCAAGATGCTTCGACGGGAAGTTTAGACATCGGGTGTAAGGTGGGCAAATCTTTGGGTAGCGTATGTTCTCTGCAGTAGACGACGGCTGTCGCACTACCAGTTTCCCCATCCATACTCACCAAATTCACAGTTGAACTGCGAGAATTTTTGACAGGCGTCAGGTGGAAACCGAAAGGATAACCATACTGCTGTGCGCAAGCTACGTGGACGCTTGCTTGGCAATGACTGCAGTTGATACAAGCGCCAGTGTTTGTCTTACAGAGCTTGCACACTGGAGCCCACTTGATGGTTGGAATGGCACCGAATCCTTCTGCAGGTTCCAATCTCTTGGCGTCTCCGAATTTGATTTCGAAGTGGAATACTGCGCATACAACATGAACCCAATTGTTTTGGGCAGTTCGCTTGAGAGCTTGTCGCGGCGCTTCTGGACGGCCTCTCTTCCTTTGCTCTTGAAGATAGTTCTCGGTAGCAGTCACAACCATTTCTTTTTCCAAGCGTTCCTTCTCCCGCTCGCGATCATTCTTTTTCTTATGTGACGCTTTCGGAGCCTCCATCAATTCTGTATCGGTGTATTGACGCACCGGGCAAAGCACGCATTCGTAGGTACTCGAATACTGGTGTTGATGCATGTTATCGTTGGTACACATGTCACACACCCACCTATCGATTCCCTGGGTTTCTGGAATACCGTAACAATCCCGGTGGACGGTGAGCCTGCAATTCCTACACACAAAATGCTGATCCATTGGCTCGTGCACCTCACAGACAGCGCATGGCAAAATCCTGATCCTCGGCTGCTCGGGGATTAGAGGAGGCTCGGGTAGCTTTTCAACGACCTTCTTTCTTGGAGGCTCGGTGGGTAGACCATTTTGAGGTCCGGCCATCGCGTGGTTCTCAATGGCTAGCTTCTGCTTTTTCTTGGGGCCATCCTGACCTGCCTGAATTGTCAAATTCGAGGGTATTTCTACGCCGAGAGAACCAGCTGCAGCTGCAGCGGTTGTGCTAATCCCAATAGAGCTGGCAAGATTAGCACTTGTAAGCTCAATGAGAAGCTCCTCGTCGATTCGTCGCTTCCATGCTCTGCCACCGCCGCTGGCAACCTTTCTAGCAACTTCGTCGAGATTCTCCCATTGGATACCGTAGCATCGCCATAGCGCTGCGCATCGTTGACAAAGTGCCAACATAAGGTGTGCGTTCTTATCTCTGCTGTTTTTCTGAGAAGGGTCAACAGGGACGGTGGTGCCTGGGACTGTCGCAGGAGCACGGCGCCACTGTGGAGAGGATCTTGTAGCGCAGAATTTGCACTCAAAGCCACGCTTCTTTTCGGCTGCTTTGCCGTTATCAAAGGCAGAGTCGTCAACGTCATCGGCAACATCGTCGACCAACTTGGAGTCTGCCTGCTTGGCCTGTTTCTTACCCTTTCGCCCTTCGTAGGATCCCCAAATAGATTTTCCTCTGGGTGATTTCTTCCACATGTAGTAATATCGGACAACTTCTCCGTGCTTCGTGTGTTTTCCCATGTGCCTAGAGACAGCCAATAGCTCTGATCCATATCTGGAAACACCTTCTTCAAACCTCCGGCCCTCATCATCATTAAAAATGGGTTCCTTAAGATCTCTGCGCGCATCCATATGTCGAAGTTGTTCCAAAGCTTTTTCAGTCTGATAATTATTGGTGGTCAACAACTCCAGGGCCTTATCGAGAAAGTTGGTTGAATGAGGTGGAAGTCCTACGACTCCGGCCAAACTCTTCGCCTGCTCTATGTACTGATCTATCACTTGTTCATGTTGGTTGGACATGTTTGTGCCCGGAAGATCGTCTCCTCTTAATGACTTCTCACCAACGTCTGGTAAGCGAAATTGTAGCTTAGCAGTGGTTTTTAGATCTCCATTCGGATAGTCTTCACCACGAGCAACATAGCCTGGTGGTTCGTCCATGACCCATTTCGGGCGCTTCTCTTTTGCGCTTTTGTCCGCTTCCAGAGCTGCAATAGTGTCTTTTGTCAACTTCGCATCCTTCTTGTGGCTATTACCTTTCACAAACTTCTTCTTGATGTCTTTTGGCTTCACAAACTCTACTGGATGCCCCTGCCAGGTCTGCACATTTGCCTGGTGCTTTGGACCCAACCGAGAACTGGCACGCGGATAGATGCGGTCGTCATAATCAAGAGCATCTTCAACTCGACAATGAATGCCTAAATAGCGGTAAGGCCAGAGCTTTGCTTGCGCAATCTGTTCTGCTGTAGGTGGGCGGGGTCCTGAGTTTGGCGCATTTGCATCGCTGTCGTTTGCAGGATCTGACGCGGCTCCATGTTCGTCTTCTTCCTCATCTATGACTTCCTCCTCTCTCTCCGTAGCCTTTTCGCCCACGATAGGGGTATTTCGAGCTTCAAGCTTCTTTTCCTGCTTCCGGCTGCAAGGGCCACAGGACCAGCCAAACCCACGAGCTGGCTTTTTGAGGAGTGGTGGTCGAACACAGTTCATGTGGTAAGTGTCTTTACAGACGGCGCAGTCCACTGAGTCATTGCTAATGACAAGGTCAGCAATTTTGTCCCTGAAGTCTAAGCCGGTGCATGCTTGTACTCACCTCGCACAGTAACCCTGGCATCGTTTGCAAGACTTGATCGCGCTTGTCAGTTCTTTTCCACGCCCTATCTCCACAACGACAAACTTCCATCGCTGATCCAAAACCTCTTTGACCTTGGCTGGTACATTGATTACTTGGCTTGTTGGTATGACCTCGTAAAAGCGGTGGATGTAGCGGTCAAACATCTTCTCATACCAGAAAGAATCCTGTTCCTTCCTATACATGTCAAGGTCATTTATGTCATTCCTATGAAGTACGCGGCACTTTCCACGCAGTGATGTGATAGGAGATGTGTCAGATTGCATTGAAGCGAAGACGACTCGAGTATCGTTGACCTTTCGTTGGATGTCTTTCGGGCGAAAATACCAGTTGACCCGCAACGAATCTACAGGAAGATTATGGTCATTTTCCACATGGAGAAACTCCATTATCCTTGCCAGATAGTACGGTTCGCCAGGAGGTTCGCAGATCAGGTAAACTTGATCTAGTTGCAAGTAAGCGAAGGTGCCCTGGGTCTGAAGCGTGTATGTGCGTCACTGGAAAGAGGATTGTAAGAACACACCGTTAACAGCCAGGACAGTGCCATCGTCAGCCTTCAATTTGCCATTCTTCAGGTAGCCTTGACAAGTCTCAAAGGTCATGAGGTTAGTCCTTCTCAATCTACCTGTGTTGGTTGAAGGAGCATTCCTTCGCGCAACACTCTGTGTACTAGTCTGAGTCATGGCAGAAGATGCCTGGTGGACGGTGGGGCCGTTGCCCGGCGCTTTGCGCTTCCTCGACGGAGGAGGTTGAGCAACGCTAGCTTCAGGGTTGACAGAGAAGCTCGACATTCCAGGTAGGTGATTGTTCTGAGTATTAGGTGTCGTTATCTTGCTGATCGTCGCTGGCATCGCAGGCGCCGTGGTGGATGAACGTCGAGTGTTTGCAGTTGATGGCTTTTCGCTGTCTCCCGAAGATAAGTTACTCGGCAGTGCTGAAGCCAAGGCGTTTTGTGATTTTTTGGACGAGCTCCACTCATAATCCATTTCCAACTCTCGATCCTCAGCGTAATTGGGCCTTGAACTCCCATTTCTATTCCGAGATCTTGTGCCGTACGGAGATGCACCAATTGAGTCCATGGCATTGTTGACTTGCTGATCGGGCGGTAATGAGGAAGAGGATGAAGTGGTGGTCATGGGTTGCGACTCTGGTTTTATAGCCTTGGCGGTTGAGTCGAAGGATTGTAGTGGAGTGGGTTGCGGTGACTTGGAAGAAAGGCGCGAGGGTGTTGAGGTAGAGCCGAGCTCATTGTTCCTGCTTGTAGAGCGCGCTTGGGGTGCAGGTTGATTCGGTGGGTCTCTCATGGCTGGCCTATCAGATTGGGCATCATTGACTTCCGCCATGCCAGCAGCCGAGCTCCCCTCTCCTAGGAGGACAACCGCACTGGGTGATCACGTATTTGCAAGATGTGATGGTGCATTTGCCGAAAGACAATGTCAAAGGAATGTGGTTGATGGAGGGTTGAAACAGCGAGGCCAGCTGCCTGCCTACGATATGTGGAGTAGAACGCAGCGCTTCTATGGTGATAATTGACAGTCGATGCGACGCCTGACTAGGATTAAAGCATGCACCTTAGCCTCGGCGAAAGGAACTCGAATAGATAGGTTTGGTGTGGTTTGAGAAGGATAGACGAAGCTATGAAAGAGAGCGACGTACGGAAGGAGTGGTGGGTAAAGGACGATTGTATACTAAGAACACAAAAGATTTGTGAGGCAACGAAGGATATGGGGCAGAGCGGCGGCGCTAGAGCTGTCTGCCGCTAAAATGCCTGCCGAGAAATGCTAAGATTTGAATTCTCTCCACTCTCACTCTGTTGGAGATTGACCTTGATCATTGTCCTCGACTCGAGCCACTGGCCAGATCAGATGGATGCCGAGCAGCAACGATGTGGGCAGGCGGCGAGATAGGACTCTTTTGTCGCTACCTTCGCTTTGCGGACAGTGATTCCTGGTCTACCAATCCTTCTCAAAAATCATTAACCGGATAGCAGTCTAATTGCTCCATCCCAAAGGCCAAATCAAGACTAGCCATATTTGAATGATTTCACACCTGCTCCCTGGTCGAAGACGGCCAGGTCACGATGCTTCCTTGTGCCTTCCAGTATGGGAGACAAAGAGTAGACGTTTAGAATATGCCAAGCAATATCTGCCGGAGTTTAACCGGGGTTTGCCCTAGTCGAAGACTGGTCGCTTTGGGAAAGTAAACAGCTTATGACTTGGTTTGTGTCACCTTCTCTACACTTCTTCTTTACTTTTTTATTGCTGTTCCAGGGTTGGAGGTTTGCTATGTTACTGCCTGTCGCCGCTGTATCCTAATAATTCATGGCTCCAGCACAGATAGGATTCGCCACTAGTGTTGACCTCGTTCAACAGCAGCACTATAGTACAAATACCGGCCCGTTCCATGGTATTAAACGAGGTCATGGGCAGACTGACGAATCTTTTTCTGGAAATGTTGTATTCAAAGACATCACGAATTTCACCCTTGGTCCAGATATTGGGAAGCGACAGCGTTCAAATGCTGGTGAGAAGAATCGCATCAAGACCAGCAGGATTTGTAATGTTGGAGACTACAACACCGACGCTTCCCATCTTCTGAAACCAGTAGTGTCTTCGACTCCAGGACCTTCCCAGAATCCATTGCTTTCGCTGTCCAATACTCGTTACGGCCTTCCAGAAACCCTAGTGAAGAATTTCGCTTCCTTAGGAATAAACAGCATCTATCCATGGCAGTCTTCTTGTCTACTAGGACGTGGGATATTAGATGGGGAAAAGAACCTTGTTTATACTGCTCCAACAGGCGGGGGTAAATCCCTTGTTGCAGACGTTTTGATGCTCAAAAGAATTATCGAAGATCCTTCTAAGAAAGCGATCTTGGTTCTCCCTTACGTAGCATTAGTGCAAGAAAAGCTCAAGTGGCTAAGAAAAGTTGTCGAGGGGTTAACGAAAGGTGTTTATACACGGAGCCAGGGCGATGTGCCCAGTACCCAGCTTCCTAGGTGGCGAAAACCCCACAGCAGTTCGGTACGCGTGGGTGGCTTCTTCGGTGGTAGCAAAGCTCGAGTTACTTGGTCTGAAGTGGACATAGCAGTCTGCACGATCGAAAAGGTTAGCAATCTACAATCCTTTCATCTATCAGAAACCGTCTCATGCACCCCAAAGAATCTACACTGACATAGCGAAGGCCAATGCCCTGGTAAACACGGCTATCGAAGAATGCACTATCAATAATCTCGGGGTCGTTGTCCTTGACGAACTTCACATGATCAACGATGGCTTTCGAGGGTACCTCATGGAGCTCATGGCAAGCAAATTATTAGTCCTTGAGGGGCGGGTGCAGATAATGGGCATGAGTGCAACTCTTACGGTAAGAAGCCGACGAAGCTACTCATTCATTACGACTGACTTGATTAGAACACACAAGTACTGGCAAAGTGGCTAGATGCAAAGTACTTCAACACCAAATACGTGCCAGTCCCAATTGAAGAGTACTTGGTATATGAAAACTCGATCTATCCAGTCTCAACCTCCAGCGCCTTCCTCAAAACAGCCAGCCAGCTCAACTCCAATCCAACGCAGCCTCTATCAGGGGCTGCCCCGGTCAGGGTTATCCAACCTTCAGAGCACAACGAGCTCAAGGGTCCGATGTGCAACGCAGTCGTTTCCCTAGCCATCGAAACTGCAAATGCTGGATATGGTGCTTTGATCTTTTGCAGCGCCCGGCAAGCCTGCCAGTCGACTGCACTATTGGTAAGTGAAGCGATGCCTGCAGGCTCGGACGTGGATGATAAGGTTCTTGACCGGAGGAAGGACGTACTAAGCGACCTTCGAAGCCTGCCCGTTGGCCTGGATGAGAGTTTGGCAAGGACCGTGATCAGAGGGGTCGCCTTCCATCATGCCGGACTTACTGTCGAGGAAAGAGAATTAGTTGCGGAAGCATACGACAAAGGCATCATACAAATCATCGTGGCTACTTGTAGTCTTGCAGCAGGGATCAATCTACCCGCACGACGCGTTATACTCCAAGGCGCGAGGATGGGCCGAGATCTTGTAGGCCCAGCAATGCTGAGACAAATGAGAGGCCGCGCTGGACGCAAGGGCAAGGACGAGATTGGTGAAAGCTACCTTTGTTGTCAAAAGGCCGACCTCGAAGAGGTGGCACAGCTTCTCGAGGCCGATCTGCCCGTGGTCGAAAGTAGCCTAACACCCGAAAAGCGTGGCATCAAGCGGGCCTTACTAGAAGTCATTACTGTCAGGCTGGCTACGCATATGGCAGCGATTCAGGAGTACGTTCAGAGAACGCTGCTGTACCATACAATGGACCGAGCCCAATTAGACAATATGGTGACTACGACACTGGAAGAGCTTCTTGGTTCGGAACTCATCGTTTCAGATAGTCTTGGGTCCTACGAAGCTACCGCTTTGAGTCAAGCTACCGTCGCTTCTTACCTAACGCCTGAAGACGGCATATTCATACATGGTGAGCTACGCCGGGCTCTTCAAGCATTTGTCATGGATGGAGAGATGCATATCTTCTATACATTCACTCCTGTCTACAACTCCGGTGTTAGTGACATCAATTGGCCTATATTTCGCAGAGAGATAGAGAGCTTGGACGAGAGCGGCCTCAGAGTCCTCAATTTTGTTGGCGTAAACCCAGGCTTAGTGAACCGGATGTAAGCAATCCATCACCTGCGTAATCGACTGCCAAGATTGCTGACCATGAACAGGGCAAACAGCGCGAAACAGCTTCCAGAAATAACGCCCGAAGAGATAAGGATTGCACGTGTCTACCGCCGGTTCTATGCAGCATTACAGCTCCGAGATCTATGCAATGAAATGCCCATACATGTTGTAGCCCGCAAATTCGAAGTGCCGCGAGGCTTCGTTCAGACTCTGGCCCAGATATGCGAAGGCTTTGCAGCAGGCATGATGAATTTCTGTGATAGAATGGGCTGGGGCATGCTCAAAGCCGCTCTAGAGCACATGGGTGATCGCCTTAAGGCTGGTGCTAGAGCAGACCTCCTTGAGCTTGCAAAGATCCCATTCGTGAAGAGCCGGACTGCCAGAGTGTTCTGGGAGAACGGGTTCAAGGGCCTGAGGACTGTCGCTGAAGTTGATGCTGAGGACTTGCTACCTATACTGCTTCTGGCCCAGCCAAAGAAATCAAGGCTGGATGGGGATGAAGAAGCAAAGTATCACCAAAAGCTTCTGCTTAAAGCGGAAATCATCGTGGTGGCAGCAAACCGACTCTGGGAAAGGCAACAACAAATTGAGATCGAGGCAGATATGTGAAGTCGAAAGCCTGTGTTGACCAGACTACTGCATTTTTGGAGCCATGTATGCTTCCAATCCAGGCCATGCAAAGCATCTGGTTAGCAGGCAATTAATTCTAGTTTCTACTCCACAGCTGGGGCACAAGCCCACAGATTCCCAATTCACAGTTTCGATATATGACACGCTTGCCCACATGGCGTACCTCAGCTGACGCGCATATCGCATTGTACGAGTAATGTCACGCTGTACGCCTCCACGTACGAGATCCAAAAAGAAAGCCAAACCTCGCGTTACGATTGGTTGGGACGCATATGAAGCCTGCGCAGGGCCAAGGCTCCCGGCTAACTGCAGTGAAGTGAAGATCTCGGCTCCAGCTTCTCACAGTAGCTTTCTCCTTGCATATACTATGATTGGTGTACTCGTAGATTTTGTAGAATCAAGCACGGAGATTGAGATTTGTGGGGAGGTTCACCTGGTGGTGCTCAGTGAAGCCCTTAATCTATTTTTAAAAATCGCAACGTCTTGGGTGCGCCAATCAGATTCGTAGGGAGCTTGCCGAGGAGAATGCAGGGGTAAAGTAAATGCACCACCAAATCTTTGCATGTCAGTGGCACCAAACTCACCAAATTCACCGGGACCTGCACACACCACATTCAGCACATCTGGAGATCAATAATACCTACCTACGCCACTTTCACCTAGTATGGCCTTGATGGCTGCTCACCCTACTGATCACAAGAACTTCGCCAACTCATCGTGAAACCGCTTCTCGTACAACCTCAAACATTTACCCCGTGACGTTGAACACGAATCCTCCACCTACTCAACGAGACCTCACATATCGCGACTCCACTGAGGGCATCAATAGGAGAAAGAGAAGGGTCATACCATTGATTGGGAACCACCCATGATTCGTGATTTGGATGCTTAAACAGGTGGCTTGCAGTGCGCTTACATCCACATCCCTCATTGCGCCTCGATTACTGTGCATCCAAAGCACTGAGCCGCACAGGCTTTGCGACTGCGACTAGGTCTATTCTCGTATTGAATGATTCACCCTGAAGTCAAATCAGACAATCCTCACAATGTCGGCGCGTCCGACATTCATCGACTTGAGGTCGAAATCTAGCGAAACAATGCAATCTGGCAAACAATCACCAGGAGCTTTTCCATCGCCCCGGATGCAGCACTTCGCTGGCGACATACCGCCGGCAATGTCCCCGCTGGACCTGTTTGCCATGCAGAGCAGGTTGCTGGCCAAGCAATTGGATGACAGCAAGAGGAATGGAAGGCGTGTCAGCCGACTGCCTCCCCTTACGACTGGCGATCCGATCACAACACAGAAGTCTATGTATGTTAGGTCGCAGTCAACGGAGGCAAAGTTCGTGTCACCGGGATCAAGCCCACGAAGGAATGAGGAGGATACGTCTGGGACAATGCCAGAGGTGGAGGAACCAGCTTTCCGACCCAAGTCGTTCTATCCTCGAATGAGCAACGTTCCACCCGTGCAAGACAACACAGAAGACCTTGATGGGTCTTCACCAGATCAGCCCTTCGTGACACCGGCAGAAATGCCTCCAACACGAACGAATGACTACTTTGGCGCACCAAGGACCAAGTCACCAGAGCCTTCGACTCCTGCCACGAGGAGTGCAGAGGCGACAGACAAGAATCCATGGGTATTTCCACCACGCAAATACGAATTCTTCCACCACCAGCACAACAATGAGCCACGGCGTGGAGGATCGATTGAGTCTTCATCATCGAGAAGCCATAATGGTTCACTAGCACCACCGAAATCACCACATGTTCGTCAAGCCCCAAGTATCAGATCAGTTCAAGATAGCTCGGATGATGAGCTCAGTGCCTCTACTGGTGGATCTGGGTTCTCGAGGGATAGGAAGCTGTCATCAAGCAGCGGCGTCTCAATGCCACAATCTCCATTCTCGCCCTTCGCCCAGGCACATAATCGATCTCCTTCACTGAACTCCGAATACTCAATTGGTGGCTCCCGCCTAGCTCGCCCTGCATTCAATTTCTCAAGACCTATTAGTAGGCAAAGCCAGCAAATGCATATAGGCCGGCAACCATCGTTCGACAGCCGGCCTTCCACGGACGCAGTACGGCCTCCGTTCAACTCTCAATCTCGGCAGCCATCTGTGGACAGTCAATGTTTCATGTTCGTGGATGATACCATTCAAACGCCCGGAAGCACGGACTACAATGACCAGTCTCCAGATCCGAGAGATCATGATACTCCAGCTCCCTCCTACATCTACGCGAAATTCTCCTTACCTCGTGGCAGGATGCTACAGCGTGATTCCAGACCTTCACAGAACGATCAAATGCCCCTTTTTGAGTGGGACCGGCCTGTTGTACAGACGAACGTCCGCCCCACAACTCCGCTTGCTCAAAGACCCACGACACCTTCACGGCCACGGAAACCGAGCATAGAGCTCAACAGATCTTCACCACGCCCCTCTTACGAGCAGAGCACATACATCTCACCACGTCCTTCAGCGGAGCAGCATGGGCGAGCATCACCTCGCCCATCATGCGAGCAATACTCACGAGCTTCACCTAGACCATCTACCGAGCAAGCTCATCCACTCTCACGAGGATCGCCACGTCCTTCGGCAGAGCAGTACCGGCCAGAGCAAAGCAGACCACCACCAACGCCAATCCAGGCCGATGACAAGTCCGACTACACAGCCTCAACACGATCTGGAAGCACGATCAAAGCACGTCCCCGCGCACCAGCTCCCTCACTGGATCTGCCCGCCGAGGACCATCTCGCGAAAGGCATTGAGTTGCATGAGCGTGGCGCTGCAAGAGAATCTACATACCACCTCCGCATTGCTGCAAGGCAAAACAATCCGACAGCCATGCTGCTTTACGCTCTCGCCTGTCGTCATGGTTGGGGTATGCGTCCCAATCAGCAAGAAGGCGTGCAATGGCTTAGGAAGGCCGCAGACTGTGCTAGCTTGGAAATCGTGATTGACGAAGAGCACAAGGATAGCAAGCCAGGCGAAGTACTCGAACGGAAATCGAAGCAAGCCCAATTTGCGCTTAGTATTTATGAACTTGGTGTCAGCCACATGAATGGTTGGGGTATTGAGCAGGACAAGACATTGGCTTTACGATGTTTTGAGATAGCAGGCAATTGGGGCGATGCAGATGCGATGGCTGAGGCTGGCTTTTGCTACGCACAGGGTCAAGGGTGCAGGAAGGATCTGAAGAAGGCAGCCAAGTACTACCGAATGGCAGAAGCTAAGGGTATGAGTATGGTTGGTAATAGCTGGTGAGTCCTCCACATTCCAACAATGCTTCCAGCTGGAGAACTAATAGCGATGTAGGATCTATAAACCCAAATACGCCGACGACTCCACCAGCAACGAGCGCCAGGGGCGAGGTGCCAAGCACGCCAAGCCCACTACACCAGAGAAGAAACCGCGGGATAAGTCCAGGACCAGGACTATCTTTGGGCGAAAGAAGTCTGTCTCGCATCGGTCTTGAGGACCGTCCTAGATCTGCGTTGGCGTTCTACTTCAATTCGAGTTACCTATTATACCCTTACATCTGGCCGGTGGGGTCCAACAATGGCTTTCTCATGTCAATGGCGTTTATTTCGTCTTTCGAGCATGGTGTATCTGGCGAAGGGCCCACTACGCATGTTTTTCATGTATTTGGCACGTACTATTTGAATGTCTAGCGAGGAGATATTGTCTCGGTTCAGCAGCATATCAAAGCCACAAGCTCTATCATCTATTCTATCACATCTAGCCAACCTCGCAAATATCGCTTCACCCGACTCTCCAATGCCTGTATATACAGCTCTTCTTCAGAAAACACACTTTCTGACCGCCCTCCTCCAGTCTTCTATAATCCAACAACCTCCTTCACCCTCCTCAAATCAACACTGACCCACCTAACCTCCCACCCCTTCTTTCCACCCAACCCCCTCGCCACACCCGCACTCTCGAGATTATCAACCGCAACATCACCATCAGCCCAGCCCTCGCCCTTTCCCCTTTCTTGCCCTTCCTCCCACCCAATCTCCAAACCCCTTTGCCCACCCAAACCCCCTGACCCACCCACCGCTCCCTCCACCGCTATCTCAGGTAGCTTTCTGAACCCCACACTAACCGGATCCTCCGCCAACCCCCTCAACAGCTTCCTACTCGCCGCTTTCGCAAGCCCTTTCCCTCTATGTGCAGGCTCAACATACAAAGCAGTAATAGAGCCATCAACGCCCAGGAAAACCCACGCAGCAAGTTCCTCCCCATACCTCACGCCCACACACCCCATCCGCCCCAAACTCTCCTCCGTTCTCGGTATCTCAGTCCGACTCATCACGCGCCGAAACTCTTCCCTCTCGCCTCTCACTATATCAAAGGAATAGCCCTCCGGCAACCCTTGATCACCCTGCTCCGCGCCCGATGGCCGTGGGGATGCAATGAGCCAATTCAGATAGGGTATACTCATCCCACCAAACACACCGGTAGAGCCACTCTGTCTCATCTCCTCAATATCCCGTGTAAGGACCGGACTCTCCTTCAATGTCCCCACCTCGTCGCCGCCAATGAGGTGCAGGAGGGGTGAGGAGAGGGTGCCGAGGACTATGAGCTCGCTATCGCTGGGGAGGGAAGCGATGGCCGCGAGTATGGCAAGGAGTTGGGCTTTTGCTGCTGCTGGTGCGTGAGTGGGTTGGGAGGGAGAGCGGTCAGGGAGGACTTCGTAGGTGCTGAAGAGCCAGCATTCGGTCTCGGGGGCGCGGGTGCGGTCGACCCATGCTGCTGCGAAGTGGTCGGGGTCTGCCTGGTCTTCCTGGCCGGTGCCGGGGTGAGGTGGATGTCCCTTCGGCGAGAAGGTGGCAAAGACGTGCGCGGTTGGGGGTGAGTGGTGGAACTGGAGACGACGAAGGAGAGGAAGAGAGTGTGGGAGGTAGGGGAGGAGGTGGGGTGCGAGGGTTTGGAGGGGGGAGGGGTGGATATATGTTGGACGGAGGGATGCGGACATTGTGAAATTATATATGCAAATGAGAAGTTTTGCAAAGATGTATTCTTTGAGAGGAAATGATGGTTTATGATAGTTGTCAATATATAGTTTATGTTTTATATGGACGATGAAACCAGTCTCGCAGCTCTAGTGACCATTAACTCATTGATTCTGTGACCATAGCCTCTTCTCCGTGTCTGTCGTGTTAAATGGTTCGATTGGGTCCAAAGCGTATCATCCCAGGAGGTCATTGGGCGATTGGGGAAATTTTCTGCTTTTGATTTGCTGAATTTTGAGGTCAATCGAAGGAAAGACCTGGGATCATCAATGACTCCAGCGAAGGTGCCGTGAACAGCGAATTGCGGAAGACTAAGGGTGAAAGAAGGGATGGAGAGGATCCAAACCTCTTCGAAGAAGGCATCCTTGGCTCCGCGGCCGCCGTACATATAGCTGGACTCAGTAAGCAGGCGTTTGGAACATTTCAAGAGGGGCCATACATATTGTGGGCGCTGCCATCTGCAGATGCCAAGATGAGACAGAAGTCTACACGGCCTGCTGGAGTATCACCGCTCGTCGTCTGCTTCTACCAAGTACCGTCTGGTGTGCTCGCGTTGTAATACGGTGAGACGTTGACAATGTCGGTTTCGTCCATAGGCAGCTGTGAAGAACGATCAGCCATGAGTTCCCGCTCAGCGCAAAATCCTGCAATCTACGTACCAAAGCACGTATGGATTCGTAGTATTGTCAACAGGCTGCTGATTCCCTCCTATCGGGACCAGTATTCTCTTACCCCCTATGCCCTGAACGTACTGCATTCGCCCTCTTGCCCGCAATGAATTCCCAATTACAGCCTTTGTAGAGAGGTTCTTCGCGGTCGGATTCATAGTATCAAGGACAATCATTCCGTCAAGATGTTGCTTTACAGGATCCCCAAAAACCTCCGTTTCTATCTCGCTCACGGAACCGAGCATCCCATTGAAATAAGTTGACAGACCCTGATCAATCGCGTCAGTGAGAGATACGCTATTCGGTCTGTGTGCGGCCCCTAGTGCCACATCGTATTGATCCCACTCTTGCGTCACAATATCGAATGACCATAGTGTGTATTGCCATGGGTTGGGGGCTTATAGCCAGGGAAGGTGACGTTGAAGTAAGACGTCGTTCCAGCCCATAAATAGGTGTTGTTGTCCGAGTTCATGCCGTGATACAATGCGCCCCTTGAGAGCATTGGAGGCGTTGTTCCTGTTTGAGGATATGCAGTCTTGTGTAGAGACTTTTCCGATATGTTGGTTTTCCAGTCCCAAGATTGATTCATATCGATTGCGAGAAGATATTCGTCTGGACATTCTGTCGGTTGCCAATGCAGTCTCCAGTAGAGGGAAGTAGCTCATTATAGCCATATGTAGGTAGACAGACCTGCTGCGGCTCATTCCCAGCACCGCTAACATCGACTAACGTCTGTCTGCCTCCATCGATGTAGAGTGTGCCACTCTTGAGGACCGCTATGAGTTGTAAGCATCTTATCAGCGGCTTTAGAGACTCGCGTAGCCAGCTTAATTTGGTGGTCGAAACGCACACACATATTGATAATAAGATCTAAATCCTGACCGCTTGTACTAGTCGTCATACTCAAAAGACCGTACGCAATGGTAGCAATTGGCACCCTCATAGTGGCAGCAGTCAAGAAATACATCAAAACAACGCTCAAACAATCTGCACAACTGGGCGATAATCTCGAGAGAGCGCGGGTATCAAAAAAGCACTACTAAGGTCAGAGAATGAGATACTGGAGAAGTAAGTGTAAGAATGATGACAGAAGCTCATCCCTGTCTGCCTTGAGCTTGGTGGCCGACCTTCGAGCTACTGGTGGTACCGGCATAAATCATGTATTCTTACCGGATCTAGACTATGCAGGTCAGAATTCTCTGATATCAATACTATTAAGCACGCATCACTGGCGCAATGTCTCTTGTCTCATCCTCTCTGCTCCAAATGCTTAGCAGCTTCAGCTGCTTGTGCCACAACCCAATAATTTTCCAACACGAGGCCTAGAATTCCAAACGTGCTCGGAGGGCCCATAATGAATGACAGCGCAGAGCTTCTAGTAGGGCGAGAGTCCGCCGCAAGCGCAAAACATTTGGGGTCAGATTCTGGCGTTGGAGGGAAGACTGAGCCACTGAACCTACGATCACTGCGCCCACTACTGCGCCCACTTTGCATAAGCCAAGTATGACATCTCAATCATGATCAAAAGGACCTTTTCCGTACGGCGTTGAAGAGCTGCAGTCATCGACTAGGAGAGCGTAGTCAGCACGCTTCCGTTTCACGTTGCTAGGTTTCAGGAAGACCGAAGCTTTAGGCGAGGTCACGTGACCCGGGGACCCTTATGCGATGTCCCCATCTTTTGGATGTTCGTATTCGCTACCAGCGAGTTCCCCTACCTGGACTCGAAGTGCTGTTGAGAAAAGTTGAGAACTGGGTGTTATCCTCTCAATTACATTGGTATATCGATATTCCATTGTTCAGCCGCATTGAGCAGGGTTTGATCTTCATCATTTGACCTGAGATCTTACTGTATTCCAGCTCGTTGTCAGCATGATCGTCGCTCAGGAGACACAGGCTGATAGCACAGCATTGGCCTCAATATGGACCAGAAGTCGCGAAAAGTTGGCAAGGAGGCGACGAGAATGGGCCGCGTGAAACCATCAATGGCCTATTCGTGACCTATATATGGCCCAGAGCCATTGCTTGAAGCTGCTGCCGCTTCTAATGATATCGTCTCGACGAGCCCGGGGCGTTTAGAATCGAAGCTCTCTAACACCGTTCGAGCAGTCTCAATTGCTGCCTCCGGAATACCTGCAAGACGCGCCACTTTCAAAGCATGGGAGCTTCTATTGACGCCTTTTCGAAGCCGATGAACAAAAGAGAACGAGCCCCGTGATCCCTCTGCCACATCGGTGCAGTAGCAGGCCAAATGCTCAAAGTCTTTTGTCATGTCAGCCAACGTGTGGAAATGCGTAGCAAACAGTGTTCGACACCGATTCTTGTGGTAAAGATGATGCAAACATGCGAAGCCTACCGCTATGCCATCTTCTGGGGTGGTGCCTCGACCTATCTCGTCCATGATAACGAAGGACTGAGGCGTGGCCTGGTTGAGGATCGCGGCGGTCTCCATCATCTCGACCATAAATGTAGATTGGTCTCGAAAGAGGTTGTCGGCAGAGCCGACCCTGGTGAAGATTTGGTCGACGAGGCCTATCTCCGCGCGCTCTGCAGGGACAAAGGACCCAATCTGGGCCAGTACCGAAATTAGCGCATTCTGACGTAGGAACGTACTTTTCCCAGCCATGTTGGGGCCTGTGATCAGCCACACGCGCTCCTTCTCGCCGATCAAACAGTCGTTGCTAACAAAAGCTCTTCCCTGTTCTTCCAGGCCTAATTTCACCGTAGGATGCCTTCCACCAATAATCGTGTGATTGAGACTAAGATTCAGTGTCGGTCGAACGAGTCCTTGTTCTTCTGCCAAAGTAGCAAAGGAGCAACCAATGTCGAGCTCGTCAAGCACTGCAGCGTTTCGCCGTAATTTCACCAGGTTCAGAACCACCTGCCCACGCAACTCTTGAAAGACGCGTTGTTGTTCTGCTCGGATGCGTAGCTTCGCCTGATCAATCTTACTTCCAAGGCTGCTCCATTCAGGCTGGTGGAAGGATCTTGTCGATTTGGTCGTCTTGACGTCTCGAGCGGCAGTACAGGACTTCAATGAGGCGGCGACGTCTTTTACTCCCTTGACGTGACAGATATATCCTAAACCTGGAGTCCATCGCAAGGTCAAGCTTTGCGCATCTAATTTCTCTCGCAGACGGGAAGTCAGCGACGCTTTGTCTCGACGGAGGCCATCAAGTGCTTCATGCAACCTCTCCAAAATAGCGCTCGCGCTTCTGCGTAACATCCAGATATCCTCGTCCACTGTCTCCTGCTCTGCTGAGGTTTTTTGCTTTACTTTGGATCGAGAGACTTGTGACATGGCAGCTTGGTCTTCGGCAGAGCCTTCGCTTTGCAGAACTTCTTGTGCCATTGATACTATGTCGGCCGTTTCCGTTTCTTCGATGCGGTGACTTTCATTCAAGCTATCTTCATCTATAGATGCCGCGATCAGGGCAGCAAGTTTATTTGGGCCCTCAAGGGATAGTCGACGGCTCAATGCTTGTAATGAATGGCGTGAGCTTTGGTTGTCGTTCTGCAAGTCCGGATGGGGAGTGGGTGGAGAGACTTGCCTCTCGAGCGTGCTAGCAATCCCATTCGTTGCCTCAACAGTTCTAAGTAGACTGATCAGATCATCTGCATCACCACGACCCATAGAGAACTTCTGGACAAGTCGGCGGGAGTCAAAAGTACGGCGAAGCAAATTCGTGATATCCTCTTTGAATGCTCGATCATGCAGTAAGTGCGAGACGAGATTCAATCTCGCATTAATGACCTGTAAAGACATCGAGGGCGAAGCAATCCAGTCTCTGAGTAATCTGGTTCCACTCTTGGTGACAGTTCGGCGAACGGTGTGCAGCAGACTACCTTTACCTCCGCCAAGGCCTTCTTTTGAAGTACCTAGCACCTCAAGGGCTCTCATGCTATTCTTGTCTATGCTCATGGTCTCCTTCTCTTGTCTTCTGACCGGAGGCTGTAGTTTGATGCCTAGACCTTGAAGTCTCTTCTTGACGTAGGCCAGAAGTAGGCTTCCAGCGGCCACTTCTTCCCTAGTAAACGTATCCTGTATCTTGAGAGGTACGGCCGCTTCCAGCATCGGTGTCCAAGTAGACATCGGGACCTCCGCAGGCTGACTAGAGTGGTACGTGACGAGGTCACGCTGCTGCTCGAGCGTGTCCAATATGTTCTGCTGAATACTTTTGTCAAGTCCATCACTTAGAATGATTTCCCTTGCCCCTATTCTGGCAGTTGCTGAAGCCAATGCACCCAAGGTTGTAGTCTGGGTAAAGAAGTCTCCTGTCGAAAGATCCAGCCACGCAAGACCGATAGCTTGTAATATCCGTGAAGAGGGTATCGAGCCCTTTGTAAGCTCTACATGAACGCGCCCCTCTTCTGAAGTGTTGGGAGTCGTTTCAGGCCCAATCAGGTAAACGGCCAACAAGAAGTTGCTTTCATACGGGTCCATGAATTTCTCGTCGATCAATGTCCCCGGCGTGATCGTTCTTGTCACTTTGCGGTCATGCATCAAGCCTCCCGATTTGACAGTTCCAGATGCAGTATTAGGAAACTCTTCGCTGATGGCCACGAATTCATTGAGGTCTTGGACGAGGATCTTGAGGAATCGATCGAGTTGGTAGAACGGAAAGCCTGACTAAAGATTATCAGCACACGAGTTTTTGCTCCCAATGGAGAAGTCCAGGGGACAGTACCATGGGCACCGGCCCAGCTGCGGTCTTCTTCTGGGTCACTTTGAGGTTGAGGAGAGGTCCATACTTGTCCGCATGCTCGAAGTAAAGCTGCATCTCGTATTAGCATAGCCAGAATCAGTAATCTCTGTAATTCATACCTCGTAGAAGCTGCCAACTCTCGTCAGTAGAACGCAATTGTCGTACTTCCGCATATTACTACGCGCCTGCTGCACTACAGTAGGGTATGCTGGCCCAGCATCCTCGCTATCTGGTAAGCTCAATGCAGGCCCAGACTGGCTTCCTAGAAGCTCGTTGACAGAGATGGTGGCCTTTGATTTTGCTCCCCGCCATTGGGTTTGAGAAGTACTTAGGAGGGGCTCTCTATGGCGGTCGAAGGAGCTGCCAGTCAGGCTGCTTGCGCGCCTGTAAGTCCACATATGTAACCATCTTGAGTAAAGACGCCGACGGATGGTGAGCAAGCGAACGTTGTGCATTGCTGAGTTTGCAGGTCGGGCCACCTGAAAATCCGAGCTAGAGACGCGACGCGATAATATAGAAGGATTCATCCCCGAGTCGGCCATACCTATAACTCCACAAACGTCCATTTTGACGTTATTATTCCGCGGATAAGTTTGTAGCGATTATTCATGGCTATAGCTTTCATACCAAAACCTTTGTTCACATTAGTCTGGTGCGTAAGTTATGATTATTTGACTGTCTACCCCTAAGAAAACCCTAGAGACTCAGCCCTACAGGGTGGCCGACTCATGGGTGTGGCCGACTCGGGGGTGAATCCTTCTAGGGCTGGTTTTGACCAGGCTGTCGTGGCGATGGGAGTGGTTCTGAGACGAAGTAGGGTTGAAAATTCGGATATTGTCTAGTCTACAGACGGGACAGATAAGGAAGTAGACTCGGTAGACCCTTTTGTACGAGCTAAATGTGGATAGTCCAAGACCTTAAGAGTTATTTTGTACAATTTGTCAACCCGATCATTCTGTATGCAACCAGCAGAAGCATCATTCTTTGGAAATGTCCCGAATGTTCTCAGCAATGTACTTGTAGGGTAGTAAATTTTGACATCCGGGATTGGATTGAATGCAGTGCATCTTCTTGAATTAATCTCCTCTAAAACGCCATGCATAATTGCAATGAGGACGCTTCTATCATAGACGAAGCGTAAATGCCGTTGACCCCCCAACAAAGAAATCTATCGGCCCCTTTATGGAGTGAAAATGCAGTCGCAATCGATGATTGTCCATGACCGAGGCCGAAACGCCGTTCATCATGGGAGGAGAGCCCGTGATAGTAATCGCTCGTTTCCGTCAAGCGATAGATGCATAGCGCATGTGGAGTCCGTGGAACAGGTCGAGCGAGTATGGTTTAAGTGTAAAAGGGTAAGGTAGTATCGTGCCTGGGATGATCGCATGTCTGCATCTATTCGTATCTCATCAGGTGTCCGTCGTCTACTGAGATGCGCACTGCATCCTCTCGGCTCCTTGGGGCATCCCGTCCTCATCTTCTTCCTCCGTGCCCGTTGCACCTTGTGCTCTCCGTTGTCCACTTGGGTCGACTTCTTCCAGTTTGAAATCGTCAACCATGGCATCATGTGGTGGTTGAGCTTGCTGCCTACGGGGCGGAAGGATGTTCTCGAGCATTTGGATCTTCTCGGGGCTGTTGAAGCCGGCTACTGGGAACTTGACGTCGAACTGGATATACAGGTTGCCAAAGTCGTGGTGTCGCATGGAGGGCATGCCCTGACCGCGAATCATTTTGACCTCGCCTGTTTGAAGTTAGCCTTGGTCAATAAGCTCAGCATCTTTTGCAGCCTACCTGGGCTGATAACCTCTCCGGGCTCAACGGTCACGGTCAACCAGCGATCGTCGAGATGCTCGATATGAATTTGGCCTCCAGCAAGGGCGGTCAAAACGTCAATCTCGGCTTGGAAAAAGAGATCGTCGTCCTTGCGCTGGAAACGGGGGTGTGGCTTCTGCTCGATCTCGAATTGCACATCACCGGCTAGAACACCAGGCATCTGGTCTCCCTCGCCCCGGAAATCGATCTTGTGGCCATTCTTGACACCCTTGTCGACATGCACATGGAGGACCTTACGCTCGATAACAGTCTTCTTTCCGTTGCAACGCTTGCATCGGTCTTTGTCGCGGATAATCTCGCCCTCTCCTTGGCAGTCTGGACAAACCGTTTGGAATCGCTGGATCATAGGGCCCATTTGACGCATCATGGTCTTCATACCTGCGCCATTGCAGCCGCTGCAAGTCTTGACCGCACCCTCTTTACCACCACGACCCTCGCATGAAGGGCATATGACAGACTTCTGTAGAGCCAACTTCGATATCTTGCCGCGGTAGATGTCTTCGAGCGAGACCTTATGGACGTGGTGAATTGTTCGGGCTTTCTTTGGTCCAGTCTCCCGCATGCCGCCTCCAAACATTCCACCGAAGGCCCCACCACCACCACCACCACCACCACCGAAGAATTGAGCGAACAGATCCTCAGCTGCCATGCCTCCACCGCCACCACCTTGCTCTAGACCCTCCTCGCCATATTGATCGTACAGCTGTCGCTTCTGAGGATCGGAGAGAGCCTCGTATGCTTTTGATAGATCCTTGAACTTTTCTGCAGCTTCTGGGTTGTGGGCATTTTTGTCTATTGATCAACTGTTAGCTTGAGAAGTGTGCATCTGTACAAGGCTCCATGTACCAGGGTGGTGCTTCAATGCTCCCTTCTTGTAAGCCGATCTCAGTTCAGCATCCGTTGCCGAAGGGCTGACCTGAAGAGTTGGGTCAGTCATTCGTGGTGGTGAAGTGCACTCCGATTTAGACATATGCTTACCCCCAGCAGATCATAGTACCCTGTCTCTTTGACCATGGTGGCGGCCACTCAAACTCCGTAGACCTAGTTTTGTGTGAGGTCTGGTTGTATTTGGTGGTGAGTCTTAGATAAGATTTTGAGACTATGCAACATGAGAGTCAGCTACTGAGATACCAGGTTGATGCCTCCTGCTTGGTGAAACCTTGAACCAAGGCCAGTGTAGGCTAAAGCACATACCAGTTGAAGGGTTGAACAAGCCTGAGGTAGCAGCTGTCACAACTGATGCGACAGTATTGACGTAAAGAATACAGAGTATACCAGGTAGAGTAGATTATTCGTAATTTTGTGAAGTTGTACGGAGTATTGCAGGTTCAGCTACTGATGTTCGAAAAATGAATTGATCGGCCTGATTGGAAATTGCGAGCCGCGATTACACTAGAACTAGTGCGGGTTCCGAACGATTCTAAAGATTTCTGCGCTCTCAGCCTTATTGCCGCCTGGAGCGTCCACTCGCAATTTCTATGTTGTGACTATCCGAATGAACTTCAGTGTCATTGCAATCAGAAAGTCACCAAAAAACAGAGCTCTTTCAAGGGATGTAGAAGGTTTACTGTCGGCGCAAAGTCGGAGGCAAAGTGCAGAGAACCCAGAAGCCTTCCTCGGCTAAGCTAGCCTTTTCGAGGTGATACCGGTAATCGCACATAGAATTCTGAGAGAGGATTGTTATAATACTTTATCCTAGATTATCCATTCCGCCCAATATATTGGATAAAGGCCATGGAATCTGATCCGGGATTCTTGGCAGCGGTAGAGGAGGCAAAAGCTGGCTTCGACGAGGGTGGAGTGCCCATTGGTGCTTGCTTGGTAGCCAAAGATGGAGCTATCCTCGGCAAAGGTCACAATCTCCGAGTGCAGAAAGGAAGCGCAACGCTACATGTAGGCTTCTCGGTCGAGATGTGATTGAACACGCCCTCTGACATGGTTTGGTGATATGTAGGCAGAGATCTCGACTTTAGAGAACACAGGCAGACTCCCAGCTTCAGCGTACAAAGGCGCGACGATGTATACCTCCCTGTCTCCCTGCGATATGTGCACTGGTGCTTGCGTCATGTATAAAATCGCTCGTGTCGTAATAGGAGAGAACAAGACATTTCTTGGAGGCGAGGCGTATCTCAAGCAGCGAGGCATAGAGGTTATCGTGCTTGAAAACAAAGAATGCCAAGATTTGATGAACAAGTTCATCGAGCAAAAGCCTGAAGTGTGGTGAGTTCCGCTGAGCATTTTATGTCTATTTGATGGTGGCAAAAGTGAGCTAAGCACTTTTGATGCCACAGGAATGAGGACATAGGGGAATGAAGGTCAATAAAGCTCGCGGGCGCCTATGTTATGCTTTTGTTACCTCGTGAATGCGTTATGTTGTCGTTCCAGAACCGGTCATAAGTTTGCCCCGCTGCCAGCAAGCCGATGTACTTCTTGGAAAAAGAATTCTAGATCATCGGGCTTGACGCCTGGCTGGACACCTAAACGATATGTCAATTTGAGAGTCCACGCATTGTTTGCATGAACCTATTTACCGTGTCCGAGATTTGCAATCCATCCCTGTTTGCCACCTCCGAATCCACGAACCATCTGTTCGACATCGGCAGTGATGGCCTTTTTGCCACCATACAAGACACCGGGGTCCATATTTCCTTGCAGCACTACTCGACCGCTGGCGATTTTCACAGCTTCTGCGGGATCTTGGAGCCAGTCTAGCCCAACAACTTGATAGCCCGAATCGCAAAGCTCGTCGAGAGCATACCACGCGCCCTTTGCGAAGACAACCATAGGTACCGGATCCAATTTCAGGGTGCGAAGTTGTTCAGGGAGGTGCTTTGAGATATAGCGTAGAAATGGCAGCGAGAACTCTCTGAAAGCCGTAGGCGATAGCTCCGCAGCCCAAGAATCAAAGACTTGAACGATCTGTGCTCCTGCTTTGACCTGCAATGCGAGATATTTGACACATAGCATAGTAATCTTCTCTAACAATTTCTTACTTTCCGAAGGATATTTGTAAATCCACGTCTTGGACTGTACAAACATCTTGCTCCCTCCACCTTCCACCATATAGCACAGCAACGTCCAAGGAGCCCCACAGAAGCCGAACAGGGGCACTCGGCCCTTCAGCTTCTGTCTTGTCATGGTGATTGCCTTGTAAACATAGTCCAGCTCTTTCTCCACGTCCACATCTCTCGCCAAAAGTTCCTCGTATTGTCCATCGGTGGGTGACATTAAAGGATAGGGAAAGTGTGGGCCTTTTCCATCGAGCATCTCTACTGTCATTCCCATTGCCTGGGGTATGACCAGAATGTCGGAAAATATGATAGCGGCATCGATAAGGCACTCGTAGCGATCAATGGGCTGGAGGGTGAGGGTCGAGGAGATCTCGGGGCTGCGGCAGCACGCAAAGAAGTCATGGCTACCCTTGGCTTCGTGGTATTCAGGAAGATATCTTCCAGCTTCGGCTTTGTTAGCACACCTTTATTATTTAGAGAGCTGTGACTTGCCTTGACGCATCACCCATATTGGCGCTCGTTCCACACGTTCGCCTGCTCAATGTGAGCAATTGAACAGGCATTGCTCGTCTTGACCGTACCTCTTACTGTCCTCAAAAGCAGGTCGTTCTTTAAAGGGGCAAATTCTGTCATCGTCGAGATGTAGAGGAACAGATATTGAAAGCTGGCGGAATAATTTAGAGTTTGGCAAACGCCTTTCTTGGGCTACCATTGGCCAGGTGCGACTACGTTCTGCGCATTCAGTGTGCTAATGAGATGTTTTGCGTATCGGCATAATGATAGCGTCATTCATCATCTATATGTTGATTCAGAAAGAACTGAAGAAAGAGACATGGTTAATGAGAAAATAGGCAAGGGGAAAGAGGAGCATCGTGGCAGGGAGGAATTGTCATACATACCTAGTGCAAAGTCGAAACCGTTGACGGCTTTGATTCGCGTAATGGGTATTTCTCTAATATACTGCATAAGAAGAACATAGTCTCTTGGAAGCTAGCCATTCCGTCTCAAGTCTTTCTTGACTCCAACCTGCTAAGAAAACAACGCTGCTCGGCTCCTAGGCAACCATGGGACCATTTTCAGCGCAGCCATCTTACCTTCTCATAGGAGTAGGTTGCGATGGTGCATCTACATTCTTTTAATAAAACAGATGTGACACATCAGCAGAGGTTACACTGCTCGACCGCACACCTTTTCTCTGTCCCACCACCGGAGCCCATGATCTCAATAAAACCATTCGTGCCGAATACGAAGAACTCGCTTATATGAGACTGGCGTCGAAAGCCTAGGGACTTTGGAGGTCTGTTGCTATTCTGAAGCCATGTTATCATGAGACAGAACTTCTCTTCGCCGGCATAGCTGAGGCCGGAATCAGGATCATCGAGAATCACAAGTCAATCACAGAAGCCTCCCTTGCGGAGATTGCTTGATTCTGGGGTCGCTCAAGCTCGCTTTGGGGGCCTATTCAAGGAGGCCAAATGGGATGAGGTGCAGAAATCTACTTGGAATCCACGAGCAGGCTGGGGAGAGGCTGATAATGCCTTACGAAGCATTATTCAAGCGGCTGTGGAGCTCGATGTTCATTATGAGGCTGCTACTGTTTTTAAGGTTTCTTTTGACGACTCAGGATCCTGCCTCGGCGCTCAGACTACAGACGGGCGAGTACTGACAGCTGACACTACTCTCACATGCACTGGAACCCACACAGTCAAGCTAATCGCGGAGAGTGCTCCTGATCGACCCTAACTCCAGGTTTCCGGAAGGCTGGTAGCTACTGCTGCCGTGACGGGCGCTTTTTATGTGCCTAAGGACCAGATGGAGAAAATTCAAGAAGCCCCTGTCCTAGTCAACCCTACCAGAAAAAATTCCGGTTCATATCCTATGTACTAGGAAATCCACCATGTATTGATACAGTTACTAGGTGAAACTGTTCCTATAGGCCCGCGTGGCCTTGTCAAATGTACTCACGAACTCAGCTTCCCGCGTAACGCATACCACGAAGTGTCGAAACAGGCCATCTCAATTCCACCCCAACGTGCTACTCAAAGCAGCTGGAGTCAAGATGTTCCACACGGTCTTAAAGGTGAGACACATATCGTGAGGAAGAAAATTTACGGTAATTGATTGAGGGGATGGAGCCCGAATACTACACGAATTATTCGTGAGGGCTTTCTAGGCTTTTGACGGTCTTGACCAAATATCGATACTTCTTGTAGGGACGCAGTAACGCCGAAGCAAGACTTCATCATCAGTCCCCACCCAGAATCGAGCAATCTCTATATTGCCTGTGGTGGCTCGTTCCATAGTTGGCAATTTATCGCCAACATTGGTAAGTACGTAACACAGATGCTAGACAGCGAAGTAGAGCAGAGTCTGGCTGAGAAGTGGGCCTGGAACCGAAGTGACGAAGGAGCTACAGGTGCGGGGATTTGAAAGACATATCCGGCAACTGTGAGGATGACATTCAAGCCTAGGATGCCAATGAAAGCAAACGCGCGCGGATGCCGGCCCAACGTAGGTGTGATTTATTCATGTGCAAGTTTCAACAGGGTCTAAGTCAGCAAAGATAGTTAAATCAAGCTGGTAAAGCTTAGTGCGAAGCCTTTTTATGCTAGACAATGAGGCTCTCATTCATGAACCTTGACATCTCGCCTCGTATATCTCGCTCGTGGGCCCGAGACCTATCAAATCGTCTTCTTCCAGGTTTTCTTCAGGCCTAATCACATGGGTGGCGGGTCTGCAGGCACTGAGATCTACTTTAGTGACTGGGGTAGCAAGAGTTCTAGCTCGCCACCAAACAAACCCCATAGGGCTTAGAGGTCCTGCGTCAGGAGCTGAGTATACGCTTTGAGCATTTATGCAAAGGTCGACATAAAGCATTATGTGTGCTCGGAATATGGGTACTGAATACCTTGTTTCAATGCACAATCACCAAGGTACCAACCAAGTAAGCCGCCCCACCAAGCTTGTTTGAGGTTCCGTCAAAAGTGCCTATATGACTGTACTGCTGGCATAAAGAGAGATATACAGGAAAATGGTAGGATTTCGTTGATCGGCGCAGCCATAAGACAAGGCTTCTGACGGTGTGCTTGCTCCGTCGTGAGTCTTGTAGAGTACGACGTAAATGTCGGTGTCAAATCATACTAATAGTTGTCAGCAAATCTACAACTGGCCATGTACCACTACAGCTACGTTGAAATGCAAAGGAAAAGTCTGGGACTCTGACAGAACGATTGGTGTTATCTTTCGTCTATATCGTTGTATTCTTCTGTACCACGCTTCCTAAGGCTTTCTAGACCATAAAGCAAGTCTCTTATGGATTTCCCTTCCACCTTGGCTTCCTGGGAGCCAGAGGTTTGATCATTGATAACATCATACATAGCTGCAACAAAACTTCCTGTAGGTTTAAGAATCTTCTCGTAAGAAGAGATGTCCGAGTTGAACCGTAGTACACCAATTACAGGGCGCACAGTCTGATCTTGATCGCACGCTACGACTGTGGTCGACATGGGCTTGTGGATTGTGTCCATTGAGTAGATGATAGAATGTCGTTCCTTGAGGAACACCACGTCGAGTACGTTGCCTTCGAGAGATATACTGCCTTCGAATGTCATCGTACCATTTGGTCTTAACCTATACAAGAACAGAGCAGGCACACTACGTAAGATGTTAGCACGGACGACTCGACACCAAATCACCAGACATACCCTTCACATGTCACAATGATCTCTGTGTGGCACTCATGAACATCATTTACAACGCCTTCTCCTACCGTAATGTTCGAGACCGCAAGTCTCTCACCCGTATGGCTCTCTTTTATGTCAACAGCCATGCTCTGACCATTCCTACCAGGCTTTGCAGTAGTTGCGAATGACATATACGACTTTTTAAAGGCCTCGACGAAAGTCTTCAGGTCAATTCTCTGCTGGATTGTTCCTGCAAGCCAGTCCCATAATAGTAGATAATCGTCACCTCCGCCAGAGATCAACAGGTGAGGGCAGGCTGGCGGAATACAAAGCTTGCTGACGAACTCGGTATGACCAAGACAGTATCCTTGAACGATATGCGCCTGAGGGATACCCCGAGAGATGCGAATGTGCTCGTCACGGTCTGAAGTAAATACGTAGTCTCGGGATTTACCCGCGGAAGGAGTCATGGCTACACATATGACATCCGTCAGGAGAGACACATGGCCAAGTAGCAGCTGGTGGTCGAAATTGAGACTCTTTTTCTCTACTTTCGAGTATGTGATCTTCTGCTGCTGATGGAGAGCCCCTCTATTTCCTTTAGTGTGTACAGTCAGAGAAGTAGCGGCAGGGACGAATTTATTTTGCGAGATCTTATTGGCTTTATCTGTAGATGTGGGGATGCCTTCAGGACTAGCAACTGCGGGCTTGTACGTTTGACCCATGAGAGGCAACGAGTAGACATCGCCAAACTTATCAGCACACAATATAGTGGAGTCGTCTGGTGTCAAGTCCACCGCGCATGGCCTCTTAGGCATCAACCTATCCTTCATAAGTGCTCAATGTAATCGTGAACTTCGAAAAAGACTCACCGTTCACTCAGCTGGGTCAAGATGCCAATTCCTGATAATGTAAAGACCCTGATACATTTATCTTCGCCAGTCACGGCGACAACATACTGGCCATTGGAAGTGCCAGCAAGTTTTATGAAGGATGGATTCAGCACATTGTTGGTTTGAATACTTGAAACAGCTTCCTCGCCCCCATCCACAACTATTTCCGCGGAACTTCCTGAGTCATCTCTTGCTGGAGAAAGCTTCCGACGCTTCTCTGGCCTCTCAGGAGAATCTTGGTCGGGATCTTCTGATCTGACGTTTTTAAATCCTTCTCTGGGTTCAGGCCTATTGTTCTTGGACGGGTCAATGCCTTTATTAGACGGCCAAGTTGAGAGATATTTTCCATCTTGGACACTGAATGTGTGAAGGAAAGGTCCACACGCCGCAACTAGTACGCCAGCTTCAGCTTGACCAGGTCGAGAATAGGAAAGAAGGCACTGATATGGATGCAGCATCTTGGATCAAGTATTTACTCCATTCAAAAAAGATGCGATGTTCGAGACTCGATGAAACCAAAAGGCCCTAGCTTTTAGACGCGCCAAGCGCAAGCGAACCCACAGTTTCCCTCAGTGCAGTCTGCTGCCCAAAACCCTCTTGATTCCACAACATCACAAGTAAAGCTTCGCAACTTTCGCAAGCACAAGAAATCCTCACTACTTGACCCTTAAATATCCTATCTTCAATTCTAAGAAGATATGGGGGGCAAGACCAGCAACAAGGCGGCTTACTTCGACAAGCTCAAGGGCCTACTTGAAGAGTACAGTCAACCCAATCTGTTGCACAGGCAGACAAAGCCTAACCGTGAGATAGGTACAAGTCAATCTTCATCGTCACTGTCGACAATGTCAGCTCTCAACAAATGCACAAGATCCGCAAGAGTTTGAGGAGTGGGGGCGAGGTCACAGGAGTGGTACTCATGGGCAAGAACACTATGGTGGGTTCGAGAACAAAAGCAACGCTGGGACATCGCTACAGTCTTAATACCCTGTTAACGGAATTAATGCGCTGATCATGGGGACTACAGGTGCGAAGAGCTATCAAGGGTTTCATCGCCGACTTCCCTGAATACGAGCGTCTACTTCCCCACGTCAAAGGTACGCATTACCCACAGATAATACTACAACTTCAATTTGTCCTGACATGCAGCAGGCAATGTCGGTTTCATTTTCACCAATGCCGACCTCAACAAGACCCGTGATGTCATCCTCGCTGAGAAGGTAGCTGCTCCAGCTAGAGCCGGTGCCGTTGCCCCTGCAGATGTGTTCGTCCCCGCAGGGAACACTGGAATGGAGCCCGGAAAGACTTCCTTCTTCCAAGCTCTCGGTGTCCCTACCAAGATTGCTCGTGGTACCATTGAAATCACGACGGACTTGAAGCTCGTGGAAGCTGGTTCCAAGGTCGGAGCGTCCGAAGCAACACTTCTCAACATGCTCAACATTTCCCCATTCACGTACGGTATGAGTATCTCGCAAGTCTACGATGGTGGTCAGACCTTCGCTCCATCGGTCCTCGACATCAAGGAAGAGCAGTTGTTTAAGGCCCTCAACTCCGCCATTCAGACCATCACCACCATCTCTCTCGCCGTCAAGTACCCTACTCTACCATCTATCATGCACAGCTTCATGAATGGCTACAAGCAGTTGTTGGCTGTTGCAGTTGAGAGCGACTACAGCTGGGAAGGAATCGATGAGCTCAAGGACCGCATTGCAAACCCTGATGCTTATGCGTCGGCTGGGCCAGCGGCAGGAGCTGCAACGACCGAGGCTGACAAGCCAGCCGAAGCCGAGAAGCCAGCTGAAGAGGAGAACGAGAACGAGAGCAGCAGTGATGAAGGTACGTCACTGTTCCAGATATCAACTAGGCAGCTACTGACAACTATACAGGATTTGGTGGTCTCTTTGACTAGATCAAGTAGCTACGTATTTTGCATATCTGCACGAGGAAATAAAATGAATGAAACAGCTATCGTCAGAGGCTCTCCAAGAAAGCGTATTTCCTCCTCGTGACTTCTCCTACAATGCCAATTATTAGGTCGGATCGTTGAATGACTGTCTGGAGGCCAGTATCCATGAGGAGGTGAGCTACACCCTTTTCCTCGCGCTATTCAACCTTTGGCGGATGATTACTACCTTTTTAACCCTGATCTTCATGATGAGACATCAAAACAACAACAACACTCTAATTTTTTAATGACGCCTTATGTCTGTCCCCTACTTTAGTCGATTTACACGCTAAGGACGCACTGCTAACGGTTGTACATAAGACTTGATGTTCACTGCTTGCCGTCAGCAAGCCGAAGCCATCTTTGACGGGCTACAAATCCTCGGTGCTCCCTGAGATACGGAGCTTTTGTGTCGTAATTTGCACTTTCTTCTTCTAGTCATTCATTTCCTTGTACTGTAGTAATTAACAGAATTGTCAGCTATCATTGATCAGTGGATTATGTTGAGCCTCAAGGAAGATCTCAGCTTACATCCACCAGTCCTCCTCTCCAGATCAAATACACTGTAAAAACCCTTCAAAAACATAGATCCAAGCTTAGATAAAGATTCTCGTCCTTGTTTCCGAGACAGCCGTCGAACCATATTGAACACTCATCTCTCTCCTTGACTGTGGTATAACTGTATACGGTTAACGTCAGATCGAAGCCACCTAAATCATATATTAGATCTGGTAAACTGTCTCGTTTTTTGCACGGCACAGCAAAGAAAAGAGAAGAACTAAGCTTTGTTTCGAGGGCCTTTACCACTTCTCGCGCTACATCAAGCGGTTGATCACTGAATGGGTACCCAGAGTCGAAGAATGCAGCATAGCCATCAAGCGTCCTGTCAACGGTCTTCCCATCGGAGAGTTTTACTGAACGTGCCTCCACTGTCCATTTCCCCTCGATATAGGGATCTATTTCCTTGTTGAGGGGTCTGATCAGGTTGTCAGTGAATAAGTCTTCGTTTATGCCACCAAAGGTTAGCTCTCCGTTGCTGTCATCAGAGTCTCCCAATGGTAGCTTCAACGCAAAATCATTCTCATCAAGCAAGCCTTGCGATACCATCATCGGAAGTGGGTGCAGCTTGTCCTGGGCATCGCCAGCTTTCGGAGGCGCCAGTCCTAGCACGCAATCGAAAACAAACTCCCAATAGGCTGGGACTGAGTGCAGATGCGTGGCTTCTTCAAACTGACGGTCCTTGACTTCTAGGCCGGCAATATGCAGTGCATCCGCGGAAATGATACCCGAAGTATACATGCCTGCGTAGTGGAGCTCCATCTCCGTACCATTGCTGACGTACGTCGAAGACGTGGATGAGTCGTAAATTGCGTGGTATTCTATACATCCATGTTCCGTGCACTTGGAGGAGGGGACGAAGAGATCGGTCCATGCTAGGTCGACTACTACTGTGAATGGTTGCGGCGGTGTGCCGATAGATAGTTGGGAGAGCAGGAGGAGATGTTGCCAGCTCTACGCAGGGTATATGGTGAGTCGGATGAGGCCTTTCGTTACCGTAAGGAGCTAAGTTACTTGCATAGGAGTACTATGGGGATCATCCTACGTATCCTGATGTAAGGTGTTGCGGTGAAGTTCCCGGTGTAGACCGAGGTGTGTCTCTCCATTTTGATCCCACGATGCTAGCAATTCAGTGGGATGCTAAAACACATCAGGATCTTTTGATCCAATCCTCTATCTGCATGGGGAAATTTTACACACTGATGAGATGACTTGATAGGATTTGCGCAGTGGTAAATGGGATACCTCAGCATGAACGCTGACCGCTAAGAGTATGCTACCAATGAAGTAGCCGATTCTACTCATATTCATGTGCTGTGACCACATCAACTTGCACTGCAACAGCCTACGAAAGCTGCTCTGATGCTATGTGTCAGGCTCTCTATCGAGATCAATGGTAATCGTCGCGATTACCATCCCTCAAATTCCGAGGACACTCACGTTCAAGAGAAGACAACCAGCTACCAGTGTTCTTAAAGAAAACCTTTGTTTGCAAGATCCGGATTGTTTTTCTGCTTTGGAGCCTGTTTCAGTATATGGGTTAAGTTACTCATGAGCCCAATAGGGTTGTTCAAAGCCTGGCTTGTGTCTGTCGGTTTCAGTGCTAGTAGTTGGAGTCTTCCCACTACAATTTCATTCGAGTAACCGTTTGAAGTACCTGACGATCGAATAGAAGATTCGAGGTTCGGACAAGTCCAACCTCCCGTGTATGCGTTCGTGAAGGTTCCAGCTGCCTGAATGAGGCGTAGCCTTTGTGGGATTGGCTGAGCTAGTGCATCCTCCCTTAGCCACTGTGATATCTCTATTTACTCATCTTTGTGCGGCAAGGTGCATCCATCTCACCACTTGGAACACCAATATCTCTAATTCTCAGCTTAGCTCTGCGGCATGATGCGTCAACTCAATATTCATGCTTGTCCTTGCTACGTCACGAGGGCCACCACGATCCTTCGTGTCCGCAAGAATTTTGAGACATTCACCAGTATTACTCTGTATTTCTTCGCGGATTGCCTCAGCCCACTATGATGGCTATTTCGGTACGGTGGCCGCTAGCCTTTCTCAGTGGAAATTCACAAGATTTGCATGATCGCTATCTAGTGTTCTTTACCTTTTAAAGTATCACTTCCGCTCACTACGGTGAACATCTTCAACGGCGTCGATGAGGCGGTGTACGTCAATCTTATCACTTGCTACATAACCTTCTCCATTTCAAGGCAGCGCTGCGGCAGGAAGCATCCATTCCAGTACTTGAAACTCCATCCTACAGCTTTGCTACGTCAGATCGTCTTGCCACTAGTCCCTATAATGCACAGGTTCGCGAAATTACACCATACAGAGCCCCCGACTAAGAAGGAATTTTCAAATCATGCACGATGGCTGGCGGCGAGGTCTTAGGCGTTACTGGACGCCTGATGGGTCTGAAACGATTCGCAACGCCGACCGTGGAGTTCGTGAATGTTTTGATTCGTGGTTGGTCATGCCTTGTATACCAAAATAGAGCAGACATGATGAATCATGATCAACGAAAGGGGCCGCGTCTACCCTCTGTGGAAGCTATCGGCGATGGCTTTGTTTGCCAACAGACGAAAGTATCAAAAATGTGTAGCGAACTAGTCAAGAATCAGTTGCCCCAACTATGATTCGTATACCAAGTAAGAGGTGAGATGTCGAGGTATGTGGCACGGGAAAATTGAATGTTTGGTAAGCTCGATCTCCACCAATGTATGCACCGTTTTCCCCCCTACAGAATTCTATAATACATAAGCATCCTCTGGCACGCCTTTCCTCATCGACATCTGACACCATTGTCTTTACCCGGGCTACTCTTTGTTCATGTTCACGGGTAGGAGCCCTCCACGTCCAAAATTCCCTCCCATCCCTTGGAAACTTCCCTCGACATGGGTTCTATATATCTCTTCATTGGTGCCCTTTGTCTCCGCATGGCTGCTGGCGACCTTAACGATATCGCCAAATTTGCCCTGTTGTGATATTCCTATGCGTCAGGAACAGGTGCAGGTGTCCGAGGATCGCTGTCTGAAGACACGATATGCAGTCGATACAGCGAGGCTTAGGGGGTTACGCTCAACATCGCATTGCCTGGATACAGCACTAGAATACTTACCAATATTGCCTGTTCGGGTGGAGACACACTCTACCTACTTGGCAATGAGACCAAGCCTATCGACTCAGACAGCGACATGGTGACCCTAACGATTGGCGACAACGATATAGGTCTGTAAATTTGACATGTGCCCACCCACTTGGTCCAACAATTATGATTGAGACATAGGGAATAATTAAAGAAAGCCCTTTCACCTCCTGCTATACTAGAAAACATAGCCCATGGTCCAATCGTCGTCTGTTGACGTACTCTGTGGTCCACCCGCCGTCCAAGAAAGCAAGGCTTTCTACCTTATGCGCGTTGCTAAATGATGTCCCATGAATCAACTCTGGTTCGTGAAAAGCTTTGCTGACCCAATGCTTGATAGAATTCTTCGAATCTCTCAAGGCCTGCATATCCCAATTCAATCACTACACTTCCTGCGAAAATCAGCTCACCACTTTAGGAAACTTAATAAATAACGATGTTCGCGCCCTCATCGATAGTGACCTTGCTCCTATCCTAAAGCAAGTCACAAACCCAGGATTCAAGCTTTACCTGACTGGCTACGCACAATTCTTCGACCAGGAAATCACGCAACGTAACAACGTCAGCTTCAACTCTTGGGTGGAAAAGCCAGAAAATCAAGCAAATCTTATAACGGAATTGCGCATTAGCATGAACGGTCTTGCACTTGACTTGACAAGCAACTCTCAGCAGCTGCTGATCGGGCAAATGCAGAAGACCAGAGGAGCCTGTGGTCTTCGTCAACTATGGCGATGCCTTCGGAGGCCACCGCTACTGCGACGTCGGTCTCACGGAGCCCGATCCAGGTGAAACACAAGAAGCTCGGTGGTTCCAAGAGAATTTGCTTTTCAAGCAGATTCAGCCGTATGCATATTCTGGAAATGCTATCGCGCGAGATTACCCGTCTGCAGCCTCATCATACTCGTATCAGAACGGTGCAATTGGCGCCTGCATACCAGACCAATTTCAGTATGCAAGGTGGCGAGATGGACATAAATGGCTACAGACGGGTGTTCGATGCTCTCGCTCGGGCTTTCCATCCCAACATTGAAGGTCAATACGGCATCATGACCGCCGTCTCGAATGCAGCGACTGCCACACCCCCAGGCGCAAACAGTGCGACTGCTGCTGGAGGGACATCTGCTACCATCACCGCAGCAGCCTTCTCGTCATGCGTCCACGCAGCGAATCCTTAGAACACCTGCGCCGCCATCGCTAACGGCCCTGATTGGTACGAGTGCGGTGACTCTTCATCCATTCACGCCATCGAGACCGTAGACCCCAATCAACCTTGTGGCTGGACTACTACGCCTCCAACGACTTCATTTGATTGTGCTGTTGCTACAACACCACCGCCACTACCCCCTTCGTCAACACCACCACCAGCGCTATCACAGACGTGTACGTTGCAGGATATTGGTTCAGTGTTCGCAATAATTAATTGGTTAACTGTTTAACTATCAGTTAAACAGATCAGTTTACCCTTTTTTCCCTTAATAGTTAGTTGGTTTGGGGCCTCAATTAGTATATAAACTACCAGTTATAACTGGCAGTTTAGTAGTTTGTAAGGCTGAAGACCCTACCCTCTACTGGGAAGGCGGAGTAAACGCTTACTACCTAGTTAGGTAAGGCGCTGATAAGATAGCCCTAGCGTTAGGGTTTTCTTGGCGTAAACCTTCCAACTTTTGGCCTCGATGAATGTGTTTTATGAATGATTTATGGATTTTATGAATTTTATGCAAACTGTTTAACTATTAGTTTAACTAGCGCAGAGATGCTAAGAACTAGCGTTAACAGTTGGTAGTTGCTTTGGCCATATGACTGGACTAGTTACGCTAAACATTAGCGTAATTAGTTGGTTTGGGGTCAAAAATCGAACTAGTTATTGGTTGAGGGAGGGCGGAGATTATAGGGCATGACTGCGCTTACAATATCGGGCCTACACCCAGCCCGACTATCGCAAATGGCGGATACACCTGTCCAACTCAGCCTGCAGCCAAAAGAGAAGCTTCGTCGCCTGAAAGTGATGAATGGTAGAGCTGGCACGGTCTTTTTCTCAGGCTCTTCATGTAAATGATGGGTCTGATCTGCATTTTATCTTGGATTTGAGCGTCTGCCACATCAGCCACAACGTTCGCAAGAGTGGTGCTTAAGGTATTCTAGAGCGTGAAGATGAATGGAAGCAACAGCAGTGATGATGAGAATGGAAAAAAAAGCCGCCAAGGCTGAATTTTTGTTGTGCCGTAGCATTACCAGCGTTGGCCTTCTTAAATCACATGTACTCTAGCTGTAGCAAAGTATGGTATCTTCTGCGTTATGATACATATTTCTTCAATTTTGATGGAAAGCCAGATGTCCGCGCAGAGAATGCGCCAAGCCGAGATCGGCATAGCCTTGTCTAAATATAGTCTGTCGGAACCATCGTGGATTCATCCAGAGCTTCCTGAGTATAAACCGGAAGCTACTCAGCGCTTTCGAGACTGACTTAGCATGCTATTACTGCTTGCATCGTAGGTAGTATGCACCGCCACGTACGCTCTAACGTTGAGAAGCCACGAAAAGTATGATTGGATGCCGAGGATCTGGCCAGATCAAGCCCAAGCCCAAGCCCAAGCCACTGGGCGCCTGAGCGTTCAATACTTTTTTCATCGAGACCTTTTCTTTACTGTATGTGCAACCGCAACATGAATAGCTAACATTTATTGCCTTAAGCTCCTAGAAGACGTTGCGATTCTTGCCATCTTGTCAATGCGAACTCTTGTCATCTAGTCTCGTCCACGAGCCATACCAGCTAGCCATGTCACGCATCTACACCCTCCTGGGCGTTGACCACCCCTTCGACCCAACATCTCGCTTCACAACCTCCTGGCTCCTCCCACCACTCGTGCTCGCCCTCATCCGCGCTCTCTTCTCCCTCTATGCTTTCGTCACCATCTTCACCATCTTTGGCTGGAACGATAGTCATAACGATGCCTACCAAACGCGCCGCTTCTTCTCCTACTTTACTGACTTGACCTACTGCGGCCTGGCATTTTACTTTCTCTTCAGTGCTCTGCATACGTTCTCATACGCTCGCACGGGGAAGGCATGGCTACAGACCTGGCCGAGGCCGTTGCAGGCTGCCCATTGGATTTACTACACTACGGTCGTGACATTTCCGATATTGGTCACGCTGGTCTTCTGGATAGTGCTGTACAATGGTACATGGTATACCGTTGAGGAGCAAGGTTGGTCCAATGTAAGACACTCCTCTGTTCTTGCTAGCTCTAGCTGACATATCCGGCTCACAGATATCGCTACACGCCCTCAACTCCCTCTTCGCACTTTTCGAAATTGTAATTCCTCGCACGAACCCTCCCCCACCTCTACACATCTTAATCCTAGTCATTCTCCTGGCATTGTACCTTGCACTCGCCTACATCACACACGCCACCCAGGGGTGGTACCCGTACAGCTTCCTGGACCACAAGCATGGCGGAGGACATCTCGCAGCGTACATCATGGGAATCCTAGGAGCTGCTTGTGTTATCTTTGGCGTCGTGTGGGCTATCACATCTGCCAGGAACAAACTGACGAAGAAGCTCGGCTTTGAGGGCAAGTTTGCTCAACGAAGAGCAAAGGCTATTGGGAGTATGGAGGAGTCAGGAAGCAACATGGTGGAATTGAGAGAAGAGACGAAATAGATACTATCGGTAACGACAGGAGACCCTTGCCTTACTGTCATCTGTATCACTTGATTCTCGCATTGTTGGAGGCAACCCATTCCCCGATACACAACCAAATATGTCTTCCCGTTCAAATCCGCAGTCAGCACTGAATTGTTGACCGGGTACTTCTGGCAGACTTTTTTTGCAATCTACTATTAGACTTGGCGAGAAATCAGCTTGAGCTAGACCCTTGGATGCCTTTCTTTTATTATTCGGAGCAAGTGGAGCACGCATTCACTCATTAGGAGTGGGAAAGAAGCCACAATGTCGACTGACTCACTGTTCGCGTTGTCTAACGTCACGATGCGTTGGCAGACTTGTGCTGGAACACAAAAGCCTCGCTAGAGCAAGACAGTGATGATGAAGTCATGAGCGTAAAGTCTCGCAACTCAGTCATTTGGCTATTGAGTTCGAGATTGTGAAATATCACGATTGTATAACAACTCAGTCGGGCGAAGGATGGATCTGGCTTGCTCGGATTAGTTGGAATGTATGCGTGACTGGACTCCTTGATGGAAGTTCGAGATTATACGCACGTATGTCGCTTTCATCCTTTCGCTCAATTGCAAATTGAAGCGCCTCCCATGTATGTAGGACAAAACTTCTTCGAAAGTGAGGCGAGCAAGGCAAATGGTGTCACACTAGATCTTGATAGTCGACTCTTTCTCGATAATATAACAAAGATAGACGTGGGCACTGCTCATTGGCTTCGGTAATCGTTTACCTGGTGATTATAAACGCGTTTCATTGTTTAATATCACGATCTCAAAGTTAATGTCTTCACACTCGTTCACAGCCTGATATTCACCAGCCAGCATTAACCCTTAGGGCTACTGGATATCAGCCGAAGTCAGCCCGGATTGATAGAGGCTGGACTCTGCTAACCCCATCTCGCAATTCCTACTCTCTTCCAGATCAAGCACAGCTTCAGCTACACCCCCTGAGCTGGTTGTAGCTCTTTTTTTTCGACTCTGCGATGTAGCTGCCGGCGGCTTGAACATACTTGCTGTCTTCATTCGCCCCTTCTCTAATCAGATCTATTCTCGAGATCATTCTTAGTACCCCGCCAGCTCCCATAATCTACTCAATTGCCTCATAACTTGCTCATTGTCGATTTTGACATTTCAGCTAATACGCGCAGACAATTCTCTGCGTCAACATGGTTCCCGATACGGTCTACGGATCATGTTTGCCTATCCTCGAGGACGATGCGATCGACGAAGAGGATAAGGCAGAGAAGCTCAAGGAGCACGTGCAAAAAGAATTATCGCTATCTGGTCAACCACTAGAGAATATGGTACTTTCTATACTTTGGCGCTTCGGGGAGGCCAAAAACCCAGCTCTCGCATCACCCCCAGTCCGCCACGCGATCTTTCGACGCAACTCGCCTGCGCCGTGGCAAATACCACGCGCATCGACTCCTTCAGCTTCACCATCCCTCAGTAGAGCAAGTCCTGCTCCCCCTCCAGGACTTGGAAATGCGCGGCCATCGTTCCTGCGGTCAAGGTCGAATGGCGGCGGTAGCAATTTCAGCTCCCCACGCCCTTCGCCTCGCCTCGCCTATGCCAGTCCAATACCCCATAGTCCGAGCTTGGATTCCTATGGTTTCAGCGAGCCCACTCTTGAGCGCACGGAATACGCGGACTTTGGCAGCGATTCGGTGGACTGGCTCGTTAACGAAGAGTCTGCCAGCAGACCATCATCGTCTGGCGCGGGAAGCGTATCTGAGAGTGGATTGAATGCTGCAGCTGCTTCATGGATCCAACCGCAGCAGAACGAGATGTCCCCATACGATATGCTGCGTTCTGTGATGGGTGATGGAAAGTCGGACGAAGAGATTGAGAGCGCTCTCGAAGCCAATGGATACGATCTGAGCACGACGATCATGAATCTGATGGGAAGCCAGGCAGGCTACCAACAGGAACAAAGCTACTTCCCAGAAAATGATGGTCAGATCCTCATTGGGAAATCTATGGTGCCAAGTCAGCCTATCATGATCGATCAGACCGACCGAGGACGCAGCAACATCGTATGCAAGTACTGGCTTTCAAATGGGAGCTGTCTCAGAGCAGACTGCCGATTCAGTCATGACCTGAGTAGCCATATCTGCAAGTATGCATTTGCTTCTAAGCTTTGATGAGCACTAGACTAACAATCTAGGTACTGGGTGATGGGCAATTGCCTGGCTGGAGAGTCATGCATTTTCTCTCACGACCCGGCCCTACTTCTTAATCGCATGAATATTGGTGATGCGACAGTTGGGACGCCACCATTACAGGTTCACCCCAGCTTCCAGGTGCAAGATTACGACACCTTTCCATCCCTGCAGCCTGCAGCAATGGATCAGTGGGCACAGACATCTTCGCCTGGGAACTTCAATTCATACAATTATTCTGGCTCTCATGGCTCTAACAATGGTTATATGTCTACACCTCGGCGTCACTTCGACCCCAGAGCTTCTTCAATGAACGGTATGTCTTCGTCGTATGGATCGTCTGGCTCTCGCCCTACGAGCCGCCACCGTTCTCGCGAACCTACGCCCTCCCCAGGTATTCCTGCTGTGGACGATACAGAAGCCTTCCCTTCGCTAGGCGCCGCTGGAAGCAAGGGGGCTAAAAAGCATCACGGCAAGCGCGGTGGTCATGGGCATGGTCATAGTAATAAGGAGAATAACCCAAGCTCTCTTGCTGACGTCGTGCGGATGTCGCCGTCATCGGCTCCTAGCTTGCTTCGAAAGGGCCTCATGAAAAGAGGCAGCTACACCGGGGGCCGCGAGAATACTCTAGCAGCAAATGCCATACCTGCGCCGGTGCATGTGCCCTGGCTGGAGACCGGTGCTAAAGCCAACCAAGAGTACCTCAAGGCGCGGCAAGATGCTTTCAAGCATGGAGGCCTGCGCAACAAGTTTCTTCAAAGGTAAGCCAATAGAGTGAGAAGACTTGATGCATGGCTAACAATATACAGCGCCGCCCAAGCTTGGAATCGTAATGACGCCAGAGCTGCCAAGGCATTGAGCCTTCGAGGTCAGTCAGAGAATGACTTAATGCGGAAAGCGCATCGCGAAGCTGCGCGGCTCCTCTACGAAGAACGCAACAAGGACAGCTCTTCATCCCAGGAAATTTATGTCGACCTACATGGCTTACACCCAGAGGAGGCTGTAGAGTACCTCGAGCATGCCCTCACCGAGCACGAAAAGCCCATTAAGCCAGTATATGCAATCACAGGCACTGGACACCACAGCAAGAACGGCAAAGACAAGGTGGGGAAGGCGATTCGGATATTCCTTAGTGAGTGGAAGTATGAGTTCCGAGAATTCAGCGTGCCTGGAGATAATTTCGGTGGTATACTGGGGATAGACCCTAAGAGCTATGATAAGAACATGCTCGCTAAGAAGAAGGGAGGTATTGAAGAAGCAGGGGTGGATCAGGACGTAGGGGGGAAGATCAAGCTCGTGAGAAGTATACCTACCGGCCCCAAACAAGCAGGGTAGCGTCGATTGTAGGTAGAGAATCAAATAAAACATTTCAACAATTATAGCGCCGTTAAAGATGGACATTGTGGCGCTGATATGGAATGCTTTGCTTAGGAATTATGCAGGACTCAGCCTTGCGGACATGACGTTCGACCGCGACATTTTCAATCGATGCCATTTCCAATCATACAGCGTCCAACCGATACTTCTTTCCTTTTCCAAGCATATCTCCGGTCGCACAGCATTTCACAAGCCATATAGACCACTTCTACCCACCAAACCCCTCCCAATCCCTCTCCAAACCACCAAACTGTTTTCCCGCGCCTTCGCTCGCGCCTCCACCACCCCCCTCCGCACCAGCTTCGGCCTCACCCTCGCCGCCGCCTCCTCTTTCCGCCCGCAGACCTCTCCATCAGCGTCCCTCCCCCTCTCCTGCGCGCCCTTGGGCCGCGCGCTCCCCACCACACGCGCCATGCACTCCAAAGTAATCATCATCGGCTCCGGCCCCGCCGCCCACACAGCAGCCGTCTACCTCTCACGCGCCGAGCTCCAACCCGTCCTCTACGAGGGTATGCTCGCGAACGGCATAGCAGCGGGGGGTCAACTGACCACCACGACCGATGTGGAGAATTATCCCGGATTCCCCGGCGGCATTGGTGGGACGGAGTTGATGGATGAGATGAGGAAGCAGAGTGAACGCTTCGGCACCCAAATAATAACCGAAACGATTGAGAAGGTCGATCTGTCAAAGCGGCCGTTTAAATTGTGGCCGGAGTATGAAGACGAGCCGGTGACGGCGGATGCGGTGATTATTGCCACGGGGGCGAGTGCGAGGAGGTTGGGGTTGCAGGGGGAGGAAAAGTATTGGCAGAATGGGATTAGTGCTTGTGCGGTTTGCGATGGTGCGGTGCCTATTTTTCGGCAGAAACCGCTGGTGGTTATTGGGGGTGGGGATTCGGCGGCTGAGGAGGCGATGTTTTTGGCCAAGTATGGGAGCCATGTCACCGTGCTTGTGAGAAAGGAGAGACTGAGGGCGAGTAAGACGATGGCGAAGAGGTTGCTAAGTCATCCGAAGTGTACGGTCAAATTCAATACTGTGGCTACGGAAGTGACTGGACAGCCGGAGCCACGAGGACTGATGACAGGCTTACGGATAAAGAACGTCCAAACGGGCAAAGAGGAGCACATTGAAGCCAATGGGCTATTCTACGCCGTTGGACACGACCCAGCGACGGCTATGTTCAAGGGGGTCATTGATATGGATTCGGAGAACTATATCTTGACGAAGCCTGGGACGAGTTATACGAATATCGAGGGAGTCTTTGCGGCTGGTGACGTCCAAGACAAGCGGTATAGGCAAGCCATTACGAGCGCAGGAAGTGGCTGCATCGCTGCGCTTGAGGCGGAGAAGTTCCTTGCTGAACGAGAGGACGCAGAGGTGGCGGACGGCATAGATGGTGAGAACCAGGCGAAGAAGCCGACGAATGGGGAGGCGCCTGAGTATAGGAGTAATCCTTTGCTTTGAGGGGATATTGTAGACAGGTTAGATTACAGGGTATTATAGACACGAGATGACAACAGTGAGAGATTTTCACATGACTCGCAAGGGTTTGAGCAGATATTAAATAAAATTTGTTTCTGACTTCGTCATTCTTGCAATTTGTAGTAGACATTAGCAACTATGTAGCTCTTCGACTCTTGGTATCAACAATCCAAAATCATCGCTCATCGCTCGCTCATTCGCTGAAATCTCATAACCCGAGGGCAGCAAAACCTGCAATGTCCCAATGCCCCGGGGACGATGCCATAAGTTGTCCATGATAGAAGAAACGCACATCTGGTGGATTACAAACGCGTATTAAGAACATGAGGATGCTATGCATCCCCTTATTAGCCGTACATTAGTACATATCCTCAAACGGACAGTCGACACTCTCATGCCCATCTCTTTCACAAAGCGCACACCACTTGTCCATATCGACCCTCCCACTACTCTTCCCAGCCACGGGTCCCTGATCCATTGGATTCGGCATGTTCGCTTTTGGCGTAGCTGCCGGACTCCTTACAGGGCTCCGCGCAGGACTCAATGGCGGTGGATAGTCATTCGAATGCGGCGAGGAAACAGACAGCCCCTTCAAGCCTTCCTTGACCACATCTCGGCCAGTGTGCTGGGAAAACGACCCAGGTCTCTGGTTTTGTTGATCTGGCTCTTGGTGCTGCTGCTCGCCGTTGATGTTTGGACAAGTAAAGATCTCATGCCCAAATGTTTCGCACATCTCGCAGTATAGCGTACTGTTATCCGTCATAGTAGTGGAATGGCTATCCTCCGTCATAGTTTCGAGCTGACCGCCTCGTTGCTTTTCAGGTGAAGAGGGTGCTTGCCAGTCGTTAGAAGATGCCTTGCTCAGATTCGGGCGGTGGTTGCTCTTGGGTTGTGCAGTGTTCTCCGAATAGCCGTTGCTGCTAGCACTAACGTGAGCAGCCGTCTTGCGTAGGCGTTCGATCTCGCGCTCGAGCTCTTCCTCGCGATACGTCTTTCGGTCTACAAGACCTTCAAGCTCTTTGACTTCACGCTCCAGCTTTTCGCGCGCCTGACGCTCTTCCGTAAGTTGGGCGTCGGTGTGGCCGTTTACTTGATTGAGACCGCTATGTCGTTGCTTGGAGACTCGGCGGCTGGCGTGTTTGGGACTGCCCGCGTCGGGGACAGCATCTCGACTCAGGGAGTGGATGATGGCTTTTAGGCCTCTGATCTCGTCGTCCCTTTGCTCGACTTCTCGCGATGACCCGCCTGGACTGAAGCTGCCGTCTACTGCAGCGCCTGCTCCTTTCAGCGCAGCGGCCGCCTTTTCTCGCTCACGCCGTAGCTCTGATCGTGTCCTCTCTACTTCTCCCCGCAGAAATTCGACTTCGCCACGAGCCTCTGCTTCTCCTCTCCGAGCATCTTCCAGACCCTCTTCCAGCTCTTGCACCAGCTCCTCTAATTGCTTCAGCTGTTGCGCGACACTTTCCACATCGTCGCCTCGATCTTGTAGATCCCTGATCTCTTGCTTCAGGGTTCCGACTTGTTGCTCATATATCCGATTAGTCTCGTCACTTGTCCGCTCTAGACTATCAATTGTGTTCCTGAATTGCGCTCGATGTGCATCAAAGTCAGACGTAAGCATTGCAATCTTGTCATTCTTTTCCCTCACTAAAGAGCGTAACTGTGGAGCATCCAACTCATCGATTCCTGAACCTCTAGACCGCGTTGTACCAGCAGAGTTGTGCTTTGGCGTCACTTTTTGCAACTCTTCTATACTACTTTGCATCTCTTCAAGGTCTGCATTCTGTCTGTCCAACTGGCGATCACGCTCAAGGAGCTCTGCTCTTAGCTGCTTGACCTCCTCATTCAATACAGGTCTGTTAGACGTTTTCGCAAATGCAATCGGGGTATTGTCCGATTCCGAGTCAAACATCCGTTCAGGTCCTAGACGAGAGTTACTGCGAGACTGTGGTCGTCCATTCGTAGGTGTCTTAGGTGTAGTCTTAGTAGTGATTATTTTCTTTCCTGGATCTCCATTGGCTCCTCGCACACTCGCCCCAAACTTCGCAGGGTTAGGGCTGGGTGCATATCGAGGGCCACCTATTACACTCTTTGAGAGCTTCGGGGCTCCGATTGGCGGTCGAGCCGTGGGCGCTGAACCTGAGATTTGTATTTTCCGTAACGGAGATTCTGGGCGAGGTAGGGAAGGCCTTGATTTAGGCTTGAAGTCAGGGCTACGTGCTCGACCCGGGCCAACGGACTGACTGAATTTCGACTTGGATGATGAGGTTGGTGTATAGACTTTACTTTCGGCGCGGCCGCCTAGGTTGAAGGAAGTGAGGGAGCCAGTGTCCGGTGTGGGGGGCTGAGAATCAGATGAGAACGAGGGCGAGAGACGTTTGTAGGCTTTGTTGGAAGGAAGGAAGATTCCAGCGCCCTTTATAGATGTCGTGAAATATCGTATCCTTTACAAAAATTAGCATGAGCCCTCTTCCCCCATCGATTTCTTTGAAGCTTACCCATCCACATCTCCGTCGTTCTTGCCCCTGGCTGCGAACTCTTTGCTAAGCTCCACCCCAGCAAAGTGACCCTTTTTGCCCTTGACATCGCCTATAAATTTGATTGTCCCATGCATACCACCTGGCACATCAACTACATCTCCCACGCCAAGGTCCTGGTTTCCATTTCGCGGGTCGTCGCTGGTAGTCCTGCTGGTCATATGCTTATTTGGATACATAATGAAAGGGCTCGAGCCTGCTTCCGAGTTTTGTGTATAATCCTCGCTTCCATCAGCTATCGTAGACAAGCCAGCGCTCGGGAGCTGGCTCATAGACGCTTTGCGAGTAAAGGCGCCGCTTGCGCTGGGTCGTCGGGCTGAGGCTTGTGAGGTGGGAAGAGGAGGAGGTCGCTGTGGAGATGTGTAGGAGGCTACTAGGTTGGGAGTCGACGCGGTCTTGATGGGAGAATTGCTAAGGGATGGACGCGGACGACCGAGGGAACGGCGTTGAGGTGTAGAGGTCGCCATATCAAATTAATCCCACGAGTCTCGCGTTTTGTTTGTCGCGGACTGCAGCGGCCCGATTGGTTGCCGTCGCTTTAGGGCATCTCTCTAAGCACAGTCCATTTCACAGCACTGTCCATTTTCTGGCCTGAGCACAGGAATCTTCTGTGAAGGCGGACGAAGAGCAAGAAATGGCAAGAATAGATATCAACAGTGATGAAGATTCAATTCCACGTGGAAAGACTAAAGCTAGCAAGCACGTTTCATCGGGTGATAAGGAGTGTGCCTTGCATGTGTTAGCTCACTGCGAACCAGCAGAGTCGACTAGGACGCTCCAGCAATTAGGCCTCTTGCTGGGTCAATGTTGAGTAATACTACTCGTTTCTCTATCTGGCCTCTAAGCAACAAAGAACACAAAGGTTCTTCCTCTATTTGAGCCCAAGCAATGATGAGACTTCCCCAAAATATCCCCCACAAGCAACGACCAATCACCAGATGCTTAATGCACAATCCTTACCAATTTCTCAAGCATCAATACCCAACCCCACAAGACCTACATATCTCGCCCCTTTTTATTACTCCAGCTAAGGTACGTGCGTGTTCTCTGCGCTCTGGACCCAAGGGTTCAAAGGCCATCTTTTGCGGTCCTGCGGAAAATGTCAGAATGTGACCATTGCGCGTCAAGGCCGATATGATCCATTCTTTCGAAATCAAGCTTTTACAGTCAAGTATAAAAGCCACAAAGTTTCCAACCTTGCAGAATGAGGAACGAGACGGCCCCTGCCATGGTTTCCGTAGTCCGGTCAATTGCGAGTGCCTAGCCCATTCAGGCCACCACTGTCATCATGGTGAGTGGCAGAGTCAGCAGCAGATTCCTGGGTAAGCGATCAGCAAGCGCATTCCCTGAGGTTCTTCGACTTCATAGGATTGTGTCTCTTTTGCAAACCTTTGCCGGATCCCCAGATCTCGGTACTGCATCATTCTCCATGTCTTGAGTAGGTGTCTGGTTGGTAGTACTGGTTTGGGTACGGGGGCATCCTCATGAATGGGTTCTTGCCAGTAAAGACCTGGAATTGCCAACTAGTCTGTGGGCCTCTAGGCTACTTTGGTTGTCATGTGAGCGAGCGTGAAGAGTTTCTCTGTATTTGCATTGGTTTTTCTAGTGTACAAGGCGCCCAAGACCATTGAAGTCTTTTGGGCGAATCCCTGGGCTTGAAAGCCCTTGGTGTGTTGCATGTTGAAAACAAGAGATCAGTCGCAAACGTCCTTTTATGCTCAAGCGAGCTTCGCTGGCTATTGAGCCGCTGTGTTGTGTGTGTGTGTGTGTGTGAGAAGAAGGAGAAGAGCGGGTGGGGACTCCGGATGGTTTCCGGAGTCCGCAACTGTCGATGCTACTGGCGTAGCTGGAGGAGGGGAAGGCGTACTTCGGGTATCGAGGTATCGCAAATGGCTCCCAGGCAGCCATTGGCTTCTGGGAGCTCGCCGAAGTCGTCGAGTAGGGAGATAGACGAGACACCCGATAGTATTCGTGGCTCGGCGACGATGCTACCAGCGTAGCTTGACGATGGGAAGGTGTACTTCGGGTGACGAGGCATCGCGAAAGGGCCCATGGCTCGTTGGGATTTTTGGAAGGCTAGTTGAGCAGAAATGCAAGTTGGGAGTGGGTTTGGCAAGGTGCAGATGGGGTTGAAAAGAATCATCCCAGTTCATCCCCATGTGAAACGAATCGTCACCTTTCCATCATCGTTCTGAATGTCTTCCTCCTCAGTTCTCAGCCTCCTGGGCCTTCTTTGCCGCCTTCTGGTCGCGCTTGACCTGTTCAGCCATGCTTTCGGCGCACTAGTACTGGTCGTGGAGACGCGGACGGGTGGCGTCGTTCGAACGCTCAATCACAGACACAGCAGCGATGCCATGCTCGTCAATGCCGGAGTGGGTCCAACAGAAGTTTCCTAGAGATCCGCGAGAGGGAGCGACTTGCGGTCATTGGGTTTGCAACGCTTAGAAAGAAGTTTTTTCGGCTGTATGGTTTACTCTCTGCCCTTGTACAAGTAGCCCTTGCCGGATTCCCATAACTCAGTCCAGCCCTCTTTCCCTTGTCTGGTAAGAATGCCAAGTCGGTGGTATCTGTCTGAGCATGCTATGCGGGTACATCCCCACATGTATACCATCGAATATGGGCGCTCGAAACAGCTGGGGTGTCGTTTGTCCTTGGAATCCTTGAACATTGTCGTTTTGCAGTGCCACAAGCGACATGTTCTCGTATCGTGCTCCCAGATTACCTGAAATATTTCCTCTCCGATAGCGAAGTGGGCCTTCTATATCCACCAGTCGTTCAGCCGAGACCGTTGGAAAGACAGAATTGAGGCAAGTCAAGATTGACAAAGCCAACCATATCCTGATGGGGCATTTCAAGCAGGGTGGTATTGATCAAACCGGGTCCGAGGAAATTAACGAATAGGGGTGACAGCAATTCGATTTCGATGATGGTGAGATGGTGATATACAGAGCGGGTCGCTCTAGGTATGGTAGGTGAGAGTGATTAGAGCTTCGCTGGTGGGAAGCAGTGCCAAAGGGACAAGCTGATTGACAGCCGTAATGTCCGCCACTTGTTTCTCTGTCGGTGTATTAGGTTGGGGCCTGGGGCGGCCAGAGACATACCTTAAGGTCATTTGATCCGGCAATAGGAGATTGAGGACATTTACTAAAACAGTCAACCTGCACCCCTATCCTCAGCGCTGGGAAGGGTGGCGGGCGAAGATCAAGAAAGTACGCTAGTGCTTTGAGGAAGTCCTCGAGCTTGCGGCCCAATGACTGGCGGCGGCGGCGGCGGCGGCGAGGTAGTGGTAGCGAGGTCTCCTCGCTTCCGCAGACAGCCTGATATTCCGCGGCCAGCTTCTCCGAGTCGTGGCTTCGTCGGACTGTCTGGTCGGTCGCTGTCATGGATGTCGAAAGGTACCGGCCATACTCTGGGTAGATCGAGGTTGGTGAGGCGATGCGCTTTTCGAAGGGCCCCGGTGCTGAAGGCGTACGGTAGGCCGGTCCAGGATGCGGCAGGAGGAGTTCAGGAGCGGTCGCGCATCGATGAAGTTGAAGTCTTGCCAGCGGCATTGGTAAATATGCTGGCAATCTTGCGTTCGATCATGGCTTCGACGCTTAGCAGACGGCGGGCGATAGCCTTAGCCCGAGCCTTGCGAGCAAGTTTTGCAAGAGCCTCTTCTCGGTCTTGGACGCTGTTGTGGGCTCTGATGGCTGCAGAGGTTTCAAGGTGGTCTTCGTAGGCCTCCTGACCAAAAGCCTCGAGATAGTGCTCCGCCCGGCGGTCACTCTCCTTTATGAAGGTAGAGAAGTCAGAGTCGGAGGAGCATTGAGAATTGGTCCGCTTGTGCATTGCGGACACGGACCCGATGGACTCCATGGCGTTGGTCGCGGTGGTGACGTCTAATTAAAGAGTGGGTTAATGGTGGTGAATGCTTAGTGAAAACGAGGTCTTCTGCTAGCGCAAAGTGCAGAGATGAAAGACGAGAGTGTGTACGAAGAAAGAAACGACCAAAGGCGAGAGCAGCCCATAAGTAGTTGAGTTATTTCGAATGCAAGATCATGAGTCAATTAGAGGGCCCACTTTGAAGAATATGCGAATATCAAGCCTTATGAGCATATCCGAATTTTAGGCTTTTGAGGGTATTCGAATATCAAACCTTAGTCGACTTTGTGGTTACCACCACAAATTCGATGCCAAGTCTTGTTAGAATTGACGCTTTCAGACGGAGCTAGCTTTGCGTAAAATACAAGAGATAGTCCAGCCATGAATACATTCTTAGAATTTTCACAGAAGGCACTCGCGGTAGGAAGGAACGCCAGAACCTGAGCTCTCCTGTTCTCCTTCAGGTTATTTGAAGACCTACTCATCTTTGATTGCGTCCATGATATCACTGATGACTTGGCTGTATATCACGAGTTGACATAGTATGAGACATGATGGTGTTCCAGCTTATCGGATGAAAAAACGTAAAGATCAAGGGTCTCGTTGTTTGTCCATTTCAGGCTCCGAATGTGGTATTGTGCTCAACTCCTCTACGACCGATTTCACGGAGAAAGATCTCGTACACCTACTTCGAGAATTCGGCGAAATTCGCTTCTTCTGCTCCTTGAGCTCTTCGTCTTCGCTGTGGTCATTCGCCGCTTCCCCGAGCGGCCGTCCAGTAGCAGAATTTGTGCTCAATCCCTCTTGGGGTATTCTATGACGATTTGAGCTCGAAGGATTGTATCCTCATACGTGGGCCGGCAGATAACAGCAGAAGCGTCGTTTGATGATGAATCGCGCTCTATCGGCGAAATAGGTGTAAACACCATTGAAATATTCTCGAGGAAGAAATATTTGCGTGGCTGGAGAAGGCGTATTGTAAAAAGCCGCTATAATTGGAGCAAGTTGACGAAGGAAACGACGTTGTCAATAGGAACGAGATTGTCAAGTGTAGCGAGGTAGAAGGCGTGGTGGAGTGGGTAAAATCATGGTGCATGCTGAATCGTGAAGTGATGAGAGGATCTAGAAAGATACCCCTCAGGGAAAGTGGAGCTCACAGTAAGATAATAGATACAGAGTAGATGGCAGTTAGTCCAAGATAGCAAACGTGGACCTGAGGTTGCTCGGAAGAGTAGCGACACCGATTGCACACGATCAGGAAAACGCTTGGAAACTCACCACGTCTCAAATCACACCACTACTATTTGTCCAGGCCTCGTTCACCGCCACTCCTCGGCGCGCTCGATCGGCTAGACATAAAACTCAACGTCAACCTCATTCTCCCCAGCTTTTGTCAAACCTCTAAATATCTCAATCCGTAGCCACGCTCTGATAGCTTCGAATCTGTCCTCCCGGTGCCTTTTACCAGTATTGCACGAATACCGTATGGGCATTCGAGTACCAGCCAAGGAATGTCACGTAAGTGAGGATGCAGACTGCGTGAGACTTGAGACTTTCGCCTTTGGCATCGGAGACACAGTCAAGCATAAGCACGAGTAGAAGGAAGCTTGCCAGATCGAAAATGATTTGCAGCCCACCCTCCTGAACGGCCGAAGGCACCCTTGAGAGAGCCGCACGTTGATTTCTCATGGTGAACTGAATTGCAAAAATCACCCGCGACACATTATTGCTCCGTACAAATTTCCGCGATACTGCACCATATCATTGGTATACGGCACAACGATCTCTTGCAGCTGCCAAAGGAATTGATTTCTTGTGCCACCCTCTTTTGCGGACCAGCCTTCAATGAATTGCTGGGGAAAATGTAAGGCGGTGCGACCACCTCCTGCTCGTTCGCCTTCTTGTGATGCTTCGTTGGCTGCGAGGCGAACACGTCATTCTCAGACTTCACTGGCTGCGCCTGGACATTGGTGGGGTCAACGATGTTTTGTTGAGGGAGCTTGCTGAGGTCTCTCGGCTTCCTTAGCTTTGATTGGGTCTTGATACTCGTGTCTGACGACGAACGGTGATATCAATTCGGCACTATCACCAAGGACGTCTGCAAATTCTCTTAGAAGTTATGTGGCTGATCCTCACAGTCCTTAGGTCCATGGTGAAGTCTTAGCTATCACTCAGCTATGCGCCAACATTCCCTGCTCTGTGTCTTTAATATACCAAACGAATACGTATGATTTCCTTCAAGCGGTGATGAGCTTATTGATTCTTACAGACCAAAGGCATTAGCGGCATGATACGACTTCGCTGGCGTTTGAAGCATAGCTTCTTCTTAGCAATTTGCTTCCAAATGGTCTGTAGGGGCGCTGCACCAAAATCAAAAGCCGAAAAGAGTCCCCAAAAACTTTTATCGATGAAGTGGCTGCTTTGATATCCGCTACCGGAGAAATATTACAGTCTGACACTGAGCATGTAGTGCGCAGTCTTTGATGGCAGCTTACTGTGTTTAAAAAGCTCTTGCTCGATATTGCCCTGCCGGCTCTCAAATCAGTGTAGTCCCATACTTGAATCTCAGGTTGTCCCGCTTCTGACTCACATCGGCGTCTTCGTTAGGCCTCATGAGCAGCTTTTGAGAACTTTTTGACCGAGGCTTCGCTTGGATAAAGTTGGCTTCTTGCTAGAGTGAATCAAGAACATTGAGTCGACAGGTAGCTACGTTCGCACTGAAGGACACCATGCCACGCAAATTGAGCTCAATTTGTTGATCAAAGATAGAAAATCACAGTAGTTCTGATTTTTAAACAAAGAAAAATTGGTTGGGTCCTAAGAGGAGCCATCAGAGTCTTTTCCTCTCAATTCTGCAGTTGGGGTTTTGTTCAGGGCGGACATCTTCTTTTCTCTCAGAGCTGGTTGTCCACATTCAGAATGTTCAAGTGCAGAGAAAATGAGGGCGAGTATGAAAGCGTGAACGAGTCTTCTCTCATCATTAGACTAAAATTGTTCCATTTCCTTGTTGCTGTTTGGAACGCATAAAGCAGCAAGGAAACAGGAGAGGACAAAGTTATATACATACATATATGTAGAGCCGAACATCTACAAAGCCTTGGCGGATATGCATTTAGGCAAGTTTAAGATGAAGAAGGACCTCGAACGAGATTGATTCCTACCAAGCAATACTTGGGCCACGTGAATGTGATGGTTCTACCAATTCCCAGCAATAGAAATCAATGAATTCCTCAACCCATGGCTTGCTATCCCCTTGTTTGATTTGCACATTGGTCTTGAAAATTGAAACTTTGAGTAGCTTCGTTCGAAGTTCTCTTGTACTCAATGAGTATCGAGACTCGTTTCCTGGGTTCGAAGCGAAGCTAATTGCTGCTTGGCATTGGGGAGTTTGGACTGGCATAGATGTATGATTTATGCTCCAGCGCGAGAGAAAGGTCATCGCTGTTGATCCGTATGGATGCTGGATGCTGGACTGAGGGAGAAAATTTGGTATTCGGCTATCTGAAGAGCAATTTGAGACAATGAATAGTGTCAAAGTTCACTCGCCGATGAAGACTGCCCCCAGTCAACCTAAGAACTTGAATTTTCAATTCACACAGAATAGACGTCTGAAGTGATATTCGCGGTCTGCCTCTCTTCAACGATTCAGCTGGCTTTCAGGTGATGCAGCCTGCCTCAGTTTGCAGGAATGTCCGGAGCTGAGCCTTGATCTCATGCCCTTGATGCCAGTAAAATCTTCTATGTTTCGAGTCATACACCACCTTTTACACCAAGGCGACTATGCAGGCTAGATTGGTGGTGGCGGTAATACGGGCGTTGAGCTGCAATAATGCTTCTGAGATCGTGGCTCAAGGTAAGCCGTTGGAATGCTTGCCGAGTAGCCACTTGTAGTTTGAGATAAATTCGTTCGAATCGTCTCTCACGCAATCTTTCTTCCAACGTTACCAACACCTCGGCCAACCACGCTGACCACAAAGTCTCCATCCTGTCGACTGGTAGCTTCTCGCAATCCCCAGCCGCTTGCGCCAAAAGCTTTCAGATCTCTCGCCAGTCCGACTAATGACTCGCTACCAAGCACGTCGCGTCCCAGTTGTAGTCTTCCAACGTCTTCTGAGCCCATGGCCATGAGGGTAAGTACCGTCGGCGCTGCAGGCAGGGATACAGCTCCCCCAAGTGAGACTGATTCAAGAAGCTGGTAGGCACATTGCCGGCCTACATCCTCGGGCGATATGCCTCCTGATGGCGGCGAAGCAAGGTCTGCAGAGTACAGGGATCCGGTAGATGACTCTGCAACGAGAGACAGACCGAATCCCACTCCTGTCTTTTTCTTTCCTTTTGGGATCGACTTGTCCGCGGACGGTATGTATGGAGCAGAGGATACATCCGAGAAGATGTATGTGTCTCCAGTCATCGGATTCAGCACTCCTCTTGCTTCCTCTATCATTCGAGCATTGTTTGAACCGGAGACTCCTGTACAATACGCAACACCTCTTACTTTCTTCACCCTTCCTGGATTGAGTATGTGTACAGTCTTTGGAAGCCGCACTTGGTGTCCAAAGACAAGTTGAACCTCGCCTGCTCCTCCTTTACCGCCAGCACTCATGTTAGACCGCCTCAATATTCTCAATTCAAGATTGTTAGAGATTCCAAAATGAGCGTAGAGTGGAAGGATAGCTGTCCTTACACTATCAGCGGACATGTCTCCTGCAGGAGTAGCGGAAGTAATGACTCCAGGGCCAGTGAACATAACATTCATTGGCGCCTTCGAGAATGGTGCTAGCAGGCAAAGCGGAATCAAGAAGTAGCTGGCGCCCCTGGTACAACCAGCGGGCAGCTCATGCTTGATGACACCCCCAGTTGCGCCAGACCCAGGTGCACTTCCAGTAATCAATCCAGGACGGTATAGCAATGTAGTTCCCGTGTAGGATATTTCTATGTGCGATCCATTGGTGACCGCTTCCAGCAATCGGAGATATGATATTTCGTGCGGCGCAAGACCAGGATTGGTGGGAGACGATGGACGTATTTGGGAGATGTGTACAGGTCGACCTGTGAGTGTGGAGAGAACTAATCGATGTGCAAGAGATTTTTGCGATGTGAATCGCAGTGGTGCTTGAGGTGGGTTTGACATTGAAGCAATATTATCTGTTTCATCGCACGGTGTCAGTCAAGTACATGGTCATGCCCATGGGCCGTATCAACTGTCGTAGTTCTTGGTTGCGCAAGACAATCAGCGTTGCGATGCTTAGACAGTGAGTAGCGGAGCTGGAACTTTTCGATACGGTAAGATATTGCGGGAAGCTCTAGCTGTATTTGCGGCATTTGTAAGCTTCTAGGCGTAATTGAGTGTTCATATTGCTCCACATGACTCAAATAAACTGAATTATGAGTAGTTCACCATGCGACTGAAAGTACTACACCTTCAATACTCCAACAATAGCGTTTCGAAATGCTTTCAAGTCCACTAAATTTGCCGAAATGGTATGTAGAGCCAAGTTGCCATTGTACAAGAAGCTCACATTCAAACCAGGCTGCAAGAGAACTCGCATCTCTTAAAACCCCCAATCAACAATTACTGCGTCTACAATGATGATGTGACCGTCATGGTAGGCTCTGCCAAGCGCTCAAACCCAGGGTCTCACGTGCTCACGCTAGTTCAGATTGTTGGCGGACCAAATGCTAGAGCAGATTACCATATCAACGTGACAGCAGAATGGTTTTACCAATACAAAGGCTCAATGCTCCTCAAGGTCGTCGATGAAGGGAACTTTCGCGACATTCCCATCCGTGAAGGAGAAATGTTCCTGCTGCCTCCGAATACCCCTCATAACCCTGTTCGATTTGCGGATACCGTTGGCATAGTGCTAGAGCAGCCCAGGCCGGCAGAAAGCAAAGACAGGCTTAGGTGGTACTGCCAGAATTGTGGGAATATCGTGAACGAAGAGTCTTTCCATTGCACAGATCTTGGGACTCAGATCAAGGAGGCTGTTAATGGGTTCAAGTCCTCAGACGAAAGGAGGAAGTGCAAGAAGTGTGGAGAGCTCGCAGATGTGGTGCCTAGAAATGTGGTGCAGCCGTAGCTTATATAAGAAGCAAATGCTTGTGCCGGCATTGGGTTGGGAGAGAAAAGGGGGTGTCTTCCAAGCCTGCAATAGCTGTGAGGTCTAGGTTGTGACTGTCTTGCCCAAATCTACGTTGTTTAGATAGACGGGCCTCAGGCTTCGAAGCCCTGGGTTGAATCGACGGATCCTATAAGTGTAATCTCTGGCGCCCTTGAGATCCGTTTTTGGGTGACTATAGTAATTTACAATTTACCGCCAATTAGGTTACCCCTATTTCAGTAATGATAGGCCATTCTTCAAGTTTTGGAATTTGGATTTGGTGAGGTGCACCCAAATTCATTATGAAAAGACTTAGTATGGATCCCTACTTCGAGGTAGTTTGGTCTGGCAACGTACCAAATAGATTTGGGGTGGTGTGGTCGAGTTGAATCGGTACCATCACACAAATCTTCCGATACTTCGTTTGAGACCTAAAAGCAGGGTAGCATTGCTTGGAACACAGATATTCGGAGCCCGATATTATACGGGTTTATTTTTGCCTTTAATTATTGTAAAATTCAAAAATGGCCTATCATTACTGAAATAGGGGTACCGTATAGTCGGCTAACACGGCTAACAGGTTATACCTCCCGTCCCCTCCCTCTCAATTTCTTTTCTCACCTGTGATTCTTTCTCCCTCATCAAGACTGTCCTCGTCGAAACTTCAGCCCATCGAGTCGACCGCTCAGGTCAGCAGGAGGAGCACAATTGATCGCTGGCAATGTTTGAGATGCTTGCTCTCTGAATTTGTACAGTCAGAATAACGGTTCTAAAGCCAGTTCAAACTCCCACGGTTATCAGAAATACCTGAATGACACCTCGCAGCTTACAGAAACACGGGTACGCCACCGAGAGCTATATAACAATGACATGACGCTTGATCACTTCTCGATAAAAATGCGCCTACGTGCTCGCTGTCACGCGGCATTGTCCCACGCTGTCTAAACGAAAAACAACGCATTCTTCGATAAGCAATTGGTGTTGAATACTACATGTGCATGATGGTTGTTGGATTCTCGATCAGTTAGCAGTGTCTGGTTGTGGTCCAAAGCATCGCACTTTCTCAGGGCTGCTTCAAACCGAGGATGCTGCTATATCGCCTTTGCGTTCCGAGAGCGTGAGACCTGCTTTTTGGCTTGCTCTGTGACATGGCATCGTCTCCCAAGTCCACTGGACCCCTTTAGCTGAAGCACTCCCATAGCTTTGCTTTTAAGCAGCCGGGTGTAGAGATGTTTGCTCCTTGAACAATAACGATGGTCTATCTCATGGGATGCTGCGCTTTACCTCCTCTAACAAGACATCTGTACATGTGGATGCTGTCACGACAATCAAATCTACCTGGTGCATACTCTCTATTTTTACCATGTATCATTTTTAAAATGTCAAAAGCAAGGTCCACGGCCCTTCATGGGCAACTGGTTACTTACCTTCTGATTTCAATCCCGGGAGGCCATTTCGCTTACCAGGGCGATTCTTGAATTTACAAGCAACACTACTATGTGTCTTTTTGATTGAGTATATGGACTCCTTGAGTCGTCCGAGTAGGGACGCGCAGCTCAATGTGAAGCGTCTTGGGCATACGGTGGCAATAAGCGCATTCCTGTCTTTGCTATAGCATGTGCTAGAACTGTGCTACCAATATCTCGCGTTGCAGGGCGCTTGCCTTCGTTACGCAGCCACTTTCGTTAGGCTTCTTGTATCTCTTTCGTCTCCTGCGAGCCAATAGCATACCAACTCTTGCTTACTGTAGTACATTTATGTTGTTACGGCTGCAGATTTTGTTTATGTCTGCTAAGATCTGCTCTCGTTGAACGCGATTTACTGTGGTATACTGTTCTCAGCCTGTCAAGCTAGGCGTCAAAATACGGGGCATTTACGAGACCTCTGCAGTGAAGCCTCACAATTATAGAACAAAGGTACACGAGAGCAGGGAAGTGGTCTGTAATCGGCTTCCAGCTCGAAAGAGTGATCAAGTCGACCACGAGGAGACTCAAGACTGCCACTCATTTTTCCACCTAACCTGACATAGTACCTCCATTTCTTGGGAACACACCCTCTCCTCAGCTGCATCAGGTCAGCCTTAATGAGCAAGTCTCTTCCAGCGAGTGTTTCAGGGTCGTCCTGGAGGGCGTTCTGGACGTTGAGTTCACCCGGGGGCGCGGTTTTGACGTGAAGATGGTAGACGGAGGCTGGGAAGATGCTGGGAGGTCCTACGAACTGGTGAGCTTTGCACCGCAGGGCGCCAGCACCTCCGATGATGGAGGCTCGCATCGACCTGGAGGCTGTGAGAGGAGGGCAAGGGCTGCCGGCATGCGGGAATTGCAAGGGAGGACTTGCGCTAAGACCGGTCGGGCTACGGATCAGGGAAAGCGAGCTTAATCGTTGGGTGAAAGATGAGACTTTGGATTTTCTCTTTCTTCAAACTTCATCAACCACCGACGTCCACCACGACGTGCTATTCAACTTCGCTTGTGTCCTTTCATCACTTTGTACTCTATAAGACAGATACCATCAATTAAACCTTCATTTACTATTGTCCCAAGGTCTCCGACAATAGCTGCGACAATAGCAGTGCGCTGAGAGATACGGATCTTATGTAAGCGACCTCTCGAAGTATCTCGCACGATTTCGGGTGGTTGGTACTATTGTCGCGCATCTGTTCTCCACCACAATCAGAGTTTGCACGTCCTTCCGAGCTTTCCCTTCAACACCACAACGCTGCCTGTCTTTCCAATCTCTACTGCTAAAAGAATATTTCACGTCTACATTCATTCGAGTTCGCGTCACTAAGTAGTCGAAACGCGTATTGACCTGTATCTGTCCAGCCCTCTGTCCGACCACACCCACGTCACATATTCATCCACGCCATGACTGAACAAGCAAACGTGGCCTCCCCTCCTATCCCTCCTACATCAACGGCTCCTGAGACAGAGCCGTCACATCAAGAAAAAGGCACCGAAGCAGCCGACGTGAGCACGGAGCAACACATGGCAGAGCCTGCGAAGGAAGGAGCAGAGCAGGCAACAAGCACAGATGGTATGATCTATGAGTCACCCTCAGATGAAGCTCTCAGACTGACTCCTCATTCCTCACAGCTCCCACCACGAACGGTGAGGCCGCCCATCCCGTTGACGAACCTTCCGATAAGCCTACCGTACCGCCGCCTACCTCTGAAGATACGGAAATGAAAGATACAGAGACGAAGGACAATGAGGAGGCCGGCGATCCCGCGCAGGCTGAGTCAGCCTCAGCAACGCCAGCGACGAACGGTACACCACGGCTGGCCAAGCGTGCAAGCGTCGGCGGTTCATCCAAGAAGAAGTCATCAGCTGTACCAGAGCATAAGAGCAAGAAGCTCAATAAGAAGAAGTCGAAGCCTCTGACAAACCTGAATGCTCAGCCAGGCCAATACTATATTGCTCGGATGAAGGGCCACCCACCGTGGCCATCCATCGTTTGCGACGAGGATATGCTTCCCAATAGCCTTTTGACAACACGTCCGGTGACTGCGCAACTACCGAATGGCTCGTTCAAGAAGCCAGAATACGCAGACGGTGGAAAGCGAGCTTACGAGAGAACGTTCCCTATCATGTTTCTGTGAGTGATTTGGCACTCCAGACTTGGTGATCTTGGCTGACTTATTTAGACATACCAATGAATTGTGGGTGTTATAGGCTCTTCCTGGAGTCTGATTTACTACTATACTGGGATGAACGGTAAAGGAGGTACAAATAGCTAACGCTGGTTAATAGTGCATGGATACCGAATACCGAACTAGCTGAGCTTGATGTTATGGATGACGCTGTCCAGAAACCCGTCGAGAAAGGCAAATCCAAGACTCTGCTTGCTGCTTACGCGAAAGCTGCTGAGAACAATGACCTGGACCATTTTAAGACCATGCTTGCAGAGCACCAGAAGGCCCTGCAGGCAGACATCGAAGCTCAAGAGGAATATGAGCGAGAGAAGGCCGCGAAGAAAGCAAGCAAGAAGTCTCGAAAGAGTGAGGTCATTCTCCCAGACGATGATGAGATGGATGTCGATGAGGATGCTGCCGCTGAGAAGCCCAAGTCAAAGAAGCGGAAGAAGGCAGAAGATGAGGAGGACGCGGAAGAGAAGGTATGATCGATCAGACAGCGTTGACAGGCACTTAGCTAATGACTGCAAGCCCGCAAAGACCCCCAAGACCGCCACGAAGCTCAAGCTATCCACACCCAAAACGCCAGCAGCTGAGTCGGCTACAAAGAAAAAGGCACCAAAATCCAAGCCAAAAGCTCCCAAGAGCGCCAGCGAGGAAGAGGCCGTGACACCCAAGGTCGAAGAGAAGCCTCTGACACCTCAGCAAGCGAAGGAGGTAAAAGAGAAGAAGGGTGAGAATACTACACAATCATCTGGAACCGCAGTACTGACTTGTTCAGTTCTTTACTTCCGCCACAAATTGCAGCGAGGCTTTCTCTCACGCGATACGCCTCCCAAGGAGGATGAGATGCAGGTATGTCGAAAGAGCCATCCACTTTCCATGAGCTTCACTGATTGCCGATTATAGTCTATGTCCAACTTCCTCCGCGAGCTTGAAGCATACCCCGACCTTGAGAGCAGCATCATCCGCACGACGAAGATCCACAAAGTGCTCAAGGCCATGATTAAGCTCCCCTCGATCCCTCTCGACGAGGTATATCACTTCAAAGACCGCTCGGTGGCTCTCCTTGGCAAGTGGAACGAAATTCTCTCAGCGGACACTACAGGCGGTTCAGGTGATAAGGACGATGACAAGCCTGACGCTCCAGCTGCTCCTACTACGAATGGGGAGGTTGAGAGTGCGGAAGAACAAGCTGTGAAGGCCGAAGCTGGAGAAGCTGCTGCTCCAGAAGAAGAGTCAGAGGCGAAGCTCGAGAACAAGATTGGGACAACTGTTGAGGGTGAGAAAGAGGCCGATAAGCTTGAGGAGAAGGCGCCAGAGCCAGAGAAGACTGCGGAGGAAAAGAAGACTGATGCACCAGCCATTGAGAGCGCTCCCGCTAAGGCATACAACCCAGAAGAGACTGTTGAGGCTACTGCCTGAGTCAGGCGACATTCAGTGGGGAGGACGTGGATACTATGCATACAGGAGATTCTATTCGTGCGAGAGCATACGTGGCAACGCTTCGACGCTGCAGGCTCCATGCTGGCGGACTGCGAATGATGTTGCCTGTCTGGCAGGGCATATTGTAACTTTAGAAATGTTTTAGGGCAGATTGCAACAGGGAGAGGAGCGAGATCAGCCTTTGGGGGGGCGCTCCGAAATGGAGGAAACGATACTGAAATGGGAGGTATTTATCTACTGTACATACGCGAAACGCATGCGTGGGTTGTGGTGGTTATTGAGCATCAGGTAGTTGAAGCGCTCTGCAAAAGAAGAACAATATCATGAGACCATTATCAATCGCATCAGCCTCCTGAGACTGGTATGGAGAAGTCTCGTACAACTCTCGTAGCACGGAAGAAAGCTGTCAAATTCATTCAAGCTGCTGGAATGGCGAGAACTTGCGCCGGCTCAGATGTTGCTATGGACTCCCTCCACTGCCACGACTCCTCGACGACGTACTGTGGCTAAATCGGAAGATCTTGTGGAAAGTCTTGGTCCTGTATGTCCATGTCTATCATATGTACAGCAACAGCAATCATCAAGGCCCATCTAATGGCATCGCTTTTCCAGGCGAAGCCAGGAAAGATACCCGGAGTTCTGAACATGCATCACAGGATCGTCTTCGTCGAATCAGGTCAGTGGAAACATGATATTAAGCTTCTTCGGCGGTAGGACTCTTCTGGGTGCTGCTTGATTTTCTCAGAGCCTTTACCTTTTCTCGCAGGAGTCGTTCACGCAGTTCAGTAGCTGTAAGCGCAGATGAAGAATTCTGAAGGAGACAATGTGGTCAGTATCGAGCTCACACGAATTGCTTGAAGGATCCACTGGTAGGGATGGTATAGCTGGCATATTTAGAACGGACCTATGGATCACTACCCACCTCAGCGTTTGCTCCATGAGTGGTGGAGGCTTCAGGTGGTGGGTTTGGGCTCAGTGCCTTGTTTGTGTGCCTGCTTTCCCCGTCCAGAGAAGCGTCAGCGATCTTGCGTCGTTTGTCATCAGGTGAGGAGACTGAGGAAGTATTGCGCCTTCTCCTCGCCGCTGGCGCATATCGCTCTATAGAGCGATGTCTCTTCCTGTCTCTCTGTCTCGGCGGGGTTACGCTCTTGCTTCGAGGCAGGGGAGCAGGTGAGAGTCGATCTCTGCTGCGGTTATGGCTGGGGCTGCGACGCCGGCCGTGATTGTTGCGTCCCTTTCGATAATCAGCGCGTCTTTTATGCCCTTGGTCATCACTGTCAGAGGAGGGTGATCTTCTTGATGTGCCAGTAGGTCTTCGCCCGTTGCTCATCGAGCGAGAACGACTATTCGGTGGAGAGGAAGAGTCACGTCGTCGACGAGAAGGTCTAGATCTGGGTGGCGGTGTTGGGCTGCGTGATGCAATGGAAGGGGAGCGTCTCCTCGGGCGTCTTCTGGGCGAACGTGAGCGAGAGGTATCTGAATGTGTCAAGGATCTGTTTCGATCACCGCGTCTTGGACTACTTCTTCGGTCCCTGTCTCTTCCATAATTTCGGCGTGGAGGGGTCCTTGATCTGCTTGGAACGTATGATCGCCGTCTCCTTCGTGGTGGTGGAGAACCATCGTCTCGGTGTCTTCGTCGAGGAGGGGTCCTTGAAGGGGAGCTTGACAACGAAGGCGATCGTTTCGGAGAAGGGGTTCTGCGGCGTCTGTCGTCTGGTCGACGTCCACCTCGACCTCGAGGTATGTAGGTATCTACATCGCGCCTAGGTGGAGGACCGCGATAGCCACCTGGTGGGCTTCGGCGTCTAAGGGGTGGTGACCGTGAGTCTCGTGGTGGGCGTCTATCATAGTCGTGATTGCCTCTATCGCCTCTTCCTCGACCTCGGCCCCTCTCGCCGCGTTCTCGTTGCCTTATGCTGTCTATATTGCGATCTCGTTGTCTCTCCTGCTCCTTGCGCCGCTGGGCTTCTTCGGCGGCTTTTTCAGCCTCGATCTATACGACTACTTGAGCGCAAGGCCCTTTGCAAAGGCCAGAAATTATTCATACCTTTTCTTGTATCAATTCGAGCTTCTTGGCCTCCAGTAGCTCTTTCGGAACGCCCTGGGGGTTGCTTTGCGCGCTGAGGCACAGTAGCCACAACTCCTTGCAAAACTTTGCCGTATCCTTATCGAGGAAGCCTGTAAGCTGAATTTGCAGTACTTTGATGTCAGGCTAAGGTCACTTCGGTCAGCCAATCGTGTCTCCAAGGGCGTGGGTCTTGGGGCATACTTACATAACGTAAACCTTCGAGTAGATTGAAACACAGCTCTATCACAACATCGTCTTCGTTCCCAAGTATCTCTGAGATCTTGCCAGCGATCCATCTGCAAGAGCGATCAGTTACAACCACCCTCGTCTATCAGTAAATGGGCTCTGCACTTTTTCATGACCTCGACGTTGACCTTCTTCATGTCCACCTTTTGGCTAAATTCAGGAGGAAATCTGGTGGACTTGAGCAGCTTGGCATCTACACTCGACGCCATAGCGGGTATCGAGACCTCGAAGACGAGGTTGAATAAGAATGTGATAGAGACGCTGTAGGGTTGGGCTCTCAAGTCCGGTGCCGTTAGATTTCTATCAAGTATGTAGGGCTAGCCTGATAGAGACTACCTTTATATGGATCTAACTTTGAATCTCCCAAGGCGACAACGTTCCGAGAAGTAGTCCTGATATCTTCAACTTCCACCACCTCTAGAAAAAGCGCCACCAAAATCGACGGTTTTTTGCTCCTTGGAAATCCGAGCCATGTTACTTCCAGATTGGGCGTAGAAATGTGCCGATCCCGCTCTAAATACTGGGTGATGGTAGGTATCTGAATGTCGATGAATTCAGCAAGCTTTGATGTTGGTACCGTCTGCTCATGGATACTATCCTAAGACCTGTCTCCGTCCGAGCCTGTCAGTAAGACCACTGTTTGGACAAGCAAACGCTCACAGCATTGCATCCTCTATTTATCAATGGGTAGGAGCGGAGCAGAATTCGAAGTAGTTCCCTGGTTGAGACTACCTTTCACTATATGAGCAATTTCTGCGTTATGCTGTCCGTCATTCGGAAGGAGCTCTCTGTATTTAGGTCGTCTAATTACTTGAAACTCTCCTTTCCCTTGAACTTTCTCGATAATCAAGTCTCGATCCGCCCACACTCTCTTCGATACATAGCCACCCATTCATTCTTTTAGTCCTTACCAGTGAGCTTGACTCACTGCAACATGTTCGGCTCCCCTGTCCCTGTTGGCAAACGACCAGAACTCAACAAAGCGTCGCCTTCGAAGTGGGCCATGCCACATCTTGTTTCTATGAAGGAGAAGAAAGCCGAGACAGCGCCGACAAGTCCAACTCGACGCTCTTCCGCACCTACTGCATCACACGATCAAACCGAACAAAAACCCTCCCCAACCTCTGTGGACGAGAAGCCACACCCAGAGGATCGTCCATTATCTCCTGTACACAGCACTGCTGGCAGTGCTACAACAACCAAACGTCCTGAGGTCGCAGCCACGAGCGAAGACAAGACGGGCGACGATGATCATGGGAGTATATCCACAGTCGATTCAGACATCTCGGAGAGGCCACTACTGGCTTCGAAGGGGCAGCCAAAGGCGACAGGAACGCGAGGTACGCACACACAAATCAAGCTCCATCTTGATAAAACGATTGACTCCGCTGACCACGACACACGATAGAAGAATCATCTCGCGCGGAAGAAGTAATTGCACCAATCCCGCCAGCGACGGATTCTGCTGGAGCACCGGTCCCGTATTACGCCATGCCGAAGATCATGGTCCACAAGCCAAGCAGATCATCAGTCACTGAAGCTACTGCTCCACGCACGGTCGATCAGGTGCTTGCGAGCGAGCGCCAAGGCGAATCATTGACGATCATAACTCCCATGCCGTTCGAGACACCAGCAGCACCAGCGGCCCCCGCGTGGAAGCTTCCAGATGTCCCAGATGCGACCAGTGCAATCCCAAATGCCACCGGAAATCTTCCAAAGGTCCCAGTAGGGATTCCAGGACTTCCAGATGCCGCCAAAACCCTCAAGCAGAAAAAGCGAGTCGCCTTCAAACATAAAACAAGGAACCTTGCTGCTCGGAACACCGTCCTCAAAGTTCTCTTAGGCAGGCAGTTGGCTGGTCCAACGAAGCTGGCACTGAGAAGTCTTGCTAAGGGAGAGCCTGTCGTGCTCGAGAGTCTTGATGTGGTCGCTTGAGGGATCTCAGGCTGTCAAAGAGACCTACACATGATCGCTTCACGCGTCCGCTAAGGTCTTGGGTCAAATAAGGGATAGCTTTGATGTTGATGTCGCGTGGGATACAGCTGGACTGTGCTTTTCTTGGAAAGATAGGCATTGGTGTGCTTCTCTGCTCCTTTACTCTCTCCTGTCTCTGATACCCCTATACCTACTTTGGCGTTTGGAACAAGCTTCATATCTTGACTAGGTCGCGATTGAGCTCCCTGTATCAAAGCTGAACGAGGAGCTTTCTTTGCAGCGAGTCTGACAAGTTCATGTGCACACTGATATGCTCCTCGTGGCCATTTGCAGGATTCAAACTGTGCCTTCTCCTCCAGTATCTCCTCCTTTAAATTCCGCGAATCGATCTCGAATTTGGCCTTCAGCCTGGTGCCTTCGTTCTGCCATCTGAATTCCCGTCCAAATTTCTCAGCACCTGATCCACATCTCGTCGAGCCTGCCTCAAACCCGCATCCTCGCCTTGCATGTGATTCATTTTGACACCGTAGTGGAGCTCCACCAGATCTGTTGCCCGCTGCATGTCTGGATCTTCTGAATCGATCTCACTTGCCCGAATGCTGGAGTTTTGATCGTTGCCTGTGGCGGACATGGTCGACTCTGCTTTGTGGACAGAGACAAGAGCGAGAGCTGCGGAGTGATCCTGGAGTATTAATCAGAACTTTGTAGCGACAGAATGACACAGGCGGACTAGAGACATACGCAGACTCGTAGCGAGGTCAGATCAGAGAGGATCGACGCAATCTGCATCTTGTACTTTGAACGTAGACCACTTGCTCATTGATTTGAAGCCGAGAAGGCATGCCGTCGGCGCCAGAATGATCGACAGCAAGGAGCCCTAGCCCTGAGTGACGTTTTGGGAGGGGGACCCCTCTCGAGCCTTGCGTGCCTTGTCTGATTCACAACCCTCAAGTCAGGATGCGACAGAACTATAGGAGAGTCAGCTACACTAGGTGATCCATAGGTAGTGACCATGGTATCTCGCAATATGGCGGCCAATTGCCGTAAAGTGGTTTGCATAGGCCGTAACTACGCGTATGCCCCTCTCTACTCCTCCTCCTTGCCATCGTTGACAATTCATCACAGCTGATACCCTGAAGCGATCACATAAAAGAACTCAACAGCTTCCGTCCCAAGAAGCCCTTCTTTTTCCTCAAACCTTCTTCCTCGATTCTCACCCCAGGCCAAGGCCCTGTCCTACGCCCAAAAGGTGTGAGCCTCCACTATGAAGTCGAGCTCGCCCTTATTATGGGCCGTACAGTTGTCGACCTGCCCGAATCAGATGAGAAGGGGGCTTTGAACGCTATTGCTGGATACTGCGTAGCAATCGATATGACAGCGCGGAATCTTCAGGATGAAGCGAAGAAGAAGGGTTTACCATGGACGGCGGCCAAGGGCTTCGACACGTTCCTGCCAATCTCGAAATTCATAGAGAAGGAGAAGATCAAGGACCCACATGATTTGGAGCTGTGGTTGACGGTCAACGGGGAGCATAGGCAGAGGGACTCGACTGGGTTGATGCTGTTCGGAATTCCGAGGATCATTAGTGAGATCAGTAGGGTAATGAGGTTGGAGGAGGGGGATTTGGTGTTGACGGGGACGCCGAAAGGGGTTGGAGAGGTGAAGTTGGGGGATATGATGAGGGCGGGGTTGAGGGTTGGTGGGAAGGAGGTTGAGGAGGGAGCGATTGAGGTGGGCGTGGAGGCAAAAGGGGGGTTGTTTGAGTGTGAGGAGACGTAGTGGTCGTAGATATATGATGAAGCTTTCATTGCTGATTGCTACATCATTGAGTGCATTGCAAGCTGAGAGCAGAATTTTTCAGAACCCTTGATATCCTCTCTACATCCCATGCGTCTGCGATTGGTCGGCATGTGCTAGAACGGCGGATCCAGGCCACGTCTCTTCTCCTTCCTCTTCTTATTGTCGGCTACCATGCCAATAATCACGAATTTCAGGTTATGCCAGGTCCATGCTGATGCCTGTCCAACGAGTCAGCATGCCCGTTTCATGAGCGACGAAGTGTTCTTGAGATAAAGTTTGGGAGCATGAGAGAGGCGGACAGCCCTTCCTCGTCCGCAAAGCATGTTGGTAACCCCAATTGCGATGCTGAGGTGGTAGGAAAAACTCTATAAAAAAGTGCTTTACCTTTAATTGGCCCTTCACAACTTCGCGTTGATGATTGATGTGCATACCTTTGACGAAGCTCTGGATGGCGTGAGCTTCGACCGGTTGCATAATGTCATCGGCATATCTGAGGTAATCTGCCAATGATGCAGCACCTTGTGCTGAGAAATCGACGCTATATATTGGTGGTGTATGGGCAGGCTGAGCGTCGGGTTCTCGATCAAGCTGCATGCTCTCGTCTGCAGTTGTTGCATTGGATGTTGCTCCTAAGCCTCCTGTCAATGATGATTGTACTGCAGGAATATATATCTTACTCACGAGGTCTCGCCTGCACAGCATCGCCATGCCCTCCACTAACGATGCCTTCAACAAGATTCCTCAGCTCCTTCATCTCCCGCTTGTACTGCTCTCTCTCCACCCTATTCGTCCTCTGCATCGTGGCCACCGTCCGCATCACATTTCCGAACTCGAGCTGCTGGGTCTTGAATTTCGCTTTTAGCTGCTCCTGCTCTTGGGACTTGACATTGTTGATCGAATCCTGCTCATTGATCTCTTGCTCAAGGTGAAGGACTCGATCTTGCAGGGCGTTATTGTCCTCTTGGAGGTGTGAGCAGATGTTGAGGATATTGTTGACCTTTTCTGAGAGGGGTTCTAGACGCTCGGTGGGGTGGAAGAGCTTATCGACTCGTTGATTCAGAGACTTAATGTGGCGCTGGCACTCCTCTCCCCAGATCATCCATTCTTCTTTAGGTCCAGCCATTGATTGTAGCAATACAAAGATTCGGCTAAGCAGATCAGAGATAGCGCACATAGGGAGTGATCGTATCAGCTTTGCAGAACGCAGAACATTCATTGGCAAAGCGTTGTCACAGAATTGATTGTGGATGTAAATCAGAAAAGAAGTGGATCCCAACTAGCTCAAGAGTTGCCAATGACATCTAGGACTCCCACGTCCGAACATGATTCTTTCAATGTAGTAAATCTGTCTGCATTTTTCGATCTATTCAAATGACAATTGCCTAGTGCCTTAACGGCTACATAATCCACAACGTGAGGATCATAGCGTAGCCAACGCCAGGCGAGCAGCGCATAACACTTTTAGGAGATGCATTTTCCGCATGGAATATGCTATCGCATGAGTTAAGAAACAAGACACCGCCATCATGATGCCAGTTGTCGTGGTGAGTCATCTAAGAAAATTCGAAACCACCCTCTATCAGAATCTCCCCTACCGCCCCTTGTGTGAATTGTATTACGTGGTGAAATTGCGTGGTGGATATCCGTTTGGGACACTAGAGCAATGATATGCAACCTCGAGAAGTCTTCTTTCGGATAGAAGGGAAAATTTAGATTAGATCTTGAAAGTATGTCAGCAATTTTCAAGTCAAAGATAGGGCACTCTCGACGCTTACCGGCAACGTTCATTGGCATCTCCTCAATTTGTGTACTGTAGAATTGCTCGATCTCTCTCATCATTCGTACGTCTTCGGCGGTGACAAAGTTGATAGCAACACCCTTTCGTCCAAAACGTCCACCACGACCGATACGATGGATGTAGTTTTCGCGATTGGCGGGCAAGTCGTAGTTAATAACGAGGGAAACTTGCTGGACATCAATACCACGAGCAAGCAAATCAGTGGCGATCAGAACACGGGAGGATCCTGAGCGGAACTCCTTCATAATCAGATCACGCTGAGTCTGGTCCATGTCTCCGTGCATAGCGGAAACGGTGAAGTCACGCGCAGTGAGCTTGTCCGTGAGCCAATCCACCTTTCTCCTCGTATTGCAGAAGATCACAGCTTGCGTGATCGTGACGGTCTCGTATAAGTCGGAGAGAGTGTCCAGCTTCCAGTCTTCCTTCTCGACAGCAATGTAAAATTGCTTGATACCCTCAAGGGTAAGCTCAGCCTTCTTGACCAAGATACGGACGGGGTCACGCATGAACTTGGTGGTGACCTCGAGAACATCCTGAGGCATGGTGGCGGACAAAAGGACAACTTGAGTGGATTGAGGGAGGAGCTGGAAGATGTCGTAGATTTGCTCGGTGAAACCGCGCTAAAAGTAATTGTTAAAAATTGCCGATAAGATTGGGTATTGAGTAATCCACATACCGAAAGCATCTCATCGGCCTCATCCAAGACGAACATCTTCATGGAGTCGGTCTTGAGGACACGACGCTGGATCATGTCCTGCACACGTCCAGGTGTACCGACGACGACCTGGGGTCCAGCCTGAAGAGCAGCCATATCATCCCGAACACTAGTTCCTCCAATGCACGCATGGCAGTCGATGGACATGAAATCGCCAATGGCAACGACGACCTTCTGGATTTGCTGAGCCAACTCGCGAGTTGGAGCAAGGATCAAGGCTTGGCATGCCTTGACATTGGGATCAAGCTTCTGTAGGACGGAAATTGAGAAGGTTGCCGTCTTGCCAGTACCAGACTGGGCCTGGGCAATGACATCCGATCCTACACGTCAAAGTCAACACGTTTTGAGAGAGAATGGGTTATTCATCGAACATACCCTTGATGACAGGCATGATAGCGCGCTGCTGAATAGCAGACGGACGCTCGAACCCATAGGCGTACACGCCTATATATGTAAGTATAAGCCAGTCTGGTCGGGGTAGGAGTTGCGCAGCATACCTCGCAGGAGCTCAGCCTTTAGGGCCATGGAATCGAAGGAGTCCGTGACCTCATCGTAGTTGGACTCGATTAGAGCTAGAAGACAGACCTCACGTTAGCCATGCTATCCAGTGAGGAAGATCGTTCGGTGTTGAGCAGTTGCGCCGGGAACAGCGCCGGAGCTACATACTTTCTGGGATCTCCTCGAGACCCTTGTCATTTGAAGCCATAATTGCGACTTGTCTTTCTAAAGATCACGACCTCCGGGTACGTGATCTTGTCCGGGTTGTAAAAGTTTGGTGGGGCTGAATTCTGAAGATGAACCTTGGAGGTGTTCACCCAGGTGCGCTTGGAAAAAACTGTATTTGTTTGAATATCAGGGCACTCTTGTATGAGTGCTGGCTGATATTGAGTAGTGTGTATTCTGTTGTCAGATGTGGTGTGTTGTTATGTAGAAAGAAGAAGATAGAGGAGCTTTTCTTACGGGGAAAGTGACGCTAATTTTTTTTCGCCTCGCACTTTTCAGATCCGCCCTATAGGGCTCCGGCTTCACAACGCTAACTAGAATTATAGCCCTTCTGCACAATATTCCCTACATAAGTACCTTAGCCTGGTGTGGCAAAAGGGTACTCTATTTTGAGCTTTTGATGTTATTGGGGTCTACACTTACACATATCTGTGGGTGGAAGATTTCAGGCGGTTCCGGCGAGAGCGCAAGTGGAGGCAATCAGAGAGTACATGAGTGGCCAATGCTTACACGTGAGGATTTAAATTGCAGATGACCAAATGAGATGGACGCTCGCGGAAACACATCTTGCTTGGGGCTATCCAAAACCGCTTCAGTGGAGGTTCTAAGTCGTGAAAATCTTCCAGGCGACCAAAAGCCTGGGTCTATGGGAGGTGACTCATTGGCTGTACCCTCACATCCTTTGGGTGTCAAGCCAGCTGGAAATGCCTACGCCGCCACCAAGGATATCAAGTCTGCGGCAGGCTTGTTTGCTACCTTGCCAGACGAGCTACTGGTTCAGACCTTGGAAAGTCTTGATGCTGCCTCTCTACGCCAAGTCGAGCACAGTTGCAAGGCTTTGTACGCCTTCGCAAGGCTCGACGATTTGTGGAAGACACTTTGCACAGAGTAAGGAACTATTCTTCATTTTTTTCGTTCTCTGGACCACTTTACATTGCATTTTTGAAACGATCATGATCAGGTCGTCTGTTGTTCTGTGTCGTCTATATTTGTTCATGTGGATCATCAAAGACCATATTGGGCGAGAGTTACTTATTTAGAATGTACATAGTTGAACTGTCAACCAAAAAGATTTCCCACTGGTTCTACATGTTACCAAATGCATCTGCCACGAACAATCTGTCAAATTTCAAAGGCTGAAACTATGCTGAGAGACCATCTTTAGGTCTTTCTCTACTCTCATAACATGGCGTGGGACCTGGCGATCGACCTATCTGAACATTGCCACAGCTCATGTCTCAAGGGTCGACTGTACTGGTCTCTTCTCTGATGTTCTCCATCGCCCATTCCTCTGCTCTGTCACTCCTCTGCTCCCGTATGCAAGCAATATACCAGCTCAGAACGCCGTTCCAAAGCTATCAGATCTCTCATCAACCGACTTTACTCAGGACTGGACGAATTTACCTTTCATATTGACGGGGCCCGTGCGGAAGTGGCCAGTGTATCAGGACTGGTCCACAGACACTATGCTCGAAGTGTATGGCGAAGTCAAATTCAGAGCAGAATCCGTTGACTGGCCTCTCAATACATACGTTGATTATATGAACGACAACCATGACGAGAGCCCACTATACCTGTTCGACCGCTCATTCGTTGAGAAACTGGATCTCAACGTTGGAAAAGACGGGCAGTATTGGTCGCCGGAATCTTTCGGCGAAGACCTTTTTGCTGTCTTGGGTGATCAAAGGCCAGATAGTCGTTGGTTGATTGTAGGCCCGGAGAGAAGCGGAAGTACGTTTCACAAAGATCCAAATGCTACGAGGTCTGTCAGCTGTGTCCCTGTTCTGGTTGCTCTCGCTGACGAAGTACATAGCGCTTGGAACGCAGTATTGAAGGGCTCAAAATATTGGATCATGTTCCCACCCTCTTCTTCGCAACCTCCGCCACCAGGCGTCTTCGTCTCCGAAGATCAAAGTGAGGTCACTAGTCCTCTCAGTATTGCCGAATGGCTTCTAGGTTTCCATGCAGCAGCAAGAGCCACGCACGGCTGCAGAGAAGGCATTTGCAACCAAGGCGAGGTGTTGCATGTCCCCTCCGGCTGGTGGCATCTCGTCGTAAATCTGGAGCCCAGCATTGCAATCACGCAAAACTTTGTACCAGAAACGCACCTTACCAATGTTCTAGGCTTCTTGAGGAACAAGCCAGATCAGATCTCGGGTTTCAAGAAGGAGGTCGAGAACCCTTACGAGCTGTTCGTGGACAAGATGCAAGCGCTGCACCCTGAGCTATTGGAAAGAGTACTTCAGGAGATGGATCTTCAGCAAGGCAAGAAGAGGAAATGGGATCAGCTTGTTCGGGACAATCAAGAAGACAACGCCAATACTGGAGGGTTCAGCTTTAGATTTGGGGGCGCTGAGAATGTGGAGGTGCCATGAAATGTTTAGACCAGAAACCTGGACGTCTATCATATCAAGCCAGTCCTTGCGAACCAAATATCTTTCAGTGACATGCCACGCTCTTCGTAGCACTCGAATTCCCAAAGCCCAAATATCCCACGAACGCCCCTACAGCTACAGCAAGCATGACCCAGCCATTGTATGTCATAAACAGGAGCCTTTCAACGATCAGCATAAGCTCCTCTCGACCTGGGATCCCAAGAACACTTACATTATAAAGAAGCTGTAAAAAACCTGCACAGCATACAGTGCCGCCTTCACAAGTCTAGCCTTCTTCTCTTGCTGTCCCGCGCCCTTCCCTGACCAAAATAATGAGCTCTGTTCATTCCCATCATCATCGCCTTCTCGACACAGTAAAACTTAGCCCCAGTCCACCATATACCACTTCCATACCACAGAAACCAACGAGTATCCCACTTACTCGGTAAACTATTCATATATTCCTGGCTACTCAACTCATACCGCCTGCTTATTTCCCGCACGAGCTCGTAGCCGGCTGTGAGTATGGCAACGCAGAGGAGAGAGACGATGAGAGTGAAGGCTGAGCGGACGTGCCACCAGTGGAAAATGATGCATAGGTTTGTGGTGTCCCAGGTGAAGAGCATCTAGAGTAGTAGCGTTAGTCTGAGGGCGATGGAGAGATGCGGAGGCGGAGCTGTACGTTCATGTTGCACATGTCTCCACGGCCCATGTCCATACCGTTGTGGTCCATGCTGCTGTGATCCATGTTTAGCTTATTGGGCAGAGTAGGATTGCAAAGGGTCGCTGGCGTTGGGGTGGTTGCGAGGTCGACGAGGCGCAAATATTGGGCAACTCTAGCCGAAGGAGTTCAATTTGCTTATCGAACCGCAAGGCTACCGAGGCTATCAACTTCACCCTTTGTTCCTCAGGGCATGGCAAATCTCGACCCACGATCTCGGAATGCCAAACGATGTATCCCAGACTCGATATTCTTCGTAGGTGTCATATCATGCCATGCCTGTCGCCTGTCGCCTGTCGCCTGTCGCTACAATTGAAACGAACTTATAGATAGAAAATCTGGAATCTTGGGTATTTCTTCGCACATGTATTGTAGTTACAACTACATCTGAGCTGTGCCAACTTGTGAGCGAGATATCATGGACTTCTCTCTGATCCTGCTTTTCCTATTCAAGCTAGCTGTTCAAGTATCGTCTGCTCCATCGCCTAGAATCATATCAGCTAGACTTCCAATTCTGTCACTGGATGCCACCAATGGTGGCAGTATAACCCTCCAAAATCATAAGTAATCAGACGCTGCCTTCCTTGTCCTTTTCGCATAGTTGAGCTGACCACCGTTCCAATCGCAGACCGCCCCTGCAAACCCTCCAGGTAAACGCAACCTCCGTGGGCGACCGCAGCGAAACCTTCCACGTTCCCAACACAGATATAAGCATCATATTTTACCCTCACAGGGACTATCCAATGGACCTTTCTCTCCTCCGTAGGGTAGTCTGGGACTCCTACACGGAAGTCTCATTGATCATTGAACACAGCGGCGACGGCAATCTCCCTCCGGGTGAAGACCCTTATCTGTTTACCAAGTACGTCGGAACGATGCAAAATGGTGCCTTTATCGTAATGAGAAGTCCCACCTCTGAGCCAGGTTTGGGGCGAAAGTTGACATGGGGTAATGTCAAGAATGTTCTGCTCGGAATCAGAGATTTCATAGTTAAAGGGAAAAGGGGGTATGCGGTGAATTTCACTGTCACGAGAGATCTTGTGGGAGATATTGGTTGGGGTGGTTTGCTTCAAGGGAGCCCGGTATGTTCGGCAGATTTGGTGGGCAAAGTCGGCGACGCGGAGTAATTGATGTTGTAGATTCCCAAAGGTCATTGCAATTTTAACGATTAGGTCCTCTAGTCGTTTCGTGGATTCCGCTCCTATGTCAACAACCGATGTGTCTTGACAAGACATGACTGTTGAAGATCAGGTATTCAGTTCATGCTCTGCCGTATTGTTCCGAGGCTCCTATGTATTTCTAGTCCTAGTGTGGTAGCAACCTAACGTTGAAGAACACAGGTATCTGGTAGTAAACTCCGATTGGCGAATATACGGAGATAATTAAGTCCGCGCTTTTTCTCCAGACTCATGTTTCTTCGCAACCCAACGCACCATCCCTCTTTCACCTTCAAAACCTTATCAACCTGACCATCTCGCTTTTCACTTTGTGACTCTCCTCATTTCATCGCCACATCCATCATGGGTCAGACCAACCGCATTGAAAAGGTTGCCATTATTGGTGTAAGTCAACCTCATTCATAAGGTATTTTCACGCCAGCTGAAGACCATCACCAGGCCAGTGGTCGTCTCGGCAAGCACTTCGCTGAGGAGCTGCTCAAGACCGGCGAACATACAGTCACAGCTGTGACACGCACAGCCAGCAAAGCTACCCTGCCTGCAGGTGTCAGGATAGCTCAAGTCAACTATGACGACGACGGGCAGTCTCTTGTCTCGGCCCTCCAGGGTCAACAATTTCTCGTTATCACCCTCTCCGTTCGTGCGCCTCCCGACACCCACAGCAAGCTCGTAAAGGCCGCAACCAAGGCAGGCGTTCCTTACATCATGCCCAACGCCTACGGCTCCGATATTCAGAACAAGTCTCTCCGCGAGGAAGACCTCTATGGTGCCACCTCTCTTCAACACTGTGCCGATATTGAGAGCCTTGGTGCCTCATATGTTGCCATGGTCTGCGGATGCTGGTACGAATGGAGTTTAGCGTTGGGTGAGCCTTGGTTCGGATTCGACATCAAGAACAAAAAGGTCACTTTCTTTGACGATGGCAATACTCGTATCAATGTCAGCACCTGGAGACAGTGTGGACGCGCTCTGGCTGCGCTATTGAGCTTGCCCGAGAGAGGTGCGTCACCTGCCGTGTCGCAATGGAAGAACAAGCCCTTTTATATTGCTAGCTTCAGGGTCAGCCAGCGGGACATGCTCGACAGTATTCACCGCGTTACCGGTACGACGGACAAGGATTGGGAGATTACCTACGAGCCTACTGCCCAGCGATACAAGAACGGAATTGCTGAGATGCAGAAGGGTGCTATGACAGGCTTCGCCAAGGCTATGTACTCCCGCGTTTTCTTTCCAAATGGGGGCGGCGATTTCGAATCGAGCAGGGGATTGGCTAATGATTTGATCGGCTTGCCAAGGGAAGATTTGGATGAGGCCACGAAGAGGACAGTGGAGATGGTCGAGAGCGGCTGGAACCCAATTGCTGAATGATTGGTTTTCTTAGGAAACAGAATGGAGAGACTGTGCATGCTCATGTGGACCCGAGAGTTCATCAATGTGCCAGTCAGAATGTGCTATTGAAATTAGGGATATTAGCGACAATCTCAGTACATGGCTTTGACCTTAGCTAGGTAGCTAATGCAACCACTCAATTGATTCACCATGGTACTGCACATACCAAAATTTACAGTTGGCTTTTTCTGGTCACATCAGTGTATAAAAGTACCTCCAAAAGAGGTCCTTTCATCTGCAGCTGGTCGCCCTTGACACTGCTGGTATACTTCGATACTGCACATTTGAGGAATATTCAAGGGTAGGCTTGAGAGTTGTAGTGGCTTCGCATGGTAGCTTGGGCTGTAAGTCAATGTCCTTCGTAAGAGGCTGATGTAAAATGCAGTAAGCCTTTTCCTACCATCAAGTTGAGCAAATTCTTTAGCTACTCGACAAATGTGTCAGCAAACATGCCGGATTCAGGCTCCATATGCAAGTTTTCAGGACGGTGCACAAACGACAGCCGCTTGATTCGATCTTGTAGGCGCTCGCTCAACTTCTCAATCGACATTTTACTGCTTGCAGAATTTAGATCAGGACAACTTAGAAAAACGCAAAGCTTTAGTCACAGCATTATCAAACGCCAAAAGCACAGCGCGTAGACACCGCGCTGGGACGATGCCGCTAACTTGCGTCGCACCAATATTGACAGTCAAACATGGATTGGGGTTCGGGGAATTCATATTATATATCTGCCTCGAGAAGGCGAACACTAAACAGAAGTACAGGCCTTAATACCAATCTCAAGTAAGTTGGCAAACGAGCAAGCGAGAAAGAGCAGGTTATCATGTAGCTTTTCTGGAAAAGAAAAGGGATTAAGATGGAGAACACAGTACGTCTATCTTTTTGTGCGAAAGGTCTGAGAGCGGTGTTGTTCTGCGAGTAGCCTAAAATGCGGACGCTAACCCCAACAACCATACCCCAAGGTACCTATCTCTATCAACCTTTCACCTCGAACAGTACTCCATTGGCTACCATAAATACTTCACAAGCCAAGGCTTCCATTACGCGTCAGCTAAATGAAGCCATTCCACACATTAGATAGTTACGCATAACCCTAACGACCTCATCCCAATCCCTCTACGACCGCTATACTGCAAACAAGAAGCCCCTCCTAAAATACTCACAAGATGGCCGAGAACGTACCTCCACCCGCCTTCTCCGCAGACGCAACCCGAGGCGTTCCCTACTACGAAAAGCTCAAACGCGACCTCCGAGATACACTGCAAAAGAAGCACGAATTAGACACAAGATTGGTACCACCCTCCCCATCCCTTCCCCACTCAATATCAAACCCTGCTAAGCCACCTACGTACAGGCAAACATCGAAGACCGAATCTACAACTGCGAAGCCTCCTACCTCGAAGAAACCGGCGCCGGCAACATCATCAAGGGCTTCGACAATTACATCAAGGGCTCCACAGCCACAGGCACTGCAGGCGCCAACACAGGCGGAGGTCCTAGTACGAGGAGGAAAGGACAGGTGATGGATGCAGACAGGGTCTTCTCGAAGAGCTCGGCTAGCTTTATGAGGGTAAATTTGCCAAGTGGAGTGGAGACTTGGGATGAGTATGAGGCTGAAACGATCCGTCATAGGAGCTCTCACCAACGTCATCGGCACAGACTCCTAATTCTCACGCTCCTACGCCTACATCCGGGAACCCGAATCCTCCATTGTCGGCTAGGGAGAGTAATCATCCTACGCCTACTAGTGCCACGAGTATGAAGGCTGGGCTGAGTCATAAGAAGAATAAGAAGGGGGAGAAGGAGGAGGAGGAGAGTGAGAGCAAGGGGCCGAAGAGGTTGAAGATGACTTATGCGAGAGGTGGTGTTGGGGATTGAGTGTTGTTGAAATAAGCCTATAAGCGGCATGCTTTGAATTGGAGAGAAAAAGTGTTTGGGAAAGCGGAAGATGATGAAGAGGGTTGGAGATAAGGGTCGAAGAGTTCAAATATTATTCGCGCTGGAGAAAAATTTAGGAATGAACGTTGTCTAGCTACGGCTACGGCGGCATCACGCTTCAGATCCAATATCTGGCTTTTGGGGAGAAGCGGAGGAGGATGAAGGTAGTCAGTCAATGGCCTACATGATTGGGAGAGGAGCGGCCACGTAGGTCATAAATGAGGGATGCAGCTCTAAGTCTGAAAGTAGGATATAGAATTTCGGAAGGCCTCGGAGCCATTTTCGTCAGATCGTCTCTTTTTCGTGATTTGGGAGCACTTTTCACCATTGTTCCGAGCAAAACTCTGGCTGCAAGGCTTGAATTGAGCTTGAGAACCACTTTCGGAGGCTACGAAGCTTGCGAAATATCGAAAACAATTCAATGTTCATTATTATAAGATCGAAGGAATGTACATGTTTCGAAAGCTCTCCGTCTTTTCGCCAGCGGTGCAGTGGGTGTTACCCCTGAAACCCGCCTTCTATCGCAAAGCCGTCTATCCAATTTCCAGAACGCCGACAACAACATGAAATTTATCATTTCCTACCACGCGTCGGTTAGCACAATCTGACTTTCAAAAAGCGACTCAAATCACATACCCACCACCCATCAATCGAAAAATTTATCACTCCCAACATCCATCTTTTACCATTGACCCAGCTCTTCACCGTCGGCACAGACTATCTATCGAGCTCTGACGAGAATGCATGCCCAAGTCTCCGCCAATTATCACAGACCAAGCTCTTCACCATCGACACAAGGCATCTACTTCATGTTTATCCATTTCTAACGACGGTGGGCTAGAAAACCCCTGGCTTCCAATCGTCAATGTAGATCAAATCTCCGTTGCCCCAATTAACATCCAACATAAGTCGAAAGAGTAATCAAAATGTTTAGCTAATGCTGTTGGAGCATAACAAAACAATGTTGAGGTGCCTAGAAGGTGCACCCGAACGCGTAATAGACACTGATGACAGCATGACAGAGAACCGTCCAGAGGTCCGAAAGATGTGTCCAAAGCAGTATCCATGCTATTATGCGGGATACCGGAGGAACATCGAGGGGCCTGCAGGGTGGACGATAACACGTGATCCATATTGTCGAAAGCATGTCAAAGAAAAGTCGAAAGGCCCGACGGGCCTGGAAGATGCACCTGCATCCGTACTCGAATAATCGAGCACCAAACACCAAGTCACAGCTACGTCACAGAAGCGTCGAGAAGCCTCAAAGATGCTCCTGCATCCATTCCCAACTCCGATGATCCAGACACCAGATACCAAAGACCAGATTTCCAAACGCCAACGCCGTATCAACCCATTATATTTACCACCTCAATGTTCCGGCAGACGGAGGACATCCATCCACCGACGACCTCCCTCGGGCCGAATGAGGTCGGCATGGCGTTCTCCAAAGCCTTGCTGCCGTTCGAGACCTGCCTGACGTTGCTCAAAGTGCCGATCGAAAGCCGCTAAATCTTGCACATAGGACTGCTGCTTTTCCAGAGCCTGACGTTTCTCTAAGAGCCGCTGCTGTTCGACAGCCATCTCTTCCACACGAGGAGTATCGAAAGGCTTGAGTGGCGGTCCCATGTGGTATCTTGCAGGGTTCATAGCACGTTCCGTGCCATCTTCCCAACGACGGGTCTCGTGGTCAGGCGGCAATGCGCAGGTAAAGCCAGCGGCACATTTGTGTTCGTCGTTCCAACCGTGTTGGCCATGGCCGACGCCGAAGGGATGGTTTGGCTCGTACTTGGGGGGCAGTATTTGAGAAGTCTCAGGCGAGATCTCTGATATGCCGGGCAATAAGTCAACCAGGTCCCTCGATGGCTGGGAATGGATTGGGGCAAGGGTAGAGTGATTTCGACCCCGGGTTTCTGCGCGTAAGGCAGACGGTGTCCCAGTAGGGGTTACTGGCTCGTTATACGATGCCGTGTCCGAGATCGAGGACGTTTCAGCTCCGAGCTTCTCACGGTAAGCAGAGAATCTTTGGGACTGTTCGGTTGGTTGACCCCGGGCTGGGAGACTTTGAAATAGCTCGACTTGATCCTCGGGTGAATGTTGTGAGATCGCCAGTCTCGTGTCTGGGGTAGTTGACCTCTTGCGTGGTACCGCGGCTGACTCGAACAAACGGTCGAAGGAGAGACCATCAGGGAAGGGAAGCCTTGGGTATCGGTCTACTTGACGCCCTCTTGGGGTATAGACTCGCTGCGGTTTATCTTCCGGTGATGGTTGTGAGTCCGGTGGTGACGCAATTTGGGTGGCTGGACTCGAGGTCATTGAGAATGATTCGCTGGAAGGGTTAGAAAGGCTTTGGGGTTGGTCCCCTTTTGATTGCTGCTCGGTTGGAGGTGACACTGTCTGGGTAATGTCCACGAAGTGTAGTATTGGCGTTGGAGAGTCAAATCTTGGACGTTTGAGCGACCACATGATGTCCTCCGGCCTCGACGGTCCGCTGATGGCTGTGAAGCTCGGTAGGGTGTTGGACTGCGCGGTAAGTTTCCTCATCTCGGGGGAGCGACGCTCAGGTTCCCCATCGTCTGCCATGGCAGAGGCTGTTCTTTTGCTGCTCATGTTCTCGTTAGTGCTGCCTACTATGTGTATTGTTGCTGACCGTTGGAATCGTTTCCTTCTTGACTGCGTTATGGTGTAACGATGCGAGCGTGTGGATTGGGATGTAAAAATGTTGAGAGCTAGGAGTTGGGAGGTTGAAGAAGATGAAGATGAAGATGGAAACGGGAAGATTATGAGTCTTAAGAGATTTTCAGGCTGAGTCCTGAAAGTATGAAGAGTGGAGCTCGATGCGGAAGCTCTTGCCCTTTTCACAGTTTTAGGCCAGGATCGTTGGGAAAGCTTACCAGCAGCAGTATCACAATTGACGCTACCCCGAGGATGAGAGCGACGACGACGACGCTAATTGCTGGTGCACAGAATCCCATGCTCTTGAGTGAAAGAATGCGTCTGGTGAGAGATGAAGAGGCTGCTGGTACGAATTGACTGCACTGATTCTTGGTGAGTCTTCATTAAGGGCTAAAGGGCCGAAGAACAAGCACGGCGGTCGCTGGATGATGAGGTGGATTGATTTAAGCCATCGCGCTTTGGAGGGGAACAACTCACGCCCAGCCAGCCAATCCCCCTTGTACCACCATGCACAAAGGTGGCTGCTCTCGACTTCCTGGATATGGCAGGAAGCGATGTTCGAGTGTAAGGGTAATTCTACTCTATCAACTAACAGCATTCTCTTGCTCAGTGCTACTTCTTCCCTTTCCGCATTCTCTTTTCCCTCTCATAATTCTTGGCTTCACGACCTTCCTCGCCTTGGATCTCCGCGACTAGCCGCTTGTACTTCTTCTCATACGCGGAATCTCTCTCCTTCTTCTCTCTCAAACTTTCTCGCGCAATGAAGTTAGCATCCTTTCTCAACTCTCTAAGAGCACCCTTGCGTTCGCGCTTATGCTCGGCTTTAAGCTTAGAACTTTCAGCACGATCGCGATCAGGATCGTAGTGCTTGTCTGGATTGTACGACTCCTCAAATTTAGGAATAGAGGTCTTGATGGCTAGTGGCCTGTGGTTGTGAAGCCGAAGAGGCTTGCGCGCCACAAGAGACTGGAGGAGATGTTTACGGACTTTAGCAGAAGTCTTACGGATCTTGTCTCTGAGGAAGTCGTTGAGATGCTCTGAGGAACTTTTGCTCGCAAGAAAGCGCAAGACTGTGTAAATTGGATCGAAGACTTCGCAGAAAGCCGACTTGTCCGCCCATAAACCTGTCAAGTGGTCGATCAGGGCAAGCTGGGTCTGTATGAGTGCGATCTTGAGCGACTGATTGCTAGGATCGTCGAGCCTGGGTAGGGTGTCCCAGAAACTCAGTTGTCGGTTACGGCCTTCTATCGCTGATAGACCTTGGAGCCTCATTGAATCGGGAAGGTCGTGATGTGGAAAAGATGCCAAGAATTCCATTGGCTTTGTTGGCGATAGCACTAAAAGGGCATTGAGTATGTAATTGACCACTTCGGGAATGTATCTCTTTGATAGTCTTTGGTACTGGAGGCAAACGCTGACAATATATGTGCCCGTAACAAGATCGCTCAGAGTACGAGGGACCCGCTGTCCTAAGTATCGAGTCATACACAGCATTGCAGGAGTGACCACCTGATGGAAGTGGTCTGATGTTGGAAAGATGGAAGCGATGGCTGTGAGAATAATCAGATCCCCAGAAGTGGGAGCAATTGGCCTTTCTTCGTGTATTATCTTTAGGTGTGATCTAAATGCATGGCCAATCTCTTCAGGGAACGTCTTTGCCAAAGAATGAATGTGTCGTATCAATGCCTCTAGGACAACAAAAGGGGGATGCTCGGCTTGGTTGGCAAGATGTGATAGATGAACAACTAGCGCCGTAGCAAATCTACCAATCTTCCCCTTGTTCACTGCTGCTAGCTTGGGGTGATATAGGGCGCGGATTCTCTGCACGACCGTAGGGAGATCCTCGACTGGGATAGACTGCGTGATGCTGAGAAGGTCGTCGTGGGTCTCCGGACATTTGTATGTATACGCAAGGCCACCCGCTGCGCCGTTTGCTCTGGGAACACTATCTTGGTCCTTTAAGAAGCTGAGGCCTTCTCTACCGGCGTCTTCTTTCGAGAGCAAGCCTTGCACAAATTCTTGATCGTCATCGTCACTGGACTCGCCCGCAGGTGCTTCAGACCCTTCCTCATTTGATACGTCGAGATCAGAGCCGTTAGCTATCAGATTGTCCTCGATCATGAAATCATCTTCATCTTCGACATCAAGCTCTCGGCTCTGACGTTCGCCCAGAAGTCCAGAACCAAGCCCAAAATTGTCTTCTTTGTTCCGCTCTACATCTTCGTCCCCTTCCAATGCTGGAGATTCCTTTCCAGCATCCGATTCATCATCTTCTGGTTTCCCTCTCATCCTTCGAAGTCGTTTCTCCTCGAGCTCTTTCAATCTCTGTGCTTCTTGCTGTAGCTTCTCATCGTCAGTCAAAGTTCTCATAGTAGGCTTTGCTCTTTGTTCCTGAGCCATTTGCCGTAGTCGTTGGTCATACTCCATGTCGGCTTGAGATCGTTCTTTGCCATTGAGCAGAGCCATTCTATCAGGATTCATACCAGCGTTCGGAGCCTGTTGCGCGGGTGGTGGCGGTGGTTGTCCAGGCGTGCCACGCATGAGTGCAAACAGATCTGGTAGACCTTTGTCCAGCTCGGCTCGAAGCTCATCATCATCCTCCTTCGCTTGCTGGCGCTCATATTTGTGAAGCTTTGACTTGGCAATGACCTCTTCCATGACCTCCTTTTTCGTCTTTGGCCGCTCAGGTCTTCCACTAGCTTCTTCGTCCATAGAATCCTCGTTCGATGCACCAGGATCTGAGAGTCTTCGCTTCTTATGCGGCCTCTCCTCTAGAAAATCATTAGACCCCTCTTCATCTGAGCCTCCCAGATCGGCCTCATTGAAGTCATCCAATGCAGCCGGTTTGTCGAAAGATAGGGATTTTCCAAAATGCGTGAGTTCTTCATCCTCATCAGCATCCTCCAGGTCAAATAAAGAATCCTTCTTGCTTCCCCTCTGCTTCTCTTTCACAAACCGTTCCAGTGCCTTCTCCTCCGGCGTCATCGTAGGGTCATTCTCTCCAAACCGTCTATCCATTATGCCCCCAATTTTCTTACGCCTCTGTATCTCAACCAGTAGCGTCTTTCGACGATTCTCCTCACCCAAGCCCTTCGTAACCCCAGGTCGCGAGACGGTACCCTTCCCCACCCTGCCAGCAGCGACTTTGTTGCTGGCGAATTCATATTTAGTCCTTGATGGCGCCTTGACCTCGAAGGGGTTCAATTGCTCCAGTATCCCCTGCAGAGCTGCATTGCGCTGGATTCTGCTATCTTTCAGCGCCCCATTCTTGCTGTTCTGTTTTTTCTGCTTCTTCGACTTTTGGGGGCCAACCAAGCCTTGCTCCCGTAAGGAGGTCTTGAGACGTTTGAGCTGTGAGGGAGGCATGTTGCGTTCCCTCCACTCTGCGGGCTGGGTAGCAAGCATCAACTGTTTTCCACTTTGTCAAGTTCGTCTAGCATTCGTTTGTCGAGCCTTCCCAGAATGTTGATCGGTTAAACTTCGGCGCTACTTGGTCCGCAATTGATATGCCGACACCTCGACGCTAACGTACACGAAGAAAGCCTCGGAAGCTACAAATTAATTGTAGCTTCAGACACGCAAATGAATATGCCGCACGCGTAGAGATATTGGTCCTCTAGAGCTGATTCGTTATACTCAGAGGTATGATATTGGTCCTCTAGAGCTGATTCGTTATACTCAGAGGTATGATATTGTATTTAACATTCAATCGCCTCAAGCTACCCTTCTTTACGTTATCTACTAAAGTCACCTCAGAGCTAAACTATCCCATGCACTGGCAGCATCCTCCCATTTGGTTAAATTAAGGTATGGGGGACGCGGACCGCCAGTGCATGAGCTATAGCTTGTCTCTTCCTATATAAGTCGAAGAACTAGGTATTGGTGACCTGCTTGGCCTCCCAATAGTTCTACCTGGCAAATCAGTCCATCCAGGATACAGCAAGATTGCCCCAATTTAATAGACTTGCGACTTGACATAAGGAGATTGATTCTCGAACATCGTGTCCCAGCTCCCAACGGTGTGATCCCAAGTAAACAGCTTTTTCAAAAGAACTGTCGGGGGTGATGGCTGAGATGTACGACTCCCTCAATACTAGCTTGGCTCTGACATATTGGCTTAATACATCTCTTATATCGGCAGATCATTTTGTCCGTACATAGTCCTTCGTTGACATCTAATGAAGTAAACAAATATACCACGTTTGAAGTCTCCAATTCATAGCCCGCGATAGAGTATGGCTGCTGAATCGTGGACCGGGGTTTCCCTTGTTTGGTTTGCGCGTTCTTATGGTACTTCTGCGCTGTTTGCGTGTATATTGTCCGCGAGACGTTGGTTTTTGGGATTGTGCAAATGCAGCTGTGCTCCATTATGGCGAACACTTCAATTTAATGCTACGAAGGGGTTGCTAAGGTTTTGTGATGTTCGATGATGAGAATTGATAGATGGGGAATATAGTAGTATATCGTTGTACCCAGCTCGCTACTAGCTTCTCACCGTTAGGCCGAGGGTTCGACTGTTGCGCTTCAGGAGGCGCTGATGGGATACGTCATTGTGTCACTGTTACACCGTAAAGTAAACTCATCTTGCGCTCGTCACCTTCCGGATGCATCTGGTCCTACATTAGACCACCAGCATTTGGGTATATAACCCACAATTTTATCTCTCTCTCTCTTTCTTTCCTCGCGTTCATTCTCATAAAACATCTACCATCAGAACCTTTGTCATTCATCATCATCCATCCTCAACAACCCTACATCAACAACTCACAATAGTAGTGAAGTATCAACCAAGTGACAATATGCCAAGCACATTCCTTATGCGCGAGTTTCCGGAGGTTGCTCGTGCTATTGACCGGATGAACGACCGAGTCACGTCCACATCAGCCCAAGCCCGGATTCTCGAAGCTGTAGGGGCGAGGCTTGAGAGCGGGTGCAGCGTGCAAGGGGCGTGCAACATGATCAACGTGATGACGAATGAGTACACCAATGCTATGGCAGGCAGAAACGCTGGACATGATCCCGGATCTGCTCCTCTTGGCCACGGAACCGGTAAGCAATATTCTTTTCCCCTTTCTCAATACTACGTCTGACACCAATCTAGCCATACGTGCCCCTCGACGTCGTGGCGAGTTCGATGATTCCCGTGACGACCGACATCGAGGTAGTGCAGCCCATAGCCGCGATACTTCGTCCTTCGATGAAGAGGACGACGACTTGGAATCTGAGTATGGAGGACGTGGCGGAGGATATCGTCGCTCTGGCGGAGGTCGTGGCGATGAGAGGCGTAGTGGTGGGCGTCACGATCGTTAGTAGAGGCTTTGATGGAAAGTCGCCAAAGATTGCTATGAATGGCACGCTGTCGTCACAAGCGAAGAAAGGTTACCTTGACTTGTGGTAGAAAACGATAGTGGAGGAGCGAGAACAGATAGTACTAGCATGCAATAAGATCACTGTGCGCGATTTCAGGACTCTGCTCAAGAAGTGTGCTTGCCACCACTGACACAGATCTTCGGTGCGTAAGTACCACAAAAGGCGGTTGTGTAAAATGGCCGCTTAAACTTTTGACGATGTAGTGTACATTGGGTTGATCCGGCCGTTTCTTATGTCATTGTTGCACCCCAGATCCTTTACCTATTTCCGATCACGAGTGAATCTGGTACAACGATACACCATTGGCCCATGGGGTATGTTTCTTCTAATTCTGTCTCTTCCACTTCCTATCCTCATCACCAGACATTGGAAATCCGAAGCAGCCTTCTTCAGCGCTATTAAGCCTGAACGTCCTGCGGAATAGACATCATGCCACAAGGAGACAAACGCTCAAGCGAGCTGGGTGACGTCAACCGTGCCCTCCAGCGAATGAAGGATCGAGTTCCTCCTGGACCAGAACGACAGCGTATCATGGAAATCGCACTATCAAGAACCGAAAATGGCATCTCCCCGCGCATAGTGGTCGATACTATCGACGCGATGACAGATAGAGCTACGGATGTAAAAGATGGTAAACGCAAAATCGATCGCGTCGAGAATGTCAAGAGTGACAAAGAAGTCTTCCGAGAGATGTTCGATCGTGACGAGGCGCCAGGCTGGGCAGACCGTACTCAAGATTTTGCGGAGGTTCTTGTGGACCGGCAGAGGGATAGACGAACTCGGCGACGTGGCGATGTTCCTCCCAGCGATCGCTATGATGCTGAAGCTGATGATTATGAAGCTCCTCCTGGCTATGAAGAAAGTGAGTAGATCACTCCTCCTGTTCTTCTAATAGACTGATAAGGTAACTCCCACACAGCCTTTTCTTTCCCTCAGAGTCATGGAGAGACAAAGAAGCCTCGTTTTCCGGATGGAGGGCGAAATGAGGAGCTTAGAGGTGGAGGACATGACACAGGACATGATAGACGAAACACTGGTGCTGGTGGTCGCAATGGTGGAAATCATGATGATAGGAGACGTCGTGATAGGCGTCATGATCAGCAGTAGCTTCAAACTGGATACCGATTATCATGAGTGGGAGGGTGCTACTGTGCGAATGAGAAAAACATGCTAGCATGAGATCAGGAATAACAGCATATGAGAGACTGTTAGCTTATAACGAGACTACCATAAATGACATGCGGAACCAGGTCCAAAAGCAATATTGCCACCGAGAAGTAAATTGTTTCAAGTACTGGACGAGTGAAAAATTACGTAAAGCCACTTTACGTGGGACGGCAGGAATTAGACACGAAGCTGGACATGCTGTGGGACTAAGACGCCACAGTCTGCTATGAGGGGCATTATCGTTGTCCAAAAAGAGCCTTGGTTGGATTCCAAAGTATATTCTGGAGAGATCTGCCTCATAAATTTGACATCTAGGAATCAAAGACCTAGGAATAGGAACCAAAAGCCCGTACAGGAAAATGAACTTTCCATGGTCCGGACCTTGGATATTGGATGTTGGATCCATAGAATTCATTTACCTTCAGTAGGCTAGCGGTCCGGTCCATAGTAGACGCTCTCTCTAGGGACCGGACATATCTTGTGGACCGGACACAGACAACTTGCAAGCAACCTTACTGCAACCAAGTCTTCTCGTGTCGGTCGCTTCACAGGCAAGCTCATGTAAATGGGTCTCTTGGATACTGGTGTCTTCGAAGCCACTGTTCACACCAGACTGAACGCCAAATCGTATTCATCAAGGCCCCAGTTGAGATCCTCAAAACTGAACACACATTTTTTTCATCTCTTGAGACCTACTATCTCCAAGACATTCATCGCTTTTCCCGGAAGAAGAAAAGGAAGCTCCTTGACCTGCGCCCCAGATTCGATGCCAATATACTTCGAACAATTGATGATCAAAAGCGTCAGCATCACCGCTGTCAAAATTTTCTAGTCCGTTTTGTCAGCCGTTGCTTGAAAATTGTCAAAACAGTTCCTGTACCACTGTACAACAAATGAAAAACCTTTTCCTAGTAGCGTACAGTGCTCGAAACACGGTCAAAGTTAGGAAGCTTACGCCATCGATCTCGCCAGGCGATTGTATACTACAAGAGCAACGGAATTTTGTGTCGATTGAGCACTTGTTGTTGTTTCCAGCCCGTCCAAGAATGGGGAAGTGCGACAGATACAATATACACAAAGCCTAGACTTGGAGAGTAAGAGCATGAATTGTTCGGAAACTCTCTTTGCGTATCATCTCTGCTTAGATCCTTTATTGAGAAAATAATTCTCTGCCATTTCGCGCATTCAAATGGGGAAGCTAATCCTACAACAGCCTATCCTATCACTCTCATCGCGGTTTGCCCTCATCTCGATTTCTTGTAGTCGATGATCACATTAATATATTAAGTCCCCGCTTCTAAGCCGGTGGGCTTACTAACAAGGCTGCATCTCCAGTCTTTCAGTGTGTCACTATTGGTTCATGGTCAGTTCGATTGGATGTTGCACTTGATGGCTAACATATGATAATCACCCTATTACGAACATAGCGGCACATGAGGAATTCGGATTGCCTGGAATGATGTTGCGTGAGCGATTCTACATATTCTAGTGCTCCCACATTGGCTAGCGCTTACGCTGCTTGCTGCACTTGACACCCCAGTCTAGATGCAAATTGAAACCGTCCATGTTCTAACGGGCCTTCCCCACATCAGCACTGATCTTTTTGCCCTTCGGGCGTATATTGTTCATTCGTCTGAAAACTTGGGGATGCATACATCTATCCTGCAGTGCGAATGTATAGACCTCAGCCCAGACCACCTCTCAGGGCAAAACCAGCCTACAGCAAGGCGTAATGCATTTCGCACATCCAGAAGCAAAGCTGTTTATTTGTTATTGAACCACCTCAAGCCCACATTCTCACCAGCATACTCGTAATGAGAATGAGGCTTGCAGATGAATCTCGGCCATTCCACCCCCCTTAGCCCCATCGAGCCCAAAGCGCGGATTTCGCCAATCGCAAACACATGCATCTCACTCGCACACCCCTTCAAGCCTTCTAAAGCTGTATGCCTTACAGACTAAGTCCAACTAACTCCTCACATATTTGTACTCTTAGAAACCAGATCAGACGTCAAATCCCCTCTCCAGCTACCCCCATCTTTCCCCTCCTATATCCGAGCGGTGCATGACACACGTAGCCTAACAATTGGAGCGCTTACGACACATGCCCTTTCCAGAGAATTGACTTAACTTTACCTATCCGGGAGGAGGGAGGAGCGCTAGACGCGAAGGGGAAGGTGGGATAGACTTTGGTGGCTGACGGAAGGTGTTGGATGTGCTGCAGGGATGGACGCCACTGACGGCATTCGATGATGCTGAAACAGATGCTAGTGGTGGGGCAGGCGGCTTGCTCGATCGATAGGGGTGTGGGCGAGAGGAAGGGATGGAGGTGTGGTGAAAAAGGAGGTGTGAGGAGGTAAAGGGGGTTTGCGCAAGGCGAGGATGTGAAGCTGATAGGGCTAATGGCAGGTATGGTTTGGAGTGAGACACGATGGGCCCACAAAAACACATGGAGATTTGCTTCCAAGCCATGTGCTAGTCACGAGTATCAATAAAGATCCAAAATCAGTCATGTTCGAAGTAATTAAAATATTAGATGATAAAGTACAAGCAATGCCATCGCCATAGCGAATGTGGGTATCCGACGTCTTCCATATCGTACAGTAGACATAACTCGCCCAACTCCCTGAATAAATACCCAACCGGAACACCTTGCTCGAACAAGAACCCTGCGTGGGTCTGTAGCGACTGTAGATGCCTTCTATATTATGGTACAGCAGCATCATCGGAGGTAAATGCTTGCGCGACAACAACTGGGCGGGATGATGGGCTTGCAGTCTGTGCGGAGATGTTCGTGGTGCTGGTATGTCGTGGTAATGTAATCGTAATTTGGGTGGCTTTGAATGGCAATGGAGCTGTCCCATAACCGCTCAACAGCTTCAATTTTCAGACACTGACGACGCCCATGAACCCTCTGGTGACCCGTGATCGGAGATGCGATCGCCCTTGTGCACTTTGCGGTGTCGGCGCAAGTTGGACACAACGGAGAAATGGCGTCCGCAGCCTTCGGCTTCGCAGGCGTAAGGCTTCTCGCCTGTGTGGCTGTACATGTGGGTTTGAAGGGAGCTTGGGCGGGTGAAGCGCTTGTCGCAGACTTTGCACTTGTGCTTCTTCTGCGTGCTGGAGGATACTTTGGAGTTGAATTGTCCCATCATGGATTGTGGTGCTGGTAGTTGTGTGGCGCCAATCAGGCCTGAGGGTCGGGGAAGTGTTCGTGAATTGACGGATTCCATGTCGGAATTGGAGCCGTAGTCTGAGACTGAGGAGGCGACGGAACCGCTGTAGTAGGACGGGGTATATCCGTCGGAGATAGAAGAGTGTGAGGAGTGGGATGCTGGAAACCCATATCCATCAGATGAGGATCGGTCGCTCCTTGAGCCGTAGATGTTTCGTGGTGTGGTCAAGTCCTGGCTGAGTGCGACCATTCCCCGGCTGGCGTCAAGTGCGTCGGTAAAAGATGGTTGCGAGTGTTGTGATGAGGCAGTGCTTCTTGGGTTGTTGTTAGCTGAGCTCCATCAACTTTAAGTACAATCACGTAGACTTACGAATGAGATAACCTCCTGACCTCATCCTGTTGCTGTGGTTGTGCGACACTGCCATACGCGTTCACGTACGGTGCAGATGTGGGAGCATATGTGCCAATTGACGTTGGCGCAGCTGAGTAACCTTGCTCATAAGTCGAGGTCCTCGGCTGATTGAGGAGATCTTCTGACATTCCTAGCAGCTGTGATGAACCATAGCTCGAGTATCCGCCCCCTGCGCTCAATGATGGTGCACTTGCGGGTATAGATGTGTATGGCATAGAAGTGGTGGTGTTTGCGCGAGAAACTTGCTGCTTTGCGAGCGCATCGAAGCCGGCATTGTTGGAAGCCAATGGATTGGGGAAGAGTGACGGAGCCTGGTGTGATGTTGACCCTGCGTTCCAGGGGTTTGTAAATTGAGGTGAACTACTGTATGCCATATGTTCATAGCCCATTCCGCCGAGATGGTGGTTACGCTGATCCATAGTCATGGCCATTTCGTTTAACGTTTGACAGTTGATGTACAGCGGGTGATCAACGAGTTGGAAGAAGGTTGAGATATGATGATCTTGTTGAGGAATGAATCGAGCGAAAGGGTTAAGGTGCTCGTCTTATAATGATCGAGGCTGTGTATAGTTGAGTGATGGTAGTCTGGTTGTGGTATGGTTGTGGTCTTGCATTCGAGACTCGAATAGACAATAATAGTGGAGAATGGATGAAAGGGTAGTACGATCAGCGGGGGATGGCTATGTTTATGAATGATCAGCAAGGTAAGGTGGGAAGTAGCTTGTCAAGATAAGTAAATGACAAGCGCTTCTTTTTACAACATTAGCGGGAGATGAGGGGAGGGATTCATAGAAGCACCATGTCAATGGCGTTGCGCCCATTTGTTGAACCCTGACGCTAGTGCGACTTGCAGCACTTGGGGGCCTTTTTTTGTGCAACAGAATCGTGGCCTCAAACTACGTAATTTACCGAATCAAAAACAGCAACCTCGAATCTGACTGGTTAGGCTGGAAATAGTAAGGACGCTCCGCCGTGAGCCCCCGGTAAGCCACCAACGCCATTTGGCTTGCACCGGACCATATCTGCCGTGCGCTATAGCTATATCGAGTTAACGCACAATGACTGAGACAAGGATCAGGGTTACTCGTGATAGGTCCATGCAAAGAAGGGGGTCTAGGTATAGGACCGATGGTGTGTGGGGAAGGGAAGAAATTGGATAGCATCATGTCAGCGAATGATGTTGCCCTGGTAGAACTATGATGGATTGGTGCGCGAAGCTGGGGCCGTCGACAGGCGTTTGTTCCTTCCCATGGCTGAGGCAACGCGCAAGCATGTTCCACTTCAAAACATCGCTGTGCCGTGCTATGCTCGAGCGAGCATGAGCGAACGAAAGAAATGATGATAAAGCTTCACTATTTAGACTACGAATACGAAATGCAGCGAAGATGGGGCCTCGCTTTGTTCTCTGGGAATCCCCGCATGTATGTCAGCGCCCGAGGACTTTTGTCTGGGTGAAGATTGACCGCTTGGCATATGCTGATACAGAAGTGCAAGGATGCTGTTGAACGGGCAGTGCCCTGATGGGATTTGTATAGAGTGTACACTGGCCTAAAATTATCCATCTCTGCTGGAGCAAAGCTGTTGTCGCTTTCCATTTCGGAAAGCCGCATCCTCCCTTGATTTCTGGCAAGCACGTGCAATCGCCGTGTGGAAGCAGCGTGCGCGCTCTTTGAAAGCTGCATGCATGCTGACCCACATCAATGCTGTCAGCTCTCAGCCTTCCAACGGTAAAGGCGTTGCGAAGCTTTCCGAGGATAACGATCCGAAATCAATGACGCTGCTTATCTCCCGCCCAGCCTTTCAAGCGGATCTCCCTACCGGAGGACCTGCATTTGGTGGCGCTCGGTAGCAGCTCCGATACGCGCTTGAACGAGGGGTGAAACGATGTCATCATGCGTCTTTCTCAGGACATGACCTCAAGGGTAGTGTATTACGCCACGTGTGATGATAGCGAGCCTCTAGTCAGCAACTTCAACGCTGGTAGATGTGTCGTCATAGAGGGTTGTATTGATTATTGTTGTCCATTTGATAGGGCCCGGATTTCAAGGCGATACGCTTGTAAGACTACCTCACTGCATCATTGAGGCAATGCTTGAGTGGAACATTCCGCTACAAGACGCACATTTTCTTCCTCGGCAACAGCTAATGTGCTGTTGGCTGAAGTCCATGAGTTGTTAAGGTCCAGAGCCTGTAATCCAGAGCCGGATTCGTTGTCTCATTTCAGGGTACGACCGACGTGTGTGGAGATCCCAGCGAATGAAAACATGTCAGCCCCACAACCTAGCGAGCACAGCCCCAGAAGTCAGAATGGTTCCGAGGAAACCGATCTGATATCTTGCAGAGTCTGGAGGCATATAGTAAACGCCATATCCGCCTCTAGCATGAGACTCAGCATATCCGGTACATAACGAAGGCAGCTGGTAGACTCTTGTTCGCCACTCTTTTTATATCGGACTACTCAGAGGCCATGGAGATGGCCGGAAAATCATCGAGTCGGTAAGGACAAGGTACCAGGTTCGGCAGAGCAGTAGTTGATCTTCGCTTGTACTTTTGTTTCTATATATGGGTTCTTTGACGTTGCTGTAAGGTAGATAGACACGGCAGAGCGACAGTCGATCTCTGGCCATGTAGACCCAGTCTTTTAATAGGTACATTTTATATCGCTGTGGACGAACGTGGTAGGTATAGTAGCCGTCAAAGCTGGTCGAAGCACATGTAGGCCCTCGTATCCAAGTGATGCTATACACTTTGTGGTTCAAAAATAGCAGGCGGGTGCTTCCATTACAGTAGTTTTGTATAGAACGAACAATACAACGTTACGCTTGATGTTGAGCCTTTGTAACCTAAATGCGTGCTTGCATCAAGTAATTCCCTGTTCTCAATCAACTATGATAGTCCCAAGATCACGTTCACAGTCAAGAGGATCTCGAGAAGAACTCGAGCCTGGTCGCGCCGGAGTGCAGGTTTACTCTCACTTTACAATCGTGCCATGATGTTTTAGCTTCAAGGTCTTCGTACCTTGTTTCAACCAACGCCTACGGAGTCTCATCTCTCGTTGTGCTGCGAAGCGTAAGTGAATCTCACCGCACCATAGTGACATTGCTTGCCCTCCCACTCGGCCTCCACAACACCAGCCGTTCCGTCCCATTTCCACCACTCGATTCCACATCGCCCAGTACCAGCCTTCTCCCAGACCATGGCCCCTTTCGCTTCAAGGCCACACTGACCGTCCTCCTCGGCGCCACAGTCTTGAAGATACCACGAGTCAGCCCTGCGGTCTCAACGCAGAAACAAAACGCAGAGTTGTTAGTAAAGACACAAGGTTCGCGAATCGGACCTCTCGACCCGCAAAATGTACAGACACCGATGAAAAGGCTCTAAGGACACAGCTTACATCCAACCCAGCCATCCTCCTCAGTACGAGGCACGCATTGACGATGCCCACCGCCACCTGCGCAATTCTGAGCGTCGGAAACGTATCTTCCGCTCCCTCCTGCAATACATCGATGATAATTTCACAAGTGTTGCATGGGTTGCGGTCAATTAGCGAGAGGGGAAGTGTCATGCCGTGGCGGGTTGGGAAATGGCGAGACCAGATTAGTGGGATATCGTCTCTGACCGGATGAGAGGGGTCAGTGTTGGGCTCTGGAAATGATGACGGATATCTTTCCCAGTCAAATCAATTATTGATAAAAGGAAAAACCTTTGTACAACGTACTGGGCGCGCGACAGGACGAAGACGCCGCGTACGAGTGCAGCACAATCATCACGAGTTGGTACTTGGGAGGGTGAGGTAGGACGAGAGATGCATTGCGGTATCGCGTCGGCGATTGAAAATGCTAAGAGACCAGCCAGAGTATTAGTAAGTAGGAGCGTCAAGGAGAACATGGCCAGCTTAGTGCATGACGCTGACTGTCGAGTGCAGCTGAGGAATCTATGGATTCAGAAAGCTTTTGGTACTGGCTTTCGTTTCATCACCAGGGCTTTTGCATCGCATATAGAACAGACGAAAAGCGCAACGAGTGATTGAGCATGACTAGAGAATCGGATATAATTCTGGTCTTTCACGCGCGCTGGCTTTGCGAGACTGAGACTTGCGAGCTTAAAAGAAGAAGGAAAGCGCGAGGAGAAAGCAAGACAAGGCCCCATCTGTTGCGATAGGCGGCTTTGGTAATGAATTGCCCATAGCATATTTCTTCGACGTCTTACTATCGTCCAAGGTAGGTGCAATATTTTGTCTATGTCCGGTACCTAAGGATTGGTCCGGTATACAAAGGACATCAATCCGGACTGGACCGCTATCCCTAATTTGCCCTCACAAGTTCTATCGGGCTAACTTCCAATATCTTTGGTCTGGAAGTTCTATTTTGCTGTACTCATGGGCGCGTAATTAAGTGACGGATTTACGCGACTTTTCGCGTAAATCCCCCATCTTTCCTATACCTCCCCCCCTAAATGGATCCCTACATACCGAATAAACACCTGACTACCCCACAACGTAAGCATGTTATCGATATGGATGCTATGCAATATGCTAGCGTCCCAGAAATCTCGACAGCTACCGGAATCCCAAGCCCAACCGTGCGCAGAACGCTGAGATCCGGAGTCGCGCGCAGCCAGAAAAACCCTACTGCCGGCGCACATGAAAAAATCGATAAACGAACGTTGAGATCCTTAATCCGGGCAGTCACTAGTGGAGCAGACGGCAGGCGTGAATCCTACATGTAATTGGCTTCAGATCTAGGGATCCAAGCCGGTGAGACGACTGTGCGGAGGGCTCTTCGGCGAGTAGGGTTCCGGCGGTGTATTACCTGCCCTAAACCACTTATTTCGTGGATAAACCGGAAGAAAAGATTTAAATGGGCGCGTGAGCATCTACACTGGACGATAGAAGACTGGATGAGAGTGATTTTTTCGGATAAGAGCTTATTCGAGAGTGGATAGCGGAACCGGGTTTACGTTACTAGAAGGCCCAACGAGCGCTACTGCCCGGAATGTATATAACACCATAAGTATTCCGGCCGTCAAACCCTTATGGTTTGGGGCGGGATAGTGGGTGAACAGGCTAGCGAGCTCTGCCTACTTCCGGGCAGTATTAAGCCTACTGCCTTAGGGCCAAACCGGGGTAATATGAAAAAGTTAATTACAAGTATAGACTACATCGAGTAGATCTTAGCGCTATTCGTCCTACCCTGGTACCGGGAGTTAGAAAGGACAGGGCTACGCCCGATATTCATGCAAGACGGGGCCGGAATCCATGGATCCAAGGAGACGTTACGCTGGCTGAAAGACCATGGTATCGAGACGCTAGTATGGCCGCCAAGCAGCCCTGATTTAAACCCGGATGAGTACATGTGGAGGGGGATGAAATAGAAAATCCGGGCGTACAAAAGAATGATCCTAACGTCAAAAGATATGTGGCCAGCGGCGAAGTATGAATGGCTTTAACTAGTGGAGCGACAGGCCTATTTGAAGTGGATACATTCTATGCCTGAGCGGTGCCGGGATATAATTAAGAACCGTGGTTTCTCGACCAAATGGTAACTCTATGGCTTCAAATTTTTGGCCTAGGATAGGCCTTCTACATAGCTTCAAATCTGCTAGCCTAGGTTTTATCAAAATAAGTGATACATGCGTTATTCAATAAAGAAGCCTGGATGCGCATGCTTCAAAATTTAGCGCCTCGCTTAATCCGTCACTTAATTACGCGGCCACGAGTACAGTCTTTTCTCTAAATTTTGATGTCCAGATTCTCAATTTTCGTCCCTTTGCCTATCGGATCCAACAATGCTTGGAGCTCGAGTCCTTCGACAAGTGGACCTACCATACGTGTCGTCGACCTCGCCTCAAAGTATCTTGGCTAACAACGGTAGCATTGGATGGATAGTGATTATTATAATCTGTAAGTAGCTTGTGATGCAAGTCACCAAGCATCAGTCAAAATTCTGGAGATGGTCAAAACGACTTTGTACTCCCGAGTTGAAACCTTTCTCGCCCTTCTACCCAGACATTAAACATCTCGACTGAGAGCCTATCGGTGTCGTCATCATCCAGCAAGCAAAGGAACGTCAAAAATGCTTAAACCACTGCCGCTTCATTTGAACCTGTCCAGCCTGGCTCTGTTCATAGCAATCTGGTCGTCGACAGCCTACATGTCCGAGTCAATACTGCTTTTCCCGCCCTGGAAGTTCAGATTTGGAATCATCTTGAAAAGTACATACCGTCGACTTCTGGTTAATTCGTACCAGATGCTCATTCTGAGCCTCCACCTCCTTGCCCGTAGCACGAGCCAACCCATTTAAACGACTAGCAGCCCCGCCTAAGGCATCCAAGTTGGAATCAATCTCATTCTCCATCTCATCATCTTCGGAATCAGCTTCAAACTGATACTTCGCTCTTTCTGCCAAACTCGACTGCTTTTTTGCAGCAGCATCTGCATCCGTTTTCCCAATGTCCTTGAAAGTTTTTTGCAGCCGTTGGTCGGTATCGTAGCCTGCTCGGCGAGTGGCTTCTCGTTGTTCACGTTCTACGTGGTGGCGTTCTAGGACGTCTGCATCTGCCCTGGCTGCTCGGGAAGAGGATGTGAATGGGTTTGAGACGTGGACGGCAAACATGCTACGGTTTAGTGTCTTAAGCTCTTTGGCTTTGTCTGCTGCGTCTCGGTTGTGGTTGTGAGTAAGATCCAGATTCTTCTCTGTGTTATGTATCCGCTCGCCTTGGGCTCCGATTCGAGCTAATGTGTTCATACCGCTGCAAGCAATCAGCTTCCCGATCTCTTATGTTCAGGCCATAGGTGCTAAATCTCACCTTTCCTCTGCCTGCGCAGCAATTCGGAGCTAACGAGCAGGCGTCAGCAAGACCTGCCAATCAAAACCATGCCAGTATACTAAGCTACTTACTGCGTTCCTTGTGGAAGAGACATCCTCCTGCTTAATAAATTGAATCTGCTGCTTCGTTCCCTGAACATCCTCCTCTTCTTCCTCTTCAGCGGTCAATTGCCGATCGCCGTAGGCTTCGTAGCTCGGCTCTGATCTCTCACCGTAGCCTCCCTCCTTTCCATCCTCATACGGCGGCGGGAGCCCATAGCCCATCTGCTGCTGCGACTGTTTCGCTACTCTGTCCTCAGCACCTCCAAATAAGGCATCTCGGTTATCGTCCGTAGCATTAGTGCTATGACTCGTCGTTCGCCCTAAGCCCCCATAGCCCCCAGCTCCGTACTTCGCGCCTCCTGTCTCCGCCTGAGGTCCTGCGGCGGTGGAACCATATCTGTCTGCTCCGTACCCGCTCTGTGCACCGTATCGATCTGCGCCGTAGCCACCACCTTTCTGTGGAGGGTCATCACCCAGATCTCCGTACCCTCCTGCTTTCCTGTCATCACCGTAGGGGTTTGACTTCTTCTCATCCGGATAACCTCCATTCATGCCCCCATAACGACCCTGTTGCACTGGCGGGGGCGCTGGACTCGGGCCTCGCTGTGCATAGCCCGGGACACCAGCTCTGGCTTTGGCTTCGTTGTAGGCATCTGCTTGTGTGGGTAGATTGGCATAAGGGTTGGATTGCTGGGATTTTGAAGACTTGTCTTTGGACCGCCCAAAGAGTGATGAGCGAGTGGATTCCTCGTCTTGGTCCTTTTTCTTGCCGAGGCTGAATTTCTTCATGATGAATCTATGAAGTGTAGATGATGAATGCGTTTGAGGCTCTACGGGTAGGGGTCGATGTTTGTTATTTTATTGTATTCCTTGGGTGCCTGAATGGCGTGGCTTTGGGGCTCATTCTTGGAGTGGGTCCTCGGTGGGGCAAGCCCTAAAGACAGTTGAGCGGCTGACCCCTGCGCTAGCCAAGAGCATTATCGATTCCAGACAACGCTGCTCACGCTCCTTTCCTGCACCAGCTGTTTGGCAGGATTACACGACTAGACTGAAGAGCATTCGTCCGCAATGGCTTCACCTTCACATCTTTTCTACTCATTCCGAAAGCCAGAGTCATATGCAGCAATAAGCAGAGCTCCTTACTGTGAACGGTGATTATACAACTCAACCATATCAAACATTGATACATATGGTAGCCATGATTCCTCCATCAACAGCTCGGTCCCTGAAAGGGCTCTCATGGTACTTTTACTTCTGCAGGATGTTACGGCTTTACTGACCAAACTGCCCTTGTCTAGGATACTAGGCTATGCATAGTACCTCTCTCTCCTCCACTACATACCCCCTGACACTCATCTAATGACCGCCTCTTTAGCTTCATAGCCTGGTCTGCCTCCTTCTACCCCCAGCCCATCCAGAACTTCTACCGTAAATCAACGTCCGGAACATCCCCCAACTTCCCAATTTTCAACGTCCTAGGCTTCACATGCTATTCATTCTCCCAGCTCCTCTATTTCTGTTCGCCAGTCATCCAAGAGCAATACAGACAACGCAACAATGGCAAGAACAACTTGGTTAGGTCGAATGACGTGTTTTTCGCCTTACATGGGTTACTTCTTTGCTGCATAACGTTGAGTCAATTCTGGCCAACGCTGTGGGGTTTCGAGAAAAGAGTTTGGAAGGTTCCGAGACTCACGTCCATTCTTTTGATCGGGGCGTTTCTTGCAGTAGCCATTATGGTGGGCATTATTTTAGTATTCGGGAACGACGGAGGTTCTGATGCAGATGGATGGGCTTGGATCGATGTGGTGTGTCCTTCCGACTTTCGTGGCAAACATGAGGAGACCTTACTCTGAGAAACATGGCTCATTACTGATAAAGGTCGAATTTGTCAACAAAATTAAGCTTGCTGTCACGGTGATCAAATACATACCCCAAGTATGGACGAACTTCAAGAACAAATCAACAGCTGGCTGGAACATCTTTCAGATACTTCTGGATGTGATCGGTGGTGTACTTTCAATCGCGCAACTGGTCATCGATGCGTCTCTGCAAGGCAGCGTGCTTGGCGTCACAGGCAACCCTGTCAAGTTTATGCTAGGGAATGTTTCGATATTCTTCGATGTCATTTTCATCGTCCAGCACTACATTTTGTACGGAAAGAATGGGAAAGTGCATGATGAGGATAACAACAGAGATGAGGATGAAAGAAGCCTACTCGCGAGCGGAGATAGCGAAACCGAAATAGGTGGTAAGGACGGGGAGGAGAGCGACCCGGTTGCTAACGGACACGGAGGAGCGAGGGACTGGCTTGCTCACCTAAAAGATAATGATGAGGAAACTGGCGATGATGGCGAGCGAAGACGCTTGCTCGCCGGCCGCCATAGGTCTTCGTCGTCAGGTTCTTCCACAGTTCGCGAACCGTGATTTCGAATGCTTCCGCAACGGCATGAGTACGAGTGGGAGAACGCGGCTGTGACTTATTAGTTGCGTGCAGAAGGTACGCTTTTCTTGGTTATACCGCAATTGAATAAAGATTGAGCATAGACAATGATAGAAAGAGGCATTTGATCGCCAGCGAGATTTCGCAGGCAGCAGCAGGACGGCGTCATGACAGTAAAGGATACCCATTTTTACCAGCACTAGCGTTTGTACAAATCGAAACTGGTCCATACCTTTTGTGAGGTCAACAACAGCATGCTGTCTCCATATTAGCACTACTCTCCTCTGCTCTTCCCTCCAAAACAATCAGAAAAACGCAGCACGAACCTTGCTAGTACAATACGCAGCTCCGTTCTTATACCCTTTCAACCCCCATACTCGACGCACTAACAATACTTTCCCCCCCGCCCATCCGCTACAATTTAAATCTGAGGCAACAGAATACTCCGCGCAAGTTCACGTCCATTACAAAATCCTCTGGTAGGGTTTGGAGTTAGCGTGACTTTTGAAAAGCGTGTAAAATGATGGTAAGGTATGTTTGGAATTTGAGGATGCAGGTGAGGTATATTTGGGGAGGTGTTCGAGCAGTGATATAATATCTTCAGGGTTTCAGGGGTTTGATTTTAGTAGAGGGGATGTTTGGCAAATTGATCCAGCCATAACCAGGCACATTTGAAACCTGCGTTAGGTATAGAAAGATGTTTCTAGTTGGTAAACTTCGTTACGTGAAATCAAGAGATTTTCGGCGTGTAAAACCGTGTATAGTAATCCACATTCTCGCAAGAACCCGCAACAAAATATACCTACAATGTTCATCACCAATCTCCCTAACCCCAACCCTCCCCGTCTGCCCCAACACACCAGCCAAATTCGCCGCACCAATTAACGGACCAAACTCTTTAACGGTCTCGTTAAGCCATTGGTCTACTTCAGCCGCCTTAGCTACATTGACGGCCCTATGGTAGACGGGTGCTTTGGGGTTTGATTGTGAATCGACTACTGCCGACAGCTGGGTGGCATTGATGTCCGCAAGGGAGACGGCGGCGCCTCGGGAGGCGAGGAGATGTGCGGTTGCGCAACCGATGCCGAAGGCTGCGCCGGTGATGGCTACGGTTTTGGAGGATAGAGGACTTGGTTGGTTAATTGAGCTGTGGAGTAGCAGGCAGGCAATAGAGAAAGTGGCAGTGCTGAAAGGGATGGGATTGGACTAAGTAATATATTTCTCGCGGGCAGTTTGTCTATTTCTTCAGCAACAAGAGGCAGAGTCCAAACCCCCGCACTTGTGTCTAGGATGAGCGATCCGCGCTCGAAAGAAACGGAGCCTGAGAGCTCATCTAATCCGAGACGCCTATTTTTATACCGATATATGGTCGAGTAAGAAATTGGTCGGTGATAGTGTGGAGGTGAACTCAGATGGATAGACCGAGAATCGCAAGAAAAGTTGCGATGATTTCATGTGATTCAATTCCCTCAAAGGACGAAAGTGATGCATTCTCGTGATGATGTGTCTTTGAAAGAACTGTGTCCGAAAGGGAATCGAAGTCGTAGCTCATGCCAAGGCCAGGTGCGGAAGCTTGCCCGACGCGCTCTACGCGTCTGCAGCAATTACTGTAGCGGCATGCAATCCGGCCTTTCGACGCACCTCGAGAAATACTTGTGCGCTTTTGCTTCCAGAATCCGCACGCCAGCAGTGAACAAGCAAGGAGCCGAAAGCAACATGACAAGCTCCCCTAGTTCTAGTAAAAATGCTCCTCAACTCCACCCTTCCACTTCCTCCTCCCACCTCAATTCACCCCGAAGCCCAGGAAGACTGCGCAAGATGCAGTCGGCACACCAATTATCCAATGGCCCTTCTCTGATCTCTCAGCAACGACAGCAACAGCAGCGTAACACGAGCACTTCCCACAATGCGTTGGTACCACCAATGCCTGCACTGCCATCACCTGAGAAGTACAGTCACACTCGCGCGAATAGCGACGCAATACCACCTTCACCGAATGCCGGGCCATCGCCTCGACGCAATCTATCACCCAAACGAAACCCTTCACCTAAGCGACTCCCAAAGCTAAAGAAGCAAGAAGATCCTAAGGAAGAATTGAGGTCATTGATCCGGCATGGACCTAAGGGAAATGTGCCAGATGGTTTGCAAGATCTTAGATATCTCATCCTCGCCGACGGATTGGAGTCAGACAATGATGGCATGGTAAGGCATTTTTTCGAACAATACCGATCGATATGTATTACTGATGTGAATTCTGACAGTCCGATCTTCGCATCTATGTCTGGCTGATTCTACTCGATTCTCCACCTCTCTCAACTGACATCTACCTCGATCTCATCCGTCGCGGACCTTCCCCAGCCTATGCCAAGATCCGCAATGATACACACCGCACGCTAATGACGAACCCCCTCTTCAAGCGTCGAGTCCGAGAAAATTCAATTATTCGGCTCCTCAATGCAGTGGCATGGAGGCTACACGATGCCAAGTCGGAGCGCATGAGTGATTCTGGAAGGATCACCAATGCCGCCAACGAAGCAGGTAGCCCAGAATTACAACATGCTTCACCCTTTATTAAACATACGATGAGCAGCTCAATAGGCACGACCAATGACTCTGAGGCCGGCGGCTCAGAACCAGGGATTTATGTTCAAGGCATGAACGTCCTATGTGCGCCGTTTCTCTACGCTGCTCGTACCGAGCCGCAAGCTTTCGTTGCCTTTCATCACTTCATTACGCGAGAGTGCCCAGGCTACATCCGAGGTGCAATGGACGGTGTCCACAAAGGTGTTGCCCTGGTGGAGAAGTGTCTCGCAATTGCAGACCCGAGGCTGTCAGCATACTTGAATTTGAAGGGAGTCAAGGCCCAAATATATGCTTTTGCGTCAGTCCTGACAATGTCCGCTTGTACCCCTCCTTTGCCTGAGGTACTTCTGCTCTGGGATTTCCTCTTCGCCTACGGACTACACCTGAATATTTTATGCATTTGCGCTCAACTCATGATGATGAGGGAAGAACTCTTGGCGGATTCAAGGTATGACGGAACGAATCCAATGTCTTGCAAGTTTTCATGCTAATCAGATCCTGGCAGTCCTGGCAAGTTACTGAGATCTTTCCCACCATTGCAGGCTAGGAAGATTGTCGCAGCGACTGTAAACATGTCTCGCAAGATGCCAGTCGACCTGTATGAGGAGCTGGTACACCATGCAGAGTGAAAATCGAGCCGCAAATGAGCTAGATTCTTCAAGACTTGCCTACCACCCGATCAAACACCTCCTGTGTATGCTCCCAGATCTTCTTGCCCATCTCCTTCTTACGATACTCCTCCAATAAATTCTCGTCCCCAATCGTCTCCCCATCCCAGTTCAGTAAATAACACCCACTCCCTTCCTTGGAATCCGCCCCCTTTGCCACCTCCACCCCCTTTGGCAACGCCACGCCCCCACCAGGTGGATCCCTCACTCCGGTGGGCGGATATTTCGCGGAAGTCGCATAAAACAGCTGGCGCTGCCCGCACTCCGGCAGACTGACGGTGAAAAGCTTCGCGAATGGCAGCACAAGTTGCATAAACAAAAATCGTAGAGGAAAATACCAGTCCTCGGCGAATTTATCGAAGGAGGGCGTGATGATCACCCCAGGGAAACCATGGATACAGCTGATGGATGGGTGGGACGACGCGAGTTCTGCGAGCGCGAGGGTGTTCATGGTGCAGGTATACATGGAGGCGTTAAGAAAGGAGTAGGTGTGCTTGAGCTCGAGATCATTCTCGTTGAGACGGCCTTCCCTGCCTGCGCCGTGGATGCTTACGATGCGGCTGGAGGGTCTAGACGTGAGCAGCGGCAGGAGGTTTTGGATGAAGCGCATGCGGACGTAGTAACGGAGCGAGATTGTATCTTCCAGTCCGTCTGCGTTGTCTGCAGGGTTCGGAGTCAGATCTTTCCAATCCTTTGCTTTTCCAGGTTTCGTTGGTGCAATTGAAATTACCAGGGAAATACATACCCACTCGAGACAATTTAAGATACCCCGGACACATAACCAATAAATCCAAGCCCTTCTCTTTCCCCTTTAAGTCCTCACACGCCGCATCCACATTCTTCAGTAGCGATATCTCAGATTTGATCGACGTATAGCTGCCCTGCGGATTGATTCTCTCCAATTCCCCAATAATCTTTGACAGTTTTGCTTCGCCCCTCCCTACAACATACACCTTTGGCTGATTGGAATTCCGCGCGAATTCAGTCAACGTGTGGTAAGCGATGCCGCTCGTCGCACCGACGAAGAGGGCAATTTGACCTGAGGTGGTGGAGGCGAGGGATGCGTTGGATTCGCGGACAGAAGTGAGTCTTACCATGGTTGGGTGATTGTTTGTTTGGTGGGGGTAATGGATGCTGATGAATGTGATAGCGAGAACGGACGGGCTATTTGGTACGCGTTTTGCAATTATCAGACGAGGTGGCTATTGTCACGACTGCTTTTGGCCCGTTGGAAAGTGGGGACGAGGAGAGCGAGAATTTTTTGTATTAGCTAGAGTGGAGCGGAGGTGGGATAATCATTCTGCCCGTCGTGGAAGATTGTGAGAGTGTCTCCAATCACTTTATCGACTTCACACCATGACTCTTTATCATGGCCAGCTGGGCTGCTCGACCTTTATGCTGCTCCGTTCTTCGAGCGCGGCGATACTGACTGCGGAAAGCCCGACATGGATTGAATTACCTTTTCGGTAAAGCGGGCTGTATCCGGTTAGCTTCGAAATTATAGAAAACGAAGGTATTTCTAAGCTCTCGAGATCTAATATCCGCTCAATTCAAGTCATCATATCTATCGAATTAGCTTATTTCTCCAGCCCAAAAGCGGCCTCTACGTGCACAGTAGTCTAATAGTCCATATGATATGGTAACGTCTTGTGGCGCAGACGTTCCAACCAACGACGATTATATCCTTCAAGCGCTATTATTAATGGTTCTCTCACACGACAGAGGTTTTCGGGCATATCATTGAACCCTCGTTTAAATACAATCAATTCTGAGAGTAGTAAGTTCGAGAAAAGAAGGGACCTGGTAAGAGTTTAATGAAATAGTCGATTTACAGCTATCGATATGACAACTAAATAACTCCGAGACGCATGGAATGATTGTAGTACTCAGAATGAATCTTGAGTTGTTGTTATACATGCTCCCATCTCACTCGCTTAAGGTGCTGCTCTACCAGAATTTCGGCGATGCGAAGAACAATGAGATCACCATCAGATTAAGTAGTCGCTGCTTCAAGTTGGTTCAAAGCACGTTCCGAAACCGTGGCTGGTACGGCTTTCAAATCGTCCTGTTTGCCTCCGTTGGCCTTCAGACGCCACTCATATTCTTCGGCCGCATTTCCTAGTATGCCATCAGTGATTGCTATGGCTTTCAGGTCGCCGAGTCTGCCTTCTTTGGCCTTCAGTCGCCGCTCATAAGCTGCAGCCGCATCTCGTAGCATGCCCTCGATATCAAAGTGCCAAATCTTGTGTGATCGCCATTCTATCTCTTTAAAGCACTTTCCTGGATCATTTCCAATCTTCGGATCGGCCCATTCGTAGGTATCACAGATACCGCGGCTACTATTCACGAGCCACTGGCTGCGTTCATGCCGGACATCGTTGAAGGCGTCGAAGGCCGTGCATAACGCTTGGTCTTTAGTTGCCTTATTTAATTGCAATGAGGACATGGCCATCTCCAACAGCGACGAGAGACACAATGCGTCTTCGACACCGATACCAGCGCCAGCGCCATGGTGAGGGGCGGAAGCGTGCGCAGCGTCACCAGCGATACATATCCGGCCACGCGAGTAGGTCGGAGCGGGATGGTCAAAGCTGTCGAAGATCGCCCATCTATCAAGTGTATCAGGCAATAAGCTCGTCATAGCCCTGACCGTGGGACCCCATTCGGCAAACGCCTCTTCGACTTCCTCCCTAGTCGCTGGCGCTGTCATTTTTTCGTCGTCCTTCCAATCATGAGGATCGGAGACGAAGGCAGCTACGTTGATTAGCGTTTGGTTAGCTACGGGAAAGTGAAGAATATGCCGCCCAGGACCTATGTGCATGTGTTGATTGCGGGCGTTCTTATCTCCAACTGCCTCTAAGGCCTTGTCCATGGGAATAAGTCCGCGGTATGCAACTTTGTGGGTGTAGTGAGGGTGAGAAGCAGGATTTCCTTTGCCAAAAAGGATTTGTCGCACGCGAGACTTGATACCATCACAGCCAATGACTAGGAAACAGCATGAAAGTCAGCTGAAATCGTAGTATTTGTATGCGCTAAAGGAATATGTGTGCTTACCTGCGTCAGCTTCGGCTGATGTACCGTCAACAAACTTCAGCTGCAAGTTCTCTCCATACCCTCTTTCACATATCGTATCCAATCGCTTTCTGAACTCCACCACACCCTCCGGAATTTTCTTCACAAGCTCATCCAGGAAATGTGCACGGTGACAACCTTCGAATCCTCTATAGCCTGCGTACAGCTTGAACAGTATTTGCTCGTCGTGGGGATCCTTGCTCTGCTGATTGTATCCATCAACCCACTGTAGCCAGTCATTTGGGTTTTCCGCGTCGCCATTCGAAGTCGCGACTGCTCTCAAGGCCTCAACGATACCTGGATTGACCATGTGCATACACCGTATGGCATTCGCAGTAAACGCAACCCCGGCGCCGATTTCCCGGAATGTGCGTGCCTGCTCATAAATCTTGACCTTGATGTCCCGCTTGATCAGGCCTAGAGCGAGAACTAGCCCAATGATGCCGCCGCCGACGATGGCGACTTCGACGGGCTGATCGTTCGCGATAATGCCAGGCATTTTGTGTGCGTGGATAGAGGTAGCGTCTTGGTTTGCGGTTGTGAATAAAGTCTTGACAAGTCTAGGACAAGTCTACTTGCAGCAAGAGGCTTGAAAAATAAAGACTAACGAAATTCTGAAGTGAGGGAAGGCAGTGCTCAATATAGACCAGGTGAATATAAGAAGGCCACCGCCATAAAACTAAAGCCCGAACCCCGA